>Ga0164290_1000017_pt1 | contig 661409 bp, 634 predicted proteins | sample Micstemetagenome_FD_108782 | JGI IMG/M metagenome (GOLD analysis project Ga0164290, IMG submission 108782) | Contaminated culture microbial community from soil near Moab, Utah, USA - Microcoleus steenstrupii SON62 (Illumina Assembly) | ecosystem: Environmental > Terrestrial > Soil > Soil crust... | reverse complement strand
TCACGCAGGTCATTCGAGAGAGGACGCATCGATACTGGCCTCCTACCCAGCCAGCATCTTGAATCACATTCCGCACAGATCGGGAATCCCCTCCGATTCCCTCAAGAAATGAAACGCTCTAGCTCAGGGCTCCATCCTGTCGATCACCGCGCCGTCGGCGTCGATCGCCACGGCGGCCGGCGTCTCGCGCGTGACGGTGAGGATCCGGCCCTCGTCCCGGGCGGCGTTCCTCGAAGGCCCGCTGCCGCGCACGACCCGCACGATGTCGGGCCAGCCGCCGTCGGTCGCCTTGCCCAGCGCCTCGTCGAGCTGCGTGTCCGTTTGCGCGTTCCACCAGAAAGCGTCGGCCTGCTCTCCCAGCGGACGGCCCGGATCGACGCCGTTGGCGGCGAAGACCACGCGGCCGTCGGCGCTGAGCGCGGCCCGCGACAGGGCGTTCAGGAGATCGCCGTGGCCCGGCTGGTGGGTCTGCCGTTCGCGCAACCCCGTGGTCCACCGGGCGATCGCGAGGGGCCCGTTGCGGCAGGCGATGCGTCCCTCGGCGATCGAATAGCCGTAGGCTTCGATGACGGCTGCGAGGCCGCGCGCCAGCATCCAGTCGAGCACGTCGAGGGGCGACAGGGCGAACTGGAGCTGCAGCACCTTGTGCCAGATCTCCTCCTGGGCGCCGCGCAGGAAGACGAAATCCTCGACCTCGGCGCCGGGGCGGGCGAGCAGGCGCCGGCGCAGCAGCAGCATGAGATCGATCGTGCGGGGGGTATTGCCGGCCGCGCCCAGCATGTTGCCCAGAACGACCAGCCGGTCGCCCGGCGTCCATCGCTGCATCAGCGCGCCGCCCAGCCGTTCGAGGGCGGCATCGTCGCCGGCCAGGGCGCCGAGCGCCCAGGTGGTGCCGCCGTCACGCAGACGGGCGATCGAGGCGACTTTGCTCATGGGTCTGATGGGTCGGGCTCGGGCCGGATGCTGGAGGTGCGGACATGAAAAAGGCGGCGCGACAGAGGTGTCGCGCCGCCTTTTATCTCATTCCGTGCCAGAACCGGCTAGGCGACCTTCTGCAGAACGCTGTTGAGCTTCTGGGTCGCCAGCTCCTTGTCGATCCGCTCGACGGCGGCGAGTTCGCGCGCCAGCCGGTCCAGCGCCGCTTCGTAGATCTGGCGTTCGCTGTAGGACTGGTCGGGCTGGCCGGCATTGCGGTGCAGGTCGCGCACGACTTCGGCGATCGAAACCGGGTCGCCGGAGTTGATCTTGGCTTCGTATTCCTGGGCGCGGCGGTTCCACATCGCGCGGCTGACGCGGCTGCGGCCCTTCAGGGTGACCAGCGCGCTTTCCATGATCTTGCGCGAGCTGAGCTTGCGCAGGCCGGAAATCTTCGCCTTGGCCACCGGAACGCGCAGCATCATGCGCTCCTGCTCGAACGAGATGACGAACAGGTCGAGCTTGTGACCTGCGATCTCTTTCGCCTCGATATCAATCACGCGGCCGACGCCATGCGTCGGGTACACCACGAAATCGCCCTTCTCGAAGGCATATTCCTTCGGCTTGGCGGGCGCCTTCTTCGGCTTGGCCATATCGTCTAGTCCCTTCACAACAGCCCCGCTTTCTGCGATACCGCGACCCACCGCATACGCTCCCCTGCGTATTCGGCCCGGCATCGCAAGCATCGGTAAGTTTCTTTCGGATACCGATACGGATACCGAGCCAGCGGCGGACCGGACCCCGGACCGCTTCCAGCCACTGGGGTATACCAGAAATTCCACGCGGAGTCGCGCCCGATGTTGCATTTGAGCAACGGTCTGGCTATGCAATAACTGCATGGCTATTGCAAAAGGTACAATAAAAGACTTGCGAGAGTAGTCTCAGCGCGCGGCGGGCTTGTCGCTGAAATACTTCTCGAACTTGTCCTTCTCGTCCTTGAACTGCTCGGCATCGCCCGGGGCCTCGCCCTTGCGGGTGATGTTCGGCCATGTGACCGACAGGGTACGGTTCAGCTCTAGCCACTTCTCCAGGCCCTTCTCGGTGTCGGGCAGGATGGCATTGGGCGGGCACTCGGGTTCGCACACGCCGCAGTCGATGCATTCGTCCGGATTGATGACCAGCATGTTCTCGCCCTCGTAGAAGCAATCCACGGGGCAGACTTCAACGCAATCCATGTACTTGCACTTGATGCAAGCTTCGGTAACGACATAGGTCATAAAGGCTCCAGAAACGAGCGGCGGCTGCTTAACGCGCGAACTCCGGTGACGCAAGGCATACGACGGAATGGCCGCAATCTAGCGGCCCTTTTCACGGCGAGTCGATCTCCTCATACAACGTGCGTGCCTCTGGCGCAGGGCCGCGCCGTTCGCCGAGCGCGATGACGCGCACGACCTTGACGTTGGGACCCAGCGCGAAGGTAAGGACCATGCCAGGACTGACCGCCGCATGCGCCTTGTCGACCGCGCGGCCGTCGATCCGGCAGCGGGACTTCTCGACGTAGCGGGCGGCCAAGGTGCGTGTCTTGAAGAAACGCGCATGCCAGAGCCACTTGTCGAGCCGCATCGCGCGTCAGGACCTCAAGGGCGGCTACTTCTTCCCGCCGAGCTTGAGCTCGAGCAGCTTGGCGAATGGCGAATCCGCCGTCGAATCGCCCTTCGTCTCGGTCGTCGCGTAGAGACGCAGCGCCGGACCGCCATTGTCGCGTCGCGGTGGGCGCGGCCCGCGCCGATCATCGCGTCCCTTGTTGTCGTGAGGCGGACGCCCGTCCTTGCGATCCTGTCTCGGCCCGTCAGGACGTGGTCCATCGGAACGCGGCCCGTCGCTGCGCGGGCCGCCGCCGCCGGGGCGGGGTCCGCTGCGGGGGCCGTCGTCCCTGCCGCGTGGCGGGCGGGGCGTGTCGGAAAAGAACTGACGCTCATTCGGCCGCTCCGGCCGGTCGCGGCGGCGCTGGTCACGCTCCTCGCGCTGTTGCTTCTGCTGCAGGCGCTGGCGCTCGCGCTGCTCCTCGCGCTCGCGCACGAAGCGCGGCTTGATCGAGAAGGCGTGGAGCGGGCCGTTTTCCTCGGACGGCGGATGGACGCGATAGCCCAGGCCACGCAGCACGTTGGCCATCTCGGGCTCGGAGCAGCCGACCAGCGACATCATCTGCGGCGTCGCGCGGAACCAGCCCGGCGGTAACGGCCGTGGCTCCTTCTTCGCGGGCTTGGCGTCTTCCGACGCGGCGGCGGCATCCGAGGCGGATGGCGCCGTCTCGGACGCTGTATCCGGGGCAGGCGGCTCGGAAACGGAGGGATCGGCCGCTTCCTCTGCCGGAGCGGCTTCGGCAGCCGGCGCAGAATCCTCCGCCGGCGCTTCGGCGACCGGTTCCGGGGAAACCGTGTCGGCAACAGCAGCCGGGGCTTCCACCTCGGTCGCCGGTGCGGTCGCGGTTTCCGCCTCCGCGGCGGCTTCCGGCTCGTTCTCGCCGAAGGCGGCCGCGACGATCGCCCATTCGCTGATCTCGTCGGCGGTCGCGGCTGCGGGGATCGCCGGTGCCTCACCGGCGGCCGGCCGCTTCTCCCGCTTCTCGGATTTTTCAGGCTGTTGCGCGCGGCGCGCCGATTCGCGGCTGTCGCGCACGGCGCCGCGGGCCATGGCGGCCAGGCGCTCCACCATGTCGGCCCGGATCGCGTGGTCGCCCAGCGGCAGATAGCCGATGGCACCGTAGAAATCGCGCTCGGCATCGCGCGGCAGGTCCATCGACGTGCGGCCCTCGGCTGGCAGCGGCGGGATGGTTTCGCGATTCTTGGCGATCATCCAGAGGCCGGCGCGCAGGCGAATCGGCACCGGCTTCAGCATGCTCGGGAAATAGAGCGAGAAGACGCCGACGCGCACGCCCAGGCGCGCCAGGGCCTTGCGGTCTTCCTCGCTGAGCTGGGCGAGCTGCTCCTCGACGGGGCGGCGGGGCAGCACGCCCAGACCCTCGCAGAGCTGGAAGATCACGCCGCGGGCGCCGGCCGGCAGTTCGGCGGTGGCGCGCGCGTCCATCAATTCGCTGAGGCCGAGGCGGATTCGCGTCTCGACCCAGGTCGCGGCGCGCTTGCGCACTTCCTCTCGCTGCGGGCCGTCGAGCAGGTCGGAGGCGATGGCCTCGACCTTGGGCGCCAGCACGTCGCCGGACGGCAGCAGGCGCGCGACGGGGCCGCCGCCCCAGCAGACCCGGAGCAGGCCGTCGAAGACGATCTCGCCATCGGGACTGTTCACGAAAGCCTGCAGGCGATCGGGCAGATCCTGGCGCAGCGCGCGCAGGGCCGCGCTCAGCACCGCCTTCTGGTCGGTCTGTCCTTCGGTTGCATCCGGCACAAAACGAAAGCCCTCGATGCGTCCGAGATGCTCGCCTTCAACGATGACTTCGCCGGCTGCGGCGATTGTCGAGTTCATTTCACCCTCATCGCGCAATCTTCGTACAAGCAAAGCCGCGCGTCTATCGACAAACCGTTGCGTCAGCCGCTGATGCAGAACGTCGGAAAGCCTGTCCTCGATGGCGCGGGCGCGTTCCTGCCAGTGGACGGCGCGCTGAATCCAGTCGGGACGATGCGTAATATAGGTCCAGGTGCGAACGTGCGCGATGCGTGCCATCAACGTGTCGATGTCGCCGTCGAAGCGCTCCAGGCGCTTCACATGGCTCTCGATCCAGTCTTCGGGCAACCGCTCGCCGCCTTGTGTCAGATGCCCGAAAAGCTGCGTCAGCAAGGTCGTGTGCTCTTCCGTCATCGTCTTGCGGAAGTCCGGAACCTGACAGACCTCCCACAGCAGCCTGACGCGCTTGGGCGAGTGTAGGCGCGGCAAAAAGGCCGACTGTGCCGCCAGGGTCTGCAGAGCGAGCTGGTCGTCCTGCTCGCGCACGCGCTGGAGCGCGGCATGCGGCGGGCTGGCGTTCAACGTGGCGATCAGCGACGGCACCGAGCGGAAGTCGAGATCGCTGTTGCGCCATTGCAGGTCGCGCAGCGGATCGAAGCGATGGTTCTCGATCGCCTCGACGACATCGGGATCGAGGCCGCTGATGCCGGCCGTCGTGCCGAACGTGCCGTCGTTCATGTGGCGTCCGGCGCGTCCGGCGATCTGCGCCAGTTCGCCGGTGCGCAGCGGGCGGGAGCTCCGGCCGTCGTATTTGCGCAAGGAAGCGAACCACACATGGTTCACGTCCATGTTGAGGCCCATGCCGATCGCGTCGGTCGCCACGAGGTAATCGACCTCGCCCGACTGGAACATGTCGACCTGCGCGTTGCGCGTGCGCGGGCTCATCGCCCCCATGACGACCGCCGTGCCGCCGCGCTGTCGGCGGATCAGTTCGGCGATCTCGTAGACTTCGTTCGCGGAGAAGCCGACGACCGCGGAGCGGCGCGGCAGGCGCGTCGCCTTCTTCGGGCCGACATAGGTGAGGTTGGAGAAGCGCGGGCGTGCGACGACGTCGATGGCCGGCAGCAGCCGGTTCAGCACGGGACGGATCGTGTCCGCTCCCAGCAGCATGGTCTCGTTGAGGCCGCGCGCATGCAGCAGCCGGTCGGTGAAGAAATGGCCGCGCTCCGGATCGGACGCCATCTGCACTTCGTCGACCGCAAGGAAGGAGACCGGCCGGTCGACCGGCATCGACTCGACGGTGCAGACGAAATAGCGCGCGCTCGCGGGCGCGATCTTCTCCTCGCCGGTGATCAGCGCGACCTGGGCGGCGCCCTTCAGCTTGACGATGCGGTCGTAGTTCTCGCGCGCCAGCAGGCGCAGCGGGAAGCCGATCATGCCCGAATCGTGCCCGAGCATGCGCTCGATCGCGAGGTAGGTCTTGCCGGTGTTGGTGGGACCGAGTACGGCGGTCAGGCGGCCGGAGGCGCCGGAAAGCGACATGGGCGGCACCTTCGCTTGCAGCCGCGGCGGAAGCAAGGCGATCGGCCGGCGCCTGAACTCAGCCCGAGTAGGCGGGTTCCAGCTTGTTGCAGCCGATCATCGGACCGTGGTCGGTCTCCTGCACCAGCACGGCCATGCCCTGGGTGGGTCCGATGCGGTCGCCGGGGATCGTCCAGCTCCTGGCCGTCCCGTCCCAGCGATCGACCAGCTCGATGTGGCGCACGGTGTTGAAGTTCTCGATCATGCGGCCCTGGTTCTCGCCGCTTTTCACCGGTGTCGTATGCCGGCGATCGTAGATCGCCAGCGTTACGTCGGCGACGCGACCGCCGAGCGGGAAGGCGTCGAGTTTGATCGAAAGTGGGCCGCCGAGGGACCGCGAGAGGTCGGGGGTCGCGCGTCGCGTCGCGCGGGCCTGGGCGCGGGTCAGCAGCGCCTCGATCGGCGCCCGATCGCGCCCGGTATCGTGACCGATGCCGTCGACCACCATCTCGGGCGTGTAGACGTAGCGTTGTTTCAGGGTCCGCGCATAGGCGCGCTGGCGCTCCGTGGTCTCGCGCGACGCGAACGGATCCCGCCAGCCGATATAGTCCCAATAGTCGACATGGAAGGCGAGGGCCACGATGTCCGGCCGCTTCGAAAGGCGGCCGAGATGGGCATCCGCCGGCGGACAGGAGTTGCAGCCTTGCGAGGTGAAGAGTTCGACGGCCCAGGGACCTTCGGTGGCGGGTCGCGCCGAGAGCTCGCGCGACAGGCCAGCCGCAACGGCAGCGGCGCCGATCAGCACCGATCTGCGGCCGGGAGAGGAGGCAATCGACATGATGGACAGGATGCGCGCGCCGGCCCTCGCCTGCCAATCAACAATCGGTCACTGACCGGTGACGTACTGATCACGTCGCGCGGTTTGCCTCGTCTGGACTCAACAAGGGTAATATTATAACAATCTATTCCCATGCCCCACCCTCGTTCTCCCGGCACGACCCTGCTGGCCATGAGCGCGCCGGCTCGCGTTTCAGCCGCGCTCGGCCTTTCGGCCCTGCTGTGGCTCTGCGCCTGGTGGGCGCTGTGAGGACCGACATGACGGCCGCGCTTCGCTTGACCGACCTGACCGTCAGCTACGACCGCCATCCGGCGGTCCATCACGTGTCGGCGGAGATCCCGGCCGGTGAGATGACCGCCATCGTCGGCCCCAACGGCGCCGGCAAGAGCACGCTGCTGAAAGCCCTGCTGGGCCTGGCGCCGCGGATCGAGGGCCGCATCGAGTGCACGGCCAGGCGCATCGCTTATCTGCCGCAGCAGGCAGAGATCGACCGCTCCTTCCCGATCTCGGTGCTCGACACCGTCCTGCTCGGCCGCTGGTCGCGCTTCGGCGGCTTCGGCGCCGCCGAGCAAGTCGATCTGCACGATGCCCATCATGCCATCGAGGCGGTCGGGCTCGGCGGCTTCGAGCGCCGTCCGATCGACACGCTCTCGGTCGGCCAGTTCCAGCGCGTGCTGTTCGCGCGCCTGCTTCTGCAAGACGCTGATCTTGTCCTGCTCGACGAGCCGTTCGCCGCCATCGACAGCAAGACCGTTGCCGACCTGATGGTGGTGATCCGCCGTTGGCGGGAAGAGAAGCGTACCGTCGTGGCGGTGCTGCACGATTTCGACCAGGTGCGACGCGACTTCCCGCATGCGCTGCTGCTGGCGCGCGAACTGGTCGACGTCGGCCCGACCTCGCGCGTGCTCTCGTCGGAGAACCTGCTGCGTGCCCGCGCCATGGCGGAAGCCTGGGACGAGCATGCCGGCGCCTGCGAAGTGCCGATGCGGCTCAGCGCCTGATCGAAGGCTGAGTCCGATGTTGTACGAGTATGTGATCGCGCCCTTCGCCGATTTCGGCTTCATGCGCCGTGCGCTGGTAGCGAGCCTGGCGTTGTCGGTCGGCGGTTCGGCGATCGGCGTGTTCCTGATCCTGCGCCGCATGAGCCTGATGGGCGATGCGCTGGCACATTCGCTGCTGCCCGGCGCGGCCATGGGGTTCCTGATCGGCGGCCTCTCTCTGCCGGCGATGAGTCTCGGCGGCTTCATCGCCGGCGTTGCGACGGCGCTTCTGTCGGGCGTGATCGCGCGCTTCTCCAGCATGCGCGAGGATGCAAGCTTCGCTGCGGCCTATCTCACGGCGATGGCGCTGGGCGTGCTCATCGTCTCGCTGCGCGGGTCGGCGGTCGACCTGATGAACATATTGTTCGGCGCGATCCTGGCGGTCGACGACGGTGCGCTGATCCTCGTCGTGTCGACGGCGACGGCGACGCTGGTCGGGCTTGCCGCCATCTATCGCCCGCTGGTCGTGGAGTGCTTCAACCCCGGCTTCCTCGCCGCCATGGGCGTGCGCGGCTCGCTTTATCACTATCTCTTCCTGTCGCTCGCCGTGCTGAACATGGTGGCGGGCTTCCAGGCGCTGGGCACCCTGATGGCGTTGGGCCTCATCCTGTTGCCGGCCGTCGCCTCGTCCTTCTGGGCGCGCGAAGTCTGGTCGATGAGCCTGGTCGCCGCGCCAATGGCCTTCGCGTCGGCGGCGGTCGGTCTCCTCGTCTCGTTCCATGCCGGTCTGCCGTCGGGTCCGGTGATCGTGCTGTTCGCCAGCTGCTTCTTCCTGCTGTCGCTGCTGTTCGGCACGCGCGCCTCGGTGCGGGCGCGCCTGTCGCGACCGGTTCACTTGCGCGGGTAACGCGGCAGGCTAGGGTGACCTCCGCGGAGGAAACCTGAAATGACCAACTCACCGGTGCCGGGCGTCACGCTCAAGACGACGACGGCCAACAACATCCATATGCGCTATGCCGAGGCGGGGAGCGGACCGCTCGTCCTGTTCTGCCATGGCTGGCCGGAGAGCTGGTATTCGTGGCGCCATCAGCTCCAGGCGGTGAGCCAGGCCGGCTTCCGCGCCGTTGCGCCCGACATGCGCGGCTATGGCGGCACGCAGTCACCCGAACCGATCGACCAGTACACGCTCTATCATCTGGTGGGCGACATGGCCGAGCTGGTGAAGGCGCTGGGCGAGACGAAGGCGGTCATCGTGGGGCACGACTGGGGCGCGCCCGTCGCCTGGCATGCCGCCCTCTGGCGGCCCGATCTCTTCACTGCGGTCTCGGCCATGAGCGTGCCCTACGCGCCGCCGGGCTATGTCGACATCCTGTCGGCGCTGGAGAAGCTCGGCATCGACAATTTCTATCTTCAGTACTTCCAGAAGCCGGGCGTGGCCGAGGCCGAGCTGCAGCAGGACATTCGCGGCGCCCTGCGCAAGCTCTACTACACGGCCGGCGGGGAGATGACGGAGAAGGACAAAGGCTTCGGCCGGCTGACCGGCGGCACGCTCCTGGCCAATACCGTCGATCCCGAGAAACTGCCCGCCTGGCTGAGCGACGCCGATCTCGATTACTACGCGGCTGAGTTCGCGCGTGCTGGCTTCCGGGGTGGGCTCAACTGGTACCGCAACCTGCGGCGCAACTGGGAGCTCAGCGGTCCGTGGCGCGGCCAGCCGATCCGCCAGCCCTCGCAGTTCATCGCCGGCAGCCGCGACGGCGTGCTGCGCTTTCCTGCGGCCAAGAGCCAGCTCGAAGCCTATCCGAAGACCCTGCCCGGCCTGCGCGGCAGCCACATCCTCGACGGCGCCGGCCACTGGGTGCAGCAGGAGCGTGCCGCCGAGGTGAACCGCCTGCTGATCGAATTTCTGAGGGGCCTGTAAGTCGAGCGACGCGCCGCCGCTAGACCAGCGTACGCAGTTCGGCGGTGGCGACCGACAGCATGGCGAGGTCGATCGTTCCCGCCGCGGCAAGGTCCTCCTTCAGCAGCCGGTCGACCCGTTCCAGCGCCAGCTTGCGCGGTTCGCTCCAGGCGGCGAGTGCCGTTTCGGGATTGCAGTCGTTGCCGCCGCCGGCCCGCAGGGCCGACCGCAGCAGGTCGGCATGCAGGGCGGCCAGTTCATCCTGCAAGGCGAGCGCGGCCTGCGAGGGCCATAGCCCGTCACGCGGCAGCTTCTGCGCGGCATTGGCCAGCAGAGCGAGCGACAGCCGCTCGCCCAGCTTGAAGTAGAGCCTTGCCGCGTTGCCGATGGAGCAGCCGTTGGCTTCGGCGGCCAAGGCGAGATCGCCGGCCGCGGACAGCGTCTCGAGCGCCGCGGCGCGGCGGGCGAGATCGGCCGGCGCGCCCATCGCCTCGAAGGCGGCGGAGCGTTCGCCCAGCGCCGCGCCTTCGGCTTCGCCGACCAGGTCCGCGTTCAGGTCGCCCAGTTCGGCGACGGCTCGGCCGAGCTGCGCGGTCGCAGCGGTCGTGTCGAGCGGCTGCGGCAGGCGGCGCAGGGTCCACTGGACGGTGCGCACGACGAAGCGCTGCGAGGCGACCAGCATGCGAAGCTGCGCCTCGGCCCTGAGCTGCCCGTCGAGTGCCTCGATGTCGACCCACAGGTCGCGCAGCTTCCAGGCATCGCGCACGACGGTGAAGGCCTGGGCGATGGGAGCGGCCGTGGCGCCGGTCCGCTGCGCGACGGTGTGCACGAAGGTCGGGCCGCAGCGGTTGACCAGCGAGTTCACGACCTGAAGCGCTGTGATCTCGCGGCGCAGGCGATGTCCCCGGAGGGCGGCCGCATGCTTCTCCTGCAGCGGCACCGGGAAGTAGCGCAGCAGTTCCTCCTCCAGGCGCGGATCGTCGGGCAGGTCGGAGGACAGGATCTCCTCGTGGAGGTCGATCTTGGCGTAGGCCAGCAACACGCACAGTTCAGGACGCGTCAGCGGCTGGCGATTCTGCGCGCGCACGCGCATCGCCGCCGAGTCGGGCAGGTATTCGACGGCACGGTCGAGCCGGCCCTTGCGTTCCAGCGCGCGCATGAAGCGTTCGAGCCGGTCATGCTCCTCGGCCGCCTGGCCCTCGGCGACGCTGATCGCCTGGCTCTGCTGGTAGTTGTGTCGCAGCACCAGGGTCGCGACTTCGTCGGTCATGGAGAAGAGCAGCGGATCGCGCGCCTCGACCGTGAGCGCCCCCGAGGCGATGGCGCCGCCGGTCGCGATCTTGATGTTGACCTCGTGGTCCGACGTGTCGACGCCTGCCGAGTTGTCGAGCGCGTCGGTGTTGATCCTGCGCCCCGCGAGGGCGGCTTCGACGCGACCGCGCTGCGTGAAGCCGAGATTGGCGCCCTCGCCGATCACGCGCGCGCGCACCTGCGCGGCATCGATGCGGACGGAATCGTTGGCGCGGTCGCCGGCATCGGCGTTGGTCTCGCTCGACGCCTTCACATAGGTGCCGATGCCGCCGAAATAGAGGAGGTCGACCGGCGCCGTCAGGATGGCGCGCAGCAGGTCGAGCGGGGCCATGGCCGGCGCCTCGATGCCCAGCACCGCGCGCGCTTCGGGCGACAGCGTCACCGACTTGGCCGCCCGGTCGATGATCGCCCCGCCGGCCGACAGCAGGCTCTTGTCGTAGTCCATCCATGACGAGCGCGGCAGGGCGAACAGCCGCTGCCGCTCGGCGAAGCTGGTCGCCGGATCGGGCGAGGGATCGATGAAGATGTGGCGATGGTCGAACGCCGCCACCAGCTTGATGTGCGGCGACAGCAGCATGCCGTTGCCGAACACGTCGCCCGACATGTCGCCGACGCCGGCGACGGTGAACGGCGTCTCCTGGATGTCCTGGCCAAGCTCGCGGAAGTGGCGCTTCACCGATTCCCACGCGCCGCGCGCGGTGATGCCCATCTTCTTGTGGTCATAGCCGGCCGAGCCACCCGAGGCGAAGGCATCGTCGAGCCAGAAGCCGTAGTCGCGGGCCAGCGCATTGGCGATGTCGGAGAAGGTGGCCGTGCCCTTGTCGGCGGCAACCACGAGATAGGGGTCGTCGCCGTCGTGGCGCACCACGTCGGCGGGCGGCACCACGCCGCCGCCCGCATAATTGTCGGTGATGTCGAGCAGGCCGCGGATCAGGGTCTGGTAGCAGGCGATGCCTTCGGCCTGGACCTGCTCGCGGGTGCCGCCGGCCGGAGGCTGCTTCACGTAGAAGCCGCCCTTCGATCCCACCGGCACGATGACGGCGTTCTTCACCATCTGCGTCTTCATCAGGCCGAGGATCTCGGTGCGGAAATCCTCGCGCCGGTCGGACCAGCGGATTCCGCCGCGCGCGACCCGTCCGCCGCGCAGGTGGATGCCCTCCATGCGCGGGCTGTACACGAAGATCTCGACCAGCGGCCGCGGCGCCGGCAGTTCGTCGATCGCACGGCTGTCGATCTTGAAGGAGATCCAGTCCTTCGTGCCGCCCGACTGCCAGTAATTGGTGCGCAGCGTGCAGAGCACGGCATTGTGGAAACGCCGCAGGATGCGGTCCTCATCGAGCGTGCCGACCGCTTCGAGCGCGGTCGCGAACTCCGTCTCGATCGCGGCGATCCTTTTGCCGCGGTCATCGGCAGCGGCATCGCCCAGCGACGGATCGAAACGCGCCCTGAAGAGGTCGACCACCAGGCGCGCCACCTTCGGGTAGGCGGCGAGCGCACGCTCCATGTATTCCTGGCTGAACGGGATGCCGGCCTGTCGCAGATACTTCGCATAGGCGCGCACGATGGCGACCTCGCGCCAGGCCAGTCCGGCGCCGAGCACGAGCCTGTTCAGCCCGTCGTTTTCGAGCGTGCCCGCGCGCAGCTTCTCGATCGCCTCGACGAAGCGCGGTCCCGCGGCGTCGAGATCGACGGGCGACTTGTCCGCGGTTTCCACGCGCAGCACCTGCATGGCCACGCCATGGCTCTGATCGTCGCCGCCCTCCTTGCGCAGCAGGAACGGCGCCTCGCTGATGACGCGCAGGCCGAGGTTTTCGGCGAGCGGCAGGATGTCGGACAGCGCGATCGGCTTGCGCGGATGGAACAGGCGGAGCGCAAAGCGATGTGCCGGCATGCCGCTCCGTCGCCCGACCTGCACGCCGAACCCGGCGCCGTCCACGATCGTCTGCAGCAACTCGATGTCGATGAGAGCCTGTGCCGCGTCGAAGGTCTCCCGATAGACGGCGGGAAACCAGTCGCGCCAGCGACGGGCGGCGGCACGGCCCTCGGCTTCGCCGAATTTGGCCTGAAGGGCGGCGCGCAAGCGGTCGTTCCACGAGGTCGCCGCGTCCATCAACGCGCGTTCGAGCTCGGCGAGATCGGGGCCCGCCTGCTCCGGTGCGTGGAGCTTCAGCGTGTAGAGCGACTGGACCAGCGCGGAATTGCTGCCGACCGAGGAGGCGACAGAAGTGACGTGGCCGTTCCAGGTCTTCTCGAGGATGGCAGCGAAGCGGGCCGAGAGCGCTTCGTCGAAGCGCTCGCGCGGCACGAAGACCAGCGCGGTGGCGAAGCGGCCGACCGTGTCCAGGCGCGAGAACAGCGCGACGCGCCGTCTTTCCTGAAGCTGCAGGATGCCGAGCACATGGTCGTAGAGCGTATTCTCGTCGACCTGGAACAGCTCGTCTCGCGGATAGGCATCGAGGATCGCCAGCAGCGTCTTGCCGTCATGTCCGTGGCGATCGAAGCCCGACCGTCGCAACAGGCTCTCGATCCGGCCGCGCAGCAGCGGCACGTCGTGAACCGGCGCGTGATAGGCCGCGGAGGTGAAGAGGCCGACCAGCCGGTGTTCGCCGGTGACGCGACCGTCGGCGTCGCAGGTCTTCACGATCACGCAATCCATCGCGCCGCTGCGATGGACCAGCGATTGCCGGTCGGTCTTCACGACCAGGATGTTGTGCGGTCCACGCGCGAAGCGGGCCATCGCCTCGCCGCTGCCGACGCCGGGCTCGAACAGGCGCACCTCGTCGCGGCGCAGGATGCCCAGTGCCGATCCCGGCACGATCTCGTAGCGCAGGCCGGCGGGCTGGCTCGCATCCTCGACATAGCGGTAGCGGCGATGGCCGAGGAAGGTGAAATGGTTGGCCTCGAGCCAGCGCAGGAAATCCTCGTACTCGGCCAGGTTCGGCGCGTGGCCGGGCGCGAGGTCGAGGATGGCGTCGAGGCAGGCGCGGCGCATCGCACGCCAGTCGTCGACCGCGACACGCACCTCGGCCAGCACGCGGGTCAGCGCCGCGGCGATCTCGTCCAGCAGCACCGGATCGGTCTGGCGATCGATCTCGATGTGCATCATCGATTCGGCGCGCGCGCGTTCGCCGGTTTCGAGCGCGATGCCCACCAGGTCGCCGTCGAGATCGCGTCGCGCCGCCATCACCGGATGAGCGAGCAGGTGGACGGAAATCTCCCGGCGATTGAATTCGTTGGTGATCGAATCGACCAGAAACGGCATGTCGTCGTTCACGATCTGCACGATCGTGTGACGGCTCTCGAAGCCGTGGTCGTCGAGTGCCGGATTGAAGATCCTTATCTTGGCGACGCCGGGCAGGCGGCGGCGCGCGAACGACAGGAGCGAGACCGCCGCCGCGGCCCGCTGCTCTACCGGCGCGGCCGCCAGATCCTTGTCGGATACGCGGCTGAACAGGCGGCGTGCGAATTGTGCGGCTTCCTCGCCGCCGGGCTGAAGGGCGGCGGCGCAGATGGCATCCAGCCCATAGACACGCGGCGTCGACGAATTGGCCATATTTTGTGCATTCCTCGCGAATCCGGGACGGATGTTACGCCTGACCATGACATTCTGACGACGGAGTCTTGGCGAAGCCGAGAATGCCCACCGAATCGCGGCTTTGGCGAGGTGGTCCCGCGCGGGCGAGCCGATTCGCTGCGGTTTCTGTCCCGGGCCCACGGAATCCGCGGGGAAGCGCGTTTTGTTCTCATGTTATGCTGCACATGCGAAGGTGAAAAACGGGTGCTTGAAACAGAATTTCAAACCGATTTTTCGCCCGATCTTTCAAGAGGTTAACCAACCATTCTTGAGATTCACATACGGGGAATAAATTTCGCAATGACAGGGTCGGCGCCACGCGTACTATCTATGGATAGTGGGGAGAGACGAACCGCTCCCTACATCTAGGTGTCTTCCACAGAGTGTTCTATCCACAACTGTGGACAAAAAGAAAAAGGGGACCGCAAGTGTTTGATGTCGTTCAAGTTCGAAGCGGTGCGCGGGTTGTTACCGATTCATCGCGGGATGCCCGCCTGACCGTTTTCGGCAAAGCCACACTGAACGACCGGTATCTGCTGCCGGGCGAAAACTACCAGGACATGTTTGCGCGAGTCGCCTCGGCCTATGCCGACGACGACGCCCATGCCCAGCGTCTCTACGACTACATCAGCAATCTCTGGTTCATGCCGGCCACGCCCGTGCTGAGCAACGGCGGAACCAGCCGCGGCCTGCCGATCTCGTGCTTCCTCAACGAGGCGAATGACAGCCTCGAGGGCATCGTCGGGCTGTGGAACGAGAACGTGTGGCTGGCGTCGCGCGGCGGCGGAATCGGCTCCTACTGGGGCAATCTCCGCTCGATCGGCGAAAAGGTCGGCATGAACGGCAAGACCTCGGGTGTGGTCCCGTTCATCCGCGTGATGGACTCGCTCACGCTCGCGATCAGCCAGGGCTCGCTGCGCCGCGGATCGGCCGCCGTCTACCTCCCGGTGAACCATCCCGAGATCGAGGAGTTCATCGAGATCCGCCGCCCGACCGGCGGCGACCCCAACCGCAAGGCGCTGAACCTGCATCACGGGCTGCTGATCTCCGACGCCTTCATGCGCGCGGTGGAGAACGACGAGGAGTGGGCGCTGGTCAGCCCGAAGGACGGCGCCGTGCAGCGCACCGTCTCGGCCCGCGCTCTGTGGATCCGCATCCTGACGGCCCGCGTCGAGACCGGCGAGCCGTACCTCGTGTTCGTCGATCACGTGAACAACGCCCGGCCCGAGCACCACAAGCTCGCCGGCCTCGAGGTCAAGACCTCGAACCTGTGCAGCGAGATCACGCTGCCCACCGGCATCGACCATCACGGCAAGCAGCGCACCGCCGTCTGCTGCCTGTCGTCGCTCAACCTCGAGACCTATCTCGAGTGGCACGAGCATCCGCACTTCATCGAGGACGTGATGCGCTTCCTCGACAACGTGCTGCAGGGCTTCATCGACACCGCCGGCTCCGACTTCGCGCGCGCGACCTATGCCGCGATGCGCGAGCGTTCGGTCGGCCTCGGCGTGATGGGCTTCCACTCCTTCCTGCAGGCCAACGGCATCCCGCTCGAATCGGTGATGGCCAAGGTGTGGAACAAGAAGATGTTCAAGCACATCCGCGCCCATTGCGACGAAGCGTCGATGACGCTCGGCAAGGAGCGCGGCGCGTGCCCGGATGCCGCCGACTTCGGCTTCCAGGACCGCTTCTCCAACAAGCTCGCGATCGCGCCGACCGCGTCGATCTCGATCATCTGTGGCGGCGCCTCGCCCGGCATCGAGCCGTCGGCGGCCAACGTCTACAACCACAAGACCCTCTCGGGATCCTTCGTGGTGCGCAACCCGTACCTCGAGAAGGTCCTGGCCCAGAAGGGCAAGAACGACGAGGACACCTGGACGGCGATCATGACCGACCAGGGTTCGGTGCGAAATCTCGACTGCCTCGACGATCACGAGAAGGCGGTGTTCAAGACCGCGTTCGAGATCGACCAGCGCTGGCTGGTCGAGCATGCCGCCGACCGGACGCCCTATATCTGCCAGAGCCAGTCGCTGAACATCTTCCTGCCCGCCGACGTGCACAAGCGCGATCTGCACCAGATCCACATGATGGCGTGGAAGCGCGGCGTGAAGAGCCTCTACTACTGCCGCTCCCTTTCCATCCAGCGCGCCGAGAGCGTCGCGGGCGAAGCCCTCGCCGCACCGCTCGGCGACCATGCCCTTACGGCGCCCAAGACCGATGCTCCCTCTCCTCTGTTCCCCGGAACGCCGCCGGCACAGAGCAATGACTACGAAGAATGTCTTAGCTGCCAGTAAACGAGCGTTGTCCCCCTGTCGCGTTCCCGGCGTTCGGGACCGCGGCAGGGGATTTTAATTTCAAGCGACCCCATTCATTCGCCCGACATATTGGACGCCCGCGCCATGTCACTCCTCGACGCCAAGCCGATCTACAAGCCGTTCCACTATCCCTGGGCCTACGACGCCTGGCTGACGCAGCAGCGCATCCACTGGCTGCCCGAGGAAGTGCCGCTGGCCGACGACGTGAAGGACTGGCGCAACAAGCTGACCGACAGCGAACGTCACCTGCTGACGCAGATCTTCCGCTTCTTCACCCAGGCCGACGTCGAGGTGAACAACTGCTACATGCGGCACTACAGCCGCGTCTTCAAGCCGACCGAAGTGCAGATGATGCTGGCCGCCTTCTCGGCGATGGAGACGGTGCACGTCGCCGCCTACAGCCACCTGCTCGACACGATCGGCATGCCCGAGACCGAGTACTCCGTCTTCCTCACCGTCAAGGAGATGAAGGACAAGTACGACTACATGCAGGGCTTCAACGTCGACTCGAAGGCCGACATCGCCAAGACGCTGGCCGTGTTCGGCGCCTTCACCGAGGGCCTGCAGCTGTTCGCCAGCTTCGCGATGCTGATGAACTTCCCGCGCTTCAACAAGATGAAGGGCATGGGCCAGATCGTGACCTGGTCGGTGCGCGACGAGACGCTGCACTGCAATTCGATGGTCAAGCTGTTCCGGACCTTCATCCAGGAGAACCCCGAGATCTGGACCGAGGAGCTGCAGCGCGAGATCTACGTCGCCTGCTCGACCATCGTCGACCACGAGGACGCCTTCATCGACCTCGCCTTCGAACTGGGCGGCATCGAGGGCATGACCGCCGTCGACGTGAAGCGCTACATCCGCTACATCGCCGACCGCCGCCTGACCCAGCTCAGCCTCCAGCCGATCTATCGCGCGGATGCCAAGAATCCGCTGCCGTGGATGGACCAGATGCTCAACGCCATCGAGCACACCAACTTCTTCGAGAACCGCTCGACCGAATACTCCAAGGCCTCGACGCGCGGCACCTGGGACGAGGCGTTCACCTAGCGCCTGGATGTGATCACTGACCTACCCATTCGGGTGGGGGTTGTCGTCGCCAAGCGCGACGGAGGGGCCATGACCCCATCGCCCTCGAAGACGAGGGCACTTCCCCTTTGCGGGCTCCGCGAAGGGGAAGGAACCGAAGTGATCCTTCAACGGCCGCCTGAAAGACAACAGGCCGCCCCCGCGCGGCTCAGCCCTCGCCGAAGGTCCGCTTGTAGGTCCTGGCCATCAGTTCGTCGAAGCGCGAGCCGGGAACGAAGTCGGACATCTCGTCCGGCCGCGTGAGACCGGGGAGCTGGCGCGCGCAGTCCGACGGCTCGCCGAGCACCTGCGTGATCGGATAGAGCGCCGACCAGGCGGGGACGCCCTCGTAGTCTTCCTCCTCGTCGGCGACATGCTTGTCGCGGATCTTGCCCGAGGCCGTCTCGATCTCCATGCCGATCATGGTGGTGGCCTTGAACTCCTGCTTGTTCGGCTGGCGAATGAGCTTCGAGCGGCCGGGATAGATGCGGTCGATGAAGCGGTCCATCAGCTTCAGCTTCTCTTCAGGATCGTCGATCACGTGCGCCTTGCCGAAGGCCATGACCGCACGATAGTTCACCGAATGATGGAAGCCCGAGCGCGCCATCACCAGCGAGTCGAGATGCGTGACCGTGAGGCAGACGTCGACGCCTTCCTTCTGGTTGCGGATCATGCGGCTGGCCGACGAGCCGTGCCAGTAGAGGTGGCTGCCCTCGCGCCAGAAGCCGGTTGGCGTGCAGTAGGGGCGGCCGTCGATCACGTAGGCGATGTGGCAGACCAGGGCGGCATCCAGAATCGCATGGATGCTCTCCTTGTCGTAGCGGCCGCGGTCGTGGACGCGCTTCACCTTGTTCACGTTGGTCACGGGATAGCTGTCGGGCGGAGGCGTGACGGAATCGGGAGGGCTCATGGCTTGACCTTTGGCGCACCGGGAATGGGGTTTCTTGCCCGCCGACCATCGTCGGGATACGGATCAGGTGAAAGAGCCAGTTTGGCGGAAAGAGACTGGACCAGTTGAACCCCCGACCGACGTCCCGTTCCCGGCGTGCTCCGCCGCTCGGCCTTGCGCTCGATCCGACGTCGGCCGAGCCGCTGCATCGCCAGATCGGCGAGCAGATGCGGCGCGCCATCCTCGATGGACGGTTGAAACCCGGAACGCGGCTGCCCTCGTCGCGCCTGATGGCCCAGGACCTCGACTGTGCGCGCGGCACGGTGGTGCTGGCCTTCGATCAGCTCGTCGCCGAGGGCTATGTCGTGAGCCAGGCCGGCTCGGCCATGTCGGTCGCGGCCGACCTGCCCGACGAGATGCTGACCGTGCCGCGGTCCGGCACGCCACCGCAGGGCAAGACTGTCGCCAGGCCCGCCGTGGCGCGTCGGGCGCGGGCCCTGCTGGCGGAGACTCCATCGCCCGTTTCCGCCGGGCCACCTCTGGCCTTTCCCACCGGGCAGCCGGATCGCGAGGCGTTTCCCTTCGCGCTGTGGGCCAAGCTGCTGGAGCGCGAGTGGCGGCGGCCCGGCGTCGAGGCTGCGAGCGCCGTCCATCCGTTCGGCCATGCCGGCCTGCGCGAGGCGATTGCGGCCTATCTTGGCGTGGCGCGCGGCTTCACCTGCGATCCGGGCTCGGTCGTCGTTACGACGGGCATCCGTCACGGGCTCGCGCTGTTCGCGGAAGTCGTGCTCGATGCCGGCGACACCGCCTGGGTCGAGGAGCCGGGCTTCATCGGCGTGCGCGACGCGCTGGCGACGTCGGGCGTGCGCGCCGCGCCGGTCGCCATCGACGGATCGGGCTTCTCGCTGGAGACGGCGCTGGCCCAGGTCCCCGAAGCGCGCCTGGCTGTCGTGGCGCCGGCCCATCACTTTCCGCTCGGGACCGTGCTCAGCCTGCAGCGGCGCCTTGAATTGCTGAGCTGGGCCGAGCGCACCAAAGGCTGGATCGCCGAGGACGATTTCGACGGCGAGTATCGCTACAGCGGCCGCCCCCTGCCGCCGCTGCGTTCGCTGGACCGGGCTGGCCGCGTCGCCTACTTCAGCAGCTTCTCCAAGCTGCTCTTCCCGGCGCTGCGTCTCAGCTTCCTCGCCCTGCCGCCCTCGCTGGTCGAGGCGACGGAGCAGATCATGGACCGTGTCTCGGTGCGCGCCCCGCTGCTGGGGCAGGGCGCACTCGCCCGCTTCATCGCCGAGGGCCACCTCGCCAGCCATCTGCGCCGCACACGACAGCTCTATGCCGGCCGCCGCGAGGCCCTGCTCGATGCAGCCGCGCGCCATCTCGACGGCCTGCTCATCGTGGCGCCCGATCCCGGAGGCATGCACCTGATCGCCAGCCCGACTCCCCGGCTCGGGCCGCGCTTCGACGATGTCGTGGTGACGGCGGCCGCGGCGGCCGCGGGCCTGATCGTCCAGCCGCTCTCCGTCTGCTATGCCGGCCCGACGCGGCGGCACGGGCTGATCCTGGGCTATGCGGGAACGCCCGAGGCGGAGATCGATCGTGCGGTCCTGAAGCTGCGGGACGTGGTGCTCGGCGCGACCGGCCAACCGAGGCGTGGCCAGCGGCGCTGAGCATCGTCAGCCGGTGCGCGCCGCCTTTGCGGCCTCGAAGGCGGCGAGGCGTTCGGGAAGCTTGCCGAGCGAGGTGCTTGCCGTCGAGGCGGCCGCTGGTATCGGCAGCGTCTCGTAGAAATGACACGCCACGCGATGGCCGTTACCGGCGTCGCGCAGTTCCGGTTGCTCCTGCCGGCAGCGCGGCTGGGCGTGGATGCAGCGCGTGTGGAAGCGGCAGCCCGGCGGCGGGGCGAAGGGGCTGGGCACGTCGCCCGCCAGCAGCACGCGTTCCTTGCGCACGCTGGGATCGGGGCGCGGGATCGCCGACAGCAGCGCCTGCGTATAGGGATGCAGCGGCCGGTCGTAGAGGTCGCGCTTGTTGGCGATCTCGACCAGCTGGCCGAGATACATCACCGCGACGCGGTCGCTGATGTGCTTCACCACCGCGAGGTCGTGGGCGATGAAGAGGTAGGAGAGGCCGAATCGCTGCTGCAGGTTCTGCAGCAGGTTCACGATCTGCGCCTGGATCGACACGTCGAGCGCCGAGACCGGCTCGTCGCAGATGATGAGGTCGGGATTGACGGCCAGCGCGCGGGCGATGCCGATGCGCTGTCGCTGGCCGCCGGAGAACTGGTGCGGATAGCGCCGCGCGTGCTCGGGCAGGAGGCCCACCACGTCGAGCAGGTCTTTCACCCGCGTCGCGCGCTCGGCCTCGGTGTGGAGGTCGTGCACGGCCATCGGCTCGGCCAGGATCTCGCCCACCGTCATGCGCGGGTTGAGCGACGCATATGGGTCCTGGAAGATGATCTGCATGTGGCGGCGCAGGCGGCGCAGCGCGTTCTTGTCGAGGGTGGCGATCTCCTCGCCCTTGAAGCGCACCGAGCCCGCGGTCGGATCCATCAGGCGCAGCACGAGGCGGCCGGTCGTCGACTTGCCGCAGCCCGATTCGCCCACCAGCGCCAGCGTCTCGCCGCGCGCGATCTCGAAGCTCACGCCCTCGACGGCGCGCACCATGCCGATCACCTTGCGGCGGATCAGGCCACGGCTCACCGGGAAGTGCTTCACCAGCCCGTCGACCTGCAGGACGGGTGTTGCTTCGGCGACGCTCATGCCGCCCTCGCCAGTTCCACGGGCGCCTTCCAGCAGGCCACGCGATGCTCCGGTCCGAGGTCGCGCAAGGGCGGCGGCTCGACATGGCAGCGCGGATCGGCGAAGGGGCAGCGCGGCGCGAAGCGGCAGCCCTTGGGCTGGTTGTTGGGGCTCGGCACCGAACCTTCGATGGTCGACAGGCGTTCGCGGTCGACCTCGATGCGCGGGATCGAGCCCAGCAGGCCGATCGTGTAGGGGTGCTGCGGATCGGCGAACAGGGCGTCGACCGGCGCGCTCTCGACGATCTTGCCCGCGTACATCACCACCACCTCGTCGGCGATCTCGGCGATGACGCCGAGATCGTGGGTGATGATCAGCATCGCCATGCCGAGCCGGCGCTGCAGGTCCTGCAGCAGGTCGAGGATCTGGGCCTGGATCGTGACGTCGAGCGCCGTCGTCGGCTCGTCGGCGATCAGCAGCGCGGGCTCGCAGGACAGCGCCATCGCGATCATGACCCTCTGGCGCATGCCGCCGGAGAGCAGGTGCGGATAGTCGTCCACGCGCTGTTTGGCCGAGGGAATGCGCACCAGTTCGAGCATTTCGATCGCGCGGGCCTTGGCGGCCTGCGGCGAAAGCTGTGTGTGGGCCATGATCGCCTCGACGATCTGCTGGCCGATCGTGTGGACCGGATTGAGCGAGGTCATCGGTTCCTGGAAGATCATCGACATCTTGCCGCCGCGCAGGCGCCGGCGTTCGTCGGCGGAGAGGCCGAGAACATCCCGGCCTTCGAACAGGATCGCATCGGCCTCGACCTGGCCGGGCGGGCTCGCCACCAGGCCCATGACGGAGAGCGAGGTCACGCTCTTGCCGCAGCCGGATTCGCCGACCAGCCCGACGGTGCGGCCGCGCCCGACGGAGAAGTCGATGCCGTCGACCGCGCGGAAGAGGCCGCGGTCGGTGTGGAAATGGGTCCGGAGACCGCGGACCTCGAGGAGCTTTTCCATCAGTAGGAGTAATCCAGGCCCTTGTAGAAGGTGTTCTGGTAGAGCATGTGCGGCCGCACGCCCTTCAGCTTCTTGAGGCTGGTCGTGTACATCGCGATGTTCATGACCGGCATCCAGAGGTGCTCCTCGGTCACCCGCTGCTGGGCGAGCGCATAGTACTTGGCGCGGTCGGCCTCGGAGATCGAGGCGCGGCCCTTCTTCAGGTACTCGTCCGTCTGAGCGTCGTTCCAGTTCATGCGGTTGGGCGCCGGGATGTTCTTGGAATCGAAGTAGAAATTCAGCAGGTCGCCCGACGAGATATAGGGGAAGGTCACCGTCCACAGCTCGAAGTCCTGCTTGCCCATCTCGGCCGGGGCGATGGTCGAGTCGTAGCCGACGATCTTCCAGTCGATGCCGATCTTGCGCATGTAACCCTGGATCGCCTCGGAAACGCGCGGGAAGTAGGCGACCTGGGTGAACAGGACCCGCGGCGCCAGCTTGACGCCGTCCTTCTCGCGGATGCCGTCGGCGCCGACCTTCCATCCGGCCTCGTCGAGCAGCTTCTTCGCCCGCTCGACATCCTCCTTGATGAGAGTCTTGGTCGATTCGGCGAAGTCGAGCGCCTTGGGATCGATGAAGGTGTAGGCCGGCTCGGCATTGCCCAGCATGATGCCCTTGACGATGTCGGCGCGGTTGATGGCGATGTTCATCGCCTCGCGCACGCGCTTGTCGGCCACCATCGGGCGCGTCGTCTTGTAGCCGTAGTACATCAGCTGGAAGTTGGGCTTCGCCTCCTGGACGTTGAGGTTGGGCGACGCCTTCACCTGCTGGATGAACTGCAGCGGGATCTGGTGCGTGACGTCGAACTGCCCGCCCATCATCGCGGCCACGCGGCTGGAATCTTCGGGCACGATCTTGATGCTGAGCTTCTCGAACTTCACCGGCCCCTTGTTGGCATACATCGACGGCCCCCATTTGTAGGCGTCGTGTCGCTTCAGCACGATCTCGGTGCGCGGCTGCCAGCTTTCGAAGCACCAGGGTCCGGTGCCGTCGATCGCCTTGACGCCGTAGTCCTTGCCCAGCGCCTCCACGCTCTCCTTGTTGTGAATCGCCGTCGTGAACATGGTGAGCTGCAGCAGCAGGTCGGCGAAGGGCTCGTTCAGCTCGTACTCGACCGTGTAGGGATCGGGTGCGCGCAGCTCCTTGATGTTGCCGGCGCGCCAGGCAAGTGGCGCCTTGAGTTCTGGGCTCTTCAGCCGCTTGAAGCTGTAGATGACGTCCTCGGCGGTGAACTTCTTGCCGCTGCAGAAGCTGACGTCGTCGCGCAGCTTGAAGGTGTAGAGCTTGCCGTCGGGACTCACCGTCCACGACTTGGCGAGATAGGGGATCGCCGTTTTGCCGTCCCAGTCCATCGCCACCAGCGTGTCCTGGAACATGTTCACGATGTCGGAGGTCGGCGACCACGTCGTGCGCTGGCCGTCGTAATGCGGTGCATCGAGCGACTTCATCATCCGCAAGGTCTGCGCCTCCGCCACCGGGGAGAGGCCCATCACGCCAAGCAACGCCGTTACGCCCTTCAGGAACTTACGCATCGCTTCCTCGCCTTGTTGTTGTTCAGTGCGTCACGTCGGGACCCATGTCGAAGGAGTGTGCAGGATCAGCTCTGCAGTCTTGGATCGAGGACGTCGCGCAGGGCGTCGCCCAGAAGATTGGCGGCCAGCACGATCACGAAGATCATGAAGCTGGGGATCGTCGCGATGTGCGGCGCCATGAACAGGAAATCGCGGCCTTGCGCCGCCATCATCCCGAGTTCGGCGGTCGGCGGCTGCGCCCCCATCCCAAGGAAGCCCAGCGCCGAGCCGATCAGGATGATCTGGCCGAAGCGCAGCGTCAGGAACACGAAGATGGTCGAGATGCAGTTGAGGGTGAGGTAGCGCCAGATCAGCGTGCGGTCGGAGACGCCGACGGCGCGGCCGGCCTCCATGAACTCCTGGCTCATGATGCCGATCGCCGCGCCGCGCGCCACGCGCGCCACGTCCGGCACGGTCGCCACCACCAGCGCAATCACCACGGCCGTGAGGCCGGCGCCGAAGATCGCCGCTACCGCGAGGCCGATCAGGATCGCCGGGAAGGCCAGCATCACGTCGACCAGGCGCATGATCCAGCCGTCGAGGCGGCGATAGTAGGCCGCCAGGATGCCGAGAAAGCCGCCCAGGAAGCCGCCGACGATGACGCCGACCAGGCCGAGCATCAGCGTATTGCGCGCGCCGAAGATGACGCGGCTCAGTATGTCGCGGCCGGTATTGTCGGTGCCGAACCAGTGCTCGGCGCTGGGCGGCTGCATCACCTTGGTGAGATCGGTGAGGTAGGGATCGTAGGGCGCAACCAGCGGCGCGAAGATGGCGGCGAAGCCGATCGTGGCCAGCAGCAGGGCGGCCACCATGGCGACCTTGTCGCGCGCCAGGCGGCGCAGGACGCCCGACCGGGAGAAGAGGCCGTTCTCTTCGGTGCGGGCGGGGGCGGCGTTGAGGGCTTCGACGCTCATGACCGCTGCATCCTCGGATCGAGATAGACGTACAGGACGTCGACGATCAGGTTGATCGACAGGAAGGCGATCGCGAGGATCATGATCGCGCCCTGTGCCGTCGGGAAATCGCTCGAGACGATGGCGCCGACCGCCAGGCGTCCGACGCCCGGCCACGAGAACATCGTCTCGGTCACGACGGCGCCGCCCAACAGGAACGCCGCCTGCAGGCCGATCAGCGTGACCACCGGGATCATCGCATTGCGCAGCGCGTGGTGCACGATCACCACCGTCTCGCGCAGGCCCTTGGCGCGCGCGGTGCGGACATAGTCGGCGCCCAGCACCTCGAGCACGGCGGTGCGCGTCAGCCGCGCAATCGGACCGATCAGCACGCTGCCCAGGGTGAGCGCCGGCAGCACGAGGCTCGGCAGGCCGCCGTCCCAGATCGGGCCGGTGCGGCCGGTGAAGGGGAACAGGCCCCACTGGAAGCCCATGTACTGGATCAGGACCAGGCCGATGAAGAAGACCGGCATCGACACGCCGGCGACGGAAACGGCCATGATGGCGCGGTCGACCAGCGTGCCGCGCCGCACGGCGGCGAGCGTGCCCAGCGTCAGGCCGAAGGGAATGGCGATCAGCATGCCGCCCAGCATCAGCTCGACCGTCGGGCCGATGGTCAGCGCCAGCTCCTCGCTCACCATCTTGTTGGAGATGATGGAGCGGCCGAGATCGCCTCGCAGGACGCGGCCGATATACTCGGCAAACTGGACCGGGATCGGGCGGTCGAGGCCGAGCTCCAGGCGGATCGCCGCGATGGTCTCGGCCTTCGCGTCGGGCCCGGCGATGATCATCGCCGGGTCGGCGGGCACCACCTGCAGCAGACAGAAGCACAGGAAGAGAACCCCGAGCAGCGCGGGGAACGAGATCAGCAGGCGGTGGACGATCTGTCTTCCCATGCGCCGTCCTCGGACCGGTTCGGCCAAGGCGAAGCGCGCCGGTTTCCCGACGTATCTCGACGTTTCTCCCTGGCAGCCGCTGCTTCGGTCAGACCTGCGCGGCGTTTGTTATGCAGGGATAGTGCATGCGAAATTTGCCGATGTCACGCCCAGCCTCCGGCGTGAGGAAGAACGTGTCCGGTAATGAAGCCGGCGCCATCGGAGCAGAGAAAGCAGATCGTCGCGCCGAGCTCTTCCGACTTGCCGAGACGGCCGAGCGGAATCTGCGCCGTCATCTTGGCCATCGCCTCGCGGTTGGCGAGCAGCGCCGGCGGGAAGTAGTCGGGGTTCTCGACGTAGTTCGAGCCGACCGCATTCACGGTGATGCCGTCGCGTCCCAGTTCCTTGGCGAGCGAGGAGACGAGGCCGTTCCCCGCCGCGCGCGCGGAGACATAGGGGGCATAGTTCGCGATGCCGCGCAGCGGCGCCGCCGAGGAGACGAACACGATGCGGCCGGACTTGCGCTTGCGCATCGACGGCGCGACGAGCTGCGTCAGCCGGAACGGCGCCACGGCCATGACTTCGAGCGCGTCGCGGAAATCCTCGATCCGCGCCTCGCCGAGCGGTGCGCGCAAAGCCGGGTAGGCGTCGTTGTTGACCAGCGCGTCGATATGACCGTGTCGCTTCACCGCCAGCTCGACCATCGCCGCCGGCTCGACGGCCGACAGCGCATGGGCGCCGGGAAACTGCGATTCGTACTTGTGGCGTGCGCTCGGCGTGTCGAACGACGGATCGTGCGCCAACACGGTCGCACCCTGGGCCAGCGCGACCCTTGTGGTGCCGTGCCCTGCGAATTTCTCGACGTTGGTGATCAGGATGACCCGGTCTTTCAGCAGCATGGCGATTCCTCTAGGTTGCGGCCCCATGGACCCAGCCGTTCCCGACGATCCTAGCGCAGCCCGCCCCGAGGGACAGGCCCCGGACGGTCGAGCGTCCTTCGGATTCCGCGATGTGCCGGCGGCGGAGAAGGCCGGCATGGTGCGCGAGGTTTTCGCCAGCGTGGCCCCGCGCTACGACCTGATGAACGACCTGATGTCGGGCGGCGTGCACCGGCTCTGGAAGAACACCATGGTCGACGTGGTGAACCCGCGTCCGGCTGAGAAGCTGCTGGATGTGGCCGGCGGTACCGGCGACATCGCCTTCCGCCTGCTGCGCCGCCAGGGCGATCGTCCCGACGTCACCATCTGCGACATCAATCCCGCAATGCTCGAGGTCGGCCGCGACCGCGCCGTCGATCGTGGGCTGCTGCACGGGCTCACCTGGGCGACCGGCGATGCCGAGCACCTGCCGTTCCCCGATCGCTCGTTCGACGCCTATACGATCGCCTTCGGTCTACGAAACGTCACCGACATCGACCAGGCGCTGCGCGACGCCCATCGCGTGCTGAAGCCGGGCGGCCGCTTCTACTGTCTCGAATTCAGCAAGGTCACGTCGGCGCCGGTCGGCCGCGTCTACGACGCCTATTCCGAACGCGCACTGCCGTTCTTCGGCAGGGTCATCGCCCGGGACGCCGACTCATACCGTTATCTTCACGAAAGCATCCGCCGCTTCCCGCCGCAGCGCGAGCTGGCGGCGCGCATGCGGGCCGCCGGGTTCGCCAACGTCTCGTGGCGCGACATGTCGCTGGGAGTCGTGGCGCTGCACCAGGGCTGGCGTATCTAGATGTTCCGCGCACTTCGAAACGGTTGGCGCCTGCTGCGCATGGCGGTGAGCTTCGCGCGTCACGATGCGCTGTTTCCGCTCGAGTCGCTGGGCATCGCGCCGGCGCTGATCGCCTGGGCGCGCCTGTTCGCGCCGCGCGGCGACACGCGCCGTCCGGGCGAACGGCTGGCGGCGGCACTGCAGGACATGGGCCCGTCCTTCATCAAGCTCGGCCAGGCGCTGTCGACCCGCGCCGATCTGTTGAGCGAGGAAGTGGCGGCCGATCTCGCGCGCCTGCAGGACCATATCCCGGCCTTCCCCGGCGCCGAGGCGCGACGGATCATCGAAAGCGAGCTGGGCCAGCCGCTCGCCGCCGTCTTCTCCAGTTTCGACGACGTGCCGGTGGCGGCCGCCTCGATCGCACAGGTCCACTTCGCGGTCACGACCGACGGCCGCGACGTCGCCGTGAAAGTGCTGCGGCCCGGCATCGGGAAGGCCTTCGAACAGGATCTCGACCTTTTCTACTGGATGGCCGAACTGGTCGAGCGCACCCAGCCGCGCTTCCGCCGCCTGAAGCCGGTCGAATCGGTGCGCGCCTTCGCCGACGTGGTGCGGGTCGAGATGGACCTGCGCATGGAAGCGGCGGCCGCCGAGGAGCTGGGCGAGAATTTCGCCGACGATCCCAACTACCGCGCGCCCCGGATCGACTGGGACCGCACCGCCGAACGCGTGATGACGCAGGAGCGCGTCGACGGCATCCCGATCGGCGACCGCGACGCCATCATCGCCGCCGGCCACGATCCGCACGAGATCATGCGCAAGTGCGCCGAGGCCTTCTTCTACCAGGTGTTCCGCGACGGCTTCTTCCATGCCGACATGCATGGCGGCAACGCCTTCGTCGATCGCCAGGGCACCATCGTGCCGGTCGATTTCGGCATCATGGGCCGCGTCGACGAGGATACGCGCGGCTATCTCGCCGAGCTGCTGGTGGCCTTCCTGCGCCGCGACTACCACGCCGTCGCCGAGGTCCAGTTCCGCGCCGGCTACGTCCCGCCCGATCAATCGCTCGAAACCTTCGCCCAAGCCTGCCGCTCGATCGGCGAGCCGATCTTCGGCAAGCCCAGCCACCAGATCTCGATCGCCCGCCTGCTCGCCCAGATGCTGCGTGTCACCGAACAGTTCGAGATGAGCGCACAGCCGCAGCTCCTGCTGCTGCAGAAGACCATGCTGATGGCCGAGGGCATGGGCACCAAGCTCAATCCCAAGGTCAACATCTGGGAACTGGCGCGGCCGCTGATCGAGGACTGGATGGTCACGCATTTCGGGCCGCGTGCCACGGTGAGCCGCGCCGCCCAGGACCTTGCGCAGGGTCTGCGCCGATTGCCGCGCCTGATCGACAGCCTGCACGTCGTGGCCGAGCACGAACGGCGCAAGGCCGAGCGCGACGCCGAACAGCCGACACAAGCCAGCCGGTTCAGGGCGCGCTTCGCGGAGGTTGTCGCCATCCTCGCCCTGATCGCGGCCATCGCGGCGTGGTGGCACTGACCCGTGACGACCGACCAGATCGTCATCGGCCTCGCGATCTTCCTGCTCGCCGGCACCGTCAAGGGCCTGGTGGGGCTCGGCCTGCCTGCTATTTCGATCGCCCTGACGTCGCTGTTCCTGCCGCTGTCGGAAGCGATCGCGCTGATCGCCCTGCCGACCATCGTCACGAACGTCTGGCAGGCGGCGGTCGGCGGCCATTTCTGGCACATCGTGCGCCGCCAGTGGCCGCTCATGCTGCCGCTCACGGTCGTGCTCTATCTCACGGTCTGGCTGATCGGCCAGAAGGGCCCCGACTGGGCCTTCGTCGTGCTCGGCACGGTGCTGATCATCTACGCCGCCCTCGGCCTTTTCCGCATCCGGCTCACCATCCATGCCGATCTCGAGAAGCCACTGGCACCGGTCATCGGCGTGGTCTCGGGCTTCGTGGCGGGCCTGGTCGGGGTGCCGATCGTCCCCCTGATGCCCTATCTCCAGGGCCTCGACATCAAGCCGGTCGAGCTGGTCCAGACGCTGGGCGTCGTCCTGTGTGCCACGTCGCTCACCCTGACGGCGTCGCTGCTGTTCTTCGGCGTGCTCGACGGGCCGCGCGCCATGGTCTCGGGTGCCGCGGTCCTGCCGGCCATCGGCGGCATGTGGCTCGGCCAGCGCATCCGCTCGCGCCTCTCGGTCGAGCAGTTCCGCCTGGCCGTGTTCTGGGCGCTGCTGGCCACCGGCCTCTATACTGTCGCCACCCGCCTCTTGTGATAGGCTGACCGCCATGTTGCACGGCAAGCGCATCCTGCTGATCGTCGCGGGCGGCATCGCGGCGTTCAAGTCGGCGGAGCTGATCCGACTCCTGCGCGGACGCGGCGCCTCGGTGCGTTGCGTTCTCACGGAAGCGGGCGCGAAGTTCGTGACGCCACTCACCTTGCAGGCTTTGTCCGAGGACCGCGTCTACGGCGACATGTTCTCGCTGACCGACGAGAGCGAGATGGGCCACATCCAGCTTTCGCGCGATGCCGACCTGCTGGTCGTGGCGCCGGCCACCGCCAACATGCTGGCCCGCATGGCCGGTGGGCTCGCCGACGATCTCGCCTCGACCGTCCTGCTCGCAACGGACAAGCCGGTGCTCGCGGCGCCCGCGATGAACGTGCGCATGTGGACCCACGCCGCGACCGCAGCCAACGTCGAGACGCTGAAGAGCCGCGGTGTCAACTTAGTCGGACCCAACGACGGCGCCATGGCCTGCAACGAGCACGGCCCCGGCCGCATGTCGGAGCCGGCCGAGATCGTGGCCGCCATCGAATCTCTGCTGGTGCGCGAGCGGCCGCTCGTCGGCAAACGCGCGCTGGTGACCTCGGGCCCGACGCGCGAGGCGCTCGACCCGGTGCGCTTCATCTCCAACCATTCCTCGGGCAAGCAGGGCCACGCCATCGCCGCCGCGCTGGCTGAACTCGGCGCCGACGTGACGCTGGTGAGCGGGCCGGTCGCCGTGCCCGATCCGCACGGCGTGAAGGTCGTGAAGATCGAATCGGCCGACCAGATGCTGGCCGCCTGTCTTGACGCCGGCGCCCTCGACATCGCCGTCTGTGCCGCCGCCGTTGCGGACTGGAAGGCGGCCCGGCCGGCCACCGGCAAGATCAAGAAGAAGGCGGGCGCCCCGCCGCCGGCTCTCGAACTGGCGCCCAATCCCGACATCCTGGCGACGCTGTCCAAGGCCGGCCCCAAGCGGCCGACGCTGGTGGTGGGCTTTGCCGCCGAGACCGAGAACGTGGTGGCCAACGCGATTGAAAAGCGCGGCCGTAAGGGCTGTGACTGGATCGTCGCCAACGACGTGTCGCCGGCCACCGGCACCTTCGGCGGCGAACGCAACACGGTTCACCTGATTACCGCCGCCGGCACCGAGGACTGGCCGCCGCTGGGCAAGGGCGATGTCGCGGGCCGCCTTGCCGGCCGTATCGCACTTCATCTGGCGGAAGCGGCCAGGAAGCAGGCGGCGGAGTGATCGGGTCCAGCGCAGGCGGGCATTTGACGGGGGAACGATGAAGGGCGTCGAGAGCATCGAGATCGAGGTGGTGCGGTTGCCGCATGGTCGCGACCTGCAGCTTCCCGACTACGCGACGGCCTCCGCCGCCGGCGCCGACCTGCTGGCCGCCATCGACCAGGACATCGAGCTCGGGCCGCTGGAGCGGAAGATCGTGCCGACCGGCATCTCGATCGCGCTGCCGGTGGGATTCGAGGCCCAGATCCGGCCGCGTTCCGGGCTGGCGGCCAAGCATGGCGTGACGGTCGCCAATGCCCCCGGCACCATCGATGCCGACTATCGCGGCGAGGTCGGTGTGATCCTGATCAATCTGGGCAAGGAGCCTTTCCGCATCGAACGCGGCATGCGAATTGCACAGATGGTCGTTGCACGCCATGCCCGTGCCGTCTGGCGAGAGGTTCCGGCCCTCGACGAGACGGCCCGCGGCGCGGGCGGCTTCGGATCGACAGGGGTCGTGACCGGCTCGAGCAAGAGAGCCTGAGAGGGACGAGAACGGGATGCCTCGCCTCAGCAAGAAGACGATGTTCGCGATCGAGGCGGTCCTCGACGTGGCCTTCCACGTCGGCGAGCACCCGGTGCGCAGCGGTGACATCACCGAGCGCCAGCGAATTCCCAAGCGCTATCTCGAGCAGGTTCTTCAGCATCTGGTGCGGGCCGGCATCCTGGCCGGCAAGCGCGGTCCCCGCGGCGGTTATCGCCTGGGAAGGGACAGGGCGACCATCACCCTGGGGGAAGTCGTGAGGGTGGTGCGCAATCTCGAGGTCGAGACCGAGCCCAGCGATCCCTCGATCGGCTCGCCGCTCGCCCACGAGGTCGTGTGGCCGCTGTGGGAGAAGCTGCGCGAGGAGATGATGGCGCAACTCGACCGCGTGACCATCGAGGATCTCTGCCAGCAGGCCCGCTCGAAGGGGCTCAACGTTTCGGAAACGGCACAGCACGCAGGCCACGCGACGATCTGATATACAGCTCCCCGGTTTCATCCGGAGGAGCAAGACATGGCCAAGAAGACCGCCGTTGCGAAGGCTAAGAAAGCCAAGCCGCTGCCGCGCAACAAGAAGCTCTACGACGAGGGCATGAAGATGCGCAAAGCCGTGCTTGGCGCGGCCTACGTCGACAATTCGCTGGCCGGCGCGGCCAACGACGAATTCATGATGGCCTTCCAGGACATCACCACCGAGTACTGCTGGGGCTATGCCTGGACGCGGCCGGGCTTGTCGAAGAAGAACCGCTCGATGCTGAACCTCGCCATGCTGGCGGCGCTCAATCGCGGCCCCGAGCTCAAGCTGCACATCAACGGCGCGCTGAACAACGGCCTCACCAAGGACGAGATCAAGGAGATCTTCCTCCAGGTCGCGATCTATTGCGGCATCCCCGCCAGCCTCGACGCCTTCAAGACGGCCAGCGGCGTGTTCAAGGACCGCGGCATCTGAGCCATGGCCGAGGTCAGGCCGGCACGGGCGGGTGAGGCGGAAAGCCTCACCGCGCTCTGCCTGCGCTCGAAGGCCCATTGGGGTTACGACGCGGAGTTCATGCGCCTCAGCGCTCGCACGCTGAAGGTGCACGAGAGCGACATTGCCGCCGGCCGCGTGCTGGTCGCGGCGGACGGCGGCGACCGGCCTCGCGGCGTGGCCTGCGTCCAGGGGGAAGGCGAAGTCGTCGATCTCGCCGACATGTTCGTCGACCCGCCGGCCATCGGCAGCGGCGCCGGCCGACTGTTGTTCGACGCTTCGGTCGTGCTGGCGCGGGGGCTCGGTGCCCGGCGCATGACCATCCTGGCCGACCCGAACGCTGCGCCGTTCTATGAGCGGATGGGTGCGCGCTTCCTGCGAAACGCGCCGTCCGACGCCATTCCCGGGCGGCTGCTGCCGCTCTATGAATACGATCTCACTGCAAGGGTTGAACCATGACGACGACGCTCGCGCCTCCCGCCACCATCGCTTTCATCGGTCTCGGCATGATGGGCCGCCCGATGGCGAAACGCCTGATCGAGGCGGGCTTCACGCTGCGCGTGTTCGACGTCTCGCAGAAGGCGGTCTCCGATTTCGTCGGCGCCCATCCCTCGGCGCTGGCCACCGCCTCGGCGAAGGCCGCGGCCCAGGGTGCCGCGGCGCTGATCACCATGCTGCCTGACGGCAAGATCGTGCGGCAGGCCGTGATCGAAGGCCAGGATCCCGCGATCGAGGGGCTGGAGGCTGGCGCAGTCGTCATGGACATGAGTTCGTCCAATCCGGTCGACACACAGAAGCTGGCGCGCGACCTCGCGGCGCGCGGTGTCGCGCTGCTCGATGCGCCGGTGTCGGGTGGCGTGAGGCGTGCCATCGACGGCTCGCTCAGCATCATGGTGGGCGGCGCGGCCGCTGACCTCGAACGCACGCGCCCCGTGTTCGGCACCATGGGCAAGACCATCACGTTGTGCGGTCCCGCCGGCGCCGGGCATGCTCTGAAGGCGCTCAACAACTATCTCTCGGCCGCCGGCCTCGTCGCCATGTGCGAGGCGCTGGTCGTCGGCGAGGCGTTCGGCCTCGACCCCGGCACGATGGTCGATGTGTTCAACACGTCGACCGGCAAGAGCAACGCCACAGAGGTCAAGGGTCGGCAGTTCGTCGTGCCGCGCAACTTCTCGGCCGGTTTCACGACGGCGCTGATGGCCAAGGACCTGCGCACCGCGGGCGACGTGGCCAGGCATCTCAAACTCAAGATGCCGCACCTCGAGCAGGCGGTGTCGTACTGGACGGCGGCCGACGGCAAGCTGGGCAAGGGCGCCGATCACACCGAGATCTTCCGCTACGCCGAGATGCTGGCCGAGCAGGGCGACTGAGGCTGCCGGCCCTTTGACAGGGCGGGGGCCTGCCCCTATAAAATGCCGCACGGGACCCTTGGCGTCGTCTCCCCGGCGGCAACTCGATAGGGCCCATCCAGTACGATACAGCGCTGTTTTCCAAGGCTCGACCGACCCGGTCGGGTCAAGCGCGTGCGTCATTTCCCCCACAAGATCGAAGACCCATGAATCTCCAGGACCTCAAGAAGAAGAAGCCTCCCGAACTCCTCGCATTCGCCGAAGAGCAGGGCGTCGAGGGTGCGGCGATGATGCGCCGCCAGGAGCTGATGTTCGCCATCCTCCAGAAGATCGCCGCCGCCGACCAGGCGATCTTCGGCGTCGGCACCATCGAGGTGATCCCCGACGGCTTCGGTTATCTCCGCTCGATGGAAGCCAACTACCTGCCTGGCGCCGACGACATCTACGTCAGCCCCCAGCAGGTCCGTAAGTTCGGCCTGCGCACCGGCGATACGGTCGAAGGCGAGATCCGCGCGCCCAAGGACGGCGAGCGCTACTTCGCCATGGTGCAGATCAACAAGATCAACTTCGACGATCCCGACGCGCTGCGCCATCGCATCAACTTCGACTCGCTGACGCCGCTCTATCCCGACGAGAAGCTGAAGCTTGAACTCGACGGCGGTGCCGCCGCCATGGCGCCGGTCGTCACCGAGGAAGCGGTGGGCGGTTCGAAGGCGACTTCGTCGGGCCGCGTCGGCACGCGCCGCACCGGCACGCTGACCAAGAAGGCCGGCACGACGGCGCAGCAGCAGCTCGACATCTCGACCCGCGTGATCGACCTGATCGCGCCGATCGGCAAAGGCCAGCGCGCCCTGATCGTGTCGCCGCCGCGTACCGGCAAGACGGTGCTGCTGCAGAACATCGCGCACGCCATCACGGCCAACAATCCCGAGGTCTTCCTCATGGTGCTGCTCGTCGACGAGCGCCCCGAGGAAGTGACCGACATGCAGCGCACCGTGAAGGGCGAGGTCGTGAGCTCGACCTTCGACGAGCCGGCCAGCCGCCACGTCGCCGTCGCTGAAATGGTGATCGAGAAGGCCAAGCGCCTGGTCGAGCACAAGAAGGACGTGGTGATCCTGCTGGATTCCATCACGAGGCTGGGTCGCGCCTACAACACCGTGGTGCCGAGTTCCGGCAAGGTGCTGACCGGCGGTGTCGACGCCAATGCGCTGCAGCGCCCGAAGCGCTTCTTCGGCGCGGCCCGCAACGTCGAGGAAGGCGGCTCGCTGACCATCATCGCGACCGCCCTGATCGACACCGGCAGCCGCATGGACGAAGTGATTTTCGAGGAGTTCAAGGGCACCGGTAACTCGGAAATCATCCTGGACCGCAAGGTCTCCGACAAGCGCACCTTCCCCGCGATCGACATCACCAAGTCGGGCACCCGCAAGGAAGAGCTGCTGGTCGATCGCGCGACGCTGTCGAAGATGTGGGTGCTGCGCCGCATCCTCATGCCGATGGGTGCGGTGGATGCCATCGAGTTCCTGCTCGACAAGCTGCGGACCTCGAAGACCAACCAGGATTTCTTCGGGTCGATGAATCAGTAACGCGCCTTCAGAGGCGCGGGTGGGCGGCAGCGCTTGTAACCAAGCGCGAGTCAGGCGCTGTAAACAGCGCCGACCCACACGGCCCAGAACGGACAAGAACTCAGAAGAGCGCCGCACCCCGGCGCTCTTATCTTTTGGGAAGACCTACGGCAGATCCCGAGCCTCCCGGCTCATGGCAAACCACGCCCAGGCAACCGCCTGAATCACCAGCAGCGCCACCGTCACGACCTGATACGCCTCGGCGCGTGCCAGCCCCTGCGTCGTCTCCATCCAGGCCAGTGCCGGCCCGATCGCCGCCTGCACCACGAAGGCGATCAGCATGCAAATGAGGTTGAGCGTGGTGTTGACCCGGCCGGCCAGTCCGGGCGCGAAGGCGCGGGTGATCAGGGCGTAGCACACCACGGACGTGCCGCCGAACATCACGTAGGCGAACCACAGGAGCTTGGGTATCGCCGTGACGTTGAGCGCAATCGGCACGTGGATGGCGAGGAACAGCAACCCGTAGACCAGCAGCACGCGGCCGCCGCGCACGCCGCGCCTGTGCAGCAGGTCGACGATCATGCCGCTGAAGAAGTAGCCCGGCACGATGGCGATGGAGAGGGCGAACAGTGCGACGCCCACCGAGGGCTCGTCGAGATGCGCCACGTCGCGCAGCCAGCCCGCGGCCCAGAAGCTGGTGTAACAGACCCAGACGCCCAGCGAGAAAGTGGGAGCGAGGCCCGCGCGCCAGAAGAGCGGCGCCCGCAGGACACCCATCAGGCCGCGCAGCTCGTCCGCCAGCCGGCCCTTGCCGCCGCGTTCGTAGGCGGGTGCGGCAAGGAGCTGGTAGATCGCCACCGCGACCGTGATGCCGGCGAGGCCCAGGAAGACCTGTCGCCAGTCGAAGTCGACCAGCAGCCATTGCGCCGGCCGTGTCGCCATGGCGGCGCCCAGTCCGCCGAACGTCATCATGACGGCGTTGACCAGCGGCAGCCGACCGAGCGGCCAGTAGAGGACGTTGGCCTTGAACCCGCACATCAGGGCGACCGAGAGGCCGAGCCCGATGAGGGCGCGTCCGATGCCCAACGTGACGACATCGTGCCCCAGTGCGAAGACGGCGGCGCCCAGCGCCGTGACGAGCAGCATGACCGGTGCCACGCGGCGCGGCCCGAACCGGTCGAGCGCCACGCCGGCCGGCAGCTGGGCGAGCACGAAGGTCGCCAGATACATCGAGGTCACGATGCCGATGGCCGCATCGTCGAGGCCGAGCTCGGAACGCAGCGCCGGCGCCACCACGGCGTTCAGCGAGCGGAACAGGAAGCTCAGGAAGTAGCCCAGCGCAAACGGCAGGAACGCCGTGAAGACGAGCTTCAAGTACGATCGCCCGTCCGCGCGAAGACCGCGCTCGCATGCACGATGCGCTCCTCGCCGACCATGAGGTAGCAGTTGGCGAAGGCGAGACGCCCGCCAACCTTGTGCACGTCGACATGGGCCTCGACCCAGTCGCCGATCTTCGCGGAACCGGCGAAGTCGGTCTTGACGCTGGCGGTGACGATGAGCGGCGAGGGCGTCTGGCTGCGTGTTGTGCGATAGCCCAGCGAGATGTCGCACAGGGTCATGAGGATGCCGCCGTGCGCCACGCCGCGCGCGTTTGCGTGCTTCGGCTGGATGCGCAAGCCGACGACGAACGTGCCGTCGCCGTTCTCGCGATAGAAGAACGGCCCGTTGTGGTCGAGGAACGGGCTGGTGCGGAACAGCGGCTTGAAGCCCTCCGGCGGATCGCTCTGCATGGTCATGCTCCGAGATCGGCGGCGACGGCGCGGCGCTGCTCCACCGTGACGTCGACCTTCGGGCCGAACCAGGCCTCGAAGCCCGGCCGGCCCTGGTGCAGCAGCATGCCGAGCCCGTCGACGCAGCGATTGCCGCGCGAACGCGCGGCTGCCAGCAGATAGGTCTCCAGCGGCACATAGACGATGTCGTAGACCACCGCCTCGTGCGGCAGTCTTGCGAGGTCGATGTCGAGACCGGGCTGGTCCTTCATGCCGAGCGAGGTCGTGTTGACCAGCAGGGTTGCCCCATCCAGCAGTTCGCTGCGCGCTTCCCAGGAGCCGACCACGATGCGCTGGCCACCTGTGGGCGTGAAGGCGACGCCGAGATCGACCGCGGTCTCGCGCGTGCGATTGGCGAGCCGCAATTCCGGGACACCCGCGTCGATCAGGCTGGCCACGACGGCCCGCGCGGCGCCGCCGGCGCCGAGCACGACCACCGGACCGGTGTCCGCCATCCAGTGCGGGGCGTTGTATTTCAGGGCTTCGAGGAAGCCGAACCCGTCGGTGTTGCGGCCTTCGAGCGTGCCGTCGGCCTGCTTCACCACCGTGTTCACCGCCCCGATCCGCCGGGCCACTGGATCGATGCGGTCGAGCAACGGCATGATCTCGATCTTGTGCGGCAGCGTGAGATTGCAGCCGCGCGCGTTGGGCGTCGCGCGCAGGAAGGCGACCAGCTCCCGGAGCGCGGCCTGGTTTGGCTTGACGGGCAGGCGGCCGTAATGAGCGTCGATGCGATGCTGTTTCAGCCAGTAGCCGTGCAGTGCGGGTGAGCGCGAATGCTCGACCGGCCAGCCGACGATGGCGGCGAAGGGGCGGCCGGCGGCTTCGGCGAGAAGCGTGTCGTATGCGCTCATGCGGCTTTCTCCAGGCCGATGCCATGTCCGACGAGGAACGAGAGCAGTGGCAGCAGCGGCAGGCCGAGGATGGTGAAGTAATCGCCCTCGACCTTCGTGAAAAGGTGCGCCCCCACGCCTTCGAGCTGGTAGGCGCCAACCGACGTAAGGACTGCCTCTCCGGCCCGCGCCAGGTAGGCGTCGAGGAACGCATCGTCGAGCGACCGCATGGTGAGGCGCGCATGCTCGTTGCTGTGCCACAGCCTTCGGCCGCCCCTGGCGACGACGACCGAGGAATGAAGTTCGTGCGTCTGGCCGCCCAGCGCCTGTAGCTGCGTGCGCGCCGCCGCCATCGTCGTCGGCTTGTCGAACAGCCGGCCGTTGCAGGCCAGCGTTGAATCCGCGCCGATCACCATGGCGCCGGGGTTCCGCTCGGAGACGCGCTGCGCTTTCAGTTCGGCCAGCGTCTCGGCGATGTCCCGCGGCGTCGCCTTCTCGGCCGCAAGGCTGAGTTTCACCTCGTCCTCGTCGACGCCGGAGGTTTCGACGGTGAAGTCGAGGCCGGCATTCTGCAGCATCTGCCGGCGCGAGAGGCTGGCGGAGGCGAGGATCAGCATGGTTCTACGCAGGCTCCAGGCGATAGAGGCCGCCACTGTCGGTGTGAGTGACGAGGTAGATGAGGCCGTCCGGCCCCTGACGAACGTCGCGGATATAGGGAAGCACGTCGACGAGCAACCGCTCCTCGCCGACGTACTTGTCGCCGTCGAGTTCGATGCGATGCAGCGCGTTGTCGGACAGGGCGCCGGTGAAGACCGAGCCCCTCCAGCCGGGGAAGCGATCGCCGTCATAGAAGGCGAGACCGCTCGGCGAAATCGACGGCACCCAGACGCGCACCGGATCTTCCATGCCGGGAAGACTCTTGTTCGGGCTGATCGTCGAGCCGCTGTAGTCGATGCCGTGGGTGGCCAGCGGCCAGCCGTAGTTGGCGCCGGCCTTCAGCAGGTTGAGTTCGTCGCCGCCACGCGGCCCGTGCTCGGCCAGCCAGATGCGGCCGGTGCCGGGATGCATTGCCATGCCCTGCGGATTGCGATGGCCATAGGTAAAAATCTCCGGGCGCGCACCTGCACGGCCGACGAAGGGATTGTCGGGCGGGATCGAACCGTCGTCGCGCAGCCGCACGACCTTGCCGCCAAGATCGGCGAGGTTCTGCGCCCGCTGCATCTGGTAGCGCTCGCCGCAGGTGACGTAGAGCAGGCCGGCTTTGTCGAACACGACGCGCGAGCCGAAATGCAGACCGCCGGACGTGCGCGGCAGCGCCTCGAAGATGCGCTGCACGCCGACCAGCGCATTGTTGCGGAACTCCGCCCGGGCCAGCACCGTCGCCGCGCCGCCGTCGCCCTCGCCCGAGTAGGTGAGATAGAGCAGGGAATTGCGGGCGAAGTTGGGGTGCAGGCAGACGTCGAGCAGGCCGCCCTGGCCGCGCGCATAGACCTTTGGCAGACCGCCCACCGGCGCCCGTTCCAGCCGGCCGTTGGCGAAGATGCGCAAGCGGCCCGGCCGCTCCGTGATCAGCATCCGGCCGTCGGGCAGGAAGGCCATGCCCCAGGGCTGTTCGAGGTCGAGGGTGAGCATCCTGAGGCTGTAGGACGCCTTCGTGCTGCGCTGGACCTGCTGCGCCCGCACGATGGCCGGGCTCGCCAGGACCGCGCTGGTGGAGGCGGCGAGAAGGCCGCGGCGTCCGATGAGGAGCTTCCTGGGCATAAACTCTCCTGGCGAAGCGCGCCGGGCTGGCGCCTGAAAGGCCGGTCACTATACTCGACGCCCGCAAGCAGGCGACGTTCCTCGGTCGCCGCTGCAAGGGGAGAAATTTCAGATGTCCAAGTCCATCCTGATTCACGAAAACGGCGGCCCGGAGAAGATGAAGTTCGAGGACGTCGAGGTCGGCAAGCCCGGTCCCGGCCAGGTCAAGCTGCGTCACACCGCGATCGGTCTCAACTTCATCGACGTCTATACCCGGTCGGGCCTCTACCAGACGCCGATGCCGAACGCGGTCGGGCGCGAGGCGGCGGGCGTCATCGTCGAAGTCGGCCCCCGGGTGAAGGGTTTCCGCAAGGGCGACCGTGTCGCCTATTGCGGCGTGCTGGGCGCCTACTGCCAGGAGCGCGTGATGGGCGTCGACCAGCTCGTGAAGGTGCCGAGCGGCGTGAGCGACGAGCAGGCGGCCGCGATCATGCTGAAGGGCATGACCACCGAGTACCTGGTCGACCGCACCGCCAAGGCCTGGCTGAAGAAGGGCGACACGATCCTGTTTCATGCCGCCGCCGGCGGCGTCGGCCTGCTGTTCGGCCAGTGGGCCAAAGCCCGTGGCTACAAGGTGATCGGCACGACCTCGTCGCCCGAGAAGGCCGCGCTGGCCAAGAAGAACGGCTACAAGTGGGTGATCGACTACACCAAGCAGGACATCGTGGCCGAGGTGAAGAAGATCACCAAGAACAAGGGCGTTCCGGTCGTGTTCGACGGCGTTGGCAAGGACACCTGGGCGGCCTCGCTCGACTGCCTGCAGCCGCGCGGCCTGATGGTCTCGTTCGGCAACGCCTCGGGCGCCGTCGCACCGATTCCGATCGGTATCCTCAACGCCAAGGGCTCGCTCTACGTCACGCGCCCCAGCCTCGGCGCCTACACCGCCACCCGCGCGGACCTCGAAGCTAGCGCCCGTTCGCTGTTCAAGATGGTGAAGAGCGGCAAGGTGAAAATCTCGATCGACCAGCATTACCCGCTGGCCGAAGCCGCGCAGGCGCACATCGACCTGGAGAGCCGCAAGACCACGGGCCAGACCGTCCTGGTTCCGTAGAGCCCAACAAAGCCTCATCCTGAGGAGCGCTCCGGAAGGAGCGCGTCTCTAAGGGTGTGCACGAGCACCGCGTCTGTTGCCCATCCTTCGAGACGGCCGCTGCGCGGCCTCCTCAGGATGAGGTAAAGGAAACGAGAGACGGAAAGACTCTAGATGGTCATCGTCGGACTGACCGGCTCGATCGGCATGGGCAAATCGACCGCAGCGACAATGCTGCGGGAGATGGGTGTGCCGGTGTACGACGCCGATGCCGCCGTCCATACGCTGCAGGCACCGGGCGGCGCGGCGCTGCCTGGTATCGAGGCGGCGTTTCCCGGCGTGGTGAAGGCGGGCGTGCTCGACCGTCAGGCGTTGGGCGCGCGCGTCTTCGGCAACAAGGAGGCGCTGCGCCGGCTGGAAGCGATCGTGCATCCGCTGGTCCATCGCATGCAGCGCGCCTTTTTGCGGCGCGCAGCGCTGGCCGGCGAAAAGCTCGTTGTGCTCGATATTCCGTTGCTTTTCGAGGGGCTGGGCGACCGGCGCGTCGATGCCACGCTGGTGGTGAGCGCACCGGCCTTCCTGCAGCGCCGCCGCGTCCTGGCCCGCCCCGGCATGACCGCCGACAAGTTCGAAGGCATCCTGCGCCAGCAGGTGCCGGACGCGCTCAAGCGCCGCAAGGCCAGCCTCGTGATCCCGACCGGCATGGGGCTGGCGCCGACGCGCGCCGCGCTCGGTCGGGCGGTCGCGGAGTTGCGCGGCCTGCACGGCAATTTCTGGCCGCCCAATCCGTGGCGGGAGAAATTCACAGCCCGGCTCGCGCGCGCGCGTCGCAAGTAGGCGGGCACTTGCGCTAGAAGATCGGGATGCGTGAAGTCGTCCTCGATACCGAGACCACGGGCCTCGATCCTCTCGCCGGCAACCGCGTGGTCGAGATCGGCTGTATCGAGCTGGTCAACCTCGTGGCCACCGGCCCCTCGCTGCAGCTCTACCTCAACCCCGAGATGCCGATGCCGGCCGGGGCGCAGGAAGTACACGGGCTCTCCGACGAGTTTCTGGCCGACAAGCCGCTTTTCGCCGACAAAGCCGAAGAGCTGCTCGAATTCCTTGGCGATGCCCAACTCGTCATTCACAACGCACAGTTCGATCTGGGCTTCCTGAACGCCGAACTCGCGCGCGTCGGCAGGCCGAAGCTCACGAACGACTATGTCGACACAGTCTCGATGGCGCGGCGCAAGTTTCCCGGCCAGCGCGCCAGCCTCGACTCGCTGTGCGACAGGTTCGGCATCGACAACACCAAGCGCACCAAGCACGGCGCCTTGCTCGATTCGGAGCTGCTGGCGGAAGTCTATCTGGAGCTGAGCGGCGGCCGGCAGCGCGATCTCGGTCTCGCGCCGGAGATGGCCGCGGCGGGCGTCCAGGGCATCATGGCCCAGACCCTGACCCTGCGGCCGCCGCGCCCGCACACGGCAAGCGCGGCCGAACTGGCCGCGCACGCGGAATTCCTGAACAAGATCAGCGAACCGATCTGGCTCAAGGTCGAAGGCTAGAGTCTTTCCGACGTGGATTGAACTGCTGGAAATCAGGATCAATTTCTTCCCCCTTCAGAGGGGGAAGTGCCCCGTCATACGGGGCGATGGGGTCATGGGGCGTCGCAAAGCCTATGACCCCTCCGTCGACGTAAGACGTCGACACCTCCCCATTTGAATGGGGAGGCGATTCTACTTCGCTCCGAAGTACGCTAGTTTTCCTCCGTCCGTTCGACGGAGCGCATCGCTGATGAGTAAGGATCCTTCGCTGCGCTCAGGATGACACCTCTTGTGTCATCCCGAACGAAGTGAGGGATCCTTGTCGGCGGTCGCCTCAGGCGTGGCCGACCGGGCCGGACTGGATGCCGGGCGCCTGGCCGCCATTTGCCTCGAGCTGCTGGCGATAGAGCGCCACGAAGTCGACCGGGGCGATGTTGAGCGGCGGGAAGCCGGCCTCGCGTGTGGCGTTGGCCACGATGGCGCGGGCGAACGGGAAGAGCAGGCGCGGCGTCTCGATGAAGAGCATCGGCCCCGTGGCTTCCGGCGGCAGCTCGCCCAGGGTCACCGTGCCGGCATAGATCAGCTCGAGCATGAACAGCGGCTCTTTCTCCGGCGTGTGCGCGGAGGCCTCGATGGTGATCGACACCTCGAAGGTCTTGGCGTCGAACTGGCGGTTGGCCACCTGCACGTTCAGCGTGAGCTGCGGCTGCGTCTGCTCGATCAGGCTCTGCGGCGCGCGCGGATTCTCGAAGCTGAAATCCTTGATGTACTGGCCGTGCATGGTCAGCGGCGCGGCAGGACCGGCCTGGGCGGTCTGGCCTGAGGGCGGGGCGGACGGCGGAGGGGTGGTCGTCATGGCGCTCTTTCCGATGTTTCTGGCGAATGGACGGGGCAGATCTTGCCGCGGCGCGGCGGTACCATGCAGGGCTGCACTGCACAAGCTGCGGGCAGGTTCAGGCACCGGGCAATTGCCAAGATGCGGCGCGGCGGCGACAATGAAACCCCCGCTATTTGCACGCTCTGGCAGACTATGAATCGCTCGTCTTCGCGCCCCCTGATCGGTGTTTCGGCCTGTCTCAAGGAAAACGGACGGGGCGGCTGGCATCACACCGTGGGCGAGAAATACGTCCAGGCGGCGCTTCGCGCCGTCGGCGGCCTGCCGGTCCTGATCCCCGCCATCGGGCCGGAATTCGGCGACGACGAGCCCGGCTTCCTGGAAGCAATGGACCGCCTGCTCGACAGTCTCGACGGCGTGCTGCTGACCGGCAGCCCCTCCAACGTCGAGCCGCATCACTATGGCAAGCAGAGCCGCGAAGGCACGCTTCACGACCGGGCGCGCGATTCCACGACCCTGCCGCTGATCCGGCACACGATCGACCGCGGCGTCCCGCTGTTCGCGATCTGTCGCGGTCTTCAGGAGGTGAACGTCGCTCTGGGCGGCTCGCTGCACCAGCATGTCCACGAGGTCGATGGCCGGCGCGATCATCGCTCGCCCAAGTCGCCGGACATGGACGTGAACTATGCGCCGACCCACGACATCGACGTGACCGAAGGCGGGATGCTGCAGCGCCTGCTGGGCGAGAAGCGCGTGCGCGTGAATTCGCTGCACGCGCAGGGCGTCGACGTGCTGGCGCCGCGCGCGCGGCTCGAAGCGACCTGCTGCGAAGACGGACAGGTCGAGGCGTTGAGCGTGCCGGATGCGCCGGGCTTCGTGCTCGCGTTGCAATGGCACCCCGAATACAAGGCGCTCGAGAATCCGGTGTCGATGAAGCTGTTCGACGCCTTCGCCGCCGCCTGCCGCGCCCGCATGCTGGCTCGTTCGGGTCCATTGCTGCGCGCCGCCGAGTAGCAGCATGTCCGCGCCGACGACGGGCAACGACGCGCGGCGCGATTTCTACGAACGCATCGGCGGCCTCTCGATGGCGCCGCTGTGGGAATCGCTGCACCAGCTCGTGCCGCCGCAGCCGGCGCCGAAGTACCGGGCCGCGCACTGGGGCTACGACAGGGTGCGGCCGTTCCTGATGGAATCGGGCTCGCTGATCACGGCGAAGGAAGCCGTGCGGCGCGTGCTGATCCTCGAAAACCCGGCGATGACCGGCAGCGCCTGCATCACGCCGACCCTCTATGCCGGGCTGCAGCTCATCCTGCCGGGCGAGGTTGCGCCCAGCCATCGTCACACCCAGTCGGCGCTGCGCTTCATCGTAGAAGGCGAAGGTGCCTACACCGCGGTCGATGGCGAGCGCACGATCATGCACGAGGGCGACTTCGTCATCACGCCGACCTGGACCTGGCACGATCACGGCAACGATTCGTCGAAGCCGATGGTGTGGCTCGACGGGCTCGACATCCCGCTGGTCGCGATGTTCAACGCGGGCTTCGCCGAGAACGGCGAGACCGACGAGCAGGTCGTGACGACGCCCCAAGGCACGTCCGACGCGAAGTATGCCAGCGGCTTGCTGCCGGTGGACTGGAAGCCGGCGAAGCAGACCTCGCCGATCTTCAACTATCCCTATGCGCGCACGCGCGAGGCGTTGCAGGGTCTCGCCAAGGCCGGCGCACCCGACGCCTGCCACGGCTACAAGCTGCGCTACGTCAATCCGGCGAACGGTGGCGCGCCGATCGCCACGATGGGCACCTTCATGCAGCTTCTGCCGAGAGGCTTCGCGACGGCGCCCTATCGCTCCACCGACGGCACGGTCTTCTCGGTCGTCGAAGGCGAGGGCGAGAGCACGATCGGCGACACGGTGATGCGCTGGAAGAAGCGCGACCATTTCGTCGTGCCGAGCTGGGCCAGGGTCGAGCATCGCGCCGCCAGCGACGCGGTCCTGTTCTCCTTCTCCGATCGCCCGATCCAGGAAAAACTCGACCTGTGGCGGGAGGATCGCGGCGGCAAGTAGTTGTCGTCCTGAGCGAAGCGAAGGACCTGACGGATCGACCGAAGGACTCCGCAGCCGATGCGAGATGCTTCGCTTCGCTCAGGATGACAAACCGAGCCAGCCTGCGTCTCTGACACTGTCCCGATAGGTCTTGCTTACGGGGACCTGCAAGCCGTTGCGCAGCATCAGGATGAGACGCCCGGCGGTGCGGTCGACCGAGGCGACTGCGCCCGTCGCCACCCACCATGACCGATGGACTTGCCGGCCGCTCTCGGGGCCCAGCTCGGCCAGTGCGTCGCGCAGGCGCATCAGCACGAGGTCGCTGCCGAGCGCGGTGTGGATGCGGAGGTAGTGATCCTCCATCTCGAGGGCCAGCAGGTCGCGGCCCAGGGCCGGCGGGACACGGCGCAGGAAGTCGGGTGAAGCCGGCGGTGATGCGGCGGCTTCCGGGACAGCGGGCGGCGGCTGGGGCAGGGCGGCCACGCGGGCCAGTTCGGCATCGGCTTTGGCGCGCAGCCGCTGCTCGACGAACAGGCCGAACACCACGGCGATCGACGTGGTCAGCAGGGCGTTCTCGGGGAAGATGTACGGCGCCGCCCAGAGGGGAATCGGCCGGCCGAGCCAGGACTGGACGACGATGACCTCGAAGGTGCTTGGGATCGAGGCCAGCACGCCGACCAGCGCCATGCGCCCGGCGACAGGCCAGCGGTCGATCGGCTCGATGCGCCCGAACCAGGCCGCCAGGACCACGATCTGCAGCCAGCTCAGCCCGCCGATGATGCCGAAGTAGGCAATCCGCCGGCCGAGATCCATGTGCTCGTAAGTGCCGAAAGGCCCGGTGACGCCCAGGACGACCGCGAGCCCGACGACCGCCGGCAGCTGGAATGGTAACGACCGGACGTAGGGCGATTCGCGCATCGTGAACGGATGAATGACGTCAGATCGCGAAAAACGCCAGCCTTTCCACGCAGGGAAGATGGTCCGCGAGCCGCGCGGCCCGGAAGGTGACGGCAACGCCGCTGTCTCCGGAGAACGCCATGCCGTCGCCTTTCGAAACCATCTTCCAGATCGTCACGCACACGCCCCTCTGGGTGTGGCCACTGATGGCCCTCGTCGTCTGGCTGGGCATCCTGGGGCTGCGACCGCGGACGCTGCCGCTGTGGCGGCTGGCCATCCTGCCGGTCGTCGGGCTGCTCTTCTCCGTGGCCGGGATCGGACAGTTGCCTCGGCCGGCGCTGGCTTCGGTCACCTGGCTGGCAGCTCTTGCCGTCGGTCTGCCGTTGGGACTGTGGCTGGGCCGCCGTCGCGCCGTGCGGCGCCTCGACGACGGCCGCCTCGAACTGGCGGGCGGCTGGTTCATGCTCGCCTTCGGCCTGTCGATCTTCGCCGTGCGCTATGCGCTGGGCGTCGTCTTCGGGATGGCGCCTGCCTTCAGGGCCGAGCCGGCATGGATCGCCTTGGCCGGTGGCGGCGGCGGCCTGGTGGCGGGCATCGGCCTCGGCTGGCTGGGAGGCGTTGGCGCCGTCCGGTCGAGCCGGAGGATGCCGCGTCTGGCCTGGGCGCCCGCCGTGCTCGTGCTGCTCGTGGTCGCGGGCTTCGCCGGCGTCATCGCCTTGAGCGCCCCCGGCGAGTTGCCGCGCCTGATGGCGGGCGACTCGCTGCCCGGCAGCGACAAGTGGAACCCGTCGGAGATTCCGGCCGTCCAGCGCGTGACGGCACGCGATGGCGCGCCGCTCACCTACCGTTTCTATCCCGGCCGGCCCGACCGTGCGGTCGTGCTCGTCCATGGCTCGTCAGGCGCCAGCATTTCGATGCACAAGTCCGCGCAGGCTCTCCAGGCAGCAGGGGCGACCGTCTACGCCATCAGCCTGCGGGGCCACGGCGGCAGCGGTACCGTCAATGGCGACACTTCATATCGCAGCCAGCTCGACGACGACCTGATGGATTTCATCGCGGCGACCGGCCTCACCGATCCGAAGATCAAGCGGACGCTGATCGGCTTCTCGTCGGGCGGCGGCTTCGTGCTGCGCACGGCCAGCGGTCCGAATCGTCATGCGTTCGACGCCTACCTCGCAATATCGCCCTACATCGCTCAGGACTCGCCGACCACCCGCCCCGCTTCGGGCGGCTGGGCGAGCGTGGCCGTGCCTCGCGTCGTGGCACTCTCCATTCTCGACGGCCTGGGCTTGCCATTGTTCCAGAACCTGGAGGTCGTTCGCTTCGCCACGGCCGCGCGTCCGAGCGAGAACCGAACGCCGGTCTATTCCTTCAGGCTCGCGGTCGGCCTCCAGCTCAGCCGCGAATGGCGGGCTGAACTGGCGCGCATCGACCGTCCGACGGCCATCGTGGTGGGTGCGCAAGACGAACTGTTCCGCGCAGAGCAGTACCGACCTCTGTTCGGAACCCTCAACAAGCACGTCGTGGTGGAGATCGTCCCGGCGTTCGGTCACCTCGACATGATCGCGCAGGAGCAAGCGGTTGCAGCCGTCGCCCCGCTGTGGCGACGGCTGCTTTAAGCGCTCCTCTGGGCATCAACCCTTGTTGGTGCCACCCTTGACCGAGGTGAGTTGTTCGTCCTCGGGCTTCACGGGCGCCGCCTGGACGAACGACACGGGATCGCTGCCCGGGAAGCTCTCCTTCAGCGCGGCATCGAGCTTGCGGTCGAGAAGCTTCTCCGCCGATTCGCCGGGCCGGGCTGTAACGCCAGCCGGTTCTGGTTCCTTGCCGGCTTCGCGCTTCACCTGAAGACGCTGTGCCTGAACTTCCTGCTCGAGGATCTTGAGGTCCGCGGCGTCTCGCTCCGAGGCCGCTGGTGCCGCCGCCATCTTTTTGGCATTGCGCAGCTTCTCGACGTTGTCCTTGAGTTCCGTACGGGCACTGTCCATGCCGCCCTCCTGTGATTTCGGGCGCCGGTCGTTAATGACGGCGCCCCGTAACAACAGAATCGACGGGCAAAAGTTGCGGTCGTGCCGCGCCGGAATTTGACCTGGGACGGAACCGGTTCAGGCGACCCGCTTCTTCTGGGCGGCAATCGATCCGGCGCACTGGTCGGTCGGCAGCGGCCTCAGGTGCGTGTCGTAGGCGTCCGCGAACTCGGCTTTGAAGGGCTGGCCGTCGCGCTGGTACATCGAGACGAACAGCGTGCAGGCGTCCGAATGGTAGCGCAGGACACGCGCCGATCCGTCCTTGCGGTCGAGCTGGGGAGCACCGAACAGGGCGACGAGCTGGGACTCGTCCAATCCCTTGATGCGATCCGCCGGGATCGGCGAGCCGGCGTTGCGCGAACTGAAGACACCCTTTTCCCCGGCGCCCAGCGAATATTCCTGGGGGCCACCCGTCTGACAGCCTCCCAGCAGAAGGGTGACGGCCAGCGCCCCGAATGCAGCTTTCATGGTGCGAGTTTAGCGCGACGGGGCCGCCCGGTTAAGGGGCGGCTTCAGGCCCTGAGCGACATGAACCATCATCGCGACGCCCAGCACCGGCACGATCAGGTTGAGGATCGGGATGGTTCCCAGGAAGACGATCACGACGCCGGTCAGCCACAGCGTCCCGCCGTTGGCCTTGCGCCAGGCCTTCACCTCGGCCGGATCACGCCGGCGCAGGGCGACCTGTTCGTAATATTCGCGGCCGGCCAGCCAGCCGTTGACGCCGTAGAACAGGGCCGCGCCCAGCCCGGCGACGAAAAGGGCAACCAGATAGAAGGGAAGCATCACGAGGTTGATCGCCACGAGCATGGCCAGGAAGACGATACCCGACCACAGGCCGGTCCAGAGCGGGATGCCGCGCGCCGGCCCGAGCTGCGGATAGTGGCGGGCCTCCACGATGTCGGCGATCCGCTCCATGAAGATCGAGATCACGATGCCGAAGCTTGCCGGGAACAGCATGAGCGCCAGCACCGTCACGGCGCCGCCGCCCAGCCAGCGGATGGTCTCGTTCAGCCACGTCCACTGGAACGTGGCGAATGATTGCAGCGCCCACCAGGCCAGTACACCCAGGGCGATCTGCAGCACCAGCGACAGCGCCAGCGATTGCCAGACGATGCTGCGCAGCCTGGGATCTCCAAGCTGCTGCACCGCCAGTTCGAAGGCGCGGATCATGGGCTGCCGTCAGGCCTGCGGGCCGACGACGCCGGCCGCCTTGAGCTCGCCGATCTCCTTCGTCGAGAAGCCGCGCTCACCCAGGATTTCGTCCGTGTGCTGACCGCGCCGGGCGGCGGGCCCCTTCACGCTTTCCTTGGTGCGCGAGAAGCGCGGGGCGGCGGCGGGCTGCGCGAAGCCGGCCACGTCGACATAAGCGTTGCGCGCCTTGGCGTGCGCGTGATCCGGCGCCTCCTTCATAGAAAGCACCGGCGCGAAGCAGATGTCCGTGCCCTCCATGATCGCGCACCATTCGTCGCGCGTCTTGGTCTTGAAGATACCGGCCAGCTTCGTCTTGAGATGGGTCCAGGCCTTGCGGTCCATCTGCGCCGGCAGCGTTTCGCCCTTCAGGCCGGTCTTGTCGAGCAGCAGGTCGTAGAATTGCGGCTCGATCGAGCCGATGCAGACATGCTTGCCATCCTTGGTCTCGTAGGTGCCGTAGAAGTGGGCGCCGCCGTCGAGCATGTTGCTCTCGCGCTCGTCGCTCCACAGGCCTGCGCCCGCCATGCCGTAGATGCCACCCAGCAGCAGGGCCGCGCCGTCGACCATCGCGGCATCGACCACCTGGCCCTTGCCGGAGCGCTGCGCCTCGAGCAGGCCGCAGACCATGCCGAAGGCCAGCAGCATCCCGCCACCGCCGAAGTCACCCACGAGGTTGAGGGGCGGCATGGGCTTGTCCTTGCTGCCGATCGCGTGCAGCGCGCCGGTCAGCGCGATGTAGTTGATGTCGTGGCCGGCCGCCTTGGCGAGCGGGCCTTCCTGGCCCCAGCCGGTCATGCGGCCGTAGACCAGCTTCGGATTGCGCGCGAGGCAGATGTCGGGACCGAGGCCCAGACGTTCCGCGACGCCGGGGCGGAATGGCTCGGTCATGCCGTCGGCCTTGTCGATCAGGCGCAGCACCACCTCGACGCCTTCCTTCTTCTGCAGGTCGATCGACACCGAGCGACGGCTGCGATTGTGGACGGCGAATTTCGGGTCGGCGAGACGATCCATGACGTGCGCCTTCGTACGGTCGACGCGGATGACGTCGGCGCCCATGTCGCCCAGCATCATCGAGCACATCGGCGCCGGGCCGATACCGGCCAGCTCGACGATCGTCAGTCCCGAAAGCGGACCCGCCATGATTTTCCTCCTGCAGAATGCGCGTTTTCTTATCGGAACGATGGTAGCCGAAGGGTTCGGCGTTACAAAACCCGTACTCCGGTCTAAAGTCCGCGCCGCGAGAGAGACGGTCGGAGGAAAACGGGATGGGGTTGGGCCGCATTGTCGCTACGGCGGTGCTTGCGTTCGGCATGGCCGGCAGCGCAGGGGCGCAGCAGGCGGTAACGCCGCCGCCCAAGGAATATGGCCAGCAGTTTCTGGTGCAGGGATCCTGGTTCCACGGCGTGCACGGGCTTGCCTTCAACAAGGACGACCAGCTCTTCGCCGGCTCGGTGATCGGCCAGACCCTCTACCGGGTGCAGGTCGATTCGGGTGAGGTCGACCGCGTGATCGATCCGCCGACCGGCATGGCCGACGACATTGCCTTCGCCGATGACGGCACCATGGCGTGGACGGCGTTTCTCATCGGCAAGGTCTACGTCCGCAAGCCGAACGGCAAGACCATCGAGGTCGCGCACGCCATGAGCGGGCCCAATTCGCTCGCCTTTGGCAAGGACGGAAGGCTGTTCGTCTCCGAGGTCTTCCTCGGCGATGCGCTCTATGAGATCGACATCAAGAATGTCGACAAGCCGGACTTCAAGCCGTTCGCGCGCGGTGAGCTGCGCCGCATCGCCGAGAAGCTCGGCGGTCTCAACGGCTTCGAGGTCCACAAGGACGACGGCTTCCTCTACGGTCCGCTGTGGTTCAAGGGCGACATCGTCAAGGTCAACCTGGAAACCGGCGCCACCGATGTGATCGCGTCCGGTTTCAAGACGCCGGCCGCCGCCAACATCGATCCGCAGAACCGCGACAACGTCTATGTCGTCGATACCGGCACCGGCGGCATCTGGAGCGTGAGCCTCACCAGCAAGGCCAAGAAGCTGGTCGCCTCGATGAAGCCCGGCCTCGACAATCTCGCCTTCGATTCGCGGGGGCGCCTGTTCGTCTCCTCGATGACCGACAACGGCATTTACCTTGTCGACAAGCAGACCGGCGCCTGGCGTACCATCGTCGAAGGCAGGCTCGCGGTCCCGGCCGACCTCGCCGTCTCGACCGACGGCGGCAAGGACACGGTGCATGTCGCGGATGTGTTCAGCTATCGCACGGTCGACGGTGCAAACGGCGCAGTGACCGATGTGCTGCGCGTGCATGGCGAGACGCACGCCTATCCGATCGGCATCTCGCTCGGCCCGAAGAACGTGCTGCTCTCGAGCTGGTTCTCGAACACCGTGGAGAAGGTCGACCGCAAGACGGGCAAGCTGACGGCGACCTTGGGTGAGTTCTCGGCGCCCGTCGATGCCGTGGAGTTTGCCGACGGCACGATGTACGTGGCCGAGCTGGCCAGCGGCAACCTCGTGAAGGTCAGCGCCGACGGCAAGGAACGCAGCATCGTCGTCAAGGAGCTGCGCGGCCCTGTCGCCATGGCGCACGGGCCGGGCTCGCTGGTCTATATCACCGAGATCGCCGCCGGTGCCGTCAGCCAGATCGACGTCGCCACGGGTGCGCGCAAGGTGGTGGCCGACAATCTGACCGGTCCCGAAGGCATCGACATCGGTCCCGACGGCCGTCTGTACGTGGCCGAGGTCGGCCAGAAGCGCGTCGTCGCCATCGATCCGGCAACCGGTGCGAAAACGGTGATCGCCTCGAACCTCGATATCGGCCTGGCGCCGTTCCCCGGCGGCCCGCCTGCGCTCGTGCCCACGGGCGTCGCGGTCGGCCGCACCGGCATCGTCTATGTCAGCGCGGATGTCCGGAACTCGCTCTACAAACTGACACCGCCTTCACCGTAAGGGTCTCGCGATGGCCGGCATTCCTTTCATCAGGGATTTCAAGTTCGACTACGGCACCGCGACGGAGGTGACGCCGCTCATCCGCCGCGTCGTCGCCAACAATCCGAGCGCCTTCACCTTCAAGGGCACCGGCACCTACATCATCGGCCACGGCAACGTCGCCGTCGTCGATCCCGGCCCCGACGATCAGGAGCATATCGATGCCGTGCTGCGCGCGCTGCGCGGCGAGACGGTGACGCACATCCTGGTGACGCACACCCATATCGACCATGTGCCGGCGACGCCGGCGCTCGCCAAAGCGACCGGCGCCAAGGTCTACAGCTATGGCCCGCATCCGACGCCGGAAGGCGTCACGACCGAGCAGGAAGGCGACTTCTCCTTCGCGCCGGACGTGAAGCTGAACGACGGCGACGTGATCCAGGGCGACGGCTGGAACGTCGAGGCGGTCTATACGCCGGGCCACATCTCCAACCATCTCTGCTTCGCGGTGAAGGAAGACAAGGCGCTGCTCTCGGGCGACCACGTCATGGGCTGGTCCACGGCGGTGATCTCGCCGCCCGACGGCAACATGGCCGATTACTTCGCGTCGCTGCGCAAGCTGCTGCCGCGCGACGAGAGCCTCTACATCCCGACACACGGCGCGGAGATCCGCGATCCCAATTCGTTCGTGCAGGCCTATATCGAGCATCGGCTGGGCCGCGAGGCGCAGATCATCGCGCGCCTCAAGGACGGACCGCAGACCATCCCGCAGATGGTCGCCAAGAACTATGCCGACACGCCGGTCCATCTGCATCCGGCCGCCGGCCGTTCGATGCTCGCCCATCTGGTGCAGATGGTTAAGGATGGCAGGGTGAAGACCGAGGACGGCCGTGCCGCGATCGACAGCGTCTACCGGCTGTAGGCGGAACGATCAATGGACATGAAGCTTTCCGGCAAGACCGTGCTGATCACCGGCGGCAGCCGCGGCATCGGCTTCGCCTGCGCCATGGGCTTCGCGGCCGAGGGCTGCACCGTGCACATCGCCTCGCGCTCGAAGGAATCGCTGGAAGCGGCACGTGAGAAGATCCGCGCCCGTCACAACGTGCCGGTCGAGATCCATCCAGCCGACTTCTCCAATGGTGACACCGCCCGCCGCGTCGTCGAGGCGGTCGGCCATGCCGACATCCTGGTGAACAATGCCGGCGCCATCCCGCAAGGCGACGTCTTCGGCATGACCGAGCCCAAGTGGCGCGAGGCCTGGGATCTCAAGGTGTTCGGCTATGTGAACGCCACGCGCGCCATGCTGGAGAAGATGTACGCCCGAAAGGCGGGCGTGGTGGTGAACGTGATCGGCCTTGCCGGCGAGAGCTACAATTACGACTACGTCGCGGGCACGATGGGCAATGCCGGTATCATGGCGTTCACCCGGGCGGTGGGATCGAAGAGCGTCGATCACGGCGTGCGCGTGGTTGGGATCAATCCGCCGGCCACCCGGACCGACCGCATGCTGACGCGGCTGCGCAACGTGGCGGAGCAGAAGTTCGGCGATCCCGAGCGCTGGCCGGAGCTTACGAAGCACATGCCGTTCGGCCGCGCCGCCGAGCCCGACGAGGTCGCCGACCTCGCCGTGTTCCTGGCCTCCGACCGCGCCAGCTATATCAGCGGCGTGGTCATGACGCTCGATGGCGGGCAGGCAGCCCGTCATTAAAGCCTCAGATCAATAGACCTGGCGCATCACCTGGGCGGCGAAACCGTCAACCGCCGACTTCTTCTGCGCTTCGCTCAGCTTGTTGTTCGCCGCTACCGCCGGGCAGTAGGCGGTGACGAGATAGTTCACGACTTCGGCGCTCTCGACGCCGGGATAGCGGATGCGAAGATCGGCCGTCGCCGAGGCGATGGCGTTGAACGTGTCGCCGCCGGTGAGCTGCTTGCCGACCGCCGCCATCTGCGCCGGCGTCTCCTTCAGGATCCCGGGCTTGGCCGTGGGCTGCGGCTTGGGGCAGTCGAGCGCCAGCGCCGGAAACGCCGAGGCGGCGAGCAGGGCGGCGGCAACCAGGGGGGCAAGGCGAAGCATGAATCGGTCTCCCGTGATGATGTCCGGAAAAGCGATAGCAAAACCCCATTCAATAGTCCCCTGGAAGTGCATCTGACGGTTCGCAGTCGCACCGCGACGCGATTCGTCGGCGCCGGTCGTATGCTGTAGAAGAGGCGTTCGAAGCGGCCTCCCTTGCCGGGGACGTTCCATGCCCGCGCGAAACGCCTTTTGCGTTGTATGCGCGGCTTTTGCCGGAAAGGCAGCACTTCCATTGAAATCGTTCGCGTGGCGCGCCTTCGGGCGCGCGCGACCCGCTTCCATTCGTGAAGACGAAGACGCCATCCGCAGCGAGCTGTTCAGCATCGAGCGGCTGGAGCAGCACGCCCAGAGCCTGGCGACCAGCCAGCCCGTCCATGCCGCCCTGACGTCGGGCAAGTCGCTCGTCGTCCGCCTGCGCGACAACGAGCGCGTCTTGCTGGCTGCCTACCGCTCGATCGCCGCGGCGGTCGATGCCGGCCGTACGATCACCCCGGCTGCGGAATGGTTGCTCGACAACTTCCATCTCGTCGAGAAGCAGGTGCGCGAAGTCCGAACAGACCTGCCGGCGGGTTACTATCGCCAGCTTCCCAAGCTCAGCGACGGCCCCCTGGCCGGCTACCCGCGGGTCTTCGGCCTGGCGTGGGCTTTCGTGGCCCATACCGACAGCCGCTTCGATCCCGAGACCCTCACCCGCTTCGTGCGGGCCTACCAGACGGTCCAGCCGCTCAGCATCGGCGAACTCTGGGCCGTCGCCATCACGCTTCGCATCGTCCTGGTCGAGAATCTGCGCCGCTCGGCCAGCCGGATCGTGGATCGACGCTCGGCACGCGAACAGGCCGACCTCGTCGCCGACCGCCTGCTGGGCCTCAAGGATCTCAAGGCCGATCCGACCGCTCTCCAGCCCTACGACCGCGAAGGCTTCTCCGAAGGTTTCGCCGTCCAGCTCGTGCATCGCCTGCGAGATCAGGATCCCGAGACGACCCCGGCGGTGGGCTGGCTCGAGAACCGTCTGGCGCGCGAGGGGACAAGCGCCGACGAGCTGGTGCGGCGCGAGCACCAGCTCCAGGGCGCGACCAACGTCACGGTCCGCAACATCATCACCAGCATGCGGCTCATTTCCGATGTCGACTGGGCCAAGCTCTTCGAGACGGTGAGCCCGGTCGATGACGTGCTGCGGACCGACGGTGTGTTCGCCGAAATGGACTTCGCTACCCGCAATCTCTATCGCACGGCCATCGAGCAGATTGCGCGCGGCACGACCCTCGACGAGCCGGAGATCGCCCGCCGCGCCCTGGCGGCCGCCGCGGAAGCCGGCGTGTCGGGAGGAAGCGACGGCAACGGGGACGGACGGCGGCGCGAGCCCGGCTACCATCTGATCGGACGCGGCCGGCGGGCCTTCGAGCGGTCGGTGGGATTTCGCACCCGAGGTCTCACGGTTCGACGCCGCCTGCTGCGGACCGGCCTCGCCGGGTATGTCGCGAGTGTCGGTGTCACGGCGGGAATCGTGCTGCTGGTGCCGCTGCTCGGCCTGTCGCTGCTGGGGATACAAGGCCGCCTGCTGGTCGTCATGGCATGCGCGGGGCTGCTGCCGGCGCTCGATGCGGCGCTGCTGCTCGTCAACCGGCTGATCACCGGCGGCTTTGGCGCCACGCTGCTGCCGGGTCTCGAGCTGCGTGAGGGCGTGCCTGCGCATCTGCGGACTTTTGTGGCAATTCCCACCCTGCTCACGACGCAGGCCGCGATCGAGGAACAGATCGAAAGCCTCGAAGTCCATCATCTCTCCAATCCGGCCGGCGCCATACACTTCGCCCTGCTGTCGGACTGGACCGATGCGCCGGCGGAATCGATGCCGGGAGACGCCGCCCTGCTCGCGATTGCGGTCAAGGGGATCGCGCGCCTCAATCTTCGGTATCCGACGCCGGACGGCACCGATCGGTTCTTCCTGCTTCATCGCCGCCGCGGCTGGAACGAGGCGCAAGGCGCCTGGATCGGCTGGGAGCGCAAGCGCGGCAAGCTCCACGAGCTCAACCACCTCTTGCGCGGCTCGACGGACACGACGTTCGTCGTGGCGGCCGCGGGTGCGGTCCGGCCGCTGCCCGCCGACGTGCGCTATATCGTGACCCTGGATTCCGATACGCGCCTGCCGCGCGATGCGATCGTGCGTCTGGTCGGCAAGATGGCCCATCCGCTGAACCGGCCGCGCTTCGAGGCCGCCGAGGGCCGCGTGGTCGAGGGCTACGGCGTGCTGCAGCCGCGCGTCACGCCCTCGCTCCCGGTCGGCGCCGAGGGCTCGAGGTTCCAGCGCATCTTCTCCAACAACAGCGGCATCGATCCCTATGCGTCGGCGGTGTCGGACGTCTACCAGGACCTGTTCGGCGAGGGATCCTACTCGGGCAAGGGCATCTACGACATCGACGCCTTCGAGGCATCGCTGCATGGCCGCGTTCCCGACAGCACGATGCTGAGCCACGATCTCTTCGAAGGGACCTTTGCGCGCTCCGGCCTGGCTTCCGACATCGAGGTCGTCGAGGAATTTCCCGCGCGTTACGACGTGGCGGCGGCACGCCAGCATCGCTGGGCGCGCGGCGACTGGCAGCTTCTGCCGTGGATGCTGGGAGTCGTGAAGGCGGCGCCCGGCAGGCGGTCGGGCTTCCTGCCCGCCATCGGCTTCTGGAAAATGTTCGACAATCTGCGTCGCACGCTGTCGGCGCCTGCGGCGATCGTCTCCCTGATGGTGGGCTGGACGCTGCCGCTGCCCGCGGCGCTGGTCTGGACGGGCTTCGTGCTGCTGGCCATCGCGATGCCCACGCTGCTGCCGGCGATGGCCGCGTTGTTCCCGCGACATGCGAAGATTACCACGCGCAGTCATCTCGATGCGCTTTGGAACGACATTGTGGCCGCGGCTTCGCAGACGGCCCTGCTCGTCGTCTTCCTGGCTCATCATGCCTGGCTGATGGTCGATGCGATCGGCCGGACGTTGTTCCGGCTCGTGGTCAGCCATCGCCGCCTGCTCGAATGGATCACGGCGGCACAATCCAAGCAGAGCCTGCGGGCCGGCTGGCCCGGTCTCTACGGCAAGATGGCCGGAAGCGTCGTGGTTGCGCTGGTCGCTGCGGGGGTGGTCTGGCAGGTCGGCGCCGCGGCGGCGCCGGTTGCCGCGCCCTTCGTGCTGGCCTGGCTTCTGGCACCCCTCGTCGCCCACTGGGTGAGCCGCCCGCCTCACGACGCCGCAAGCCTGCGGATCAAGCCGGCGGAAGCGGCCTCGCTGCGCCTGATCGCCCGCCGGACCTGGCGCTTCTTCGAGACCTTCGTCACCGAGGCAGACAACATGCTGCCGCCTGACAATTTCCAGGAGACACCGGCGCCGGTCGTGGCCCATCGCACGTCGCCGACCAATCTCGGCCTGCTGTTGCTCTCGACCGCCTCGGCGCGCGAGTTCGGCTGGATCGGCACAACGGAAGCCGTCGAGCGCCTGGAAGCCACTCTCGCGACGATGGAGAGACTGCAGCGCTTTCGCGGACATTTCTTCAACTGGTACGACACGAGCGACCTGCGCGCCCTCGAGCCGCGCTACGTCTCGACGGTGGACAGCGGCAACCTTGCCGGGCACCTGATCGCCCTGGCCAACGCCTGCGGCGCCTGGCGCACGCGGAGCGCCGCGGCGCCGGATGGCGCGCGTGGCGCAGCCGACAGCCTCGACCTCGCCCGCGAGGCGCTGGCCGGGCTGTCCGACGACCGTCGGACCCATCTCGTCACCCGGCCCGAACTCGTCCGCGCGTTCGACGGGCTGGCGGTGTCGCTGTCCGCGATCCCGTTCCGGCCGGCCGCGGTCCTGGCGATGGCGGAGACCGCCGTCGATCTCGCGCGCACGCTCGCCAGCGAGCGCGACGACCCGGAGAGCGCCGACATGCTGTTCTGGATCGAGGCCGCCCACCGCACGGTCGCAAGCCATCATCGGGATACAAGCCGGACCGATCAGATGACGGACGACCTGCATCGTCGCCTGTCGACGGTGGAGGCGTCGGCACGCGCCACGGCCGGCGCCATGGAGTTCGACTTCCTGTTCGACGAGAGCCGCCGCCTGCTGTCGATTGGCTTCCTGGTCGCCGAGGACCGGCTCGATATCAATTGCTACGACCTGCTCGCGTCCGAGGCGCGGCTGGCGAGCTTCGTGGCGATCGCGTCGGGCGAGATTCCGGCCCGCCACTGGTTCCGGCTGGGCCGCGAAGTGACACCGGTCGGCCACAGCGCGGCGCTGGTCTCGTGGTCAGGCTCGATGTTCGAGTACCTGATGCCGTCTCTGGTCATGCGCGCCCCGTTCGGCAGCCTGCTCGAGAAGACCAACCGGCTGGTCGTTCGGCGTCAGGTCCAGTACGCGACCGATCTCGGCCTTCCGTGGGGAATCTCGGAATCGGCCTACAACGCACGCGACAAGGAACTCACCTACCAGTACTCGAACTTCGGCGTGCCCGGCCTCGGCTTCAAGCGCGGCCTGAGCGAGGATCTCGTCATCGCGCCCTACGCCACCGGGCTGGCCGCCATGGTCGATCCCGCGGCGGCCGCCGCCAACTTCGACCGGCTGGCCGCGTTCGGCGCGCGCGGTCGCTATGGTTTCTACGAGGCACTCGACTTCACGCCGTCGCGCCTGCCGGACGGCGAGAGCCGGGCGGTCGTGAAGGCCTACATGGCCCACCATCAGGGCATGACGGTCGTGGCCATCGCCAACGCTCTTCTCGATGGCGTGATGCGGTCGCGCTTTCATGCCGAGCCGGGCGTGCAGGCGACCGAACTGCTGCTGCAGGAGCGCGCGCCGCGCGATGTCGCGGTCGCCCATCCGCGCGCCGAGGAAGTCGGCGCCAGCGTACTGGCCAGGGAGGCCGAGCCGGCGCTGGTGCGCCGCCTGCGCAATCCGCACGCCGCCAGCCCGTCCGTCCATCTCCTGTCGAACGGACGCTATTCGGTCATGCTGACGGCAGCGGGGTCCGGCTACAGCCAATGGGGCGCCCAGGCCGTGACCCGCTGGCGCGAGGACACGATCCGCGACGACTGGGGGAGCTATGTCTTCCTGCGCGATGTCGAGACGGGAGCCGTATGGTCCGCCACGCACCAGCCTTGCGGCCAGCGTCCCGACCGCTACGACGTGATGTTCGCGGAGGACCGCGCCGAATTCGTGCGCCGCGACGGCACTCTGGTGACGAGCGTCGACATCGTCGTGTCGCCGGAAGACGATGCGGAGGTGAGGCGCGTGACGCTGAGCAATGTCGGCGGCCTCGCGCGCACCGTCGAGCTGACGTCCTATGCCGAGATCGTGCTGGCGCCGCGCGGTGCGGATGCCGCGCATCAGGCTTTCTCCAAGATGTTCGTGCACACCGAGTATCTGCCGGCCATCGGTGCGCTGCTGGCGACGCGCCGTCGCCGCGGCCCGGGCGAGCCCGAACTCTGGGCGGCACATCTGGCCGTGGTCGAAGGAGAGGTTGTTGGCGAGATCGAAGTCGAAACCGATCGCGCCCGTTTCATCGGCCGCGGCAACGAGATCGGCGATGCGATCGCGGTGACCGACGGTCGTCGGCTCTCCGGCACGGTCGGGTCGGTGCTCGATCCGATCTTTGCATTGCGGCGCCGACTGCACGTACCGGCCGGAGGTCTCGCGCGGATCGCCTTCTGGACGCTGGTGGCTGCGTCCCGCGAAGCGCTGCTCGACGCGATCGACCGGCATCTCGACGCCAATGCCTTCACGCGCGCGGCGACGCTCGCTTGGACGCAGGCGCAGGTTCAACTCCGCCATCTCGACATCGATGCGGTCGAGGCGAGCTACTTCCAGCGCCTGGCCGGGCATGTGCTTTACGCCAATCCGGCGCTGCGCTCGTCGCCCGATGCGATCCGGCGCGGCCTCGCAGGCCCCCCCGTGCTGTGGTCGCAAGGCATCTCCGGAGATCTGCCGATCGTGCTGGTGCGCGTGGAGGAGATCGAGGACACCGGTATCGTGCGGGAGCTGCTGCGCGCGCGCGAATACTGGCAACTGAAGGGTCTGTCGGTAGATCTCGTGATCCTGAACGAGCGCAGCACGTCCTATGTGCAGGATCTCCAGTCCATGCTGGATACGCTCGTGCGGGCCAGCCGGTCCCGGACCCATCTTGGCGTCGAGAACGTGCCCGGTGGCATCTATGTCCTGCGCACCGATCTGATCTCGACCGAGACCCGGGCCCTGCTGCTTGCCCTGGCCCGCGTGGTGCTGCGCGGCGGGCGCGGCAGCCTGTCCGACCAGCTCGACCGCCTGAAGTCCCCGCGGGGCGTGGCGCCGCCGCTTCGTCGTGTTGCCAGGCCCGGTGACCGGGCGAAGTCGATGCCGCCGAAGCCGGTGGCGCTGGCCGCGCTTCAGTTCTTCAACGGCCTCGGAGGCTTCTCGCCCGATGGTCGCGAGTACGTCACCGTGCTGGGCCCGGGGCAGTCGACGCCGGCGCCTTGGATCAACGTGATCTCGAATGCGTCGTTCGGCTTCCAGGTGGCGGCCGATGGTGGCGGTTATACGTGGTCCGAGAACAGCCGCGACAACCAGCTCACGCCCTGGTCCAACGATCCGGTCGTCGACCGGCCGGGCGAGGCGCTCTACGTGCGCGACCTCGACAGCGGCGACGTGTGGACGCCGACGGCGCGACCGATCCGGGTCGAACAGGCGACCTATATCGTGCGGCACGGCCGCGGCTACAGCCGGTTCGAAGTGGTGGCCAACGGTATCGCGCTCGAATTGCTGCAATACGTTCCGATGGGCGATTCCATCAAGATCTCGCGGCTCACGCTGCGCAACATCTCCGACCGGCCGCGCCGGCTCTCGGTCACGGCCTATGCCGAATGGGTGCTGGGACTCGCCCGCGGCGCCTCCGGCCCCACGGTCGTCACCGAGCGGGATGGCGAAACCGGCGCGATCTTCGCGCGCAACAGATGGAACCTCCATCACGGAAGCCGCGTGGCCTTCGCCGATCTCGCCGGTCGCCAGACCACATGGACGGGCGATCGTGGCGAATTCATCGGCCGCAACGGCAGCATGGACAATCCCGCGGCCCTCAGCGCCGGCTTGCCGCTGTCGCAACGACTGGGCGCCGGGCTCGATCCCTGCGCGGCCCTGCAGTCCGCCATCGAGCTGCCGCGTGGCGGCGTGCATGAGGCGGTCTTCTTCCTGGGACAGGCGGCCGACGAGGCCGAGGCGCGCGCGCTGATCGGACGGTACCGGACGGCCGACCTCGCCGCTGTTCATCGCGAGACGGTGGGCTTCTGGGACGGCGTGCTCGGCACCGTGCAGGTGAAGACGCCCGATCCCGCGACCGACATCCTGCTGAACGGCTGGCTGCTCTACCAGTCGCTGGCCTGCCGCTACTGGGCGCGCGCGGCCTTCTACCAGGCAAGCGGCGCCTACGGGTTCCGCGACCAGCTCCAGGATGCGATGTCGCTTTCGGTGCCGATGCCGGCGCTGGCGCGCGCCCACATCCTGCGCGCGGCATCGCGACAGTTCGTCGAAGGCGACGTGCAGCACTGGTGGTTTCCGATCGCGGGCCAGGGCGTGCGCACGCGTATCTCGGACGATCGCGCATGGCTCGCCACCGTCGCCGCCCACTATGTCGAGACCACCGGAGATGCCGCGATCCTCGACGAATCCGTGTCCTTCCTCGATGGGCCGGCCCTGCGGGAGGGCGAGCACGATCTCTACTTCCAGCCGGGCCAGGCGGACGAGAGTGCGCCGCTGTTCGAGCATTGCGCGCGCGGCCTCGACCTCAGCCTCGCCACGGGCGTGCACGGCCTGCCGCTGATCGGCACCGGCGACTGGAACGACGGCATGAACCGGGTGGGCGAGGCGGGGCGCGGCGAGAGCGTCTGGCTGGGCTGGTTCCTGTATGCCGCGTTGCGGGCGTTCGCGCCGATCGCCGAATCACGCGGCGAGACGCGGCGGGCGGCCGCCTGGCTTGCGCATGCCGAGGCGCTGAAGGCCGCACTCGACCGCGAGGCCTGGGACGGCGCCTGGTACCGCCGGGGCTATTACGACGACGGCACGCCGCTGGGTTCGGCCAGCAGCGAGGAGTGCCGCATCGATTCGATCGCCCAGTCGTGGGCGGCGATCTCGGGCGCTGCCGATCCGGCGCGGGCGGCACAGGCCATGGAGTCGCTCGACAGGATGCTGGTGCATCGCGGCGACCGGCTGGCGCTGTTGTTCACACCGCCTTTCGACAAGACACCGCTCGATCCCGGCTACATCAAGGGCTATCCGCCCGGTATCCGCGAGAACGGTGGCCAGTACACCCACGCGGCGGCGTGGTCGATCATGGGATTCTCTGCGCTGGGCCTGGGTGACAAGGCCCACGAGCTGTTCGCGCTGCTCAACCCCATCAACCACACGGCCACCCGCGCCGGCGTGCTGCGCTACAAGGTCGAGCCCTATGTCGTGGCGGCCGACGTCTATTCGGTGGCGCCGCATGTCGGGCGCGGCGGCTGGACCTGGTACACCGGCTCGGCGGGCTGGCTCTATCGTGCGGGCATCGAGTCGATCCTCGGTCTCAGGGTCAAGGGCGACCGATTCGAGGTCGCGCCCTGCCTGCCGACGACATGGCCGGGTTTCGAGATGACTCTCACCCTGCGTGGATCGGTTTACGAGATCGAGGTGCGTAATCCGACCGGAGTCAACCGCGGTGTCGTCGCCGTCGAGTTGGACGGCGAGACACTACCTGTCGTGGACGGCAGGGCGGTCGTTCTCCTGGACGAGGGTTCCGTCCGGCGCAGAGTTGTCGTTACGTTGGGCTAGGCGCTACTTGCGCTTGGCGGTGGTGGCCGGCTTTACCGGAGCCGCCATGGCGGACGCGAAGGTTGGCGCCACGACCTTTTCCTTGTTCTGCTTGGGCTTCTTCGTCTCGCGGTTGCCGCGGCGATGCTTCATGGACATGGGAGGGGTGGTTTCCTGGCGTCGAGCCGGGGAGAATCCCCGGATCGTCGGGCCATGGCGAGGAGCTTACGCGCATTCCCCAGCGAAGTACGATTGATGGCCGGCTAGATCTCCGCCCGCGCGACCAGCCCTTGCGTGCGTGATAGCGGGATGCGCTCGGGCGTGGCCGATAGCGAGTGCGGCGTCGCGCGGTCGCCGATCGTGACCGCCGCGACGAGGAACAGCAGCCCACCTGCCACGGTGCTTGGTCCATAACCCCAGCCGGCGCTGTACCGCCAGCATGGAAAGGCCGCGATGCCCGCGGCGGCCAAGAGCACGGCGAGGCTCAGTCCCAGCATTCGTATCCCCTTATTATTGTAAGTGAACGAGCACGAAGGGTGCGGGTTGCCTTGGTATGGTCGTTTTTCGGTAAGGTTCGTAAATGCCCCCTGATCGCGACGGCATTCCACATGGCCGCATCGGGGCGCGCGGGGGTAGTTTGCCGTCAATAATGGAAGATCCCCTCTCGAGCGCCCGGGCGCTGCTGCATTCCGTCTTTGGATTCAATGCCTTCCGGCCCGGGCAGGAAGAGATCGTTCGCGCCGTGCTGGACGGCGAGAACGTCATGGCCGTGATGCCCACCGGCAGCGGCAAGTCGCTCTGCTTCCAATTGCCGGCCCTCGTGCGCCCCGGCCTGACCTTGGTCGTGTCGCCCCTGATCGCGCTGATGCGCGACCAGGTCCAGGCGCTGACGGCCGCCGGCGTCTCGGCCGGCAGTCTGAATTCCAGCAACGAGCCGACAGAGAATGCCCGTGTGCTGGGGCTGCTGCGCCGCGGCGAACTGCGGCTGCTTTACGTCGCGCCCGAGCGGCTGGCGCGGCCGGACACGGTCGAGATGCTGGCCGAAGCCGGGGTGTCGATGATGGCGATCGACGAGGCGCACTGCGTCTCGCAATGGGGCCACGATTTCCGGCCCGACTATCTGACGCTCGGTAATCTCGCGCGGCAGATCGGCGGGCGCCTGCAGACCCTGGCCTTCACCGCGACGGCGGACGCTCCGACCCGGGGCGACATCGTCGAGAAGCTGTTCGCCGCGCCGCCCCGCGTCTTCGTGCGCAGCTTCGACCGGCCCAACCTCCGGCTCGCCTTCAAGCCCAAGGAGCGCTCCACGCGGCAGGTCCTGTCCTTCGTGCAGTCGCACAAGGGCGAGAGCGGCATCGTCTACTGTTCGTCGCGCCGCAAGGTCGAAGAGCTGGCCGAGACCCTCAAGGAAGCGGGGATCAACGCGCGGCCCTATCATGCCGGCCTCGAGAAGGCGGTTCGCGACGCCAACCAGGACGCCTTCCAGCAGGAAGACGGGATCGTCATGACCGCGACGGTCGCTTTCGGCATGGGCATCGACAAGCCCGACGTGCGCTTCGTCTGCCACGCCGACCTGCCGTCGAACGTCGAGGCCTATTACCAGGAGATCGGCCGCGCCGGCCGCGACGGGCTGCCGGCCGACACGCTTACGCTCTATGGCCTCGGCGACATGCAGTTGCGCCGCCTGCAGATCGAGCAGGGCGATTCCTCGGACGAGCGCAAGCGCATCGAGCGTCAGCGTCTCGGTGCGCTGCTGTCGCTCGCCGAGGCGCCGCGCTGCCGGCGGCAGACCCTGCTCGCCTATTTCGGCGAAGCGTCGGAGATCTGCGGCAACTGCGATCTCTGCCAGGAAGGCGTCGAGCTGTTCGACGCAACCATCGATGCGCAGAAGGCGATGTCGGCCATCGTGCGCACCGGCGAGCGCTTCGGCATGGAGCACCTGATCGCCATCCTGACCGGCGACCTCACCGACAACGTCTCGAAGTTCAACCACGACAGGCTGCCGACCTTCGGGGTCGGCAAGGACCGCAAGGCAACCGACTGGCGCTCGATCTTCCGCCAGCTCTCGGCGGTCGGCCTGATTGCCCAGGAACTGATGGAGCACGGCCGCTGGCGGGTCACCGACGAAGGCTGGGAGGTCCTGAAGGGCGGCCGCAGGGTCGAGCTTCGCAAGATCGTGGCGGCGCCGGCCGGCAAGGGCTCGCGCCGCGACCGACGCGAGGCGACGGCGGCCATTGTCGGCGACGCCGACGTCGCGATGCTGGACTCGCTGCGGGCCCTTCGCACCCGGCTGGCCCGGGAACAGAACGTGCCGGCCTATGTCGTCTTCTCCGACCGCACCCTGGTCGAACTCGCCACCCATCGGCCGACGACCCCCGCGGCGATGCGGGAAATCCACGGCATCGGCGACACCAAACTGGAGCGCTACGGCTCCGAATTCCTCGCCATCATCCAGCCCCGCAAGTCCTGACGAGGGCTGTTTCAGGGAACTTCTTCCCTCGTCCCGTCGTTCTGAAAGCGCTTTTACCCCCTCTGGGCCGGGCAATGGTGCCCACCTGTGGGCAGGCACGGATCAGCGAGGGATCATGAGCGCCGAGTTGGGAAATTCGAAGCATCGGACCGGTGTTCCGGGCCTCGATGACATTCTCCAGGGCGGCCTCGCCTCCGGGCGCGTCTTCCTGCTCGAGGGCAGCCCGGGAACCGGCAAGACGACGATGGCGTTGCGTTTTCTGCTTGAGGGCGCCCGAGAGGGCGAGCGGGGACTCTACGTCACGCTGTCGGAAACGGAGACCGAACTCAGGCACACCGCAGAAGTACACGGCTGGTTCCTCGACGAGCACACCGAGATTTTCGAGGTCGTGCCGCCGGAGAGCCTGCTCGACGCCGACCAGCAACAGAGCCTGCTCTACTCGTCCGATCTCGAACTCGGGGAGACGGTGAAACTGATCTTCCAGGCCGTGGAGCGCAGCAAGGCCCAACGGGTCGTGCTCGATTCGCTCTCCGAGATCCGCCTGCTGGCGCAGAGCTCGTTGCGGTACCGGCGGCAGATCCTGGCGCTCAAGCACTATTTCGCGCGGCACGGTGCCACCGTGCTCATGCTCGACGACCTCACCACGGACGTGCTCGACAAGACGGTTCACAGCGTGGCGCACGGCGTCATCCGGCTGGAAGAGATGACCCCCGGCTATGGTGCCGAACGGCGTCGCCTGCGCGTGGTGAAGTATCGCGCGCAGGGATTCCGCGGTGGCTACCACGATTTCGTCATCCGGGCCGACGGTGCCCGCGTCTTTCCCCGCCTTGTCGCGGGCGAACACCGGCACGACTTCGAACGGGTCCGTATCGGGACCGGCATTCCGGCGCTCGACGGCTTGTTGGGCGGTGGCATCGAGCAAGGGTCGAGTACGCTGCTGGTAGGACCGGCTGGTTCGGGTAAGACGACACTGGCCTGGCAATTCGTTGCCGAGGCCATTCGCCAAGGCGACAAGGCCGCAATGTTCATCTTCGACGAGGAACTTGGCCTCCTGTTCGATCGGGCCAAGCCGCTCGGCTTCGACTTCGCTTCGATGCAGGCGACGGGCCGCCTGCAGATTAAGCAGCTCGATGCGGCAGAACTGTCGCCCGGCGAATTCGCGCACGATGTCCGGCGGGCCGCCGGCGATCCAGCGCTGAAGACGCTGCTGATCGACAGTCTCAACGGCTATCAGGCGGCGATGCCGGAAGAGAACGCGCTCATCCTCCACATGCACGAGGTCATTCAGTACCTCAATCGCACCGGCGTTTCGACATTCGTCACCGTGGCGCAGCAGGGCGTCATCGGGGATATGAAGTCACCCCTCGACGTCACCTACCTTGCCGATGCTGTCATCCTGTTCCGCTATTTCGAGGCCGACGGCGCCGTGCGGCGGGCGCTGTCCGTGATCAAGAAGCGAGGCGGCAAGCATGAGGACACGATCCGGGAATTCTGGATCGACGGCGGCCTTCACATCGGTGAACCCCTGGTCGACTTCCGGGGCGTCCTTCGCGGCACGCCATCTCTCCCCGGCGACCGCGCGCCGGGTCGGCGGGCGCCGCGCGGATGACGAGCGAGCTGACGGAACGACCTCTGAAGGCGCTGGTCCTCGCTCCCCGGGGCCGCGACGCTTCGGTGGCATGCTCGCTGATCGAGCAGACGGGCGTGGCTTGCGTTGCGTGCCCGACGCTGTCGGCCATGGTCGACACCCTCGACGACGACGTCGCCTTCCTGCTGATCACCGAAGAAGCGATCCGGAGCGCGGACCTGAAACCTCTCTCGGTGTGGCTGGCCAACCAGCCGCCGTGGTCGGACCCCCCGTTCCTGCTGGTGACGGATCACGGGGGCGGGCCGGAACGCAATCCGATCGCCTCGCGCTGGCTGGAGACACTGGGCAACGTCTCGTTCATCGAACGGCCGTTCCATCCCACGACGCTGCTCAGCGTTGCGCGGGCGGCGGTGAAGGGAAGGCGACGCCAGTACGAGACCCGTCGCCTGCTCTCCCATCTGCGCGAAAGCGATCGGCGCCTGCGCACCGCCCTGCAGGCCGGCCGCCTTGCGCCCTGGGAGTTCGACTTCGCCACCTCCGGTCTGGCCGTCTCTGACGAGGGAAAATCGCTGCTCGGCCGACCGGGCGTGCAGGAGGTGGGACTCGACGACCTGATGCGCGGGATGGCGGCAGACGATCGTAGCCGGGTGGCCACCGCGCTCGGGCGCAGTGTCGCGACCGGAGAGGACTTCGCTGCCGACCTCCGATTCGGGCGGCCCGACGGACGATTGCTCTGGCTCGACGTTCGGGCGCGTCTGGTGCGCGACTTTCGAGGGGTACCGCGGCGGTTCGTCGGGCTGGCATCGGACATCACCACGCGCAAGTCCGCCGAGGCCGCACTCCAGGGCACGAACGAACAGCTGGAGAAGCATGTCGAGGAGCGCACCGCGCAGTTGCGCAGCGCACACGATGCGCTGGTGTCGCAGATCGCCGAGAGGGAGCGCACGGAAGCTCAATTGCGCCAGATGCAGAAGCTGGAATCGATCGGCCAGCTCACGGGCGGTGTCGCCCATGACTTCAACAACCTCCTGACCGCCGTGATCGGCAATCTCGAACTGCTGCGCAAGCGTGTGCCCGCCAGCGCGGCGAGCGATCGGCTGATCGACGGCGCCATGCAGGGCGCACAGCGCGGCGCAGCGCTGACCCAGCGCCTGCTCGCCTTTGCGCGCCACCAGGCACTCGATGCCCGGCCGGTGGATCTCGTCGAACTCGTCCGCGGCATGGACGATCTGCTGCGCCGGTCGATCGGTCCTTCGGTGACGATGCTGCAGCATCTTCCGACCGGCCTCCCGCCGGCCCATGTCGACGCCAACCAGGTGGAACTCGCGCTGCTCAACCTGGCGGTCAACAGCCGCGATGCCATGCCGAACGGGGGCACGGTGACGCTGGCGCTCGATGCCGCCGAGACGGGCGCAATGCGCGATCTCGCCGCCGGGCGCTACGTCCGGCTCACGGTGGCCGACACGGGCTCGGGAATGGACGACGAGACGCTTCGCAAGGCGATCGAGCCTTTCTTTTCGACCAAGGATGTCGGCAAGGGCACCGGGCTTGGCCTGTCGATGATCCATGGGCTGGCGCAGCAGCTCAAAGGGGCGTTGCGTCTGTACAGCACGCCCGGGCGGGGGACGCGGGCCGAACTATGGCTGCCAGTCGCCGAGAGAGCGGTGGAGGCGGCGTCCGCGCATGCCGCGAACGACACGCCGGAGGCCAGGAAGGCCGCGACGCTGCTCTTCGTGGACGACGATTTCCTGATCAGCCTCAGTACCACGTCGCTGCTGGAGGATCTGGGCCACACCGTCATCACCGCCTCGTCGGGCCCAGAAGCGCTGAACGTGCTGCGCGCTGGCCAGCCGATCGACATGATGATCACGGACTACGCCATGCCCGGGATGACCGGCCTGCAACTGGCCGAGGAAGCGCGCGCGCTTCGCCCGGATCTGCCGATCCTGCTCGCGACAGGCTATGCCGATCTGCCCACGAAGAGCTGCTTCGATCTGCCCCGGCTCAACAAGCCTTATCAGCAGATGCAGCTTGCAGAGCAGATCCAGGGTTTGCTGGGCTGACGACCATCAGGCGATGGACGGCATCACCCGCCCGACGCGCAGGCGTTGGTCAGGCGGCCTTGATCGGTGCGCCCATCGTCCACATGACGCCGAACGGGTCGCGGAGCTGGCCGTAGCGGTCGCCCCAGAACATGTCCTGTACGGGCATGGCGATCGTGGCACCGGCCTTCACCGCCTTGTCGAAAGCCGCGTCGACATCCTCGACCTGGAGATGGAGCATGAAGCCGGCGGGCTTCTCCAGCGGTGCGCCGTGCTCGGGGAAGGGGTCGGCCAGCATCAGCGAGCCGCCGTTGATCACCAGATGGATGTGCATGTGGCGGCCCTTGTCGTCGGGCGGCATGCGCGCGACTTCCTTTGCGCCGAACGCCGCGACGTAGAAGTCCGCGGCCTTGCCGGCGTTGCTGACCGAGAGATAGGGGCAGGGGCCGCCGAGGACGGGGGGCTGCTGGGGTGCGGTCATGACAGTCTCCTTCGCTGATGGTGTATCCCGAGGACGAACGGCCTGTTCCGATCCCGACATCGCCGCCGTGATTTTCTTCAGCCGGCGGACAAGCGGTCGAGATGCTGGCGGATATGCGCGGCCTCCGCCGGCGTGTTGGCGAGCGCGATCGCCTGGCCGAAAGCCTTGCGGGCCTCGTCCGGCCGCTCGAGCTTCTCGAGCAGTGCGCCCTTCACCCCGTGGAAATAGAAATAGCTCCGCAGCCGCTCGCCGAGCGGCTCGATCATGTCCAGCGCGGCTTGCGCTCCCTTGACCTTGGAGACCGCCACGGCGCGGTTGAGCGTCACCACGGGCGAGGGCTGCAGGCGTTCGAGGTTGGCATAGAGCAGATCGATCTGCGCCCAGTCGGTCTCCTCGGCGTACTTCGCGCGGGCATGCAGCGCCGCGATGGCTGCCTGGATCTGGTAAGGCCCGGGCCGTCGATGGCGCATCGCCTTGTCGATCAGTGCCAGCCCCTCGGCGATGCGTGGCTGGCTCCACAGGCTGCGGTCCTGGTCTTCGAGCAGGACGATGTTGCCGTCCTTGTCGAAGCGGGCTTTTGTCCGCGACCGCTGCAACAGCATGAGGGCGGTGAGACCCATGATCTCGGGTTCAGTGGGAAACAGCCGCAGCAGCAGGCGGACCAGCCAGATCGCCTCCTCGACCAAGGGCTTGCGCGCCTCGGCCTCGCGGCTGTTGCCCGACGAATAGCCCTCGTTGAACAGCAGGTAGATCATCGCCGCGACGACCGCGAGCCGCTCCGCCCGCTCCGGTGCGCCGGGCGTTTCGAAAGCGACGCCGGCAGAGCCGATGCGCGCCTTGGCCCGCGTGACCCGCTGTTCCATCGCGGCTTCACTGACCAGGAAGGCCTGGGCGATCTGCTTCACCGACAGTCCGCAGACGATGCGAAGCGCCATGGCGATCTGCTGCGTCGCCGGCAGATCGGGATGGCAGCACACGAACAGCAATCGAAGGATGTCGTCCTTGTAGTGCTCGCCGTCGAGCCGGTCGGCGAGCGACGCCTCCGCGTCGTCGAGGTCGGAGAGGACTGCCTCGTCCGGCAGTTGCGTCATCCTCGTCTGTCGTCGGACCTGATCCAGCGCTGCGTTGCGGCCGACCAGGATCAGCCAGGCGGCAGGATCGCGGGGTGGACCGTTCTGCGGCCAGTTCTTCAACGCGCGCAGGCAGGCTTCCTGGAAGGCTTCCTCGGCGGTATCGAGATTCCGGAAGTAGCGCAGCAGCGCGCCCATGACCTGCGGTCGTGCGGCGCCGAGAACCGGATCGATCCAGCCGAGGTCATTCATGCAGCGGGCTTCTTCGCGTCGGGAAGCTGGCTGGGATGGAATTCGGCGACCGGGCGGATCTCGTAGCTGCCCGTGCCGGGATTGGCCTTGGCCAGTTCCCTGGCCGTCTCGATAGCCGTGTCGAGCGAAGCGCAGTCGATGACGTAGAAGCCGAGAAGCTGCTCCTTGGTCTCGGCGAACGGCCCGTCGATCACCATCTCCTCGCGTCCCTTGCGCAGGGTCGTGGCCGCCGTGGTCGGCAGCAGGCGGGCCACCGGCCCCAGCCGGCCTTCCTTGGCAAGCTTGTCGTTGACGGCGTAGAGCCTGGTCATCGTCTGGTCGTGATAGTCCTTGGACCACGCGCCGACGGCTTCCTCGGAATTGTAGCAAAGAATGGCGTAGAGCATGGGTCTGCTGTCCCTCTGTTACCCAGGACGTGCGGGCGGGCCGCCTGCCGACAGCCCGATCGGAAAAATTATCGCCTATTCGGCGTCGGAAGAGGCGGGATTCTCGAAGGCGATGCCCGCCTTGAGGATGCGATAGCGGCCCTGCCGGATCTCGGCGGCTGCCACGATGCCGGTACGGGCGCTGCCGCCATCGAGGCACAGGCGGTCGCCTTCGAACAGATGCGTGTCGTCCATGCCGCTGATCGCCTTGTGCTTGTCGGGCGGCGTATGGCCGTGCACTACCAGCGTGCCGCCGAACCCCTGCTTCCAGTCGAGGAAGCCGTGGTTGATCCAGGCCCAGCGCGCCTCGGTGAAGATCAGCCAGGGGCGGGCCAGGAACTCGCCCTCCTCGGCGTGCGGGTCCAGGCCGCCATGGACGAACACGGTGTTGCCGAGCCGCACATGTGAGCGCATGCCCTGCAGCCGGTGCACCACCGCCTCGCCCAGCGCCTCGCGAAGCAATTCCTGATCGGCATGGGTTGCCGGATGCCCGGCGCGCGTGGCCATCTCGTCGAGCAGGATGTGCCCGCCCATGCGTTTGGACAGCCACATGGTCTCGGCCTTGTGCGCATGCGGCCCGCCGACGACGGTGAGCATCATCATGATCTCGTGGTTGCCCATCAGCCGGTCGACATGGTCGACACCATGGGCTTCCTCGCTGCCGGCCCATTGCTCCAGAACGCCGATACTGTCCGGTCCGCGATTGATCATGTCGCCGAGATAGATCAGGCGGCGTCGACCGTCTGCCTCGCCGGCAAGTCTCGCAATGGTCGCCAGCAATGCCCTCAGTTCGGCCGCGCAGCCGTGCACGTCGCCGATGGCGAACACGGTCTCTCCCTTCAGGTCGAAGGGCGCGGGCTTCCATTCGGAAATTTCGACGGGCAGGGCGCTCATGGAGGGCGAGGTTAGCCCTATCCGACGCGGCGCTCCACCATGGCGGGCGCCTTCCGGTCGAACTCTTCCTTGATGCTGCGGTTGAGGTCGAATTTGAACGGGGTGGCAGCATCCCGTTGCACCCAGACCTGGGCCGCGAGTGTATACTTGTCCGCCTCCAGCGTATCGATGCCGATGGCGCCGATGTTCAGCACCCGATGGTCTCGCTCGATCAGGCTCCGCAGCCGCGAGATCGCGGTGCCGACATCCTCGTTGGCGGGACGGGGAACGCGGAATTCCAGGCGCGCTGTATCGTTGCGGGTCGGGACCTTGACGATCTCACCCCACAGCTTGCCGTTGGGGATGATGACGCGCGTGTTGTCGTCGCCGTCTATCTCGGTGAAGAACAGGTTGATCTCGCGCGCGATACCCGTGACCCCGCCGGTCTCGACACGATCCCCGATATGGAACGGACGGAACACGACCAGCATGATACCTGCCGCGAGGTTGCTCAGCGTCCCCTGCAGGGCGAGCCCGATCGCAATGCCCAGTGCGCCGAGGACGGCCACGAAACTGGTGGTGGCGATGCCGAAGGTCGTCAGCACCGCGACGAAGGTGAAGACGAGAACCGTGTAGCGCGCGGCGTTGCCGAGAAAGAGCGCCACGGTCCGGTCGATGCGTGGGGTTTTCTGGCACAGCCGCACGACGGCTGTATAGAGCAGCCGCGACGTCATCCAGCCGACGCACAGGATGATGATCGCGCCCACGACCCGAAGGCCGTAGGTCGTGATCAGGGCCACCAGCACGTTGGCGGCGTTATTCCACTGTTCCTCGATACCCATGAGAGAGGCAACGCCCTGAGGGCGATGGTGGTTGCCTCTCGCCCGGCAGGCGCGTGGACGTCAGAGGGCGTCGTTCTCGCGAATGAACGAGCGGACGCGCGGCATGATCTGTTCGCGCCACTTGCGGCCGTTGAAGATGCCGTAGTGACCGACCCGGGGCTGTTCCCAGTGTACGTGACGCGCGCCGGGAATGTTGGGCGTGAGCGCATGCGCGGCCTTGGTCTGGCCGACGCCGGAAATGTCGTCGAGTTCGCCCTCGACCGTCATCAGCGCCGTCTCGATGAAGGACGGGTCGATCTTGCGGCCGCGGCTCACCCATTCGCCGCGCGGCAGCAGGTGTTCCTTGAAGACGACCTCGATGGTCTGGAGATAGAACTCGGCGCTGAGATCCATCACCGCGAGATATTCGTCGTAGAACGTGCGATGCGCGTCGGCCGGATCGTCGTCGCCCTTCACCAGGTGCTCGAACTGGCGCATGTGGGCGTTCACATGGCGGTCGAGGTTCATGCTGATGAACGAGGTCAGCTGCAGGAAGCCCGGATAGACGCGACGCAGGGCGCCCGGATAGTTGAGCGGCACCGTCGAGATGACGTTCTGGCGGAACCACATCATCGAGTTGCGCATCGCCAGGTCGTTGGGGACCGTCGGGCTGACGCGCGTATCGATCGGGCCGCCCATGAGGGTGATCGACTTGGGCTGGCGCGGCTCCTTCGCCTCGGCCATCAGCGCCGCGGCGCCCATCACGGGCACCGAAGGCTGGCAAACGGCGATGACGTGGACGTTGGGGCCGAGGTAGCGGCAGAAGTCGGCGACGTAGTCGATATAGTCGTCGAGGTCGAAGTTGCCCTGGGCGAGCGGCACTTCGCGCGCATCGATCCAGTCGGTGATGTGAACGTCGTGGTCGGGCAGCAGCGCCTCGACCGTGCCGCGCAGCAGGGTGGCGTAGTGGCCGCTCATCGGCGCCACGACCAGAACCTTGGGGTCGCGCCGGGTTGTGTCGCGATGGAAGTGCAGGAGCTGGCAGAACGGCTTGCGCAGCAGGATCTCTTCGTTGACCGCGACGGTCTCGTCGCCGACCTGCGTGGTCTTCAACCCGAACGCCGGCTTGCCGTAGTTCTGGGTCAGGCGGGTCATGATCTCGGCGCCGGCGGCGACCGATTTGCCCAACCAGGTTTCCGCCCAGGGATTGTAGGGGCTGGAATAGACCTGTTCGAGAGCGCTGGCCCACATCCGGATGGGGGTCGCGAGCTGGCGCTGGAATTCGTAGGCTTGATAAAGCATGGGGCGCGGATTGTACGCTCCGAACCGCCTATGTCACGCTTATAGTGCGTCGCAGCAATCGTGAAAAATCAATGACTTAGAGCAAACGCCCCACGGCATTGGCGATGGTTTCGGCCTTGGCATCGTGGGTGAAGTGGGTCACGAAGCGGCCGTTGCGGTCGAGCAGGTACACGATTGAGGAGTGATCCATCAGGTAAGGCGAGCCCTCCTTGCCCGGCACCTTCTGGTAGTAGACGCGATAGGCCTTGGCCACGTCGGCGATCTGCTGTGGCGTGCCGGTGAGGCCGATGATGCCCGCCCCGAAGTTGGGCACGTAGCCCTTCAGCAGTGCCGGCGTATCGCGTTCGGGGTCGATCGTGATGAACACGAGGTTCACCTTCTTGGCGGCGTCCGGTCCCAGCTTCTCGACCGCCGTCTCCATCAGCAGCAGCGAGGTCGGGCAGACGTCGGGACAGTAGGTGAAGCCGAAGTAGATCAGTGTCGGCTTGCCCTTGAGCTGGTCGCTGGAGAACGGCCTTCCATCCTGGTCGACGAGCTGGAAGGGGCCGCCGATCGACGGCTTTCCGCCCTTGGTGGCGTCCCAGGCGATCCAGCCGGCGGCGACCGCGAGGGCCGCAATCCAGACGCCGAGCAGCGCCTTCATGGTGCGTGACATGCCGCGGAACATGGGCCGGACGGGCCGTCTCGACAAGCCGGACCGCTCGTCGCACAACCTCATGTGATGACGGAACGCATCCTGGTTCTGGGCGGCGGGTTCGCCGGCCTGTGGAGCGCGCTGGCGGCGGCACGGGCGCGGGCGACGTTCGGCGCAGATCTCGAGATCGTGCTGGTGAACGACACGCCCTGGCATTCGATCCGTGTGCGCAATTACGAAGCCGACCTGTCGGATACCCGCGTCGCGCTCGACGACGTGCTGGGGCCGGTTGATATCCGGCGTCTCCAGGGGAGGGTGACAGGCATCGACGTTCGGAGCCGGCGCGTGAGCTACGAAGCCGATGGCGCGGCGCAAGGCATTGGCTATGACCGGCTCGTCTTCGCGCTGGGCAGCCAGGTCGCAAGGCCGCCGATACCCGGCCTCGTCGAGCATGGCTTCGACGTCGACACCCATGACGCCGCGATGCGACTCAATGAACACATCGCTCGTCTGGGCTCCAGTGCGTCGACCGTGCTGGTGGTCGGCGGCGGGCTGACGGGCATCGAGACGGCAGCCGAGATGCCGGGAAAGCTGCGCGCGGCCGGCGTCGGGACGCCGCGCGTGATCCTGGCCGACCATGCGCCGCGCATCGGCTCGGACATGGGTGCCGAAGCGGTGCCGGTCATCGAGGAAGCCTTGGCGGCGCTGGGCGTCGAGACGCGCGGCGGCGTGTCGGTCGTCGCGGTCGATGCCAGGGGCGCGACGCTGGAAGGCGGCGAGCGTATCGAGGCCGCGGCGATCGTCTGGTGCGCCGGCATGCGCGCCCATCCGCTCACGGCGGCCTTTCCCCTCGAACGCGACCGCCTCGGCCGCCTGCCGGTCGAGCCGACCCTGAAGATCAGGGGACTCGCCGCCGAGTTCGCGGCGGGCGACGTCGCGTCGTTCCTGATCGACGGCACGCACGATTGCGTCATGTCATGCCAGCATGGCCGGCCGATGGGTCGCTTTGCCGGCCACAATGCGGTCTGCGACCTGCTCGGCCGGCCGATGCTGCCTCTCGCCATCGGCTGGTACACGACCATCCTCGATCTCGGGCCGTGGGGCGCGCTTTACACCGAGGGCTGGGACCGCAGGCTGGTGTCGCGCGGCGCAACGGCCAAGCGCACCAAGGAACTGATCAACCGCGAACGCATCTATCCGCCGCGGTCGGGCGACCGGCAGGCGCTGCTTGATGCGGCGGCACCGACAGTGCAGACACCACCGGTGAAATTCGGGTGAGGGAAGACAGATGTTCTATGATGCCTCGAAGCGCGACCATGGACTGCCGCAGGATCCGCTGAAGGCGCTGATCGTGCCGCGGCCGATCGGCTGGATCTCGACCGTCGACGGGCAAGGCCGGGTCAACCTCGCGCCCTACAGCTTCTATAACGGCGTCGGCGAGTTCCCGCCCATGGTCTATTTCGCCATCACCGGCACCTACGGTGACACGCCGACCAAGCACAGCCGCATGAACGCCGAGGAGACCGGCGAATTCGTGGTCAACATGGTGACCGCGGAGATGAGCGAGAAGATGAACATCACCACCGCGATGGTGGCCTACGGCATCGACGAGATGAAGCTCGCCGGCCTGACGCCCGAGCCCTGTCGCTTCGTGAAGCCGCCGCGGGTCAAGGAGTCGCCGGTTGCGCTCGAGTGCAAGTACTGGAAGACGATCGAGCTGCCGGAAGAGCCGGGACACGAAGCCAAGCGCGGCTCGATCGTGCTGGGACAGGTGGTCGGCATCCACATCGACGACGCCATCCTGAAGGACGGCCGCGTCGACATCATGTTGATGAAGCCGGTCGCGCGACTGGGCTACAGCGAATACACGACGACGGAGAACGTCTGGAAGATGCGCCGCCCGGACGATCCGCGGTTTCAGTGAGCAAAAACTCATGGCCCCTCCGGCGGCGTAAGACGCCGCCACCTCCCCATGTGAATGGGGAGGAACGAAGAAGCCTTGCCTCCCCATTCAAAAGGGGAGGTGCCCCGAAGGGGCGGAGGGGTCAGAACTTCAGTGCGCTGCCACGACCGGTGCAACCGACCGCGCCATCGCTAGCACGCGCTTGTCGGCCATCGCCTCGCCCATCAGCATGAAGCCCACGGGCAGCTCGCCTTTGGCGTGGCAGGGCAGGCTGATGCCGCAACGGTCGAGGAAGTTGCCGACCGTGGTGTTGCGCAGCAGCAGAAGGTTCTTCTTCGTGAAGCCGTCCGGAGTCGAGACCTCCTCGATCGTCGGCGCGACGATGGCGCAGGTCGGCATGATCACCGCGTCGTAGTTCGAGGTGATGGCCGAGACGCGGCGGCAGAGGTCGGCGCGCTTCGCGAGCAGCTCGATATAGTCGGCGGCCGTCATATCCTTGCCGCGCATGATGCGCGGATAGACGAACGGGTCGTAGTCCTTGCCGCGGCGCGCGATCAGATCCTTGTGCCAGGCATAGGCTTCGGACGCGGCGAAGCCGCCTTTGGCATTGATCGTCGGCAGCTCGTTCAGCTCGGCGAGGTCGATTTGCTCGATCTTCACGCCGTTGGCCGCCAGCGCCTTGCAGGCACGCTCGAAGGCCTTGGCCACGGTCGCATCGAGCTCGTCCATCACGAAGTGCTTCGGGATGGCGAAGCGCAAGCCGGCGAGCGGCGCCGCGTCGGGCACCGAGATCGGCCCCTTTCCGAGTTCACCGGCGAAGACGGCGTCGACGATGGCGCAATCCTCGACCGAATTTGCGAGCGGCCCGATCGAGTCGAGCGAGGTCGAGAGCGGGACGACGCCGTCGATCGGCACGCGGCGCGCCGTCGGCTTGAATCCGACCAGGCCGCAGACCGCGGCGGGAATGCGCACCGAGCCACCGGTGTCGGTACCCAGCGCGGCGACGGCCATGCGGTCGGCCACCGAGACGGCTGCACCGGCCGAGGAGCCGCCGGGCACGCGCGCACGATCCGCCGGATTGCCCGGCGTGCCGTAATGCGGATTGAAGCCGACGCCGGAGAAGGCGAACTCGCTCATGTTGGTGCTGCCGACGATCACGGCGCCGGCCGCGCGCAGGCGCGCCACGACGGGTGCGTCCTCGGTCGCGGGCTTCGCGTCGTCGAGCGCCTTCGAGCCCGACAGCGTCGTCTCGCCCGCGACGTCGCACAGGTTCTTGATCGAGACCGGGATGCCGGCGAGGGCTGAGGGCACGAGGCCCGCCTTGCGCATCGTGTCGCTCGCCTCGGCGGCGGCCAGCGCCTGGTCCTTCCAGACCTTCACGAAGGCCCGGCTGCCTTCGCCCTTCGGGTCGGCGATGCGCGCCAGCGCCTCTTCGGTGAGCGTGCGCGAGGTGGTGCGGCCGGCGGCCAGATCCGCGGCGAGTTGGGTGATCGTCGGGTTGGCCATCGGGTTCCCTTACTTGCCGCGGTTCTTGACGAGATCGTCGACCACCATCGGGTCGGCGAGCGTGGACGTGTCGCCCAAGTTGCTGAAGTCGTTCTCGGCGATCTTGCGCAGGATGCGGCGCATGATCTTGCCGGAACGGGTCTTGGGCAGGCCGGGCGCCCACTGGATGACGTCGGGCGTGGCGATCGGGCCGATCTCCTTGCGCACCCAGGCGACCAGCTCCTTGCGCAGCTCCTCGGACGGATGCTCGCCGGCCTTCAGAGTGACGTAGGCGTAGATGCCCTGGCCCTTGATGTCGTGCGGGAAGCCGACAACGGCGGCCTCGGCCACCTTGGTGTTGCCGACCAGCGCGCTCTCGACCTCGGCGGTGCCAATGCGATGGCCCGAGACGTTGATGACGTCATCGACCCGGCCCGTGATCCAGTAGTAGCCGTCCTCGTCGCGGCGCGCGCCGTCGCCGGTGAAGTACTTGCCGGGATAGGTTTTGAAGTAGGTGTCGATGAAGCGCTGGTGGTCGCCGTAGACCGTGCGCATCTGGCCGGGCCACGAATTGACCAGGCAGAGATTGCCGGTGCAGGCGCCTTGCAGTTCGTTGCCTTCCGCGTCGACCATCACCGGCTGCACGCCGAAGAAGGGCTTGGTCGCCGAGCCGGGCTTCAGCGCCGTGGCGCCGGGCAGCGGCGTGATCAGGATGCCGCCGGTCTCGGTCTGCCACCAGGTGTCGACGATCGGGCAGCGGCTGTCGCCGACCACGCGGTGATACCAGAGCCAGGCCTCTGGATTGATCGGCTCGCCGACCGAGCCCAGCAGGCGCAGGCTCTTGCGACTGGTCTTCTTCACCGGCGCCTCGCCTTCGCGCATCAGCGCGCGGATGGCGGTGGGGGCGGTGTAGAAGATGTTGACCTGATGCTTGTCGATCACCTGCCAGAAGCGGCTGGTATCGGGATAGTTGGGCACGCCCTCGAACATCAGGGTCGTGGCGCCGTTGGCGAGCGGTCCGTAGAGGATGTAGCTGTGGCCGGTCACCCAGCCCACGTCGGCGGTGCACCAGTAGACGTCGCCGTCGTGATAATCGAACACGTACTGGTGGGTCATCGACGCGAAGACGATGTAGCCGCCGGTCGTGTGCAGCACGCCCTTCGGCTTGCCGGTCGAGCCCGACGTATAGAGGATGAACAGCGGATCCTCGGCGCCCATCGGTTCGGGCGCGCAGTCGGCCGGCACCTTGGCGGCGATCTCGTGCCACCACACGTCGCGGCCGGCGTCCCAGGCGACCTTGCCGCCAGTGTGCTTAACGACCAGCACCTTCTTCACGCCCGGCGCCTTCTTGAGCGCCTCGTCGCAATTGGCCTTGAGCGGCACATGCTTGCCGGCGCGCAGGCCCTCGTCGGCCGTGATCACGACGTTGCTGTCGCAATCGACCAGGCGGTTGGCGAGGCTGTCGGGCGAGAAGCCGCCGAACACGACGGAGTGGACCGCGCCGATGCGCGTGCAGGCCAGCATCGCGTAGGCCGCCTCGGGGATCATCGGCAGGTAGATGGTGACGCGATCGCCCTTCTTGACGCCCAGTTCCTTGAGCGCGTTGGCCATGCGGCAGACTTCGCCATGCAGCTCGCGGTACGTGATCTTCTTCGACTTCGCCGGATCGTCGCCTTCCCAGATGATCGCGGTCTGGTCGGCGCGCCTGGCGAGGTGACGGTCGATGCAGTTGGCCGAGACGTTCAGCACGCCGTCGTGGAACCAGCGGATGCGGACGTCGCCGTTGTAGTCGACGTCGCGCACGGCCGAGGGGCTGTAGGGCTTGATCCAGTCGATCCTCTTGCCGTGTTCTTCCCAGAATTTGGCGGGATCCGTGGTCGAGGCCTCGTACATGGCCTTGTACTTGGCGTCGTCGACATAGGCGCGCTTGGCCCAGTCCGAACTGACGGCGATCACCTCATCGGCCATGGCTTTTCCTCCGGCTTCGGCTTTATGCCCTGAATTGTCCGTGTTTTAGCGTGCGGTCGCCAGACCCGGCAATTCGACTTTAGGCCGTCATTCGCTGAACCAGGTCGTGAAGTCCCCGATCGGGGCGCGGTCGGTGATCAGGCTGTTGGGCACCACGTCGGGATCGGCGTGGCCGAGGGCAAGACCGCAGATCACCGTCTGGTCCTCGGGAATGCCGAGCTCGCGGCGCACCACGTGCTGGTAGCGGCTGAAGGCGGCCTGCGGGCAGGTGTGCAGGCCCTTCTCGCGCGCCAGCAGCATGAGCTGGTCGAGGAAGATGCCGCAGTCGATCCACTGGCCGTTGCCCATGCGCTTCTCGACGCAGAGGATCATGCCGACCGGCGCGTCGAAGAACTCGTAGTTCTTGCGGAATTGCTTCAGCATGCCGGCCGCGTCGCCGCGCGGCACGCCGAGCAGGGTGTAGAGCTGCTTGCCGACCAGCTTGCGGCGCGCGTCATACACCGGCGTCATTTCCTGCGGATAGACGTTGTACTCCGCGCCCGGGCCGTTATCGCCGTCGTCCATCGCCTTCAGGATGGCGGCGGAGAGCCGCTTCCGCGCCGCGCCCATGGTCACGTAGAGCTTCCACGGCTGCAGGTTGCCGTTCGAGGCCGAGCGGTTGGCGTTCTCGATGATCCATTCGATGTCGGCCTTGGCCACCGGATCGGCCTTGAAGACGCGCATGGAGCGGCGGGAGTTGATGGCTTCGGACACGCGCATGGACGATTAGCTCCGGGTGAGATGACGACGCAGGAAGTCGAACAGCGTGCGCCGCGCGGCGGCATTCTGCTGCTCGGTGAAATAGTGCGTGGCGCCGGGGATCACGACGGTCTCGGCGTCCTTGCCGTGATTGCGCAGCGCTTCGGCCATGGCAAGCGACTGCTCGACCGGCACGTTCTCGTCGCGATCGCCGTGCAGAAGGAGGACCGGCGCATCGATCTGGGCCACACGCAGGATCGGCGAGCGCACCGGCAGTCCTTCCGGACCGCACAGGTCGTCGAGATAGTCGCGCATGAAGGGATTGGCCTCGCGCCAGCGCGCGAGATCGGTCGGCGCGAAGAAGGCGGCGACGGCGCGAACCGGCGGCTTGTGGGCGGCGGCGAGCAGCGCCACCTGTCCGCCCATCGAGGCGCCCACCAGCGCTATGCGGTCACGGTCGACCAGCGGTCGCTTGGCCAGCCAGTCGATGGCCGCCAGCACGTCGAGCGGCTGGCGCAGGCCCTGGTCGTTCTCGCCCTCGGAGCCCAGCCAGCCGCGCAGCGACAGCGAGAGCGCGGCATAGCCGTTCGCGGCGGCGGCACGCGCGAGACCCACCATGTTGTGGGCGTGACCCGCGAAGCCGTGCAGCAGGATCAGCGCCGGATAGGGCGGCTGGCCGGCAACGGGCTTGAAGAAGTAGCCGCCCAGGCTGACGCCATGGCCGGGCACGCGCACATGCTCGGCATCGGGGACCTCGGGCAGGTCTTCCCAGCGATGCATGACCTCGATGGGCACGCCGTCGGGATCGCGGAAGCCCACGGAGTAGTAGCCGGGCGCGAGATAGTCGAGTTCCTGCGGCGGTTGGATGATCTCCGCGCCGGCGTCGCGCAGCTCGGCGAAGACCTGATCGACCTGGCCGCGGCTTTCGGCGGAGACCGCGAGCCACAGCGCGCCCGGCCCGTAGGAAATGCCGTCCTTGGCCTGGCGCATCACGAAATGGTCGTAGCCGCGCGACCACATCACCCGGTCGGGGCTGGTCCAGACGCGATGGAAACCCAGCATCGGCAGCCACAGGCGATGGAAGGCGACGGAGCGCGCGAGATCGCTCACCTCGATGGCCGCCCCGGCAAAGGAAGAGCGCGGACGCATCAGGAGGGCTCGAGCCCCAGCGCCAGCAGCTCGTCGCGCCGCAGATGCTGCTCGCCCGCGAGGAAGAACTCGTCGAGCTGCGGCGGCTTCACGCGGGTCCCGGCCAGCATGGCGTGCGCCTGGCCGCGATGGTGCGTCTGGTGCTGGAAGAGGTGCTCCAGGATCGAAATGACGCTCGACGGCGGCGGCGTGCGATTGGGCCGCGGCAGCGACAGGCCCTCGGCCAGGCTCGCCTCGGTCTGGCGCTCGCAGAAAGCGAGCAGGCGCCGGTCGCTCGCGATCTGCTGGTCGTAGAGTGACGCGGCGTCGGCGAAATCTGGGACCGGGTCGTGATACCGCTGCAGCACCGTCGGGTCGCGGTGCAGCGCGTCGATGTAATAGCGGTCGACCCAGAGGATGTGATTGAGCGTGGCGCGCAGCGACGGGAAAAAGCTCGTGCGCGCGGCGGCGAACTCTTCCGGCGTCAGGGCCTTGCAGGCCGTCAGCAACCGGTGGTTCGCCCAGATGTTGTTGCGGGCCATGGCGACGGCATGGCCTGGAAGCCCCGTCGCCATGGGTCCCGTATCCGCCGGCGTCAGGCCGCTTGGGCCAGGTTGCGCAGCACGTAGTGCAGCACGCCGCCGTTCTTGAAGTAGCCGACCTCCTCCGCGGTATCGATGCGGCAGGTCAGCATGATCGTCTCCGACGCGCCGTCGGGGCGATGGATGGTCAGCGGCACGTCCATGCCGGGCTTCAGCTCGCCGTCGATGCCGCTCACGTCGAAGGTCTCGCGGCCGGTGAGGTTCAGCGTCTTGCGCGTCATGCCGTCCTTGAACTGCAGCGGCAGCACGCCCATGCCGACCAGGTTCGAGCGATGGATACGCTCGAAGGTCTCGCAGACCACCGCCTTGACGCCCAGCAGATTGACGCCCTTGGCCGCCCAGTCGCGCGAGCTGCCGGTGCCGTATTCCTTGCCGGCGATCAGCACCTGCGGCGTGTGCTCCTTCCGGTAGCGCATCGCCACGTCGTAGATCGGCTCGGGCTGGTCGGTCGTGAAGTGATGCGTGAAGCCGCCCTCGATGCCCGGGACCATCTCGTTCTTGAGGCGAATGTTGGCGAAGGTGCCGCGCATCATCACCTCATGATTGCCGCGGCGGGTGCCGTACTGGTTGAAGTCCTTGGCCTCGACGCCTTCCTCCATCAGGTACTTGCCGGCGGGGCTGTCCTTGCGGATCGAGCCGGCGGGCGAGATGTGGTCGGTGGTGATCGAATCGCCGAACTGGCCGAGCGGACGGGCACCCTTGATGTTGCTGAGCGCCGACGGCGTTTTGCCCATGCCCTCGAAGTAGGGCGGGTTGCGCACGTAGGTCGACTTGTCGTCCCACGAATAGGTCAGGCTGGGCTTGGTCTTGATGCCACGCCAGAACCTGTCGCCTTCGAAGACGTTGGCGTAGCGCTTCTTGAAGGCCTTGGCGGTGACGTACTTGTCGACGGTCTTGGCGACTTCCATGTTCGAAGGCCAGAGGTCCTTCAGGTAGACCGGCTTGCCGCCCTTGCCGAGGCCGATCGGATCCTTGGTGATGTCGATCTTCATCGAGCCGGCCAGCGCGTAGATCACGACCAGCATGGGCGAGGCCAGGTAGTTGGCGCGGGTCAGAGGATTGACGCGACCTTCGAAATTGCGATTGCCCGAGAGGACCGAGCTCACGACAAGGTCGCCGTCGCCGATCGCCTTGGTGACGGGATCGGGCAGCGGGCCGGAGTTGCCGATGCAGCTCGTGCAGCCGTAGCCGACCAGGTTGAAACCGATCTTGTTCAGGTCCTTCTGCAGGCCCGAGGCCTCGAAGTACTCGGTCACGACCTGCGAGCCCGGGGCCAGCGAGGTTTTCACCCACGGCTTGACCTTGAGGCCGAGCTTCACCGCGTTGCGCGCGATCAGGCCGGCGCCCAGCATGACGTAAGGGTTCGACGTATTGGTGCAAGACGTGATGGCCGCGATCACCACGTCGCCGTGGCCGAGGTCATAGTCGGCACCGTCGCACTTGATGCGCTTGCCGTCGTCCTTGCGGTCGAATTCCTTCTCCATGTTCGCGACGAACTGCTGGGCGGCTTCGGCGAGCGGCACGCGGTCCTGCGGGCGCTTCGGACCGGCGAGGCTCGGCACCACGTCGCCGAGGTCGAGCGACAGCGTGTCGGTGAACACCGGTTCCGGCGACTTCTTGGAGCGCCACAGGCCCTGCTTCTTGGCATAGGCCTCGGTGAGCTTGGCGGCCTGGCCGCGGTTGGTGGTCTTGAGAAAGCCCAGCGTGATCTCGTCGACCGGGAAGAAGCCGCAGGTCGCGCCGTATTCGGGCGCCATGTTGGCGATGGTCGCGCGGTTGGCCAGCGGCAGGTCCTCGAGACCCTCGCCGTAGAATTCGACGAACTTGTTCACCACGCCCTTCTTGCGCAGCATCTGGGTGACGGTGAGCACCAGGTCGGTCGCGGTCGCGCCTTCCTTCAGCTTGCCGGTGAGCTTGAAGCCCACCACGTCGGGGATGACCATCGGCTGCGGCTGGCCGAGCATGGCGGCCTCGGCCTCGATGCCGCCGACGCCCCAGCCCAGCACGGCCAGGCCGTTCACCATCGTGGTGTGCGAGTCGGTGCCGACCAGCGTGTCCGGATAGGCGATCGTCTCCTTGCCTTCCTTCTTGGTCCAGACGACCTGCGCGAGGTACTCGAGGTTGACCTGGTGGCAGATGCCGGTGCCCGGCGGCACGACGCGGAAATTGTCGAACGCCATCGAGCCCCAGCGCAGGAACTGGTAGCGCTCGAGGTTGCGTTCGTACTCGAGCTTCACGTTGGCGCCGAAGGCGCTCGAATTGCCGAAATTGTCGACGATCACCGAATGGTCGATCACGAGGTCGACCGGGACCAGCGGGTTGATCTTCTTGGGATCGCCGCCCAGCTTGCCCATCGCGTCGCGCATGGCGGCGAGATCGACCACGGCGGGGACGCCGGTGAAGTCCTGCATCAGCACGCGGGCAGGGCGGAAATTGATCTCCTTGGCGGAGCGGCCGCCATTCTTGATCCACTCGCCAAAGGCCGAGATGTCGGTCTTCTTGACCGTCGTGCCGTCCTCGTGCCGCAGCAGGTTTTCCATCAGGACGCGCAGCGAGAAGGGCAGGCGGGAGAGGTCGCCGACCTCCTTCTCGACCGCCTTCAGGCTGAAGTAGGTGTAGCTGCGGCTCCCGACCTTCAGCGTCTTGCGGGCTTTGAAGCTGTTGGGATGGGCGGCGGCCATATCTTTACTCCTGAAGGGTCGGTTCTATCCGGATGTGGGGCAAAATAGGGGCAGGGACCCTCACAGGCAATCGGGGATGCGGCTTTGGGGCCATTGTGCCAGATTGCCGGCATGCGACGTCGAATGGTCCAGGCAATTGGGGTTTTTTCCGCCCTGCTCGCCCTCTCGGGCGAGGCATCCGCACAGCGCAATGCGACTGAAGCGTGGGACCCCTCGGCGCGCGATTTCTCGTCCGGCACGCCGCTGGCCCCATCTACACCCGGTGCGACGGGCGCGGCGGGCGGCAATTCGCTCGATTCCCTGAACAAGATCCTCTCCGCCTCCCAGCTCTCCGCGTTCGACCGCTCGATCTATCTCAGCATCCGGGCCTTCCAGCTCAGCCGGCTGGGCCGCGAGGCGGAGAGCCAGAAGGACATCGCCGAGATGGGCAAGGTCCTGCCCGGCAACTGGCAGGTCGTTTTGTCCAGCACCATGCCCGGCCTGGCCGGCAGCGGGGACCGGGCGGCCGCGTTACGCACCCTCGACAGCGCCCTGCAACGAAAGCCCGGCGATCCGTCCCTGATGATTGCCCAGGCGCAGGTCTACATGCAGATCGCCGACTTCTCGCGCGCCCTCGGCCTGCTCGACACGGCCCTGGCTGCCGCCCAGACTCCCGTCGAGCGTCGCTCGGCTCAGTATTATCGAGGCCTCGCGAACTTAAATCTCGGCAACTTTCCGCAGGCCGTCGACGATTTCGGCGCCACCTTGGCGGACCGCCCCAATTTCAAGTCGAAGCAGGCGCCGCTTCTGTGGCGCTATGCGGCACAGGTCGGCGCCAGACGCGACGCGCGCACGGCGCTCACGCGGGAGGTCGGCACGGAAAGCCTCAACGAGTGGCCGGGCCCGATCATCCGCTACCTGATCGGCAAGGGCACGGCCGGCGAACTCGAGGTGGCGGCCGAAACCGACGACGCCGCCAAGCGCACCAACGGCAAGTGCCCGGCCGCCTTCTTCATGGGCGTGGAAGCGCTGCGCCGGGGCGAGAAGCAGCGGGCTCGCGAACAGTTCCAGCTCGCGCAGGCGCGCTGCCCGACAACCTCCGAGTTCAACTGGGCCGCGTCGAGCGAGCTAAAGCGCCTCTGATCAGCCGGCCAGAGCCAGCGGCGACACGAAGCGCGTGATCTCGGACAGGACGTAGGCAGGCTGCTGCAGGTGCGGACTGTGGCCGCAATCCGGCACCAGGCGGGTCTCGCAATAGCCGCCGACCTTGCCTGCGATGATGCCGAGCTGCAGCTCGCTGCCGTATTCGTCGTCCTCGCCCTGGATCGCCTGCACCGGCACCGCGACACCGGGCAGCCGGCCGTTGGCGTCCATCGGCTCGAAGCCCGGCGCCACCCAGGCGTCGGACCAGAGGCGGAAGGCACCGTCGACATTGTCGCCGTGATACTTCGCGAGCTTCTGGCGCAGGTCGCCGGAGGCGAACGCCTCGCGTGCGCGGGCGATGGCCTCGACGCAGACCGGTTCGTTGATCGCATGCGCCGCCAGGGTCACGACCGCGCGCAGCGGCTCCGGGTCGGTGGCGGCATAGTTCAGTGCGATCGTGCCGCCGTCGCTGTGGCCGACCAGCACGCAATCCTCGACGCCGAGGGCCGCCAGCAGGCGTGGCAGGACGTCGTCGGCCTCGATCTCCATGTAGCGGAGCCCCGGATCGGACGGCCAGGCGCTCGATTTTCCGTAGCCCGTACGGTCGTAGACGATTCCGGTGCAGCGCGTGGCGTCACAAAGCCGCTGGGGAAAGTCGCGCCACATCTCGATGCAGCCCAGCCCCTCGTGCAGGAAGACCAGCACCGTGCGGTCGAAGCCGTCATCCTGCTTGGGCTCGAGCCGCCGCACCCGCAGGCGGCGGTCGCCGAGATCGATCATTTCATCGGAGGAAGGCATCGTCCCCTTTTCAGCGGCGCTCAGGCTCCGGTCAAGACGACGGATGACGTCGGTGGGGATGACAGTGATGGCGCCACCACGCGGTCCGGGCGAGCACGGAAAGCTCGACCGGCGCGAAGCGCAGGCCGTAGGGATTTCAAACTACTTGTGCGGCCGAATCCGTTCCTCGAAGCGGTCCGTGCTAGGATCGGCCCGCTCGATCGCGCCCGGGGAGGGGGCATCCATGAGAGTCCTTCTCGTCGAGGACAATGCCGAACTCGTCGCCTTGCTGGTAAAGGGTCTCGCGCGCAGCGGTTTCGCGGCAGATTCCGTGGGCAATGCAGCCGACGCGGCTTACTCGCTGGCTGCCATGCGCTACTCGGCGATCGTGCTGGATCTCGGCCTGCCCGATCAGGACGGCCTGTCGCTCCTCCGGAGCATTCGTGGGCGCGGCGATTCGACGCCCGTGCTCGTCCTGACGGCGCGCGACGGCGTGAGCGATCGCGTGAACGGTCTCCGCGCCGGTGCCGACGACTATCTGGTGAAGCCGTTCGCGATGGAGGAGCTGGTCGCGCGTCTGCAGGCGCTGCTGCGCCGACCGGGCAATCTTCTCGGCCGGGAGCTCATCTTCGGCAACGTCTCGCTCGAGACCGTGGGGCGCCGGGTCTTCGTCGGTGGCGCCGTGCGGGTCTTTCCCGCGCGCGAAACGGCGATTCTGGAAATCCTGCTGCGGCGAGGCGGCAATGTGGTGCCGAAGCGCCTGTTCGAGGACCAGTTGTTCGGCCTGTCGGGCGATGTCGGTTCCAACGCCGTCGAGGTTTACGTCCACCGCCTGCGAAAGATGCTCCAGGACTGCGGTGCGACAGTGAAGATCCACACCGTGCGCGGCGTCGGCTATCTGCTGGCTGAGGAAAAGGCGACCGCTTGAGGCGCTTCCGCTCGATCATCTCGCGGGTCGTCGCGCTGCATGTCGTGGCGATCGGCGTGACGTCGATCCTGATGCCTCTGGCGCTCTACTGGCTGCTCGACGGGGCCGCCAACAGCCTTCACCGCGACGCCTTGCGCGCCCAGGCCCTCACGATCGCCAGCTTCCTGCGACCGACGGCCGACGGCGATGTCATGCTCGTCGTCCCGCCGGAAGCCGAGCCGATCTATTCGGGCGGCTACGGTCTCTATGCCTATGCCATCCTCGATTCGCGGGGCAAGGTGCTGTTCACGTCGCGGCGCGACGATCTTCCCCTTTCGGCCGTGGGCGAACCGCTGACCAAAGATTCGTTCAGCCGGCGGCGCTGGAACGGCACGGTCCTGATCGGGGTCAACGTTCCGCGCGCCATCGACGATCGCCTCTACTGGATTCAGGTTGGCCAGGATCTCACGCATCGCGACGTCATCATCGACGACATCGTTGCCTCGTTCTTCCCGCGCGTCGCCTGGATCACCTTCCCGATCCTGCTGCTGCTGCTGGTGATCGACATCGTCATCTTCCGCCGGGTGCTCGATCCGGTGCGGAAGGCCTCCGACACGGCGGCCTCTATCGGACCGACCAGCACCGACGTCCGGCTTTCTGAGCAGTCAATGCCGACCGAGATCGTGCCTCTGGTCCATGCCGTCAACCAGGCGCTCGACCGGCTCGAAACCGGCTACCGTGCGCAACGGGAATTCACCGCCGACATGGCGCACGAGCTGCGGACGCCGCTCGCCATCATGCGCGCGCGCGTGGATACGATGGAGGATGCGCCGCTGCGGGGATCGCTGCGGACCGACATCGTGAACATGACCCGGACGGTGAACCAGGTCCTCGACATCGCCGAACTCGAGACTTTTGTCGTGGACGGCGATTCCACGGCCGATCTGCAGGCCGTCTGTACCGACGCCGTGGCTTTCATGGCGCCGCTGGCGGTTAACAGCGGCAAGACCATCTCGCTCACCGGGATGGAGACGCCGGTGTGGGTGCGCGGACATGCCGAGGCGCTGTTCCGGGCGGTGCGCAACCTCATCGAGAACGCCATTCGCCATACGCCGCCCGGCGGTTCGGTCGACGTCGATGTGGATGCCGAAGGCATCGTGCGCGTGCTCGACGAGGGGCCAGGCGTGCCGCTTGCCGAGCGCGAGACGATCTTCAAGCGGTTCTGGCGGCGCGATCGCTCGCGGCCCGAAAGCCGCGGCCTGGGACTGGCCATCGTCACCCGCGTGGCCGCCGCCCATGACGGCACCATCACGGTCGACGACCGGCCCCAGGGTGGCTCGGTGTTTACCCTTCGCCTTCGACTGGCCTGACCCTTTCGCGCGGGGTCACGCGGCCGCAGAACGCTTCTGGATCGGCGGGGCGAAGCGAAAGGCCGCGCCGAGGCGGTTCCAGGCGTTGATGGTGGCGATGGATACCGAGAGGACGGTGACTTCCTCTTCGCTGAAGTGCCTGCGGATTGCATCGTAGGCGTCGTTCGGCACGCTGCGCCCCGCGAGCTGCGTCAGCGTTTCGGCCCAGGCCAGGGCCGCGCATTCCCTGTCGGAAAAGATGCCGGCCTCTTCCCAGGTCGCGACCAGGTCGAGCTTCTCCTGCGGCAGTCCGATCTTTCGCGAGACGTTGAGGTGGATCTGCAGGCAGAAGGCGCAGTTGTTGATCTGGGAGACGCGCAGCTTCACCAGTTCGACGATCTGCTTGTCTATGCCCGATTCGTCGGCCTGCCGGCCCATCGCGATCAGCGACTGCTGGGCGACCGGAGCGATCTTCGCGAAGGCATCGTAGGTGAGGCGGGGGTGGGACATCGACAGCTCCATATATCAGAGTGCTGATATTAAGCTCGGGTCGCTGCTTGGCAAGGCCCGGAGCGCTGCCTACCGTGCCGCGGCCCCGAGGGAGAGAACGTCATGGATCTGGGACTGGCCAACAAGCATGCGCTGATTACCGGCTCGACCGCCGGCATCGGCTACGCCATCGCCAAGGGCCTCGCCGCCGAAGGCGCGAGCGTGGTGATCACGGGCCGTGGGCAGGCAGGCGTCGACGACGCGTTGAGGCGGCTGAGGGACGCCGTGCCGGAAGCCAAGGCCACGGGCATCGCGGCGGATTGCGCCACGGCGGAGGGCGCGAAGATCGTGTTCGGCAAGGTGCCGCATATCGACATCCTGGTGAACAATCTGGGTATCTATGGCCGCAAGCCCGCCTTCGAGATCGACGACGGCGAATGGCAGCGCTTCTTCGAGGTCAACGTCATGAGCGGTGTGCGCTTCACGCGCCACTACGCGCCCGGAATGGCCGGGCGTGGCTGGGGCCGTATCGTCTTCGTCTCCAGCGAATCGGCGCTGAACATTCCCCGGGAGATGATCCACTACGGCATGACGAAGACCGCGCAGCTTTCCCTGTCGCGCGGCTTCGCCATGGAACTCGCGGGCACGGGCGTCACCGTGAACGCCTTGTTGCCCGGCCCGACTCACACCGAGAACACCGACCGGATGCGCGCCGAGCGCGCCCAGGCCACAGGCGTGAGCGTCGCGGAAATCGAAGCGGGATTCCTGCGCGACTTTCGGCCGACGTCACTGATCCGGCGCTTCACCTCGTCGGAGGAGGTGGCAGCGCTCGGGGTCTACCTCTGCAGCGAAGCCGCTTCCGGCACGTCGGGCGCCGCCATGCGTGTCGATGGCGGCGTGGTGAACCAGATTATGTGAGTCTCAGTTCACGTCGAGCTTCAGGCCTTCCTTGTCGATGACGCCTTTCCACTGCGCGATCTGCGCATTGACGAAGGCCTTGAACTCGTCGGGCGTGCCGTAGGCGGGGAAACCCGCCATGGTCCTGAAGCGCTCCTTGGTCTTCTCGTCGCTCAGCCACGCCTTCATCTGGGCGTTGAACGAATCGACGATGGGCTTGGGGGTGTTGGCCGGCAGGAACACCCCGAACCAGGTCGACACGTCGAACGGCTTGAGTTCCGGCATGGTCTCGCTGATCGGGACGAGATCCGGCACCATCGGGTTGCGCTGGGCGGAGGTGAGGCCGAGCGCTCGCAGCTTGCCTGCGCGCACGAACTCGATGGCGGTCGTCAGGTTGTCGAAGAAGAACTGGGTGACGCCGGCCGTCAGGTCGACCAGCGCCGGCGCTGCGCCGCGATAGGGGATGTGCTCGGCCTTCGTGCCCGTGAGCTGCAGGAACCAGGCGCCGCAGAGATGGGGCGACTGGCCGGTGCCGGAGGAAGCGTAGGAGGCCTTGCCGTTCTGCGCCTTCAGCCAGGCCACGAATTCCGGCACCGTCGTGGCCGGAACCGAGGGATGGACGACCAGCACGTTGGGCGCGGTGATGACGTTGGAGACCGGGATCAGGCTGGCCGGCGTGTAGGGCATGTTGCGGTAGAGCGAATAGGCGATCGACTGCGGGCCGATATTGCCCATCAGGACCGTGTTGCCGTCGGGGGCCGCCTTGACGACCTCGTTCGAGCCGATGACGCCGCCGGCGCCCGATTTGTTGTCGACGACGCAGGACTGGCCCCAGGCCTCGGTGAGATAAGCGGCCAGCAGGCGGGCCACGATGTCGGTGGTGCCGCCGGGCGCGGCCGGCACGACCATGCGGACGTTCTGGGTCGGCTTCCAGGCCGCCTGCGCCTGGAGGCCGCGGGGCAGCAGGGCGGCGGCCGGCAGGGCCGCGGCGGCGCCCAGAGCGGCGCGGCGGGACAGATTACGGGTCATTTTCATTCCTCCCTCGATTCGTCTTTGTTCCCGACGAACTAGCACGGCCGCGCTGGCAAATCCGCCACAATTCCCGTATCTATTTGTTGTGCGGCCACCCCGAATCGCCGGGCTTTTCCGGCGGTTTATTCCCTCTCTCAACGGGTCCGCGCCAAGGAGGAATATCTTGAAGAGACGCACTTTCGTCTCCGGCTCGGTTGCGCTTGCCGCCGGTGCCCTGGCCGCCCCGGCCATCGCCGCCACGATCAAGCCCTACAGCTGGGACCTCAACCCGCCGATGGACTCGCGCGAAAACTTCATCGCCTGGGGCAAGGCCCGCGGTGAAGATCCCGTGTTCCTCGGCCAGCGCTGGGATCGCTTCCAGGCGCTGATCAGGAACAAGGACATCTGGGGCCAGGCGACGATGCGCGCCTTCCTGCTGACTCCGCGCGAGGAGTTCTCCGCGATCAGCCCGGCGATCCACAAGCGCGCCTACGAGCACGCCTTCCTCGACATCGGCTACGGCGTGACCATGTCCGGCCCGCACGTGCAGGGCCGCATGACCAACGTCATCGACGTGAAGCGCGGCGAGAAGGTACTCGAGATCGGCACCGGTTCGGGCGTGCAGTCGGCCTACATCGCCAATCTCACCGAGAATGCCTACACGATCGAGATCATCGCGCCGCTCGCCCAGCGCACGCGCGGCCTCTACGACAAGCTGATCGACAAGGGCTACACAGAGTTCAAGCACATCAAGACGAAGGCCTCCGACGGCTTCTATGGCTGGGAAGACGCCGCGCCGTTCGACAAGATCATCGTGACCTGCGGCATCGACCACGTGCCGCCGCCGCTGCTGCAGCAGCTCAAGGCCGGTGGCCTGATGGTGATCCCGGTCGGCCCGCCGGGCGCGCAGCGCGTGCTCAAGGTCACCAAGACCCAGGGCGCCGACGGCTCCATCACGACGAGCCGCGAGGACATTTATGGTGGCAAGATCGTGCCGTTCGTGCCCTTCACCAAGCTCGATGGTGACAAGATCGTCGGCACGCACAACCGTTAATGGTCGTGCGGGCGGCGCTCGCGGGTGACGCCAGGGGAATGGTGCCATCCCGAGCGCGGCGAGGGATTCTTGATCGGGCGCAGTGAAGGATCCCTCGCTGCGCTCCAAAGGCGGAGGTTACTCCGCCTGAGATGACACGAGTTTGTGGGATCGACTGTCCGCTACCCCTCTAGAGATCGCGCAAAGCGATCCAACAAAAAACAACGGAGATCCCCCTTGTCCATCACGGTCGATCTCGATCATCGCCCGCCGCTCTCCTTCTATCTGTCCGTAGGTCTGGTTGCCGGCAGCATCATCGCGCTGCAGATCGGCATCATGCGCGTGTTCTCGGTCGGCAGCTGGGCGCATTTCGGCTCGCTGGTCGTGAGCCTCGCCATGTTCGGCTTCGGACTCACCAGCGCCGTGATGTGCGTGGGCAAGGGCTGGTTCGAACGGCACTGGGTGGGCTCGGTCAAGGGCGCCCTGCTGGCCTTCGGTCCATTGATGGTGGTGTGCAACCTCGCTGCCCAGCAGGTGCCGTTCAACGCGATCTTCCTGATCTCCGACCCGATGCAGAAGTGGCGCCTGTTCGCCAACTTCGTGCTCTACTTCCTGCCGTTCCTGGCGGGCGCGCTCTATCTCGGCGTGATCTTCCTGAAGGCGCAGAAAACCTTCAGCCGTGTCTACTTCGCCGATCTCGTCGGCTCGGGCCTGTGCGGCCTCACCGTGCTGCTCGCGATGTACGTCTGGCGGCCCGACGACCTGATCATGGCGCCGCTGATCCTGTGGCTCGCCGGCGGCGTACTGTGGTTCGTGGCGCTGGGCGATCGCCGCGGCACCCTGGCCATCGTCGTCGTCGCGATCCTGTCGGCCGCGGTGCATCACTTCGCGCCGCAGGTGCTGGGCATCCCCAAGCTCGCCGTGTCCGACTACAAGGGTGTCTCCTACGCCCGCAAGTTCCCCGATGCCAAGCGCGTCTACGAGCGCGCCTCGCCGTTCGGCTACATCGAGGTCTACGCCAGCTCTTATCTGCACTTCGCGCCCGGCCAGTCCGACAATGCGGCCTTCAACCTCGAGAAGATGCCGTCGAACGCCTATCTCGGCCTCTACATCGATTCCGAGGGGCCCGCCGGCATCATCAAGGACCTGCCGGCGGAGCAGACGGCGTACTTCAAGTACCTGCCGATGTACTACCCCTACCTGCTGAAGAAGGACCCGAAGACCTTCGTGGTCCAGTTCGGCGGCGGCATCTCGACGGCGGTGGCGCTGAAGTCGGGCTCCAGCCAGGTCACAGTGGCCGAGGGCAACCCGGCGCTGCTCTCCGCCTTTCGCGAGGACAAGTTCCTGCGCGACTTCACCGGCGACGTCCTGAACAACCCGAAGGTCAACGTCATCGACTATGACGGTCGCCTCTACGTCGCCCATACGAAGAACCGCTACGACGTGATCGACCTGTCGCTGGCCGATTCGGCCGGCCTGTCCAGCCCCGGCGGCTTCTCGATTGTCGAGAAGTATTCCTACAGCCGCGAGGCGATGAGCGCCTACATGCGCGCCCTGACGCCGGGCGGTGTGCTCTCGGTGACCCTGTGGAACAAGGAAGAGCCACCGAAGTCGGTGCTGAAGCTCTATGCCACGATGGTCGCCGCGGCGCGTGACGTGGATGGCGGCAAGGACATCGCCCAGAAGTTCTACGTGGTCTCGTCCTACCTCTCGACCGCCACCGTGCTCTACAAGCGCGACGGCTTCACGGCCGCGGAGATCGAACTGCTCAACGCCCACACCAAGGCGATGTCGTTCGACGAGATCTACTATCCGGGCTTCAAGGTCGACACGTCCGACCTGAAGCAGATCCTGTCCGACTATCGCGACCAGTTCTTCTTTGCGGGCGAGCCGTCGGACCCGACGGCGCCTTCCGAGAAGGAGCCAAACGACAAGCCGCCGCCGGGCGCGCCCGGGGCCGCCGAGGTCAAGTCCGATGGCCCGCCGCCGACGCCCATCGTGCCTGCGACCATGCTGGGCCGCCTCGCCTGGCACTATCTGATCGAGGGCGGCTGGCAGAAGGTGGCGGACCAGTACGTCTTCGACACGCGCATCCTGACCAACCACCAGCCGTACTTCGCCGCCTACATCAAGGTGCCCGACCTGCTGAAGTTCACCGACCGGCTCGAGCTGGTGCAGGACGAATGGGGCTATCTGCTTCTGTGGGCGACGCTCGGCATCGCGACGGTCTTCGCGCTGACCCTGGTGCTGTTCCCGGTGATCTTCGGCTGGCGCACCATCTTCAGCCGCTATCCCGGCAAGGCCGGCACGATGATCTACTTCCTGTGCCTGGGGCTGGGTTACATCATCGTCGAGGTGGGCATGATCTCCCACTTCATCCTGGCGCTCTCCAACGCCACCGTGTCGGCGTCGGTGCTGATCACCGGCATGCTGGTCTTCTCCGGCATCGGCAGCTTCTTCTCCGAGCGCTTCCTCGACCGGTCGCGCACCTTCATGCCCAAGGTCTTCCTGGCGATCTTCGCGATCCTGGTGACCTACGCCTTCACCATCGACTACGCGCTCGACTGGATCGGCACGCTGCCCTACGCGCTGCGCATCCTGCTCTGCCTGCTGATCATCTTCCCGCCGGCATTCCTCATGGGCTTCCCCATGCCGACGGCGATGACGACGCTCGGCCGGCTGGGCAAGGACCACATGTTCCTGTGGGCTTGGGGCATCAACGGTTGTTTCTCGGTCATCGGCGCCGCACTGGTGCCGATCGTGGCGACCAGCTTCGGCCTGCCGGCCGTGGTTCTGGTCGGCGCCTTCGCCTACCTGATCGCGTGGCCGACGTTCTTCTCCGTCCTCATGCCGCTCCAGTCCCAGGCCACGGGGGCAGGGCGGCCCGCCGCCGCGTGAAGCGGCGGGCGCTGCTGCTGCTGGGGGCTCTCCTGATGCCGACTGCCGCGCACGCCCAGCCGAAGAAACCCAAGAAACCTTCGAAGCGGCAGGCGACCAAGCCTGCCGCCAAGCCGACCCCGGTGCATGCGGCAAAGCCCGCCGCGCCGCCTCCCACGGCGGCGCTCAAGGAAGCGAAGACTCAGCTCGCAGCCTTCGACGCCTCACCCTTCCCCTATCGTGGCTTCCTTCCCGACACGACGAAGCCGTTCCTCGACGCGCGCGACGGCAAGCGGCGCGGCCACACGACCGGGCGTGGCGACGTCTATTGGGAAGAGACGGCCTACAGCGACCGCCGCTCGCTGCTCTACCTGCCGCAGGGCTTCGACCCGACGCGGCCGATCCTGATCGTGCTGTTCCTGCATGGCCAGGGCGCCACGCTGGAACGCGACGTGATGGTGCGCCAGGCCGTGCCGCGGCAGATCGCGGAGTCCGGCCAGAACATCGCATTGGTGGCGCCCCAGCTTGCGCTCGATGCGCTCGATTCCAGCGCCGGCAATTTCTGGCGCGGTGGGCACTTCGCCAAGTATCTCGACGAGGCGGCGGAGCGGCTGATGCGGCTCTACGGCAACCGGAGCGCCGGCCGCGGCTTCAACCTCGCCTCCGTGGTGATCGTGGCCTTTAGCGGCGGTTACCTGTCGGCGGCCTATGCGCTGCAGCGTGGCGGCGCCAACCATCGCGTGAAGGGGCTCATCCTCCTGGATGCGCTCTATGGCGACGAGGACAAGTTCGCCGCCTGGTTCGCCGCCCGCCGCCAGCAGGCCTTCCTGTTGAGCGCCTTCACGGAATCGACGAAGGACGAAAACGCGACGCTCCAGGGCCTGCTCGCCAAGCGGCGCATTTCGTTCGCGCGCGCCCTCCCGAAGAGCCTGACTCCGGGCACCGCGGCCTTCGTGGGCCCCACGGGCGGGCTCGACATGCATGGCGATTTTGTTACGCGCGCGTGGCAGGCCGACCCCCTGCAACAGGCGCTCTCCCTGATTCCCGGTTACGCCCCGGTTCATGGTAAAAAGAACGCATGAGCGATCCGCTGCGCCAGGAACTCCTGGATATCTTCGTCGGCCGCGCCACGCGGCGCTACGGCCTCTCCGAGATCAACCAGCTCCAGCATGCACTGCAAGCGGCGGCACTGGCCGAGGCCGACGGCGCGCCGCCGGCGACGGTGCTGGCCTCGCTGCTGCACGATGTCGGGCACATGATCCACCAGCTCGGCGAGGATCCGGCGTCGCGCGGCGTCGACGACGTGCACGAGGAACTGGGCGCGCAGTGGCTGGCCGAGCGTTTCGGTCCTGCCGTCAGCGAGCCCGTCCGTCTGCACGTCACGGCCAAGCGCTATCTCTGTACCGTCGAGTCCGATTATTTCGGCAAGCTGGCGCCCGACTCGGTGCGCAGCCTGGAGCTGCAGGGCGGCCTGATGTCTCCCGACGAGGTCGAGGCGTTCCGCGCGAATCCCTATCACGCCGAAGCGGTCCGCCTGCGCCGCTACGACGAGGAAGCCAAGGACCCGCGCGCCCGCACGCCCGACTTCGACCACTACCTGCGCCACGTCCCGGCCTGCCGGCTTTGACTGCCTCCCCCGTCATCGGGGGAGGTGCCCCGTCTTACGGGGCGGAGGGGCCATAAGTGCCCCTTTGCCCATGACCCCTCCGTCCCCTTCGGGGACACCTCTCCCGATGACGGGGGAGGAGAAGCGAAGAAGCCCAATGATCTCCCGAACCGAAGTAGAGGCCGCTTGGGGCCTGATCCGTCCGCAGGTGCGTCGCACGCCGGTCATCGAGCTCGCCGCCGGTTCGCTGGGCGTGACGGCACCGCTGGCATTGAAGCTCGAATCGCTGCAGGTCAGCGGCTCGTTCAAGGGACGCGGTGCGTTCCACAAGCTGCTGGCCTCGAAGGTGCCGGCCGCCGGCATCGTCGCGGCCTCGGGCGGCAATCACGGCGCCGCCGCGGCCTATGCCGCGCGTGCCCTGGGCCACAAGGCCGAGATCTTCGTGCCGACCATCGCCGCGCCTGCCAAGGTAGCGCGGCTGCGCAGCTACGGCGCAGTCGTGCACCAGATCGGTCCCGTCTATGCCGAGGCCCGTGCCGCCTCCGAGGCCCGCGCCGCCGAGACCGGCGCACTGATCGTGCCGGCCTATGAGGACGAGGTCGTGTTCGCCGGCGCCGGCAGCGTCGCGCTGGAATTCGCCGAGCAGGCGGCGTTCGACACGCTGCTGATCGCCGTGGGCGGCGGCGGCCTGATCGCCGGCTGTGCCGCCGCGATCGGCACGGTGAAGAAGATCGTCGCCGTCGAGACCGAAGGCACGCCGACCCTGCATGCGGCGCTGAAGGCCGGGAAGCCGGTCGACGTCGCGATCTCCGGCATCGCCGCCGACGCGCTGGGCGCCAGCCGTATCGGCACGCCCAACTTCGAACTCGCCCGCACGCTGGTCCACGACTCCGTGCTGGTCACCGACGAGGCCGTGCGCGATGCGCAGCGCGCATTGTGGGACGAACTGCGCATCGTCGCCGAACCGGCCGGCGCCACCGGCCTCGCCGCACTGCGCGCCGGCGTCTATCGCCCCGCGCCGGGCGAACGCGTCGCCACGCTGATCTGCGGCGCCAACACCGATCCGGGGTCGGTCGCCTAGCCCTTTCCATTCGCTGCTATCCCGAGGAGTATCGCGATCAGACAAGGGAGCAGTTCAAATGACAATGAACACCAGCGGCAAGCCGGTGGCCGTGGTCATCGGTGCGACGTCGAAATGGCAGGCCGATGGCCGCAACACCAGGCTGGCCCATGGCAAGGCAGTGGACGATAGCGATCTGCCGGTCGGTGTGCGCTGGGGCATTGGCGGCGCCATCGCCCAGAAGTTCGCGGCCGAGGGGTTCTTCGTCGTGCTGACGACCCGAACGGCCGCCAACGCATCGGCGCTCGAAGCGGCGATCCGGACGCAGGGCGGCGACTGCACCATCGTCGAGCTCGATCTCTCGCGGCAGGAGTCGGTCGCCGCGGCCTTCGCCACGATCCGTAACGACGCCGGCGATCCGCACGTCGTGGTCTACAACGCGGGCTATCTCGAAGGCCGCGACCTGCCGCCCGAGAAGGAGCTGCTCGAGCACATCCCGGTTGAGATGTTCGACACCGCCCAGCACATCGCCAGCCGTGGCCCGTTCCTGGTCGCCAAGGAAGTCCTGCCGGCGATGCGCAAGCGCGGTGAGGGCTCGTTCTTCTTCTCCAACAATTCGAGCTCGTTGCGCGGGCGAAAGCGGATGACGGGCCAGTCGCTCTACTATCCGCGGGTGATGATGCGCACACTGGCCCAGGTCCTCACCGAGGAATATTCCGAGCATGGTGTGCACGTCGCCAATGTCGTGATCGACGGCCTCATCGATTCGCCCGGCACCCACGCCCTGCCTCGCGCCCGGCAGAATCCCGAGCAGGTGATGAACCCGGTGAAGATCGCCGAGGCTTTCTACTACCTTCACACGCAGGACCGGTCGGTCTGGACGCATGAGCTCCAGCTGACGCCGTTCTCGACCAAGCCGAGCTACTGAGGAGGAAGCGATGTCGTCCGCGATCAGCGCGCAGATCAGCTCGCACCTGGCCATCCGCAAGGAATGGCTCGGCCTCCGCCGGGAGGACCCGCTCGATCCCGCCTTGCCGATCGTCGATCCGCACCATCACCTGATCGACCGGCCGGAGAGCGGCACATACCTGATGTCGGACCTGCTGGAGGATATCGGCAGCGGCCACAACATCGTCGCCACCGTCTATCTGGAGTGGTTGTCGATGTATCGCGCCGGCGGGCCTGAGGAGATGCGGCCGGTGGGCGAGATCGAGTTCGCGAACGGGGTCGCGGCGATGAGCGCCAGTGGCGGCTACGGCAAGCCGCGCCTCTGCGCCGGCATCGTGGGTCATGCCGACCTCATGCTGGGCTCACGGGTGGCCGAGGTCCTCGAGGCGATGATCGCGGCGGGCGGCGGGCGGTTCCGTGGCATCCGCTATATCGCCTCCAGCGATCCGGACCAGGCGCAGTGGGGTGCCACATTCGTCCGGCCGCAGGGGCTGCTGCTCGACAAGCGAGTGCGCGAGGGCTTCGCGCAACTGGCGCCGCTCGGTCTCAGCTTCGACGCCTGGGCCTTCCATCCCCAGCTCGGCGATGTGGTCGACCTGGCGCGCGCCTTTCCGGCGATGCCGATCGTGATGAACCATGTCGGCGGCCCGATCGGACTTGGCCGCTACAAGGGCCAGCGCGACGAGGTGTTCGCCGACTGGAGCGCCCGCATCCGCGAGTTGGCGGCGTGCCCCAACGTTCACGTGAAGCTGGGCGGTCTCGGCATGAAGATGTTCGGCTTCGACGTCCATGAAGGCGAGCTTCCGCCCAGCTCGGAGCAGCTCGCCGCCGCCTGGCGGCCTTATGTGGAGACCTGCATTGCTGCGTTCGGCCCCAGCCGCGCGATGTTCGAAAGCAACTTCCCCGTCGACAAGGGCTCCTACGGCTATGGCGTGTTCTGGAACGCCTGCAAGAGACTGGCGCAGGGCGCGAGTGCGGCGGAGAAGGCCGACCTGTTCCACGACACGGCATCGAGGTTCTATCGGCTCGGTCTTTGACTGTTTCGTCGGAAGCATCGGCACGCGACACGTGTGGGCGTAGCCGCATCGGCCCGCCCAACTTCGAGATCGCGCGTGCACTGGTGCGCGACTCCGTGCTGGTCACGAACGAGGCGGTTCGCGAGACGCAGCGTGCACTGTGGGATGAACTGCGCATCGTTGCCGAACTGGCCTGCGCGACCGGCCTCGCTGCGCTACGTGCAAGCGCCTATCGTCCCGCGCCGGGCGAGCGCTTGGCGACTTTGATCTGCGGCGCCCACACCGATCCAGGTTCGTCGTTGATAGGGTCGGCAGCCAAGATGGGCCATCAACCGCACAAGCCGAGTCCGCCGCAATCCAAGGCTGCTCGGGGTACGAATGCTCACCTCGACCCGTTGCAGACTGGCCTGATTGTCTTCTGTGTATCGAGAAAATCAGCGGCGTCAAAAACGGTCAATGCAAGCCCGAAGGCGATCTATTCATCCGCGCCTATGCAGGTCACGGCTCGAACGTGCAGGCCCAGACCTATTGGCGGAAGCAAGCCAGTGATCTACCGCGTGATTCCGGTCACCACGGCGCGGTTGGCCTTTCCGGCGCCGTCGCTGAAATCGTAGCGGATGGCGAACTTGTCGGAGGGTGCAATCCACCAGCGCGAGATCGAGCGCTGGCCCTTGTCACCGGTCTCGTTCATCTCGATCAGGAACGTGTCGATCATCTTCTCGCCCGGCCCGGTACGGCGTTCGTAGCGCACGACGGCGAGCGTGTAGGTCCAGGTGCCGCCGCCGACCTTGTAGCTCGCCTCGATCTTCTTCCCGGCCTCGAGTGGCCACAGGCGCTCGGGGCGCAGGGCGGCGATGAAGGCGGTCGCGTCGTTGCCGTCGGCCGACGGATTGTCGAACAGCAGCGCGCGCAGCTTGAAGGGCTCGCCGCCCACGCGTTCCATGTTGCAGTCCATGCCGCTGCGGCCGCGCGCCACGACCTTGACGCCGCTGTCGTAGGTGAAGGTCGTGCCCGGGTCGGGGCAGGCGAACTCCATGGTCTGGGCGGAGGCGGCAGCGCAGAAGCCACCGGCGAGGAGCAGGGGGGCGATGAAGGCGAATCTCATGCGCCGGATCATAGCCAAATCAGACGAAATGGCACGCCGCCTGCGCGCCGTTGCCGACCGGCCGCAACACCGGCTTCTCGGCCCGGCAGCGGTCCTGGGCCAGTGGACAGCGCGAGTTGAAAGGACAGCCGGGGGGAGGGTTGAGCGGGCTCGGCAGCTCGCCCTGCAGCACGGTGCGCTGGCGGGCGCGGGCGAGCTTGGGATTGGCGATCGGCGCGGCGGCCAGCAGGGCCTTCGTGTAGGGATGGCGGGGGTCGCGCCAGATCTGGTCGCGGCCGCCGACCTCGAACAGCATGCCGAGATACATCACCGCCACCCGGTCGGCGATGTGCTCGACCACGCTGAGGTCGTGGCTGATGAAGAGATAGGAGACGCCGAACTGGCTCTTCAGGTCCTCCAGCAGGTTGATGACCTGGGCGCGGACCGAGACGTCGAGTGCCGAGACCGGCTCGTCGCAGATGATCAGCTTGGGGCTGAGCGCCAGGGCGCGGGCGATGCCGATGCGCTGGCGCTGGCCGCCGGAGAATTCGTGCGGGTAGCGCTGCTTGGCGTCGCTCGGCAGGCCCACCCAGCGCAGCAGGGTCTCGACCCGCTCGGCCGTGGCGTTGGCCTTCCAGCCCGCGAGCACCATCGGCTGGGCCACCGAACGGCCGACCGTCGAGCGCGGATTCAGCGAGCCGTAGGGGTCCTGGAAGATCATCTGCACCTTGCGGCGCATGTCGGTGAGCTGCTCGCGGTTCAGCGGCGCGATGTCGACGCCCTCGACGACGATCTCGCCGCCGGCCACGGGGACCAGCTTCATGATCGCCTTGCCGAGGGTGGACTTGCCGCAGCCCGATTCGCCCACCAGGCCCAGCGTCTCGCCGACCGCAAGATCGAGGCTGACGCCGTTCACGGCGCGCACGACGCCGCCCGACGTGTTGAACTGGACGCGCACGTCCTTCAGCGAGAGGAGCGACACGGTCAGCCTCCCTCGGCCGCGAAGCAGGCGACGAGGCGGCCCGGCCCCGGAATCGTGAGGTCGGGTTTTTCGGCGAGGCAGCGGTCCATCACCCGTTTGCAGCGCGGCGCGAAGGCGCAGCCCTGGGGCAGCGCGTTGAGCGGCGGCACCATGCCGGGAATGTCGGCCAGCCGCTCGGCGCGCTCGGCGCCGGGGATCGGCGTCGCGCCGATCAGGCCCACCGTGTAGGGGTGCAGCGGGTTCTCGAACAGGTCGTCGACCGAGGCCTCCTCGACCTTGCGGCCGGCATACATGACCACGACGCGATCGGCCGTCTCGGCGACGACGCCGAGATCGTGGGTGATGAAGATCATCGCCATGCCGGCATCGGCCTGCAGCTTCTTGAGCAGCGCCAGAACCTGCGCCTGCACCGTGACGTCGAGCGCCGTGGTCGGCTCGTCGGCGATCAGCACCGACGGGCTGCAGGCGATCGCCATGGCAATCACGACCCGCTGGCACATGCCGCCGGAGAGCTGGTGCGGATAGGCGTCGAGGCGGCGCGCCGCGTCGGGCATGCCGACCAGTTCCAGCAACTCGTGCGCCCGCACGCGCGCCTGACCGCGACCGAGCTCGGTGTGGGTCATCAGTACTTCGACGATCTGCTTCTCGACCGTCGTGACGGGGTTCAGGGAGCTGATCGGATCCTGGAAGATCATGCCGATCTCCTTGCCCCGGATGCCGAGCATGGTTTCCTCGGGCAAGGGCACGATGTCCCGCCCGTTCAGCCTGACCTCGCCGCCGACGATGCGGGCCGGCGGGTCGGGCAGGAGCCGCATGATCGAGAGCGCCGACAGCGACTTGCCGCAGCCCGATTCGCCCACGATCGCGACGGTCTCGCCGGCGCCGACGGTGAGGCTCAGCCCGTCGACCGCCTTCATCTCGCCGCGGCGCGTGAACAATGTGGTGCGGAGGTTGCGAACCTCCAGGGGAAGGGCGGCCATCGCTCAGCGGTCCCGGAGCTTGGGGTTGAGCGCGTCGTTCAGCCCGTCGCCCACCAGGTTGAGGCAGAGCACGGTAATCATGATCGCGATGCCGGGAATGGCGCAGATGTACCAGGAACTGCGGATGAGCTGCCGCCCGTCGCCGACCAGCCGGCCCCAGCTTGCGACGTTGGGGTCGCCGAGGCCGAGGAACGAGACGGCCGATTCGAACAGGATGGCGCCCGCCACGACCAGCGAGGACAACACGATCACCGGGGGCAGGGCGTTGGGCAGGATCTCCGAGATGATGATGCGGAGGTCGCTCATGCCCATGGACCGGCAGGCCTGCACGAACTCGCGGTCGCGCAGCGACAGGAATTCGGCCCGCGTCATGCGCGCGATCGGCGTCCAGCTCACGATGCCGATGGCGATCACGATGTTGGTGAGGGTCGAGCCCAGGATGACCACGATGGTGAGCACGAAGATCAGGTTCGGGATGGTCTGGAACAGCTCGGCCACGCGCATGCCGATTTCGTCGACCCAGCCACCGAAATAGCCGGCGGCGGCGCCCACGCTGACGCCGATCAGCGTGGCGACCGTCGAGGCGAACAGGCCGATCAGCAGCGTCGCCCGCGCGCCGTGCACGATCATCGAGAGGATGTCGCGACCAAGCGAATCGGTGCCGAGCGGGAACTCGGGGTCCTCGCCCGGCCACAGTTCGGGCATCCCGACGATGCGCAGCGGGTCGGTCGGGAAGAAGACCGACGCGAAGGCCGCCATCAGGGCGACGACCAGGATCAGGCAGGCGCCGACCAGCGCGCCGCGGTTGCGCGAGAAGCGGCCGAGAAATTCGAAGCGCTGCATCAGCGGATCTCGATCCGCGGGTCGAGCCACATGTAGATCAGGTCGACCGCGATGTTGGCCGCGATGACCACCAGCGATCCCAGGACCATGATGCCGAGTACCACGGGGTAGTTGCGCGAGCTCACGCTGTCGAACAGCAGCGAGCCGACGCCCGGCCAGCTGAACACGCTCTCGATGACGACGCTGCCGGCCAGCACGGTGCCCATCTGGACGCCGAGGATCGTGACCACCGGCAGCAGCGCATTGCGCAGCACATGATGGATCGTGACCTTGTTGCGGCTGAGGCCCTTGGCGCGGGCGGTACGCACGAAGTCGGCCTGCGCCACCTCCAGCATCGAGGATCGCATGACGCGCGTGTAGATCGCGGCATAGAAGAGGCCGAGCGCCAGGGTCGGCAGGATCAGGTGGTGGACGATATCCAGAACGCCGCCGGTGCCGCCGATCTTCATCATGCCGCCGACCGGCAGCCAGCCGAGTTTCACCGAAAACAGCACGATCAGCATGATGCCGAGCCAGAAGCTGGGTGCGGCGTAGAAGAACATGGCGCCGATCGAGACCAGGCTGTCCCAGAAGGTGCGGACTTTCATCGAAGCGACGACGCCTGCCGCGACGCCCACCGCGACGGCGAGCGTGATGCTCGACACCATCAGCAGGATGGTTGCCGGCAGGTGGATCCAGATTGCCTGGATGACCGGCATGTTCTGCCGGTAGGAGAAACCGAAGTCGAAATGCAGCAGCGCCCAGATGTACTTCAGAAGCTGCATCCACACGGGATCTTCCAGCCCGTATGTCTTGCGCAGCAATGCGACCGTCGCCGGATCGCTCACCTGGTTCTCGGCCGTCATCAGCTCGAGGAAGCTGCCCGGCGCCATCTGGATCAGGCAGAAATTGATGACCACCACGCCCAGCATCAGCGGGACGGCCTGGATCAGCCGTCGCCGCAGGAGCTTGAACGCTGCCGCCCGGCGGGCGGAGCCGCGCAGCGTGGGCGTTGGCGAGACTAGCTCGCCAGCCATAGGTCTCCCCAGCTCGCCGCGAGGAAGTTCGGGTCGTTCGAGTGGTTCTGCACCTTGGTGCTGGCCAGGGTGATCGATTCGAGTTCGACGAGCGGCAGGAGCGGGGCTTCCTGCGTCGTGATCTTCTGGAATTCGAACACCAGCGCCTTGCGCTTCGCCGGGTCGGTCTCGACCTTGATCTTGTCGACCAGCTTGTCCACGTCGGGGTTGGAATAGCCCGAGGCGTTGCGGAAGGGCACGCCCTTCAGGATGCCGTCGGTCGTGTAGTACTGCGTGGTCGACGGCACCGGCTCCGACGGATTGGCCTGGTTAGAGATCGCCAGGTCGAAATCGTAGTCGGTGTAGATGCGCTTGATCGACGACGGGCGGTCGGGAACCGTGAGGTTGATGCCGATGCCGACATCCTCGAGCACCTGCTTCACGTAGGCGCCGACCTTGCCGTTCTCCGGGAACCAGCCCGCCGCCAGCAGATTGAGCGTGAAGCGCTTGCCGTCGGCCTTCTTGGGGAAGCCCGCCGCGTCGAGCAGGGAGGCCGCCTTCTTCGGGTCGAACGGCGTCTTGAACGTGTCGGCGGTGAAGAACTCCTTGTTGGGGGAGTAGATCGGGCTCGTGCCCGGCCGGGCATAGCCGTAGTAGACGGTCTTGGCGATGAAATCGCGATTGATGGCGTTGAAGATCGCCTGCCGCACTTCGCGCTTGGCGAAGATCGGGTTGCGCATGTTGCATTCGAGGGTCGTCGACCAGACGGCTTCCTCGTAGCCCTTGGACGTCGCGACGAACTTGCCGGTGCCGGTGAGGCGCTTGATGTCCGGTGGTGCGACCGGGTTGAATACGCCCATGTGGATATCGCCGGCTTCCATCGCCGCGGCGCGACCCGCCGGGTCACGCACGTAGCGGATGATCAGACGATCGAGATAGGGCTCGTCCTTCTTCCAGTAGTTCTCGTTTTTCACGTACTCGAAGTGACTGCCGCGCACCCATTCCTTGAACTTCCACGGACCCGTCGCAATGGGCGCATTGTTGGCCGGATTGGTGACGGGATCGCTGCCGGCATAAACATGCTTCGGCACGATGTAGGAGACGATGCCGCACAGCGTGGAGGCGAAGAAGAATTCCGGCGTCGGGTTGTTGTACTTGAAGACGACCGTGTCGGCGTCCGGCGCATCGATGCCGGCGAAATCGGTGAGCGCCGAGGCGGCAGCGTACTTCTTCCAGATCTCGCTGACGGAATATACGACGTCGTCGACGGTCATGTCCTTGCCGTCGTGGAACTTCACACCCTTGCGGATCTTCATGGTGTAGGACTTGAAGTCCGCCGAAGGCTTCCACGACTCGGCCAGCACGCCTTCGAACTTGCCGTCCATGTTGCGCTTCGCCAGCCGCTCGAACAGCTTCGAGGAGGAGAAGGTCGGGCTCGAACCGCCGCCGGCCGGCACATAGCAGGCCTGCGGTTCGCCACCGCCCCAGGTCGCGACCAGCGTGCCGCCCCGCTTGGGCGTGCCCTGCGCGAAAGATCCCTTCGAAGCGCCGACCAGACCGGCCGCAACCACACCCGCGCCGAACACGCGGCGTGAAACCTTGATCGTCATGAATCCCTCCGTTTCCCCAATCCCCGACGCAGACTAAGCAAACTTCATACCGTGTGGCCTATGCCTGAAGCGTCGAATAGGTCGCACGACCGACGGCGACGAGTGCGCCCTGGTCGTTGAACACGTCGACATCGACGACACCGACGCTCTTGCCGGCACGGCGCACGCGCGCCGTCGTGGTGAGCGCCGTCTTGATCGCGGGCCTCAGATAGTCGACCCGGAAGTTGATGGTCGGCAGGCCGCGGCGCAGCGCCATGACCAGCGCATAGTCGCCGACCGTGTCGATGATCGCCGCGATCGGGCCGCCATGCCATTGGCCGGTGCCGGCGCCGCGCTCGAACTCCGGACGCATGGAGCAGGTCATGGTGACTTCCTCCTTCGCCGGATCGGTCGCGGTCACTTTCAGGCCAAGAAAGGCGATGAACGGGGAGCGGTCGAGCTGCGCCTGCATCTCTTCCGAGGTCAGCGGCTGGAGCTTGTCGCTCATGGGGCCACCACGATCTTGCCGAACACTTCGCGGTCCTCGATCACGCGCAGCGCTTCGCGCGCTTCGGACAGCGGGAAGACCTTGTCGACCAGCACCTTGAGCTTGCCGCTCTGCACGAGTTCCAGGAGCTTCTCGATGTCGGTGCGCATCCAGCCGTTGGAGCCCAGGATCTTCAGTTCGAAGGTCCAGATGAAGCGGATATCCTCGGTCGGCGCATAGCCCGCGGTGGCGCCGCAGGTCAGCAGGCGGCCGCCGACCTTCAGCGTCTTCAGCGAATTCACCCAGGTGTCGCCGCCGGTGTAGTTGACGACGACGTCGACGCCCTGGTCGGTGCCGTTGCCGCGCCGCGTGGGCTTGCCGTACATCGCGAAGATTTCCTTCATGAAATCCTTTTCGATGTAGTTGATCGTCTTGTCGGCCCCGAGCTCGGCCAGGCGCTTGGCCTTGGCGTCGGTGCCGGCGCAGGCGATGACCTCGCAGCCGGCGAGCTTGGCGAGCTGCAGGCAGCACACGCCCACGCCACCGGACGCGCCGAGGATCAGGACCTTCTCGCCCTTCGCGACATGACCGTTGGTGACCATCATGCGCAGCGCCGTGCCGTACGCGACGGGAAGCGCCGCGGCGTCGGCGTAGCTCACGCCGTCGGGAATCTTGATCAGCTGATGGGCGCGCGCCTTGCACAGTTCGGCCAGGCCGCCATGTACCGTCTCGCCCATCAGGCCGCCTTCGACCCTGTTGATCGGATCGACCAGGACGCGGTCGCCCTTCTTCCAGCCGGTGACGCCGGGCCCGACCTCGGCGATCTCGCCGGCGACGTCGAGGCCCATGATGGCGGGCATCGGCACCTTGATGCCGGGCATGCCGCGGCGGGTGAAGACGTCGTGATAGTTCAGCGACGAGGCCTTCACCGCGACGATGACGTCGCCCTCGCCGGGCGTCGGATCAGGAAAGTTGGTCTCGAAGACGAGGCGGTCCGGTCCGCCGTGCTCACGGACGACTGCTGCTTTCATGGGTCAGACTTCTCCAGTTGGGATCTGCTTGGCGAGGACGCGCTTGTCGATCTTGTTGGTGCCGGCGAGCGGCATTTCATCGACGAACAGCACGCGCCTCGGATGCTGGTAGGCCGGCGCATTGGCCAGCGCGTAGGTCTTCACCGCCTGCTCGTCGAGCTGGGCGTCCGCCGCCTTGACGACGAAGGCGATCGGCTTGTGGCCCTTCAGCTCGTCGGGGACGGGGATCACGGCGGCCTGGTGGATGCCGGGATGGCGTTCCAGCATCTTCTCGACCTCGCCGGGATAGATGTTCTCGCCGCCGCACACGAACATGTCGTCGACCCTGCCGACGAAATAGAAGAAGCCGTTTTCGTCGCGGCGGAAGACGTCGCTGGTCCGGTAGTAGCCGTCCGGCGTCATCACCTCGGCCGTCTTGGCCGGCAGCTTGTGATAGTGCGTCATCAGCGCGCCGCACTTCATCTGGAGCTCGCCTTCGTCCTGCACTTCCTTGCCGTCGCGCACGAGGCGGAGCTGAACGTCGGGATGCGGATAGCCCGTCGAGAGGACCGGCTGCGGCAGTCCTTTGGGGTGCGGCCCGAACACGACGGGGCCAGCTTCGGTGGTGCCGTAGCCGTTGCTGACCACAGCCTTCGGAAACACCGCGTGCACCTGGTCGATCAGCGATTGGGTAACGGGCGCCGAGCCCATGCGGACGGCCTCGACGGCCGAGAGATCGGCGCTGGCGAGCAACTCGCGCTCACGCAGCATCATCGCGATCATGGTGGGCACCGACGTGAGGAACGCCACGCGATGCTTCGCGGCGGCCTCGATGTAGCCACGCGTCGTGAACTGCGGCAGCAGCACCACGGTGTCGCCCTGCGAGAAGGTGGTCTGGCACATGGCCAGGCCGTTCATGTGATAGAGCGGCGCGGCCACGAGGGCGCGCTGGCCGAGGGGCCCCGGCCGGCGCACGCGCTGGCTGATCGCCCAGAGATGCGAATAGTGAGACAGCACCACGCCCTTCGGACGGCCAGTCGAGCCCGACGTATAGAGGAACATGGCTGGTTCCTCGGGCTTCATCGGAAGCGGCGTGAACGGGCCCTCGTCGAGCAGGCTCTCGAAGTCCCTGTCGAATGAGAGTTTCGGTACGTCGTCGGGCGCCAGCGGGAGACGCGCATCGTCGCCGATCACCATCTTGGCGTCGCAGTCGCCCACGACGTAGGCGACCGTCTCGGCCGGCAGCTTGTAGTTCACTGGAACGGACACGAGGCCGGCCTGCATCGTTCCAAGGAAGGTCAGCAGGAACTCTGCGCGGTTGGCCGACAGGATCGCGACCCGGTCGCCGCGCTGCAGGCCGCGCTTCAGCAGCCCGCGCGCGACCGCGCCGCTCAGCCGGATGATGTCGGCATAGGTGTAGCTGCGCTCGGCGCCATTCCCGCCGGCATCGATCAGCGCCAGGTTGTCGGCCGGCACGTCGCGCGAGATCGCGTCGCCCTGGTTGTCGTACTTGATGGTCACCATGCTGCGAGTCCCGAAAGTGCTTGGTCGGTGAGCTTCAGCCCGTAGTCGAGCGTGTCCTTGCGCCATTGGCCGTCGAAGGGGCAGAAGGCGTCCATCATGTCGGCCTGCAGGGTGGCGAGCACGTCCGGATCGAGGCCGTGATGGTGCCGGCGCAGCCATTGGTCGAGGCGCAGGACGCGGCGCATGTTGACGCCTCGTGTGCCGAACTCGATCACCGCGCCGCACATGTCGCGATTGCCGAGGAAGCGCTGCACGCCCTGGAAGACGAGGCCGGTGTAGTTGGGTCGCGCCATGCCGTGCGGCCGCACGCCGTCGACATTGTCCTTGCCCCACCAGTCGCAAGCGCGTGCGAACAGCGGACCGGCCGGATCGTTGAAGCAGAGGAAGAACGGCTTGCCGTAGTCGCCGATGCCGGTGTGCCAGTCGATGAAGGCCACGCGCTCGGCGCCGGCCAGCGTTTCCTGGACGATGGTCTCCAGCGTCCGGTTGGACCATTCACGGTCCTTGCCGCCGAACATCAGTCCGTCCTGATGCGCGTACTGGCCCCGCGCCAGGGTGTCGAACAACACGTCGCGGCCTTTGCTCTCGGCGAACCGGTCGAGCACGCCCGCGACGCGATCGTTCTCCGCGTCCGTCCATTCACGGATCAGCAGGTCCGCGTGGAGCGTCTCGTAGTGCGGGTTGGCGGGCGACGGGCCGGCCTCGCGGTCGATGAAGTTGCGGTTGAGATCGACGTTGTTCTCGGTGGTGCGCGTGAAGTGCGCGAAGCCGTAGGGATTGAGGCCATGCACCAGCACCACGCCGACATCGGCCGGCAGACGCGCGGCGCCGCCCGATTTCAGCCAGCCGATCTGGACCGCAGACCCGGAGAACCCTTCCTGACCGTGCGTGCCGCTCACGAACAGCGCCTGCCGGGGCGCCTTGCGGTCGCCGAAGCAGGCCACGTCGATCGCCAGCGGCCCGCCGTCGGGCGCTTTCTTCGCGGGATGCAGGAAGGACCGCACCTCGCCTTGGGCGGCCGTGGCCGCCTTCAGGAATTTCGCGCGCGCGTTGGCATAGCTCGCCGCGAAGCAGTCGTAATATTCCATCGAACCCCTTCTCGGCCGCTCCCCAGCAGCCCTGACGTCGTTCTTCAGTCTATTCGATGAACTCCAACACTGCGTTCAACGCTTCCCTGGCGGGCACGACCACGCGACCCGCACTCTCGGTCACGCCGCCGATCCTGCCGGCTTGCAAGGCACGTGCCGCCTTGGCCGTCGAAAGGGTGCGGAAGGTCAGGCCCGCCATATAGGCCTTTCGACCCTCGGGGTCGGGCACCGCATCGCCGAACTGCGCTTTGAGTTCGGCTTCCGTCACGATCTCGACACGCGAATTTCCGACCACCACGGCCTTGCCGCCCTTGATGTCGCGCACCGATTCCGCGCCGAACATGTCGGCATAGAGTTTCGAGGCCGCAGCGGGATCCGGCTCGACGATCAGGAACCGCGCGATGGCGACCGTGCCGTTGGCGTGATGCCGCCACTCGTCGCGCCACACCACGTCGCGGGTGAAGTGATGACAGTAGTAGACCCGCCCGTACGGCACGACGCCGGCCTTCATGCGGACCGTGCGGAAGCGCGCGTCACGCATCTCGTCGCCGACCTTCACGGGGCGCGTGAACTCGACCGGCGCCTCGACCGGAACGCCCGCCTTGCTGAGGGCTTCGTAGGTAACGGCAGAATCCTCGGACCCGAACACCAGACCGTTGAGGCCGAACGGAAAGGTGAGCAGGTCAAGGCGACCCGACGTGGCATCCTTCGGGATGGCGATCAGTTCGAGATAGTCGGTCCCGAACATCGCGAGGTGGTTCATCGAGCCGAGCGAGTGGTAGCCGCGTTCGGTGAGCGAAAAGCCGAGTCGTGTATAGACATCGGCGGCATGATCCATGTCGTTACGCGCATTGATGACCACATGGTCCAGCGTCGCCAGCGGCAGCTTCATCTCGTGTCCCCTCTCGCCGTTCATCGTTGCCGATCTTGGCACAGCAAACACGTCAGGATTTCTTATATTTGGTCACGATCCATTTATGCGCGGAAACCATTTCCAAATTCGACCGTCAAACAAGAACAATAATCCTATTTTCGCACTTCGGCGGTCAATGCCGCCTTGTGGCGTGCGTCTTGCCGCAACGTCAGGCCGATGCGTTGCGAGCGATCACTTCGCGAAAGAAGTCGAGGCTGAGCCTGGGCGTCCGCTTCCGTGTCGCATGGTCGACGCGGACGAGGCTGATAGGCGGCGCATCGAGTCCACGCACCGCCGGCACGGCGAGGCCGTGCGCGAAGTGGCCGGTCTCGCGGCCCCGCTCGGTCACGGACCGCCCCAAAGCATGCCGCGTGCCCACCCGCCCGCGGGGGCGGGTTGCCGTTCTCAGGTGCTTTCGTTGCTCAGCACGTCACCGAACAGCTTCCACGTCTCGCCATCGAAGGCGGACAGGCGCACCGACTGGATGGGATAGAAGTCCGTCGGGCTGGTGTTGATCTTGATGCCGGGCAGCAGCAGCGGCACCACCAGGTTCTTCATGCTGGCGGCCTGCTTCATCAGGTTCTCGCGCGTGAGGTTGTCGCCGCAGGCGTTGAGGCAATGCCGCATCGTGGACGAGACCGCATAGGCATAGACGTTGCCTGAGTCGGCCGGATTGGCGTCGGGCAGGTACTTCTTCATCCACGCGTCCCATTCCTTGTAGTCCGCGTCGTTCGCCCACTGCTTGTCGGTCGCGTCCTTCAGGTAAGCGGCGGTGATGATGCCCTTGCTGTTCTCGAAGCCGGCGGGCTTCAGCACCGCGGCCACCGAGGCCGAGACGTTGGCGAGATAATGGTCTGGCTTCCAGCCGAGATCGGCCACCTTGCGGATGGCCTGCGCCGCGGCCTTCGGCGCGCAGTCGTTGAAGAAGACGTTGGCGCCGGAGCTCTTGATCTGGATGATCTGGCTGTCGACGGTCGGATCGGTGACCTCGTAGCTCACCTTCGCCGTCACGTACTTCTCGTTTTCCTTGCCGAGGCCGTCGAGGAAGCCGCCGATGTAGTCCTTACCGGAATCGTCGTTCTGGTAGATCATGCCGATGCGCAGATCCTTTAGATTGTCCTTGTACTTGGCCAGCACGTGCTTGGCGTAGATCGCCGCCTCGGTGTGGTAGTCGGGCTGCCAGCCCATGGTCCATGGGAACTCCTTAGGCATGCCCCACTTGGAGGCGCCGGTGGCGACGAAGAGTTGCGGTACCTTCTTCTGGTTCAGGTACTTCTGCACGACCGTGTTGGTCGGGGTGCCGAGCAGCTGGAAGATGGCGAAGACCTTGTCGTCCTCGACGAGCTTGCGGACCATCTCGACGGTCTTGGGCGGGGAGAAGCCGTCGTCGTAGGTGAGGAAGTTGATCCTGCGGCCGTTGATGCCGCCGGTCTCGTTCACCATCGTCCAATAGGCGGCGATCGCCTTGCCGATCGTGCCGTAGGCCGAGAGCGGTCCGCTGTACGGGTTGGTGTGGCCGAGCTTGATCTCCTTGTCGGTGACGCCCGGGTCGTACTTCTTCTGGGCACTTGCGATGTAAGGGGAGAACGCGAGCGCAGCACTCCCGGCCGCGAAAGTGCGGCGGTTCATCTTGGTCATTTGTTTCCTCCAGTCGTCGTTATTAGAGCAGGTGGCCTGCTCGCTCCGCCTTGGTGCGAAGATAGTTCTCGTTGTGCCCGTTGGACGGGAAGGAATGCTGGACCCGGGCCGCAACCTCGATGCCATAGCGCTCGAGCTGCGCGATCTTCTCCGGGTTGTTGGTCATCAGCCGCACGCGCTGGATGCCCATGCGCGACAGCATGGTGGCAGCGGGTGCGTAGATGCGTTCGTCGGCGTCGAAGCCGAGTTGTTCGTTGGCGTCGATCGTGTCGAAGCCGTCGTCCTGTAGTTCATAGGCGCGCAGCTTGTTCACGAGGCCGATGCCGCGCCCTTCCTGGGCGAGATAGAGCAGCACGCCCGATCCCTGCTTGGCGATCTCGGCGATGGCGCTGCGCAGTTGCACGCCGCAGTCGCAGCGCAGCGAGCCCAGCAGGTCGCCGGTGAAGCATTCCGAGTGCAGGCGGATCAGCACCGGCTCGGTCGGGTCGATGTCGCCGACGACGATGGCCAGATGTTCCTTGCCGCCGTCGCTGGGGCGCCAGGCGAGGATGCGGGCATTTTCCGCGCCCTCCAGCGGGACGTGCGCCTGCGCCACCTGCTGCAGGGTGCGCGACGCCGTTTCCTCGTAGCCCGCGACGTCGGCCGCATCGACGTAGACGAGATCCTGTTCGCGCGCCCAGTCCCGCCGCTTGTTGCCGGGATCGCGGGTGAGCGGTCCCAGAACCACGGCGGGCAGAAGGCGGGCGAGCTTGGCGAGTTCGATCGCGGCCTGGGCAAGGCCCGGCGCATGGCTGGCCACGGGCCGCGACAGGTGGCGCAAAGCCACGTGGCGGCCGGTACTGTCGCTTTCGTGCGGCCGCAGGATGACGTCGACGGGCACGCCCTCCGGCAGGTCGATCGTGATGGGCTTGTTGGTCTCGCCCATGCCGCCCGCGATATGCGGCGGAATTTCCATGCCGATCGCCTCGGCGCGCCGGCGGGTGGTGACCAGGACGGGGGCGTTCTGGGCGAGACCCTGCAGACGCTGGAGGGCTCGCGGACCGCAGGATTCGGCGGCTATCACCAGGCAACCGGCCCCGTGCTCGTCGCGCAGCACGACGATACCGCCGCGGCGGAGTTCGGCGAGGGCGCGCTCGACGGCGGCAACTGCAGACGCTGTGCGAGAATGGATCGGGCTGGAACTCATGTCTCTAGCTATCACGCCATGGGAATTCGCCGAAGTGAACCGCTTTTGTGCCCTGATCGTACCGGATAGAGTGATTTTCGAGATGGCTGACAGGTAAAGAACGCATGTCCGTGAACAATCGTGGCAAGAAAATCCTGTTGGTCGATGACGATCAGGCATTGCGTGCCGTGCTTGCGGAGCAGCTCGATCTCTACGACGGCTTCACGACGATCCAGGTCGGGACGGCGGCGGAGGGCCTCGAGAAGGCCAAGATCGCGCATTACGACGCGATCCTACTGGACATCGGCCTGCCGGACATGGACGGCCGCGAACTGTGCAAACTGATGCGCCGCCAGGGCGTGCGGGCGCCGGTCATCATGCTGACCGCGGCCGACAGCGACGCAGACACGATTCTCGGCCTGGAATCCGGCGCAAACGACTACGTCACGAAGCCATTCCGCATCAACGTCCTGCTCGCCCGCCTGCGTGCCCATCTGCGCCAGCACGAGCGTAGCGAGGATGCGGTGATGACGATCGGTCCCTATGAATTCCATCCCGCCGCCAAGATGCTGATGGAGAAGGGCGGCAACAAGAAGGTCCGGCTGACCGACAAGGAAGCCTCGATCCTGAAATACCTGTTCCGCGCCGGCGACCGGCCGATCGCGCGCGACGTGCTGCTGAACGAGGTCTGGGGCTACAATGCCGGCGTCACGACCCACACGCTGGAAACCCACATCTATCGGCTGCGCCAGAAGATCGAGAAGGATCCCGCCAGCGCCGCGATCCTGGTGACCGACCGGGGTGGATACCGCCTTCAGCCGTAGGGGCTTGCCAATTCGTGAACGGAGCGTCATCTTTTCGGCAAGCAATATGTGACGACTTGCCCGGGAGGGTGATGCCATGACCACGCAGCGGATTTACGCCCTGCCCGTCGACGTGACGCAGTGGACGTTCGACGGCGCGACCGACCTCCAGTTCAACTGGGAATACGACGACGGCTCGTCGTCGCTGCTCGAGCTCTACGAGAAGGGCAAGCAACAGCAGTGGGACGCCAGCACGCGCCTCGACTGGTCGCTCGAACTCAATCCCGACAATCCGATGGAGCTGAAGGACGAGGCGATCTCGATTTACGGCACGGATTACTGGAACAGGATGAACGAGAAGGAGCGAAGCTGGCTCAGGCTCCATCTCCAGGCCAACTCGATCTCGCAGTTCATGCACGGCGAGCAGGGCGCGCTGATCGCCAGTGCCAAGATCGTCGGCACCGTCCCCGACATGAACGCCAAGTTCTATGCCGCCACCCAGGTGATGGACGAGGCGCGCCACGTCGAGGCCTACAAGCGGCTGCTGCACGAGAAGTTCAAGGTCGCCTATCCGATCAACAAGGCGCTGCAGACGCTGCTCGAGCAGACGCTGACCGACCGGCGCTGGGACATGACTTATCTCGGCATGCAGGTCCTGATCGAGGGTCTGGCGCTCGCCGCCTTCCAGTCGATCCGCGACAAGGCCGGCAATACGCTGGCGGGCGCGGTCAACGCCTACGTCATGCAGGACGAAGCGCGGCACGTTTCGTTCGGCCGCCTGGCGCTGCGCGAATACTATCCGCACCTCTCCGATGCCGAGCGCGACGAGCGCGAGGAGTTCGTGGTCGAGGCGCTCTATTTCATGCGCGACCGCTTCAACCAGTCCGAGGTTTGGGAGCGGCTCGGCCTGCCGGCCAAGGTGCTCGACGACATCCACTACAATTCCAAGCAGATGAATTCCTTCCGCGGCCGGCTGTTCAGCCGCGTGGTGCCGACGGTGAAGGATATCGGCCTGTGGGGTCCGCGCGTTCAGAAGGCGTTCGCCGAGATGGGCGTGATGGACTACGCCAAGATCGATGTCGCCGAAGTCCTCGCCAACGACGGCAAGGTCGCCGACGACTTCGACCGGAAGATGTTCGTCGAGAAGTCGATCGCGGCGGAGTAGCGCCGGGTCAGAGCAGAAGCAGCAACAGGACGAGCAAAGCGGCCGGGACGAGCAGCGGATAGGCCAGCACCGGCAGCAGCGCGCCGCCGATCACGGCCCCGATCAGGTAGCCGGTCCAGGTGAGCGCCAGCAGCCATGTGTTCACGGCGGACGGCGGCGGTGTCGGCGACCCCGGCCAGAGCCGGTCGACGGCCGCGTCGGCGGTGCGCGCCAGGGTGCTGGTCACCACCACCGTGCTCACCGAATGGCCGGCGAAGCTGGTGATCGCCGAGGCCTGCAGCCCCATGGCGAAGGCCACGATCATCACCGCATTCTCTTCGCTGACCGGGAGGAAGCCCACCACTGCGATGAGGGCCGCTTCGAGCAGCAGGACCGCAGCCGGCCCCTTGAGCAGTCGCACCAGCACGCGGGCGAGCATGGCGCCGGGAAAGAAGGCGACCAGCGGCGTCAGGTGGTTCCAGGCGCCGAGATGGTTGCCCTTCGCCAGGTCGATGCCGGCCAGCACCGTGTTGCCGGTCATGTTTGCCGCAAACACGCCGTTCATGGTGACGTAACCCACGGCGTCGGCGATGCCGGCGACCACCGTCAGGATGGTCGCCTGCGCGAGGGGGCGGACGCTAATCGCTACACCACGTCGTAGGTGATCTCGACCTCAGCCCCGAAACAATGGCCCTGGCAGGTCAGGATCCAGTTATGGGCGAGATCGTCGGGCGTGTAGATGTCGTTCTTGGCCAGCACGACCTTGCCCTTGATGGTCTTGGCCGCGCACGAGGCGCAGAACCCCTCCTCGCAGGAAGAGAGCGGGTTGAGCCCGCCGGCGCGAGCGGCTTCGAGAATGGTCTGGCCCTTTGCGTAGGCAACCTTGTGCGCCTTGCCCTCGAAATGGATGGTGATCTCGCCCGGGATCACGTCGCCCTCTTCGCTCGGCTCGACCGGAACCGCATCATTGCCCGAGGCCTCGAAGCGTTCGATCCGCACCTTGTCGTGCGGCATGCCGTGCGCGAACAGCGTCTGCTCGACCAAGCTCATGAAGGGGCCGGGGCCGCAGAGATAGACGTCGCCCGCCTCGAAACCCTTCATCGCCGCGACGATCTCCTCGGGCTTCAGGATGCCCTGCGTCGAATCGAGGTGATGGATCACCTCCAGCCGGCCGGGATGGGCCTTCGCCAGGGCCTCGAACTCGGCATCGAAGATCACGGAAGACCTGTCGCGATTGGCATAGAGCAGCCGGATGCGCCGCGTGCCCTTCAGGGCGCTCTTGATCAGCGCCATCATCGGCGTGATGCCGCTGCCGCCACCGAACAGGAGCAGGGGCGCGTCGCCCTCGCCCAGCACGAAGCGGCCGGCCGGCGGCAGCACGTCGAGCATGCCGCCTTCCTTCAGCGCGTCGTGGAACCAGTTGGAGCCCTTGCCGCCGGCGACCCGCTTGATCGTGACCTTCGGCAGACCGTCGGTCTCGGGAGCGCTGGACAGCGAGTAGCAACGGTTGAATGTCCCGTCGGCGTGCGGGACGCGGAAGGTCAGGAACTGGCCCGCGCGATACCGGTACTTTTCAGCGAGTTCGGGTGGGACCTCCAGGACGAAGGACCGCGCGTCCGGCGTTTCCTGGATGATCTTGGCAATGCGCAGCTGATTATAGGACATCAAAAACTCGTCTTCAGATGCCCGTTTTCTGGGCGGACTCTCCTAGCAGACTGTGCTAGCGTCCGCCGAGAAAAATGAGCGGAGCGTCATTGTTCCGACGCTCCATAGGGATGGGACAAGGTTCAGGGCCAGGAGGCAAGAGCCGATGACGACGCAAAAAATTTATCAGCTGCCGGTCGAAATCACGAACTGGAAGTTCGACGGTGCCACCGAGATTGCGTTCAACTGGGAATACGAGGACGGGTCCGCCGACCTGCTGAACCTGTACGAAAAGGGCAAGCAGCAGCAGTGGGACACCAGCACCCGTATCGACTGGTCCCAGGAGCTGTTCGAAGGCAACCCGATGGGCATGGCCGACGAAACGATCCCGATCTACGGCTCGCCCTTCTGGGACAAGATGACCGACAAGGAGAAGGACTGGCTGCGCTTCAACCTGCAGTGCCATTCCATCTGCCAGTTCATGCACGGCGAGCAGGGCGCGCTGATCGCCACCGCCAAGATCGTGAACACCGTGCCGGACATGAACGCCAAGTTCTATGCCGCCACCCAGGTGATGGACGAGGCCCGCCACGTCGAGAGCTACAAGCGGCTGATCCACGAGAAGTTCAAGTCGGCCTATCCGATCACGGAGTCGCTGAAGAACCTGCTCGAGCAGACGCTGACCGACCGCCGCTGGGACATGACCTATCTCGGCATGCAGGTGCTGATCGAGGGCCTGGCGCTCGCCGCCTTCCAGCGCATCCGCGACACCGCCAAGAACAACCTGGCCGGCGCCGTGAACGCTTACGTCATGCAGGACGAGGCGCGTCACGTCACGTTCGGCCGCATGGCGCTGCGCGAATACTACCCGCACCTCTCCGATGCCGAGCGCGCCGAGCGCGAGGAGTTCGTCGTCGAGGCGCTCTACTTCATGCGCGACCGCTTCAACCAGGGCGAAGTCTGGATGCGGTCCGGTCTGCCGGTGAAGGAAATGCTGGAGCACGCCTATCACTCGGGCGCCATGCAGCAGTTCCGCACCCGCCTGTTCACCCGCATCGTGCCGATCCTCAAGGAGATCGGCCTGTTCGGGCCGAAGGTGCAGAAGGCGCTGGGCGAGATGGGCGTGCTCGGCTACGCCGAGATCGACATCGAGAAGCTGATCGGCAACGACCTCAAGGTCGCCGAGGACTTCGACGCCAAGAAGTTCGTGAAGGAACAGATCGCCGCCGAGTAACGCGCGATCGCAGCCGCAATCGGAAAGGGGGCCTTACGGCCCCCTTTTTTATTCTGTCGTCCTGAGCGCAGCGAAGGACCTCACGTCTGCAAAGGAGTCCGCCGGTCGCGGGGCAAGGTCCTTCGCTATCGCTCAGGACGACGGATTTTAGCTACACGCCTCAATCCGCGGCGCCGCGCCGAGCACCGTCGCCACCTTCGTGATGTCGAGGCAGCGTGTGCCGATCCACGCCTTGCCCTGCACGAAGATCGCGAAGCGGGCGAAGGCGTCGGCCTGTGCGTCGGGTGTCGGCCTCTTGCGGGCCAGCAGCCAGCTCAATGCGTAGATGTTGCCGGTCGCGAAGTCGGCCGACGCGATGTCGGGATCCTTCTGCCAGAGGGCGACGTTCTTCTTCGCCGCGCCGGTCGCGTCGGCAATGCCGGCCAGCCACGTGTTGGCGTTCGCCGCCAGCGCGTAGGAGCCGCCGTTCTGGGCGATCAGCGCCTTCACCTCCCCGGCCGCGCCGACATAGCCCTGGCCCTCGACCGTGCTGCCGGCGCAGCCGACCCGGCACAGCGCCACGAACATCAGGTACTCGGCGAGGATGATCTCGATGTTGCCGTTGTTGTGCCGTCGCCAGGCGCGCGCGAGGTTCCAGCCTTGCGTCAGCTCCGCGCCGGTCCAGGGCTTGGCCGCCTGCGGCGTGTCGCGCTCGAGCTCGCCGATGACGGCCTGCGCGGCGGCCTGCCATTCGGGAGGGATCTGGGCGGCGGCCGGTGTGGCGGCGCCCAGCAGGATCAGCAGCAGGGTCGAGAAGACTCGTCTCATGTCGCGCTCCCTATATGATCAGTACTTGCGAGCCGTTTTGCGATCGCGGCTTTCGTATTGGACGATGTCGTCGGCCCGCAGCACGGTGGTGTCGGGCGGCATCAGCCAGCGCATCTGCGCCGGCTTGATCAGGCGGTAGTGGCGGGCATCGTCGAGCGCCGCGCCGACGTCCCAGCAATTTTCTTCGCTGGTGATCCATTCGTCGGTCGCGAAGCGGCGCAGGTCGATCGAGGCCGAATAGGTGCGCAGCGTCTTGCGGCCCTTGTTGAAGTACTCGTGGAAGTACGACATCGCGAGCTCGCGCAGGCTGCGATAGACCGGGTCGCGCCAGCGCAGCCAGGCATGGTTGCTCTTGGAGATCGCGCCCCAGCAGCCGTCGCGCCGGAACAGGGTGACGACGTGATCGGAATCCTCTCGCGTGGCCGTAAGGTCCATGACCAGAGGCGGCTCCCCCTGTAGCCATAGCGCGCAGGCGGCGACGAAGGCCGCCTCCAGGCAGTGGGCCTCGCGATGCCGCAACACGCCGCGCACCGACCGCAGGCTATCGCCGCCCTGCTCGAAATTGGCGGGAAGGGCGGAGACGAATTCCTGCACGCGCTGCGGCGTGCGAAGGGACGTTAGGATGCGTCCTTCGGCGGCGGTGAGACCCAGTTCGGCAGGCGTAGGGCGTTTGCGTCTGCGCATCGTGTGCAATAGTGCCGTGATGCGCCGCGACAGACCAGTAAGGATCGGGGTGGTTGGTGGAGCTGAGGGGGATCGAACCCCTGACCTCCTCATTGCGAACGAGGCGCTCTCCCAGCTGAGCTACAGCCCCCTCCGACCCTTGGAGAACCGCGCGGATAATGGTTGCCGGGCCCCCTGTCAAGCAAACCGGCCTGTGATAGCGTCCGGCCCCTGCTTTTGATGAGGTGAGCCAATGGCCAGCGCCAAGAAAATCGTTCAGACGGACGCCGCCCCCAAGGCCCTCGGCCCCTATTCGCAGGCGGTCGTGGCCAACGGGCTGGTCTTCTGTGCCGGTCAGATCCCGCTCGATCCGGCGACCGGCAACATCGTGGAAGGCGGCATCGCCGAGCAGACGCACCAGGTGTTGAAGAACCTGCGGGCGGTGCTGAAGGCCGCCGGCAGCGACCTCGGCCAGGCCGTGAAGACGACGGTATTCCTGAAGAGCATGGACAGCTTTGGCGCCATGAACGAGGTCTATGGCCTGCCGGAATATTTCGGCAGCGCCACGCCGGCCCGCTCGACCGTCGAAGTCGCGCGCCTGCCGCGCGACGTCATGGTCGAGATCGAAGTCGTAGCCCTGGTCTGACGTCATGGATCCGGTGAGCTGGCTCCTGGCGCTGGGCTCCTTCACGGTGTTCGTCCTGCTGGTCGTGCACCTGTTCCTGTCGCTCGTCCTGATCATCCCGACCTGGCGGATCTGCACGCGCGCCGGTTTCTCGGGCGCGCTGTCGCTGTTCCATCTGGTGCCGGTCATCGGTTCCTTCATCGCCATGGGCATGCTGGCCTTCAGCACCTGGCCCGCGGGCGAAGCCGCGCCGAGGCGATAGATGTTCGGGGTGGAAATCGCGGCCCTCACGGGCCTGTTCGGGTTGACCGGTGCCTTCGCGCTGGTCGGCACCGTGCTCGCGGCCTGGATGGCCTGGCGCATCGTCGAGAAGGCGGGGCTGCCCGGCTGGACCGGCCTCGGCGCCATCCTGGTGACGCTGACCGGTATCGGAACGATCGTGCCGTTGATCCTTCTCTGGGTCTTCGCCTTCATGCGCTGGCCGCGCGACGAGCCCGCTGCCTCGACGGGCGGTGGGTTCACGGCTCCTCATCGACCTGCACCGGCCACCGGGCCGGTGGCCCTGGGCGGTCCCCCGATGGCGCTGCCCGACGCGCGCGGCTGGCGTCTTGCCGGCGCGCTCGGCAATGGCGGCACGGTCTCGCTGGGGATCGACGGCATGTCGGGCAGCTACACGCTGACCGGCGCGCCGGCGGGCGTCTCCACCGATCTCAGCGTGCCCGATCCGTCGGTCGGCCAGCCGCATGCCCGCCTTCTGGTCTCCGGCCGCAGGCTGGGCCTGGAAGACCTGGGCAGCCCCGGCGGTACCTTCATCGACGGCGCCCGGCTGTTGCCCGAGCATGGTCCGCGCGACATCAGCGCCGTGCGCTCCGTCCGCCTCGGCAGCGTCGAACTCGTCCTCACGCGCGCCTGAATGGGCTTGTGATCGACAATCGCTGCCGAGTAGGGTGCCGCGGCCGGCGGTTGGCCGGGCGCGAGGCGTGGAGGCCAGATGCTGTCGTTGGCGGTGCTGATCGACAAGATCATCGACATCTACACATGGATCGTGATCGCGAGCGCGATCATGAGCTGGCTGGTGGCGTTCGGCGTGGTGAACGTCCGCAACCAGTTCATCCGCGTCGTGGTCGATCTGCTGTTCAAGCTGACGGAACCCGTCCTGCGTCCGATCCGGCGCATCCTTCCCAATCTCGGCGGCGTCGATATCTCGCCCGTCATCCTGCTGCTCGGCCTGTTCTTCATCCGCAGCCTGCTGTGGGAGTATGTCTGGCCGGCCCTGGTTCGCTGACGTTCCGCTGAGCAGCCCGCCGACCGATCCCGTTTTCCTGCGTCGCCTCTCCGGCGGCGTGACCATCCAACTTCGCGTGCAGCCGCGGGCGCGGCGATCCGTGCTCGAGCGGACCGCCGACGGCGCGCTCAAGGCCGCAGTGACGGCGACGCCCGAGGATGGCAAGGCCAATGCCGCCGTCGTCGCCCTGCTGGCGGCCGCTTGGCGCGTCCCGAAATCGACCATAGAAATCGTGCGCGGCGGGACGGCGCGAGAGAAGACGCTCAGCGTCGCGGGCGAGCCGGATGCGCTCGTCGGACGGATTGCCGAATGGATGGACAAGAATGGCTGACGCAAAACTGATCGATGGAAAAGCCTTCGCGGGTGGCCTGCGCCAGCGCGTGGGTGCGGGCGTAGCCGACCTGATCGCCAAGGGCGGGCCGAAGCCCGGCCTCGCCACGGTGCTGGTCGGCGCCGATCCCGCGAGCCAGGTCTATGTCCGCAGCAAGGGCAAGCTCGCGGTCGAACTCGGCATGGCGAGCTTCGATCATCAGCTGCCGGAGAACACGACGGAGAAGGAGCTGCTGGCGCTGGTCGCGCAGCTCAATGCCGATCCGTCGGTGAATGGCATCCTGGTCCAGCTTCCGCTGCCCCGGCACATCGACACGGCGAAGGTTCTGATCGCCATCGATCCGGTCAAGGATGTCGATGGCTTCCATCCGGTGAATGTCGGCCGCCTCGGTTCGATCGCACCGGGCGCTCCGCTCGACTTTCCGGTGCCGTGCACGCCGCTCGGCGTCTCGATGCTGCTGCAGGACGCGCTGGGTTCGTTGTCAGGCCTCAATGCCGTGATCGTCGGCCGCTCCAATCTGGTGGGCCGTCCGGTGGCGCAGCTTCTGCTGCGCGCCGATTGCACGGTGACGATCACCCATTCGCGCACCCGCGACCTGCCCGCGGTCTGCCGTCAGGCCGACATTCTCGTGGTCGCGATCGGCAAGACCGAGTTCGTGAAGGGCGACTGGATCAAGCCCGGCGCGGCGGTGATCGATGTCGGCATCAACCGGATTCCGACGCCGGAAGGCAAGAGCCGGCTGGTGGGCGACGTTGCCTTTGCCGAGGCGCAGAAGGTGGCGGGATATGTGACGCCGGTGCCGGGCGGCGTCGGCCCGATGACCGTGGCCTGCCTGATGTACAACACGCTGCAGGCGACCCGGAACGTCGCCGGCCTGCCGTTCGTCGCGGTCTAGCGTCTCTCTGATTGAAGTGTAATCGCCTCCCCATTCACATGGGGAGGTGTCGGCGTCATACGCCGACGGAGGGGTCATGAACCTTGCGACGCCCATGACCCCATCGCCCCGCAAAGCGGGGCACTTCCCCCTCTGAAGGGGGAAGGAACCGATCCCGATACCTCAGGTTCTCTCGTGCCCGAAAAACGCTAGTTCTTCAGCATGCCTGCGACGAGGGCCGTCACGTTGTGGCGCATCATCTTCTCGTAGGTCGACGCGGGTCCATCGGGGCCTGACAGCGCGTCGGTGTAGAGGCGCGGGCCGACGATCGCGCCCGATTCGCGGGCGATCTGATCGACCAGGCCGGGATTGGTCATGTTCTCGACGAACAGCGCCTTGATGCGTTGCTCGCGCGCCTCGCGGATCAGCAGCGCGACATCGCGGGCCGAGGGTTCGCTGCTGGTGTTGTAGCCGCGCGGGGACTGGAACTTCACGCCATAGGCGGCGGAGAAATAGCGAAACGAATCGTGGCCGGTGATCGCACGGCGCTTGTCGGCCGGTACCTTGGCGATCTCCGCCTTCACCCAGGCATCGAGCTCGACGAGGCGGCGGTCGGCCTGCGCCGCGCGCTCCTTGTAGTGCGCGGCGTTCGCCGGATCGGCATCGACGAGACCCTTGGCGATGTTGGCGACATAGGTGCGCACGCGCTGGACGTCCTGCCAGCAGTGCGGATCCGGTCCGTGGGCATGCGAATGCCCGTGCCCATGGCCCGATCCGGCGGCCAGGGTGGCGACACCGGTCGAGGCCACGACCGCGCGTCCCTTGAAGGGCGCGGCCTTGGCGAGACGGTCGATCCAGCCCTCGAAGCCTAGCCCGTTGCTCACGAGGAGCTGGGCGTCTGCCAGCATGCGGGCGTCGCTGGGGCGGGGCTGGTAGGCATGGGCGTCCATATCGGCGCCGACGAGTACGGAGAGGACGACCTTGTCGCCCGCCACCTCGGCCACCAGGTCGCCCAGGATCGAGAAGGTCGCGACGGCCCTGATCGGTGTCTGGGCGGCGGCGGGCAGGCCGGGCAACAGGCCCAGCGCCAGGAAGAGAAGCGGGAGACGGCGACGGGGAAGCATGCCGTTATAATATAACGTCAGACTGGGAAGTCGAGCCACTCCGGGGTGTGGCCGGTCGCCGCGAAGAAGCGCAGCAGATCGGCGAGGCTCAACGCCGTCGTCATGGTGTTCACCAGCGGATGGGCGTTGATCGGCCCGCCCTCGGCGAGGCCGCGATCAAGCACCACGCGAACCTTGTGGTCGGCATCGTTGATCGCCGACAGTGGCGTCACGGAGCCCGGCTCGACGCCAAGATGGCGCTTCAGCCGCTCCGGGCTGCCGAACGAGAATCGCCCGGCTCCCAGCCGTTCTCCGAGGCGCTTGAGGTCGATGGCCCGATCCTCCAATGCCACGATCAGCCACATCTCCTCCTTCTTGTTGCGCAAAAAGAGGTTCTTGATGTGATGGCCGGGCAGGTTGCCGCGCAGTGCCTTGGCCTCGTCCACCGTGAAGACGGGCGGGTGCTCGACGGTGCGGTGGGCGATGCCGAGCTCGTCGAGTCGGCTCAAGAGTTGTTGCGGGCTGAGCATGGGGGTGCGCTAGATGGCTGGAATGAAGGGTATCGTTCTCTCGGGCGGCAGCGGCACGCGGCTCTACCCCATGACGCGGGCAGCCAACAAGCAGCTCCTGCCTGTCTATAACAAGCCGATGGTCTACTACCCGCTGACCACGATGATGCTCGCGGGCTGCCGGGACATCCTGCTGATCGTCAATCCGGGCGACGTCGAAGCCTATCGCCGCCTGTTCGGTGACGGCAGCCAGTGGGGCATCAACGTCTCCTACGAGCCGCAGCTCAAGCCCGGCGGCATCGCCGAGGCCTTCATCATCGGTCGCAAATTCATCGGCAATTCGCGGGTCGGCCTGATCCTGGGCGACAATCTTTTTTACGGCGATTCGCTGCCCGAGGTGGCGGGACGCGGCGCCGAGGGCAAGGGCGCGTGGGTCTATGCCTACTGGGTGGCCGATCCTACCGCTTATGGCGTGGTGGAGTTCGATGCCGCGCAACGGCCGGTCAGCATCGTCGAGAAGCCGAAGCAGCCCAAGTCGAACTGGGCCGTGACCGGACTCTACTTCTACGATTCCGACGTCTGCGACGTCGCCACCCAGGTCCCGCGCTCGGCGCGTGGCGAACTCGAGATCAGCGACATCAATGCCCACTACCTGAAGGAAGGCCGGCTCACGGTCGAGCGGCTGGGCCGCGGCTATGCCTGGCTCGACACCGGCACGCCGTCGAGCCTGCTGCGGGCCGCCCAGTTCGTGGAGACGGTCGAGGAGCGCCAGGGCCTGCAGATCGGCAGCCCCGAGGAAATCGCCTGGCGCAAGGGCTACATCGACGACGGCGCCTTCGAGAAGCTGATCCAGCCGATCCGCGAGAGCGAATACGGCAAGTACCTGCAGCGTCTGCTGGCGCGCGGATGAGGGTCTCGACAGCCCCTTGCCAAGGCGCCGGAAAAGCCCTATCAGAGCCGCCTTCCGGCGACCTACCCAGCCGGATCGGAGCGCGGGCGTAGCTCAGGGGTAGAGCACGACCTTGCCAAGGTCGGGGTCGAGGGTTCGAATCCCTTCGCCCGCTCCAATTTCTACCAGTCCTTTCGGCGGCTCGAGCCGCTTCGGTGTTCTTGCCGATTGGACTAGCTTGCCGGAAAAGCCCTCGGGTCCTAGAGCGCGCCGGATGAAGATAAAATTCCTACATGTTCCCAAGACGGCGGGAACGAGCGTCCGTCGCTTCCTGAGTCGTTTCTTTCTCTCCCGGCATGTCTGTCCGGCGGTCAACAATGAGCAGTTCCAGGCTTTGTCGCAGGAGCAGCTCCGATCGTACCGTCTGTTCGCGGGACATATCGATTGGACCCGCCTCGACCGGATCGAGGGCGAGTGCTTCACCTTCAGCATCCTGCGGCAGCCGCGGGAGCGACTGGTATCCTTCTACTTCTTCCTGCGGGCGCAGGCTTCGAAGCTGGATCCCGCCGCTCTGGCGACACCCGAAAAGCGCGGGCTGCATGCAGCGGTCATGCTGTCGCCGGACGAGTTCTTCTGCGATGGCGGTTCCTCCGAGGTGCGCAAGCATCTCGATTCCGTCCTCGACAACTTCTACACCTACTATTTCGCAGAGGGATCCTACGATGCGCGGCGGCGCATGAGAGCAGGGCTGACCATTTCGGATGCCGAGCTCCTCGCAAGAGTGGAGCACAATCTCGGCAGGCTCGACGGCCTCTATTCGGTCGACGACCTGGCCTCGCTGGAGAAGGACGTCATCGATGTATGCGGTCGCAGCGGCATCGGGTGGTGGGGCACGCTCCACGCACGGTTCTCGGCGCTTCGTGACATCAAGCTGAACAGCGGCTCCGGCGATTACTCGTCGCGCATCGCGGAGCTGAAGTCGCTCGGCGCAACGCATCGTACCTTCGATCGGATCGAGGAGATGACACGTCTCGACGATGTCATCTGGAAGCGACTGACGTCCGGGCAACGGCCGGCCTGACCGGCTGCTGCATCGCCCCGTTTGCGTTGATCGATCGTGGATTCCCGCTAATTTGAACCAGGTAGGCATTGAAGCGCGGTGGGCAAAGTGAAGACTTCAAGCGACCCGATCGAGACCGCGGACCTCCTCGTCGTCCGCACGGTGGCAGACCTGCGCCGCGCCGTCGCCGGCTTCCGCAAGGCGGGCCGCACGATCGGTCTCGTGCCGACGATGGGCGCGTTGCACGAAGGCCATGTGAGCCTCGTGAAGGGCGCGCTCGAGCGCGGCGACGTGCCGGTGACCAGCATCTTCGTCAATCCGACGCAGTTCGGACCGAAGGAGGATTTCTCCGCCTATCCGCGCGACGAGGAAGGCGACTTCACGAAGCTGCGCGAAGCGGGGTGCCGGATCGCCTTCGCCCCGACCAAGGACGAGATGTATCCCGGCGAACAGCTCACGACGGTGACGGTCGCCGGCATCACCGACGGTCTGTGCGGCCCGCTGCGGCCCGGTCATTTCCAGGGCGTTGCCACGGTGGTGAGCAAGCTGCTGCTGATGGCGATGCCGGATCGCGCGTATTTCGGCGAGAAGGATTACCAGCAACTCCAGGTCATCAAGCGCATGGTGCGCGACCTCGCGATGCCGTTCGAGATCGTGGGCATGCCCACGGTGCGCGAGCAGGACGGGCTCGCGATGTCGTCACGCAATCGCTACCTCAGCACCGAGGAGCGGACGAAGGCGCTGGTCATGTACAGGCAGCTCGTGAAGGTCGCCGACACGGTGCGCGACGGCACGAAGTCCTGCTCTGATGCGACGGCGGCGGCGTCGCAGGCGCTGCGCGACGGCGGCTTCGACATCGTCGAATATTTCACCGTCGTCGATGCCGACAGCCTGAAGCCGCTGGAGCATGTCACGGGCCCGGCGCGCGTCATCGCCGCCGCGCGCCTCGGCCGCACGCGCCTTATCGACAATCTGGCGGTCTGACGCAGGCTTCGGTCGCTCAGGCGGCCTGTTCGAGCGTCGAGGCGACGTCGCGCGTGGTGACGCGGCGCAGGTCGCGTACCTTGGTCGTGTCGAACGGCCGCGCGCGATGCATGGTGCAGCGATTGTCCCAGATCACCAGATCGCCCTTCGCCCAGCGATGGGCATGGACGAAGCGCGGCTGCGTCGCGTGCTCGATCAGGTCGAGGATGATCAGGCGTCCGTCGGCCACCGGCATGCCCAGGATGTGCGAGGCGTGCGCGGCGAGATACAGCGTCTTGCGGTGCGAGCCGGGATGGGTGCGCACGAGCCGCTGAGGCACCGGCGGCAGCGAGGCGCGTTCCTCTTCGGTGTACTGTACGACGCCGAGCTGTTCGCGCGAGCGCCAGATCGAATGTTCGGCGACCAGCCCCTCCAGTTCGTTCTTCTTCGCCTCGGGCAACGCGTCGTAGGCCGCGCGCAGGTCGGCGAACTCGGTGTCGCCGCCTTCCTCGGGAATGACGTGGGCGTAGAGCATGGAGAGGGCGCCTGGCACGGCGCGGAAAGAGGCGTCGGTATGCCAGAGCCGGTTGGCCAGCCCGTCGAGACGCCGCCGCGCATCGGGCTTCAGCACGTTGCCGTCGCCGTCGAGGTTGGAGATGTCGGCGACGTCGCTCGATTCGATCCGGTGCTTGATGTCGCGATGCCGGAGTTTCAGGGCCGAGGAAGCGATCGGGCCGAAGTTGCGGGCAAAGGCCACCTGCTTCTCGTCGTCGAGCGTCTGACCGCGAAAGACCACGACGGCATAGCGGTCGATCGCGTCCTCGATGGCCTGCCGGTCGGCAGGATTCAGCGGTCGTGACACGTCGACGCCGGCAATCTCGGCGGCGAAATCAGGATGAGCTGGCGTAACGGTGATGCTCACGACCGCCTCCCGCGGCTATAATGTCTTTGAAAACATTCTCTCCCAGGAAACGCCATGCCGCAAACGATGAAGCTCGCCCTGCTCGACGACTACCAGAAGGTCGCCATGCGCATGGCCGACTGGGACCGCCTCAGGAAGCGCGGCGTCGAGATCACGGTTTTCCACGAGCCCTTCGCGTCGGTCGAGGATGCGGCGCGGAAGCTGGCGCCCTTCGACATGCTGGGCCTGCTGCGCGAGCGGACGGCGTTCCCGCGCGCCCTGATCGAGAAGCTGCCCAACCTCAAGTTCATGGTGCTGACCGGCGCGCGCGCCGCCAGCCTCGACGACAAGGCCGCGGCCGAGCGCGGCATTCCGGTCTCCACGACGCCCGGCGGCGGCTCGAACGCGCCGACGGCGGAGCTGGGTTGGGCGCTGCTGATGATGTGCGCCCGCGATCTCGCCAAGGCCGAACGGCTGGCGCGGCAGGGCAAGTGGCACGACGGCATCGAGCAGATGGTGGTGCTCGAGGGCAAGCGCCTGGGCATTCTCGGCCTCGGCAAGCTTGGCAGCCGCGCCGCGCGCTACGGCAAGGCCTTCGGCATGGATGTCGTGGCGTGGAGCCAGAACCTCACGCCGGAGAAGGCGGAAGAAGGCGGTGCCAAGTACGTCAGCAAGGACGAGTTGCTGGCCACGTCGGACTTCGTATCGATCCATCTCGCTCTGTCGGACCGCACGCGCGGCCTGATCGGCGCGGCGGACCTCGCGAAGATGAAGAAGACCGCGATCCTGGTGAATACGTCGCGCGGTCCGATCGTCGATGAGGCGGCCCTGATCGCGGCGCTCAAGAACCGGACGATCCTGCACGCCGGCCTCGACGTCTACGACAAGGAGCCGATGTCGGCCGACCATCCCTTCACCAAGCTCGACAACGTCACGCTCATTCCCCACCTGGGCTACGTCGTGGAGGAGAGCTACCGGCACTTCTACGAAGGCACGATCAAGGACATCGAGGCCTGGCTCGACGGCGCACCGATCAACGTCCTCAACCCGGACGCGCTCAAGAAGGCGTAGGCGTCTTCACGCGAACGACGATCAGCCAGATCGCGCCGGCGAGGATCACGCCGGCGGCCAGCCACTCCGCTGTGGTCAGCCTGGCGGGCGTCAGCCAGCCGGCGTGCGCGAGGATGGCTTCGAGCGCGATGGCGAAGAACGGCATTGCGGTGAGGGCGATCAGGTAGGTCTGCACGCCCGAATGGTTGATGGTCCAGAAGCCGAGCCAGGTGCCCGGCGCGCGGAACAGCAGGCCGGCCAGGATGGCATAGAGCCAGAGTTCGATACGGCCGAATGCGTCGCCGCCGCCGGCCCAGGGCGACGCCATCGCCCCCGCGAGGCCGGCCACCGTCCACACCACGATCAGCGCCAGCGACGCGGCGACCAGGATCTCGCCGGTGAAACGGCTGCGCGCCGCCGCATCGTTGGACCGGTTGCGCGGGTGATAGGCGATCATCCACGACGCCGCGACCGCCACGGCCTCCGAGGCGAGCAGCCAGGCGACGCCGCGCCACGCCGTCTCCGAACCCAGGCCAGCGACGAACGCCACGATGCCGAGAGCCAGTAGGGCAAGCCCCGGCCAGTCACGCCGGGCAGGCGACTGGCGCGACAAGGCCCATCCACTCCCTGCGCCGATCAGCACGCTCACGGTCGAGATGAGGGTGCTTTGCGTGACGGCGAGCCACACGATGGCGGCGGCGGTGCAGCCGTTGATGATGACGCGCATGAAGGCGTAGCAGACCGTCCAGGGCAGCAGCAGGTCGGCCCAGCTTCCCGGCGTGCGTCGGCCGACCCATAGCAGGACCAGGCCGGCGCTCAGGAGCTGCACCAGCGTGTAGGCCCAGGCGTCGAGCTGCGCTCCGCTCACGACGTGGCGGGTCAGCAGCAGATAGATCGACCAGAGGAGGGAGTTGCCGAGCGCGATGGCCAGGACGTGACCGCTCATTGCGGATCTCGGAGGCTTTGTCTCAGGTGCGGAAGCGCAGCAGCAGGTGATTGACGCCGTTCAGCTTGACGTAGAGGTCTTCGAACTGCGCGTAGAAATCCTCCCACTGCGGCAGGCCGCCCTGGCTGCCGAGCGAGGTGTAGATCTCGGCGACTGTCCGGCGGCCGTCGATCTGCGAGATGATGCGCGGCGCGAGTGCCGGAAGCTGGGCGCGCCACGGAAAGCCGTCGAGATTGGCGACCAGCGGCGCGCCGGGCTGCAGGCCGGCGGCGAACTTCTGCGCATCCATCTCGCGCAATACCGGAATGGCGGAGGTGTCCTCGGGCCGCGCCACCGTGTCGAAGCCGGCGCGCGTGGCATAGAAGACGTGGGTGCGCAGATTGCCGGCGAGACGCTCGGCGAAGGCCGCGCGCTCCAGCAGCGGCAGCGAGCTCATCTGGCGCGAGATCACCGGATCGCTCATGTAGGTCGAGGGCTCGTAGCGCACGGGCTCGAGAAAGGCCACGACGCGCAGGCCGGAGGACGCGGCCATCTTGCCGATCTGCGGTACCGTGAAGGCACGGTCGCAACTGTGCAGCAGCAGGTCGTAGAGGCCCGCATCGCCGCCCGTCACGTGATCGTTGAGATAGGGGTTGCGGCGGAACAGGTTGGTCGTCGGCAGGAAGCGGATCAGGCGCTTGGCCATCGCCAGCCGGTCCTCGATCGCCATCGACAACGGCGCCAGCGTCTGCAGCATCTCCTGCAAGGGATAGACGCCGCTGCGGCCGTATTCGCCGTAGAGCATGATGCCCATGCCGCCCTCGTTGTGCAGCACGCTAGCCAGCGCCTGCATGCCGGCCGCCGGATCGGTCAGGTGGTGCAGCACGCCGGTGCAGTCGATGTAGTCGAACTGGCCGATGTTCATCGTCGGCAGGTCGAGCAGCGAGCCGGTCAGGAACTGGATGTTGCGCAGGCCGCGCGCCTTGGCCCGGGCCTCGCAGATCTGGCGGGAGGCCGTCGAGAGGTCGAGATAGAAGACCTCGCCGGGGCAGCGCCGGTCGACGAGCTGCTGCGCCAGCATGATGCAGGCGTCGCCCGTGCCGCCGCCGGCGACCAGGGCGCGGAAGGGGCGGATGAAATTCAGCCGGCCGGAAAACAGGTAGTGGTTGATCTCGAGGATGTGGCTCGGCGTGCCCGTGATCAGGCGGATCGCCTCGTCGCGCGGGTCGCGCGCCGGGTACGGCAAAGCCTCGTACTGGGCGCGAACGCTGTCCAACGGCGAGGGAACGGTCATCAGGGCCTTGTTTGGCGGCGGGCGGGGCGCTACCGGGGGGATGGCAACACCTGCCGAGCATTACTGCAACAAATCGAAGGGCCATGAAAGGCTATTTCGGCATCGGTATCGAGGGTCCGAGCAAGTCGATGAACGTCGGCACTTTGTTCCGGACCGCCCATGCGTTCGGCGCCTCGTTCGTCTTCACGCTACGCGCCCAATACGACGTTCGTGCCGGCGCGCTGGCCGATACCTCGGACGCCCCGGGGTCGGTGCCGACCTACCGGTTCGCCGATCTGGATTCGTTTCGCCTGCCGCTGGGCTGCCGGCTGGTCGGCATCGAGATCACCGACGATGCGATCGAGCTGCCGACGTTTCGGCATCCGCGCCAGGCGGCCTACGTCCTGGGTTCCGAGCGGGAAGGCCTGTCCCCGGAGGTTCAGGCGGTATGCGACTACGTCGTGAAGATCCCGACCCGGTTCTCGGTCAATCTCGGCACCGCCGGGGCGCTGGTCATGTACGACCGGCTGATCAGCCTCGGCCGCCATGCGCCGCGGCCGGTCGGCGAGGGCGCGCCGACGGAGGAACTCGACCAGCCGGTCTTCGGCGAGCCGATGTACAAGCGCAAGCAGCGGCTGCGGCAAAAAGCGCAATCAAAACAATAGATTGGCCGGGCGCAGTTGCGCAGAGGCAGTGCGGCGACTATCTCACGCGCTCCAATGACCGTTTTGCCCACCGAACCGCTACAGATTCTGGAGCCCGGCGCCGCCGCGCACGGCCGCAACGACCTGCGCCGGAACCTGATCGGCCTGTCGCGCGACGGTCTGAAGACGGCGCTCGCGGAGGCCGGTCTGGAGCCGTTTCGAGCCGCCCAGATCTGGCAGTGGATCTACTGGCATGGAGTCACGGACTTCGGTCGCATGACCAACATCGCCAAGAAGGCGCGTGACCGTCTGGCCGACCAGTTCGTGATCGAGCGGCCCGCGATCGTGACGGAGCAGCGTTCGGTCGACGGCACCCGCAAGTGGCTGCTGCGCTTCCCCGACGGCAACGAGGCCGAGACGGTCAACATTCCCGAGACGGATCGCGGCTCGGTCTGCGTGTCGAGCCAGGTCGGCTGCACGCTCACCTGCACCTTCTGCCACACCGGCACCCAGCCGCTGGTGCGCAACCTGACGCCCGACGAGATCGTGGGCCAGTTCATGGTGGCGCGCGACAGCTACGGCGAGTGGCCCACGCCGACCGCCGATGCCCAGCGCATGCTGTCCAATATCGTCATGATGGGCATGGGCGAGCCGCTCTACAATTTCGACAATGTCGTCACGGCGCTGAAGATCGTGATGGACGATCAGGGCATCGCGCTCAGCCGCCGCCGCATCACCCTCTCGACCTCCGGCGTGGTGCCGATGATCCCGAAGGTGGGCGAGGCGCTCGACGTCAACCTCGCGGTGTCGCTGCATGCGGTCAGCGACGAGGTGCGCGACACGCTGGTGCCGATCAACAGGAAGTGGCCGATCGCCGAGCTGCTGAAGGCCTGCGCCGACTATCCCGGCGCGCGCAACAGCCGCCGAATCACCTTCGAATATGCGATGCTGAAGGGCGTCAACGACAGCGACGCCGATGCGCGAGAACTGGTCCGCATCCTGAAGCCGATCCACGCCAAGGTGAACCTGATCCCGTTCAACCCCTGGCCGGGCGCGCCCTACGAGTGCAGCTCGAACAACCGCATCCATCGCTTCGCCGAGATCGTGAACGATGGCGGCCTCAGCGCCCCGGTGCGCACGCCGCGCGGCCGCGACATTTCCGCCGCCTGCGGTCAGCTCAAGAGCTCAAGCCTGCGTCAACGCGGCGAGAAGGTGGCTCTGTAGCTACTTCGTAAAAGCGGCAATCTTCGACAGGAAGGCGTTCTCACTCGACACCGGACGAAGCCCGGCCGCGCCGAACCACTCTTCGAGGCTGCCGGTCGTGTACTCCGCGTAATACGGCTCGTGGAAATAGTGCGGGAAGAGGTCGAGCAGCCCGTCCCAGTCGGGGCGGTCGCCCTTCTGCAGCGAGTCGACGATCACGACCAGGCCGCCCGGCTTCACGGCGCGCGCCATCTCGGCGATGACCTTGGCGCGGATCTCCTTCGGCAGCTCGTGCAGCAGGAACGACGAGACGACGAGATCGAGGCTCGCCTCGTCGAACGGCAGCGATTCGGCGGCGGCTTCTTCGAGTTTCACACGCGCCGTGCGGCCGATCAGGCGGCGCGCCTCCTCGAGATAGGGTTTGCTGAGATCGATGCCGGTGAGTCTCATGCCCGGCCACGCTCCATGGAGCGCCGCGAGCAGACGGCCGGTGCCGCAGCCGACGTCGAGGCCGCGGACGTCGCGCTGGTTGCGGCCGGCGAGCCAGGTCGCGACCGGCGCCAGCGCACGGCGGCGCATGACGTCGGCGGCGCCGGTGAACAGGACCTCGACCTGCGTGTCGTACAGGGCGGCCGAATGGTCCGAGAGCCAGCCGTCGCTCTGGAAATGGAAGTTCTGCCGGTAGTAGTCGGGCAGGCCGTCCGCCTGGGTGCCGGGCGGCAATTCTTCGTCGAGCGTGCCGTGCCGGCGCGCGTCGACCTGCGGCAAATCGCGGAAATAGAGCAGGCTGCGACGCAGGAATTCGGCCGGTTCCGGGCCGAGAAGGCGTGGCGCCGGATAGAGGCCCGCTGCGACATCCCGCCATTCGCGCTGGAACAGGGCCCGCATGTCTGCGGTCAGTTCCGCCCGGCTGGGCGTCGGCCCGATGGCAAAGTCGGGCTTGGGCATGGGTTTCAGCAGCCGCCGGCCGGCCGCGTAGTGGCCGGCATACCAGGCGACCCGGGCAGTCTGCTGCGCAGCGTAGGACAGGCGGTCGAGGGGGGAAACCATGGGAGCGTATTCCTCACCCCGATTATAGCGGCTTTGCGGCGCGCTTGCCCCGGTGGGGTCGACCGCTATATTCCGCGCGCCTTTACCGAATCGACATGAAAGCGGCCAGCATGAGCGTTTCTTATACCGGACCCTACAAGAAGGGCGAGATCAAGAAGGTCGTCCTGGCCTATTCCGGCGGCCTCGACACCTCGGTCATCCTGAAGTGGCTGCAGACGGCCTATGGCTGCGAGGTGGTGACCTTCACTGCCGATCTCGGCCAGGGCGAGGAACTGTCGCCGGCCCGTAAGAAGGCGGAGCTGCTGGGCATCAAGCCCGAGAACATCTTCATCGAGGATGTCCGCGAGGAATTCGTGAAGGACTTCGTCTTCCCGATGTTCCGCGCCAACGCGCTCTACGAGGGCCAGTACCTGCTCGGCACCTCGATCGCCCGGCCGCTGATCTCCAAGCACCAGATCGACCTCGCGCTGAAGACTGGCGCCGACGCGGTCTGCCACGGCGCCACCGGCAAGGGCAACGACCAGGTCCGCTTCGAGCTGTCCTATTATGCGCTGAAGCCCGACATCAAGGTGATCGCGCCGTGGCGCGAATGGGAGCTGACCTCGCGCACCAAGCTGCTCGAGTTCGCCGAGAAGCACCAGATTCCGATCGCCAAGGACAAGCGCGGCGAGGCGCCGTTCTCGGTCGACGCCAACCTCCTGCACTCCTCCAGCGAGGGCAAGATTCTCGAGGATCCGTGGGAAGAGGCCGACGAGATGGTCTACCAGCGCACCATCTCGCCCGAGGCCGCGCCGGACAAGGCGACCTACATCGAGATCGAGTTCGAGAGAGGCGACGCGGTCGCCATCGACGGCGTGAAGATGTCGCCCGCGACGCTGCTCACGAAGCTGAACGAACTGGGCAAGGCCAACGGCATCGGCCGCCTCGACCTGGTCGAGAACCGCTTCGTCGGCATGAAGAGCCGCGGCATCTACGAGACGCCGGGCGGCACGATTCTCTACGCTGCCCATCGCGGCATCGAATCGATCACGCTCGACCGCGGCGCCGGCCATCTCAAGGACGAGGTGATGCCGAAGTACGCCGAGCTGATCTACTACGGCTTCTGGTATTCGCCGGAGCGCGAGATGCTGCAGGCGCTGATCGACAAGAGCCAGGAGAACGTCACCGGCACGGTGCGTCTCAAGCTCTACAAGGGCAACACCACCGTGGTCGGCCGCAAGTCGCCGGTATCGCTCTACTCGATGCAGCACGTCACCTTCGAGGACGACCAGGGCACCTATAACCAGCGCGACGCCGAGGGCTTCATCAAGCTCAACGCGCTCCGGCTGCGGCTGCGTGCCCTGGGCCAGGGCGGTCCCAAGAGCTGACCTGACGTCACCTGACCCGACGGGACCGGCGCATGCCATTTGACGACGACGAGCGCCGCCTCCCCGGAGGGCGCGGAACGGGCGAGCGGGCCATCAACCTGCCGCCCGCCGTGCTGTGGCTGATCGGCATCAACGTCGCCGTCCATCTGCTGCGCCAGCTTCTCGGCGAACAGGTGGATCAGGAGATCATCCTGCAGTTCGGCCTGGTGCCTGCCGCCTATACGACCGACAGCGGTCGCGATCTCTTCTCCCTGATCGCGGCGCCGATCACCTACCAGTTCCTGCATGGCGGCTGGATGCATCTCGGCGTCAACATGCTGACCCTGGCGGCCTTCGGCGCGCCGGTCGAGCGGCTGCTGGGCGTGCGCCGCTTCGTGCTCTTCTATCTGGTGTGCGGCGTCGTCTCCGGCTTCGTCCACATCCTGGTCTATCCCGATTCGATCGACCCGGTGGTCGGCGCCTCGGGCTCGATCAGCGGCGTCTTCGGCGCCGTGCTGATGCTGATGCGCTATGTCGGCAGCCTGACGTCGCTGCTGCCGGTCGCCGGCATCTGGATCGGCCTCAACGTGTTCTTCGGCATCTTCGGCGGCACGCCCGGTGCGGGCGGCGAATCGGTCGCGTGGGTCGCGCACATCGCGGGCTTCCTGTTCGGGCTCGCGAGCATACGCTTCTTCGCACCGAGGATGAGTTAAGCCGCTATAGTCGGCGCATGGCCGACAACGGGATCCCGCTTCGCCGCACTCTGGCCGCCAACGCCGTCGCATTGGCGCCGTCGTGGGGTGCGCTGGCGATCCTCTACGGCCTTGGAGAATTGCCGGGCCGCAGCGCGCTGATTGCCATGGCGGGGATCGCCCTGGTCACGATCTTCCTGATCCAGCGCTATCTGAATTCCCTGGCAAGCTTCGCCCGCTTCGTGGGGGAACTGTCCGACGAGCGGGAGCCGGTGATGCCGCGCCTTTCCTTCGCGCCCGCCACGGAGGAACTCGCGACGGCGGCGGCCACCCTCTCGACCGGCTGGCGCCGCCAGCGCGCTTCGATCGACAACCTCGCGGCCTCGGCGCAGGCGATCGTCGACGGGCTTCCCGATCCGCTTGTGTCCGTCGACCGCCAGCGACGCATCGTGCGCACCAATCTCGCCGCCGCCCTGCTGCTGGGCAGCTCCGGGGGCGCCGAGCGCGACGTCTCCACGGTGTTGCGCCAGCCGCAGCTCCTGGCGGCCATCGATGCGCTGCTCGAGACCGGCCCCGACGGCAACTTCACGAAGCCCGACCAGTCCGTGGTCGAACTGGTGCTGGCCGGGCCACCGGAACTCGACATGGTCGCCCATCTGCGCCGCCTTCCGCGGGCGGCGGCCGACGGCTCGCTGGCGCTGATCGTGCTGCATGACACCACGGCGCTGCGCCGCGCCGAACGGATGCGGGCCGATTTCGTCGCCAATGCCAGCCATGAGCTGAAGACACCGATCGCTGGTCTGGCGGGATTCATCGAGACGCTGCGCGGTCCGGCGCGAGAGGATGTAGCGGCGCGGGAGCGCTTCCTCGGAATCATGGCCGAGCAGGCCGACCGCATGCGGCGCCTGGTCGACGATCTCCTGATGCTGTCGCGCATCGAGCAGCACGAGCATGCGCGGCCGGCCGCCGCCGTCGACCTCGCGCCGGTGCTTCGATCCGTCCTCGACCTGCTGCAGCTCAAGGCGTCGTCGCGCGGCGTGACGATCGCCCTCGATATCGCGCCGGACCTGCCGCGCGCCGTCGGCGACTCCGACGAACTCACGATCGTGTTCCAGAACCTGATCGACAATGCGGTCAAGTATGCACGGCCGGCGACCGAGGTCCGCGTGGTCGCGCGACCGTCCGGCGGGGAGCGCGTTTCGATCGCCGTCATGGACGAGGGCGACGGTATTCCGGCATCCCATCTGCCGCGTCTCACCGAGCGTTTCTACCGGGTCGATGCGGCGCGATCCCGCCAGCTCGGCGGCACCGGGCTAGGGCTCGCCATCGTCAAGCACGTGGTGAACCGTCACCGCGGCCGGCTCGACATCCAGAGCGCGCCCGGCGAGGGCTCGAGGTTCACGGTGACGCTGCCGGCCGTGGGAAAACAGTGATGCAGCCGGTGCGCAACATTCCGAAAGCGGCGTGTAAGTTTCAACCGACATAATCCCTTCGAACAACGCGTGAGTGTGTGCGCATGACATCGAAGGCGAACGAACCGTGCGGGATCGTCGTGACCGCCCGGATGATCCGGGCAGGCCTCGACGTGGTGAAATCCTGGCCCTCCCTCGCCGACGGGGAGGCGCTGGCCACGGCTTACCGTGCAATGGCGGCGGCGGCGCCTCCTGAAAGTCTCGCCCTGAGCATGCCGACGCCGACGATGCTGCAGGCGCTTCGGCTGCTCGGCCACAAGTAGCGGCAAGTCGTACGAGCAGCACTCTGGCGGCGGAACGACCTGCCGAGCCCGTGCGTTTCATGGACGATGAGCATCATCGACTCGTTGGGGTGGGCGATGGCCACCCAGTTTCAGCCCCTTCGCTCGGGTTACGTCTATCGTCAGGATCGCACCGGCCGGCCGATTCTCGTGACGGCCAGCGAGCGCCGAGGATTTGTACGAGCCTTCGGTTGGAAATTCCTGGCGCATGTCGCGGGCTTCATGGCGGCGGTGATCATGGCCGCCATGGTGACTGCGCATTTCTATCCCAAAGGAAATGAGACAGGGGGCTTCGTCCTGATGGGCGGCCTTTTGGCCATCATAGGCTTCGGTCTCTACGCGTCCGTGAAATGGGCAATGCATGCACCCAGCCGCGTGCTGTCCGATCGCCCGACATTGTCTAACGGCGCAGGGACCTGACCGCGATCATGGCAGTCGGAATGCCGACCACGAGCCCTGCCACGACTGCGTAGACCAGAAAGAAGACCATCGAGAAGATCACCATGCCCATCGTCCCGCGCTCGGGCACGGCGGGCGCGTCGGCGAGGGTCGCCAGCACTGCCACCGCGAACAGAACGACCGAGAGCAGCGGCACACTGAGCGCAGAGAAGGTAACCTGCCATCGTTGCGTCCTGTGCGGCCAGCGGGACGTCCCGAACCAGGCCGCCGCGAAGGTGATGGCCACGATCGTGACGACAGAGCCCACGATATAGATCACGCTTTTCTTCCTTCCCGTGTCCTCCGTGTTCAACGCTGCGGCCGGCTCCGGGTTCAGCCTCCCTGCATTTCTCCACATCTGTCTTCGGCCTGTAACGCAATTGTCGCGCGGTCGAAGCCTGCGGCCGGTACCGAACCCCAATAGGGTTTGGAGGCCGGATGCTTCGATTGGAAGACGTTACCAAGAGCTTTGGCGGCAAGCCTGCCGTTGACGGCGTCTCGCTCGTCGTGCCGGCCGGCCAGATGGTCGGCGTGATCGGCCGTTCCGGCGCCGGCAAGTCGACCCTCCTGCGGATGATCAATCGGCTGGGCGACCCGACCTCAGGCCGCATCCTGTTCGGCGACACCGACGTCACGGCGCTGCGCGGCCGCGCGCTACGGGCCTGGCGCGCGCGGTGCGCCATGATCTTCCAGCAGTTCAATCTCGCCGGCCGCCTCGACGTTCTGACCAACGTCATGATGGGGCGGCTCAGCTACGTCGGCACGTTGTCGGCACTCCTCAATCTCTGGAGCGAGCACGACCGTGCCGTTGCGCTCTCCGGTCTCGATCAGTTCGACATGGCCAGCCTGGCGGCTCAACGGGCCGACACACTGTCGGGCGGCCAGCAGCAGCGCGTGGCCATCGCGCGGGCACTCGTGCAGGAACCCGACATGATCCTGGCGGACGAGCCCATTGCCTCTCTCGATCCGCGCAACACCAGGATGGTCATGGATGCGCTGCAGCGCATCAACAAGCAATTTGGAATCACCGTGATCTGCAACCTGCACTCACTCGATACGGCGCGCGCCTACTGCGATCGGCTGGTCGGCATGGCTCAGGGCCGCGTGGTTTTCGATGACGTTCCGCAAGCCCTCACCGACGAGGTTGCCCGCGGACTGTACGGGCTGGATGCCGGGGAGATCATGGATACGGCGGGCACGGCTTTGCCCGCTCCGGCCACCGCCTATCGGCCCTCGTTCGCTGTCGCCTGAAGCCGGGACACCGCGCCAAATCAAGCCATCCAGACGGAGTAAATTCATGATCAAGCGTCGTTCGGTTCTCGTCTCCACGGCGGGTGTGCTTCTCGCCGTGCCCTTTGCCGCGAATGCCCAGGACTGGAAAGCCAAGTATCCGGAGATCGTGGTGGCGATCGTTCCCGCCGAGAATGCTGGCGGCGTCGTCGACCGCTACGGCCCGTTCGTCAAGTACCTGGAGAAGGAACTCGGCACGAAGGTCACCCTGCGCGTCGCCAACGACTATACGGCGGTGATCGAGGGACAGAAGAACCGTCAGATCCACGTTGGCTTCTATGGCCCCGGATCCTATGCCCGGGCGTACGCCGTCTCGGGCGGCAACACGGTGGCTTTCGGAACGACCCAGAACCAGGACGGCTCGATCGGTTACTATTCGGTCGTCTATGTGAAGGCGGACAGTCCATACAAGAGTCTCGACGACCTGAAGGGCAAGAAACTCGGGCTCGTCGATGTCGAGTCGACTTCAGGCTACAAGGCGCCGGTCTTCTTCATGAACAGGGAAGGCAAGGCGCCTGACAAGTTCTTTTCGGTGGCCCAGGTGACTGGCAGCCACGAGAACGCCGTGCTTGCCATGACCCAGGGTACGGTCGATGCGGCCACCAACTGGTGGAATTCCGACACCGACTCAAACCTCACGCGCATGCTCAACAAGGGCATGCTCAAGAAGGCCGACGGTTCGCCGATGAAGTACGAGGACTTCCGCATCGTCTGGAAGTCGCCGCTGCTTGCGGGCTCGCCCTTCGCCTATCTCAACGACATGCCGGACGACCTCAAGAAGGCGATCGCGAGCGCCTTCTACAACGCCCACAAGAAGGACAAGGCTGCGTTCGACAAGCTGTCGGACGGTAAGGATCTCGCCTTCGTTCCGGTCAGTCACAAGGACTATCTGGAGTTCATCGAACTCAACAAGTACCTCGAAGAACTGCGCCGCAAGAAGGGCTGACCGTTCGTCGACCGGGGCGTGACGACTCAGATGGCAAAGACCTTGGCGATATTGCCACCGGCGCAGCTTGCTCCGCTGGCCGAAGCCTACCGTGCCGCGATGGCGGTCAAGCGACGCTGGACCATCGGCGGTCTCGCGGTGCTGGCCGTCTGCACGGCATTGTCAGTATGGGCCGGTCAGGTCGACATCGTGAAGTTCTGGGCGGGTTTGCCCCGGTTCGCCAGTTACTTCCACGACATACTGCCGCGCCTGCGGTTCGAGACTTTCGCCGCCGACATGGCCGAGTGGTTCTGGAACCTCGACGGATGGCTTGCCCTTCTATGGGACACGCTGCTGGTGGCCTATGTGGGCACACTGGCCGGGGCAATGGCGGGATTCGTCCTCTGCTTCCTCGCTTCCGCGAACCTGACGAGATCGCCCGTCGTGCGGATCCTCGCACGGCGCTCATTGGAGTTCGGCCGGACCTTTCCCGAAATCGTCTTCGCCCTGATGTTCGTCTATGCCTTCGGCTTCGGTCCGATGCCGGGGGTCCTCGCCATCGCCATTCACACCGCGGGGGCGCTGGGAAAGCAGTTCTCGGAGGTCGTCGAGAATGTGGACATGAACCCGGTCGAAGGCCTGACCGCGAGCGGAGCGAACTATGTCGAAGCCATCCGTTTCGGCGTGGTGCCGCAGGTGCTGTCGAACTTTGTCAGCTATTCCCTGCTGCGGTTCGAGATCAACGTGCGCGGCGCGACCGTGCTCGGCTTCGTGGGGGCAGGGGGAATTGGCAAGGAGCTGATTTCGTCCATCCGGCAGTTCTACTACGCCGACGTGAGCGCGATTCTGGTCATCATCATCGGCACGGTCTTCCTGATTGACTGGCTGACCGAGATGCTGCGTCACAGATTGCTCGGCATTGAAGGAGGCGCTCGATGAGCGAGCCCGCGAGACCGGTCCGCGGCCTCGGAGAAGCCGATCGGTTCGAGCTGAAACGCCGTTATCCGCAGGCGTTCCGGGCGCCGATCGCCAAACGGTGCCTTTCGTTGGCGATCGTTGTCGGCGGAGCCGGCCTCGCGATCTACACGCTGTGGCGCTTCGGCTTCTCGCCGGCGAAGTTCGTCGATGGGCTGGATAAACTCGGCATCGTCGTCGTGTTGATGATGCCCCCCGATCCCGGCAGCCAGTTCTGGCACTACGCCTCGGCGCTCGCCGAGACCCTGGCTATCGCCTTTCTCGGCACGCTGGGCGCGGCGATTCTCGCCCTTCCCATGAGCATGCTTGCCGCGAAGAACGTCGTCGCCAATCGTATCCTCCACTTCGCGAGCCGGCGATTCCTCGACACGATACGCGGTGTCGACACACTGATCTGGGCTCTCATCTGGATCAATGTCGTCGGCCTTGGACCCTTCGCGGGTATCCTGGCCATCATGACTTCGGACTTCGGCTCGTTCGGCAAGCTTTTCTCGGAGGCGATCGAGGCGTCGGATCGCAAGCCGGTCGACGGCGTGCTGTCAGCCGGCGGGTCGGAACTGCACGGCTTTCGCTTTGGCATTCTGCCGCAGGTTCTGCCCGTGCTGCTGAGCCAGGTCCTCTACTACTTTGAAAGCAATACGCGCTCGGCCACCATCATCGGTATCGTGGGCGCGGGCGGCATCGGTCTCTACCTTGCCAACGAGATTGCCCAGGCGGAGTGGCAAAGGGTGGCTTTCATCATCCTGATGATCCTCGTTACGGTCTCCGTCATCGACTGGTTCTCGAGCAGGCTCCGTCTCGCCATGATCGGTCGTCGTGCGGGAGCAACCGCTTGAGCGGAAGCATGCAAGATGCGCCGGGGTTGCCCCGTTATGCACTCTATTACGCGCCACGCGCGGAAGAGGCGATGGCGGTCGTCGCCGGCCGCTGGCTTGGTCGCAGCGCGGATTCGGGCGAGGCGCGGGACATCGTCCCGATCGGAAGCATTTCCCGGGAGCGGCTGTCCAGGCTGGTGGCGGATCCCGCACTGTACGGGTTTCATGGCACGCTGAAGCCGCCGATGGTTTTGGCCGATGGCGTGACGGAGCGCGAATTGCTGTCGGCGGTCGGCACGCTGGCCGCAACGGGCCGGCAGATCGACGTGCCGGCCCTGGCCCTGGCGGAGCTGAGCGACTTTCTTGCCCTCGTGCCGTCGGAGCGATGTGCCGCCCTTCAGGATTTCTCCGATCGATGTGTCGCGGAGTTCGATGCGTTCCGCCGGCCCGCCGGAGAGGCCGAGCTGGCGCACCGGCGAGCGGCGGGCCTGAGTGCGCGGCAGGACGAGCTGCTGCGGCGCTGGGGCTATCCCTACGTGATGGAGCAGGGCCGTTTCCACCTGACGCTCACGGGCCGGGTGACGGATCGGGTGGAGCGAGCCGTGATCCTGGAGGAGCTGCGCCGTCGGTTCGCAGCCTTCATCGGTCAGCCGCTGGCCGTGAGGGACATTTGCGTCTTCCGTCAGCCGGCGCCTGGTCGTCCGTTCACCGTCCTGGCGCGGTTCAGGCTCGGCGGAGGGCGGCGCCTGACCACTCAAGTGTGGAGAGCAGCCTGACGAAGGCCTCGGCGGCCTTCTCGAGGGTGCCGTCGTTGACGATCGTCACTAGGCGCGGGTCGTCGATCTCGTAGGCTTCGGCGCGGTCGAGCCGTCTGGCGGCTTCGGCGGAACTCTCGCGCCCGCGCGCCGCAAGTCGCTGCCTCAGCCGATCGGCCGGCGCGGTGATCAGGACGGGCCGGGCCTGCGAGTCCAGGCCGCCGGTCCGCAGGAAGTGGTCGCGCGAGCCGCTCACCACCACGGTCAGGCCGGCGGCGCGCCAATCGTGGATCTCGCGGCCGACGCCATAGTCGTTCCCGTGGGCGCCCCAGTGATAGGCGAACAGGCCATGGGCGCGGCGCATGGCGAATTCGGCGCGCGTCACGGCCACATGGTTTTCGCCGCCGGTGTCGGCCGGCCGGGTGATGTAGCGATGCGCGAACACGACGGGCGCGTCGGACGGGAGCAACGCGCGGGCGCGGCCGAGGACGGAGTCCTTGCCGGCGCCGGACGGGCCCATGACGTAGACCAGCGAACCTTCCATCGCCGTGCCCCCGCTCAGACGACGCGCTCGCCTTCGCGCCACACGGCGCGCACGACGGCGGCACCGTCGACGGTACGCACGCGCGCCAGATCGGCGCGACGTTCCGGCGCGATCTCGCCGCGGTCGCCCATCCCGACGGCGCGAGCGGGATTGAGCGAAGCGAGCTTCACGGCCTGCGGCAGCGAGATGCCAATGCCCGACGAAGGCAGCTTGAAGACACTTTCCATCAGGCTCGCCGGCACATAGTCCGATGACAGGATGTCGACATGGCCGGCGCGCAGCAGGTCGATCGCGGCGATGTTGCCGGAGTGAGAGCCGCCCAGCACGAGGTTGGGCGCGCCCATCAGCACGGCCAGGCCGGCGTCGCGTGAAGCCCGGGCTGCTTCATGCGTGGTCGGGAACTCGGCGATGGTCATGCCGTTCGCAACGGCCTCCTGCACGTGACCATGGGTCGCGTCGTCGTGACTGGCGATCGGCAGGGCGCGCGCCTGGGCGCGGCCGACGATCTCGCTGCGGTGCCTCACCGCGTTGCGATGGTGCAGCTCGGTGACGCGGGCCGAGAACTCCTCGAACTGCGCGTCGGTCATCGCATACTTGCCCTTGTAGTACTGCTTCAGCTTCTCGGGATCGAGGAACTGGCGCTGGCCGGGCGTGTGGTCGTTGATCGACACCAGGCCGACCAGCGGCAGGTCGATCCACTTGTCGACGGCCTCGACCGCGTCGTCCGCCGTGATCTCGCAGCGCAGGTGGATCCGGTGTTCCGCGCGCGTCATGCGCCGGTCGGTGACGGCGCACACCGCCTCGATCATGCGCTCGCGGTTCTGGACGCGGTCCGACTTGCCGTGGACGTCGCCCAGCGCCAGCGAATCGAACACCGTGGTGATGCCGGCGGCGCTGATCTGCGTGTCGTGCGCCATGACGGCCGAGACGCTCGGCCATTTCACGCCGGGGCGCGGCGCGAAGTGCTTTTCCATGTTGTCGGTGTGAAGCTCGACCAGGCCGGGCACGAGATAGTCGCCCTCGAGATCGATTGCGCCTGCCGCGCAGGAACGGTCCTGGGCGATCTCGACGATGCGGCCTTCGCGCACGATGACGGTGCCGTCGAATTCCGCATCGGCGGTGACGACGCGCGCGTTGGTCAGGATGGTCTCGAGGCTCATGGGGAAACTCCGGCCGGTTGGGCAGGGGGGAGGACTTCATGGACACGGGTCGCCACGGCGTCGCGCACGTCGGTGTCGTGGAAGATGCCGACGACGGCGGCACCGGCATCGCGGCGCTGGCGGATGAGCTCGACCACACCGTCGCGGTTGGCGGCGTCGAGCGAGGCCGTCGGCTCGTCGAGCAGCAGGATCGGGTAGTCGACGATCAGCGAGCGCGCGATGTTGACGCGCTGCTGCTCGCCGCCGGAGAAGGTCGCCGGCGGCAGCGACCACAGCCGTGCGGGAATGCCGAGCATGCCCAGCAGGAACTCCGCGCGTCGCCGCGCCCCGGCAGGCTCGGTGCCGCGCCGCAGCAGCGGCTCCGCCACGACATCGACGGCAGACACGCGCGGGATCACGCGCAGGAACTGGCTGACGAAGCCCATCGTGCGGTGACGCACGTCGAGGACGGTGCGCGGCTCGGCGCCGACCAGCTCGGTCCAGGCCTCGTCCTGGCGCACGCGGATCGAGCCGCCGTCGGCGCGATAGTTGCCGTAGAGCGAGCGAAGCAGGGTGCTCTTGCCGGCGCCGGACGGGCCGACCAGCGCGAGACATTCGCCGGGCGAGACGGACAGCGCCACGTCCCGCAGCACGGGGAGCGAGAGACCGCCCTGAGCGTGTACGATGAACGACTTGGTGAGGCCGCAGACACGGAGGGCGGGCTGGGAGGAGGTCATGCGCTCACACCGGCAGGATCGAGGCGACGAGCATTTGCGTGTAGGCGTGCTGCGGATCGTCGAGCACCTGGTCGGTCAGACCCTGTTCGACGACCGTGCCTCCCTGCATCACCATCAGCCGGTGCGTCAGTAGCCGCGCGACACCGAGATCGTGGGTCACCAGCACGGCCGACAAATGAAGACCTCCGACGAGCCCGCGCAACAGGTCGAGGATGCGGGCCTGCACCGAGACGTCGAGGCCGCCGGTCGGCTCGTCCATGAAGACCAGCCGCGGCTTGCTGACGAGATTGCGGGCGATCTGCAAGCGCTGGCGCATGCCGCCGGAATAGGTCGTCGGGCGGTCGTCGAGCCGTTCGGCATCGATCTCGACCCGTGCCATCCAGTCGATGGCTTCGTGGCGGATCTCGCCATAGTGACGCGCGCCCACGGCCATCAGCCGTTCGCCGATGTTGGCGCCGGCGCTCACGCCCATGCGCAAACCCTCGCGCGCGTCCTGGTTCACGAAGCCCCATTCGGTGCGCGCGAGCAGGCGGCGGCGCGCCTCGGAGAGGCGGTGCACGTCGGCGGTGCCGGCGGACTGCGTTTCGTAGGCGACGGAGCCGCCGTCGGGCAGGAGGCGGCCGGCCAGGCAATTGAGCAGCGTCGTCTTGCCGGAGCCCGATTCGCCCACGATGCCCAGCACTTCGCCGGGCCACAGGTCGAAGCTCACGTCGCGGCAGGCGACGCGGCCGCCGAAGCGCTTGGTGACGCCACGGGCGGAGAGGAGCGGCGCGTTCATCGCCGGCTCTCGCAATAATCGGTGTCGGAGCAGACGAACAGGCGCTTGCCGGCATCGTCGACGATCATCTCGTCGAGGAAGCTTTCCCTGGAGCCGCAGAGTGCGCAGCACTCCGTCCAGGTCTCGATCTCGAAAGGATGGTCGTCGAAATCGAGGCTCTTCACCGGCGTGTACGGTGGCACGGCATAGATGCGCTTCTCGCGGCCGGCGCCGTAGAGCTGCAGCGCGGGGCTGCGGTCGAGCTTGGGATTGTCGAACTTCGGGATCGGCGAAGGGCTCATGATGTAGCGCCCGTTCACCATCACCGGATAATTGTAGGTCTTGGCGATGCGGCCGTGGCGAGCGATGCTTTCGTAAAGGCTCACCTGCATGACGCCGTACTCGGACAGCGCATGCAGCGTCCGCGTTTCGGTCTCGCGCGGCTCGAGCATGCGCAGCGGCTCGGGGATCGGCACCTGGAAGACCAGGATCTGGCCGTCCGTCAGCGGCGTCTCGGGCACGCGATGCCGTGTCTGGATAACGGTCGCCTCTTGCGTGTGCGTGGTCGTGGCGACGTCGGCGACCCTGGCGAAGAAACGGCGGATCGAGACGGCGTTGGTCGTATCGTCGGCGCCCTGGTCGATCACCTTCAACGTGTCGTCACGCCCGATGATCGCTGCCGTCACCTGGATGCCGCCGGTGCCCCAACCATAGGGCAGCGGCATCTCGCGGCCACCGAAGGGAACCTGATAGCCCGGCACAGCCACGGCCTTGAGGATGGCGCGGCGGATCATCCGCTTGGTCTGCTCGTCCAGATAGGCGTAGTTGTAGGCGGTATCCTGGATGTTGCTATCAGGCATGGGTCACTCCGCCGCCTGGCTGAGGGCCGCCTGCTCGCGGCGCTTCTCGACCTCGGCGCGCAAGGCCCGCACCACCACCAGTTCGGACTGGAAATCGACGTAGTGCGGCAGCTTGAGGTGCTGGACGAAGCCCGAGCCCTCGACATTGTCGCTGTGCGCCAGCACGAACTCCTCGTCCTGGGCGGGCGACGTCGCGGCCTCCCCCAGCTCGTCGGCGCGCAGCGCGCGGTCGACCAGGGCCATGGCCATCGCCTTTCGCTCGGCATGGCCGAAGGCGAGGCCGTAGCCGCGCGTGAACTGCGGCGGCACGTCGTGCGAGCCGGCAAACTGGTTGACCATGTCGCATTCGGTCACCTCGATCTCGCCGATCTCGATGGCGAAGCCCAGCTCCTCCGGCACGAAGGACACGGGCACATGGCCGTAGCGGATCTCGCCGACGAAGGGATGGTTGTTGCCGTAACCGCGCTGCGTCGAATAGCCGAGGGCCAGCAGGAAGCCTTCGTCGCCACGCGCCAGGTTCTGCAGGCGCAGCGGCCGGTTGGCGGGCAGCACCAGCGGCTGGCGCGTCAGGTCATTTGCCTCGCCCTCCACCGAGGCGGGTGGCGGTTCGAGCAGGCCGTCGCGCTGCAGGATGTCGCCCACGCGCGGCAGGCTGTTGTCGGTGGTGTCGGCGGGCGCCGTGGCCGCGGTCGGGCGCTCGCCCGACGCCGTCAGCGCGAAGTCGAGCAGCCGGTGGGTGTAGTCGTAGGTCGGCCCCAACACCTGGCCGCCCGGCACGTCCTTGAAGGTCGAGGAGATGCGGCGCTCCGCCACCATGCGGCTGGTGTCGAGAGGGACCGACGCGCCGAAGCGCGGCAGGGTCGTGCGATAGGCGCGGAGCAGGAAGATCGCTTCGATGAGATCGCCGCGCGCCTGCTTGATCGCAAGGGCCGCCAGGCTGCGGTCGTAGCAGGAGCCCTCGGTCATCACGCGATCGACGGCGAGGCCCAGCTGCTGATCGATCTGCTCCAGCGAAAGCTCGCAGACGTTGCGGTCGCCGCGGCGCTTGTCGGCTACGAGATCCAGCGAATGGGCGATGGCGGTTTCGCCGCCCTTGACTGCGACATACACGGTCAGGCCTCCACGGCGACGCTGCGCGGCAGCGAGACAAGTCGGGAACCCGAGGCGAAGACGAGGTCGACGCCGCAGGGGAAGAGCGCGTGGTTGGCGGCCCAGGCCGGCCAGAAGCGGGAGCCGAGCCCGGCGATGGCGACGCGTGTCTCGCCGTCGATGCCAGGGCCGCGCCAGTTGCAGCTCGGACCGTCCTCGAGCGACGGCACTTCGATCACCAGCGTGGCGGCGCGGTTGGGATAGGTGTCGGTGCCGATGGCGAAGCCGGCAAAGGGATCGCTGCCACCGCCGATGATTACGGCGAAGGTCGCGGCTTCCCGCGCATGGACGATGGGGGAACCGGCATGGAAGCGCAGGAAGTCGCGGACTTCCTGCTTGTCGAGGCCAGCCTCCAGCCAGAGTGGCGTCTCGCGGTCGGCGAGGGTCAGCAGGAAGGCCACGGTTGCGGGACTGAGCGTGCCCGGACCGGTGGGCGCGTCGCGCAGTTCGACGATGCGGCCGGGATGGGAGAAGGCGTCGAGCACGCTGCGGAACAGTCGCTGCGCGTCGTGCGGCGGATCGGCGAGGCCCGGTGCGAGCAGGCTGGTCACGTGCCGGCCTCGCGGGCGACGGTGAAGAAGTCGACCTTGGTGGCGGCGGCGCGCGCGGCGATCAGGCGGTGTCGGGCCTCGGCTTCACGGGCAAGCGGCGCCACGAGTTCGGCTTCGAGTCGTTCCGTCCAGTCGGCCCGCTGACCCAGCGCATCGATCGCGGCGACGGTCTCGGCGTGGCGGGTGTCACGGCCGCCGACATAGCCGAAACCCATCTCGCCACCGTCGAGGCGCACCGCGGCGCGAGTGACCGTCATTTCACCGGTGCAGAAGGGCGCGCCGGTGCCGGAGATGCGGCCCTGCACCATGACCAGCCCGATCTCGGGGCGGCGCAGGACGACATAGGAGGGAGTGGCCCCGAGCGCCTGCCACAGGGCTTGCAGCCTTGTGCTTGGTGCTTTCGCGAGGACGGAAAGCCATCGGCGGCGGCGCTCGATTGACGGGTTGGGAGACATGGGACGCTCTTGAAAGAGGCGCACCATCCAAGCGTCCCGTTACCGTTCCGAGGGAGCGACGTTAAGTTCCCATGACACACGGCCCGTTGTTCCCGCCTGGGGCCAACTCATTGATCCAGAACAATTCCTTACGCCGATTCGAGGCCCATCCTCAGTCAGCAGTCCTCTTTGTCATCGAAGTGTAATATATTCGTCATAGGAGAGAGACGTACGGCTCCTAGATGACGGGCGCTTCGAAATTCAACGAAGGAGAACCCCGTGAACCTTACCAAGATCGTCCTCGCGACAGCCCTCGCGCTGTCCCCGGCCGCGGCCTACGCCATCGACATTTCCGGCGCCGGCGCGACCTTCCCCTACCCGATCTATGCCAAGTGGGCCGATACCTACAAGAAGGAGACCGGCAACGGTCTCAACTACCAGTCGATCGGCTCGGGCGGCGGCATCAAGCAGATCAAGGCCAAGACCGTGACGTTCGGCGCCACCGACGCGCCGCTCACGGGCAAGGATCTCGAAGAGTCGGGTCTCGTCCAGTTTCCGATGGTGATGGGTTCCGTGACCCCGGTCATCAACCTCGAGGGCGTCAAGCCGGGCGAACTGGTGCTCGACGGGCCGACGCTGGCAAACATCTATCTCGGCCAGATCAAGAGCTGGGACGATGCGGCGATCGCCAAGCTCAACCCCAGCCTCAAGCTGCCGAAGCAGGCCATCGTGCCGGTGCGCCGCTCGGACGGATCGGGCACGACCTACAACTTCGCCTACTACCTGGCCGAGGTGAGCCCGGACTGGAAGACGAAGGTCGGCGTGAGCACGGCGCTGCAGTGGCCGGTGGGCATCGGCGCCAAGGGCAACGAAGGCGTGGCCGGCAACGTGGCGCAGACCAAGGGCTCGATCGGCTATGTCGAGTACGCCTACGCCAAAGAAAACAAGATGACCTTCACCAAGATGATCAACAAGGCGGGCAAGGCGGTCGCTCCGGGCTCGGACACGGTGCAGGCCGCCGCGGCGAGCGCCGACTGGAACTCCAAGCCGGGCTTCGGCGTGATCCTGGCCAACCAGCCCGGCGATAAGTCCTGGCCGATGGCGGCCGCGACCTGGATCCTGATGTACAAGAAGCCGGAGAAGATGGCGGAGTCGGCCGAGGCGCTGAAGTTCTTCGCCTGGGCCTACACCAAGGGCGACGCCATGGCGGACTCGCTCGACTACGTGCCGATGCCCCAGAACGTCGTCAACGACATCATGAAGATGTGGGCGGCGGAAATCAAAGACGCCAGCGGCAAGCCGCTGTACTCGCCGACGAACTAGATGATGACGGGGCGGGTGGCGACACCCGCCCCTCTTTCTTGGGGGGCTCATGGCTTCGGGGGAGCGCGACGTGAGTGAGGTTGCATTGAAGGGCGCAAGCGCGCCGGCGGCGGCATCCGCCTCGCGGGCGGCGGTGCTCCGACGCCTGAGATTGACCGATACGATATTCCACGGGCTGACGCGCGGCGCTTCGCTGGCGGTGCTCGCCCTGCTGAGCGGCGTCATCATCGCCCTCGTCATCGGCGCGGCTCCCGCGCTCAGCACCTTCGGCTTCGGCTTCCTGTTCGACGAATCGTGGAACCCGGTGACCGAGCGGTTCGGCGCCCTGGCGCCGATCTTCGGTACCCTGGTCACGTCCTTCATCGCCATGCTGATCGCGGTGCCGGTCGGCCTGATGGTCGCCTTTTTCCTGACCGAGCTCTGCCCCAAGGTGCTGCGTCGCCCGATCGGCATCGCCATCGAGCTGCTGGCCGGCATCCCCAGCATCATCTACGGCATCTGGGGCCTGTTCGTCTTCGCGCCGTTCATGCAGGAGCACGTGCAGCCGCTGTTCATCAATACCTTCGCCAATGTGCCCGTCCTGTCGACGATCTTCGCGGGCCCGCCCTACGGCATCGGCATGTTCACCGCCGGGCTCATCCTGGCGATCATGGTGCTGCCCTTCGTGACCTCGATCTCGCGCGACGTGTTCGACGCGGTGCCGCCGGTTCTCAAGGAAGCCGCCTACGGCGTCGGCTGCACGACCTGGGAAGTGTTCCGCTACGTCGTGCTGCCGTTCACGCGCGTCGGCGTCATCGGCGGCTTCATGCTGGGACTCGGTCGCGCGCTGGGCGAGACGATGGCCGTCACCTTCGTGATCGGCAACGCCCATCACATCTCGGCCTCGTTGTTCGCGCCCGGCACGACGATCTCGGCCTCGATCGCCAACGAATTCACCGAGGCGGTGGGCGACCTCTACACGTCGTCGCTGGTCGCGCTCGGCCTCATCCTCTTCTTCATCACCTTCTGTGTGTTGGCGATGGCGCGCTACATGCTGATGCGCCTGCAGCGGCAGGGAGGGAAGTAAGACAATGGCTACTATTGCCTCCAAGACAGCCGCCATGGACAGTCCGCTCTACGCGGGCCGCCGCCGCCGCAACGCCATCGCCAAGGGCCTGGCTTTCGCCGCCACGATCTTCGGACTGGGCTGGCTGGTCCTGATCCTGGGCATTCTGGTCTACAAGGGCATCGGCGGTCTGTCGCTCGCGGTGTTCACCGAGAACACGCCGCCGCCGGGCGCCGCGGGCGGCCTGCTCAACGCCATCACGGGCAGTATCGTGATGACCGTGCTGGGGGTGATCATCGGCACGCCGATCGGCATTCTCGCTGGCACCTATCTCGCGGAGTACGGACGTCACGACAAGCTCTCGAGCGTCGTGCGCTTCATCAACGACATCCTGCTCAGCGCGCCATCGATCGTGATCGGCCTGTTCGTCTACGAGATCATGGTGGCGCCGATGGGCCACTTCTCGGGATGGGCCGGCGCCGTCGCGCTGGCCGTTATCGTGATCCCCGTCGTCGTCCGCACGACCGAGGACATGCTGACGCTGGTTCCCGACACGCTGCGCGAGGCGGCCGCCTCGATCGGCCTGCCGCGTGCCCACATGATCGTCCGCATCGCCTATCGCGCGGCGCAGGCGGGAATCATCACCGGCGTCCTGCTGGCCATCGCGCGCATCAGCGGCGAGACGGCCCCGCTCTTGTTCACCGCCCTGAACAACCAGTTCTTCAGCATGAACATGAATGCGCCGATGCCCAGCCTGCCGGTCGTCATCTTCCAGTTCGCGCTGTCGCCCTATGCCGAATGGCAGAAGCTTGCCTGGACCGGCGCGCTGCTGATCACCGTCACCGTGCTGGGGCTCAGCATCCTGGCCCGTTCGCTCACCTCCGCGAGGAAATCCTGATGTCCATGCAATCCACGGACGCTCCCAGCGTCGCCGTACCTGTCGCCACGCACGCCAAGCTCGACGTCTCGAAGCTCACGCCCAAGATCTCGATCAAGAATCTCGAGTTCTTCTACGGCGACAGCCGGGCGCTCAAGGGCATCACCCTTTCGCTCTACGCCAACAAGGCGACGGCGTTCATCGGACCCTCGGGCTGCGGCAAGTCCACACTGCTGCGCATCCTGAACCGCATGTACGACCTCTATCCCGGCCAGCGCGCCACCGGCGACGTGATGTTCGACGGCGACAACCTGCTGCGCGACGATCAGGACATCAACCTGCTGCGCGCGCGCATTGGCATGGTGTTCCAGAAGCCGACCCCGTTCCCGATGACGATCTACGAGAACATCGCCTTCGGCATCCGGCTCTACGAGAACCTGCCCAAGTCGGAACTGGACGGCCGGGTCGAGCAGGCTCTGCGCCGCGGTGCGCTGTGGGACGAGGTCAAGGACAAGCTCAACGCCAGCGGCCTCAGCCTGTCAGGTGGCCAGCAGCAGCGCCTCTGCATCGCCCGCACCGTGGCGGTGAAGCCCGAGGTCATCCTGTTCGACGAGCCGTGCTCGGCGCTCGATCCGATCTCGACGGCGAAGATCGAGGAGCTGATCGACGAGCTGAAGCAGGACTACACGATCGTCATCGTCACCCACAACATGCAGCAGGCCGCGCGCGTCTCCGACTTCACCGCCTTCATGTATCTCGGCGAGCTGGTCGAGTTCGGCGCGACGGCGACGCTCTTCACCACGCCCAGCGACAAGCGCACCCAGGCCTACATCACCGGCCGGTTCGGGTGAGCCGGCACGACGAAGAAAAGAAGGGACAGACCATGCCCGAACATACCCTGAAGCGGTTCGACGAAGAGCTGGAGCGGCTGAGCGCCACGATCAGCGAGATGGGCGGCCTGGCGGAAAGCCAGCTCGCGCGGTCGCTGGCGGCCCTGCGCGAACGCGATACCGAGGCGGCCGAGAAGGTGATCGTCGACGATGCCCGCGTCGACGCGCTCGACGAGGCGGTCCAGGAGCAGACCGTGCGTCTGCTGGCGCTGCGTCAGCCGATGGCGGTCGACCTGCGCGTCATCCTGTCGTCGATCAAGATCGCGGCGGCGCTCGAGCGCATCGCCGACTATGCCAAGAACACCGCCAAGCGCAGCATCGTGCTCAGCCAGGCGACGCCGCCGGCCGCGGCGGTGACCGGCATCGAGCGGCTCGGCCGGCTGGTCCGCACCGCACTCAAGGACGTGCTCGACGCCTTCGCGCACGGCGACGTGGCCAAGGCCCGTGACGTGTGGGAACGCGACGAGGAGATCGACCAGGTCTACACCGGCCTTTTCCGCGAGCTGCTGACCTACATGATGGAGGATCCGCGCACGATCACCGCCTGCACGCATCTCATGTTCATGGCCAAGAACATCGAGCGCGCCGGCGACCATGTCACCAACATCGCCGAGCTGGTGAGTTTCCGCTCCACCGGCCACGGCTTCGACGAGGCCCGGCCGAAGGGAAGCGCTGCGATCTACGCGCCGTCGAACGCCCCGGCGGGAACCGCGCCGTGAGCATGACCGCCACCAGCCCCTCGCGCCGTGACGCGCAAACCTCGTCGATGAAGCCGCACGTGCTCATCGTCGAGGACGAGACGGCCCTGGTCGAGTTGCTGCGCTATAATCTCGAACAGTCTGGCTTCAAGGTCGCCGTCGCCTACGATGGCGAAGAAGCGCTGCGCTCCGTCCAGGAGGACGTGCCCGATCTCATCCTGCTCGACTGGATGCTGCCGCTGATGTCGGGCATCGAGGTCTGCCGCCAGCTTCGTCGCCAGACCGCGACCGCCAACGTGCCGATCATCATGCTGACGGCGCGCGGGGAGGAAGGCGATCGCGTGCGCGGCCTCGACGCCGGAGCCGACGATTATGTGCCCAAGCCTTTCTCGCCCACCGAGCTGGTGGCGCGAATCCGCGCGGTGCTGCGGCGCATCCGCCCCGCACTGGCCGACGAGGCCTTGTCCTACGCCGACATCGTCATGGACCTGGTGGCGCACCGCGTGACGCGTGGCGGCAAGCCGCTGCATCTGGGGCCGACCGAGTTCCGCCTGCTGCGCCATTTCATGGAGCATCCGGGCCGCGTCTTCTCGCGCGAGCAGCTGCTAGATTCGGTGTGGGGCAAGGACGTCTATGTCGAGGCTCGCACCGTCGACGTTCACATCCGTCGCCTGCGCATCGCGCTCAACGGCGAGAACCACGCCGATGTGATCCGTACCGTCCGCGCCGCGGGCTATGCGCTGGACTCCACGCCCGGTTGACGCGCCCGGTTTTCCACACGGTCCTTAACGGTTCTGTAGCGTCCGACGCCTAGACAGGGTCTGCCCGTTCCGCGCCGGCAACCCCACGGCCCGCATCGGAACGGGCCGGTCCCCCGGCTCGGCCACGATACCCGCAGCCGACTCACTCACCCCTTCTTCCGTCAGGAAGGAGGGGTTTCTTTTTCAAAGTGGCGACGGACGATCAACGCCAGCACCAGCGCCGGCAGGCCGAGCAGGGCGGTGTAGACGAAGAAGATCGCGTAACCGCCGAACTTGTGGGTGGCCGAGAACTCTTCTTGGAGTTTGTCGACGACCCAGCCCGAGGAGCCACCCAACAGCTTGCCGGGCAGGGTCATGATCGAGGTGAACAGCGCGTACTGTGTCGCCGTGTAGGCCGTGTTGGTGAGGCCCGACAGGAAGGCGATGAAGATCGAGCCGGACATGCCGCCCACCAGGTTGTCGATGCTGATGGCGACGGTGAGGATCATCAGGTCCGGCTGGCCGACCCAGGCGAGCCACGAGAAGGTGAGGTTGCTCGCCGCGATCAGGAAAACCGCCGGCGCCAGCAGGCGCGCCGCGCCGACGCGGAAGACCAGGGCGCCGCCCAGCAGCGCGCCCAGGATCGTCATGACGAACCCGTAGATCTTGGAGACGTCGGCGATCTGGTCCTTGGTGAAGCCCATGTCGATGTAGAACGGGTTCGCCATCACGCCCATGGCGATGTCCGACAGCCTGAACAGGCAGATGAACAGCAGCAGCAGCAGGGCCATCCAGCCGTAACGCGCGAAGAAGTCGACGAACGGGCAGACGATGGCGCCGTAGACGAAGATCAGCGCCTTGCGCGACCAGTCCGGCATCGATCCGAGACCGGCGGCGAAGGAGGCGACCTTGCCTTCGAGTTCGGTCGTGCCGGTCGATGCGCGCCGTTCGGGTTCCGAGATCAGGAGGGTCGTCGCGATACCGACGAGCCCGAGCGCTGCCATGGTCTGGTAAGCGGCGGTCCACGAGACGAACTGCGCCACATAGAGCGCGCCTGCGCCGGCGGCGAGAACGGCGATGCGATAGCCCAGCTGGTAGGTCGCGGCCGTCGCGCCCTGCAGGCTGGCATCCGTCGACTCGATACGGAGGGCGTCGAGGGCGATATCCTGCGTCGCGGACGAAAAAGCGACGATCAGCGCGAACACGACCATCCACCACAGGTCGGTGCGCGGGTCGCAGAAGGCCATGGCGAGCAGGCCGCCGGCGATGCCGGTCTGGGCCAGCAACATCCAGGATCGGCGTCGACCGAGCCATCGCGTGAGCAGCGGCAGCGGCACGCGATCGACGACTGGCGACCAGACGAACTTGAAGGAGTAGGTGATGCCGATCCAGCTGATGAAGCCGATCGCGGTACGGCTGATGCCGTACTCGCGCAGCCATGCCGATAGCGTCGAGAAGACCAGCAGGAACGGCAGCCCGGCCGAAAAGCCAAGGAAAAGGAACTGGACGACGCGCGGATGGCGGTAGGTCGCCAGCGACTCGCGCCAGCCGCGCGCCTGTTCCGAAGTGCTCAAATCAGGCCCTTGAGCGCCTGCTCGGGACGCGCGCCGACATGGGAGATGACCTCGGCGGCGGCGATGCCGCCCAGCCGAGCGCATTCGGCGAGCGGCTTGCCGTGCGTGAAGCCGAACAGGAAACCCGCGGCGTAGAGGTCGCCGGCGCCGGTCGTGTCGACGACCTTCGAAACCGGTGCGGCCGGGACTTCGTAGGTCTCGCTGCCCTTGATCACGACCGAGCCCTTCTCGCTGCGCGTGAGGGCGGCGACTTTCGCCTCCTTGCGCGCTTCAGCGAGCGCTTCCTCGAAGGTTTCGACCTCGTAGAGTGCTTTGATCTCGGCTTCGTTGCCGAACAGGATATCGACCCTGTTGCGGACCAGGTCGCGGAACTCCTCGCGGTAGCGATGGACGCAGAAGGAATCCGAGAGCGTGATCGAGACCTTGCGGCCGGCGGCGCGCGCGGCGTCGAAGGCCTTGAGCACGGCCTGCTTGGCGGCCGGTGCATCCCACAGATAACCCTCGACATAAGTGACCTGCGCCGAGGCCACCAGCTTGGCGTCGATGTCGTGGGGGCCGAGGCCGGTGCAGGCGCCGAGATAGGTGTTCATGGTGCGCTGCGCGTCGGGCGTCACCAGGATCAGGCAGCGCGCCGTCGCGGGGCCTTCGGTCGCCGCCGGAGTCGCAAAGGATACGCCGGTCGCCTTGAGGTCGTGGCCGAACACCTTGCCGAGCTGGTCGTTGCGCACCTTGCCGATATAGGCGCCCTTGCCGCCGAACGAGGCGATGCCGGCCATCGTGTTGCCGCAGGAGCCGCCGGACATTTCGATGCCGGGACCCATCCCGTCATAGAGCTGCTCGGCGCGCGCTTCGTCGATCAGCATCATGCTGCCCTTCACCAGCCCGTGCTGGCCGAGAAAGGCTTCGTCGGAACGAGCGATGACGTCGACGATGGCGTTGCCGATTCCCAGCACGTCGAAGGGGGCGGATGTCATGAAGTCTCCTACAGCGTCAAAGCGATACCAGGTGCATGCCCGGCTTGGTTTCTTCCAGCAAGGTGACGAGGCCGGCCACCGCGAACGGTATGTCGGCCCGCAGGCTCGCACGATCGATGTCGAGCGATCGCAGGCCCATTTCGCACACGATGAGCCGCGCGCCAAGCTCGACACAGGCCTGCAGCAGCGTCTCGAAGTCGCCGACGCCGCGCGCGCGGTTGGCGGCGTCGCGATCCCAGTCCTGGAGCGCCGGCGGCGAGCCCTGCAGGGCACGGATGCCGCCCATGGTGAAGAACAGCACCGCCGGCTTGTTCACGGCCAGCGCGGCCGCCGCGAGGGCGAGGCCGTAATGGACGCTCTCGTAATCGTCGGAGCGCAGGATGACCGAGACGCCGTCGCTCACCGGGATGCCCCCGCCGCGGCGCCACAGGTCGGACAATCGGCGCGCTTGGTGACGGAAAGCGTCTCGAAGGAGGCGTTGAGCGCGTCGTAGAGCAGGAGTGAACCCGAGAGCGAGCGGCCGACGCCCAGGATTTCCTTCACCACTTCCGTGGCCTGCAGGGTTCCCAGGGTCCCGGCCAGCGCGCCCAGCACGCCGGCCTGCGCGCAGCTCGGGACGGACTCTTCCGAGGGCGCCGCGGGAAAGAGGCAGCGCAGGCAGGGATGGCCGGCGCCCTGCCACGCCTTGTAGGTCGAGATCTGCCCGTCGAAGCGCAGGATCGCCGCCGAGACCAGCGTCTTCCTGAGCCTGAAGCAGACGTCGTTCAGCAGGTAGCGCGTGGCGAAGTTGTCGCTGCCGTCGGCCACGAGATCGTAGCCCGCGATGATGCGCTGGGCATTGTCGGCGGTAAGGCGCTCGTCATGGGGCTGCACCTGCACCTCGGGGTTGATCTCCGCGAGGGCGCGGCGCGCGCTCTCGACCTTGGAGATTCCCACGTCGGACGTGCGGTGAATCACTTGGCGCTGCAGGTTCGAGAGGTCGACCGTGTCGTGGTCGATCACACCCAGCGTGCCGATACCGGCCGCGGCCAGATACTGCAGGAGGGGTGCGCCGAGGCCGCCGGCGCCGACCACCAGGACTTTCGCCGCGACGAGCTTCGACTGGCCGACGCCGCCGATCTCCGCCAGCACGATATGTCGCGCGTAGCGGCGGATCTGCGTTTCCGACAGGGCAGGTAGCGACGTCATGGTCCGCTTATAGCATGGGACCCGGTGCCCAATGCCTGTATCAGCGAGCCCGATGACCTCTACCCCGAACCCGGTCCGCCCGTCGCTCACGCCGGCGCTTCTCATCCTGCTCGCGCTGCTGTCGTCGTTCACGCCGCTGTCGATCGACATGTACCTGCCGGCGCTGCCGGTGATCGCCGTCGACCTGCGCGGCACCGCGGGCGACATCCAGCTCACTTTGTCGGCCTTCATGATCGCCTTCGGGCTGGGGCAGATCTTCTACGGGCCGGCGGGCGACCGGTTCGGCCGGCGTCCGGTCATCCTGCTCGGACTGGCGGTCTATGTCGTGACCAGCGTCGGCTGCGCCTTCTCCGCCGAGGCCGCGCACCTTATCGGCCTGCGCCTGCTGCAGGGGCTGGCGGCCTGCGGCGGTGTCGTGCTGGCGCGCACGATGGTGCGCGATCTCGCCGAGAAGGATCAGGCGGCGCGGGCCATGTCGCTGATGATGGCCTGCACCTCGATCGCGCCGATGCTGGCGCCGCTGATCGGCGGCCAGATCCTGTGGTTCCTCGGCTGGCGGGCGATCTTCTGGGTACTGGCCGGCATCGGACTGCTGGCCCTCGTCCTGGCCTATATCCGCCTGCCTGAGACGCTGCGGCCGGAGTATCGCCAGCCGCTCGTCGTGTCCTCGATCCTGAAGCGCTTCGGCGAGCTGTTCCGGCGTCGCGCCTTCATGGGCTACGCCTTCACCAGCTCGTTCATGTTCGCCGCGCTGCTGTCGTTCCTCTCGGGCTCGCCCTTCGTCTTCATCGAGCGCTACGGAATCGCGCCGCGCGCCTATGGTTTCGTCTTCGGAGGGATGGTCGTCTTCATGACCGTGGGCAGCCTCCTGAACGCGAAGTTCGCGCCGGTGTTCGGCGCCGGCAAGATCCTGCGCCACGCCGTGTGGGTCCCGGCGATCACCGGGCCGACGGCGATGGTGCTGGGCTGGATCGAGGCGCGCTACGGCACGATCGGCATCTGGCCGTTCTTCCTCTGCTTCGCGCCGCAGATCGCGACCATCAGCCTGATCGGCCCCAACTCGATGGCGATGGCGCTGCAGCGCTATCCGCATATGGCGGGCACGGCCTCGTCATTGATGGGCGTCATGCAGTTCGGTCTGGGCGCGGCGTTCGGCGCCGTGGTCGGCCAGACTTTCGACGGCACCATCGCGCCGATGACAACGGCGATGGGCATCGCCGGCATCCTCTGCCTGATCTCGCACCGTGTTCTGGTGAGAAAAGGCTGAGGCAAACGGCGATCGCCGCTTGAAGCACTCGGCCCGCCGGGTTGCCAACAACTTCTCGAAGCGTCTGACCTCGTGCCTCGTCTCTCCGTTTGGACGCCAGCATGGCGGCAAGCGGAGCCTATTTCTTTGCCGGTGTGTGAAACGCCACATACCGATTACGTCAATGGTTGGAAGTTTCCCCCGCTCGCAGATTCCTGGAGAGCGCAACTGAGGGGAAATTTCATGCCCGACACCAAGCCAGGCACTCACGGCCACCAGCGCCGACACGATGTGATCCCGCCGCTCGGCACCTCATTCCGGGCCGGCAGATTCGGCCGGATGGTTCCGGAACTGACCACGCCCTTTGTCGCCTCTGACGATGCGTTGATCGATCTCGGCCTAGCGATGATGGACAAGAAGAAAAACGATGCCGCTGGAGACAACGCCAACATCCCGGCGGGCTTCACCTATCTCGGCCAGTTCATCGATCACGACATCACGTTCGACACGACGACGCTGACGGAGGTTTCCCAGGACCCAACGGAAATCACAAACTTTCGCACGCCACGGCTCGATCTCGACAGTGTCTACGGTCTCGGCCCGCGGGTGCAGCCGTCGCTCTACGACCGGCATAGCCGAGGCAATGCGAAGCTTTTGCTCGGCAAGACCACCATAGGAGGCAAGGTGGCCATCAATGCGGGGCTGCAGCACGACCTGCCGCGAAATCCGCAGGGCATGGCGATCATCGGCGACCAAAGAAACGACGAGAACTTGCTCGTGGCGCAGACGCATGTTGCCTTCCTTCGGTTCCACAACGCGATCGTCGACCGGCTGGTGGACAGCGTCGCGGATGACGATCTCTTCGATACCGCACGCCGCGCAGTGGTCGACCTTTACCAGGCAATGGTGATTCGGGACTTCCTGACGAAGATCTGCGACGTCAACGATATCGAGACGGTGCTGCGCGACGGCCGTCGCTTCTTTCGGTTTGAGACGTTCGGAAGCTTTGGACAGCCTTACATGCCGGTCGAATTCTCGACCGCCGCGTACCGGCTCGGGCATTCGATGGTGCGCGAGGAGTACAGCCACAACAAGATCTTCGATTCGGCGACCTTCGATCTGCTGTTCCTGTTCACGGCGAAGTCCGGCGCGCTGGGGACGGACGGCGGTGGGCCAGCCAACAAGCCGACATTGCCATCGGACTGGATCATCGACTGGCGACGCTTTTCCGACTTCGGCGCCACCGGTGTGCCGCTGAACCTCAGCCGGAACATCGATCCGCATCTCGTGCCCGCGCTGCATGAGATCGGTCCTCCGCCGCCGGTGCCGCCCACGACCCCGCAGGAAAGGGCGAAGCGCAGCCTCGCAGTCATGAACTTGCGGCGTGGCGTGAAGATGATGCTGCCGTCGGCCCAGGACCTCGCGAACTTCATGGGCATAGCCTCACTCACGCCCGCGCAGATCGGCGATCCCGGTAGCGACGACGGCCAGGCCGCGAGCAAGCATGGCCTGCATGTGAGCACGCCACTCTGGTACTACACCCTGAAGGAAGCGGAAGTGCTCCATGGCGGTGCGCATCTCGGTCCGCTCGGCAGTCGGCTGGTGGCAGAGACATTCATCGGCCTGCTCCAGGGCGATCCCGAAAGCATCCTGTCCCGCAACAAGCATTGGCGCCTCGGGCAGCCCCTCCATGGGCTCATCTTGCCGGGCGCAGACGAGTCGTTCGGGTTCAGCGACTTGCTGAAGATTGCCGCCGGTGGCCTCGCCGAGCACCAGCTCAGCCCCGTCGACGATCCTGCCAACCAGCCTTGATCTCGCGATCCGCTGGATCGCCGCGATCGACGAACGACTCTCAACCGACAACCAGGAGAACGAAATGCCTTGGCAACAGCCTGCGAACTATAAGCCGCGCGATGACCTGAAGCATTACCTCGAGGGAAGCGCGCCGAAAATGAACACGCCCGAGATGGACATGGTCATCTACTGGCAATGGGTTCACCGAAGCCTGGCCGCCTTCCGCAAGACACCGGTCGAGGCTTGGGACGAGCTTGACATGACTCCCGAACACGCCCGGCAGGCCATCGACCGGGGCATCATTCCGCTTGAGATCTATGCCGAGGCGCTCGCGCGCGCGCGACTATAAGCAAGGTTCAGATTCGTCCAACGGGATCGCGGTTAACGCCGCAGGTCGATCGTCAGCAGGTCGCCGCGGTCGTTGCCGACGGCCAGCCTGAAGCCGTCGGGCGACCAGGCGAGGCAGGTGATGGCCGCGCCGTCGGCCATCTTCAGCACCACCGAGCGCCTGGTGCGGATGTCGCCGAGCTGCAGCTCGCCGGAATCGTATCCGCCGGCCACGAACTCGGCGGTGGGATGGGCCGCGACCACGGTCATCAGGCCCGCGCCCTCGTCGCCGAACTGCAATGGCGGCTTGCCCTCGGGCCCCTTGCCGGAGAACGGCCACGCCGTGAAGACCGGCTGCGAGGAGGTGTAGAGGAAGCGCGCGTCGGCGGTCCATGACAGCGACTTCACCTTGGCGGGATAGCCCTGCATGCGCATATCGGTGGCCTGTGCCACGCGCCAGACGTGGATGTCGTTTTCCTGCGTGCCGGTGGCGATGAACTTGCCGTCGGTACTCCAGCGCAACGCCACGTGGCTGCCCTGCCAGGCGAAGCGGCGCGGCGGCAGGACGACTTCCTTGCTCAGGCTCCAGACGGTGATGCCGCCGTAATGCGCGCAGGCGACACGGCTGCCGTCCTTGCTGAAGTCGAGGCCGGCCACCGTGCTCGGATGCGGCCCGAACTCGCGGACCTCGCCGTCGCGGAACAGGAACATGCTCTTGCCCGCCGATGCGGCGACGGCCCCGGTCTTGTGGGCGACGAGATGTTCGATCCACTTGCCCTTCTGGGTCAGCAGTTCGGTCGACGTGCCGTCGGCGGCGAGGCGCAGCACCCGGCCATCGTCGCCGCCGCTCACGAAACCGTCGCCGGCCGGATCGCCGACCAGCGACAGCGCGACGCCCTTGTGCAGTGGGGCGGTCGCCTCGGGTGCGGCTTGCTTGATGTCGGCGGGAAGCAGGCGGACGCAGCCGTCGCCCAGGGCGAAGGCCACGGTCGAGCCGTCGCGATTGAAGGCACAGGCCGCGACGGGAGCGTCGGTCGCGACGGAGCGGGCCGGCGGGAGGGTCTGCTGCCAGGCCGGATTTGCGAGATCGATCTTCACGGTCTTACTTCAGGCACTCGTCGAAGCCGCGCTGCAGATTGTCGGCGTCGAGGTTGCGGCCGATGAAGACCAGCTTGCTCGAACGCTTGTCGCCGTCCTTCCACGGCGTGCCCCAGTCGCTGTCCATCATCATGTGGACGCCCTGGTAGACGTAGCGGCGCGGCGCACCGTCGATGGCGAGGATGCCCTTGCTGCGGAAGATGTCGCCGCCCTTGATCTGCAGCAGCGCACCCATCCACTTCTGGAACTTGTCGGGATCGACCGGCCGCTCGGCGGTGATCGACAGGCTGCGGACCTCGTCCTCGTGCTTGTGATCGTGGCCGCTGTGCAGGAAGTCGGGCTCGAATTCGAGGATGCGGCCGAGGTCGAACGCACCCTTGTCGAGGATGGCCGCGAGTTCGATCTGGCTCTTCTCGGTGCGATGGATGCGGGCGTAGCGGTTGATGCCGCGGATCCTGTCCTCGACCTTCTTGAGTTCGTCGGCGCTCACCAGGTCGGTCTTGTTGAGCAGGATGACGTCGGCGAAGGCCACCTGCTGCTCGGCCTCGGAACCCTGCTCGAGCTGTCCGAAGAAGTGCTTGGCGTCGATCACGGTAACGATCGCGTCGAGCCGCGTCTTCGCCTTGACGTCGTCGTCGGTGAAGAAGGTCTGCGCGACGGGGCCCGGATCGGCCAGTCCGGTCGTCTCGACCAGGATGCCGTCGAACTTGTCCTTGCGCTTCATCAGGCCTTCGATGATGCGGATCAGGTCGCCGCGCACGGTGCAGCAGATGCAGCCGTTGTTCATCTCGAACACTTCCTCGTCGGCATTCACCACGAGGTCGTTGTCGATGCCCAGCTCGCCGAATTCGTTGACGATCACGGCGTACTTCTTGCCGTGCTGCTCGCTCAGGATGCGGTTGAGCAGCGTGGTCTTGCCGGCGCCGAGATAGCCGGTGAGCACGGTGACGGGCACTTGCGCCGAAGTCTGTGGGCTGGCCATGGAGGGTCCTTGAAATTGGGTCCCTGAGATAGGGTGGGGCTTGCGAAGAGTCCAGTTGGCGCGGCCGGTTTGTTGACACGGCCAATTCGGTTCTCATAAACGTCCGATAGCAAGGCGCATCTGAAAATCGCGCCGGAGATGTCTTGGGGGAAGTGATGTTTGCACGCATTCTGCTGTTCGTCGCCCTGGCCCTGTTCGTGGCGGGTTGCGAAACCTACTCGGCGCCGCGCTACGGAATGTCGGCCGACAATATCGTGGCGTTGAAGAGCCTCGCGCCGAGCCGGATCGCGGTCGGCGGCTTCACGGAGGCACAAAAGTTCGCCGATGGCTGTCGCGCCGCCGGCCCGATCACGGCATCCGACGGCATGGGCTTCGCCGCCTACATCCGCAAGGCCTTCGTCGACGAGCTGAAGATCGCCGGCGTCTACGCCGATAGCGGGACGGTTACCCTGACCGGCACCGTCGACAAGCTGGCCTTCTCCTCGACCGTCGCCTACTGGGACATCGGGCTCACGGTCCGGTCGTCGAACGGCAGGTCGGTCAGCGTCGAGGAGCATTATGTTTTCGATGGTGCGTTCGCTGCGGTGACGGCGTGCAAGCGCGTTGCCGATGCCTATTTCCCGGCCGTCCAGAACACGCTGCAGAAGCTGATCGCTTCGCCGGATTTCCGCGGCCTGGTGACGCCCTGACCTAGGGGCGCTCGCCCCGGATCAGCTTCGGCAGGTCGCCGACCAGGCCCATCGCGTGGCGGACGAAGAACTTGCGCAGCGCCGGCACGTGGTTGACGGCGGCGAGGCCGGCATCGCGCACGAGGCGGAGCGGCTTGATGTCGTTGGAGAACAGGCGGTTCAGCAGGTCGGTGGCGGCGACCATGCTGAGATTGTCGGCGCGTCGCCATTGCGCATAGCGCTCCAGCGTGTCGGCGCCACCGACGTCGAGGCCCAGCCGCTTGGCGTCGGCCATCACCTCGACGAGGGCGGCGATGTCGCGAACGCCGAGATTGTAGCCCTGGCCCGCGATCGGGTGGATGCCGTGGGCGGCATCGCCCACCAGCACGAGTCGCGTGTCGATGTAGCGTTCGGCATGGACGAGGCGCAGCGGATAGGACCAGCGCGGGCCCGCGGGGGCGACAGGGCCGAGATGGTCGCCGAAACGCCGGGCGAACTCCGCCTGGAAACTCGCGGCGTCGAGTTCGAGCAGGCGGCGGGCGATGGCGGTCCGCTCCGTCCACACGATCGACGAGCGATGTTCGCCGCCGGGACCGTCGGTCATGGGCAGGATGGCGAAGGGGCCGCCGGGCAGGAATTTCTCCTGGGCGACACCGCGATGCGGCTCGGCATGATGGGCGACCAGGACGATTGCGATCTGGTCATAGGACCAGCTCCGCGCCCCGATGCCGGCATCCTCGCGCGTCGAGCCGAACCGGCCCTCGGCCGAGGCGACCAGCCGCGTGGCGATGCGCCGCCCGCTTTTCAGGACGAGGCCGGCGCGACCGGGACCGCGCTCGCTCTCGACGACTTCGTCGGGCGACACGAGCTCCACTTTCGGGCAACCGGCGAGACGGCGCAGAAGCGCGGAGCGCAGGAAGCGGTTCTCGACGATCCAGCCCATCGGTGCGGCAGTTTCCGGATCGTCGGAGGCTTCGCGATGGTCGAAATGCAGGAAGAGGGGGCTTGCGCGGCCGTCGTGGCCGGCGTCGGAAATCCGGATGTCCCGGATCGGTTCGGCATTGGGCGCCAGCTCGTCCCAGAGGCCGAGAGCCGCGAACAGGCGCTGGCTCGTGTAGGCGATGGCGGTGGTTCGACCGTCGAACCCCTGTTCCGTCATCGCGGAGAGCGGTACGCGGTCGACGAGGGCTGTCGAAAGTCCCGTCTCACCGGCGGCCAGTGCGAGAAGGCTGCCGTTGAGGCCTGCGCCGACGATGGCGAGGTCGAAGGGGGAGCGGTCGGAGGGGCGCCTGTCCATCAGCCATAGATGGCAGCCGCCCCGGGGGGCGGCAACCCTCTATGGCTGCATGGATCAGTTGCCGATCGGTTGCCCGGGATCAGAACGCCTTGGCGATGCCGAGGATGACACGGCTGGCGCAGTTCTGGGTGCCGAGGCAGTCCTGAACGCTGAGGTTGGTCCCGGTGTAGACGGCGGAGAGGTCGAAGCCGTAGACCGAGACGACGAGGCCGAGCTGCCAGTCCCAGTAGTTGTCGTTGGGAATGCCGTAGTTGATGTTGCGCTGGACATACTGGTTGCCGATCGTGCCGAAGGCCTTGAAGGCCACGTTGTCGTTCACGTGGATGAACGGCATCGGAACGGTGACCGAGGCCCACTTGTACCAGGCGTTGCCGGAGTTGGCGAAGAAGTTGGGGCTGTAGCGGACCGCGGCGCTGACCTGGGCGAAGCCGAAATCATAGCCGGCGACGAGGCCGAACTCGTTGAAGTCGTAGAACAGGTTCGAAGGAGCGCTGAGGTAGTTGTAGCGGATGTAGCCAAGATCGAAGGTGAGCTTGTCGTCCATCAGCTTGAGCTTGAGGCCGGTGAGCACGTCGATCTCGGCGGTGGTGCCGGTTCCGGGGAAATTCACGTTGGAGCCCCAGGCGCCGAGATAGGCGCTGAGGGGGATCTTTTCGCTGACGGTGGGGGTCTCGTAGCCGAAGGCAGCCTGGACGGCGACCTGGCGCTGGGTCTGGGAGATACCGCGATAGGAGTAGTCGTTCAGGACGGCGAAGCCGGCGGTGAACGTGCCGCCCCACGGGGCCTTCCAGCTCTCCTTCTCCGGGGGAGCCGAGGTCGCCGGATCGGGCGTGCCCTGCGCCACCTGCGGGGTCGGCGTGACTTCCACGGTCTGCGGGTTTGGCGTGCCCTGTGCTTGGGCAACGCTGGCTGCGCACATTGTGATCAGCGCAGACGCCAGAACAGCGGATTTTTTGAACAACATGACCACCCCAAAATACTTTTGACTTGTTTCCGCCCCAATCCTTGCAAGCCGCATGCCAATCGCGCGCCGCTATTTCACAGCGCGTTTGGCACGACACTTGCTCGCGCTGATTTGAACTTTGGGGGCGGGGGTGCCGCCCGGTGGAGGACAGGCGCAAATGAAAATGATCGTGGCAATCTTCAAGCCCTTCAAGCTGGACGAAGTCAGGGACGCCCTGACCTCGCTCGGCATCCAGGGACTGACCGTAAGTGAAGTGAAGGGGTTCGGCCGGCAGAAGGGCCAGACCGAGATCTATCGCGGCGCCGAGTACGCCGTGAGTTTCCTGCCGAAAGTGAAGATCGAGGTCGTGATCGACGACGGCATGGTCGAACGGGCGGTCGAGACCATCCGCAAGGCGGCGGGCACCGGCAAGATCGGCGACGGCAAGGTCTTCGTCGTGCCGGTCGAGCAGGCGATCCGCATCCGCACCGGTGAGTCCGGCAGCGAAGCGCTCTGATCCTAGGCAACGCAATCAACTCAAGAACCAGGGGACCATGATGAAGTTCAAGACCAACTCGGTGCTTGCCGGCGCGGGGGCGGCCGCAGTGCTGCTCCTGCCGGCGCTTGCGCTGGCCCAGGCCGCCGCGACGCCGGCTCCGGCGGCGGCGCCGAAGCTCGATACCGGCGACACGGCGTGGATGCTGATCTCGACCGCGCTTGTCCTGATGATGACGATTCCGGGCCTGGCGCTGTTCTACGGCGGCATGGTGCGCAAGAAGAACGTGCTGTCGACGGTGATGCAGAGCTTCGCCATCACCTGCATGATCTCCGTGCTCTGGCTGATCGTCGGCTACAGCCTGGCCTTCACGCCCGGCAGCACGGTCGTCGGCGGCCTGAGCCGCATCTTCATGTCGGGCCTCGCGCTGGACAGCGTGCATGACCTCGCCAAGACGATCCCCGAGACCGTCTTCATGTGCTTCCAGCTCACCTTCGCCATCATCACGCCGGCCCTGATCGCCGGTGCCTTCGCCGAGCGCATGAAGTTCTCGGCGATGATGTGGTTCATGGCCCTGTGGTCGCTGATCGTCTACGCGCCGGTCGCCCACTGGGTGTGGGGCGGCGGCTTCCTCGGCGACTGGGGCGTCCTCGATTTCGCGGGCGGCACCGTGGTTCACATCAACGCCGGCGTCGCGGGCCTCGTCTGCGCGCTGGTGATCGGCAAGCGCAAGGGCTTCGGCACCGAGAACATGGCGCCGTTCAACCTGGTCTACTCGGTGATCGGCGCCGCCCTCCTGTGGGTGGGCTGGTTCGGCTTCAACGCCGGCTCGGCGGTCGGCGCGAGCCCCAACGCCGGCATGGCGATGGCAGTGACGCAGTTCGCCTCGGCCGCGGCGGCCATGGCCTGGATGTTCGCGGAGTGGGTGACGCGCGGCAAGCCGTCGGTCCTCGGCATCATCTCGGGTGCTGTCGCCGGCCTCGTCGCCATCACCCCGGCTTCAGGCTTCGTGACCCCGATGGGCTCGCTGGCCATCGGAATCGTGGCCGGCCTGGTCTGCTTCTGGGGCGCTACCGGCCTCAAGAAGGCGATGGGCTATGACGACTCGCTCGACGCGTTCGGCGTGCATGGCATCGGCGGCTTCGTCGGCGCCATCCTGACGGGTGTGTTCGCTGTCGAGGTGATCGGCGGCGAGGGCAAGAAGGGCCTGATCGACGGCAACGCCGGCCAGGTCCTGACCCAGCTCTGGGGCACGCTGGTCGTCGTCGCCTGGTGCGCGGTCGCCACGTTCATCATCCTCAAGATCGTCGATGCCCTGATCGGGCTGCGCGTGACGACCGAGGAAGAGGTCGAAGGCCTCGACATCAACCTGCACGGCGAGACGATCCACTAGGACCGTCTCTCCTCGAGATCGGGAACCCCTCTCCTCCTGGTTCCCTCTCATCCGCCGCTCCGTGTCGCGGCGGACCCTTGGGCCCGGCGAGTCTCTCGCCGGGCCTTTTTCTGTCCGGCGTTTGACGCCGCGAACGGCAGACGCCAGTCTGTCGGCGAACGCCGAAAAGGCAGAGGGGAACAAGATGAAGCTCGTGTCCGCCATCATCAAACCGTTCAAGCTGGACGAGGTGCGGGACGCGCTGACCGGCGTCGGCGTGTCGGGTCTGACGGTGAGCGAGGTCAAGGGGTTCGGCCGCCAGAAGGGCCAGACCGAGATCTATCGCGGCGCCGAATATCTCGTGAGCTTCCTGCCCAAGGTGAAGATCGAGATCGTGGTCGACGACAACCAGGTCGAGCGCGCGGTCGAGGCGATCCAGAAGGCCGCCCACACCGGCAAGATCGGCGACGGCAAGATCTTCGTCACGCACGTCGAGCAGGCCGTGCGCATCCGCACTGGCGAATCCGGTTCCAACGCCCTCTGAGGTGGCTGGGCCCTTCGAGGAACGACAAGAGCAAGACTGAACGGCAAGCAAGCAAGACAAGACACGGGGGATGAAATGAACAGGACGATCCTGCGCTTCGGCGTGTTTTTGGCGTGCCCGATGATGTTCGCCCCGGTCGTCTGGGCCGCCGACAAGCCGCAGATCGACACCGGGGACACGGCATGGCTGCTGATGGCCACCGTTCTGGTCCTGATGATGAACATTCCGGGCCTGGCGCTTTTCTATGCCGGCATGGTCCGCAAGAAGAACGTGCTGGCGACAGCGGTCCAGGCCTTCGCCGTCGCGGCGCTCGTGACCGTCCTGTGGTTCGCCGTCGGCTATTCGCTGGCCTTCACCGACGGCGGCGCTCTCAACGGCGCGATCGGCTCGCTGTCCCGCGCCTTCGGCAATGGCCTGCTGGGAAGCACCCATGATCTCGCCAAGACGGTGCCGGAGAACGTCTTCCTGATGTACCAGGCGACCTTCGCCGTCATCACGCCGGCGATCATCGCGGGCGCCTTCGCCGAGCGCATGAAATTCTCGGCGATGATGTGGTTCATGGCGCTGTGGGTGCTGTTCGTCTACGTCCCGGTGGCCCACTGGGTATGGGGCGGCGGCTTCCTGGGGGCTGCCGGCGTGCTCGATTTCGCCGGCGGCCTCGTCGTCCATCTCAATGCGGGTATCGCGGCGCTGGTCTGCTGCGTGGTGATCGGCAAGCGGCACGGCTACGGCCAGGAATACATGGCGCCGCACAATCTGGTGCTCACCCTGATCGGCACGTCGCTGCTGTGGGTCGGCTGGTTCGGCTTCAATGCCGGCTCGGCACTGGCCTCGGGCGAACTGGCCGGCAGCGCGATGCTGAACACCCACATCGCCGCGTCCGTCGCCGCTTTGGTCTGGATGGTCATAGAATGGGCAGCCCGCGGCAAGCCGTCGGTCCTGGGCATCCTCACCGGCGCGGTCGCCGGCCTCGGCATGATCACGCCGGCCGCGGGCTATGTGGAGCCGTGGGCGGCGATGGTGATCGGCGTCATCGCGGGCGCGGTCTGTTACTGGGCTTCGATCGTGCTCAAGAACAAGCTCGGCTACGACGATTCGCTGGATGCGTTCGGCGTCCACGGCGTCGGCGGCATCGTGGGATCGATCCTGGTCGGTGTCTTCGCGACCCGCGCGATCAACGACGTGGCCAAGGGCCAGCCGGTCGGGCTGGTCGACGGCCATGCCGGCCAGATCCTGACCCAGCTCTACGGCGTCGTCGTGATCGGCGTCTTCTGCGCCGTGGCGACCTGGATCATTCTCAAGATCCTCGATGTCGCAATCGGACTCAGGGTCACTCAGGACGAAGAGGTCGAGGGGCTCGACACGGCGCTCCACGGCGAGCGCGTCCAGTGAGGCAGCGGGCGGCCGACTAGCGCTAGTGGCCTGGCGGGGAAGGGATCCCAACCCCTTCCATTGTATGAAGAAACAAGCCTATTCCATTGTTGTGATTGGCAAATATGTTCCATAGAATATGGCGATAGGCTGGCCAAGTCGGGTCGGCACCGTTGCTTTATTGGGGCCGGTTCTGGCCCATTGGATACGAGAATGCTCAATCCGCGCCTGACCGAGACGCTGACCGACTTTCCATTCGCGCGGCTGAACTCGCTCATCGCCCCGATTACGCCGCCCGCGCACCTGTCGATGATCAACATGTCGGTCGGCGAACCGCAGGGCGCGATGCCGGCCTTCGCCCGCCAGATCGTGATCGACGAGGTCGACGGCTGGAACCGTTATCCGCCGAACCAGGGCCTGCCCGATCTCAATCTCGCGATCTGCGAATGGCTGACGCGACGTTACAAGCTGCCCCAGGGCTTGCTCGATCCGAACATTCACGTCCATCCGACGGCGGGCAGCAAGGAGGGCGTCTACGTCATCTCGACGGTGGCGACGCCGCAGGAGAAGGGCGGGGCCAAGCCGATCGTCGCGTTGCCCAACCCGTTCTACCAGGCCTATCTCGGCGGCGCGGTCCTGTCTGGCGGCGAGCCGCTGCTGGTCAACGCCGAGGCCTCCAACGGCTTCCTGCCGGACTATGAGAGCGTCGACGAGGCGGCCTGGCGGCGGATGTCGGTCGTCTATCTCTGCTCGCCGGCCAATCCGCAGGGCGCCATCGCCAGCAAGGACTATCTCAAGAACCTGCTGCGTCTTTGCCGCAAGTACGACACGGTGCTGGCCGTCGACGAGTGCTACGCCGAGATCTACACCGGCGCACCGCCGCCGGGGGCCCTCGAAGCGGCGCTCGAGATCGACGAGACCGCGGGCAAGGACCCGTTCCGCAATCTGGTGGTCTTCCATTCGCTGTCGAAGCGTTCCAACGCTGCCGGCCTGCGCTCGGGCTTCATGGCCGGCGATCCCAGGCTCGTGGCGATGGTGTTGCGCTGGCGCAGCTACGGCGGCCCGCAGATTCCGTTCGCCGTCCAGAAGGCGTCGGCCGCGCTGTGGCGCGAGGAGACGCATCCGGTGCAGACGCGCGAATGGTACGCGAAGAACTTCCGCGTCGCCGAACAGATCCTTCACAACCGCTTTTCCTACTACACGCCGGGCGGCGGCTTCTTCCTCTGGCTCGACGTCGGCAACGGCGAGGAAGCGACGCGCAAGCTCTGGGGTGAGGCCCACGTCAAGGTCCTGCCGGGCGCCTATGCCTGCCGCGAGACCAACGGCATCAACACCTCCCATCGCTACATCCGCGTGGCGCTGGTGCATGACGAGAAGACCACGCGCGAGGGGCTCCAGCGCCTCGCGGCCGTCCTTTAGGGAGCGTTTGCGCGCATGGCCATGCTGAGCCTTTCGTCAGCGTTGCAGCCCCGGACTTCCATCCTGCCGGAAGGCGGGCGCGATTTCCTGCGTCGCCGCATGATGGAGATCGTGGGTGTCGCGACGGCGGGTTTCGGCCTGATGCTGATGATGGCGCTGTTCACCTACAGCCCCGGCGATCCCTCGCTCAATCACGCCACGGCGCGCGCGCCGAACAACCTGCTCGGCCTGCCGGGCGCCTACATCTCGGACCTGCTGCTGCAGACCTTCGGCCTGGCCATCATCCTGGCACCGGTCGCCTTCATCACCTGGGGCGTCCGCATGGTGCGCACGCACCATCTCGGCTTCTTCGGGCTGCGCCTCTCGCTGCTGCTTCTGGCGCTTCTGATGATGAGCGTGGCCTGCGTCGGCCTCGGCGACGTCGGCGGCGCGGCGACGCATGCCGGGCCGGGCGGCCTGGTCGGTCTCGCCCTGGTCGGCCGCTTCCGCGAGCTGGTGCTGACCCATTCGAGCGGCGGTGCGCTCACCCTGATCGAGCCGGTGTGCGCTGCCCTCGCCTTCATCGCGATGGCGCCAGCGCTCGGCATGAACCGCACCGACCTGCCGCTGATCTTCCGCATCCTGCGGGCGCCCTTCCTGTGGACCGTGTTGGGCGTGCGGGCGGCCATCGGCCTGTGGCGCGGCAAGCCGCAGAACCTCGAGGAAGAGAACGAGCCGCCGGCGCCGCATATCGGCTACGCCGAGATTCCGGGCGAGATCGACGCCAGCCAGTACGATCCGGCGCGCTTCGAGAACCGCTATGAGCAGATCCCCGAGGAAGGCACGGCGATGCCGGCGCGCGAGTCGCTGATGGTCGACGCGCCCTATGCGCCGATCGAGCGTCCGGCCGACGACATCCCGGCTGCGCCCGACGGCTTGAGGATGCATTCGCCGGTTCTGGACGAAGCCGCGCCGGCGCGCGCCCAGGAGCGTACCTTCCTCAGCCGCCTCACCGGGGGCCTGCGTATCGAGCCCTTCATGCGCCGCTCGGCGTCGGCCTCCGCGCCCGCCGCAGAGCGCATCGAGCCGGGCTTCGGTGGCCACGAGGCCGCGCCTTCGCCGCAGCAATACCGGCAGCCCGTCGCCGACGAGGAATTCGAGGCGCCGCCGCATGCCGTCGCGCCGCCACCATCTTCGCCGCCGGCGGTGGTCGAGGAAGAGATCGACGAGCAGGCCGACGAAAATCCCTTCACGCCCGACAATGCCCTCGATCTCGATCAGCCCGCGGTCGCGGCGGCCCAGCCGGCCGTGAAGATCGTGCCGCGCAAGACGACCGTGGCGCAGGGCAAGCGGGCCGCCAAGGCCGGCCAGCGCGAACTCGACCTCAGGGCCGGGGAGTACAAGCTGCCGCCGCTCGACATCCTGTCGCTGCCTTCGCGGGTCAACGCCCAGCCCAAGATCGACGAAGAGGCGCTGGAGCAGAATGCGCGCCTGCTCGAAACGGTGCTCGACGATTTTGGCGTGAAGGGCCAGATCGTCAAGGTGCGGCCGGGTCCGGTCGTGACGCTCTACGAACTCGAGCCGGCGCCAGGTACCAAGTCGAGCCGCGTCATCGGCCTTGCCGACGACATTGCCCGCTCGATGAGCGCGGTGTCGGCGCGCGTCGCCACCGTGCCGGGCCGCAACGTCATCGGAATCGAGTTGCCGAACGCCAAGCGCGAGACGGTGTTCCTGCGCGAGCTTCTCTCGACCAAGCACTACGAGGACGGCCGCCTCGCCCTGCCGCTGGCGCTGGGCAAGGACATCGGCGGCGATCCGGTGATCGCCGACCTCGCGCGCATGCCGCATCTGCTGATCGGCGGCACCACCGGCTCGGGCAAGTCGGTGGCGGTCAACACCATGATCCTGTCGCTGCTGTACCGGCTGACGCCGAACCAGTGCCGCTTCATCATGATCGATCCGAAGATGCTGGAACTCAGCGTCTATCAGGACATCCCGCATCTTCTGACGCCCGTCGTTACCGAGCCGCGCAAGGCGATCGTGGCGCTGAAGTGGGTCGTGCGCGAGATGGAAGACCGCTATCGCGCCATGAGCGCGGTCGCGGTACGCAACATCGCGGGCTACAACGAGAAGCTCCTCGAGACCGCGCGCAAGGGCGGCGTGTTGACCCGCAAGGTTCAGACCGGCATCGATCCCGAGACGCGCAAGCCCACCTTCGAAGACGAGGAGATGGACCTCCGGCCGCTGCCCTTCATCGTCGTTATCATCGACGAGATGGCCGACCTCATGCTGGTCGCCGGCAAGGAAATCGAGGCCACCGTGCAGCGTCTCGCCCAGATGGCGCGCGCCGCCGGCATCCATGTCGTGATGGCCACGCAGCGCCCGTCGGTCGACGTCATCACCGGCACCATCAAGGCGAACTTCCCGACCCGCATCTCCTTCCAGGTCACCTCCAAGATCGACAGCCGCACCATCCTGGGCGAGCAGGGCGGCGAGCAGCTGCTGGGCCAGGGCGACATGCTGTACATGGCCGGCGGCGGCAAGATCGCCCGCGTCCACGGCCCGTTCGTGAGCGACGGCGAGGTCGAGGAAGTGGTCCGCCATCTGCGCGCCCAGGGCGCACCGGCCTATATCGATTCCGTCACCGACGATCCCGAGTCCGAGGCCGAGGGCTCCGGCCTGCCGGGTGACGGCGAGGAAGGCGAGAGCGACCAGCTCTACGATCAGGCGATCGCCCTGGTCGCCCGCGAGCGCAAGTGCAGCACTTCTTTCATCCAGCGCTATCTGCAGATCGGCTATAACAGGGCCGCCCGCATCGTCGAACGCATGGAGCGCGAGGGCGTCGTCAGCTCCGCCAACCATGTCGGCAAGCGCGAAGTCCTGGCCCGCGACATCGACGACCGGGAGCGCTGAGCGCCCGCGCAGAGGGCGAACGAGGAACGATGAGCGAGCAAGCCCAGCCTGGATCCGCCGCGAGGCCGCCCGTTGCGGGTGGCCCGGTTGCGTCAGCCTCGGTGCGCCACCGACGACGTATCCCGTTGGTGTGGATCGTTCCCATCCTGACCGTGCTGATCGCCGGCTGGCTTGCCTGGGACACGTTCTCCAAGCGCGGCCCCGTCATCACGGTGGCCTTCGACACGGCCGCCGGCCTGACGGCGGGCCAGTCGCAGCTCAAGTATCGCAACGTCGTCATGGGCACGGTGAAGTCGATCACCATTCCGCCGGACCTCTCAAAAGTACTGGTGACGATCGAGACCGTGAAGGAAGCCGAGCCGCTTCTCACCGACAAGACGACGTTCTGGGTGGTGAAGCCGCAGCTCTTCGCCGGCAACGTCTCCGGCCTCGAAACCATCCTGTCCGGCTCCTACATCGGCATGCGGCCCTCGACCGACAAGGGAACGCCTACGCGCAGCTTCGTGGGCCAGGAGGATCCGCCGATTCTCCAGGCATCGGTCAAGGGCACGGTCTTCCGGCTCGATACCGCCAGACTGGGTTCGATCAGCCTCGGCGCGCCGATTTTTTTCCGGGATATCGAGGTCGGCACCGTGCTGGGCTGGGACCTGCACGATCTCGCCAGCCGTGTCGCCATCCATGCCTTCGTGCGGGCACCGTTCGACCGCTATGTCCGCGACGACAGCAATTTCTGGAATGCCTCCGGCCTGTCGGTTTCGCTGGGTGCAAACGGCATCAGCATCCAGATGGAGTCGCTGCGCGCCATCCTGCTGGGTGGCATCGCCTTCGATACCGCGCACGACTCGACCGCCCCCATCAGCAAGGCCGATCATCGTTTCAAGCTCTACGCCAACATCGAGGAGGCCAAATCAGCGGGCTTCGGCCAGCAGATCAAGCTGATTTCAATGTTCCCTGGCTCGGTCGCCGGTGTCACCGAGGGGGCCGATGTCACATTTCACGGCCTCAAGATTGGCGAAGTCACCCGTGTCGGGCTGGTCTACGACCCCAAGCAGGACCGCGTCGTGGCGCCCATCCACTATCGCGTCGAGGCCGGCCGCATCAGCAATCTCGCCAAGGCGCAGGGCCTCGAGCCGATCAACATCGCCGAGGAGATGATCCATCGCGGACTGCGCGCCACGCTGCAGGCGCCGAGCCTGATCAGCAACTCCAAGATCATCTCGCTGCAGGTGGTGCCGGATGCCCCCCGGGGCGAGCTCGAGAAAATCGGAGACCACTATGTCATCCCGGCCGCCGAGATCGGCGGCTTCGACAGCATCACAGCTTCGGCCAGCGAACTCTTGAGCAAGATCAACCGCATCGACTTCGACAAGATCGGCAACAGCCTGCTTGGCGCCGCCACCGGCATCGAGCAGACCGTGAACGGGCCGCAGATCAAGGCGACACTGGCGGCGCTCGAGAAGGCGATGATCGACGTGCAGGACATCGCGGCCAAGCTCGACAAGGACGCAACGCCGGCGCTGAAGCGCCTGCCCGAGATCGCCGCGCAGCTCCAGGAGGCCGTCGTCAAGGCGAACAAGCTGATCGGTTCCGTCGACAAGGGCTACGGCGACACGTCGAAGTTCCATCGCGACATCGAACGCCTGCTGCCCCAGATCACCGACGCCGCGCGCTCGATCCGCGCTTTGGCCGACCTGCTGTCGCGTCACCCCGAGGCCCTGATCAAGGGCCGCACCAACACGGGCAAGGAATGATCTCCACTCGCTTCGGCCGCCGCCGCTTCGGTCTTTTTGGCCTTCCGATTCTTGCGGCGCCCGCGCTGCAGGCCTGCGGCTCCTCGCCGGAACCCATCCTCTACACGCTGGCGGTTCGTCCCGGTCCCGTTCTGTCGCGCGGCCCGCGCATCGTGCAGATCCGCGACATCGGCCTGCCGGGCTATCTCGACCGCAAGGAGATCGTCCGCTCGACCGAGGACTTCAAGCTCGACGTGCGCTCCAACGCCTGGTGGGGCGAGCCGGTCGGCGGAATGATAGGTCGCACCATCGTGCTCGAACTCTCGCAGCGCCTGCCCGGCAGCCAGGTCTACAGCGAGGCCGGCTCGATCACGATCGATCCCTATGCCGCCGTCGGCATCGACATCCAGCGCTTCGACGCCGACAAGGCCGGCAATGTCATCCTGCTCGCGCAGGCCGCCATCCAGTTCAACCGGCCGACCCGCACGGCGGCGCGCAACTTCTCGATCACGAAGCCCGTGCCCACGCCGGACACGCCAGGCCACGTCGCCGCCATGAGCGATGCGCTGGGCGAACTGTCGGACGGCATCGCCACGCTTCTGCAGTAGCCGATGTTGCGGGCCTTCGCCGCGCGACGCGAGGCCGGGCCGCTGGTCACGCAGCCCCAGCTCCGCGAATGTCCGGGCTGCGGCCTGTTCCAGATCGTGCCGGCGATGACGGCCAACATGCGCTCCGAGTGCGAGCGCTGCGGCACGCCGCTGCGCGCCACGCGCGCCGACCCGACCGGCCATTGCCTGGCGCTCACCTTCGCCTCGCTGGTCCTGTTCGCCGTGCTGTGGCTGTCGATGCTGATGAAGGTTTCGACAGCCGGCATCGTGCACGAGACCACGCTGCTCTCGGGGCCTGCCGAGCTGGTGCGCCATGGCCTATGGCCACTGGCCATTGCCGTGGCCTTCACCACGGCGCTGGCGCCGCTCATCAAGTTCGCCGGCACGATCTATGTGCTGATCGGCCTGCGCATGCGAACCCTTCCGCCCAACCTGCGTGGCATCTTCCTGATCTCCCGCCGCATGGGAACCTGGGCGATGCTCGAGGTGCTGCTGCTCGGCGTGTTCGTGGCCTACACCAAGCTGGGCGATCTGGTGACGATCCAGCTCGGGCCCGCGGTCTATGCGCTGGGAATCCTCACCATTGTCATCGTGTGGGCGGAGCTGGCGCTCGATCCGCAGGCGGTGTGGGACGAGATCGAGCGGCGCGGCCAGACCCATGCGCCGATGCCGGCCGTGGCGCCGCTGGAATACCGGGCCGGTGCGGCCGGTTGCGAGGACTGCAAACTCGTCTGCGTGCCGGCCGAGCATGACGGAAGATGCCCGCGCTGCGGCGCGCGCGTGCATGAACGCAAGCCTGACAGTCTCAATCGGACGCTGGCGCTCGTGCTCGCCGGCGTCATCCTGTATATCCCGGCCAACATCTATCCGGTGCTGACGGTCATCCAGCTCGGCTCCGGCGCCCCCAGCACCATCATGGGCGGGGTGGAGGAGCTGGTCTCCTCGAAGATGTACCCGCTGGCGCTGCTGGTCTTCTTTGCCAGCGTGCTGGTGCCGCTGTTCAAGCTGATCGGCCTTGTCAGCATGATCGGCGCGACGTCGCTCACGGGCACGGCTGAGCATGCCGGCGTGCTGCTGCGCCAGCGTACGCGGCTGTACTTCATCGTCGCCTGGATCGGCCGCTGGTCGATGGTCGACATCTTCATGGAGTCGCTGTTGGGCGCGCTGGTCCAGTTCGGCCGCGCCGTCACCATCGAGCCCGGCATGGGCGCGCTCGCCTTCTGCGCCGTCGTCATCGTCACCATCTTCGCCGCGGAAGCCTTCGATCCGCGCCTGATGTGGGACGCCGCCGCACGCAACCCGCACCGCACGGCTCTGCCGTCGGCGGCGAGCCGGAGTGATGGGCAGGCCGCGACCGTCAGTTCAGGCTGAATGCCAGGTTCAGCTTGATGTTGTGTTCGTTACGGAAGGAGCCGTTCAGCCTCCGGATCGAATCGAGCTCGTAGCCCAGCGATCCTTTGGCCCAGGCGGTGAGCTGGCGGCCGAAGCCGATGAAGGCGCGGTTCTGCGCGAAGCCCGACGTCCGGGCCGGACGATCGGTGCTTACATTGATGAAGACTTCGTCGGACAGGGCGAGTTCCCAGGGCGAGCGCCACAGCGGAATGCGCACGCCCGCCAGGGCGCGCGTGCGCACCAGCAGACGGCCGTCGTCGAAGAACAGCTCCTCCCAGCGCAGTCGGCCCGCTACAGGCAGGCCGTCGATGCGTGTGCGATGGAGGATGTCCTGGAAAGGCCCGCGCGACTGCCGGGCGCCGGGAAGGTAGCGGGTGAACTGCACATAGCCGGCGGCCAACGCCCAGTTGGGGCTGAGCGCGTACTCGAAGCCCGGCCGGACCTGCAGCGTGCGCAGACGGCTCATGTTCTGGTCGAAGCGAAGCTGGGTATCGAGGTGGAACGACCAGCTCCTGTCGATCTGGTATTCCAACGCGACGGCCGGCGATTCCCAGACGCTGCCGTTCTGCGCTTGCGCCGCCTGTGCCTGCCTCTGGCGCCTCTGCGCCTGCGCCGCCGTCGCGGCGAGGCAGAAGATCGTCAGCAACGCCATGAAGCGGAAAATCGAACTCGACACTGAGTTGAAGATACCGGCGGCTCCATCACGGAGCAATCGAACCGCCGGATTTCTGCGCAGCGAGTGACGTGTGCGGCGCCGGATTGACTCGCTCCGGCTCGAATGTCCTAATGTCATAACAATAGAAGAGCCGACTCATGAGGTGTCGGCCACCATATCCCTGGGAGGGAATGATGAGGGCTTTCAAGGCCGCCGTGCGTGCGTTCGCGTTTGCCAGCCTGGGCCTGCTGTCTGCCACGGCAGCGCGCGCCGACGATATCGTCGTCACCCACTACGGTTCGCTGCTCTATGGCGTGCCCTATGCCATCGCGATGGAGAAGGGCTACTTCAAGGAAGCCGGCGTCGACATCAAGGGCATCCTGACTTCCAAAGGCGGCGGCACGTCGGTCCGCAACATGATGGCGGGTGAAACGCTGTTTGCCGAGGTGGCGCTTCCGGCGGCGCTGAGCGCCATCAAGGAAGGCTTCAACATCAAGATCATCAGCGGCGGCACCAACGGCCGCAGCTCCTTCTGGGTCACGCGTCCCGGCGAGGCGATCGACAAGCCCGCCAACCTCAAAGGCAAGCGCTTCGTCTATTCGCGCCCGAAGTCGGTCAGCGAGGCGATCACGCTCACCGCGCTGAAGTCGTGGGACATCACCGCGGCCGACGTGAAGATGATCGCCATCGGCGATTTCGGCGCGGGCCTGACGGCGCTCGAGCACAACAAGGTCGACGTCGCCATCATCCCCGAGCCGATCTACTCCCAGAAGGAGAAGGCGGGCACCAAGTACAAGACGCTCGGCTGGCTCGATGAGAAGCTGCCGGCCTACGCCCAGACGGTCGGGATCGCGACCGACGAGATGATCGCCAAGAACGGCCCGAAGCTGAAGGCGGTGATCGAGGCGCGGCGCAAGGGCGTCGAATTCCTGCACGCCAATCCGAAGGAAGCGGCCGAGATCGTCTCCAAGGCCTACAACCTGCCGCTCGACGTCACGACCAATGCCATCAACAACATCAAGAAGATGAACCCGACCTGGTGGAGTCGCGGCGATCTGGCGATGCCGCTGATGCAGTCGATGGCCGATGCGCTGGGCTCGGTCGGCGCGTTGCAGCTTCCCGTGGACTGGAAAGCGGCAATCGATCCGAAGTTCGTGCCCGCCGCGGCGGCGAAGACCCAATGATCGCCGGCGCGCCGCGCCTGGCGGCCGTCGGAGCCGAGGCCGCCCACAAGGTCCATGCGCGGCTCGACGGCGTGACGCGCGTCTATCCGCCGCGCGCGGGCCATGGCGAGGTCCACGCGCTCGGGCCGATCTCCTTCGATCTCAGGGCCGGCGAGTTCTTTAGCGTCGTCGGCCCGTCGGGTTGCGGCAAGTCGACCCTGCTCGATGTGCTGGCGGGCCTCGCCATGCCGTCGGCCGGCACAGTCGAGTTCGAGGGCAAGCCGGTGCGTGGCGAGGTACCGGACGGCGTCGGCGTCGTGTTCCAGGAAGATGCCAGCTTCCCGTGGCTCACGGTCGAGGACAACGTGTCCTTTGGCCTGCGCCGGGCCGGTGTCGATGCGGCGGAAAGCAAGCGGCGGGTCGATTTCGCGATTGGCTTCATGGGCCTGCGCGATTTCAGCCGCGCCTATCCCAGCCAGCTCTCCGGTGGCATGCGCCAACGCGTCTGCATCGCGCGGACCCTGGTGATGCAGCCGCGCCTGATCCTGCTCGACGAGCCTTTCGGTGCGCTCGACCAGCAGACGCGCCTGCTGATGGGCGACGAATTGCTCCGGCTGTGGCGCGAGACCTCGGCAACGGTACTGCTGATCACCCATGCGCTCGACGAGGCCAACCTGCTGTCGGACCGCATCGGCGTCATGTCGGCTCGGCCGGGCCGCTTCATGGACATCGTCGAGACCGGCTGGCCTCGCGACCGCGATTCGCGCATGGCCGAGCGTGCCGATTTCGGCGCCGTCACGTCGCGCCTCTGGTCTTATCTGCGCGGTGAATCGCTGCGCGCCCTGGGGCAGGGGACGGCGGCTCGATGAGCAAGGCCGGCTGGATCCGCACCATCCTGCTGGTCGGTGCCGTCGGCGCTCTCGAGCTGGCCTGCCGGACCGGCGCGATCGCCCCGACCATGGTGACCGCACCGTCGAAGATGGTGACGACGCTCATCGCGACGCTGCAGTCCGACGAGATCGGCATGCACCTGCAACACACGCTGTCGGCCGTGGCGATCGCCATGAGCATCGCCATCGTCGGTGGCTTCGTGATCGGCTTCATCCTCAACTGGGTGCCGTTCCTGCGTCGGGCGTTCAGCCCGTTTCTTGCGGCCTACTACGCCATTCCGCATTTTGCGTTCTATCCGCTGCTGATCGTCATCTTCGGCCTGGGCCCCGTGCCGTTGATCGTGCTGGCGACGATGTTCGCCATGGTCGCGATGATCCTTGCCACCATGGCGGGTCTCGACCGGGTGCCGCGCGTGCTGCTGAAGACGGCGCGTATCCATCGGCTGTCGCTGATCGAGGAGATCTGGCGCGTCCGCCTGCCTGCCGCCGCGCCGCACATCCTGTCGGGCCTCAAGCTGGCCGTGGCCTATTCCTTCATCGGCGTGATCGCCGGCGAGTTCATCCTGTCGACCAGCGGCATCGGCCACGAGATCGCTTTCGCCTACGACAATTTCGACAATCCCCGCATGTACGCGCTGATTCTGTTCGTGCTGGGCATCGTCACCCTGTTCAACATGGCGGTCTTCGCCTGGGAGCGTCGCATGCTGCGGCGGCGCGGCGCATGAGCGGCGGCCTGCTGACCCTGCGCGCCTGGCGCGATCCCATCCTGGTCGCGATCTCGCTGGTGGCGCTTTGGCAGGTCCTGCACGAGATCGCGGGCGATTCGGCGGTAACCGCGCCGGCCCCGACCATGGCCCATCTCTGGGAGATGATCGGGCAGGCGCGCTTCCTGCCGCACCTGCGCGAGACCGGCCTCGCCTTCCTGCAGGCGCTGGCCATCGCCTGCGGCGGCGGCGTGCTGATCGGCGTCGTGCTGGGCGGGCACAAACTCACCGGCGAGGTCGCAGAGCCGATCCTGGTGGCGCTCTATTCGGTGCCGAAGATCACCCTCTATCCGGTGATCCTGCTGTTGTTCGGTCTCGGCATGCCGGCCAAGGTCGCTTTCGGCGCGCTGCACGGCATCATCCCGGTCGTGCTGTTCACCATGAACGCGGTACGCAACGTCAATCGCACCTATCTGCGGGCCGGTCGCGCCATGCGCCTCACTCCGGCGCAGACCGGCTGGTTCGTTCTGGTGCCGGCCACTTTGCCCGAGATCTTCTCCGGCCTGCGCATCGGCTTCTCGCTCACCCTGCTCGGCACGATGCTGGGCGAACTCTTCGCCTCGCAGCGCGGCCTGGGTTTCCTGCTGATGACGGCGATCGACCTGCACGACGTGAAGACGATCCTGTCCATCGCGGTCCTGATTTCCGTCTTCGCCATCGTGGCGAATTCCGCCCTGCTGGCTATCGACAAGCGCCTTCATCGCGGCGCCGCGGCGGAGGCGTCGGAAAAGCCATGAACAGGATCGCTGTCGTCCGCGAGATGGGCTCGCCGCTGCACCACCAGATCTACCTGGTGCTGGCGGACGGCATTTCGACCGGCCGATATGCCGAGGGCGAGCCGCTGCCGACCGAGGAGCAGCTCACCCGGATGTTCAGCGTCTCGCGCATCACGGTCCGTCGCGCCATGACCAGCCTGCACGATGCCGGCCTGGTCGAACGCGGCGCCGGCCGGCGCACCGTCGTGCGGCCGCAGATCGGCCAGCCGATGCGCATGCCGATGACCTCGGTAATCGAGAACATCGTTTCCTACGGTGCCGAGACCGTGGCCAAGGTCGTGGAGTTCGGTTACGTGCAGGCCCGCGGCTTCGCCCGGGACCGGCTGTGGGATGCCGACCAGAAGCCGGTGCAGCGCGCCGTGCGCGTTCGCTCCCAGGACGGCACGCCGGTGATGCATCTCACCAGCTACATCCCGGCAGCGCTGGGCGAGACCTTTACCAAGGCCGACCTCAACCGCATTCCGATGTTCCAGCTGCTCGCCCGGGCCGGTGCTCATATCTGCGGCGCCGAACAGCTCGTCTCGGCCGTGCTGGCCGAACCGCTGGTCGCCTCGCGGCTGGGGGTCAAGGTCGGTGCGGCCCTGATCGACCTGCGCAGCCTGATGATCGACCAGCAGGGGCGGGCCGTCGAATATGTCGAGATGCTGGCGGTGCCGGAGCATCTCAAGCTGCGGTTCAATATGCACCCCGAGCAGTTCAGGTCCACCGGCGGCACGCCGGCGCAAAAACGCAAACGCTGAAGGAGGAAACAATGTCGAACGCTGCCAATTTCCGCAAACTGATCGCGTCGAAGAAGATGATCGTCGCCCCTGGTGCAATCGATTGCATCACCGGCCGCGCCATCGCGCAGGCGGGCTTCTCCGCCGTCTATATGACCGGCGCCGGCACCTAGGCGACGCTGGGCTATCCCGACTATGGCCTGATCACGATGAGCGAGATGGTGGGCAATGCCAGCCGCATCGTGAACTCGATCGACATCCCGCTGATCAGCGACAGCGATACCGGCTTCGGCAACGAGCTGAACGTCTACCGCACGGTGCAGGAATTCGAGCGCGCCGGCGTCGCCGCGATCCACATCGAGGACCAGGTGTTCCCGAAGAAGTGCGGCCATCTCGACAACAAGGAGCTGGTGAGCCGCGAGGACTTCATCGCCAAGATCCGCGCCGCCGCGGCGGCCCGCAAGTCGAAGGACTTCTGCATCATCGCCCGTACCGATTCGCGCGCCGTGGTCGGCCTCGACGAAGCGGTCGAGCGTGCGAACGCGGCGCTGGCCAATGGCGCCGACGTGGCCTTCGTCGAAGCGCCGCAAACCATGGCCGAGATCGAATCGGTGCCGAAGAGGGTCAACGGTCCCTGCCTGCTGAACGTCGTGCGCGGCGGCAAGACGCCGGAGATCGACCTCGATGTAGCCGAGCGCATGGGCTACGCCATCGCCATCGTCCCCGGGCTGCTGCTGGGCGGCATCATCCAGACCTGCGACCGCCTGCTGGGCGACCTGAAGCAGGGCAAGTTCCCGCCGGTCAGCGGTTCTCCGGGCAAGACCTTCGCCCGCTTCGGCGCCGCCGAATGGGACGAGCGCCGCACCGCCTTCCGCGACCAGGTCAAGGCCGCCGCCGAGTAGTTAGCATCATGTTCCTCTCCCCCCGCGGCTTGTAATCAAGCCGCCTCTTAGGGGGAGAGGCTAGGTGAGGGGCTGAGTCGGTGCGTTGCCCCCTCACCCAACCTCTCCCCCTGGCGGGGGAGAGGGGTAAGAAAATGAAGGAGGAAGTGCATGGCCGCCGCGCGCACGATGTTCGAGAAGATCTGGCAGCGTCACGTCGTCGTCGATCGCGACGACGGCTACACGCTGCTCTATATCGACCGCCACCTGATGCATGACGGCTCCGCCGCGGGCTTCGCGAAGCTGCGCGAGCGCAACATGAAACTGCGGCGCCCGGATCGCGGTTTCGCCACGCCCGACCATTACGTGCGCAGCGACAGCCGCGACGTGGCCGACATCGTCGACCCGCATCATCGCAAGCTGGTCGAGGCGATCCGCACCAACACCGCCGAAAGCGGCGTCACCCTGTTCGATCTCGGTGACGAGCGTCAGGGCATCGCCCATGTCGTCGGCCCGGAGCAGGGCGTGACCCAGCCCGGCCTTACGCTGGTCTGCGGCGACTCGCACACCTCCACGCACGGCGCGCTGGGTGCGCTGGCCTTCGGCATCGGATCGTCGGAAGTGGCGCATGTGATGGCCACGCAATGCCTGTGGCAGCGCAAGCCCAAGGCGATGCGGATCAGCGTCGATGGCACGCTGGGCGAGGGCATCACCGGCAAGGACGTCATCCTGGCGATCATCGCGAAGATCGGTACCGCGGGCGCGGTCGGCCATGTCATCGAATATGCCGGCAGCGCGATCCGCGGCCTGTCGATCGAGGGCCGCCTCACGGTCTGCAATATGTCCATCGAGGCCGGCGGCAAGGCCGGCATGGTGGCGCCGGACGATACGACCATCGCCTACCTCAAGGGGCGGCCCTTCGCGCCGAAGGAATCCCAGTGGGACAAGGCGGTCGCCTTCTGGCGCACCGTGCCGAGCGACGAGGGCGCCACCTTCGACCGTGACGTCAGCCTCGACGCGGCGTCGATCGCGCCGATGGTCACCTGGGGCACCAGCCCCGAGGACGCGCTGTCGATCACCGGCCGCATCCCCGAGCCCTCGACGGCGCCGGATGCCGCGAAGAAAGACAGTATGAAGCGCGCCCTCGACTATATGGGCCTCGTGCCCGGCACGCCGCTGGAGCAGGTGCCGGTCGACCGCGTGTTCATCGGCTCCTGCACCAACAGCCGCATCGAGGATTTGCGCGCCGCCGCCAAGGTCGCCAAGGGCCGCAAGGTCGTGATCCCCTCCTGGGTGGTCGCAGGATCGGGCCTGGTGAAGAAGCAGGCCGAGGCCGAAGGGCTCGACAAGATCTTCGTCGAAGCCGGCTTCGAATGGCGCGAGCCCGGCTGCTCGATGTGCGTCGGCATGAACGGCGACACCGGCAAGCCGCAGCAACGCATCGCCTCGACCTCGAACCGCAACTTCATCGGACGCCAGGGGCCGGGCGTGCGCACGCACCTGCTGAGCCCGGCGATGGCGGTAGCCGCCGCCGTGTCCGGCCATTTCGCCGACGTCCGCAAGCTGGCCTAGGGGAGCATCGCCATGGAAGCCTTCACCACGCTCGACGCGGTCGCGATCCCGATCGACCAGCCGAACCTCGACACCGACCAGATCATCCCGGCGCGCTTTCTCGGCAAGCCGCGCGACATGCAGGTCAGTGCGCTGTTCCACGACCTGCGCTACACGCCCGACAAGACCCCGCGGCCGGACTTCGTCACCAACATGCCAGCCTATGCCGATGCCAGGATCGTGGTGGCGGAGCGCAACTTCGCCTGCGGTTCCTCGCGCGAGAATGCCGTCACGGTGATGGTCGACAACGGACTGCGCGCCTTCATCGCCCCGAGCTTCGGCGACATCTTCTTCAACAACTGCTTCCAGAACGGCGCCCTGCCGATCCGCGTCGACGCCGCGCGTGCGGCCGAGTTGCGGGGGCTGCTCCACGCTTCGCCGGGCGCGAAGATCAAGATCGATCTCGCAGCCCAGACCGTGACCGGCCCGGACGGCAAGACCGACCGGTTCGAGATCGATTCCTTCCGCAAGGATTGCCTGCTGCAGGGAGCCGACGAGGTCACCCTGACGCTGGGCTACGACAAGGACATCAAGGCCTTCGAGGCGAAGCAGCGCCAGGAGATGAGCTGGCTGTAGCTACTTCGCCGGCCCGAAGCCCTGCAATGTCCAGACGAGCGGTGCGGGGTCGATGCGGACCTCGCCGGTCTGCGGCCGGTCGATGTCGATGATCAGCACGATGGCGAGGGTCCAGACCGCGAGCAGCACCACCGATAGCAGGAGCTGGCGGCTGCCGACGAGGCCGAACCCGTAGCCCACTGCCCCGACCGCGAAGATCGAGACGGTCAGGAGGAGCCGTAATATGTAGGCCGGCACATGGGCGTTCAGATTGCGCCTGTTCGTCAGCGAAAGGTCGATCATCTCGTTGAGTGACGTGAGCAAGAGGCCCGAGATCGGCGTCGGCGAGCGTTCGGCCACGGTGCGGGCGAGGGCCCATATCTCGGACTGGAGGCTGTTCGTGCGCTGCAGAAGCTCCTCGGGCGGCGAGGGGTTTGAACCGGTCACTACCGCGATGCGGACCTCGGTGTACTCGCGCAAGAGTTTTTGCATCGCCGCACCCTCGGCGCCCGTCCCGACGCTGGCGCGCAGCCAGACGGTGCCGATCGCATTGGCCTCGGCCAGGACCGAATCGCGGCGCTGCTGGTAGCGGTCCGAAGCCATCGACAGCGAAACGCCCAGCAGGAACGCCAACAGGCCCATCATGCCGGCTGTCGCGAAATTGACCGACGATTTCTCGCCTTCGGTGGGGACATGACGACTGGCGGCGAGCCGCCCGAACCGGACGCCGATCTCAAGGGAGGCCAGCAGGATCAGCAGGACGAGGAGGCCGGCGAGGTGAAGGTTGCCGCTGGAAAGCCTGCCGAGGAAGGCGAACAAAGTGTCGAAGGGGCCGAGGGACATGCAGGCGAAGGATCGGCGATCAGTCCTCGCGGAACAAGTTCGATCTCGCCGGATCCGTCGCCATCCGCTCTTTGACTAGGGTCCCGTCGCGCCCAGCGATATCGCGGCGTCCCGGCAGGCCGTCTCGCATGCCCGGCAGGCCTCGGCGCACAGGCGGCAGTGGTCGTGCTCGTCGACATGCAGGTCGCATTCGGCGGCGCAGGCTTCGCAGAGTCCGGCACAGGTTTCGGCCATGCTTCGCAGCAGGACTGAATTGGAGGCGGTGGCACGCGCCAGCGCCGGACCTGTGGTGGCGCAGGCCTCCGCGCAATCCAGCGCCAGCCGGATGCAGCGGGAGAGGCTGACCGCGGCATCGTCGAGGCTCACATCGGCACAGGAAACGCAGGCCTCGGCACAAGCATGGCAGGCCTCGATGGCGCGCGCGAGGGGCGCGCTGAGGGACCCGCGGGCCGGCGGGAAGCGGGACGGCCTCGGGTGCGCGGGCATGGCGTTTCCTCTGTTCATGAACAGCGGAGAAACGCGCGCGATGCCGGTTGGTTACGGGATCAGGGTTTCCAGCGCAGGAAGTTGGCGATCAGCCGCAGGCCCGTGGCCTGGCTCTTCTCCGGATGGAACTGCGTACCCGCGAGGTTGTCGCGGCCGACGATGGCGGTGACCGGGCCGCCATAGTCGGTCAGTCCCAGCACCGTTTCGGGCTTGCTGGCCGCGAGCTGGAAGGAATGCACGAAATAGGCATGGTCGTGCGGGTGGATCCCGTCGAGCAACGCATGCGCCTTGAGGTCCGACAGCTCGTTCCAGCCCATGTGCGGGATCTTGAGATGGTCCTTGCCCGGTTCTATGCGCACCACGTCGCCGGCGATCCAGTCGAGCCCGGCATGGATGCCGTATTCGACGCCGCGGGTGGCCATGAGCTGCATGCCCACGCAGATGCCGAGGAACGGCTTGCCGCGCTCGATCACTTCGCGCTGCAACGTGTCGACCATGCCCGGCACGCCATAGAGGCCGGCGCGGCAGTCGGCGAAGGCGCCGACGCCCGGCAGCACGATGCGGTCGGCGGCGGCGACCTCGGCCGGTGACGACGTCACCAGCACGCGCGGGTCCGTGCCCGCCTCGCGCGCGGCGCGCTCGAAGGCCTTGGCGGCGGACCGCAGGTTGCCCGAGCCGTAGTCGACGATTGCGACGGTCATCCCGGGATGCCTAGAGGACGCCCTTGGTGCTGGGCACCGCCGTCGTCTGCCGCGGGTCGATCTCGACCGCGACGCGCAGCGCCCGGGCGATGCCCTTGAAGCAGCTCTCGACGATGTGGTGGTTGTTCTCGCCGTAGTGGTTCCACACGTGCAGCGTCAGGCCGCCGAGCTGGGCGAAGGCCTGGAACCATTCCTTGAACAGCTCGGTGTCCATCGTGCCGAGCTTGGGCTTTGTGAACTTGACCTTCCAGATCAGGTACGGCCGGTTCGACGCGTCGAGCGCCACCTCGGTCAGCGTCTCGTCCATCGGGATGGTGGCGCTGCCGTAGCGGCGGATGCCCTTGCGGTCGCCCAGCGCCTTGGACAGGCACTCGCCCAGCACGATGCCGGCATCTTCCGTCGTGTGATGATAGTCGATGTGCAGGTCGCCCTCGGCGCGCAGCGTGATGTCGATCAGGCTGTGGCGGGAGAGCTGCTCGAGCATGTGGTCGAGGAAGCCGATGCCGGTCTTGATGTCGTAGACGCCGGTGCCATCGAGGTTGATGGCGGCGGCGATGCGGGTTTCCTTGGTCGCCCGCTCCACGGTCGCGCGTCGTCCGCCGGCGCCGGGTGTGGTCAAGGGAGTGGTGGTCGTGGCCATGGGGAGGTTCATACAGGAACGCGGGCGGCACGGTCGAGCGCGACACGCGTCAGAATGACGCCGGCCAGCACGATCAGCCCGCCCAGCACCCGGGCGGCCGTGAGCGGATCTCCGAAGAAGGCCGCCGAGAGACCGACCCCGGCCACCGGGATCAGGTACATGTAGACCATGACCCGGCTGACCCCGAGCCGCTCCAGACCGGCTGTCAGGCCGAGGAAGGCGACGCCCACCGGGAAGATGGCAGTGTAGAGCCAGAAGCCCAGCAGCCGGTCGTCGAGCCGTCCGAACTCGCTCAAGGAGTCGAAAGCGAGCGAGATCGGCACCAGTACGAGCGAGCCGAGCAGGGTCGTCCAGGCCATGACCGGAAGCGCGCCCAGCCGCTGATTGTATGGCGCGCAGCGCTCGACATAGAGCGCCCAGGCGAAAGCCGAGAGCATCCAGAGCAGGGTGCCGTCCAGGCTGCCGAACGACAACGTGACCGAGGTGAGGCTGTTGTTCACGACCAGCACGACACCCGCGAAAGCCAGTACGATGCCGGCCCAGCCCAGCCCCGGCAGCCGCCGCCCGCCGAACCAGGCGAGGATCGCGGAGAAGGCGGTGGTCGTGGTCATCACGATCGAGCCGAGGCTCGGCGCCGTGCGCGTCATCGCCAGGCCCCAACAGGCCTGGAACAGGGTGACGCCGATCAATGACAGCAGGAACAGCGGCACCCAGTCGCGCCGCGCCAGACCGAGCGGCCGGCCCATCAACGCCATGGCGGCGAACAGGAAGAGGCTCGCGATCAGGTAGCGCGAGCCGCTGTAGAGCAGCGGACTCATGACCTGGAGAACGTCCTTGGCGAAGGGATAGCTCGATCCCATCAGCATGGCCGTGCCGAACATGACGAGGTCGCCGGTGTATCGGCGGGGAGGCGTCGTCGGACTCATGCGTCCTCTCCGCCCGCGCAGCGGGGGGAGAGGAAGGGGACCTGCGCGAGGCGCGGGGGAGGTGACGTGAGTCTTTGATCTCTCAACACGCGCATCTCGTTCACATTGAACACCACCTCACCTTCCCATTGCTATGCAATGGGCCCCTTCCTCTCCCTCGCTTCGTGGCGGAGAGGACCCTTGAGGCGGCCAATCGATTTACGCCTTCGGCGCCGTCGAGGCCTTCTGCGCGCCCCAGAAGCCGAACAGCGTGCCGGCGACGCGGCGGATCTGGATTTCCTCCGAGCCTTCGGTGATGCGATAGCGGCGGTGGTGGCGGTAGATGTGCTCGAACGGCGTGTGACGCGAATAGCCGATTCCGCCATGAACCTGCATGGCGCGGTCGGCGGCGTCGCAGACCAGCCGGTTGGCGCGGTAGTTCGACATCGCCACCCACTCGCTCACGTTCATGTGGTGCTCGCGGTCGAGGTGCCACGCGGTCTTTCGCACCAGCCCGCGCGTCATCTCGGCCTCGGTGTGCAGCTCCGCCAGCGGGAACTGGATCGCCTGGTTGGTTGCCAGGGCCTTGCCGAACACCTTGCGGTTCTTGGCGTAGGCGACCGACATGTCGATGCAGTATTGCGCCGCGCCGAGGCTCGACGCGGCCTGGCGGATGCGGTTCTCGTGCACGAAGGTCTGCGCCACGTCGAGGCCGCGGCCTTCCTCGCCCAGCATGGTCGAGCCCGGCACGATGACGTTGGTCAGCGAGACCTCGGCATGGTCGGACGGCATGTTGAATGTCCACCACATGTATTCGATCTTGAAGCCTGGGGTCTTCACCGGCACCAGGAACGCCGAAATACCGCGCGCATCGCCCACCTTGCCGGAGGTGCGCGCGAAGACCAGGTCGACGGTCGCGGTGTGCATGCCGGTATTGAACCGCTTCATGCCGTTGATCGCCCAGTCGGAGCCCTGCTTGACGGCCGTGGTCTCCATGAAGGTGGCGTCGGAGCCGTGCAGCGGCTCGGTCAGGCCGAAGCCGATGCGCTCGGTACCGCGGAACATGCCCTCGATGTAGCGGTCCTTCTGCTCCTGCGTGCCGAAGCGATGCAGCAGCAGCGCGACCGGGAAGTTGCCGACGATCGAGCTTTCGTTCTGCAGGTCGTTGTGCAGGCCCAGGCCCTTATGCGCGAGATGCTCGCGGATCAGCGCCATGGCGAGGTTGGAGCCGTTCTTGCCGCCCAGTTCCTTCGGCAGGCCGAAACGCAGGTGACCGGCCTTGTCGGCCCGGCGCTTCATTTCCGCCAGCAGCTCCTCCCATTCGTGCCGCGGCTGACCGTCATTGTCCCAGTCGGTGCGGGCGTGCTCGCGGCGATGGTCGAAGAAGCGGATATTGTCGTCCTGCCGTTCCAGCGGCCGGATCTCGCGCTCGATGAACTCGTCGAGTTCACGCAGATAGGCTGCGATGTCGGCGGGAATGTTGAAATCCATAGTGAGCTTCCTTGGTAAACGGTTGTTCACCTCATACCACAGGACGCCGACCCGCTGCCTTTCCAATCGTGTGAAGAGCGCCCTTGCGGGGCGCTCTTCTGGTCGGTGCCATATGGGTGCGAGGCGGGTCGGGTCAGATGACGCCGACGATGCCGATGAGGCGAACCATCACGCTCAGCGCTGTCGGCGCCATCGAGTTGATCTTGTCGACGGCCTTTCAGATCGCGTCCGCCCGCTGATACAGGGCCTCGATCACGGACATCAGTTCCTTTGCCGTCAGGCGACTCTCGCGGGCACTGCGGACAAGTTCGTCATGGGCCGCCAGTGTCTCCTGGGCGAGTCGGGCAAGGTCGACGGACTGGAGTTCGGCCGTTCCCGCCTGGGCAGGGGCGATGACCTCGAGCGCCGCGCGCCTGTCGGTGGAGAAGGCAACCGTCCTCGGGATGACGTTGTAGGTGAGAACCCGGTTGTTCAGGTCCTCTGCCGCGCCGCCGGCGATCGTGCGCTGGAATTCGGCCATCAGGCTCAGCCCGCCGCTTCGTGGCCTGACCTTGCGATCATTCGCTTGACGCCTTGGAGGGGCCTTAGAGGCGTGCCGCTCGTCAATCTGTGGGTTCACCACAGAGAGCCGCGAATCCCTTCATTCCGCGAACGTGGGGATTGCCACAGAGGTTTTCCGATCGGCCGGCCTAGCGTGCGTCCAGACACAGCGGTGTCGTTCGGGAGAAGCACAAATGGCTCAGTTCAACATGGAGATCGCGGCGCCGACTTTGCCGCTCAGCGCGACCAGCGGCGACAAGGACATACTGCGTCTTCAGGAATGGCTCGTCGTCCGCGGCATCGGTGTCGGCGAGAACGGAAACGCCGCGCCCGGAACGGCGGCCTCGGTCGGAATCGACGGAGACTTCGGTCCATCGACCCAGGCCGGTTGCGCGACCTTCGCCGCCGCCGCCGGTCTTCCGTCTGCCACCGTCAACGCCACGTTCTGGCAGGCGCTGACCGTCGGGATGGCGACGGCCTTCGCTTTCCAGTCCACGTGTCCGAATGTCGGCGACGCGGTAATCGAGACGGCGCGTGCGCATCTCGTCCAACGGCCCCTCGAGGCGCGGCGCTTCGTCGACAGTGAGCTCAGGGGGCGCGACAATTCCGGCCCCTGGGTGCGGGCCTACTGCCTCGGCATCTCGGACCAATGGTGCCAGGGTGCTGCCTCGCAATGGGTGAAGCAGGCCTTCGCCGCCCTGGGCAGGCCGTTGCCGTTTCCCCTGGATGGCCAGGGAATTGCGCCGCTCTACGTTCCCTCCATCGTCGGGTCGGCCCGCAGGAACAATCGTCTCGTGTCCGGTGCAAGCGCCACTGCGGTTCCGGCGGGCTCCTTCTTCTTCGTGCGCGGCACGATCAACGGGCAGCAGAGTCACGTACACGTCGGCGTGGTGATTTCGCCGATACGACCGGACGGCAGATTCGACACGATCGAGGGTAACGCCAACACTGATGGCGGCCAGAACGGATGGGAGGTATGTCAGCGAACCAGATCGCGGGCGACCTGCGATTTCGGCGTGCTGGCATGACACTCGTATGCGGTCGACAAGCCGAAGATCAGGTGGCTCATCCCGTCGGCAGGTCGACCCGGAAGCGGCTGCCGCCGCCTTCTGCAGCAAGGCAAACCGCGTCGCCGCCATGGCGGCGGGCGATGTCGAGGACGAGAGCCAGGCCTAGTCCGCTGCCGCGCCCGCTCTCCGCCGAGCCGGCCATGCGATAGAAGGGCTCGAAGATGCGCTGGCGCTCGGCTTCGGGGACGCCAGGGCCTCGATCGGTCACTTCGAGGACGGCGCAATCGGACTCGCGAGTGACCGACACCACGACCGAGTCGTCGCCGTCCTTGCCGGTGCCGTAGCGCTGGGCGTTCTCGACGAGATTGCGAACCAGGCGGCGCAGCAGGGTGCGGTCGCCGTTGACGGTCACGGGTTGGCCGCTCACCTCGACGTCGTAGTGCGAGGCTTCCTCGGCGGCCAGCGCCAGCAGGTCGATCGGCTCGTGTCTTTCCAATGTTGGCAAAGCTTCCAGCCGGCTTGCCAGGAGAAACTGCTCGATGAGCTGGTCGAGTTCGGCCACGTCGCGCTTCAGCGATTCGCGCGTCCGGGGATCGGCGGCGTCGCCCAGCAGCGAGGCGGCGACCGAAATGCGGGTGAGCGGCGTGCGCAGCTCGTGACTGGCATTGGCCAGCAGCAGCCGGTGGGCCGCCACCAGCTCCTCGATGCGCTGCGCCGAGCGGTTGAAGCTCGCGGCCAGCGCGGCCACTTCGTCGCGACCCTCCACCTTCACGCGGGCGCCGAGATCGCCGTGGCCCAGCCGATCGACGCCGGCCTTGAGCCGTTCGAGCCGCCGGCCGAGGCCGCGCACCACGGGAAACGAGCCGACCGCGACGGCGATGGCGACGAGAGCCAGTGCCGCCGCGATCCAGTAGATGGGGTTGGGCCGTTCCCGGACCTGACGCGCCACCAGCCAGCGGCCGTCGGGCAGTTGCAGCACGAAGTTCGGCCCACCGGGGCCGCGACGCCAGCCGGTGCGGGCGCGACTCGGCTCGAAGCGCGGCGGCGGCTTGCCGGCCATGGCGATCATGTCGCCGTCGGGTTCGTAGAGCGCGATGTCGAAGCGCAGCTTGCGCTGCAGCGCCTCGATCGCGCGCTGCTGCTCGGGCCGCGGTGCGTTGCTGTCGGGTAGCAGCGCGCCGGTCAGTTCCGCCGCGACGTCGAGATACTGCGGCGTGCGGTTGTCGTCGTCGGCGACGCGCCAGAGCAGCACGGCAGCGCCGACGAAAACCGCCAGCACGACGAGGATCGTGACGTAGAATTGCAGGTAGAGGCGCTGCATGGGCTAGCGGTCCTGGTCCCTGGCGAAGACGTAGCCCGTGCCGCGCAGGGTCAGGATGCGGCGCGGTTTCTTCGGATCGTCCTCGATGGCGGCGCGGATGCGGCTGATGTGGACGTCCACCGAGCGGTCGAAGGCTTCGAGCTTCTCGCCCTTCAACACGTCCATCAGTGCGTCGCGCGAGAGGACGCGGCCGGCGCGCTCGGCCAGCGCCAGCAGAATCGCGAACTGGTACGAGGTGATGGCGCGCTCCTCGCCGTCGATCCTCACGACGCGCGCGCCCTTGTCGATCTCGAGGCGGCCGAAGCGAAGAACGTCGGCTTTCGCTGCGGTGCCGCCCTTGCGGCGCAGGATGGCGCGCAGGCGGGCCTGCAGTTCGCGCGGCTCGAATGGCTTGGCGAGATAGTCGTCGGCGCCCAGTTCGAGGCCGACCACGCGGTCCATCGGCTCGCCGCGCGCCGTCAGCATCAGGATCGGGACGTCGCTGCTGCTGCGCAGCCGGCGGCAGAGATCGAGGCCGTCGGCATCGGGCAGCATGAGGTCGAGGATGACCGCGTCGAAAGTCTCGCGCTTCAGCTGGGCTTCGCCGTCGCGGCCGGTGCCGGCGACGGTCACACGAAAGCCCGCCCCGCCGAGATAGTCCGAAACCATCCCGGCGAGGCGGTCGTCGTCGTCGATCATCAGGATGCGCTCGGCCATCGGCTCAGTATCGGACCGGCGCGGTCCCGATGTCATCTTCCGTCAGTCCTTGCTTGCTTCAGCCCTTCCGCGGACCGTGCTTGTGATCGCTCCAGGTCTTGAAGAAGGCCTGGCGCTGGTTGGCGTTCAGCACGTTGCCGGCGTCGGTCAGCGCCTTGGTGAAGCGCTTGGAGCTGTCGTCCGCGATCTTCATCTCGGCGGCGCGGATCTGCTCGATCTTCGCCGGGTCGATGGTCGGGGCCTCGAGCGCCGCACGCATCGCCTTGCGGTTCTCGGCGCGCTGGACGTGCAGCGGCTTCAGGTCGGCGAAGGCGGCCTGCAGGATGCCGGTGATCTGCTTCTTCTGGTCCTGCGTCGCGTCGGTGCCATTGAGCGCCTTGTCCACGCGCTTCTCGATGCGCTCCTGGAACTTGGCCGGGTCGACCGACCCGCCGTCCGCCCGGGCAAAGGCCGGCGCGCCGGCGGTCGCCGCGAGGCTGCCCGCGAGGAGGGCGGCCATTACCGTCTTGATGCTGAGGTTCGTCATGTCTGTCTCCATCTGGTTTCGGGTTGCTGTCCCCGTGAAGCCAAGATGGAGGGTCCCGGTTTCGAGCCCATCTCGCGGCGGTAAAGTTGTGTAAAGTGCCCCGGCCATGACGATCGTGACGACCGAGCGCCTGTCGCTCAGACCATTGCTGCCCGCCGATGCCGAAGACTACGCGGCCATGCGCTTTCATCCCGAGGTGGCGAAGTGGCTGCCGCCGGCGCCTGGCAAGGCGCAGGAAGGCGATTTCGTGGCCTTGGCCCACGCCACCATCGAGCGCTTCATCGTTTCCTGGCAGGAGCGCCGGTACGCGCCCTGGGGCGTGTTCCGCGAAGGCAAGCTGATCGGCCATGCCGGGCTGAACTACATCGAGCAGTTCGATGGCGTGGAAGTGTTGTGGTCGCTGCATCCCGACGCCTGGGGCCAGGGCTATGCCGCCGAAGCGGCGCGCGCGGCACTCGCCTACGGATTCGAAACGCTGGGACTGGACCGCATCTTCGCCATCACGCTGGAGGAGAACCGTGCATCGCGCGCGGTGATGGAACGGATCGGCCTCACCTACCGCAAGCGCGTCGACTACAAGGGCTTTACCGACATCGTCTGGTACGACGTCGATCGCACGGCCTATGCCGAGAGGATGTCCAGCGCGGCGCGGTGAACGGCGGGGTCGCCGGCCGCGACGACCGCGCCCTCGGAATGCATGTCGAGCGGCTTGCCCTTCCAGTCTGTGATCACGCCGCCCGCGCCCGTGATGACGGGGATCAGCGCGGCATAGTCGTAGAGCTTGAGGTCCGCCTCGACGACGAGGTCGACGTGGCCCGCGGCCAGCAGCCCGTAGGCGTAGCAGTCGCCGCCCCAGCGGAAGAGCTTCACCTTCTCGGTCAGCGCTTCATGTGCCCTGGCGTAGCCGCCGGCAAACATTCCGGGCGCGGTCGAATACATGTAGGCGCTGGCGACGCCGGCGCAGGCGCGCACCGAGATCGGCTCGCCGTTCAGGGTCGAACGCTCGCCGTCCACGCCCAGCCAGCGTTCTTTCAGGATCGGCTGGTCGATGATGCCGAGCACCGGCTTGCCGCGGTGGAACAGGCCAATCAGCGTGCCGAACAACGGCAGGCCGGTGATGAAGGCCTTGGTGCCGTCAATCGGATCGAGCACCCAGACATAGTCGGCGTCGGTGCGGACGGCGCCATGCTCTTCGCCGAACACGCCGTGATCGGGCACGTGACGTGTCAGCAGATCCCGCATCGCCGTCTCGGCTTCGCGGTCGGCGATGGTCACGGGGCTCTGGTCGGTCTTGTCGTCGACCGTGATGCCGGTTCGAAAATAGCGGGCCGCGATCGGCCGTGCGGCGTCGGCCAGCTGGTGGGCCAACGCCACCAGATCGGCCGGAACCGGGTCGGAAGGAACCACCTAGGGAAGCGGCGCGGGCGTGTCGGCCATCGTGCGCAGGTAGGCGATCATGTCGGCGCGCTCCTGCTCCTTCGGGAGGCCGGCAAACGCCATCTTCGTGCCGCGCACATAGGCATTCGGCTTGAAGATCAGATGATCGATGTCTTCGTAGGTCCAGTTGCCGCCCTTGGCGGTAAGGGCCGAGGAGTAGCCGAAGCCGGCATGGCTGGCCTTGGGACGATTGACGACGCCCCACAGGTTCGGGCCGACCTTGTTGGCGCCGCCCTTGTCGATCGTGTGGCAGCTGAAGCACTGCTTCTGGAACAGCGCCTTGCCGGCCTCGACGTTGGCGCCGGCCAGCTTCGGACCGATCGGCGGAATCTCGATCGCGGCGGGCGCGGCGGCCGTGGCCGTCGGGGCTTCGTCGGTGACGGCAAGCGCCGGCTTGTCCAGCTTGTGCGGGTGCACGACGGCATTGGAGACCTTGCCGACCACCATCGCGAAGAGGGCGGAAGCCAAAACGCAGCCTGCGATCGTGTTGAAACTGGCCATAGTCAAATCCCGAAACGGCAAATTCTACGGACGCTGCTGTAGCATGCCCGCACGCCCGCCAGTAGTATTCCATCGCGTCTGGCAGCTCGCGCGGCGGAACGTCGCAAGTGCCGGATATTACGAGGTTTTTCGCCTATCGGTGGGCGTCGAAACGCGACGCGGGGAGCAAGGTAAATGGCCAAGGGACGGGGCGGCAAAGCCGCCGCCAGCAACATCATCGCCTTCCAGGGCGAGCCCGGCGCCAATTCCGACATGGCCTGCCGCGCCGCCTTTCCCTACATGACGACCCTTCCGTGCCCGACCTTCGACGCCGCCATGGGCGCCGTCCAGGCCGGCAAGGCGGAGCTGGCCATCATCCCGGTCGAGAACTCGATCGCCGGCCGGGTGGCCGACCTGCATAGCCTGCTGCCGCACACCAGGCTCAAGATCGTGGCCGAGCATTTCCAGCGGGTCGAGCACTGTCTGGTGGCCCTGCCGGGGGCGTCCCTCAAGTCCATCCGGACCGTGAAGAGCCACGTCCAGGCGCTGGCCCAGTGCCGGAACTTCCTGAAGAAGAACAAGCTGCAGCCGGTGGTCCATGCCGACACGGCCGGTGCGGCCCGCGAGATCGCCGAGATCGGCGACGCCAGCGTGGGCGCCATCGCCTCCTCGCTCGCCGCCCGCATCTACGAACTCAAGGTACTCGCCAAGAACATCGAGGACGCCGACCACAACACCACCCGCATGCTGGTCTTTTCGCGCGAGGAGGCCCATCCGGACTGGCGCACGGTACAGTGCATGACCGCCTTCCTGTTCCGCGTGAGGAGCCGGCCCGCGGCGCTCTATAAGGCGCTGGGTGGCTTTGCGACCAACGGCGTCAACATGGTGAAGCTGGAGAGCTACCTCTCCGGCGCCCGCTTCGAGCAGGCGCTGTTCTACGCCGAGGTCGAAGGCCATCCCGACCAGCCCAACGTAGCGCTGGCGCTGGAGGAGCTGGACTTCTTCTCCGACGAGCTGAAGCTGCTGGGCTCCTTCCCGACCAATCCGTTCCGGCGCAAGGGCTGGGACGCCCCGACCCGTCCCGGCACCTGAGAAAGACAATGCCGCAACAGCCCGTCCGCATCGCACCGTCCATCCTGTCGGCGGATTTCGCCGCGCTCGGCCAGGAGATCGAGGCCATCACCAGGGCCGGTGCCGACTGGGTCCATGTCGACGTGATGGACGGGCATTTCGTGCCCAACCTCACGATCGGCCCGATGGTGGTGAAGGCGCTGCGCAAGCACAGCAAGCTGCCCTTTGACGTCCATCTCATGATCTCGCCGGTCGATCCGCTGGTCCCGGCCTATGTCGATGCCGGTGCCGACGTGATCTCGTTCCATCCCGAGGCCGGGCCGCACGTCCATCGCACGATCCAGCTCATCAAGAGCTTCGGCCGCAAGGCCGGCATCGTGCTCAACCCGGCGACGCCGCTGTCGGTCGTCGAGCCTGTGCTGGGCGACCTCGACCTGGTGCTGGTGATGAGTGTCAATCCGGGCTTCGGCGGCCAGGCCTTCATCGAGAGCCAGCTCGCCAAGATCGCTGCGCTCCGCAAGGCGATCGACGCGCTGGGCAAGCCGATCGACCTGGAAGTCGACGGCGGCGTCAACGTCGAGACGGCGAAGCGCTGCATCAAGGCCGGCGCCGACGTCCTCGTCGCCGGAACGGCCGTGTTCACGGGCGGACCCGAACGCTACGCGGCCAACATCGAGGCGCTGCGCTCATGACCGACATGATCCTGCACCACTATCCGAACTCGCCCTTCTCCGAGAAGGTGCGCATCGCCTTCGGCGTCAAGCAGGCCGCCTGGAAGTCGGTCGTGATCCCGAACATTCTGCCGAAGCCCGACCTGATGCCGCTGACCGGCGGCTATCGCAAGACTCCGGTGATGCAGGTCGGCGCCGACATCTACTGCGACACGCAGCTCATCATGCTGGAGATCGAGAAGCGCGCGCCGACGCCGCCGCTCCTGCCCAAGGGCAAGGAAGGCGTGGCGCGGGCGTTGGCCATGTGGATCGACCGCAACATCTTCTGGGCGGCGGTCGGCGTCGTCATGGGCGCGCTCGGCGACAAGCTGCCGGAAGCCTTCCTGAAGGATCGCAGCGCCTTCTCCGGCCGTTCGTTCGATCCCGCCGCGCTCAAGGCCGCGGCGCCGACGGCGCTGCAGCAGACCTACGCGCAGCTCGTCATTGCCGAACAGATGCTGGCCGACGGCCGGCCCTACCTGCTCGGTGACGAGCCGTGCCTGGCCGACTGCGCGCTCTACAATCCCGTCTGGTTCATCAAGGAGCGGCTGGGTGGCGGAAAGACGGTGCCGCCGTTCGACCGGCTGCCACTGATCACGGGCTGGTCGGAGCGCATGAAGGCCGCCGGCAGCGGCAAGCCGACGGAGATCTCTGCCGCCGAGGCAATCGCCATTGCCAAGGAAGCGACGCCGGAAGCGACGAGCGTCGATGCCAGCGATCCCAGCGGCCTCAAGGCCGGTCAGACGATCGGCGTCACGCCCGACGATACCGGCAAGGTGCCGGTGAGTGGCGTGCTGGTCGGTCTCACCAATGACCGCGTCTCGATCAAGCGGCACGACGACAAAGTGGGCGACGTCGTCGTCCACTTCCCCCGCGCAGGCTTCATCTTAACCCCGGCTTAGACGACCTCGACGCCGATTTCGGCGGCGATCCGGCGCAGACCGGCGACGGAGCGCGCCGTGGCGTTGCGTCCGTCCTGCGGACAGTGCGTCTCGATGCTGGCGTGGATCTCACGGACCGGGCGCGGCGCGCCGGCGACCGCGGTGAGCAACCGCGTCAGCTCGGCAGCCCAGGGAATGTCACCGTCGCCGAATGGCACGGTGCGCCGGGCCGAGCTGTCGCGATCCTTGAGATGGATGAGGTCCACGAGCGGCGCCAGGTGGGCGATCTCTGCATCGCTCGGCGGTTTGCCGATGGCCCAGGCATTGCCGATATCGACCAGCGGCTTCAACTGCGGCGGCATCGGATTGGGGTCCGTGGCTTCGGCGAGCGCGGTGAAGAAGTCGGAGAGGTCGGTGATCGAGCCGATGTTGCAGACGGGCTCGTTCTCGATCTCCACGGCGATGGAATAGGTGAGGCCGAGGTCGGCCAGCCGCTCGAAACGCCCGATCAGGTCGGCCGGCCTGTAGCCTGGATAACGCAGGTGGCTGAAGACGCGGATCTTCTCGGCGCCGAACACGGTGGCCATGTCGAAGGCGTGGACCAGCGGGTCGTCCGCGGGGCAGTCGGCCGGATCGAAGGCAAAGTCGACCGTGCCGCCTTCGCTGCCCTTGCCGGGCGCGGCCCATTTCAGCAGCGGCGAGACGAACGTCGGGACGCTCAGGCCCTCCTTCTCCAGCCGCCGTGCGATCAGGCTTCCCTGCTCGAGCGACAGGCCGAGCAGGTTCTTTCCATCCACCGTGCGCATGTCGAGGCGACGCACCTCGTGTTCGCTGCAGAAGGAGATCATTTCGTCGAGGGAGGGGCCGATTTCATCGCCGATGACGGCGAGCGCGAGACGGGGGAGGGACATGCGGCTACCCTACTATGGACCGGCTGCTTTGGCTAAAGTCCGGCCAGGCGCAAGGGAGACGGCATGAGCGACGACGCGATCTTCGTGGGAGCCAGCGAGGCCGACCAGTACCTCCTGCTGAAGTATGCCAATCGCCACGGTCTGGTCGCCGGCGCGACGGGGACCGGCAAGACCGTGACTCTGCAGACCATCGCCGAAGGTTTCTCCGCCTATGGTGTCCCGGTCTTCATGGCCGACGTGAAGGGCGACCTTTCCGGTGTGAGCCAGCCCGGCGGAAACAATCCGCGGGCGCTGGAGCGTGCGAAGCAGCTCGGCATCGAGGGCTATGCCGGCCGCGCCTTCCCGACGGTTTTCTGGGACCTGTTCGGCGAGAAGGGTCATCCCATCCGCACGACGGTGAGCGAGGTCGGGCCGGTGCTGATGGCCCGGCTGCTGCAGCTCAACGAGACGCAGGAGGGCGTGCTCAACATCGTCTTCAAGATCGCCGACCAGCAGGGCCTGCTGCTGCTCGACTTCAAGGACCTGCAGGCGCTGCTGCAATGGGTCGCCGAGAATGCCGGCACGCTCACGACCGAGTTCGGCAATGTCAGCAAGCAGTCGGTCGGTACCATCCAGCGCCAGCTTCTGACGCTCAGCCAGCAGGGCGGCGAGAAGTTCTTCGGCGAGCCGGCGCTCGATCTCAATGACATGATCCACTGCGATGCGACGGGCCGCGGCACGATCAACATCCTGGCGGCAGACCGGCTGATGCAGAGCCCGCGCCTCTACGCGACCTTCCTGCTTTGGCTCTTGTCGGAACTGTTCGAATCGCTGCCCGAGGTGGGCGATCTCGACAAACCGAAGTTCGTCTTCTTTTTCGACGAGGCACACCTTCTGTTCGACGACGCGCCCAAGGCGCTGCTGTCGCGCATCGAGCAGGTCGTGCGCCTGATCCGCTCCAAGGGCGTCGGCATCTATTTTATCACCCAGAACCCGCTCGACGTGCCGGAGACGGTCCTGGGCCAGCTCGGCAACCGGGTGCAACACGCGCTGCGGGCGTTCACGCCGCGCGACCAGAAGGCCGTGAAGGTGGCGGCCGAGACGTTCCGTCCCAACAAGGCGTTCAATGCCGCGCAGGTGATCACCGAACTCGGCGTCGGCGAGGCGCTGCTGTCCTTCCTCGACGTCAAGGGCGTGCCTTTCCCGGTCGAACGCTGCTTCATCGCGCCGCCGCAGGGCCGCATCGGTCCGGCGACGGTGGAGGAGCGCGCCGCGGTGCTCGCGGCGAGCCCGCTCGGCGGCAAGTACGACAGGGCGGTCGATCGCCAGTCGGCCTACGAGGTGCTGACCGGCCGAGTCGCACCGGCTTCCTCGCCTCCGGTAACGGCTTCCCCGGACGGTGCCCCGCGCCGCCGCGGCCAGTATGGATCGGTACCGCCCACGGTGCCGGCGAAGACAGGCCCGTGGGGGCCTCGCCCGGCCGGGCCGCCGCCCCAGGTCGAGCAACCGGTCCCGCCGGAGCCACGGCCCCAGCCGCGTCTCAAGACGGCGCAGCCCCAACCGCAGGCGCCCACGCCGGTGCCGAAGAAAGCGTCGGCCGGCCGTCAGCGCGATTCGGTGGGGGTAACGGTCGCCAAGGCGGCGGGTCGCAGCATGGCCACCATCGCCGCGCGGGAAGCGGCGAAGGCCGTGTTCGGCAAGGGCAAGGCCGCCAGCATCGGCGCCAGTGTGGGCGGCGCCGTGCTGCGCGGCGTGCTGGGTTCGATCCTGCGAGGCTGAGCCGGCTTTCGCTCAGCTCAGACGCCGATCAGCTCAGACGGTCCAGTTCCTTGACGATGGCGTCGCCCATTTCCTGGGTGCCGACCTTCTTCACGCCGTCGGTATTGCCGACCAGAAGATCGCCGGTGCGGTAACCCGCCTTCAGCACGTTCTCGACCGCGAGCTCGACCATGTCGGCATCCTTGCCGAGGTCGAACGAGTAGCGAAGCATCATCGCGTAGCTGAGCGTCTGCGCGATCGGATTGGCCAGGCCCTTGCCGGCGATGTCGGGCGCGCTGCCGTGGATCGGCTCGTACAGCGCCTTGCGGCGGCCGGTGGCGTCGGGCGCGCCGAGCGAGGCCGAGGGGAGCAGGCCGAGCGAGCCCGTCAGCATCGACGCCTCGTCCGACAGGATGTCGCCGAACAGGTTGTCGGTGACGATCACGTCGAATTCCTTGGGCGCGCGCAGCAGCTGCATGGCGAGCGCGTCGGCGTACATGTGCTCAAGCTTCACGTCGGAGTACTTCTCCTTGTGCAGCTTGGTCGCCTCTTCGCGCCACAGCACGCCGGTGTGCATGACGTTGGCCTTCTCCGAGGAGAGGACCTTGTTCTTGCGCTTGCGGGCCAGTTCGAAGGCGACGGCGCAGACGCGGCGGATTTCCGGCGCCGTGTAGCGCTGCGTGTCGAAGGCCTCGACCTCGCCGGCGGCGTTGACATGGCGGCCGCGCGGCTCGCCGAAGTAAACGCCGCTGGTCAGTTCGCGGATGATCATGATGTCGAGGCCCTTGACGATCTCGGGCTTGAGCGACGAGGCGTCGACCAGCGCGTCGAACACCTTGGCCGGGCGCAGGTTGGCGAAGAGGTCCATCTCCTTGCGCAGGCGCAGCAGGCCGCGCTCGGGCTTCTTGCTGAAATCGGCGGTGTCCCACTTCGGGCCGCCGACCGAACCGAACAGCACGGCATCGGCCTCGAGGGCGGTCTTCATGGCGTCGTCGCTGAGCGGCACGCCGTGCTTGTCGAGCGCGGCGCCACCGACCAGGTCCTCGGTGATGTCGAAGCCGACCGCGCGCTTCTTGCCCATCCAGGCAATGATCTTGCGGACTTCGTTCATCACCTCGGGGCCGATGCCGTCGCCGGGCAGCACGAGCAGATTGCGATTGGACGCCATGATGGTCAGGTCTTCCGTTGGGTTTGGAATTCGGATCGGTTTGGACGGTCTTCGGTCCGCTTGAATGACCTCATCCTGAGGAGCGCCGCCTTCGGCGCGTCTCGAAGGATGGGCAACAGGCGCGGTGTCCGTTGCCCATCCTTCGAGACGCTCGCTGCGCTCGCTCCTCAGGATGAGGTCGGGGTTTGTTCCTCAGGCCGCGCCGTGCAGCCAGGGCTGCGACTCACTCTGGCGACGCTCGAAGTCGTCGATGTCCGACTTCTTCTCCATCGTCAGGCCGATATCGTCGAGACCTTCCATCAGGCACTTCTTGCGGAAGGGATCGATCTCGAAGCGGACGGTGCCGCCGTCCGGACCCTTGATCTCCTGCTTCTCGAGATCGACCTCGATGATGGCGTTGGAGCCGCGGCTCGCATCGTCCATCAGCTTGGCGATGATCTCCTTCGGCATCTTGATCGGCAAAATGCCGTTCTTAAAGCAGTTGTTGTAGAAGATGTCGGCGAAGTCCTCGGAGATGATGCAGCGGATGCCGAAGTCGAGCAGCGCCCAGGGCGCGTGCTCGCGGCTCGAGCCGCAGCCGAAATTGGGGCCCGCCACGATGATCTTGGCGTTCTGGTAGGCCGGCTGGTCGAGGACGAAGTCCTTCTTCTGGCCGTCCGCCGTCCAGCGCATCTCGTAGAACAGGCCTTCCTTGAGACCCGTGCGCTTGATGGTCTTCAGGAACTGCTTCGGAATGATCATGTCGGTGTCGACATTGACCATGGGCAGCGGCGCAGCGACGCCGCTCAGCGTCGTGAATTTTTCCATGAGACCTCCCGGAAAGGCCGGAATAAACGGGCTTTCCGGGCCGGGGTCAAGCCGCCGATTCTCGTCTAGCGGGTCTTGATGACCAGGGTGTTGGCGATCATGTCGTGCAGCCCACGCTTGCGCTCGGTGAAGCCGACCATGATGTAACCGATGCAGAAGATCAGGGCGGAGAGGATCTTGGCGAAGTATCGCCCGGTGGCATTGAGGAAGCTGAGGCGCTTGCCGTCGCCGGTCACGACCCTAAGCCCCATAGCCATCTTGCCGACCGTGGCGCCCCGCTCGGAACTCTCCATCAGGGCGAAATAGAGCCAGAAGACGAGGATCGACAGCAGGTTTGCCGTCGGGTCGATATTCTCCGGATTCTCGAAATCCATGTATTTGACGCCGAATACCGACATCACGACGCCCAGCACCAGACTGACGAGGATGGCGTCGATGATGTAGGCCACCACGCGGATCCAGAAGCCGCCATAGGCCACCGGAGCGGTGCCCGCCTGCTGGGCGTCCCAGACGGGCGGCGGAGGCGGCGGGGCGGCGGAACCTGAGTTCGGGACGCTGGCCATGTGTCTCTCCCACGAGGGTCGGCGAAAACGACGTGCCTACATTGGCCACGGGCGTTGCCGACTGCAAATAGAAACGGGCGATGCCTTGCGGCACCGCCCGTCGTTCGTTCGCCGTGAAACGGCGATTACTGGAAGTCGCGAACGTCGGCGAGCGTGCCCCGGATGGCGGCTGCCGCGGCCATGGCCGGGCTCACCAGATGGGTACGGCCGCCACGGCCCTGACGGCCCTCGAAGTTGCGGTTCGAGGTCGAGGCGCAGCGCTGGCCGGGCTCGATGCGGTCGGCGTTCATCGCCAGGCACATCGAGCAGCCCTGCAGGCGCCATTCGAAGCCGGCCTCGATGAAGATCTTGTCCAGACCTTCACGCTCGGCCTCGGCCTTCACCAGACCGGAGCCCGGCACGACCATCGCCGACACGTTCGAGGCGACCTTGCGGCCGCGTGCGATCTCGGCGGCGGCGCGCAGGTCCTCGATGCGGCCGTTGGTGCACGAGCCGATGAACACGCGGTCGATCGGCACGTCGACGAGGCGCGTGCCCGGCGTCAGGCCCATGTAGGCCAGCGACCGGGTCCAGGCCTCGCGGCGGTTCTCGTCCGGCGCGTTGGCCGGATCGGGAACGACATCGGTGATGGGCAGGGCGTCCTGCGGGCTCGTTCCCCAGGTCACCATCGGCGGAATGTCCGAGGCGTTGAGGTCGAGCTGCACGTCGAAGTGAGCGTCCTTGTCCGAGGGCAGGCGGCGCCACTGGCTCAGCGCCAGGTCCCAGGCCCCGCCCTTCGGCGCGAACGGCCGGCCGGCGAGATACTGGAAGGTCGTCTCGTCCGGCGCGATCAGGCCGGCGCGGGCGCCCGCCTCGATCGACATGTTGCAGACCGTCATGCGGCCTTCCATCGTGAGCTCGCGGATGGCGCGGCCGGCATACTCGATCACGTAGCCGGTGCCGCCGGCCGTGCCGAGCTTGCCGATGATGGCCAGGATGACGTCCTTGGCCGTGACGCCGAGCGGCAGGCTGCCCTCGACCGCGACGCGCATGTTCTTGGCCGGCTTCTGGATCAGCGTCTGCGTGGCGAGCACATGCTCGACCTCCGAGGTGCCGATGCCGAAGGCCAGCGCGCCGAACGCGCCGTGCGTCGAGGTGTGGCTGTCGCCGCACACGATCGTCATGCCGGGCAGGGTCAGGCCCTGCTCGGGGCCGATCACGTGCACGATGCCGCGGCGCGGATCGTTCAGGTCGAAGTAGGGCACGTGGAAGTCGGCGACGTTCTTCTCGAGCGTCTCGACCTGGACGCGCGACTCCTCGTCCTCGATGCCCTGGCTGAAGTCCGTCGTCGGCGTGTTGTGGTCGGCGACCGCAATGGTGGCGTCGGGACGGCGTACCGGCCGTCCTGCCATCCGCAGGCCCTCGAAGGCCTGCGGGCTAGTCACCTCGTGAACGAGGTGACGGTCGATGTAGATGACACAGGTCCCGTCGTCCTGGCGATGGACGACGTGGCTGTCCCAGATCTTCTCGAACAGGGTCCGCGGAGGCGGCGGCGGCGCCGGCGGGGTGGCCGACTTCTTGCGGAACGCCATGGTGCGCCTACTTCTTCCCGCCGCCCTTGGCGTTGCGGACGCTCTTCTCTTCCTTCGGCTTTTCCTTCTTGAGCTTCTCGCGGCGCGGACGCTTGAGAGCCTCCTCGGCCTGCGTGGCGATCAGCTCGCGCTGGGCCTCGGTGTCCTCGGCGATGCGGCTCGCCTTGCCGCGCAGATCGCGCAGGTAGTAGAGCTTGGCGCGGCGCACGACGCCCTTACGGACGACCTCGATTTCCCAGATGTTCGGGCTGTAGAGCGGGAACACGCGCTCCACGCCTTCGCCGAAGCTGATCTTGCGCACCGTGAACGAGGAGTTCACGCCGGCATTCTTGCGGCCGATGCACAGGCCTTCGTAGACCTGAAGGCGCTCGCGGTTACCTTCCTGCACCTTCACGTGCACCTTCAGCGTGTCGCCCGATTCGAAATACGGAACGGGCCGCTCTTCCTGCACCTTGTCGATCGTCGTCTGGCCGATCGCGTCGAGAATGTTCATCTCATCCATCCTTTCGTCACTTCTCATCGTTTCCCGCCGCGGTCCGGCGCGCGGCCCAAAGATCGGGCCGTCGCCTCCGCGTGATCTCTTCCCGCTGCTTCATCCGCCAGTCGGCGACCTTGCCGTGGTGCCCCGAGACTAGAACCTCCGGCACGCGCCGTTCGATTCCATCGGGGCCTGCCCAGGTCGCGGGCCGGGTGTAGTGCGGGTACTCCAACAATCCGTCCTCGAAACTCTCCTCGTTCGCCGAATCGGCCGCGCCCATCACACCGGGCAGCAGCCGCACGCAACAATCCATCATCGCCATGGCCGCGATCTCGCCGCCCGAAAGCACGAAATCGCCGACCGATATCTCCTCCAGCGCGTGGGCCTCGATGACGCGCTCGTCGACGCCCTCGAACCGCCCGCACACCATCAACACGCCCGGTCCCGCCGCCAGCTCCCGCCCGCGCGCCTGACTGAACGGCGCGCCACGCGGCGAGAGCAGCACCTTCGGTACTCCCGGCATCGCGACCGCCTCGATCGCTGCCGACAGCACGTCGGGTTTCATCACCATGCCGGCGCCGCCCCCGAAGGGTGCATCGTCCACCGTGCCATGGCGATCCCTTGCGAACCGCCTGATGTCGACGGCTTCCAGCGACCACACGCCCTCCCTGAGCGCCCGGCCGGCCAGGCTCTCGCCCAACGGGCCCGGAAACATCTCCGGGAAAAGCGTAAGCGCGGTTGCGCGCCACACCTTTATTCCTCCGCCTCCTTCGCCGGCCCGCCCGTCAGCAAACCTGCCGGCGGATTGACCGTAACCTTGCCGCCCTCGACATCGACCTCGGGCACCGCCTCGTCTGTGAAGGGAAGCATCACCGAATGTCTCGATGCGCTGCCTCCCGACACTTCCATCGTCCGCCCGGCGCCGAAATCGTGGAAGGCCATGACCTTCCCCCAATCCCGGCCCTCCCGGTCGAACGCGGCGAGCCCGATCAGGTCCGCCTCGTACCACTCCCGCTCGTCCGTCTCCGGCAGTCGTTCGCGCTCCACATAGAGCCGCAAACCCCGTACTGCCTCGGCCGCCGTGCGATCGGCTACACCCTCGATCCGGGCAAGCACCGCGCCCTTTACGGAGCTCAGCGCCTCTACCCGGTACTCCTTAGTCCCTTTCTCGTCCGACAGCGCGCCGTAGGAGGCGATCGCCATCGGATCCTCGGTGTAGCTCCGGATGCGCACCAGGCCGCGGACTCCATGGGGTGCCGAAACGACGCCCAGCAGGATGCGACCCTTGCTCATCGGAACCACGGCCCGATCAGGTGGCCGCAGCCTCCGTCGCGGGCTCGGCGGCGGCAGCCGCGGCGGCCTCGGCCTTCATGCGCTCCTGCGCCTTGGCGCGCGGGGCGGACTTCTTGGTCTGCTCGCGGCGCTCGCGCGGCTTCATCAGCTCGGCCTGCGACAGGAACTTCGCGACGCGGTCGGACGGCTGCGCGCCGACCTTCAGCCAGTGGGCGATGCGCTCCTTGTCGAGCGTCAGACGCTGCGCGTGGTCGCGCGGCAGCAGCGGATTGTAGGTGCCCAGCTTCTCGATGAAGCGGCCGTCGCGCGGGCTGCGCGAGTCGGCGACGACGATGTGGAAGAACGGACGCTTCTTGGCGCCGTGACGGGTCATGCGGATTGCGATCATTCTCTCAAGTCCTCTCTTCAGTCTCTCGATTCGTCGATCTGTCTAACTTCGTTCAACCTTCAGCGCGGAAAGCCAGGCGGCATGCCCATGCCGCCGCCCAGGCTGCGCATGAACCCCTTTTCGCCGAGCTTGTTCACCCGCTTCATCATTTTCAGCATGTCGGCATGCTGCTTGAGCAGCTTGTTGACGTCCTGCACCTGCACGCCCGAGCCCTTGGCGATGCGCTTCTTGCGCGACGCGTGGATCATGTCGGGGTTGCGGCGTTCCTTCGGCGTCATCGCAAGAATGACGGCTTCCTGGCGCTTGAGCTGACCCTCGTCGATCTTGGCCTTGGACATCGCGGCCTTGGCCTGCATCGCGCCCGGCAGCATGCCCATCAAGCCCGACAGCCCGCCCATCTTGCGCAGCTGGCGGAGCTGGTTGAGCAGGTCGTCCATGTCGAACTGGCCCTTGCGGACCTTGGCGGCGAGCTTCTCGGCGTCTTCCTTGTCGATCGTCTCGGCGGCGCGCTCGACCAGCGAGACGATGTCACCCATGCCGAGGATGCGGGACGCGATACGATCGGGATGGAACGGCTCCAGCGCGTCGAACTTCTCGCCGACGCCGATCAGCTTGACCGGACGGCCAGTGACGGCACGCATCGAGAGCGCCGCACCGCCGCGCGCGTCGCCGTCGACGCGGGTCAGCACGATGCCGGTGACGGCCAGCCGGTCGTTGAAGGCCTTGGCCACGTTCACGGCGTCCTGGCCGGTCATGGCGTCGGCGACGAGCAGCGTCTCCTTCGGCTTGGCCAGGTCGCTGATGTCGGCCACTTCCTTCATCAACTCTTCGTCGATGGAGAGGCGGCCCGCCGTGTCGAGGATGAGGACGTCGAAGCCTTCGCGCTTGGCCGTCTCGAGCGCACGCCGGGTGATGGCGAGCGGCATTTCGAGCGGGACGATCGGCAGGGTCGGGACGTTGGTCTGCTCGCCCAGAACCTTGAGCTGGTGCTGCGCCGCCGGACGACGCGTGTCGAGCGAGGCCATCATGACCTTGCGCCGCGTCGAGAAGCTGCCGCCGAACATCTCGGCCGCCATGCCCTGCGGGCCCTGGCTCAGCCGATAGGCGATCTTGGCCGAGGAGGTGGTCTTGCCGGAGCCCTGCAGGCCGACCATCAGGATGACGACCGGCGGGATGGCCCCGAGGTCGAGATCGGCGACGGTGCCGCCCAGCATCTCGACCAGGTGGTCGTTGACGATCTTGATGACCATCTGGCCCGGCGTGACCGAGCGGATGACGTCGGCGCCGATCGCCTTCGGCCGGACCTCGTCGATGAACTGGCGGACGACCGACAGGGCGACGTCGGCTTCGAGCAGGGCGGTCCGCACCTCGCGCAGGGCCGCGTCGACATCGGCCTCGGACAGCGCACCACGCCCCCGAAGCTTGTCGAAAACATCGCCCAGACGCTTGCTAAGACCCTCGAACATCGTGCTCCCGTTCGCTCAAAGACGTATCGCGCCGATGCGCGAACCTTCGCGGATCAGCGGAGCTCCCCGAAGGGGGAACCATGTAAATCGGCACGACCGATTGAGCCGGCGGGGTATAAGGCTTGCCGCGTCAGGAGTCAAAACGCTTGGACGGCTCGTCTAACCCATTGAATAATAAAGATTCCCGGCGCCTCCCGGGCTGGTCTGTGCTGGCCTTTCTGGTCGCTGCGCCGCTGATCGGGCTGGCCGCTTTCTGGCTTTTGCCCGATCGGACCAACCTGTCGATGCTGGCCATCTTCTTCGCGGCGGGCCTGCTGGGCATCGCGGTCGCGGTCCTGCCGCTCGGTCGGAACGCGCCGGCCGCCCTCGGCTTGCGGCCCGTGGGCTGGCGCCCGATCGTCCTTGCGGTGGTGGGCACCACGGTCCTGTCCTTCGTCGTCAGCCAGCTCGGGCCGCAGCCCGAGGGGGTGCGGCAAGTCACGGAGGGCATCCAGGGCGTGCGGGCACTCCAGACCCTGGCCGTCCTGGGCATTTTGGCCCCTCTTGCAGAAGAACTCGTCTTCCGCGGCCTGCTTTACGGCTGGCTGGCCGGCCGGTGGAACAACCTCGTTGCCTTCGTGATCAGCTCGCTGGCTTTCGCGGCCGCCCATACAGAGCCCGTGCACATTCTTCTGGTCCTGCCGCTGGGCTTCTGGTTCGGCTGGCTGCGCTGGCGTACCGGCTCGCTGTTGCCGACGATCGTGGCGCACATGATCAACAACACGATCGCCGTGGCGGCCGCGGCGTTCCTGGGCGGCTCCTGATCGGAGAGATCAGGAGGCGAGCTTGCGCTCGACGAAGTCGAGCCGGTCCTGGCCCCAGAAGATCTCGCCGTCGATGACGAAGGACGGAGCGCCAAAGACGCCCTGCTCGATGGCGTGTTTGGTGTAGGCCTCGCGCTTCTCGGCGATGCCCGATGCTTCGCTGGCCTTCATCACCGCCGCGCCGTCGAGGCCACAGCCGTCGATGATCGCCTTCAGCGTGTCCGGATCGCCGCTGTTCTTCTCCTCGGCCCACAGACCGGTCAGCACGGCGTGAGCCACCTTGATGGCGTCCGCCATGCGACCCTGCTCGCGGAGCGCGATCACGCACTTCGCGGCCGGCACTTCGTTCGCGGGAAAGAACTTGGGTTCCAGTGTCGTCTTCACGCCGAGATGGTCGCGCCAGCGCTTCAGCTCCATCATGCGATAGGCTTGGCGTTGCGGCGAACGCTTGGGCAGCGGCAGGCCGCCGGATACGGCGAAGATCGAGCCGAAATCCACCGGCCAGATGGTGACCGTCGCGGCATGCTTCTTCGCCATGGCGTCGAAGCGCGCGGACCCGAGGTAGGTCCACGGCGAATTCAGCGAGACGTAGTAGTCGACATGCTTGCCCATGCGGTCCTCGTATTTCTTCAGTGGCGCGGACTGTGGCGCAAAGCCTGTCGATGCGCCATCTTCGCGGCGTGACCGAAGACGCTCATTCCGGACGGGCCATTGCCATCACCGGCGGCGACGCCGCCTATTTCGGCCTGATGCGCGATTGCATCGAGTCGCTTCAGGCTACGGACGAGGGTCGGGCGCTGGCGCTCGGAGTGCTCGATTGCGGGTTGACCGGGGAGCAACGCGCGTGGTGTCGCGAACGCGGTGCAACGCTCGTCGTGCCCGAGTGGGATTTCGACTTCCCGGGCCGCGAGAACCTGAAGGACGGCTACAAGGCGCTGACGGCGCGGCCCTTCCTGCCGCGCTATTTTCCGGGCTTCGACCTGTATCTCTGGATCGACGGCGACTGCTGGGTACAGCAGGGCGACGCGGTCGATCTGTTCCTGAGCGCCGCGCGCACCGGCGCACTGGCCGTCGCACCCGAGATTCACCGCTCGATGCGCCACTATCGGCACGCCTGGAAGGAATTCTCGACGATCAACGGCGCGGCGTTCGAGGCCTGCTTCGACCGGGAAACCGCCGAGCGGCTGATCCGCTATCCGCTGATCAATGCCGGTGTTTTCGCGCTCGCGGCCGGGGCGCCTCACTGGCGGGGCTGGGCGGAACTGCTGGGCGAAGCCCTGCAGCGGTCCACCGACATGACCGACCAGGTGGCGCTGAACGTCCTGGTGTACGACCGCGGCTTCGCCTGCGAACCGCTGCCCAGTCGCTGCAACTGGCCGGTCCATCATGCCACGCCGGCCTGGGACGCCGGCCGGGGCCTGTTCGTCGAGCCGGCCATGCCCTACGAGGCGCTCGGCATCCTGCATCTCACGATCTACACCAAGCGGCTCGCCACGCTCGACGTGCGCGAAATCGGCGGTCCGCACGCGGGCCAGGTGCGGGCGCGCTCGTTGCGCTGGCCCGGCCGAACCGCCATATAGCGCCGCATGGCCGGAACGCCTTTTCTCAAGATGCACGGGCTGGGCAACGACTTCGTCGTGCTCGATGCGCGCGGCGCTGCGCTCGATCTCACGCCACCGCGCCGGCGCGCTATCGCCGACCGCCGCCTGGGCGTTGGCTGCGACCAGCTCATCGTGCTGGAGCAGCCGACCGAAGGCGAGGCCGACGTCTTCATGCGCATCTACAATCCCGACGGCACCGAGGCCCAGGCCTGCGGCAACGCCACGCGCTGCGTCGCCTCGGTGGTGATGGACGAACTCAAGGCCGAGGAAGCGACGATCCAGACGATCGCCGGCCTGCTCGAATCGCAGAAGGTCGGCCGCGGCGCCAACGGCCTGCCCGTGATCTCCGTCGACATGGGACTGGTGCGGATGGACTGGCGCGAGATTCCGGTCGCGACGGCGTGCGACACGAATCACATGCCGGTCGGCATCGGCCCGCTGCAGGATCCGGTCGGCACCAATGTCGGCAATCCGCATGCGACCTTCTTCGTCGACGATCTGGCGGCGATCCCGATCACGGAGCTGGGGCCGAAGCTGGAGCACGATCCGTTTTTTCCCGAGCGTGTGAACGTCGGTATCGCCCAGGTGATCGGCGAGAACAGGGTGAAGCTCAGTGTCTGGGAACGCGGCGCGGGCCTGACGCTCGCCTGCGGTTCGGGCGCCTGCGCGGCCGGCGTCGCCGCGGCACGGCGCGGGCTCACCGGCCGCAAGGTCGATGTCGTGGTCGAGCACGGCACCCTCACCATCGAGTGGCTGCGCGACGATCATGTTTCGATGACCGGCGGCATCGCGCTCGCCTACAGGGGCGAACTCGACCGCTCCCTGCTTTCCTGAGGTGCCGCGGTGAGCGAGACGGAACCCGAGAAGAAGGGCTGGTTCGCGCGGTTTCGCCGGGGAACCCCGGCCGTCGAGACGCCCAGGCCGGCCGAGCCCGAAGTCGAGAAGCCTGAACCGGTAGAGCCGGCCGTCGCGGCCGAGCCCGAGACGGCCCCTGTCGAAGCGGTGGCCGAGAAGGAACCCGAGGTCGAGAAGCCCGAAGTGGAGAAAAAGGGCTGGCTGTCGCGTCTGCGCGAGGGCCTGTCGAAGTCGACCAAGAAGGTCGCCGAGAGCATCACCGGCCTCTTCACCAAGAAGAAGCTCGACCAGCAGACGCTCGACGATCTCGAGGATGCGCTGATCCAGGCCGATCTCGGCGTCACCGTGGCCAGCCGGCTCGTGGCCAAGCTCGGCAAGGAGCGCTTCGGCAAGGAAGTCACCGACGAGGAAGTGCGCGCGGCCTTCGCCGACGACATCGCGGAGATTCTTCAGCCGGTCGCCGTGCCGCTGTCCATCGATCCTGCGCGCAAGCCGCATGTCGTGCTGGTGATCGGCGTGAACGGCAGCGGCAAGACCACGACCATCGCCAAACTGGCCGGGCTCTACAAGGGCGAGGGTCGTTCGGTGATGCTGGCGGCGGGCGACACGTTCCGCGCCGCCGCGGTGGAACAGCTCAAGGTCTGGGGCGATCGCGCCGGCGTGCCCGTCGTGTCGAAGCAGACCGGCGCCGATGCCGCGGGCCTCGCCTACGAGGCGCTGGAGCGGGCGCGCGCCGAGAAGACCGATGTGCTGCTGATCGACACCGCCGGCCGCCTGCACAACAAGACCAACCTGATGGAAGAGCTCGCCAAGATCGTGCGCGTGATCCGCAAGCTCGATCCCGAGGCGCCGCATTCCTGCCTGCTGGTGCTCGATGCCACCACCGGCCAGAACGCCCACGCCCAGGTGGAAACGTTCAAGGCCATGTCGCCGGTCGATGCGCTGGTGCTGACCAAGCTCGACGGCAGCGCCAAGGGCGGTGTGCTGGTGGCGCTCGCCGAGAAGTTCAAGCTGCCGGTCGTGGCCATCGGTGTCGGCGAAGGCATCGACGATCTCAGGCCGTTCGAAGCCCGTGCCTTCGCGCGCGGATTGATGGGATTGCCGGCATGAGCGAGAAGAGCGACGACAACGGCGCGCGCAAACTCTACGCCACGGCGCTGGAACTTGCGCCTCTCATCCTGTTCTTCGTCGCCAACGGCCGCTGGGGCATCTACTGGGGCACCGGCATCTTCATCGTCGCGACGGCGGTCGCTCTGCCCTGCTATCGCTGGCTGGAGAAGCGCTGGCCGGTCATGCCGCTGGTCGGCGGCTTTTTCGTGCTGGTGTTCGGCGGCCTCACCATCTGGCTGCAGGACGACACTTTCATCAAGCTGAAGCCGACCATCGTGAACTGCCTGTTCGCCGTGATCCTGGGCGGCGGGCTCGTGCTGTTCAAGAAGCCGCTGCTGAAGCCGCTGTTCGGCGCGGCCTTCAAGCTGACCGACGAGGGCTGGTATCAGCTCACGATGCGCTGGACGATGTTCTTCTTCGTGCTCGCAATCGTGAACGAAGTGATGTGGCGGAACTTCCCGACCGACACCTGGATCGCCAGCAAGATGTTCCTGAGCTTCCCGCTCACGCTGGTCTTCGCCTTCCTGCAGATCCCGCTGCTGAAGAAGTATTGGGACGGCGACGACAATCCCTTCGCGCGGGGCAGCTGAGGCCGAGCAGAACTCGGCCAGCAAGCGGCAGGACATTGCTTGCAATGTCCGGGAGCGCCGAAGAACGATCGATCACCGCATGACCCCTCCGTCGCGTATGACGCGACACCTCCCCATTTGAATGGGGAGGAAAGAGCTCAGACGCCCTCGGGCTTCCTGGGCGGCCACATGCGGGCGAGGTCGCCGGTCGGGTTGGAGTAGGTCGAGAAGTCGGCCTTGTCGCGGGACTCGTGGAAATGCGCCAGCGCCCAGACGACGGTCGGAAAGGCGAGCTGGTCCCACGGGATATCGGCCCAGTCGACCAGCGCCACTTCCTCGCTCTCGATGCCGCAGGCGATGTCCGGCGTGACCAGCTTCGCGCGGTACATGATCTGCACCTGGCCGATGCGCGCCACGCTGTACATGGCCAGCAGCCGGTCGATCTCGATGGTGGCGCAGGCCTCTTCCAGCGCTTCGCGTTGCGCCGCCTGCTCGGTCGTCTCGCCCAGTTCCATGTAGCCGGCGGGCAGGGTCCAGAAGCCCTTGCGCGGTTCGATGGCGCGCCTGGCCAATAGAATTTTGTCTTCCCAAGTACAGACCGCGCCCGCGACCACCTTGGGATTCTGGTAGTGGATGAACTCGCAGCGCCCGCAGATCAGCCGCTCGCGATTGTCGCCCTCGGGCACCCGCTTCTCGAAATGCTCGGGCGGATCCCACGGCAGGCGGGGACGATCGGGTGGTGTCGGCGGGGCGCTCATGTTCCTCGCTCCTATGCAGCCCGGATCAGCGCCGCGACGCCGGGCAGGGTCTTGCCTTCCATCCATTCGAGGAAGGCGCCGCCCGCGGTCGAGACGTAGGAAAATTTCTCCTCGACGCCGGCTGCGGCCAGCGCCGCCACCGTGTCGCCGCCGCCGGCCACCGACAGGAGCTTGCCCGCCGTGGTGAGCCGCGCCACTTCCTGCGCCAGCGCGACCGTGCCGGTATCGAACGGCTTGATCTCGAACGCGCCGAGCGGGCCGTTCCACACGACCGTCGCGCAGTCGGCCAGCTCCTTCTGGTAGAGGGCGATCGACTTGGGCCCGACATCCAGGATCATCTGGTCGTCGGGGCAGGCATGGGAGTCGACGACGAGGTGAGGGGCGTTGGCCTTGAACTCGCCGGCGACCATGACATCGATGGGCAGAAGCACCGTGCACCTGGCGGCTTTGGCCTTCTCCACGATCTCGAGCGCGGTGGACGCCAGATCCTTCTCGCAAAGCGACTTGCCGACAGGGAACCCCTGCGCATGGAGGAACGTGTTGGCCATGCCGCCGCCGATGATCAGCCTGTCGACCTTGCCCACCAGATGGCCGAGCAGCTCGAGCTTGGTCGAGACCTTGGCGCCGCCGACGATGGCGCACACCGGGCGCTTCGGATTGCCAAGCGCCTTGTCGAGCGCTTCGAGCTCTTCCTGCATCAGGCGACCGGCGACTGCCGGCAGACGATTGGCGAGACCCTCGGTCGACGCATGGGCGCGATGGGCGGTCGAGAAGGCGTCATTCACATAGACGTCGCCCAGCAGCGAGAGCTTGTCGATGAAGCCCGCGTCGTTCTTTTCCTCCCCCTTGTGGAACCGCAGGTTCTCGAGGAGGAGCACGTCACCGGCCTTCATGTTGCGCACCGAATCCTCGGCGATGGGGCCGATGCAATCCTCTGCGAAGCCCACCGGCTTGCCGAGCGCCTTCTCCAGCGGCTCGATCAGCGGGCGCAGCGTCATCTCGGGCACGCGCTTGCCGTCGGGGCGGCCGAAATGGCTGAGCACGATCACCTTCGCGCCCTTGGCCGCCAGCTCCTTGATCGTGGGCGCGGCGCGCTCGATGCGCGTGGCATCGGTCACCTTGCCGTTCTTCATCGGCACGTTCAGGTCGACGCGCACCAGCACGCGCTTGCCGGACATGTCCATGGAATCGATCGTCTTGAAGGTCGTCTGCGGCATGAACTCTCTCTTGTCTGTCGAACGGCCGTCTGGCGTTTCCGCCGTCTAGCGCTTCCGAATAACGAATACCAGCACCTCGCCCTCGCGCGTCGCGGAGACCAGCTCGTGGCCGGTCTGCCGGCAGAAGGCCGGGAAATCTGCCTCGGCGGCGGGATCGGTCGCGCGCACCGTGAGCAGGCCGCCCGCGTCCAGCTCGCGCAGCTTGCGGTTGGCGCGCAGCACCGGCAAGGGGCAGAGCAGGCCGGTCGCGTCGTATTCCAGCGTGTCGGTCATCTTGGCCTGTAATATTGCATGGCCTCGGGCAGCCAGCGTCTGATGTCGGCAATGCGTGTCGTGTCCGCGGGATGGGTGCCGAGCCACTCCGCCTGCCGCTTGCCGGAACCGGCGGCGCGCATGCGTTCCCACAGGCCCACGGCCTCGCGCGGATCGTAGCCCGCCAGCGCCATCAGAACGAGGCCGATCCGGTCGGCTTCCGATTCCTGTGCGCGCGACATCGGCAGGATGTAGCCCACGGTGGCGCCTGCGCCGACCGCGGCCATCATGGCAGGCAAATAGGTGCGGCTGCGGCCGCTGACCGTTGCCGAGAGCGCGACCGCCGCGGCCGTCGTGCCGACCGACGCCACCATCTGGTCGCTCATGCGCTCGGCCCCATGGCGCGCCAGGGCATGGGCGACCTCGTGGGCGATCACGACGGCCATCCCGGCCTCGGTCCGGGTGATCGGCAGCAGGCCGGTGTAGACCACGATCTTGCCGCCGGGCAGGCAGAAGGCGTTCGGCTCGTTCTTGTCGACGGTCTTGAATTCCCAGCGAAAGTTCGGCGCACGCCACAGTTCCTGCGGCGGCCGCTCAGCGGCGGCGGCAATGCGGCGGCCGACCTTCTCGACCAGCGCATTGGTCTGCGCGTCGCGCGACAGCGTTTCCTTGCTCAGCACCTCGCGATAGGCCTGCAGGCCCATCTGTCGCTCTTCGCTTTCGCTCACCAGCATCATCTGCGAACGGCCGGATACCGGCGCCGTCTCGCAGGCAGCGAGCAGGGACGTGAGGCCGCACAATGTCAGCAGCAAGCGTGAGGCGAAAGCCATGCGGCGAAGTCTAGGGAACGTACCGGGTGCGGTCGAGCGTGCGCCGCGCGAGGGCGTGCCATAGGGGAGCGTCCACCGAACGAAGACCAAATTGAGCCCCCATCGCTATTCCACGATCGGCGACGAACTGTTCGCCGCCGGACGTTTCGACGAAGCCATGTCGGCCTATCGCCAGGCGCTTGCGGCGTCGCCGCGCGATGCGCAGGCGCGCATGGGCCTCGATGCGATTCTCGAACGCGCCCGCACCGCGCAACCCAACGCACAGCTCAGGACCTTGTTGCTGGAGGCCTATGCCGATGACGGTGCCAAATTGGGATGCGGTGGGCTGGGCGCGGCCAACCAACTCGTGGTGGGCTGGCCTTCCGACAACGACCTGCAGCGTCTCGCCGACGATCCCCTGCTGCACGCGTTCCTGCGCAAGTCGCTGAACCGCGACGCCGATCTCGAACGCAAGCTGCTGGCGTTGCGCAAGGCCGTCGCCGCCGCCGAGCCGAGCCCACAGGTCAGCGAGCTGATCGCGTCCCTCGCCGAGCAGGCGTGGCTCAATGAATAGATCTGGCCCGACGATCCGGCGATCGCCGACGAGCCGGCGGCGACGATGTTCCGGCCGCCCTCCGGTCCGCGCGCCGAGGTCGTCGAGGAACAGGGCCTGAAGGCCACGATCCCGAGATCGCGCCCATCACCGATGCCGTCTCGCTGTCGGTGCAGGCGATGTACGAGACCAATCCCTATCCGCGCTGGACGCATCTCGCGCGCCGGCCGCCGGTCGACGTGCGTGAGGCGTTGATGCGCGATTTCCCGCATGCGACCGAAGTCGAGTTCGGCGAAGGACCGCTCGAAGTATTGATGCCGGGCGCCGGCACGGGCCAGCATCCGCTGACCGTCGCCTCGTCATATGCGAATGCGCGCGTGACCGGCGTCGATCTCTCCCGCGCGAGCCTCGCCTACGGTAGCGCATGGCGGCACGCTACGGCATCGACAACATCGACTTCCTGCGCGGCGACATTCTCGACCTGCCGAAACTTGGTCGCAGCTTCGACCATGCCGAGTGCGTCGGCGTGCTGCATCACATGGCCGATCCGAGGGCGGGTCTGCAGGCGATCTCCACGGTGCTGCGGCCCGGCGCCTTCCTGCGGCTCGGCCTCTATGGTGAGAGTGCGCGTACCCTGGTCGTGAAGGCGCGGCGTGTCATCGAGATGGCGCGCCTGTCTTCGACTCTCGACGGTCTGCGCGAGTTTCGCCGCAAGGTGATGAGCGGCGAATGGCGGCGGCTGCGGCCGCTCACCGCCTGGGAGGATTTCTGGAGCGCGAGCCTGCTGCGCGACCTCTGCTTCCACGTGCAGGAGCATCGCTTCACGGTCTCGCGGCTGCGTTCGTTCCTCGAAGGAGGCGGGCTGCGTTTCCTCGGCTTCGAATTCAACGTCGGCGCGTCGCAGAGCGCGGCGGCCCATGCCGGCCCGCTCGAACTCTATCGGGCGCGCTTTCCCACCGAACGGACGATGTCCGACCTCGCCCGGTGGGAGCAGCTCGAACGCGAGAAGTCGAACCTGTTCCCGGGCTATGCCTTCATCTGCCAGAAAGAACTATGCTGCTTCCCCCTTCAAATGGGGAAGTGCCCCGTCATACGGGGCGATGGGGTCATGCGCCTCAGCGCCATCGCTTTGACCCCTCCGTTGGCGATTACGCCGACACCTCCCCATCTGAGTGGGGAGGCGGGTCTTCAGTCGGCGAAGAAGCCCGGCCCGCCGCGGCGCTTCAATTCTTCGCCGGCATCGCGGCCCATTGCGGCCGCATCGGTAGCGCTGCCACGGCGTTCGGTCTCGATCACCTGCGACCCATCGGGCCGGGCGATCAGGGCGCGCAGGTGCAGCGCGCCGTCCGTCAGGATCGCGTGACCCGCGATCGGCGTGCGACAGGAGCCGTCGAGCACGACCAGCATCGCCTGCTCGGCGCGTACGCAGACGGCGGTGGCTTCATGGTCGATGTTGGCGAGCCAGCCGCGGGTCCGCGCGTCGTCGGTGCGGGCCTCGATGCACACCGCGCCCTGTCCGACCGCGGGCAGCATCTCGGCTTCGGGAATGGGCGTGCCTACTTCGGGCCTGCCCAACCGCTTCAACCCGGCGAGCGCCAGGATCGTCGCGTGAACGGTGCCGGCCGCGCGCTTGGCGAGGCGTGTTTCGACATTGCCGCGAAAGGTGACGATCTGCAGGTCGGGCCGCCGATGCAGCAGCAACGCCTTGCGGCGCAGCGCCGAGGTCCCGACGATGGCGCCGCGCGGGAGCGCGTCGATGCGTTCCAGGTCGCCGGCGATCAGCACGTCGCGTGCATCCTCGCGCGGCAGGAAAGCGGAGACGGCGAGGCCCGGCGGCTGCGCGGTCGGCATGTCCTTCATGCTGTGCACGGCCGCATCGATGCGGCCGGCCAGCAGCGCTTCCTCGATCTCCTTGACGAACAGGCCCTTTCCTCCCGCCTCCGAAAGCGGCCGATCCTGGATCACGTCGCCGGTGGTCCTGATCGGCACGATCTCGATCGAACCGGGAGCGGAGAGGGCCGGAACGGAGCGGGCGAGGGCGTCGCGCACCAGGCCGGTCTGGGTGAGCGCGAGAGGACTGCCGCGCGTGCCGAGGCGAAGGAGGGGGGGCATCATGGCCGCTGCTCTAGCTTAGGTTGCCTGCGCGCGCCACCGGCGACGAAGCCGTTGCCGCAAATTCAAGACCGCGTGAATTGGCGCGTAGCGATGCCATCCCGGCCAGCGTTCCGGTCATTTCGCTGTGACGTGGCGCGCCAACATGTGGGTCAACATCAATCTCTTTCCGTCATGGTTGCTGCATCTGGTCCGTCCCTATGGCGGCACGGCCGAGCGCATCTCCATCGCCTCAATCTCAGCTTCCAGGACGACGGCAAGACGCCATCTGGCGCTGCGGCCTTCCGCCCTCTAGAAATCACGCATGCGCGTGATGGGAATCGAAACGAGCTGCGACGAGACGGCTGTCGCCGTGATCGAGGCGCCGGCGGGAACGCAGGCGGTCGGCAGAATCCTTTCCAATACCGTCTACAGCCAGCTCACCGAGCATCGCCGCTTCGGCGGCGTCGTGCCCGAGATCGCCGCGCGTGCGCACCTCGAACGGATCGACGGGCTGGTCGCGCAAGCGCTCGACGAGGCAGGGCTCGGGCTGGCGGATCTCGACGGCATTGCCGCGACGGGCGGGCCTGGCCTGATCGGCGGCGTGATGGTGGGGGTCATGACCGCCAAGGCGCTGGCCTTCGCACATGAAAAGCCCTTCATTGCGGTCAATCACCTCGAAGGCCATGCCTTGTCGGTGCGGCTGACCGAGCCGGTCGCGTTTCCCTATCTGCTGCTGCTGGTGTCGGGCGGGCATTGCCAGCTGCTGACAGTGCGCGGCCCTGGCGACTTCACGCGGCTCGGCACGACCATCGACGATGCGGCCGGCGAGTGTTTCGACAAGACCGCCAAGCTGCTGGGCCTCGGCTTTCCCGGCGGGCCTGCCGTCGAGAGGGCGGCGGTCGGTGGCGATCCGCGCCGCTTTGCTCTGCCGCGGCCGATGTGGCGCAAGCCCGGTTGCGATTTCTCCTTCTCCGGCCTCAAGACCGCCGTGCGACTGGCGGTCGAGAAACTGCCGGCCGACGATCCGCAGGCCATCGCCGATCTCTGCGCCTCCTTCCAGCGCACGGTGGGCGATGTCTTCGCCGACCGTTGCGCCAACGCGCTGGCCCTCGCGCCCTCGTCGACGCTGGTGGTGGCGGGCGGCGTCGCGGCCAATGTCTATCTGCGCGGCCGACTGGAGGAGATCGCGGCGTCGCATGGCGCGACCCTGGTCGCGCCGCCTGTCAGGCTCTGCACCGACAATGGCGCCATGATCGCCTGGGCGGGCGCCGAGCGGCTGCGCCTCGGCCAGGTCGACACGCTCGATTTCCGGCCGCGACCGCGCTGGCCGCTCGATCCTGCCGCCGCCAATCGGATGTAGAGTGCCGCCATGAGCCAGGCCCCGCCCGTCTTCGAAACCGTCGCCGCCTTCGCGACGCCGATCCTGATCGCCGATCTTCCCGACGGTCCGCAGCTCAATGCCGCGCTGATCCCGGTCCTGGCCAAGCGCGAAGCCGAGCAGCCGAACGAGCCGCACAGCACGCTCGGCGGCTGGCAGTCGACCTGGGACCTCGACAAATGGGCGGGCGTTCCGGCAATCAAGCTGCTGGCGATCGCGCGCAACATCGCCAACCGCAGCACCAGCGATCGTGAAGGCAATGCCGTCACCATCGCGTGGAAGGCCAACATCTGGGCCAACATCAACCGCGGCGGTCACGGCAACGAGTTCCATTCCCATCCCGGCAGCTACTGGTCGGGCGTCTATTATGTCGACGATGGCGGCATCGCGGCCGATCCGTCGTTGGGCGGCGAACTCGAGTTCATGGATCCGCGCGGACCGGCGCCGGCGATGTATGCCCCCTATCTCGCCTTCAGCCTGCCGGGCGGCCTGTCGGTCGGCACCAACCAGACGATCTCGCCGCGGGCCGGGCGGCTGGTGATGTTCCCGTCGTGGGTGCTGCATCAGGTGCGACCCTATCGCGGCACCGCCCAGCGCATCTCCATCGCCTTCAATCTCAGCCTGTGACCGACATCGCCCATATCGGCGTCGTCGGCGGCGGCGCCTGGGGAACGGCGCTGGCCTGTCTCGCACGCCGGGCCGGTCGCAAGGTGACCCTCTGGTCGCGCGATCGCAGTGTATCAGCCGCGATCGCGCACGACCGTCGCAACGAAATCTACCTGCCGGGACAATCGCTCGATGCCGGCATCGAGGCCGCGGCCACCCTCGGCGAGCTGTCCGCCTGCGACGTGATCCTGCTCGTCTGCCCCGCGCAGGCCGTGCGGGCCCTGGCGCGCGACCTGCCGGGAGTCGCGCCCGTCGTGATCTGCGCCAAGGGCATCGAGGCCGCGACCGGTCTGCTGATGCCCGAGGTGCTGGCGGAAGTGCTGCCGGGCCGGGCCGTCGCGATGCTGTCGGGGCCGAGCTTCGCGGAGGAGGCGGTGCAGGGACTTCCCACCGCGGTCAGCATCGCCACGGGCGACGCCGCACGGGGGCGCGATCTCGCGGCCGCGCTCGCGGCGGGCATGTTCCGTCCCTACTGGACCGATGATGTCGTCGGCGTGTCGCTGGGCGGTGCGGTCAAGAACGTGCTGGCCATTGCGGCCGGCATCGTCGAAGGCCGCGGCCTCGGTCACAACGCCGCCGCCGCACTCATCACCCGCGGCTTCGCCGAGATGGCGCGGCTGGGCCTGGCCATGGGCGCCAATCTCGAGACGCTGACGGGCTTGAGCGGGCTGGGCGATCTCGTCCTCACCTGCCACGGGCCGTTGTCGCGCAACCGCGCGCTGGGCGCGGCGCTCGGCCGGGGCACGACGCTGGCGCACTACATGGAAGGGCGGCGGCAGGTGGTCGAGGGCGAGGCGACGGCGCCGGCCGTTCTCGAACGCGCGGCAAAGCTCGGCATCGAAATGCCGATTTGCACCGCCGTCGATGCTATCCTGCACCGCGGCGCGGACCTCGACGAGGCGATCCGCGCCTTGTTGGCACGGCCGCTGCGCCGTGAAGGCGAATGAAGCTGGGGGAATGACATGGCTTATTGGCTCATCAAGTCCGAGCCGTCGGCATATTCGTGGACGCAGTTCGTCGCCGACAAGAAGACCTCGTGGACCGGCGTGCGCAATGCGCAGGCCGCGATGAACCTCAAGGCGATGAAGCCCGGCGATCGCTGTTTCTTCTACCATTCCAACGAGGGCAAGGAGATCGTCGGCCTCGCCGAGGTGGTGAAGTCGGCCTATCCCGATCCCACCGACGAGGCCGGCAAGGCCGTCACCGTCGACGTGAAGGCGCTGGGGCCGGTCAACACGCCGGTGACGCTGGCGGCGATCAAGGCCGAGCCGAAGCTCAAGGATTTCGGCCTGGTGCGCCAGTCGCGCCTGTCGGTGGTGCCGGTTTCCGCCGAACAGTGGAAGCTCATCGAGAAGATGGCCAAGTAATCCGGCTTCGCCAGGCATCACGACAATGGTCGACAATACCCGCGGCATCGTGGCGATGCTGGCGTCGGTCGTCGTCTTCATCTTCAACGATGCGCTGATCAAGCTCGCGGCCGAAAACATGCCGTCGGTGCAGGCGATCGGCATGCGCGGCCTCTTCGCCACGCTCTGGTGCGCGCTGGCGATGCTGGCGACCGGTGACTGGCGCAGGATCTCGTATGCGGTGCATCCCCAGGTGATGCTGCGCAGTGGACTGGAAGCTGCTGCGGCCATCATCTACCTGATCGCGCTGTTCCAGATCCCCTTCGCGATCGCCACGGCCGTCAACCTCTCGATGCCGCTCATCCTCACGGTGCTGGCCGTCCTCGTCCTCAAGGAGGACGTGCGCTGGCGACGCTGGACGGCGGTCGGCGTGGGTTTCGTGGGTGTCCTGCTGGTGATCCAGCCGCGGCCCGGCGACATCAACGGCTGGACCTGGGTGGCGCTCACCGGCACCTGCCTCAGCGCCTGCCGCGACGTCGTCGCCCGCCACCTGCCGCCCGCGGTGCCGACGCTGGTCGTGTCCTTCTCGACGGCGATCACGGTCGCGATCGCCGGCTGCATCTGGGCGTTGTTCGAGGGGTGGCAGCCGATCGATGCGCAGACCTGGGGCTATCTCGCCGCGTCCTCGCTGCTGCTCGCCATGGGATACCAGTTCCTCGTGATCGCGCTGCGTTCGGGCGGCGAGATCTCGGTGATGGCACCGTTTCGCTATTCGTCGATCCTGTGGGCGCTGGGCATCGGCTACGTGGTGTGGGGCGAAGCCCCCAACACCCTTGCTCTCTGCGGCATCGCCGTGATCGTCGGTTCAGGCCTCTACATCCTGCACCGCGAGCGGGTCAGGACCTGAGCGGATGCTTCGCGTCTACTTCGCGACCCAGGCTTCGTAGTCGCGGGCGACCTCCTCGACCGCGGTGTCGTAGAAGCGCTTGCCGTGTTCCGGCGTTGCCTGGTTCGGGTCCGAGCCGATGCGGCCGTCCGGAAAGGTGCGGCGATAGTCCTCGGCGTCGGCGAACGATCCGTTCGGCGCGATGCGCGGCTCCATCTCCTTGCGCTGGATCGTCTCGGGATACTTGTACCAGGTGAGCGCAACCTCCGAGGCGGTGGCATGGCTGCCCTCGCCGGTCGGATAGAGTTCCGAACTCAGCCGCTTGATGCCCGGCCCGTCCCACCAGTTGCGAAGGGCGCACTTGATGGAAGGCTGGTTGCTCATGCGCTCCATCGAGCGCTCGGCATAGATCTCGGAGAAGGCGGCGGTGACGGTGGCGATGTTGCCGCCATGGCCGTTCACGAAGAAGAAGCGCGTGAACCCGTGCCGCGCCAGCGACACGACGGTGTCGCGCACGACGGCGATCAGGGTCGTGGGCTTCAGGGTGATCGAACCGGCGAAGTCGAGATGGTGCTGCGCCATGCCGACGGAAATGGTCGGCGCCACCAGCGCGCCCACCTTCTCGCCGGCGCCGCGCGCGATCATCTCGGCGGTCAGCGCGTCGGTACCGATTAGGCCCGTGGGGCCATGCTGCTCGGTCGAGCCGATCGGGATGATGATCCCGGTCCGGGTCTTGAGATAGTCGTCGACGAACTGCCAAGTCTTGAGCTGAAGCTGCACGAACCGAAACTCCTGTGATTTGTCCGCAGGATGCGTCGCTTCGTGCAGCGAGACAAGAATATCGATGGGCGTCGTCAGCCCGGCACGACCCTGGCGGCCAGCCGGCGCTTGTCGAGGTCGGCCAGCGCCTTTTCGCGGGCGTCGGAGATCTGCTTGGCCTCGATCGTGCAAAGCTCCCGGTTGGTCGAGCTGCAGCGGGTATTGATGAGGTCGATCTCCGCCTTGGCGCCGGACTCGATGCGCTGTCGGATGCCGGCATAGTGCGCGTCGCGCGCTTCGTCGCTCGGGAAGCTCGCGGGCGTCAGGATGACCATCACGCGTTCCGGGTACTTGTTGTTGGCGCCGGAAGCCGCGTCGATGGCGACGCCGACCAGGCCGCCCAGCAGGATGTTGCCCACCGTGGCGCCGGTGAAGCTGGCGACCAGAACCTCGTTCGACTGTTCGTAGCCGTCGAGGTTGCAGGCGAGCGTGACGGTTTCCTTGGAGCGCGAGAGGGTCACCTTGCCGGGCGTCGGCTTGACGAAGCTGACGGCGGCACCCTGCCGGTTGGCCGTGCAGGCGGCGCCCTTCGGCTCGGTGTCGACATAGACTTCCTGGGTGGTGCCGCCGACCACTGTGGCGCAGGCCGCGGTGGTCGCAAGCAACGCAACACTCATCATCAGGCGGCCGACGACCGCCATTCTACCGACGCTCATTCTCTGGTTTCTCCCCCTGCCGGAAAGCCCGACGGAGGAGTGCTACCATGGGGCGTGGGAGAGATGAAAGAACAACTAGGAGGATGGCAGCGGCTCGCCCAGATCGCCTTCGCTGCTGATCAGCAGCACGCGCGAGTCCGGGCCGAGGCCGAGTGCCTTGAAGGCTTCGGCGTCGGTGCAGACGCGCATCAGGCCGGCGAGGCCCGCACAGCCGGAGGGGCCGGAGACGATGGCAGGGTCCTCGCCCAGCGGCTGGGCGTAGAGGCGGCGGGCCGGGAGCACGTCGTCTTCCCGGATGGTCATGAACCAGTCGGCCGCCGCGCCGATGATCGGCCAGGTCACGGGCGAGATCTCGCGGCAGGCGAGGCCGCCCATCACCGTGTCGGCATTGCCGCTGGCCAGCGTCGGCTTGCCCGCGAGGTTGCTCTGGAACCAGCAATCGGCGCTTTCGGGCTCGACGACGATGGAGACCGGGCGCTGCTCGCAGACCGTCCAGAGATAGCCGATCACCGCGGCCGCCAGTCCACCGACGCCGGCCTGTACGAAGACATGGGTGGGCGCCGCGCCCCACTGCTGGACGGCCGCCTCGTGGACCAGCACGCAGTAGCCGCGCATGACGCTGCGCGGCACCGAATCGTAGCCTTCCCAGGACGTGTCCGAGATGATCGTCCAGCCCCTGGCGGCGGCCTGGTTGCGGCACTCGGCGACGGCGGTGTCGTAGTCGCCGTCGACGCGGATCACCTCGGCGCCGCGGGCGCGGATCGCGGCTTCCTTTTCCGCGCTGGTGAACTTCGGCAGGAAGATCACGCAGCGATTGCCGAACAACTTTGCCCCGGCCGCGACCGAGCGGCCGTGATTGCCGGAACTGGCGGCGGTGAAGACGAACTTGCCCGTGATTTCCTTGTGCTCGCCTTTCATCACGCTCTCGAAGGAGGGCGAGGAATGATAGGCGTCGCCGACCGCGCCGGTCAGCACGTTGGCCACGGCGATCACGCCGCCCAGGGCCTTGAAGGCGCCGAAGCCGAATCGCTGGCTCTCGTCCTTGACCCGGATCTCGCCCACGCCCAGCCGCGCCGCCAGGGCCGGCAGCTCGAAGAGCGGCGTGGGCTTGTGGGCCGGGCAGGCCTTCAGCTCCTCGCAGAGTTCGGGAATGCCGTTGGGATTGATCACGAACTGCTGTTCGCGACCGAATTCGAGGGGGCGCAGGGCCCGCGGATTCTTGGCCAGCCAGGGGGTCGTCATGACCCGGTCATAGCATGCTAAGCTCGGTAAAACGGAGTGGCCCATGAAGGTGAATGTCGAAGTGACCTGTACGCCCGAGGAGGCTCGCGCCTTCATGGGGCTGCCGGACATCAAGCCCATGCAGGACCGAATCATGGGCGAGATCGAGGAACGCCTGCGCAGCAGCCTGGGCGCCATGAACCCCGAGACGATCTTCAAGACCTGGCTGCCGGCCTCCATGCAGGGCATGGACCAGATGCAGCAGATGCAGCAGGTCTTCTGGTCCCAGCTCGCCAACATCGCCACCGGCGGATCGACCAAGAAGGAGTAGGCGGATCATCATGAGCCAGCGTGACAAGCCAGCCGATCCCAAGCCCTACTACGAGGCCCACGTCTTCTGCTGCACCAACCGGCGTCCGGCCGGCCATCCCCGCGGCTGCTGCGCCGAACGGGGCGGCGAGGCGCTGCGCGATCACATGAAGAGCAAGGCCAAGGCGCTCGGCCTCAAGAACGTGCGGATCAACAACGCGGGCTGCCTCGATCGCTGCGAGCTGGGACCGACCCTCGTCATCTATCCCGAGGGGATCTGGTACCGCGTGCCCACCAAGGAAGACGTCGACGAGGTGCTCGACACGCACCTGCTGAAGGGCGGCCGGGTCGAGCGGCTGATGTTGAAGCCGGAAGACAAATAGCCGGCGGAACGGGGCGGGGAGCCTGCTACTCCGATCGCGTTCTGCCTAAGAATCTGGCGGCAGTCGAATTGCTGAAGAAGCGCACGCTGACCAATCTCTATAACGAACGCCCGACCTGGCTGGCGCACGAGGAAGTTGCATGGGTGACATCAAGCTGTTTCGCGTTGCCAATGGAATAGTGGACGAGCTGTCGGGCACGACGGACACGATCGAGAAGTCGGTCCAGACCCAGTTCGAGAAGAATCTCGAAGTCCTGCTGGGTGTTCGTTTCCTCGCCAGCGAATTCACCATCACGGAAGGCCGGGTCGACACTCTGGGGCTCGATGAGAACGGATGTCCCGTCATCATCGAGTACAAGCGCGCCTCGAACGAGAACGTCGTCACGCAGGGTCTGTTCTATCTCGACTGGCTCATGGGCCATCAGAAGGATTTCCAGTGGCTGGTTCTCGAGAAGTTCGGGAAGAAGGTGGCCGACGCCGTCGACTGGTCGGCGCCCCGGCTCATTTGCATCGCAGGTGACTTCAACCGCTACGACTACAATGCGGTCAGGCAGATGCAACGAAACATCGAGTTGATCCGTTATCGCCGCTTCGGGGCTGACCTTCTCATGCTCGATCTGGTCTCCGTGACTTCCTCGAAGGGACCACAGACCGGTGGTGGCGTCCCAGGCAAGGGTCAGGCGGGAGGCGGATCCCCGAGTAAGCAAAAGACGATCATCGCCGTGATGGCGGAGCTCGATGCCGGCATGATCGATCGGTTCGAGGCGCTCAAGGCCTATCTGGAGGCTCTGGGCGATGACGTTCAAGAGACGACGCTCAGTTATTACATTGCCTTCAAACGCATCAAGAATTTCGCCTGCATCGAATTTCGACCGACGACGTCGCGAATCTACGTCTTCGTGAAGGTCGATCCCGCCACCGTGGCCCTCGAACCGGGCTTCACGCGCGACGTGTCGAAGATCGGACACTATGGAACCGGCGATCTGGAGATCACATTGACGACGCCCGAAGACTTGGAACGGGCGAAGCCGCTCATCAAGCGGAGTTACGACGAGTCCTGACCGGTCGTCCAACGTGGGCGGCCTGAAGCGCGGAGGTGTTGTCCTCTATTTCATGGCTTCAAGTGGAAAAGAGGTCCCTCCACTCCGCTTCGCTACGGTCGGGACGGCGGAGTTTCTCGCATCCGCTAGCCCGACATCACGAGGCGGGCATCTCGATCTCGAAGTCAGGTTTTCTTGAGCATTTCGCTCGCAAGCGCCGTCCATTCCGCTTCGAGCGATTGCTGCGACACGGGCCGGCCGGCGCGGCGATACCAGTAGCCGGCGTTGGACAGATCGCCCTCCTCGCGATGGAGGTGGGCATGGACGCTGTCGCAATCGGCCTCGCCCTCGTGTGCCTGGACGCATTCATGAGCCCGCGCCCAGTCGCCGCGACGCACCCACCACAGGGCCTGCAGCGCCGGGCTCGAGCCGGCAGGCGGCTGGTCGGCGGTGATGCTGGTGGTGAAGGTGGCGAGCGCGCTCATGGCTCCTCCTAGCGGCGCTTCAGGCGGAAGCGCAGCAGATGGATGCGATGGGAGAAGAAGCCCCAGGCCGAGAACTTGAGATAGCGCTCGTAGCGCCGCGTCTGGTCCTTGCCGACCATCTCGATCGCCTCGGCCCGCCGGGCCTTGAGGTTGGCGGCCCAGATCTCGCAGGTCCGGCCGTAATCGTTGCGGTCGTTGCGGAAGCGCTCGACCTCGAACAGGCCGTTGGCGGCGGCCAGGATTTCCGGCAGGCGCGGCAGTTCGGAGTCGGGGAAGATGTCCTCGACCAGCGGCCCCATCGGCACTTTGTCGTCGGGATCGCCATAGGCGATGGTCTGCAGGGTCATGCGCGCATCGGGCGCCAGCATGTCGCGGCAGCGCGTGAAGAAGTGGCGGTAGATCGCCGTCTTTGTGGCCGAATCGTCCTTCGGCTTGGTGAAATGCTCGAAGGCACCGACCGAAATGATCGAGCCGTAGGGCTCTGCCGGCTGGTGGTCGGCCCAGCTCTCGACGCGGATCTCGACGGGCGGCGCGCCGGCATCGCGGATCGCTGCACGCGCGAGCTCGGCCTGGGCGTCGCTCAGCGTCAGGCCGACGCCGCGCGCCAGCGGCGGCGCGCCGGGGGCGCGGTTCGCGACGGCGGCGCGCAGCATGCCGCCCCAGCCGCAGCCGATGTCGAGCAGGCTTGCCGAGCGATCGGCGCCGGCGTTGCGCAGATGCCAGTCGATCTTGCGCCGCTGCGCATCGGCAAGGGGCGCGTTATCGCTCTCGTCGCGCCACATCGCCGACGAGTAGGTCATCGTCTCGTCCAGCCAGAGCCGGTAGAAGTCGTTGCCGACGTCGTAGTGCGCGCGAATCGCCTCGGGCGACGCGCCGGTGGCCGTTGTCTGTTCACTCATCGATTGGTTCCGATCATCATTTCGCCACCATAGTCCATTTGCGTGTCGGTGCCGAAAGCGGGATTGACCTGCCTTTTGGTCGCCTTGCATCAAGATGACGTTTGTCTCAGAAATGCCACCGCGCGGGCGTGGATCGGGCGCTATAAGCGCGCCTCGTGCAAAAGGGTTCAGGCAGGCAGGATTGCTCCCGAATGACGACGATGGACGAGCCGCAGGGCGTTGGACAGAAGGGCCGCTTCTATCTCACCAAGAACATCTGGGTTCCCCAGGAGCCGCTGGAGAAGCTGAACCTCAGGCTCTCCGACTGGATCCTGCGGAACATGCCGAAGCTGCCGCTGGCCGGTGAGGAGGCGCTGAAAGCATTCCCGGTCCTGTCCGAGCTTTCGAAGAGTCACGACAAGATCAAGGCCGACCTGAACTACCTGCTCAGCCACCATGAAGAAATCCCGGCCCTGCACGAGGTCCATCCGCGCGATCTCTACGTGCCGGGCCGTGCCTGGCGCACGTTCCTGCTGAAAATCTACGGTCACGAGATCACGGCGAATACCGCCGCGGTTCCGGACACGATGGCCGCCATCAACCGCCTGCCCGGCGTCCATACGGCACTGTTCAGCATCCTGGCCGGCCGCGCCGAGATCGAGCCGCACCGGGGCTCCGCCGCCGGGGTCATCCGCTTCCATTATCCGCTGATCGTGCCGGGCGAGCCGGAGAAATGCTGGATCGAGATCGGCGGCCACCATTTCTTCTGGGAGGAGGGCGTGCCGCTGGTATTCGACGACACGCGCGAGCACTGGGTCAAGAACCAGACCGACGAGACGCGCGTCGTGCTGATCATCGACTTCAACGCCGACATGCCGTTCCCGGTGAACCTCTACACCACGCTGCGCTACGAACTCGGCCGGCGCAGTGCGGAGGTGAAGGCGGTGTACGACCGTGCCGCTATCGGCGTGCCGCCGCGTTCGGCCGCCTGACCGGGATCATTCGACCAGTTCGGCGAGCCTCGTGATGATGCGGGTCGGCTGCGCCGTCGCGTTGGCCGGCACGCCGGCCTTGAACGGGTCGTACCAGATGCCGCACATGCCCAGCATCTGCGGCGCCACGACTTCCCACTCGTAGTTGTCGCCGACCATCCAGGCATCCTCGGGGCCGACGCCCAGCCGCTCCAGTGCGTGGCGATAGACGCCAAGCTCGGGTTTGCCCTGGCCGAACTCGCCCTCGATCTGGATGTGATGGAAGCGGTGGGCCAGTTCGAACCGCTCGATCTTGGCGCGCTGCGTCTCCGACGCTCCGTTGGTCACGAGGGCCAGGCGCACGCCGGCATCGCGCAGCGCGTCGACCGTGGCATGGGCATCGGGATAGAGCCGGTATTCCTGGCGCCGCAGCTCGGTGAAGGAATCGGCGATGCGGTCGGCCAGCGCGTCGTCCGGGCGGCCGAGCCGGGCGAGGCCGCGACGGACCGACAGGCGGCGCGCACCGGGAATGTCGAGGCGCCACTTCGCCGCCTCGGCACGATCGTTCCAGAAGGCCCGCGCTTCCTCCATCACCGCCGTGCGTACCCGCGCGATGGCGGCCTCGTCATGGGCGTCGAGATGCGCGGAGAAGACGTGGAGCAGGCGCGTCCACGCCTCCTCGGGCTGGGCGTAGGCGCGGATCAGAGTGTCGTCCATGTCGAACAGGATCGCGCGCGGAAGGCCCGCTTTGGAAAGACCGGCCATCTCAGTTGGTCGGCTGGCCGGCGAAGGTCGTGGGCGCGGGGCTGATCACCACGCCGCGATCGCCCTGGATCTCGATCACGGCGAGCGCCCGCTCGGAGCGGCCATCGGGCAGGAAGCGGAAGATGCCGTCGACGCCGGAGAAGCCGCTGGGGTTGGTGAGCGCTTCGGCGGAGAAGTCGCCGCCGGGCTTCAGTCGCGCGAGATGGCCGGCGAGGCCGACCCCATCATAGGCGAGGGTCGCCAGTCGATGGGGCGGACGCCCGTAGGTCGAGACGAAGCGCCGCTCGAAATCGGCGCGCTTGGCCGGATCCGGCGCGGCGTACCAGGCGCCTCGCAGCATGGTCTCGGTGCCCACGCCGGGGAAATCCCAGACGCCCGTGCCGATCAGCTGCACCGCGCGCCCGTCGAGACCGTTCGTGGCGAGAGAGGCGAGGGCGATGGGAAGTGTGGGCGGCGCGACGGGCACCAGAACGGCGAGCTTGCCGCCGTCGCCCTTGGCCGATGCGGCGAGCTGACGGGCCTGGATCGGGATGTCGGTGCCGTTGGGATCGAAGAATTCGCGGCCGACGACGGTGCCCCCGCGCGTGTTCACATAGGTTTCGAGGGTGCGGGCCATCTGCTCGCCATAGGACGTCTGCGGCGCGAACGTCGCGAACCGGCGAATGCCCGATTCGAAGGCGTGGTCGACCACGCGGCGGACCTGGGGCGGGGCCGCGATTCCCATGATCCAGACGCCGCGCTGGGCGACCTGTTCGTCGTTCGAGAAGGCCACCACGTTCATGCCGCCCTGGTTGACCAGGGGCACCAGAGCGGAGGCCGACGTACCGTAGAGCGGTCCGAGGACGAGGGCGGCGCCGTCGATGCGCGCCTTGCGATAGGCTTCGATAGCGGTATCGGCGCTGTCGCCGCTGTCATAGGCGGAGAGCGCCAGTTCCTTGGAGCCGCTGTCGAACAGGGCCATTTCGGCGGCCTGCTGCATCGCCTGCCCGATCGGGGCGGCCCGGCCGCTGAGCGGCAGCAGGAGGGCGATGCGCACCTTGCCCGAGGCGGTGAGCGGCGAACCGGATTGGGCCGCAACGGTCACCGGTCGCGCGGCGGGCGTGCTAGTCTTGGGCGGCTCGCTGCAGGCGCCCAACAGGAAGGCGGTGGTGGCGAGCACGAGAAATGACCTACGCATCGGCGCGAAACTCCGGCGATCGGAATCAGATGAATCTGGACGAACGGCCCCAAGCTACCGACGGGCAGGCCCCGCGTAAACCGCCGCTCGCCCCGGGCCTGCATATTGTTGCCACACCGATCGGCAACATGCGCGACATCACGCTGCGGGCACTCGACGTGCTGCAAGCGGCCGATCTGATCGCCTGCGAGGACACGCGCGTGTTCGCCAAACTGGCAACCCACTATGGCATCGATGTCCCGACGGTGTCCTACAGCGACGCCACCCAGGACCGGTCGGAGCCGCGCCTCGTCCGCGCTCTCGCCGCCGGCAAGAGCGTCGCCCTGGTGTCGGACGCGGGAATGCCGCTGATCTCCGATCCCGGTTACCGGCTGGTGCGCGCCGCAGTCGATGCCGGCCATGCCGTGACGTCGGCGCCCGGTGCTTCGGCCGTTCCCATGGCCCTCGCGCTTTCGGGGTTGCCGACCGACCGCTTCTTCTTCGCGGGCTTCCTGCCGGCCAAGGCGACCGAGCGACGGCGCGCCATCGGCGAAGTCGCGACCATCCCCTCCACGCTCGTGTTCTTCGAGGCGCCACACCGGCTCCCGGAGGCGCTGGCCGATCTCCTGGAACTGCTGGGCGACCGCCCGGCGGCCGTCGCACGCGAGCTCACCAAGATGTTCGAGGAGGTACGCCGCGCGCCGCTGGCCACGCTCGCCGCGCACTATGCCGCCCATCCCGACGTGAGGGGCGAGATCGTCGTCGTGATCGGCGCGCCCTCCGCCGATACCCAACGCAGCGCCGGCGACGTCGACGAGGCCTTGCGCGAGGCGATGACAGGGGCCTCGGTGAAGGATGCGGCCGCCGAGGTCGCCGCGCGCTTCGGGCTGAAGCGGCGCGACGTCTATGCCCGCGCGCTCGAGCTGAAGCGCGGCGCCCCATGACGCTGCAGACGCGCCAGAAGGCCTATCGCATGGGCCATACGGCGGAGTGGCGCGCGGTATGGCGGTTGCGCCTCGGCGGCTACTCCATCCTGATGCGGCGCTACAAGACGCGACTGGGCGAGATCGACATCGTGGCGCGCCGCGGCAACGTGCTGGCCTTCGTCGAGGTCAAGGCGCGCCGCGACTTCGTCACGGCGGCCGACGCGCTGGGCGCGCGGCAGTTCGGCCGGGTCGCCCGGGCGGCCAGCCTGTTCATCGCCCATCATCCGCGCTATGCGGCCTGCTCGGTGCGCTTCGATGCGGTGCTGGTCGGTGGCGTGTGGCCACGCCATCTGCCCGACGTCTGGCAGGCGCCGGAGTGATGCGTGTCGGATGATCTGGGTAGACTGAGGGATCTGTGCGCCGGCGACGGCGAACGGATCGATCTTCTCGAGGCGGGCTTCCTGCTGAGCAGTCTCGCGCGTGAAGAGCCTGTCGATCTCGCGCCCTTCCGCCAGCAGGTGACCGCGATGGCGACCGATCTCGCCGACCTCGTCCACCGGCGCGGCGCCTCTCCCGAGGCCCTCGCCGAGGTGATCGCGCGCTCCTACGCCTATCGCGGCGACAGCGAGACCTACGACGATCTGCAGAACGCCGACCTCGTGCGGGTCATCGAGCGCCGCAAGGGCCTGCCGGTGGCGCTCTCGATCCTCTATCTGCATGTGGCCCGCGCCCAGGGATGGACGGCGGAGGGGCTGGCGTTTCCCGGCCATTTCCTGATCCGCGTCGGCATCGACGGGGCGCGCCACGTCGTCGATCCGTTCCACGAAGGCGCGGTGCGCGACGCCGCCGACCTGCGCAGGCTGCTGCGGCAGGTCCTGGGCGGCGATGCCGAGTTGGTACCGGCACATTTCGATGCCGTTTCCGACCGCGACGTGCTGCTGCGTCTGGAGAACAACGTCCGGCTCCGTCTCGCCCGGCGCGAGGACTGGGCGGGCGCGGCGCGCTCACTCGACCGCATGCTGGCGATCGCGCCGGACCGGGAGGAACTGCTGTTCGAGGCCGGTCAGCTCAATGCACGTCTCGACAAGAGGCGGGCCGCCATCGCCGCCTACCAGCGAATCCTGGAGCTGGACGGCGATCCGGGCCTGCGCCAGCGCGTTTCGGCGCTGTTGCAGGAACTGCGCCGCGGCCTTAACTGAAAACCCGTCGCCCTTCGTTTCGAGCCCGATAGTCAGGATAATCCCATGAAGCTCAGCGTCGCCATTCAGATGGACCATGTCTCGACCATCGACATCGACGGCGATTCGACCTTCGTGCTGGGGGTGGAGGCGGAGAAGCGCGGTTACGCGGTCTGGCACTACACGCCGCAGGACCTGATCTTCCGCGACCGCAAGGTGATGGCGCGCGCCCAGCCGATGAAGCTGCGGCGCGAGAAGGGCAATCACTTCACGCTGGGCGCCCCGGAGATGATCGACCTGTCCACGATCGACGTGGTCCTGTTGCGCCAGGATCCGCCGTTCGACATGTCGTACATCACGACGACGCATCTGCTGGAGCATGTTCATCCGAAGACCCTGGTGGTCAACGATCCGGCGAGCGTGCGCAATGCGCCGGAGAAACTGTTCGTCACGCATTTCGACAATGTGATGCCGCCGACGCTCATCACCGCCGACGCCCGCGCGCTGCGCGAGTTCCGCGACGAGCACAAGGACATCATCCTGAAGCCGCTGTTCGGCAACGGTGGCGCCGGCGTCTTCCGGGTGCGGCCCGACGACGAGAATTTCGCCTCGCTGCTCGAGATGTTCTCGCAGCGCAGCCGCGAGCCGGTGATCGCCCAGCGTTATCTTCCCGAGGTGCGAAAGGGCGACAAGCGCATCATCCTGATCGACGGCAAGGCGGTCGGTGCGATCGACCGCGTGCCCGCTACCGGCGAGGCGCGCTCCAACATGCATGTCGGCGGCAAGGCCGTGAAGGCTTCTCTTACGAAGCGCGACATCGAGCTGTGCGAGACGATCGGGCCGGAACTGGCGAGGCGCGGCCTGATCTTCGTCGGCATCGACGTCATCGGCGACTACCTCACGGAGATCAACGTCACGTCGCCGACCGGCCTGCAGCAGATCAACCGCTTCGACGGCGTCTCGCTCGAGGCACAGATCTGGGACCGGATCGAGGTCCGTTACCAGGAAACCCGCGGGAGCAGGTGATGATCCGACGTTCGCTTCTTTCCCTCTCGATCATCCTCTCGGCCGGCGCGGCTGTCGCGCAGTCGACGAATTCCGACCTGTTCGGTCAGAAGCAGATCGTGCGGGCCGTGCTCGAGGGAGACGACGAGAAGGTGCGACAGGCGCTGCTGAAGCAGGAGAGCCCGAACCAGACCGCCAACAACGGTTCGCCCCTGCTGACGGTGGCGGTCCGCGCCGGACATATTCCGGTCGTGGAGACCCTGCTGAAGGGAGGCGCCAGGCCCGACGCGGTCGATCCCGAGGGCTACACCGCGCTCATGCGCGCGACCGAGAAGGGCGATGTCGAGATCGCCGAAATCCTGCTGCGCCGGAACGCCAGCACGCGAGTGCAGAATCGTCAGGGCCAGACGGCGCTGATGATCGCCGCGGCCCGCGGTTACGCGGAGATCGTGCGGTTGCTGCTCGAGAAGAAGGCTGACCCGAATTCGCGCGACTTCACCGGGCGCACGGCGCTGGGCTATGCCAAGCAGGCCAATCGCGGTTCGATCGAGGCGATGTTGCGCCGGGCCGGCGGCAAGGAATGACCCCTTCCGGGACGACGCCGATCCGGATCACCGGCTCGCTGGCGATCGACCCGGAGGAAATCCAGGAAAGCTTCGTTCGGGCGGCGGGTCCGGGGGGCCAGCACGTCAACACCACATCGACGGCGGTGCAGTTGCGCTTCGACGTGCGCCGTTCGCCGTCGCTGCCCGACGACGTGCGGCAACGGCTGGAACGCCTGGCCGGACGGCGCCTGACGCGCGACGGCGTACTGATTCTCGTGGCGCAGGGACAGCGCAGCCAGCTGCGCAATCGCGAGGAGGCGCTTGCCCGCCTGGTCGAGCTGATCCGCGAGGCGACCTACAAGCCCGCGCCGCGCGTGAAGACAAAGGTGAGCCGCGCCGCCAAGCGTCGTCGCGTCGACGACAAGAAGCGTCACGGGGCCGTCAAGTCGCTGCGCCAGGCCCGGCGATCCGACGACTGACGCCGCGCCGCATGTTGCGCTAAGGTCGCGGCCTCGCAGTGGAAGAGGTGCGCCGTGACGGATGTTCGCAAGGAGACAGACAGCCTCGGTGAGGTGAGCGTGCCCGCCGACAAGCTCTGGGGCGCCCAGACCCAGCGGTCGCTCGAGCATTTCAGCATCGGCAAGGACCTGATGCCGCGCGAGATGATCACCGCCTACGCGACGCTGAAGAAGGCCTGCGCCAACGCCAATCATGCGGGCAAGCGGCTGGACGACACCGCGCACAAGCTGATCCTCGAGACCTGCGACGAGATACTGGCCGGCCAGCATCACGACATGTTCCCGCTGCACGTCTGGATGACCGGCAGCGGCACCCAGTTCAACATGAACGTGAACGAGGTGATTTCGAACCGCTGCTGCCAGCTCGCGGGAACGCCGCTCGGCTCGAAGAAGCCGGTGCATCCCAACGATCACGTCAACATGTCGCAGTCGTCGAACGATTCGTTCCCGTCGGTCATGTACATCGCCGCCGCCGTCAACACGAAGGAGCGCCTGCTGCCGTCTCTCAAGGCGCTGCACGACGCGATCGACGCCAAGGCGACGGAGTGGAAGGACATCGTCAAGATCGGCCGCACCCACATGCAGGATGCGACGCCGATCACGCTCGGCCAGGAATGGTCGGGCTATGCCGGCATGCTGGCCGACAACATCGAGCGTGTGGAGGATGCGCTGAAGGGCGTCTATCGCCTGGCGCTGGGCGGAACGGCGGTCGGTACCGGCATCAACGCGGCACCGGGCTTCGCCGAGGCCGCGGCGGCCGAGATTGCCAAGCTGACCGCCCTTCCGTTCGTCACGGCGCCCAACAAGTTCACGGTGCAGGGCGCGCACGACGCGCTGGTGCAGCTCTCGGGCGCGTTTCGCACGCTCGCGGTCTCGCTCTACAAGATCGGCAACGACATCCGCCTGATGTCGTGCGGCCCTCGCGCCGGTTTCGCCGAGCTGCACATCCCGGAGAACGAGCCGGGCTCGTCGATCATGCCGGGCAAGGTCAACCCGACCCAGGCCGAGGCGCTGACCATGATCGCGGTTCAGGTCATGGCCAACGACGTCGCCGTCGGCTTCGGCGGCGCCAGCGGCTATCTGGAGATGAACGTCTACAAGCCGCTGATGATCTACAACGTCGCCCATTCGATCACGCTGATGACCGACGGCTGCGCAAACTTCCGCAAGTTCCTGGTCGAGGGCACCCAGCCCAACCTCAAGAAGATCAAGGAGTATGTCGACCGCTCGCTGATGCTGGTGACGGCGCTGGCGCCGGTGATCGGCTACGACAAGGCTTCGAAGATCGCCCACTACGCGATCGACCACGACCTCACGCTGAAGGAAGCCGCCCTGAAGCTGGAATACGTGTCGGAGGCCGAGTTCGACAAGGTCGTCGACCCATCGAAGATGGTCCATCCCTACGTCGCGACGGAGTAGAGACCGGCGGCGTGCCTCGCCGGCCCAGACGTCGCGTCGCGGCTGGAGCCTGCCTCTTCCTGCTGCTGGCGGCGCAGCAGGCCGAAGCGCAGCGCGGTCCTCCGGACGAGCTCGAGGCGTGGCTGGACGACCCCCGGCGCAAGAGCCTGACCGGCGGCTGGGGCGGCACGCGCGACGCTCTCGTTGCGAAAGGTGTGACCGTGCGCGGGCACTATATCGCCGAGTTTGCGGCCAACCCGTCGGGCGGGCTGGCGCAGGGCGGGGCCTATGCGCACCAGGTCGATATCGGCGCCGACCTCGACCTCGGCAAGCTGATTGGGCTCGACGGCGGCGGCCTTCACGTGACCTTCACGGAGCGCACCGGCTACAGCCTCTCCCAGAGCTTCATCGGGAACATCATCTCGGTGCAGGAGATCTACGGCAGCGGCCAGAACGTGCGTCTCGCCGAGCTCGCCTACACGCAGTCGATGCTGGACGGCCGGCTCGAGTCGCGGGTCGGGTGGATCCATGCCTCCGACGATTTCGCGTCGTCGCCGCTCTATTGCTACTTCCAGAACAACGGGCTGTGCGGACAGATCGCGACGGTCATCAACAGCGGCTTCACCATCTTCCCGACCGGTAGCTGGGGCGGCCGGTTGAAGGTTCGCCCGGTCGAAGAGGTGTACTTCCAGTCCGGAGTCTACGAGGTGAACCCGACGCTGTCGTTGCCGGCCAACGGTTTCAAGCTCGGCGGGTCGGGGGCGACAGGCGTCGTGGTGCCTGCCGAACTGGGCTGGGAGCCCCGTGTCGGCCCGGCGCAACTGCCCGGTCGGTACCGGTTGGGTGGCTACTACGACACCTCGGCGGCGCCTTATCTCGGCTCTCCCGTCGGCGGACCGCCTTCCCTGGCGGTCGGCCGCTGGGGCTTGTGGCTGCAGGCTGACCAGATGCTGCATCGCCTGTCGCCGGACTCCAAGCGTTCGCTCTGGGCCTTCGCCGTCCTCGGCTACGCGGGACCGGCCACCGCGCTGCTGCAGACCTATTGGCAGGTCGGACTGGTGAAGAAGGGCACCTTCAAGGGGCGCGACAACGACTCGATCGGGATTGCGGTGAACAGCAGCTCGATCAGCAGTGCCCAGATCGCCGCTCAGAACCAGGCGAATGCGATCGCGCCGGGATCGACGCCGGTGCAGTCGTCCGAAACCACCATCGAGGTGAACTACCGGGCACAGCCCACGCCGTGGCTGTCGCTCATGCCGAACGTCCAGTACGTCATCCAGCCCAACGGGCTGTCGAGCATCGGCAACGCGCTGGTGCTCGGCCTCCAGGGCAAGGTTACGTTCTAGGGTATCTCCGCTTCAAGGCACCTAAGCCACCCTCATCCCGAGGAGCACGCCGCAGGCGCGCGTCTCGAAGGATGGGCAACAAACGCGGTGCCCGTGCCCATGCTTCGAAACGGCCCTTCGGGCCTCCTCAGCATGAGGTCGGTGGTGGTGATTCCATCTCGATCTTAAAGATCCTCGGCGCTAGCGTTCGTAGCGCCACTGCCGCTCGGTGAGGAAGCGGGAGGCGACCAGACCCATCGCCATGCCGCCGACCGCGAAGCCGCAGGTCGCGGCGGCCTCGACCGCCGACAGCGACCGGCCCTGGTTCAGGAACACGATTGTCTGGAAGGCGAACAGGCCGGGCGTCATCATGATGATGCTGGGGACCGTCAGCGCGATGCGTGGCGCGTGGAGGCGGCCACGCACCAGCGAGGCGCCCAAGCCGACGGCCAGTGCACCGAAGAATGTCGCCTGCGGCAGGGCGAGGCCGAGATCGTGCAGGCCGAGCCGCACCTCGTTGCCCACCATCGACAGCAACGCCACCGCGAGAACCGTGCGATGCGGGTTGTTGAACAGGATGCCGTAGCCATAGCCGCCGGCGAAGCAGGCGAGCGCCCGCCCCAGCACCGTGATCGGCTCGATCGCGCCGGGCGGCGGCGCGGCCGGTGCCGGCGCGAGGCCCGCCAGCATCGCCACCACCGACATGCCGCAGGCGGCGCTCAACGTCAGCAGCAAGCCGTAAAACAGGCGCGTCACGCCGGCCCTGGTCTGGTGCTGCGTCAGGTCGAGCAGTGCGGCGACCAGCGGGAAGCCCGGCACCAGGAACAGCACCGACGAGATGAAGCCGATCGCGTGGGCGAAGGTGAAGGTGTGCACGCCGAAGCCGAGCACGATCAGGCAGTAGAGGCCGGACGCCAGCACCGCGCACAGGGCCGTCATCGCGAACTGGTTGAAGCCCTGGCGCGAGAGCAGGGTCCGGGCCGCCTGGCCGATGCCGCCGCTCACCGCTGCCGCACCGGTCGCCAGCAGGTCGCCGCCGTTGAGATAGGAGAAGGCCATGGAGGCGACCGCCATCGACAGTGCGACCGGCAGCAGCCCGTGCAGCGGCGGCGCCTTTTCGATGCGGTCGAGTTCGGCCCCGAGGATCGCCGTGTCGAGGCCGGGAGCGGCGCGGAGCGACAGCGATTCCAGGGCGGCGATCTTGGACGCATCGACGCCGGGCGGACCGATCTCGCGCGCCAGCGTCGTGGCCTGGCCTTCTGTCCATACCGTCGCGGTCAGTCCGACGGTCGACATCTCGACCTCGAGCCGCTCGATCCCGAGCGCATGGGCGAGGCGGCGCATGGCGTCGCTCACGCGAAAGGCGGTGTCGCCGGCGCGCAGCATCAGCGCGCCGAAGCGCAGCAGGACGTCGATGGACTCGGCGGCCGGGGCCCGTGGATCGGCCATCAGACCGTGTGCAGACCCAGCACTTCGGCGGTGTCCTTGCGGACGCGCTCGACCAGCGCCGCGTCGGTCTTGAGGTCCTGGCCGTAGGAGGGGATCATTTCCTTGAGCTTGGGCACCCAGTGTCCGGTGAGCTGCTGGTGGAAGCAGTTCTCGAGCATGTGCACCATGATCCAGACGGCGGTCGAGGCGCCGGGCGAGGCGCCCAGCAGGGCGACGATAGAGGAGTCGGCCGAGTGAACGATCTCGGTGCCGAACTCCAGCTTGCCGGTGCGCGCCACGTCCTTGCGGATGATCTGGACGCGCTGGCCGGCGACGTCGAACTCCCAGTCCTTCTCGTCGACGTTGGGATAGAAGTCGCGCAGCGCATCGAATCGGTGCGCCTTGGTCTGCAGCACCTGACCGATCAGGTATTCCTCGAGCGGAAGATTGTCCCGCGCCACGGCCAGCAGCTGCAGGAGGTTGTCCGGCCGAAGGGAGAGCGGCAGGTCGAACATCGAGCCGTGCTTCAGGAACTTGGTCGAGAAGCCGGCGAAGGGTCCGAACAGGAGCCAGCGCTTGCCATCGACATAGCGCGTGTCGAGGTGAGGCACCGACATGGGCGGCGACCCGGTCGCCGCCATGCCGTAGACCTTGGCCAGGTGGCGGGTGGCGATCTCCTGCTTGCCCGAGCGCAGCCAGATGCCGCTCACCGGGAAGCCGGCGAAGCCGTCGGCCTCGGGGATGCCCGACTTCTGCAGCAGTGTCAGCGCCGCGCCGCCGGCACCCAGGAACGCGTAACGCGCGCCCAGGGACCTCTTGGCGTGGGTCTTCTCGTCCTTGACGTCGATCGTCCAGCCGCCGTCCGTGCGGCGATGGAGACCGGTCACCTCCTGGGAGAACTCGATCGAGAAGCCGTCCTGGCGTCGGAGGTAATTCAGCAGGTTGGTGGTGAGCGCGCCGTAGTTCACGTCCGCGCCCGTCACCATGCGCGTGGCGGCGACGACCTGGCCGGGATCGCGGCCCTCCATGAGCAGAGGCGCCCACTCGGCGATCTGCTTGTGATCCTCGGAATATTCCATGCCCCGGTAGCAGTGATGCGCGCTCATCGCCGCGTGGCGCTTCTTCAGGAAGGCCGCCCGGTCGGCGCCGATCACGAAGCTCATGTGCGGGACGGGATGGATGAACGAGTCCGCCCGCTGGATCGCGCCCTTCTTGATGAGGTACGACCAGAACTGGCGCGACATGTCGAATTCGACGTTGACCTCGAGCGCCCTGGAGATGTCGACGCTGCCGTCGGGACGCTGCGGCGTGTAGTTCAGCTCGCAATTGGCGGCATGGCCGGTGCCGGCGTTGTTCCACGGGCCGGAGCTCTCCTGCGCCTCGCCCTCCAGCCGCTCGAGGATCTTGATCTTGAGATGCGGCTGCAGCTCCTTGAGGAAGGTGGCCAGCGTCATGCTCATGATGCCGGCGCCGACCAGGACGACGTCGAAATCGCCGGTATGATTGTCTGCCATCGAACTCTCCTAACGGCGATCTTCGGGGGTGGCGCGCCTGAACGGCACGGGTGCATCCTTGCCCAGCACGACGTAGAGGCGCCGCCAGGGCTGGTCGTCGACCAGTCTCCAGGTATGCCCGCCGCCGGTCGTATCCTCGGCCAGCAGGATGTCGCCGGGGGCCAGGGTGAAATGCTGCTCGCCGCGGGTCTTGAAGTCGAGCGTGCCGCTCAGGGTGATGACGAGCTGGCGAACCGGCGCGGTATGCCAGGCATAGGTCCCGCCCGGCTGGGTTTCCTGCAGCGAGGCGCTCGTGACGTCGATCTTGCCGCTGAGCAGGTCGCCGTGCGCGCCCGGCTTCAGGTCGATCCAGCCCTCTTCGACGTGGGAGTTCTGATCGTCGCCCGTCCAAATCCGCACGCACCGAATCATGCTGTCGCCTTGAATTTGCAGTGTCTGGCCAAACTAGTACGAGCCCTCCCGACTGGCAACAAACCGGTCGATGGATTAAGGCAGATCGAGCGGGGCGATCTGTCGACTGTCCGGGGAGGATTGGAAGCTGGCGACGCTGTTGGTGAAGAATGCGCTCGTCGTCACGATGGACGAGCAACGCCGCGAACTGGCCGATGGCGGGCTTTACGCGGTGGATGGCGTCCTTCGCACTGTCGGTCCAACCACGTCGCTGCCTGCGACCGCCGATACGGTCATGGATCTGAAAGGCCACATCATCCTGCCGGGATTGATCAATGGCCATCATCATCTCGACCAGACGCTGACGCGGGCGCTGCCGGCGGCGCAGAACAACAATCTCTTCCGCTGGCTCAAGGCGCACTACGAACTGTGGGCGGCGCGCACGCCCGAGGCCAGCCGCACCGCCACGCTGGTCGGCTGCGCCGAACTTGCCTTGTCGGGCTGCACGACGGTGTTCGATCACGCCTACGTCTTCCGCAACGGCTGCGCCGTCGACGACCAGATCGCGGCGGCGAAGGAGATCGGCATCCGCTTCGCCGTTTCGCGCGGCTCGATGTCGCTCGGCCAGTCGAAGGGTGGATTGCCGCCCGACTCCTGTGTCGAGGACGAAGACGACATCCTGAAGGATTGCGAGCGCGTCATCGGCCGCTACCACGATGCCGGGCCCGGCTCGATGACGCAGATCGTGCTGGCGCCCTGCTCGCCCTTCTCGGTGACGCCGGAGCTGCTGCGCCAGTCGGCGGCGCTGGGGCGGCGCCACGGCATCCGCCTGCACACCCATCTGTGCGAGACGGTCGACGAGGAGCGCTACACGCTCGGGCGCTACGGGATGCGTCCCGTGGAATACATGCGGTCCGTCGACTGGGCGGGCGACGATGTCTGGTACGCGCATGCGATCCACGTGAACGATGCGGAGATCCAGGAATTCGCCCGCGCGGGCATCGGCGCCTGCCATTGCCCCTGCTCGAACATGCGGCTCGCCTCTGGCATCGCGCCGGTGATGAAGTATCGCCGCGCTGGCGTGAAGGTCGGCATCGGCGTCGATGGATCGGCCAGCAACGACGGCAACCACATGCTGGGCGAGGTGCGGCAGGCGATGCTGCTGGCCCGCCTGCAGATCGGCCTGCGCCCGCCCGAGGGGCCGGACACCATCCTCTCGACGTCGGATCCGAGCCGCGACGCCGAATGGATGACCGCCCGCCAGGCGCTCGAACTGGCGACGCTGGGCAGCGCGTCGCTGCTCGGCCGCGACGACATCGGAGCCTTGGCTGTCGGCAAGCAGTGCGATTTCTTCGCCCTCGACCTCAACACGCTGGGCTACGCCGGCGCCCTGGCCGACCCCGTCGCCGCCACGCTGTTCTGCGCCCCGCAATCGGCCCGCCACACGGTCGTCGCCGGCCGGCCGGTCGTGCGCGACGGCAAGGTCGTGACCATCGACGTCGAACGCACGGTGGCCGAGCACAACCGGCATGCCGCACGGCTCGCATCGCTGGTTTGAGGCGTGCCTCGCAACAAGGCGGATAACCCGAACCGGGCCGCGGACCGCCGTCCCACCGACGTGCGGGTCAGTGCTCGGCTGCCTCGGTGGCCTTGCCTTGCGCCCTGGCGAGGCGAACGAGTTCCTCGAAGTGCTTCGCCAGCGCCGCGCGTTCCTCGATCTGGAGATCGCGGAAGGACAAGTAGCTTGCGCGCTGGCCGCGCCACAGCAGCAGCACCATGAACACAGTGACCATGATGATCGCCAGGACCGCCAGCGCGAGCGACAGGGTCTTGTCCCATATCGGGGCCATGAGCGCGCTGACGTCGGTCTTGGCGACCACGAACCACGGCACGCCCGTAACATGGTGGGACGCCGAGAATACGTGGACGCCTCGGTAGTCCAGTCCCTCGCGCACGGCATCACCGTGGAGAATGGCCTGGGCTTCCGGCAGTCCGGTCCGCGTCAGGGGCAGGCGGTGTGACAGCGGCTCCGTCTGCTTGTTGTCGAGCAGGCTCGGGGCCGTCAGGTAGATCAGGTCGTCGCCGTCGCGGCGAACCAGCACCACCTCCGAGCCCGGGCTATCGGTGGGCCAGGTGGCAACCTGCCGGAAGAGTTCGCGGGTGGGATCGACCGTGAGAACGACCACCACCATCTTCGGCAGACCGGTTCCGTCCCCCGGATCGAAGGGGACGACGAAGGCCATGCGCAACAGCGGCTTTGGTCCGCCCACCTGGTGCACGTCGATGATCTGGAACCGCATGGCCGAGGTCTTGAGGGCCATCACGGCCTTCAATGTCTCCGCGTCGGGAGTGGCATCTTCGCCGAGACCGATCAGCACGTTGCCGTCCGGTGAGAGGACGCTGACACCGGTCCGGTCGGGCGTGCCCGCCAGCACCCCACCCAGCAGGACGCCGAGGATCTGCCGCCCTTCGCCCTCGAAGACCAGAGCATTGACTGGCAGCGTCTTGATCGTCTGGGCAAGGGCCTGGGCATCCATCGTATGCTGGAGGAGCCATCGGTCGACCTGCTGGGCCCGGAGCCGGGCGATGGCCGCCTGGGCGCGCAACTCCTCGTCGCGGAAGAGCGCGCGCGTCTCGTTGATGAAGAGGTAGCCTACGCCCGACAGCGACAGGACGAAGGCCACGAGAACGAGCGCCAGAAGACGGCCGTCCTGACGAAGTTTCTCGTCGAAGGCGGTCGCCGGATCGGCAAGCGGCTTGGAAAAGCGCAGGTACCAGACTCCGAAGACAATGAAGACGGCGGCGACGGCGAAACCCAGTAGCATCCAGGGCGATGCCAGGAAGGCCAGATAGAGGCGCAGGCTCGACAGGCCGCTGGCCGGGTCGGACGGGGCAACCCATGCCGCGGCGAGGCCGATCGCGACAAACACCCCGCAGGCGAGCACGAACAGCCCGCGAGCGCGCAACACGTCGAGTGACTGACGCGCCGTCGGTATGTGGGCCACACGGGGCTCCTTCGAAGGTGATCCCGACGAGCGCGATGCCGCTCTCGATGGGCCATTTGGAAGGACCGCCAAACACCGGGCTGACAGCAGCCATGCTACCGGATCAGTAACGCACGCTATGGTAAATGGTTGCCTTTGATTCAGGTTGAATGCTCACCATCGGACATATCAGCGGCGCATATTGACCAGTCTGGTGACACATGGACCGCGGTGACGGCCAAGAGATCGACTGCCGCCACGACACCATCAAGGGTCTGGCCTTGCGCGCCGAGTTCGTCCGCAAGCGCTGAGCGACCGAAGCGCTCCGCTGCGGGGCGCTGCCGATCAGGGCATCGTCCCGGGCGGACGCCGTTCGCCGGGACGCACGCTCCGATCCTCGTCCTCGGGCCTGACGGTGCGGCTGGTGTCGTCGTCGCGCGGACGCACCGTCTCCCAGGTGCGGTGTCACGCTCGGTATCGGTATCGGTATTGGTTCGGTCCCGCGGCTTGGGATCGGGATCGGCGGCCATGGCGTTCTCCTTGTTCCTGGACAAGGATGCGAACGGCCGGAGAGGAGATTCCGTTGCGCCGGATCGGCCCCCGCCCGACCGCGACGCTCTCGCAGAATGCCGCTCGACCTGGATCAAATAAGGCAGACGCCATATGCTTCGGATGCTATACGGCCGCCACGTCCCCGTAGCTCAGCCGGATAGAGCAGCGGTTTCCTAATTGTGGGGCCGTTCGCTAAGTAGCTGTAAACAAACGGAGTGGCCTAGAGCAAATGGCCCTGTTTGTACCGCTTTAGGACGACGAGTCCCTGACAAAGGCCCTGACGGAAATTTAGCGTAGTTCAGTGCGCTGGGCCCAGCGAGCAACATCGGCCGAAAGTTCTTTTGCGCTGTTCCAGCGAAGGCGCCCCCTCCCATTGTCCGAAGGGGCTGCGTGAAGGGGGTAGCCCAAGCGGCCTTGTAGAGCTAGGACGGCCAAGCCAATGCGTCGAAACATGTGTCGGTGCAAGACGATGAGACGTCAGCCGGTCAACGCGAGTAGGCGCGTGATTTGAATAAAGGCTGTCGAATGCAGGAGCCTATTTGGCGGAACTCTGCTTGGTCCGGCTTGGGCGACGTGTCATCGCTTTCTCAACGGCGGCACGGACTTCGCCGGCTGCGAGCTTCACATAGAGCGCAGTGGTGGCTGGATCGGCATGCCGAGCAGCGTCTTGGGTCGCCGCGGCCTGGACCTTGGCAACCTCCGTGACGTAGCGAGCGCGGACGTCGTGAAAGCGATGAGGCTGCTCGATCTCTCCGGTCTTGATCGTGGTGCGCCATGAGCGACGCACACTCTTGATCGGGCACCAGGCTTCGACAGGAACTTCCTCGCCACGCAACATCGCTCTCCAGTGCTTCGGGCCAGGCCAAGTTACAAGGCGCGTCTGGCGGCGCTGGACTGCCTGTCGGCTGAGTCGTTCGAGCAACGCCATGCCCACCTCGCCGCCAAATACACGCTCGTCCCTGCCGCTCTTGGTTTCCTCGCCGCAGAAGAAGAGTCCGCCCTCCTCACGATCGATATGCCGCCGTTCAACCCAAAGCGCTTCGCCGCGACGGAGACCGAAGACCCGCGATAGCTCTGCCGCTTCAGCCGTCCAGGGCGGCGCCACGGCCTGCCGTGCATCAAACTCACCATCAGGCATCGGGCGAGGCTCACGCTTTGCTGTTTTCAGCAACTTCACCTCAAGAGGAAATTGCAGTTCGCGTTCACGGGTGATCGGATTGCGGGTGCCGTAGGCGATGGCAAAGAGGGCAGCCAAGCACATCAGATAGCTGTTGGTCGTACGAGGTGACCGGATGCGCTTCGTCGTTAGCCACCATTTTTCGTCAGTACGGTCGCGTCGCTGCTGCGGATCCGGACCGCCAATCCACACCCGCAACTTCCGTGTGGACGCGTGCTGCCGATACTCTTCGACGTCCGCCGCGGTAATCTCGGCGATGGCCGTCGCCGGCCCGAAGAAGCCAAGGATTTCGGCAACGTACAGTTTGTGGTTCGCGATGTGGTCGGGATCCGTCCCGACCTTGCGCTGCAAATGTAACGCCGCCGCCATCGCAAGTGTATAGGTGCCAGGTCGGGCGCCCTTCTTGGCCAATCCGTCCGTCTGCCGCGCCGCTCGACGAAGCATGCTCTCGATTTCAGTCGCCTCGCGCCGGCTCTTTGCCTGTACGTCGCTTGCCGGGTCGACGCAGTAGCCTTGATAACGTTGACCTCCCAGCTGGAAGTCGTACGTCCACCGACCGCCGCGCTTCTGGTTCTTGAAGACCGTCATGACGGCCGCCTGACCGAGATACCCATGGCCAGAAGATCAGCCATGGCGGCGTCGTGAACCGTCGATCTCTGACGGCGGCGCGAGATTGGCTGCGTCTGCGCGTTGTCATTTACCGGTTCGCCACCGATTTGATGGCGCGCGATGTAGTCGTGGATGGAAGCCAGATGTACGCGGACGCCCCTCGGGTTCTCGCCTTTGCCGACGCGATGACCGCTAAGCTGCCGGCTGACCAGTAATGCCCGCACGGTCGTTGGATCACATCCCAGCCGGCGTGCCGCTACCGCAACCGTCACCGAGTCATCGGGCGACTCGCAGGAAGTTGGAGGTGGCGACGGGTGAGGATGGGCCTTCATCGACTATTTGAGTAGCCGTGTCGGATATCGCCGCGAAGGCCTGTACGCCAGGGTGGTAGCAGGTTCGAACCACCCTTCGCCGTTGCAGTTGCCGGTAGGGCGCAAATAGACCGCGCTGATCGTGTCCATCGTTGTAGCTCCGGGCGCCTCGGCGCGAAGTAGATGTCGCGGCAACCGCGACTCTCTCCCTAAGTCATTGAAATAACGATGACTTTTGGCGATGTGGATGCAAGTTATATTGGTGACGCCAAACAGATTGTTCGCCGTCTCTGGGCGCTGAGGTCCGTCTCGATAGGGTTCCCGAGCGCCGCTTAGTGTCCACTCTTTCGCCCTGAAATCCCGCGGTCAGATCCCCTCTTCGCGCTGCCGACGGGCAGACTGTTCGCGCCGGGTGGCCGGTCGTCGCCCCTTGGCACGTCGGGCGGCAATCACCGCCCCATAGCGGTGACTTGTCTCTACGTTATCGGCCAGCACATAGAACTCGCGACTTGAACTGTCTCGATGCTGGAGCAAGGGCGTGACCAGCCGGATCAGGTCCGGTCGTTCCAATACGAGCGTCGTTGCGGCGCTGTGCCGGAACGCATGTGGGAATATGGAATCGTCGAAGGCGGCTCCGGTGCGATCCACGATCAGGGTGTAGATGCCGCGCGCCGAAAGTGGGCCGCCGCGCTTGTTGAACCAGACAGCAGCTTCAGCCTCCGGTGAGAAGATTTTCGAATTGGCGGCCAGCACAGGCCGAAACTCGTCGAGGTAGCGCCCGATCAGCTTGGACAGCTCTGGTCCCAGCCGACCCTCGTGTGGGCGATTCTCCTTCATTTCCCGGGCCGACCACGCAATCCGATAACCGACTTCCTGTCGGACAAGGTGTTGCCCCAGCCTCATCAACGAGATGGTCTCGAGTCGCGGTACGGCGAGCGCCATAAAGACTATGATCAACCCGTCACGGTAGAGGATCGCCCGCTGATGTGGCGTTGCGCCGCCTTCCTGGACCGCTTGTTTCATCAAGGACATGCCAAGCTCTACGATCCGGGCGGTGTGCTGCGTGCGCGCTTGTGTCCGTCGTCGATCGGACGGTTCGCCTCGCAAGCTGTTGATGCCTCGCATGAGCCACGCAGCCGGTGTCTCCGGCGAAAGAGCTGCCAAGGCTGCCCGTACGCCATCGACGCGCGTCGCCATGGTCCTCGGCGACAAGCCGGCGACGCGCATATCGTCGACATAGGCTCTCATAAATCCGGGCGTCACCCAGCCGCTGAAGTTGGCATGTTCGTTCAGCCGGCCAGTCCATTTTAGCCAACCGACGAAGTACGAGACGTTCCAAACATGCAGGTCAAACGTTCCATCGCGCCAGGTCGCCGCGACGTTGCGTTTGGTGAGCGCTCCAGGCTTGGCCTGGCGCAGGTCGTGTAGACGCCGCAGAGTCGGCGGCCACGCCGACGGCTTGATCGCAGGGTACGGCAGAAGTCTGGGCATCGTACGGTCTTCCCTATGCGATCTTGAGCTTGGTGAGCCGGGCATTGCGCTCGCCGAGTACCACCGTCGTGAAGTGCTCGATCGCCTTCGTGGCGCAGAGACGGGCATAAAACTTCTCGGTCGTCGTCTGCCACTTGTGGCCCAGCATCACCTTGGGCACGCCAAAGTCGCCGGGATGAGTGTCGAGGTAGATCATCGTGCCGATATGGCGAAACAAGTGGACGTTGACGTCGAGGTCCAGACGGCGGCGGATCGTTCGCTTCACGAGGTCGGCCACCATGCACCGGCCTTTCGGCGTGCCGTCGGTCCGTAGGAACAGCATGTTGGTCGCCTTCGCCTTCAGGAGCGGCCTGCACTTCGCCATATAGAACTGCAGAAGAGCGATCGTCTGCTTCTGCAACGAGAAGCGCAGCGGCTGTTTGTTCTTGACCTCATCCTGCTCGATCAAGATGTGCCACTTGTTGTCCTTGGTGGGCGCGACCGGCCAGAAATGCTTCGACAGATCCAGATGCGCAAGGTTCTTGCGCCGCACCATGGTCGCGAGCAGAAGCTCGATGGCAACGGCTGCCATCATCTCCGTTGCGTCTTCTACCGTGATTGCCTTCTTCTTCTTCTTCTTGATCTCGGACAGGATCCGGTACGGCAGGTAAAGGAACTCGTTCACGACCTCTGGGCTCGAGAATTGATCGAGCTTCTTCATGTTCTTGTCGCTAAATTCCGCGGGCCCCAGCTCGCGTTTGATAAAGTCGAAGATTTCTCCGCGTATGGCGTCGCGTACGGCTTCGCCGGGGTGGACGTAGTTGTCGGCCATGGAGAGCCAGGCGGCTGCCATGTTCAGATGGTCCTTCAGGAACTTGTCCCCGGCGCGCTCGCGCTGCCAGTTCAGGCCTTCCTTCAGCCAGTGGATGTCGAGCAACGCCGACAGGTTGACAATTGCGGCAGGGCTGCGGCCAGCGTGGACCTGGGCGGAGGCCGTTCGCCACGCAACCTCCCGGTAGCGGACCAGGGTGTCCGGCCGAAGATGCTTGGCAGCCGTCGTGTCGAAGATGTTCTTGGCTGGTTTGCCCGACAACTCCACGTAAGTATCGATGTCGGACCAAAACGACGAGGGGAGAAGATCCCGAGGGATGCTCCACGTCCTCGGATTGGTAAGGCACGGAAACTCGGGCAGTGGCCAGTCCGGGATCGTCCTGCGCGCGGCGTTCGACGTCCGCAAGGCCTTCTGCAGCGTGGCGCGCGGGTTCTTGAACGTCGAGTGGTTCAAGGTCTCGTCGGCGAATTCATGCCAGACCGCCAACGTGACTTCTGGCGGGTCGATGCGGCGCGCGGAGCAGAATTTGGCGAGCGTGCTCAGGCCCTGGATTTCATCCTGACTCGGAAGAGTCCGAGCAAGTTCTGTCCAGGCGTGCCTGGTGACGCCCCCGCGACGAGTCCCGACAGCCAAGACGCCGGCACGAACAAGTACTCGATTGAGAAGCGTAACAATGCCGGAGCGATGACGCCTATTCTTCAGTCTTCGAATTTTCTCGATGCGATCGTCAACCAGGTGGCGCACCTCCAGCGGGATCGCTGACAGCGGAGTGTCGTCGATCCTGCCCAGCCATCTGATCGCAGAACATTCATTATTATGTTGGTTGCGCGTTCGGCTTGGATCGTCCCGGACCCATTTGAGAAGGTCCTGGGCCGTGTCCAGGCGCGGAATGGACGGCTTCGCAGTAGCGATCGCGAGTTGGTGGACGGTCTCGAAAGCCTCGAAGGCGTCGAGCGGGTGGAGTTGATCTTCATCGTTGGACATGAGGTGCCTTGGGGTGACAGGAGCGGACAGAGGTACGAATTAACGGGAGTGATACACGAAGAAGTTTATTTGATTGTTTGAACACCCATCCGTTAACGGCGTGAGGGTGGGCGACAGGGGTGGCCGGGAACGGACAGCGTTAGCTGTGCTTTTTGTTCGCGATGAACATTGCGAGATCGGGTTCGGAGACGCGCAGGGCGCGGCCGAATTTGCAGGCTGGCAAGTCGCCAGACTTGATCCAGCGGCGAACCTCTCGGACTGAAAAGCCTGTGATGTCTGCAACCTGCTGCACCGTCAGCAGCTTCGATAACTTGGACGGGGAAGGGGAGCGATTGACGTTCCGTGACATGATGCGTCTCCAGAGACCGGCCTGTTCCGCGAATGGACAGGTACGGCTCGGACAGACAACTAGGCGGAACGCCGGAGGCTAGGAATTGCGCTCAGCCGCTGTGGCAGCTCGTTGCAACCGCGGGGGGAGTCAGTATCGGAATGGCAGTGCTGTATTGACGCCGACGATTACGGGGTGGGCCATCGGCCCGCGTTCGCCGTGCCCTGAGGAGCGAAGCGCGCGGCTGACGCCGGGACCGGCCCACGGCGGTCTGTTCCTGCAAGGTAGGTTCTAAGCGACGTGCTATAGTCGACACCGCGTGCGGTAAGCATCGATGGCGGCGTCGTATTCCGCGCGATCTTCCGCGCTCAGGCTTTTGTAGCCCTCCTCCATGACGAGTATGCCCGTCTGCTCGTAGGCGTAGATGAGGTCCGGCGGGATGCCGGTGCGCCGCATGATTCTCACGAGCTCCTTTTGCACATTCTTGTTCTTGGGCATGTGGTGTTCCTTGTGTTGACGCAATGGGCAGGCGAATCCGTCGTCGGGGGGCGTTTGGCGACGGAATGATCGTGACGGCTAGCGGGGCGGGTCGGCCCGGCGCGTTATCGGGAAGTGACGCGGGGCGTCGAGCAGGAGGCGCAACCGGCTTCGACTCGCGTTGGGCTCCAGGCTGACCCAGACATCGGAAAGGATTTCGGTCATCCGGCTTGAACAGATTGCAGCCTTCCAGCCGGTATCTGTGATGACGGTCGCTGTATCGCGGCCGTCGATTGAGAGAATCGTCAGCCAATGATCGGCAATATCGATCACCTCGCCAACCTTGACGCCAAGAACTAGGGCCATGATGCCCTCCATATGTTTGTGTGATGGACTAGAGGTAATCGGTCGCGGGCGGCACGGGGAGGCCTGCACTGATCCGATTGCACCGGTCGACCTCCTGCGCTTCGATATCAATCTGTGTTCGAAGCAGTTCGAGCACCCGCGGTCGGAGCACGCCGACGGTCAGCAGTTGGCTGACGGGAACCCAGTAAGGCTTGCCTGCGGGAGTAGGCCCGATCCTGCTTCTGCCTGCGCGCGGGAGGGCGAGCAGCGCGAGGTCGAGGTCGAGGTGTTGATCATCGGTCTTTTCGGAGCGGGACAGGATGTGGAAGTACGTCCAGTGCGGCGTGTAGGCGTAGCCCACGCGCGCCTTCCGGGCTGTGCGCTCGTCGAAAGCGCGAATGGAAAGGACAAATTCAATCGTCCCGGTGAAGGGTGGTGACGCCATTTCAATCTCCTAAGTGATTGAAAGACGATGGCTTTTGCCGGCGGAGATGCAAGGAAAAGGCGCCGCGAGGCTGGTAAATGGTCACGCACGCGGTCGATGTACTAACGACTGTCGGAACCGAAACGGAGGTGCCGGCGCCGCGGCATGTGCGTTAGCCCGGATTTCTCAAAGGTGCATTGAGGTCGTCGGAGCGGTGCCGATGTGTAGTGCGAGAATGAGAGGTGGGAATCTGAGACCGTGCTAGGCCTGATTGCAAGCGAGCGTCTGGCAGCGTCGATTGACGCGGCATTTGGGGGCTAGGATGGGGCTATGCTTGTCTGTTTCGTCAGCGTGATGCCGCTGCGAGCAGGGCGTGGGCGTTCCGCAAGTCGTGCTGGTAGGGACAGCCTGACGCCATGGCGATCTTGATGCGGCGCACGCTGGTGGTGACGACGGCGCCGATCTTGAGGAGCGCCAGGCGGATGGAGCCGCAGGACACCTTGGCGAAGCGCGTATGCTTCAGCCCGATGCGGCGCAAGGCACAGACCAGGACGTAGGCCATCGAGGACAGCCACAGGCGGAGTTGGTTGGCGCGCATCGTCGCGGTCGAGGTGCGGTCGGCGAACATGTCGATCTGGCATTCCTTGATGCGGTTCTCCATGTCGCCGCGCGCGCAGTAAACCTTCTCATAGAGGTGGTGGCCTTCGACCTCGGCGCGCCCGAGCGAGGTAACGACGAAGCGCGGATTGGCCTCACCCTGCGTCCATTCGGCCTGCCGATGACGCGGCGTCGGCGGCTCCAGCTCTTGTGCGTCGTATACTGGAAGTCCTTGAAGCGCCGCGCCGGCCGGCCGGTCCGCTGGCTTTCCGCGCAAGCCCGCTCCATCTGCCCTTCGATCTCCGCCGCCAGCCGACCGTTGCGGGCCAGCCCGAACACATAGTGCACGCCATTGGCCTCGCACCACGCCATCAGGCTCTCGCGAGCGAAGCCCGAATCGGCGCGCACCAGGATGCGCACCAGAGGCCAGCGCGCCCTGATCTGGCCGACGATGCGGAACAGCTCCTGTTCGGCGCCCGCCGAGCCGTCGATGTTAGAGCGCCGCAGCTTGGCCGCCAGCAGGTGCCGGCCGCAGGTCACGTAGAGCGGCAGGTAGCAGTAATTGTCGTAATAGCCGTGGAAGAAGCGGCCCTCCTGGTGGCCGTGCAGCGGGTCGTCCGTCGCGTCGAGGTCGAGCACGATCTGACGGGGTGCCCGCCGATGGGCCTCCACGAACAGATCGACCAGAAGGCGCTCGATCGCCGCTCCGTCGTGGCTGATCTTGTGATACTTCGTCGGCTCAGGACGGCTCAGCTCCAGCCGGTTCAGCGTGCTCTTGCCGGCAACCGGGGCGCAGTCCGACCGCTTGGCCTCGAGCTTGCCCAGCAGCACCGCCAACAGCGGATCGTGTCGCAGATGGTCGTGGTCGTTGAGGTCCTCGTAGCCCAGTGCCAGGCCGAATACCCGCTGGCTCACAAGCGTGCGCACCTTGTGCTCGATCAGACCGGCGTTCCGACCATCCTCGAAGCAAGCCGCAAACCGGTCGATCAGCCCGATCGCCCGATCCGCCGAGCCCAGCAACAGACTCCCGGCATCCGACGTTATCGCGCCGCCGTCGAACGACGCCTCGACGCGCCGGCCTTCCACAGGTGCAAATCCGAACAAATCCGAGATACACTCTGTCGGCATCGGCGCTTCTCCTCTGCTGCCGTAAAGTCGTTGCTGCACAACAACTTTCACAGAGCCGGAACGCCGATGCACCCACTACCTTTGAGATATCCGAGTTAGGACGGCGGGCGGCAATGACCGCCCCATAACGGTGACCTGCTTCCACGTGGTCGGCGAGCACGTACGACTCGCGACTGGAGCTGTCGCGATGCTGGAGTAGGGGTGTAACCAGCTTGGTCAGATCGGGTCGTTCCAGCACGAGTGTCGTTGCAGCGCTGTGCCGGAACGCGTGGGGGAACATCGACGGCTGAGTACTCAGATCAGTGAATCATCTTCCCATGAACGTTGCGATGGGTTTTTCAACAGCCTGTTAGGCGTGGGATCCCGGCCATGGCCTGTCCTCTGCATTCTTCTCTACGGGGTCTTCAGCGCACGGGCGCCCACAAACTCGCGCAGGCGCGCCGGTTCGACAATCGTCACCTGTCGGCCTCCGCCACTGACGCCAAGGGGACGCAACGCGGCGAAGGCACGCGACAGGCTTTGAGGCGTGATGCCCAGCCGTCCCGCCACCAGCCGCCGGCCGCCGGGAAGCGTGACCGTAACGGGCCCGCTGTCGCGGGGAGCCAGCGCCAGCAGGAAGGCCGAGAGGCGTTCGATCGCCGAAAGCAGCTTCAGGTCCTTGATCTGGCCGATCAGGGTCCGCCAGTAGCCGGACAGCAGGAGCACCGCGCCGTAGGCTAATTGTCCGGTGGCCCGCACCTGGGCGCGAAAAGCCGCTGCTGGCCACATAAGGATGCGGCCCTCGTCCAGCAGTCTGGCCGTCAGCAGGTAGGGCGCGTCGAGGACCACGGCAGGAACGATGAAGGCGTCCCCGGGGCCGAAGAACTCGACCAGGGCTTCGTCACGGGCGGCTTCTCCAAACAAACCGACCCTCCCCGACAGCACGATATGAAGAAACTCGGCCTTTTCGCCCTGACGGCAGAGAACCGCGCTTGCGGGGAGCGTCTGGACGAAGCAGGCCGTCAACATCGCCGCGAGATCGGTCTCCGCCACCTGGGCGAACAATCGCGAGCGTCGGATCAGCGGCAGGTCGGTTGTGCGCATGATGCGATTGTGCCCTCCCACGTGAGGCATCATTGCGCCATTCAATTCTGCACTTCGTTGACATGGCTCAATCGCACGCCTGTCCGTGACTTACCAAATGTGAACGGATCCCGTTCGCAAAAGAGAACAAATAGACAAAGATTCACCCCGCCGGCGACGGGCTTGATTTGCGTCAAGCATCCCTCCGCATGCCGCCCCGATGTTTTCTCCGCGTCATCCGTGTGTGACGCAGCGGGGAGAATACGATGCAGCAACCGACGAGCGTTCAAGACGCCTCTCCAGAGGGGCGCGGCGTAGCGCTTGGCATGAGCACACTCGCTTTCACGGTCTGCTTCGCCGTGTGGACGATCTTTTCCATCATCGGCATCCAGATCAAGAAGGACCTCGGCCTCACCGACACGCAGTTTGGCTTGCTGGTGGGCACACCAATCCTGACGGGTTCGCTGATTCGTCTCATCCTCGGCATCTGGGCCGATCAGTACGGCGGGCGTGTCGTCTACGTGTGCGTCATGCTCGCGGCTGCGGTTGCAACCTGGCTGCTCACCTACGCCTATGACTACCCCACCTTTCTTCTGGCGGCGCTCGGCGTCGGCATCGCCGGTGGCTCCTTCGCCGTCGGCATCGCCTACGTGTCCCGCTGGTATGGGCCGGGCAAGCAGGGTACCGCGCTGGGCATCTTCGGCGCCGGCAATGTCGGGGCGGCCGTTACCAAGTTCCTGGCACCGTTCATCATGGTCGCCTACGGCTGGAAGACCGTCGCCGACATCTGGGCGATCGCGCTGGTGATCACGGCGCTGGCGTTCTGGCTCACGACCAAGGATGACCCGCAGGTCGCGGCGCGGCGCAAGGCCGGGACCAAGCCCGAGCCGATACTGGCAATGCTGGAGCCGTTGCGAAACATCCAGGTCTGGCGTTTCTCGCTCTATTACTTTTTCGTCTTCGGCGGCTTCGTGGCTTTGGCGCTGTGGCTCCCGCGCTACCTGATGGGCGTCTACAGCCTCGACGTGGCGACCGCAGGCATGATCGGCGCGGCCTATTCCGTGCCGGCCAGCCTGTTCCGCATCTATGGCGGCGTCCTGTCGGACAAGTTCGGCGCCCGGCGCGTGATGTACTGGACCTTCGGCGTCGCGGTCGCCGCCTGTTTCGTGATGTCCTATCCGCCGACCCAATACGTGGTGAAGGGAATCAACGGACCGATCTCGTTCACGCTGGAGATGGGACTCGTACCCTTTATCGTTGTCGCATTCGTGCTGGGCTTCTTCATGAGCCTGGGCAAGGCCGCAGTCTATAAGCACATCCCGGTCTACTATCCCAAGCATATCGGTGCTGTCGGAGGCGTCGTTGGCCTCGTTGGCGGCCTGGGCGGCTTCGTGCTGCCGATCGCCTTCGGTGCGCTGAACGACCTGACCGGCATCTGGACGAGCTGCTTCATGCTCATGTTCCTGGTCGCGGCCGTGTCGCTGATCTGGATGCACGTCTCGATCCGGGCGATGGAGCGCAACGTGGCTGGCGAGGCCTTGGCCCGCCTGCCTGAATTGCCGGAAATGCAGGAAATCCATGGTCCCCAGCACGTCGGCAAGCTTTCCGGCAAGACGATTGACGACTGGCGACCGGAGGACAAGGCCTTCTGGGAACAGATGGGCCGGCGGATCGCGCGGCGCAACCTCGCAATCTCAATCCCCGCGCTGTTGCTGTCGTTCGCCGTCTGGATGGTGTGGTCGGTGGTCGTGGCCAAGCTGCCGTCGATTGGCTTCCGCTACACTACTGATCAGCTTTTCTGGCTGGCCGCACTGCCCGGTGTCACGGGTGCGACGCTGCGGATCTTCTACTCCTTCACCGTGCCGATCTTCGGCGGCCGGCTGTGGACGACCCTGGTCACCTGGTCGCTGATGGTTCCGGCGATCGGCATCGGCTACGCGGTACAGAACCCCGGGACGCCGTACTGGATCTTCCTCGTCCTGGCACTGCTCTGTGGCTTCGGAGGCGGCAATTTCGCCTCGTCCATGTCGAATATCTCCTTCTTCTTCCCGAAGGCGGAGAAGGGCAACGCCCTTGCGCTCAACGCCGGACTCGGGAACCTCGGCGTCAGCGTGGTGCAGTTCGTCGTGCCGATGGTCATCACCGCCGGCGTGTTCGGCTGGCTGGGGGGCGATCCGCAGGTGGTGACGGATGCGGCCGGCGGCAAGCTGTGGCTCCAGAACGCCGGCTTCATCTGGGTGCCGTTCATTGCGGCCTCCGCCCTCGCCGCCTGGTTCGGCATGAACGACATCGCCTCGGCCAAGGCTTCCTTCGCCGAGCAGTCGGTGATCTTCCAGCGCCGCCACAACTGGATCATGTGCTGGCTCTACACGGGCACCTTCGGCTCCTTCATCGGCTACTCGGCGGGCTTCCCGCTGCTCGCCAAGACGCAGTTCCCTGAGATCAACGCCCTTCAGTATGCGTTCCTTGGCCCGTTGGTCGGTGCGCTGTCACGCTCGCTGACCGGTTGGGTCGCAGACCGCTGGGGCGGAGGCCGCGTGACCTTCTGGGTGTTCGTCGTCATGGCTCTGGGTGCCGTGGGTGTCGTGCACTTCCTCGGCGAGAAGAACTTCGCGGGCTTCTTCGCCATGTTCCTGCTGCTGTTCTTCGCCAGCGGCGTGGGCAATGCCTCGACCTTCCAGATGATCCCCGCGATCATGCGCAAGGACATGGAGCGGCTGATGCCCGATGCATCGGCCGACACGCGCCGCATGCAATCCGACAAGGAGTCTGCGGCGATCATCGGCTTCACGTCGGCGATCGCTGCCTACGGCGCGTTCTTCATCCCCAAGAGTTTCGGCTCGTCGATCGCGCTGACCGGCGGGGCATCGCTCGCACTCTACGGGTTCCTCGCCTTCTACCTGAGTTGCATTGCCATCACCTGGTTCTTCTACACCCGGCGCGGCGGGCTGCTGTTCGACATCGAGCGCGGTCGTGCCCCTGTGTCCGAGTCTTCACCCCGTCCCGCTCGCTGAAGGATTTCCATCATGTCGCATTTCCTGGATCGGCTGACGTTCTTCAAGAAGGTCAGGGAGCCGTTCGCCGACGGCCACGGCATCACCACCGAAGAGAGCCGGGGCTGGGAGGACGCCTACAGGAAGCGCTGGCAGCACGACAAGATCGTGCGTTCGACGCACGGCGCCAACTGCACCGGTTCTTGCTCGTGGAAGATCTACGTCAAGGGCGGAATCGTCACCTGGGAGACGCAGCAGACGGACTATCCGCGCACGCGCCCCGAACTGCCGAATCACGAACCGCGCGGCTGCTCGCGCGGCGCCAGCTACAGCTGGTATCTCTATTCCGGCAATCGCGTGAAGTATCCGCTGGCTCGTTCGCGCCTGCTGCGGTTGTGGCGCGAGGCACGCGCCACCCTGGCGCCTGTCGCGGCCTGGGCGTCGATCGTCGAGAATCCCGAAAAACGCAAAGCCTACACCAGCAAGCGCGGGCATGGTGGCTTCGTGCGCGTCGGCTGGGACGAAGCGACCGAAATAGTCGCCGCGGCCAACGCCTATACGGCAAAAGCTCATGGACCGGACCGGATTTTCGGATTCTCGCCGATCCCGGCCATGTCGATGGTCTCCTACGCCGCGGGCTCACGCTATCTGTCGCTGATCGGCGGCGTCTGCATGTCTTTCTACGACTGGTACTGCGACCTGCCGCCGGCCTCGCCCCAGACCTGGGGTGAGCAGACCGACGTGCCGGAATCGGCCGACTGGTACAATGCGGGGTTCGTCATCCTCTGGGGCTCGAACGTGCCGCAGACGCGCACGCCCGATGCACACTTCTACACCGAGGCTCGGTACCGCGGCATGAAGAGCGCCGTAATTTGTCCTGATTATTCGGAGGCGTCGAAGTTCGGCGACATCTGGCTGTCGGTGAAGCAGGGAACCGACTCCGCGCTGGCCATGGCGATGGGTCACGTGATCCTGAAGGAGTATCACGTCGACAGGCAGGCCAAGTATTTCCGCGACTATGTCCGCCAGTACACCGACATGCCGATGCTGGTGAGGCTCGCCAAGCGCGACGGCATGTACGTTCCCGACCGCTTCGTGCGCGCGTCCGACTTCGACGCGTCTCTGGGGGAGTCCAACAATCCCGAATGGAAGACAGTCGCTTTCGATGAAGCGACAGGCGATGTCGTGGCACCGCGCGGATCCATCGGCTTCCGGTGGGGCGAGAGCGGCAAGTGGAACCTAGAGAACAAGGAATCCACGGGCAGGGACGTGACCCTCCGGCTGTCGCTCGCCGACGTTCGGGATGAGGCGGTGGATGTCGGCTTTCCCTATTTCGGCAACATCAAGCACGAGCACTTCGCCTCGACGGATCACGACGGCGTGCTCAAGCGGCGCGTGCCGGTGAAGTCGCTGAAGCTGGTTGACGGCGACACGTTTGTCGCCTCGGTCCACGACCTGTTCGTCGCCAACTATGGCGTCGATGCCGGGCTGGACGGGCCCAACGTCGCCAAGTCGCTCGACGACGACGTGCCCTACACGCCGGCCTGGGCGGAGAAAATCACCGGCGTCTCGCGCGACAAGATCATCCAGGTGGCGCGCGAGTTCGCGACTAACGCCGAGAAGACCAATGGCAGGTCGATGATCATCATCGGCGCAGCGATGAACCACTGGTACCACGCCGACATGAACTACCGCGGCGTGATCAACATGCTGGCGATGTGCGGCTGCGTTGGGCAGTCCGGCGGCGGCTGGGCGCACTATGTCGGCCAGGAGAAGCTGCGCCCGCAGTCCGGCTGGTTGCCGCTCGCCTTCGCCCTCGACTGGGGGCGTCCGCCACGGCAGCAGAATTCGACGTCGGCCTTCTATGCCCACAGCGACCAGTGGCGCTACGAGACGATCAATGTCGGCGATATCGTCTCGCCCACCGCGCCTCCAGGCAAGTGGGACGGCGCGATCATCGACTACAACATCCGCGCCGAACGCATGGGTTGGCTGCCGTCCGCGCCTCAACTCGAGACCAATCCGCTGCAGGTGTCGCGAGACGCGGCCGCCGCCGGCATGGAGCCCAAGGACTACGTTGTGCAGAAGCTCAAAAGTGGAGAGCTGAAGCTGTCCTGCGAGGATCCCGACGATCCGAAGAACTGGCCGCGCAACATGTTCGTGTGGCGCTCCAACCTGCTCGGGTCCTCGGGCAAGGGACACGAATATTTCCTGAAGCACCTGCTGGGCACGACCCATGGCGTGATGGGTAAGGACCTCGGACAGGAGGGCAAGGCCAAGCCGGCAGAGGCGGTGTGGCACGAGGAGGCGCCGCAAGGAAAGCTCGACCTGCTGGTCACGCTCGACTTCCGCATGTCCACGACTTGCGTCTACTCCGACATCGTCCTTCCGACGGCCACCTGGTACGAGAAGAACGATCTGAACACCTCCGACATGCACCCATTCATCCATCCGCTGACCGCGGCAGTGGATCCGGTCTGGGAGGCGCGCAGCGACTGGGAGATCTACAAGTCGATCGCCAAGGCGTTTTCGCGTGTGGCGCCCGAGGTCCTCGGCGTCGAGAAGGACGTCGTGCTGACGCCGATCATGCACGACAGCCCGGGCGAAATGGCACAGCCGTTCGACGTCAAGGACTGGAAGCGGGGCGAGGTCGAGCCCATTCCCGGCAAGACCATGCCGGCCATTACCGTTGTCGAACGCGACTACCCCAACGTCTACAGACGCTTCACCTCGCTCGGACCGCTGATGGACAAGCTCGGCAACGGCGTCAAAGGCATTGCCTGGCCGACGGGGCACGAGGTCGAGCTGCTGAAGCAGCTCAATGGAGTCGTCACGGCCGAGGGTCCGACGAAGGGCCTTGCGCGAATCGAGAGCGATATCGACGCCGCGGAAACGCTGTTGATGCTGGCGCCGGAGACCAACGGCGAGGTCGCCGTGCGTGCCTGGGGCGTCCTGTCCAAGACCACGGGCCGCGACCACACCCATCTCGCGTTGCCCAAGGAAGACGAGAAGATTCGATTCCGCGATGTCGTGGCCCAGCCGCGCAAGATTATCTCGGCGCCGACCTGGTCGGGGCTCGAAAGCGACAAGGTCTGCTACAATGCCGGTTACACCAACGTCCACGAACTGATCCCCTGGCGCACGCTCACCGGGCGCCAGCAGCTCTACCAGGATCACCTCTGGATGCTGGCCTTCGGCGAGGGCCTGTGCGTCTACCGTCCGCCACTCGATCTTCGCGCCGTCAAGCCTGTGATCGACCGCCAGCCAAATGGCGAGAAGCAGATCGTGCTGAACTTCATCACGCCGCACCAGAAATGGGGCATCCACTCCACCTACACCGACAACCTCATGATGCTGACCCTGTCGCGCGGCGGTCCCATCGTCTGGCTCAGTGAGGTCGATGCTGCCAAGGCAGGTATCGTCGATAACGACTGGATCGAGGCCTACAACGTGAACGGGGCGCTGGTCGCCCGCGCCGTCGTCTCCCAGCGCATGAAGGAGGGTACGCTCTTCATGTATCACGCGCAGGAGAAGATCGTGAACGTGCCCGGCTCGGAGATGACCGGCAACCGCGGCGGCATCCACAACTCGGTCACGCGCGTGGTGATGAAGCCGACGCACATGATCGGCGGCTATGCCCAGCAAGCCTACGGCTTCAACTACTACGGCACCATCGGGACCAACCGCGACGAGTTCGTGGTGGTACGCAAGCTCGGCAAGGTCGACTGGCTCGAACGTCCGCACAAGGACGCCGTTCCCGTTCTCAGCGCCGCCGAGTGAAGGGGAGAAGTATCATGAAGATTCGCGCTCAAATCGGGATGGTGCTGAACCTCGACAAGTGCATCGGGTGTCACACCTGTTCAGTCACCTGCAAGAACGTATGGACCAATCGCGAAGGCATGGAATATGCGTGGTTCAACAACGTCGAGACCAAGCCCGGCATCGGCTACCCGAAGGACTGGGAGAACCAGACGCGCTGGAAGGGCGGCTGGACGCGCAAGCGCAACGGCAGGATCCAGCCCAGGATCGGCTCCAAGTGGCGCATCCTCGCCAACATCTTCGCGAACCCCGACCTGCCGGAGATCGACGACTACTACGAGCCGTTCACCTTCGATTACGAACACCTGCAGAAGGCGCCCGAACTCGAAGCCTTCCCGACCGCGCGGCCGCGCTCGCTGATCAGCGGCAAGCGCATGGAGAAGATCGAATGGGGTCCCAACTGGGAGGAGATCCTGGGCGGTGAATTCGCCAAGCGCTCCGTCGACGCCAATTTCGAGGGCGTGCAGAAGGAGATGTACGGCCAGTTCGAGAACACCTTCATGATGTACCTGCCGCGACTGTGCGAGCATTGTCTCAACCCGGCCTGCGTGGCGGCTTGCCCGTCAGGCGCCATCTACAAGCGGGAGGAGGACGGCATCGTCCTGATCGACCAGGACAAGTGCCGCGGCTGGCGCATGTGCGTGTCCGGCTGCCCCTACAAGAAAATCTATTTCAACTGGTCGTCCGGCAAGTCGGAGAAGTGCACCTTCTGTTACCCTCGCATCGAAGCGGGACAGCCGACGGTATGCTCCGAGACCTGCGTCGGTCGCATCCGCTACCTCGGCGTCATGCTCTATGACGCGGACCGCATCGAGCAGGCGGCCAGTGTTGCCGATGACAAGAAGCTCTACGACGCCCAGATGGGCATCTTCCTGGATCCCAACGACGAGACGGTGATCGTCCAGGCGCGTCGCGACGGCGTGCCCGATGCCTGGCTGGAGGCCGCACGCCGCTCGCCCGTGTGGAAGATGGCCATGGAATGGAAGGTCGCCTTCCCGCTGCATCCCGAGTACCGCACGCTGCCGATGGTCTGGTACGTGCCGCCGCTGTCGCCGATCCAGGCGGCGGCCGAGGCCGGCAAGATGGGCGTCGACGGTGGCATGCCGGACGTTCGCTCTCTTCGCATCCCTCTGCGCTATCTCGCCAACCTGCTGACGGCGGGCGACGAGGGACCGGTGGCGCGCGGTCTGGAGCGCATGCTCGCCATGCGCGCCTACATGCGCGCCAAGACCGTGGATGGCGTGATCGACGGTGCCGTCGCGACGCGCGTCGGGCTGAGCCCGGAGCAGATCGAGGAGATGTATCACATCATGGCGATCGCCAACTACGAGGACCGCTTCGTGATCCCGACGGCCCACCGCGAGACCGCCGAGGACGCCTATCAGCTCCGCGGCGCCTGCGGCTTCAGCTTCGGCAACGGCTGCTCGTCCGGCGACGACGGCGGCAATCTGTTCTCCGGTGGCAAACTGCGCGCCAAGAATCCGATGGAGGTCGTGTGATGAAGACGCTCAGGGCCCTCGCCGCACTGCTTTCCTACCCGAGCGCCGACCTCATCGAGGCGGCCGACGAAATCCGCCAGGTAATCGACAGCGATGGCATCCTGCCATTGGCGGTACGAGGGGAGCTTCATCGATTGATCGATGACCTCGCCGGGGGCGATCTCTACGACCTGCAGGAGCGCTACGGCCTGCTGTTCGACCGTACGCGATCGCTGTCGCTGCATCTCTTCGAGCATGTCCACGGCGAGAGTCGAGACCGTGGCCAGGCCATGGTCGACCTGCTCAAGCTCTACGAAGAGAGCGGCTACACGCCGACCGCGACCGAGCTGCCCGACTTCCTGCCTCTGTTCCTGGAGTATGCGTCGACGCGTCCGCCGCAGGCGGCTGTCGAGCTGATCGGCCAGCCGGCCAACGTGATCGCGGCCCTCAAGGAGCGCCTGGCAAAGCGGAGTTCGCCCTACGTTGCCGTAATGTCTGCGCTGCTGGCGATTTCGAAGGCCAGGCTCGACGAGAAGGCGCTGGCGGCGCTGCGAGCAGAGCCCGATCCCGAACCTGACGATCTCGAAGCATTGGACGCTGCCTGGGAAGAGGAGGAAGTCACCTTCGGTCCAGGGTCGGCCGACGCGAAGGGCGCGTGCGGCGTCGAGGGACTGTCGACCCGGCTGCGCGCGGCCATGCGGCCGGCCGAAGGCGTCGCGCCGCCCCTCACTCATGGAAGATCGACCGGGCGTCTCGCCACCGCGCCGTCCAACCCGGGAGTCCGGTCATGAAGGACTATGTCTTCCACCTCCTGTTCGTCTGGTATCCCTACATCTGCCTGACGATCTTCCTCCTCGGCAGCCTGATCCGGTTCGACCGTGAGCAATACACCTGGCGCGCCAGCTCCAGTCAGATCCTGCGAAAGCGTCAGCTCGCCTGGGGTTCCAATCTGTTCCATGTCGGCATCCTGTTCCTCCTGATGGGGCATACGGTGGGTCTGCTGACGCCGACCTGGCTCTACACACTCTTCATCACCGTCGAGCAGAAGCAGCTGATCGCCGTTGCCGCCGGTGGCATTGCGGGCGTCGTCTGCTTCGTCGGCCTCTCCATGCTGCTGCACCGACGCCTGTTCGATGTCCGCATCCGGGCCAACAGCTCGGTGATGGACATCGCCATCCTGGCGATCCTGTGGCTCCAGCTCTGTCTCGGCCTCGCCACGCTGCCGTTCTCCTTCGCGCATTCGGACGGGTCGGTGATGCTGATCCTGTCGCACTGGGCGCAGGGCATCGTGATCCTGCATCCGGTCGACGCCAGGACATTGCAAGGCCTCGACTGGCCCTACCTCACGCACCTTGTGCTGGGCATGACCCTGTTCCTGGTCTTCCCGTTCAGCCGGCTGGTCCACATCTGGTCGGCCCCGGTCTGGTACCTCGGTCGTCGCGGCTACCAGGTCGTGCGCCGGCGGCGGCCCCTGTCCGAGTCCGGTCGACCGGCCTCTCGTCAGCCGGCGGAGTGAAGGCCATGAGCGCATCTCAGTCCACCACGGTACCGTCCCCGGTCCGCCGTCGCTTCGCCCGCCCCGTACCGGTCAGTGTCAATGGCGTGGTCATCCCGAGTGCGGCCATCGCTCGCGAAACCCAGCATCACCAGGCTTCCGATCCCGACAAGGCCTGGATGCTGGCGGCCCGGGCGTTGGCAATCCGCGAATTGCTGTCGCAGGAGGCCGAAAGGCTCTCGATCGTGGCCGAGCCGATCGAGGACGGCGAGGGCCGCCGCGAGACGCCGCACGAGGCGCGCCTGCGCGCCCTGATCGAGCGCGAGGTGGTCGTGCCGAGCGCCGATGAAGGCGCATGCCGGCGCTACTACGACGCCAACATCCGCCGCTTCCGCTCATCCGACCTGTTCGAGGCTGCCCATATCCTGTTCGTGGCGGCACCGGATGACATTGTCGCCCGCGACGCGGCCCGAGAGTCCGCGATGGCACTGGTCGCCCGGCTGACGGGGGAACCCGCCGGTTTCGCGGCTGCAGCCGCCGCGCACTCGGCCTGCCCATCGTCGAAGCAGGGCGGCAATCTTGGCCAGGTCAGCACGGGCCAGACCGTTCCCGAGTTCGAGACGGCGTTGCGCGGCATGGTTCCAGGGCTGGTTCATCCCGAGCCCGTCGAGAGCCGCTATGGCCTGCACGTCGTGCGGCTCGATCGTCGCGTCGACGGCGAGGTACTCCCGTTCGATCTCGTGCGGGATCGCATTGCCGACTATCTCGACGAGGCGGTCCGCCGCCGCGCCCAGCAGCAATACGTATCGATCCTGGCCGGCCGCGCCCAGGTCACTGGTGTCGATCTTGCCGCCACGCGCGGCCCGCTCGTTCAATAGGAGACCGCGATGGTGCTGGGCGAAGTTCTGGAACGACTGGGCGACGAGGCTTTTGCCGCAGGAACGCTGGTTGCACTGGAGGATCTCAATCTGATGGTTCGGGTCGAGGTGGCCGGCCGGCCGTTCGGGGAGGGAGTCGGAGAGTACGCCGCCGGGGCCTCGCGCCGCTTTGCACAGTTCGCTTCCGACGACGATTGGCTCGCCCTCATGACGGCGCTCGAGCGCGCCGAGGATACCGGCACAGCCTGCCTGAAGCACATGCTCGAATGGTCGCTGCGCCATGACGCCCAAAGTGCGAGCGGCGGTGCGGATGGTGGCTGTGGCGGCCAATGCACCTGCAAGGGAAGTTGAACGATGTCAGACAGTCTTATCGGAGCACTGGTCTACGCCGACGGAGTCTATCCGGATCGTGTAATCGCCCGGGCCATCGAACCGTTGCGCGAAGGTGGCGTTGCCCTGGCGGGCGCACTGCAACTGGAGTCCACCAACCTGAGAGACCGGCATCCTTGTGATATCGTCCTGCAGGATCTCTCGACGGGCGAAGTCACGGCCATTGCGGAACATCGCGGCCAGGAGGCGCGCGGCTGCCGCCTCGATGTCGGCCTACTGACCGATCTGGCCGAGTCCGTCGGCTCGAGCCTCCGCCTGGAGCAGCCGCGGCTTCTGGTGGTGAACAAGTTCGGCAAGATCGAAGCCGACGGCGGCGGCCTGCGCGGCGCGATCGCCGAGGCAGTCGGTATGGGCATTCCGGTGCTGGTTGGCGTTCCGGCGCGCAACCTCGATCGCTGGCGCGCCTTTGCAGGATCGCTCGCCGTAGAGCTGCCGGTCGACCCTTCGGCGATTGCCGGGTGGCTCCACGCGCATGGCTTGCCGGTCGCGCCGGCTGTCAGCGAGGCGGATGCCGGCACGCTGCCGCTTGGCTAGCGCCGCGGGATGACCTGAGATGGACGATCTCACGCTGGCGCGTGCGGTACATGTCCTGGCGGTGATCCACTGGATCGGCGGTGTCGCCTTCGTGACCGCGGTGATCCTGCCTGCCCTCGCGGTCTTCGACGAGTCGTCGCGTCGCCTGGCCCTTTTCGAGGCGATCGAACATCGCTTCTCCACCCAGGTGAAAATCTCGGTTCCCCTGGCAGGCTTCAGCGGCGCCTATATGGCGTGGCGCCTCGATTCGTGGAGTCAATTCCTCGAGCCGGCACGGTGGTGGCTGGCGGTAATGGTGCTCGTCTGGGCGCTGTTCATGGCGCTCCTCTTCGTGGTCGAGCCACTGGTGCTGCGCGGCGCGTTCGAGCGCCGGGTCGCTGCCGATCCGGTCGGTACGTTCCGGATCATACAACGGGCACACGTCGTTCTTCTCGTGATGGGCATGGGGGTCGCGGCTGCGGGTGTGCTTGGCGCTCACGGGGTACTGGGTTGAGGTCGCAAAGGAACGGGAAATGTGGGCAAGGGCTCGTCTTTCGTCGCGCTTCCTGGCAGCGGCAACGATTGTCGTTGCGTCCGCTGGCTGCATGTCGACTTCACCGGCGTCACCTCGCCTGCTGGCGCGTTGCACGCAGCTCTACGGGCTCTGGTTCCGGTACGAACAGCACACCACGTTCCATCACACTGGACAGCAGGCACAGGCTGAACTCGCACTCGATGATTGCCGGCAGGGTCGTTACGAGGCCGGTCTTCGGCAGCTGGAAGAGATGCTGCGGCGCGGCCGGGTTCCGATTCCTGCGGAGTGAGGCCTCGCTGAGCGGTCATCGTCAGCCTGAAGCGAGATTGATGCGTATCAATGCGTGGTCGCCGCAGATCTGGCCAGTTCGCTCGGCAGGGTCGCAAGGGAGACGGCGGTGATGGAAACGCCCCAGGAGCATAGCGCACTCCAGGACACGGTAAGGCGGTTCGTCGAGCGGGAACTGATTCCCCTGGAGAAGAGGATGCTGGCGCGCGAAGCCGGCGGCGGAGAACTTCATTTGACCGACGCAGAGTCGGCGCCCCTTCTGCAGAAGTGTCGTGATCTGGGGCTTTGGGGCCTCGATGCGCCGGCTGAACTGGGCGGCGCTGACCTGTCGACAACCGCACTGATGCTGGTGCAGCAAGAACTGAGCCGCACCATTGTTCCCTTCTCTTTTCCACCTGAGTCGCCGGTTCTGCGGCTGCTCCTGGCAGTGGCGAACAAGGACCAGCGTGAGCGCTATCTGACGCCGTACGCCCAGGGGAAGCTTCGCTCAGCCACGGCGATCTCGGAGCCGGGCGCCGGCGCCGATCCCGCGGCGATGACAACGCGCGCAGTACAGGACGGTACCCACTGGGTGCTCAACGGCCGCAAGCTCTGGGTGAGCTACATGCCGCAGGCTGATTTCACCGTCGTTCTGGCGCGTACTGCCGCGGGGCAAAGTCATCGCGGCATCACCGCCTTCATCGTCGATCGCGACACGCCTGGCTTCCGGATCGAACGCGAGATTCCCATGCTGGGCGGTCATCGTACCTGCGAGATCGCCATCGAGGATTGCCGCATACCGCACAGCCAGGTGCTGGGCGAACCCGGCAGCGGCTTCGCACACATGCAGCTTCGACTCACGCGTCGCCGACTGCTGATGGGCCCCATGTGCATTGGCATGGCGCGCCGCGCGCTCGACATGATGTGCGATCACGCCAAGCAGCGCAGCACTTTCGGCGTTGGGCTAGCCGACCGGCAGGCCGTTCAGTGGTGGATCGCCGACTCGGCGATCGCGATTCATGCTTGCGAGTTGATGGCGCTGGACGCCGCGGCCAAACAGGATGCCGGACGCGATGTCCGCACCGAGGCATCGATGATCAAGGTCTTCGCCACCGAGATGGCGAGCCGGGTAATTGACCGAGCCATGCAGACCTTTGGCGCCATGGGGATGACGAAGGAAACACCCCTTCAACTCATGGCGCAAAAGGTGCGGACCATGCGCGTCTACGAAGGGCCGACCGAGGTGCACCGCATGGTGGTGGCTCGTCGGCAGTTGGCGCAGGGACGATAAGGCCGGGGCGGACGAGGCCGATCTCAGAATCTCCTCTCTCGGGTCCAGTCGCCGGTAGTTTCCTTGAAGGTACTCTTGCCGACGGCCATGAAGACCGTCTCCCGGGGGGGCGGGTGTGGTGGGCGTGTTGACGGGGAATTCTATACGATTGGTTTTATTGCAGGTTTCCCGTGGATCGGGCTGATTTGGACTGTCGCATCCCAGTTCTCTCCTTTGTCCACTCCGGCACGCCATTCCCGAACAAAAGAGAGAACTTGGGCAGACGATTTCGACAGGCCCGACTCCCGAGCTTTTCCAGCGTGATCAGGCACGCTTTACGGAGACGCGACAGCCGTCGTCAATCCTGTACGAGCGCTTCGATTTTCATACCCGTGCCGTAGAAGTGCCAAGGCGTTGCGGCGGCCGTCACGTGAGCCGAGGCGGGCGAGGTTGCCGGCAAAGAACTGAACGTCTTGCCAAGGGAGGTTGCCCCTCCTCAGCTTCATAGCAGAGGGAAACGTGAACAGAGTCCCTGACAAAAGTCCCTGACAGACAAAGTGGGCTTGTGGAAGGTTCTCTGATGTGGGTCGGACGACCCTCGGAAAATCCTGACAACGCTTACCTATTTTGCTATCTCCTCGCCCACGTCCCCGTAGCTCAGCCGGATAGAGCAGCGGTTTCCTAAACCGGAGGTCGGAGGTTCGAATCCTCTCGGGGACGCCATTTTCGCCTAAGCTCTTGAGCTCCTTGAATCAGCGAAACATTTTCCGCTTGTGCCGCGCCTAGACAGCAGTCGGCCGTCGCCATGTCTCGTTACCTGTTGCATCCTGCCTCACATTGCCCGCCCGCCAAGCGGCGCTGACTGCGGGCGCGCAGCGTCCGGGGCGGTCGTTTGTTGGGTTCAGGGCCTAGGTTTCGAGCGTGCCCGCCAGGCGCTGCGCGGCGTCGGCATAATCCTTCATGAAATCGTAGACGACCGAACGTGCCGACTGTTCCGTGTTCATGAGGCCGACCGCCTGCCCGACATAGTAGGTGGCAAGCCGCTGGGCTCCCTCATGACCGCTGGCGGCAAGCTTGTCGATTTTGGCCAGCGCCGGTCGGCTGATGAGGCCTTGCAGTGGCATTGGCAGCGGATCGGGGGCGCTCTCGCCGTGCCAGCCGTCGGTCCAGGCCGATCTGAGCTGCCGTGTCGGCTTGCCGGTCCGGCTGCGCGATCGCACGGTGTCGCGGGAGGTCGCCGCCAGCATCTTCTTCTTCACCGTCGGGGTCGTCTCGGCCTCCGCCGTCGTCAGCCAGACCGAGGCGGTCCAGGCGCCGGCGGCGCCCATGGCCATGCACGCCGCCATCTGCCGCCCGGTCGCGATTCCTCCGGCCGCCAGCACGTCGATGTCCTTGTAGTCCTCAATGGCCTGCAGCACCTCGGGCACCAGCACCATGGTCGAGACCTCGCCGCAGTGGCCGCCTGCCTCGGTGCCCGCGACCACGAGAATGTCGACCCCGGCCTTGGCGTGCTTGATCGCATGTTCCTTGGCGCCGGTGAGGGCGCCCACCAGGATGCCTTTGTCGCGGGCGCGCTTCATGATCGAAGGCGGCGGCACGCCCAGGGCGTTCACGAACAGCTTGATGGGATGGCTGAAGGCGACGTCGAGAAGGCGAGCCGCGCCGTCTTCCCGCATGTTGTCCGTATAGTCGTGGCCGCCTTGCCCGGCAGACCACAGATCGGCGGTATCGATGCCGTGCTGGGCGAGCAGGCCGGCGACATGTCGGCGATGCTCAGGTGGCACGCGGGCCTCGAGGTCAGCCGCCGTCAGCCCGCCCTCCTTGTCCTCCATCTTGTTGGGAATCAGCAGGTCGATACCGTAGGGCTTGCCGTTTACGTGCTCGTCAATCCATTTGAGATCGATTGCCAGGCTCTCCGCGGTGTGGGCGACGGCGCCCAGCACGCCGAAGCCACCGGCATTCGACACCGCGGCCACGACGTCGCGGCAATGGCTGAAAGCGAACAGGGGAAACTCGATTCCAAGTTTCCTGCACAAAGCAGACTTCATCCGACGTTTCCCTCAGGTAAGAAATAGAGGCGGCCGAGAATGCCACGAGTTGGGGTTGGACGGGCGCACTTGAGGTGGCCCGGCACAACTTCCCGGGTGGGCCCGTGACGCCATGTCCACGACCGACACGCTGGGCTCGCCAAGAGTGCCATCTGCGAGGCATTGTCACGGTGATGCTCGCGGGACGCAAGAAGCCAGCGTCTTGAATATGACTAAGCGCGCGTTAGCCGAGCCAGCAACCGGCGCGTCGTCTCGGCCCTCATCGCGACAACCTTCGCCCAGGACGATGCGGGGCAGGCCAAGGCCCGGTGGCGCCGCGTCGCCGACCAGCTCAGGCCAAAGGTGCGAAAGTTCGCAACACTCATGGACGATGCCGCGCCCGAGGGTCTCGGCTCCTCCTCTCGGGGACGCCACTCCCTGTGCGAAAGAGAGAACTTCGGGCAACGAACAAGAAGGCCCGGTTTTCGCCAGCCCTTCCAGCGCGGGCTGAAAACGAAGGCATTCCCGGCCCAATGAGCCGGACTCGGGACGACACCCCCGCCCGGAGAACCAGTGGATCAGGACCGTGGTTTCGCATCGCACCATGTGCGCCAGCCGGTTTGCCATCGTCGCTTTCAAACGGCGGTTCCACGGCTCGAGGGGCTGATACACACCTCTGGCCAACCGCGGTCGCGATGCTCTAACAATCCTGGCGAACCACTCACGACATCATCTCTCGGGGGAATCATCGCTCATGCAACTCGACAAGACAGTGGCCGCGGTCGTTACGGGCGGTGCGTCCGGCCTCGGCGCCGCCACCTCGCGCATGCTTGCCTCGCACGGCGTGAAGGTCGCGATCTTCGACCTCAACGAGGAACAGGGCGAGGCGCTCGCCAGGGAAATCGGCGGCGTCTTCTGCAAGGTCAACGTGACGTCGACCGAAGAGGTCGAGGCCGGGTTCGCGAAGGCGCGGGCGGCCAACGGGCAGGAGCGCATTCTGGTGAACTGCGCCGGCGTCGGCGGCGGTGCCCAGAAGACCGCATCGCTCGACAGGACGACCGGTGCTCCCAAGGAATATCCGCTGGAGAACTTCGAGCGCATCATCAACGTCAATCTCATCGGCACGTTTCGCTGCATCACCAAGTCGGCGGCGGGCATGCTGACGCTGGCACCGCAGGCCGACGGCGATCGTGGCGTGATCCTCAACACCGCATCGGTCGCGGCCGAGGACGGCCAGATCGGCCAGGTCGCCTATACGGCCTCGAAGGCCGGTGTCGTCGGCATCACGCTCGTCGTGGCGCGCGACCTCTCCAATGACGGAATTCGCTGCAATACGATCCTGCCCGGCATCTTCGACACGCCGCTGCTTGCGCGCGCGCCGGACAACGTCAAGGCGGCGCTGGCGGCCTCGGTGCCGTTCCCCAAGCGTCTGGGACGCCCCGAGGAATATGCTCAGGTCGCCCATACGATGATCACCTGCGGCTACTTCAATGGCGAAGACGTCCGCATCGACGGCGCCATCCGCATGGCGCCGCGCTAGAGTCGGCATCGGGAAAGGACAAGACAATGACCGAAGCATGGATCATCGATGCCTGCCGCACGCCCCGCGGCGTCGGCAAGGCGGGCAAGGGCGCGCTGTGGGAGGTTCATCCGCAGCAGCTCGGTGCGACCGTTCTCAAGGCGATCGCCGAACGCAACAGCATCGACACGAAGGAGGTCGGTGACGTGATCTGGGGGACGGCCGCCCAGGTCTCGAAGCAGAGCGGCGATCTCGGTCGCATGTCCGCCCTCGATGCCGGCTATGACGTCAAGGCGAGCGGCATCACGATCGACCGTTTCTGCGGTTCGGGCATCAGCGCCGTGAGCCTCGCCGCCGCCTGCATCAAGTCGGGCATGGAAGACATGGTGATCGCCGGCGGTACGGAGATGATGTCCATGGACCGCAGCCGCGGCAGTGGACCGCCGGTCATGGACAACGGCAATCTGCGCCTCCGCCTGCATCATCCCCAGACGCACCAGGGCATCTGCGCCGACGCCATCGCCACGCTGGAGAAGATCCCGCGCCAGGCGCTGGACGAGGCGGGCTATATCAGCCAGCAACGCGCGGCGATCGCAATCGCCGAGGGCCGCTTCGCCAAGTCCCTGATCCCCGTCTACAAGGAAGACGGCACGCTCGCCCTGGATCGCGAGGAGTATCCGCGTCCGCAGACGACTCGCGAGGGGCTGGCAAGCCTCAAGGCCGCCTTCGCGGCGATGGCCGACGTCCCGCTCGACGACAAGGGCATGACTTATCGCTCGCTGATCCTGCAGGCCTATCCCGACCTTAAGATCGAGCATGTCCATCATGCCGGCAATTCCTCCGGTGTCGTCGACGGCTCGGCCGCCGTGCTGCTCTCGTCGCCCGACTACGCCAAGGCCCATGGCCTCAAGCCGCGCGCCCGCGTCGTTGCCATGGCGAACATGGGCGACAGCCCCGAGCTGATGCTCAATGCGCCGGTGCCGGCGGCCCGCAAGGTCCTGGAGAAGGCCGGTCTCAAGACGAGCGACATCGACCTCTGGGAGATCAACGAGGCCTTCGCCGTCGTCTCGGAAAAGTTCGTGCGCGACCTCGATCTCGATCGCGACAAGGTCAACGTCAACGGCGGCTCGATCGCGCTCGGGCACCCGATCGGAGCGACCGGCGCCATCCTGATCGGCACCGTCCTCGACGAGCTCGAGAGACAGGACAAGCAGTTCGGTCTCGTCACGATGTGCGCCGCCGGCGGTATGGCGCCGGCGATCATCATCGAGCGGATCTGAAAGGCCCGGAGAGAGAAGTCCCTCGACGACTCTGAGACCGACGGGACATTGCCCCGTCGGAGGACGGCACGCCTGGCACCCTCAGGCGTCGCCGCTACCCCTCCGACCGTAGCGCTTCTCGCGACGAATGCGCGAGAAGCCGAACACGGCCGACATGACTGGCCAAACTGGAGCAGAAAAAGGTTCGCAGTCTTGCAAGAGAATGGCGGACCCGGCGAGAGTCGAACTCACCACCTCTGCCTTCGGAAGGGAATTGCTCAGTCGCGCTCGATCTCTTCCTTCACGACCCGCAGGGTGGCGGGATCCAGAGTACCCTCGTATCGCTCTCCCTTGTCATTTGTCGCCTTCACCCGGTAGCAGCCGTCCTTCGTGCGGATCCGGGTGACCCGCCAGCCCTTGGCCTCGAGTATTTTCTCGACGGCCGCACGCGGTTGCCAGTCCGCCAGCGGCACCTCGCAACGCTGACTCGCAAGGGCAGCGCCGGAGCCGAGTGTGCAGAAAATCAGCGAGATCGCCGGGAGCAGTCGGGGCATGGCATCGGGTCCTGTCGGTTTGCGATGGCAGGATGAGGCCATGTCGCCCTGACGGTGGCCTGAACGGGACAGACAAGCGTTCAGGCCGGTGTCAGCCTGCAAGACCAGTGGACTCGGCGGTGGACGGTGAAAGACTGAAAAGATGCGCGTGCTCCTGATCGAAGACGACCCGACCCTCGGCGGCGCGGTGCGGGACCAGATTGCCGCAGATGCCCATACGGTGGACTGGGTGACGCACCTCGAAAAGGCCCGCGATTGCGTCGCAACCGTGAGATACGACCTCATCCTGCTCGACCTCGTACTGCCCGACGGGCGCGGTCTCGACTTCCTCAAGGGCCTGCGGAGTGCGCGGGACGCGACACCGGTGATCGTCCTGACCGCGCGCGACCAGATCACGGACCGGATTGCCGGCCTGAACGCCGGTGCCGACGACTACCTCGTCAAGCCCTTCGATCTCTCGGAACTTTCTGCCCGCATCGGAGCCGTGGCGCGTCGCTACTCCGGAAACCCCAGTCCTTTCGTCCAGATCGGCGATCTGACGATCGACCTGGCGGCGCGTACGATCCTGCGTCGAGGGGCGTCGATCCCACTGACGTCGAGGGAGTGGGTCATCTTCGAGGCGTTCGTGCAGCGCCCGCGGGCGCTGATCTCCAAGGCGCAGATCGAGGAACGCCTGTATTCGTTCGACGCGGATGTCGAGAGCAATACGATCGAAGTGTATATCGGCCGCATCCGCAAGAAGCTCGGCCACGAGATCATCGTGACGGAGCGCGGCATGGGCTATCGCCTCGGTCCGGGCAACGCATGAACGCGCCGCTGCCGCTGCCGCTGCCGCGGCCGCCCAGCCTCAAGCGCCGGCTCAGCCTCGGCCTGGCGGCCGGCGTGACGCTTCTGTGGCTAGCCGGCACGCTCTGCGCGGCGCTGGTCCTGCGTCACGAGATCGACGAAGTGTTCGACAGCGCGTTGCAGGAAGTCGCGCAGCGCATCCTGCCTCTTGCCTACAGCGAGACGCTCAACGCGGACACGCGAACGCCCGAGGCGGGCGTCGCGCAGAAGCTGCCGGCCGCCCAGCCGCATCGCGAATACCTCACCTATATCGTGCGCGACGCCGACGGCCGCATCCTCCTGCAATCCCACGACGCGGATCCAAAGGCTTTCCCGACCTCCATGAAGCCGGGCTTCCGGGATGAGGCCGGCTACCGCTTCTATACGGAAGTTGCGGTCCAGGGTGCCCTCGTCGTCACTGCCGCGGAGGCCATCGATCACCGGCGTCAGGCCGTCGTCGAAGCCGTGTCGATGTTGCTCTGGCCGCTTCTGTTGCTGCTGCCGCTCGGTGCGCTCGGCGTGGTGGCGCTGGTTCGGTACTCGCTTCGTCCCCTGGCCGCATTCCAGGCCGAACTCGAGGCACGCGGTCGGGGCGATCTGTCTCCCGTCGATACGGGAGCCTTGCCGTCCGAACTCGATCCTTTCGCAACGTCGGTCAACCGGCTGATCGTCCGGCTACGACGCGCGCTGGAGGCCGAGCGCGGCTTCACGGCCAGCAGCGCGCACGAACTGCGCACGCCAATCGCCGCCGCCCTGGCGCAGACCCAGCGCCTCGTCACGGAGTTGCCGGACGGGCCGGCCCACCGTCGCGCGCGTGCCGTCGAGGAAGCGCTGCGCCAGCTCTCGCGCCTGTCGGACAAGCTTCTCCAACTGGCGAAGGCCGAAGGCGGCGGATTCCTCGCCGAGGCACCGCACGACGCCGTGCAGGTTCTCGAACTCGTGCTGGATGAGTTCGGCAGGATGCCGGAGGTGAGCGCGCGTCTTGATGTCGTGCTACCGCCCCGGGGTGCGATTCGGACGCGCATCGATGCCGATGCGCTTGCGATCCTGGCGCGCAATCTTGTCGAGAATGCCTTGAGGCACGGGCCGGCGGACGGGGGCGTCTCCGTCGTCCTCACGCCGGGAGGGCGGCTGACGGTGACGAACGGTGGTCCCGCGATCGCACCGGAAGAGCTCACGCGGCTTCGACGCCCCTTCGAACGAGGTGCCACCACCGCCGCGGGATCGGGCCTCGGCCTGGTGATCGCCGCGGCGATTGCGGAGAGCGCGGGAGAGCGGCTCGAATTGCGTTCGCCGGCGACGGGCCGTGCAGACGGTTTCGAGGCCTCACTCCAGTTGCCGATGAGTCTCGCCGCGCCTTGACGTGGAAAGCGTGAGCGCGGCCCGCGCGTTCAGATCATTGTCAGGCTTGGCGTCTAGTTCTCCCGCATCGCTTTGCCAGCTGGAGAGATCGGATGAACAAGATTGCCACCACTCTGGGCCTCGTTGCCGGACTGGCGCTTCCTGCCCTGGCGCTCGCGCCGGACGCGCAGGCCCGGCCGGTCACCTTGACCGCGCAACTGCGCTCCTATGGAGGTAACGGCGCCTACGTCGCGATCTACCTCACGGACGCGCAAGGCAAGTTTCACTCGACGCTGCGCGTCGCCGGCTCCAAGGCCAAGTACTATTCGCATCTGCGTGACTGGGCTCGCGGGCATGCCGGGGAGACCGCGCGTATCGACGGTATTACAGGGGCCAGCGTCGGCAGCGGCCAAACGCTCAAGGTCACCGTCGAGATCGCGGATGCGCTGATCGATGCGGGCTATCAGGTGAGGATCGACACCGCGGTCGAGGATGGCCGCGACAATCCGGCGGAGGTCGTCGTGCCGCTGACGGGCGCCGCAGCGGGGCGCCCGGTTTCCGGAAAGGGATATGTCGCAGCCTTCCGCTTCGACATGTAGCGGCCTGCCGGATCTTTGCCATGTCTCGCATTGTCCACTCCGGTCTGGGGCTCCTTGCGTCCGCGCTGCTGTCGATGCTGGCGGTTACGGGAGCGTTTCTCGCATTTGAATCGCTCACCGAGCGGGCGCGTTCCACGCAGACGGCCCGCGGACAACAGAGCGTGGCAAGGCTCGCCGAACTGGTGCAGTCACGTCATCCGGAGGTCGAGCGGATCGTCCGGACCGCGTCGGGATCAGTGATTGCGTACTATTTCGAAAGGGATCGCGCCGGCGCCGAGCTTATCGATCCGGTCACGGGAGAGGCGCTTGCCCCATACGAGCCGTCGCCGCTCACCCGAACGATCACCAACCTGCATCGCGCCCTCCTGATGGGGGAGACGGGACGGGCGATCGCGGGCGCAGGTGCGGCGGTCATGATGGTCCTCTGCATCTCCGGCGCGATCCTGCTCGCGACGCGATCCGGCGGATGGGCGGCACTCGTGCGTCCGAGCCGTGGCACGCCCGTGCAACGCCTGCACTGCGAGGTCGGACGCGGCGCGATCGTCGGACTCTCGCTCTCGGCACTCACCGGTTGCTATCTGTCACTCGCGACCTTCGGCCTGGTGCCTGACGGATCGTCGGCAACCGGCGGCCCGCGCCCGACACCCAGCGGTGGGGAACGGCTGGCGATTTCCCATCTTGCCGCCTTGCAGACGGTCGACCTCGTCGATCTGCGCGAACTCACGTTTCCCTACGGTGCAGACCTGACCGACACTTACACTCTGACCACGGCGCAGGGTGTCGGCGACGTCGATGCCTCGACCGGATATTTGCTGACGTTCGTCCCGCACGATCTCACGCGCCGGATCCACGAGACGGTCTTCATGCTCCACACGGGCAGGGGCATGTGGCCGCTCGCGCTGCTTCTCGGATTGTCTGCCCTTGCTGCGCCCGTCCTTGCCGTGGCGGGCGGTGCAATCTGGTGGCGCCGTCGCCGCTCGATGCCGCGGATCACTCGGAATGTCGGCGCGCAAGCGGCCGACACGATCATCCTCGTCGGAAGTGAAGGCAACAGCACTTGGGGCTTTGCGGCGACCCTTCATGCCGCCCTGATCCGCGCCGGCCATCGCGTCCATGTGGCGGCAATGAACGATCAGGCCCGCCGCTACGGGAACGGTCGCCGCCTGCTGGTATTGACATCGACCCATGGCGATGGAGATGCGCCCGCCTCGGCGACATCCTTCTTGCGACGGTTGCCGCATGCCACGCCCATTCCGGTGGCTGTGTTGGGCTTCGGCGATCGCAGCTTTCCCCGTTTCTGCGGATATGCCGCCGAGGTCGATGCGGCACTGCGAGGCCTCGGCTGGCCCAAGATCGCGGATCTTCGGTTGATCGACCGCCAGTCGGCCCAGGACTTTGCCGAGTGGGGGGCAATGCTCGGGGCGGCCATCGGCACGCCCTTGACTCTCGTCCATGTCGCCGCGCGCCCCGAAACCCACGAGTTGGTACTCGCCGAACGGGTCGATTATGGCGCCGACTCCCAGGCACCGACCTCGATCCTTCGGTTCGTTGCACCGCCGGCGCCATCGGATGCCGGACCATGGCGACGGCTTCGCGGGCGGCGCCTGCCGCGGTTCGAAGCCGGCGACCTGCTGGGCATCGTGGCGCCCGGGACCGACCTGCCGCGGTTCTATTCGCTTGCCTCCTCTTCCAGCGATGGGATCGTGGAGATCTGTGTCCGCAAGAGGCCGGGCGGTCTGTGCTCGAGCTTCCTGCATGATCTGAGTCCCGGTTCGGCCATCCAGGCCTTCGTGCGGACCAATACGGGCTTCCGCCCGTGCGGCGGGACGACGCCGCTGATCCTGATCGGGGCCGGCGCGGGCATCGGCCCGCTCGCGGGCTTCATCCGGCACAATCGTCACCGCCGGCCGGTGCATCTCTATTGGGGCGGCCGCCATCCTGCGTCGGACTTTCTCTACGCGGCGGACATCGAGCGATGGCTGGCCAGCAAGCACCTGACCCGCCTGGTTGCCGCGTTCTCCCGGGTGCCGGGTGGGGCTTATGTCCAGGATCGCCTGACGTCCGATGCGGCCGAGGTGCGGAGCCTCATCCAGCACGGCGCCCAGGTGATGGTTTGCGGCGGTCGCGAGATGGCATCGGGTGTCGCCAGTGCGCTTGCGTCCATCGTCCAGCCGCTGGGGCTCGACCTGGCAGGTCTGAAAGCGGAGGGACGCTATCTTGAAGACGTCTACTGAAGGTTCGACCGCGCGGCACGCTCCGGCGCCAGTCCGACACACATTGAAGGGCGAGACGATGGGGACGCGGTACTCGGTCGTCTTCTACGGGCCGGAAGACTTGCCAACCGAATGCCTGGCCCGGTCGTTGTTCGCGGCCGTCGACCGCGTCGACCGGCAGATGTCCACCTGGCAGGCGGAGTCCGATCTCAACCGACTGAATTCGGCCCCGGTCGGCGAATGGGTGGCGGTCCCGGGGGAACTGATGACGGTCCTGGCCGAGGCCCTTCGCATCGGCAGGCTGTCGAATGGGGCCTTCGACATCGGTGTCGGGGCGCTGGTGAACGCGTGGGGATTTGGCCCCGAATGCCGGCACCCCGACGCCGCGCGGATCGCGGCTGCATCCGAAACGCCACGTGCGACTGCAGTGGATTCTCTACTCTTGGACCGGCCGGGCGGGCGGGTACGAAAGAACGCCTCGCTGTCTCTCGACCTGTCCGCGATCGCCAAGGGATTTGGCGTCGACGAGATGGCCCGCATCATGGAGCAGTTCCGCCTGAACGCCTGGTTGATCGGCATCGATGGCGAGATGCGGGCGAGAGGAGTCAAGCCGGACGGCTCATCCTGGGCGGTCGCTCACGAACGTCCCGACCGGCACGCCCGCGATGCCATGGGCGTCATCGAACTGGTCGATATGGCGGTGGCCACGTCGGGAAACTATCGACGGTGGTTCGAGACCGAGAACGGAATGGTTTCCCATACAATCGAACCCGGTCGGGGGGTGCCCCTCGTCAACGGCGTCGCATCTGTTTCGGTGATTGCCCCCACCTGCATGTCGGCGGATGCGTGGGCTACGGCACTTCTGGTGTCGGGCATCGAAAGGGGATTGGCGCTCGCGCGCAGCTCGGCCCTGGAAGCCATCTTCGTGCTGGAAGACGGCACGGTAAAGTCGACCCTCTAGTGTTGCCTGCGGACGCGGGCGTCCGCGATGCGCCGCAAGGCCAGTACCTTGCGGCGCGGACTGACGCGTACCGGACGTCCGCCGGACCGACGCGCTCTAGCGCCAGAACAGCGCCAGCAGGATGATGATGGGAATAGGAATTCCAATTAGCCAGAGCAGGATCGAGCGGCCCATTTGACGTCTCCTCGTGTTCGCAGAATTGCCAGAGCGAAACGGGCGGTGAGGTCTCGGGTTGCCTTTGCACCATAACGGGCCACAGCCACGGCGTTCATGCGAGCCCTCGATGGGCTCGGGCTGTGCCGCCGGGCCCGGGAGCCTTGCGACAACGTGTCCGCGGGCCCCCGAGGATTTTCAGGTGAGGTTCAGATTCGGCGGGTAACCGGCAGGCGGCTCTAAACAGGAGACTCCGATGCCCGTTCCGCAAACCAAGGTCTATCTGGGCACCGCCCTGTCCAGCGGTAAGGCTCTACGTTTCCTGCCCGACGCCACTGGCGATTTTGGCATTACTGTCTCCACGTCGTCCGGCCCGACCTGGCTCGGAAGCATAGGCGACCTCGACGGCGACGGCCTTCCCGACTTCATCTTCGGTGCGCCCGGCGACAACGACAAGGCGATCGATGCCGGCCGCATATTCGTGCATCTCGGAGCCGCCACCCCAGGCGTGACGGCCATGATTGCCGACTCCACCACCACCATCATCATCGACGGTGTGAACGCGGGCGACCGCGCCGGAGCGGCCGTCGGTTCCATCAGCGACCTCAACGGCGACGGACGGGGCGAAATCCTCGTCGGCGCGCCTGGCATGGAGAACGGAGCGGCGGTGGATGCCGGCGCGGCCTTCGTGGTCTGGGGTATGGCGGCACCTGGCGGTGTCGACCTCGGCGATCCCTTCACCGCCGGCGGTGACGGATTTGTCATGAAGGGTGAGGCTGCCGGCGACGCGGCCGGAACCGCGCTCGCCTCGGTCACCGACCTGAACGGCGACGGAAGAGCCGAGATCGTGGTCGGCTCGCCGGGCAACGACGCCGGTGGCGCCAACGCCGGCGCGGCGTACGTGGTGTGGGGGAAGGCGACGGACACGATCGTCCGCCTGACCAACGTCGCGTCGGGAACGGGTGGCTACAAGATCGTCGGCGAAGCGGCCGGCGATGGGGCCGGCCGGACCGTCGGTACGGTGGGCGACCTCAATGGCGACGGGAAGGCCGAGATCCTCATCGGTGCGGCCGACAGCGATGCCGGGGGTACCGACTCGGGCGCGGCCTATGTGGTGTTCGGCAAGAACACGACGACGCCGGTCCTGCTGGGAAGCGTTGCCGGGGGCAGCGGCGGGTTTCGCATAAAGGGTATGGCAGGCGACCATGCCGGGTCCGTCCTCACCGGGCTCGGTGACGTCAATGGGGACGGCAAGGCCGATATCCTGGTCGGTGCACCCGGTTCCGATGGCGCCTACGTCGTGTTCGGCAAGAGCGGGACGGCAGAGGTCGACCTCGCCGACGTCGCCAACGGCGTCGGTGGCTTCAGGGTCCTGGCCGAATCAGGTGGCGATCTCGCCCGGCTTTCGGTCGCTGGCGGGGCCGATCTGAACCGCGACGGAATCAGCGACTTCGTCATCGGCACGCCGGACAACGGCGAAGGAGGCTCCGAAGGCGGCGCGGTCTATGTCGTTTGGGGTGGGGGTGCCGGCACCGTGGATCTGGCCCTCGTGGCACAGGGAATCGGCGGGGCCAAGGTGGTCGGCGATGCGGGCAGCCTGACGGGCGCGACCGTGACGATCACGTCCGACCTCGACGGCGACGGTACTGCCGATTTGATGATCGGTGCGCCGGGCAGCAGCGAAAGCGCCTATCTGCTGTTCTCTGACCCGAGCTGGCAGCCCGACCTCAACATCTACGGCACCAATGGCGACGACACGATCGATGTCGGCTACGGCGGGCACAACGTCGTCGGCGCGGGCCCGGACAGCATCCTCGGTCTGGACGGAAACGACACCATCAGTGGCGGCGGCGGAGACGACACGGTCGAGGGCGACGCCGGAGACGATTCGCTGTTCGGCAACGCGGGCAACGACTGGCTCGATGGCGGCACCGGGACCGATCTCATGGTCGGCGGCGACGGCAACGACACTTATGTCGTCGACACACCGGTCGACACCGTCACCGAGCTGCCTGGCGGCGGCACCGATACCGTCCTGGCGGTCGGCGACTACACGCTGGGCGCGGAGGTCGAGAATCTGTTTCTGACGCAGGCAGGTGTCGGCACCGGCAACGAACTCGACAACCAGATCACGGGAAGCGACGGCGACGACGTCATCGATGGCGCTGGCGGCGCCGACCATATGGCCGGCGGGATAGGCAACGACACCTACCTGGTCGACGTCGCAGGCGATGTCGTCAGCGAGTCGGCGGGCGAAGGGTACGATTCGGTCTACGCAGGCATCGACTACACGCTTGCGGCCGAGGTCGAGGCCCTCATCCTGCAGGGCGATGCGCGCCACGGCACGGGCAACGCGCAGGACAACGACCTGTTCGGCACCGTGGGCGACGACACGCTCGATGGCGCGGGCGGCGCCGACACGATGGCAGGAGACGTCGGCGACGACAGCTACATCGTCGACAATGCCGGCGACTCGATCGTCGAGTCGGCCGGCGCGGGCGTCGATACGGTCATCGCCTCGGTCGACTTCGCGCTCGACAGCGAAGTCGAGAACCTGACCCTCACGGGCCTCGCGAGACAGGCCACCGGCAATGCCCTGGACAACGTGCTGACCGGCACGGCCGGCGACGACGTCCTGAACGGCGGGACGGGCGCCGACACGATGGTCGGCGGTTCCGGCAACGACATCTACCATGTCGACAACTTGCTCGATTCCATCGTCGAGGCAGCTGGTGGCGGCTCGGACACGGTCGTCGCGTCGTTCGATTACACCCTGTCTCCCGGCGAGATCGAGAACCTCGTCCTGACCGGTGGCGCGCATATCGGCACCGGCAACACCGCCAGCAACACACTGACCGGCGGGACGGGCAACGACACGCTGGACGGCGGCGGCGGCGGCGACATCCTGGTCGGCGGCGGCGGTGACGACCGCTACATCATCCGCGCCGAAGCGGATGTCGTGACGGAAGGGATCGGCGGTGGCATCGACACGGAAGTCGCCACCTTCAGCGTGACGCTGGCCGACAACGTCGAGAACCTCGAGATCTCGGGCGATGGTTCCGTGGGCACTGGCAACGCCCTGGCCAACCTGCTGATCGGCGGCGCGGGCGTCCAGACATTGCGGGGCGCCGCCGGCGACGACACCTATTACCTGGACGACACGGGCGACATCGTCGTCGAGGACGCGGGCGGCGGCATCGACACCGTCGTGAGCAGCGTCGATCTGGCGGGCGTTCCGGCCAACGTCGAAAACATCCGCCTGACCGGCCCGGCACACATCGCGATCGGCAACGATGGCGGCAATCGCCTGTCCGGCGGCAGTGGCGACGACCAGCTCGATGGTGCCGGTGGCGACGATCTCGAACTCGGCGGAGACGGCGACGACATTCTGATCTCGAAGGCGGGCCGCGACACGCTGTCCGGCGGGGCCGGAGACGACGTCTACAAGGTCGCCGGCGGCTCGGTCGAGATCGAGGACTTCCTGGGCCATGACAAGCTCGATGCCAGCGACGCGACCGGCAACAGCTACATCGACCTGAGTGGTACGAGCGATAGCGTCATCCAGGGAGAGACCTGCCACTTCCAGGGGGGCGGTTCCAGTGCAGCCCCGCTCGACGTTCAATTCCTCCAGGATCTCTCCGGCTCGTTCGGCGACGACATCGCCACAGTGCGGGGCGTGGTGCCGCAGATCATCTCGGCGCTGCAGGCCGTGCAGGTGGACAGCCGTTTCGGCGTGACGTCATTCGTCGACAAGCCGGTGTCGCCGTTCGGCGCAACCGGCGAGTGGGTCTACAATCTCGAACTGGGGCTGACGGCAAATGCTGTCGCGCTCGGTTCGACGTACAACGCCCTGGCGATCCGCTATGGCGCCGACGAGCCCGAGTCCCAGATCGAGTGCCTGATGCAGGTGGCCCTGCACGCGTCCGAGACGGGCTTCAGGGCAGATTCCGCCCGCTTCGTGGTCTTGTTCACCGATGCACCCTACCACCAGGGTGGCGACGGAGCGGCGGGCGGCATCACGACGCCCAACAATGGTGACAACCAGACGCCCGGCAACGGTGCGCTCGAGGACTATCCGCTGCTGCCGCAGGTCAGGGCCGCGCTCGAGGCCGCCAACATCATACCGATTTTCGCCATCGCGAACGGCTACGAGCCGGTCTACCAGGGTCTCGTCGGCTCTCTCGGCCGCGGTGCGGTCGTGTCGCTCACCAGCAACAGCAGCAACATCGTATCGGCGATCACCGCCGGCATGACGGCGGTCACCACGACTCACATCGAAGACGCGACCGGCGGCATCGGCAACGATACCTTGAAGGGCAACGAAGCCGACAACGTCCTGTCGGGTGGAGCCGGCAGCGACACGCTGTCTGGCGAATTCGGGAGCGACACGCTCGATGGCGGGGTCGGCAGCGATACGCTGTTCGGTGGTGCTGGCGACGATACCTACGTGCTGGACGTCTCGACCGACAAGATCACCGAGCTGGCCGGGCAGGGCGTCGACACGGTGCAGACGACGTTCACCCATGTGCTGCGGACCAACTTCGAGAACCTGACGCTGCTGGGCGCCGCCGCGATCAGTGCGGTTGGCAATGCGGTGGACAACGTGCTGACGGGCAATGCCGGCGCCAACGTCCTCGATGGACGGGCCGGGGCAGACACGATGCAGGGCGGCGGCGGCGACGATACTTACTATGTGGAGAATGCCGGCGACGTCGTGATCGAGTTGGCGGGCAAGGGCACCGATGGGGTGAAGGCGTGGCTCGACTACACGCTGGGCGACCATGTCGAGAAGCTCGTGCTGCAGGGCGCGGACGACCTGAAGGGCACGGGCAACGCGCTGGACAACACGCTGGTCGGCAATGCCGGCAACAACGTGCTCGACGGCGGTGCGGGCGCCGACGCGATGAGCGGCGAGGCGGGCGACGACACCTACTTCATCGACAACGCCGGGGACCGTGCCGGCGAGGATGCGGGCGAGGGTTTCGACACGCTGTTCTCGTCGCTCTCCTACGTGCTGCGGCCGAACCTGGAGAGGCTGGTTCTGACCGGGACGGCGCACATCAACGGCGTCGGCAACGCGGAGAACAACATCCTGGACGGCAACGAAGGCGACAACACGCTGGACGGCCGCGCGGGCGCCGACACGATGACCGGCGGGCTGGGCGACGATAAATACGTGGTCGATCAGGCCGGCGACGTGGTCGTCGAACTGGCCGATCAGGGCGTCGATTCAGTGCGCTCGTGGATCACCTACACGCTGGGCACCAACCTGGAGAAGCTCACCCTCTATGGAACGGCGAACCTCGACGGCATCGGCAACGACCTGATCAACACCGTCATCGGCAACGGCGGCCGCAACATCCTCGACGGCGGCCTGGGCAGCGACACGCTGAGCGGTGAGGGCGGTGGCGACACGTTCCGCTTCAGCACTGCGCTGGGCGCGACCAACGTCGACAAGATCCTGGTCTTCGATCACGCAGGCGACACCGTCCAACTCGACGACGCGGTCTTCGCATCGCTCGGAACAGGCGCGCTTGCCGCCGGGGCGTTCAACACCGGCATGGCGGCGACGCAGGCCGACGACCGCATCCTGTTCGATACCGCGTCGAAGAGCCTCTACTACGACGCCGACGGCGTGGGCGGCGGGACGGCCATCAAGTTCGCCACCATCGCCACCCTCGCCGGTACACTCGACCACACGGACTTCTTCGTGGTCTAGGTGTTTAATACCGGCATTTGCTGGAGCCGGTCACCCGGGCACCGCGGGTAGTTCGACGCGGGCCCTTGTGCCGCCGAGGGGCGAGGTCTCGATCCAGACCCGACCCCCGTAGTGCGTCACGAGCTCGCGTGTCACCGCAAGGCCCAGGCCGAAACCGGCAGTCGATTCGTCCAGTCGCGCTCCGAGCGTGAAGACGGTCTCGCGGTCCTTCTCGGGAATGCCGGGGCCATCGTCCTCAATGGACAGGATCACCAGCTCGCCGGCGAGGCCGGCGGACAATCGGACTGTGGAGCGGGCCCACTTGGCGGCATTGTCGGCAAGGTTGCCGACGATTTCGCTGAAGTCCTGCGGATCGCAGGCGACCGCGAGGTCCTCGGGTACGTCGAGGTGAAATCCGATGCCGCGCTGCCGGTTGAGCTGGGCCAGTGCAGAGACCATGTCGGCCATGGCTTCTTTCACGGCGCAGGCGAGGCCCAACGTGCCACGGGCTGCGGCGCGCGCGCGGGCCATTTCGTAGTCGATCTGGCGCTGCATCTTCAGGCACTGGGCCTCGATGACCCTCGCGGACTCCGCCTGCCCGGTCGCCTTCAGTTGCTGAGCCTCGTCGAGGAGGACGGCGAGCGAGGTCTTCAGGGAGTGAGCCAAGGTGCCCGCCTGGGTCCTCGCACGGCGCAGCATTTCGCTGTTGCTGCCGATCATCGCGTTCAGGTCCTGGACCAGAGGAGCGACCTCCTGAGGCAGGTCGTCGGGCAGGCGTTCGACCCGCCCGCCCCTGACCTCGGTCAGGGCTCGCCGCAGCCGGCCGAGAGGCCTCAGGCCCAACGTTACCTGGAGCGCGGCTGCTCCGCAGAGACCGATCGCGATCACGGCGAGAGAGGCGGCGAGGGCCACGTCGAAATGCGAGAGTTCCGCATCGATCGTGCGTTGCGCCACACCGATGGACAGCCGCAGGGGAGATTCGCTTTCGCCCGCGGGCACGAGCTGCTGGTAGAGGCGAAGCGTTCCCAGGTTCGTGGACACTCTTCGCGGGTGGTCCAGTTCAGCGGCGTCGAATGGCAGGGAGTCGCGCTCGAGGGAGGGCGAGCGCAAGACCTGGCCTGCGGCTCCCTCGAGCTGCCAGTACAGTCCTGAACCTGGTACCGCGAAGCGGGGGTCGCTGAGCGGCCGCGGGATGGCCAAGGTGCCGTCGGACCGGCGTTCCACAAGGCTGCGCAGTTCCTCGGCATGGTCCGTCAGGTCGTGGTCGAACTGGCGGACCACCAGCTCGTCGAAAAGCCGGGACAGGACAAGACCGCTCAGCAGCAGGCCGATCGAGATCCACAACACGGCGCCGACGATCAGGCGGGCGCGGAAGCTATTCCGTAGCATCGCCTTCATCCCCGAGGCGATAGCCCAGTCCCCTGACCGTGCGGATCGAATCGTGTCCCAGTTTCCTGCGCAGCCTGGCGACGTAGACTTCCACGGTGTTGGACTGGCGGGGAGCGTCGAACGAATACACGTGGTCCACCAGTTCGCTTTGGGAGACGATGCGCCTGGGCCGATGCAGGAGATAGCTCAGGATCTTGAGTTCCTGTGCGGTGAGATCGATTGGATGGCCCGCGCACGTCACACGGCCGGTGGTGGTGTCGAGGTCAATATCGCGGTGACGCAGCACCGGGTTCGCGGTCCCGGCTGACCGGCGGGCGAGTGCACGCAGTCGTGCTACGACTTCCTCGATGTGGAAGGGCTTCTCGAGATAGTCGTCGGCGCCCGCGTTCAGGCCGGAGACGCGCTCTGCCCAGCCGCTGCGCGCTGTCAGCAGGAGCACCGGAAAGTTGCGGCCCGCCGAGCGCCAGCGCCTAAGAACCTCGATACCGGTCAGGCGGGGCAGGCCGATGTCGAGCACCACCGCGTCGAAGTCCTGCGTGTCACCCATCTGCCATCCGGCCTCGCCGTCGGCTGCCGCATCGACGGCAAAGCCGGCCTTGGTCAGACCCTTGTGCAGTCGACTTGAAAGATCGGCATCGTCCTCGATCAACAGGATGCGGATGGTGTGCTCTCCGTCAGTGCCAGAACCCCACGAAGCGAGCCTGCGGGGCTCGCCTTGTCGCTATCCCTTCGGTAAAGGGGCTCTGCAGTCAGTCCTTATACCCATGAACTAGCGGAAGCGCGAAAATAGTCTACAGGCCACGGGAGATCGGGCCCTGATCGCTTTGCCGGGGCGTCGGTCGCGTGAGGCTGCAACTCTACAGTCGCTGTTACGTTCATGCAGTGCTGACTGGAGTACAGTTCTTGGCACCTCTCGACGGCCGCACCATCCTCATCGTCGAAAACGATCCGGCCATCGGGCTGGACCTGCGCGCGACCCTTCTGTCGGCCAGCGCCCTTCCCGTCGGTCCCGCCAACAGCGTCGAGGCGGCCTTCGCGCTGATTGCCGATCATGCGATCGACGGCGCCATTCTCGACATCCGGTTGAACAAGGATGAGCTGGTGTTCCCTGTCGCCGACACACTGCAGGCCCTGCGCGTGCCTTATGTATTCGCCAGTGGCCGCTCGACGGCGCTCATGCCGCTGCGTCATGGCGACAGGCCGTTCTTCGACAAGCCGTTCCGCGCCGAGGAGATCGTCGAGGCGCTGGCGAAGCTGATCGCCGGGCAATAGCGAACGGCGCTCGGAGCTTCCGTCGGCCCTCAGAACTTTCGCCGGAAAGAGAAGAGGTCGCCGTCGGGATCGTCATGGCCGGCGATCGCGGTCGCGAGGATCTGCGCCGAGAGCATCGAGAAAGTTATGCCGTTGCCGCCATAGCCGAGGGCAGCGAAGCAATTCTTCATGCCCGGCACCGCGCCGATCGAGGGCGATCCCGTGGGAGAGGCGCCAAAGCTCCCCGCCCAGGCATAGTTGGCCTTCGGATGCAGGTGCGGCATCAGCCGCGCGAGCTTCGTCTCGAGCGCCGCGATCTTCTCCGGGATCAGCGCGTCGCGCGTGGCCTGGTCGATGGATGCCTCGTCCTCGCCGCCGCAGATGATGCGGCCCTGTGGTCCGACGCGCAGGTAGAGGTAGGGATCCGACGCCTCGCTGATCATCGCCGCGTCACGCCAGGCGGCGCGCGGCTGAGGACGGGTCGCGAGAGCCCAGGTCGAGGTGATTCGATGGCCCTTGTGGGGAACGCCCTTGGGCATCTCGTAACCGGTGGCGAACACGACCGCCCGCGCCCGGATCGAGGGGCCATCGGTATGAACGACGGCGCCGGTCGCAAGAGGCTCGACCGCCATCGCCTCCGCCGGTGCATAAAGGCGCAACTTGCGTTCAAGGGCCACGCGCAGAAAGCCTGCCGCCAGTCTGCGCGGGTCGGCGGTGAGGCCGCCGTGGCCGAGCAGCGCGGCGCGACCTTTGATCCCATAGAGGTGCTCGATCTTGCCGCGCGCGAGGAAGGACACTTCGAAGCCGGCACGTCGCCGGGCCGCCGCTTCCTCGCGCAGCCCGTCTGCGTCCAGCACGTCGCCTTGCAGATAGAGAGAACTGCGGCGGGCGCAGTCCTGACCTAACCCAAGGCGATGGAGACGCTCGTCGAGTGCGTCGAGGGCGAGCTTGGATCGCCGCCACAGGCGTTCCGCGCGCGACAGTCCGATCCGGCGCGCGAGCCGGCTCAACGGCATGTCGAGTTCGTACTGCAGCAGGGCGGTGGAGGCCGTCGTCGAGCCCGCCAGCGGCCCACGCCGGTCGATGACGGCGACGTCGAACCCGTCCTCCGTCAGGCGTTCGGCGATCAGGGCGCCGCTGATGCCGGCGCCGATCACCAGGACGTCGCAGGTGACGTCGCGTTGCAGCCGCCGCGCCGGGATTCGAGGGATCGGTACGCCCTGCCAGACGCTGCGCCCGGTTCTCAGTTTCCGACTCTGGGTCGCGCTCACCGGTCTGTCTCGCAATAGGCCACCCACTGCAACGCCGTTCGGCAGCCGACGTTGCAACGGCCCTTCCTCACGCGCGTTGGCGACCGAGATTGCAGTTATTTTTGAAGGAGCAAGCGATGCCGACGCCGAAGGAAATCGAAGAGAAGTTCTGGTCCGCCCTGAAGTCGGACATGACCATGATGCTGGGGCTCGACGGCGTCGAGGACGGCCATGCCCGGCCGATGACCGCGCAGCTCGACGGTGAGCGCGGCCCGATCTGGTTCTTCAACAGCCGGGACAACACCATCGTCCAGAAGCTGGGTGCGGGGCAGGGCAATCGCGCGATCGCGACCTTTACCTCGAAGGGCCACGATCTCTTCGCCACCGTCCATGGCGGTCTCACCCTGGACAACAATCCCGCCACCATCGACCGGCTTTGGAACCGCTATGTCGCGGCGTGGTTCGAGGGCGGCAAGAGCGATCCCAAGCTCGCCCTGCTGCGCCTCGATGCGGAGCGCGCCGAGATCTGGCTGGATGCGTCGAGCGTGATCGCGGGTATCAAGATGCTGCTCGGCGTCGATCCGAAGCCCGACTACAAGGACAAGGTCGCGGAAGTGAGCCTGCGGGGCTGAGCCTCGGCTCCCGTCGCCGGATCAGTCTCCGGCGGCGGGCAGGCCCTCGGCCGGCGGCGCGGTCGGCTTCACCTTCTTGGCCTTGCCCCGCTCCTCGAAGCGCTGCAGCACCGTGAAGAACGACGGCACGAACAGCACGGCCAGGCATGTCGAGGCGATCATGCCGCTGAACACGCACAAGCCCAGCGAGATGCGCGAGTTGGCGCCGGCGCCGGTCGCCGTCACCAGCGGGACGACGCCGAGGATGAAGGCGAACGAGGTCATGAGGATCGGCCGGAAGCGGGTACGGGCCGCGTCGATGGCCGACTCGATGATTTCCATGCCCTCGGCACGGCGCTCGCGCGCCACCTCGACGATCAGGATGGCGTTCTTTGCACCGAGCGCGATCAACAGCATCAGGCCGATCTGCGTGTAGATGTTGTTGGCCAGGCCGACCGCGGTGAGGGCGATAGCCGGACCGCTCAGCGCAAGCGGCACCGCGAGAATGACGCCCAGCGGCGCGATCCAGCTCTCGTACTGCCCGGCGAGGCAGAGATAGACCAGCAGGATGGCCAGCGCGAAGACGTACATCAGCTGGTTGCCGACGATGTTCTCCTGGTAGGCCATGCCGGTCCATTCGAAGCCGGTGCCAGGCGGCAGGATCGCCTTGGCGATCTGATCCATCAGCTCGATGCCTTCGCCCGAGCTGAATCCCGTGGCCGGCGAGCCGACGATCGCCGCCGATGGATAGAGATTGTACAGGCTGATCAGCGGCGGGCCGAGCGCTGGCTTGAGCTCGGCGATCGCGCCGATCGGCACCATCTGGCCGTCGAGGTTCTTCACCTGCAGCCTCAGGATGTCCTCGGGCCGGGTGCGGTACTGGGAGTCGGCCTGGATGTAGACCTGCAGGCTGAGGCCGAACTTGTTGAAGCGATTGACGTAGGCCGAGCCCATGTAGCTCGACAGCGTCGTGAAGACGTCGCCGACCGGCACCCGCAGCGACTCGGCCTTGACGCGGTCGACCTCGATGCGGACATGCGGCGCGCCGGAGCGGAACGTGGTCACGACGTTGCTGAGCGCCGACTGCGTGCCGGCGTTTCTGACCATCGTGTCGGTGATGGCCTGCAGCTTGGCGTAGTCGAAGCTGCCGTCCTTCTGCTCGATCTGCATCTGGAAGCCGCCGGCATTGCCGATACCCTGGATGGCGGGCGGCACGATCACGACGGCGCGGCCGTCCTGCAGGACCTTCAGCTTCTCCATCAGACCGAGCGCGATCGAGCGGAGGTCCTGTCCCTCCGCCTTCAGGCGCACGTCCCAATCCTTGAGGATGACATAGGATACGGCGGCATTCGCCAGCGAGGAGTTGCTGTCGAGAATCGACATGCCGCCCAGCGCGACCACGTTCTCGACGCCCGGCGCCGCCATGGCGATCTCGGCAACCTGATGCAGCGTGGCGCCGGTACGCTCGAGCGAGGCGCCGTCCGGCAGCTGCACGGCGATCATCAGGTAGCCCTGGTCCTCGTTGGGAATGAATGCGGTCGGCAGGCGGGCAACGCCCCAGCCGCCGATACCGGCCGCCACGAGCGCCAGCAGCACCATCAGCCCGGCCCGGTGGACCATGAAGCCGACCAGGCCCGCATAGGCATCCTCGAGCTTGCCGTAGACCTTGTTGAAGCCGCGGAAGAAGACGTTGCGCTTCTCCGGCGGCGTCGCCGGCCGCAGCCACATCGCGCACTGGGTCGGCTTCAGCGTCGCGGCATTGACGGCGCTGATCAGCGCCGTGGCCGCGATCACCAGTGCGAACTGGGCGAACATCTGGCCAGTCAGGCCGGGCAGGAAGGCGGCGGGCAGGAACACCGACATCAGCACCAGGGTGATGCCGATGACCGGCCCGAACAGCTCGTCCATGGCCTTGATCGACGCGTCGTGCGGCGTCATCCCGCGCTCGATATGGTGCGCCACGCCCTCGACGATCACGATCGCGTCGTCGACCACGATGCCGATCGCCAACACGATGCCGAACATGGTCGTGGTGTTGATGGTGAAGCCGAGGGCGGCCATCGCGGCGAAGGCGCCGATGATCGTGACGGGGATCGTGGTCGCGGGCACCAGCATTGCGCGCCAGTCCTGCAGGAAGATCACGATCACGATCAGCACCAGGATGCCGGCCTCGATCAGGGTCATGAAGACCTCGTGGATCGAGGCGTTCACGAAGCGGGTGGTGTCGAACGGCACCTCGTAGGCGAGGCCCGGCGGGAAGGACTTGGACAGCTCGGCCATCTTGGCCTTGACCCGCTTGGCGACGTCGAGCGCGTTGGCGTCGGGCAGCTGGTAGATCGCGAGGCCCGAGTTGGGCTTTCCGTTGATGTGCGACGTCGTGGAGTAGGTCTGGGCGCCCAGTTCGACACGGGCGATGTCGCGCACCCGCACGATCTTGCCGCCGTTGCCCTGTTCGGCCTTGACGATGATGTTGCCGAATTCCTCAGGCGTGCTGAGACGGCCGACGACGTCGATCGTGTATTGGAAATCCAGCCCCTTGGGCGCCGGCGGCTGGCCGACCTGGCCCGCCGTCACGTCCTGGCTCTGCTGCTGGATGACCTTGCTCACGTCCGCGGGCGTGAGGCCGAACGTGTAGAGCTTCTGCGGGTCGAGCCAGACGCGCATCGAATACTGGCCGACGCCCAGCACGTTGACGTTGCCGACGCCGGGCAGGCGCGCGAGTTCGTTGACGAGATTGATGGTGGCGTAGTTGCTGAGATAGAGGCTGTCGTAACGCTGGTCGGGTGAGGTCAGCGATACGATCTGCAGGATCGACGTCGATTTCTTCTGCACGACGAGGCCCTGGGCCTGCACCGGCATGGGCAGCGAGGCGAGCGCCGCACTGACCTGATTCTGCACCAGCACCTGCGCGAAATCGAGATCGGTGCCGATCTCGAAGGTCACCGTGAGCGTGTAGGTGCCGGCGTCCGTGCTGTAGGACTGCATGTAGATCATCTTCTCGACGCCGTTGACCTGCAGCTCGACGGGCAGGGCGACATCGTTGACGACGACCGCGGCGCTGGCGCCCGGGTAGGTCGTGGTGACCTGGACCGTGGGCGGCACGACGTTGGGATACTGCGCGATCGGCAGGGTCGCCAGCGCCACGCCGCCGATCAGCACGATGATGATGGCGAGGACGTTGGCCAGGACCGGCCGGTTGATGAAGAAGGCGGAGATCATGACTGCGTTCCCCGGCCGGTCACTTGGGAGCGGCGGGAGTGCCGTCGGTCGCAACGGGAATTGTCGTAACCTTCGGAACCACCTTGGCGCCCGGAATCGCTGCGCCGTTGGTGCTGAGCACGACCTGGTCGTCCGGCTTCAGGCCCGACGGGATCACGCGCAGGCCGTTGGCGAGGAGCTGGCCGGTGGTGATCCGGGTCTGGACCACGACATTGTCCTTGTTGACCGTGAGCAGGTACTTGCCGGCCTGATCCTCTCCGATCACGCGATTGGGCACGAGCAGCGAGGCCGTGGCGCCCAGCCCTTGAGGCACCTTCACGCGCACGAAAAAGCCGGGGATCAGCGCGCGCGTCGGATTCTTGAAGAGTCCGCGGACCAGGATCGTACCGGTCGTCGCGTCGAGTTCCGGCGACACGTAGTTGAGGAAACCCTTGTGGGGAAATCCCTCCTCGTTCATCAGGCCGATTTCCAGCGGAATCTTGCTCAGTTCCTCGACGTCGAGCCGGCGATCCTTCAGATTCTGACGGATCTGCAGCACGTCCTGTTCACTCATGTTGAACGTGACGTAGATCGGGTCGAGCTGGACGATCGTCGCCAGTTTGGTGGCGTTCGTGGCGCCGACCAGCTCGCCGACCGAGACCAGATGCTTGCTGACGATTCCGTCGAACGGCGCGGAGACCGTGGTGTAGCCGAGATTCGTCTGGGCGATCGTGAGGTTGCCCTCGGCATTCTCGACATTGGCCCGCGCATTGTCGCGCTTGGCCTTGGCCTGATCGAAGGTCGCCTGGGCGGAGACGTTCTGGCGGAGCAGGGTCTCCTGGCGGGTGAACTCGGCTTCGGCCTGCGCCAGCAAGGCCTTGGAGCCGTCGAGCTGGGCCTCGGCTTCCTTGACCTTGGCCTTGTACATCGTCTGCTCGATGCCGAAGAGCTGCTGGTCCTTTTTGGCCTCGGAACCGTCGACGTAGTTCTGCGAGGTCAGGAAGCCCTCGACGCGGGCGACGAGGTCGACGGTCGCGAAGGCCACCGTGTTGCCGGTCAGCACCTCGAACGGAGCCACGTCCTGTTTGACCGGGACGCCCACGGAGACTTCGGCGGGCGGCGGCGGCTGGAACTTGTTCTCGGGCTTGCAGCCGGCCAGCAGCACGGCCAGCGCGATAGCTCCCATGAGCGGCGCCACGGCCCGAAGCGGTCTCGTGACTGCAAAAACTACGGCTTCATCGCTACGATTCGACATGTTTCCGACGATGCTCCCCGCGAGGCCGGTCCCAGCGTTAGCGCATCCCATGCGCGATTGCCACCGCCCAGCGGGGTCACAGCCGCTTGAAGAGTAGCGAGAGATTGTTCGCCGGCATCTCGACGATCTCCGGGGCCGAAAGGCCCGCTCCCCGTGCGAGTTCGATGACGGTCTCGAGGTCGCGCACGCCCCATGCGGGATTGCGCCGCCTCAGGTCGGCATCGAACGCTTCGTTGCTCGGCGCGGTGTGCCGGCCGCCCCGGCGGTAGGGGCCATAGGTGAAAAGCAGGCCGCCCGGCGGCAGCAGCCGCGCGGCGCCGGTGATCAGCCCAACCGCAGCCTCCCAAGGGGCGATGTGAATCATGTTGCAGCAGAGAACTGCGTTGGCCTGCTCGACCGGCCATGTCGACCGTGTGACGTCGATCTCCAGCGCCGGCCGTACGTTGGTCAGGCCCAGGGTTCGGACCCAGTCGTCGACGCTGGCGCGGGAATCGGCATCGGGATCGCTGGGCTGGAATGTGAGATCGGGCCGGGCGGCGGCGTAATGCACGACATGCTCGCCGGTGCCGCTTGCGATCTCCAGCACCAGCCCCTTTTCCGGCAGGCGCGGCTGCAGGACTTCGAGGATCGGTTGCCGGTTGCGGGCCGCCGCCGGTGCTTCGCGCTTCATCGTGCCTCCTGGATGGCCTGCCAGATCCGCGCGGGCGTCGCCGGACCGTCGAAGCCTTTCACGCCGAGCGGGGCCAGCGCGTCAAGGATGGCGTTGGCAATGGCGGGGAACGCCGCGATCGCGCCGGCCTCGCCGCAGCCCTTCACACCGAGGGGATTGGTCGTGCAGCGGGTGGGATTGAAGCCGAGGTCGAACGACGGCAGGTCGTCGGCGCGCGGCAGGGCGTAGTCCATGAACGAACCGGCGACCATCTGGCCCGAGGCGGAATCGTAAGTCGCGTGCTCCAGCAGCGCCTGGCCCGAGCCCTGCGCCATCGCGCCGTGCGCCTGGCCGGTCGCGATCATCGGATTGACCAGCACGCCGTAATCGTCGACCGCCGTGTAGCGCGCCAGTTCGACCCGGCCGGTGTCGCGATCGATCTCGACCTCGACCACATGCGCGCCGTTGGGGAAGGTCATGTGCTCGCGCTTCCAGGCATGGAACGTGTCGAGCGGCCTCCCCTGGTCGCGGCCCAGCGCCGCCACCTCGATCAGGCCGATGGCACGGTCGGTGCCGGAAACCACGAAACGCCCGTCCTCGAATCGGATGTCGGCTTCGGCGGCTTCCAGTGCATCGGCGGCCAGCGCCGTGCCCTTGGCGACGATTTCGTCGGAGGCGCGCCAGATTGCTGTTCCGCCCATGTAGGTGGCGCGCGAGCTGCCGTGACCGCCGCCGAACGGGATCGCATCGGTATCGCCCTGGACGAGGCGGATGCGCGCGTTCGGCACGCCTAGCCGGTGGGCGAGGATTTGCGGGAAGGTCGTCTCGTGGCCCTGGCCGATATGCTGCGTGCCGGTGATCAGCGAGACCGTGCCGTCTGCCTCGAAACGCACGTCGACATTCTCGTCCGGCGGGCCGCCGGTCGCCTTGATGTGATAGGCGACGCCCAGCCCGCGCAGTCGGCCGCGCCGTTCGCTCTCGCGTCTTCGCGTGTCGAAGCCCGTCCAGTCGGCGCGTGCCAGCGCGTGATCGAGCGACTCGGCGAAGTGGCCGCTGTCGACCTCGAAGCCGAAGGCGTTGGTCATGGGCATCGCTTCCGGTGGCACCATGTTGCGCCGGCGGAGATCGGTGCGGTCGAAGCCGGTCTGGCGTGCCGCCGCATCGATCAGCCGCTCGACGATGTTGATCGCCTCGGCGAAGCCCGGTCCGCGCGTCACCCCGATCGGCGCAGTGTTGGTGACGACGGCCACGACATGCAGCGCGATCGAGGGGATGCGGTACACCGACCCCTGCAGGTGGATGTACTGATAAGTCTGCACGCCGCCGCCGGCGCCGGCCATGTAGGCGCCGAGATTGGCCAGGCTGGCGATCCGGAGCGCCAGGAACTTGCCCTCGTCGTCGAGCGCCAGCGACGCCTCGGCCTGCATGTCGCGCGCGGCATGGTCGGACAGGAAGACCTCGCTGCGGCTCGCTATCCATTTAACCGGCCGGCCGACCCGGCGCGCAGCCCACAGGATCAGCGCGTGCTCGACATAGGCGAAGTTCTTGGCGCCGAAGCCGCCGCCCACGTCGGGTGCCACGAACCGCACGTCCTTCGCCTCCGCACCCAGCGAACGGGCGACGAAGTTGCGATTGATGTGGATGTTCTGGCTGGAGACATGGAGCGTGTAGCGGCCGGTCGCCGGATCGAAGGTGCCGACGCCGCCACGCGGCTCCATTGGATTCATCACGATGCGATGGTTGTCGAGCCTGAGCGACACGACATGTGCAGCCGCCGCGAACGCCGCCTCGGCGCCGGCCATATCGCCGGTGCGCCAGTCGAGACAGATGTTGCGCGGGATCTCGACTGCAAGCTGCGGTGCGTCCGTTGCTCGTGCCGCTTCCGGCGACGTCACGGCCGGCAGAGGCTCGTAGTCGATGACGACCAGTTCGGCCGCGTCGAGTGCCTGGGCGTGAGTCTCGGCCACGACCAGCACCACCGGCTCGCCGGCGAAGCGGGTCTTATCGTGGGCCAACAGCGGCTGCGGGGCGAAGGCGAAGGGCTCGCCGGTTTGCACATTGGCCTCGGCATAGGGCCGCAGCGGCTTCAGACCATCGGCCTCGGCGTCGGCGGCCGTCAGAACGGCCAGCACGCCGAGGGCCGCGCGGGCGGCCCTCGTGTCGATCGACTTGATCAGTGCATGGGCGTGCGGCGACCGTAACAGCACGGCCTGCGCCAAACCCTCGAACTTCAGATCGTCGAGATAGGCGCCCTGTCCGGTGACGAAGCGTGCATCCTCGCGCCGTACGGCTGAGTCGCCTATCCGTTCGATCGTCATGTCCGTAACGTCTCCGCGTTCTGCGCCTGCCGCTTCTCGTCCCACCAGTCACGCATCTGCAGACCCCAATAGGCAAGCTGAGTCGCGACCCGTCCGGCCGGTCCGCCGGCCCAGCCGGTGCCGAACGGCGCGAACAGGCGCCAGCGCGTGGGGTCGCCCAGAATGCCGGTGGTCACCGCATCGGCACCTGCCGCGGTCTGCGCGAGCCCATGCCCGCCGAAGGCCGAGCAGACCCAGAGGGCGGGCTCGATCTCGCCGACCTGGGGCATCTTGTGCGGCGCGTAGCCCATGATGCCGGGCCAGGCATAGGCGATGCGAATGTCGCCGAGCTGCGGATAGACCGAGACGATATCGCCGCGCATCATCTCGCGAAGACGCGGCGGCTCGTTCGTGTCGGTGGTGATGCGGCCGCCCCACAGCAGCCGGTCGACATCTACGAGCCGGTAGTAATCGCCGGCGCGCCGCGTGTCGGAGATGGCGCCGGTCCAGCGGATCGCCTCGCCGAGGCGCGAACCCAGCTTGTCGGTGACGGCGACGTAGGTCGCGACCGGCAGCACCGCGCGCGCGAGGCGCGGCTGCACGGCGCCGAGATCGGCATTGCCGGCCAGCACGACATGCTGTGCCTTTACGTTGCCGCCGGGCGTGCGCAGCCGCCAGCCGCTTTCGTCGCGCGCCAGTTCGAGGGCCGTAGTGTCCTCGTATATCCGGCTGCCGTGCCGCTCGATATCGGCGGCCAGCGCGAGCGCAAGGTTCAGCGGATGGATATGGAAAGACGTCGGGTCGTGGATCGCCTGATGGTAGCGCCCTGTGTCGAGAACCTCGCGCACGCGCGCGGTCGGCCACGGTTCGAACGTGGCGCCGAGCTGGTCGGCGAGCTTTCGCGTGCGGTCCGCGAAGCCCGCGCCCTGGTCGGTGCGCGAAACGCTGAGCTTGCCGCTGCCCATGAGGATGTCGGGCCGGCCGAGTTCGTCAATGGCCTCGCGCACGATTGCCACGCCGCGCTGCGACTGGGCGTAGAGTTTGCGCGTATGGTCGAGCCCGAGCCGGTCGATCAGCGCGCCGGACCGCTGCGCATAGCCCGGCCCGACGAAACCCCCGTTGCGGCCCGAGGCGCCCCAGCCGATGCGGCGGCGTTCCAGCACCACCACGCGCTTGCCTTGTCGCGCCAGCAGCCGCGCCGTGTGCAGGCCCGCAAAGCCGGCGCCCACGATCGCGACATCGGCCTCGTCCTGTGCGGTCAGAGGCGCTCGGCCGCGGTTCTCGTCTCGCGTGGCGGCATACCAGCTCGCCGGATAGTCGTTCTCGGCCATTTCATTCTTCTCCGCGAGAAGAGGTGCCATGGGAAGGCTTGCGCGGTCACGCCCTCTCCCGCACTAATTTTCCCAAGGACTTTCTACCGGCTTCCGCAATTTCTGGGGGACGCATGTCGATCGATTTCGATGCGGTCATCATCGGCGCAGGCTTCGGCGGCATGTACATGCTGCACCGGCTTCGCCAGAAGGGTTTCACGGCGCGTGTGTTCGAGGCCGGCAAGGGCGTCGGCGGCACCTGGTACTGGAACCGCTATCCCGGCGCGCGCTGCGACGTCGAAAGCGTTCAGTATTCCTATCAGTTCTCGCCCGAGCTGGAGCAGGAATGGGAATGGTCGGAGCGCTACGCCACCCAGCCCGAACTGCTGCGCTACGCCAACCACGTCGCCGACCGCTACGACCTGCGCCGTGACATGCGCTTCGAGACGCGAGTCACGAAGGCCACTTTCGACGAAACCGCCAACCTGTGGCGGGTCGAGACGGGGCAGGCCGGCGCCTCCGGCTCGGCCGAAAAGGTCACGGCGCGCTTCGTCATTACCGCGATGGGCTGCCTGTCCTCGCCGAACACGCCTAAGATTCCCGGCCTGGAAGACTTCAAGGGGCCGACCTATCACACCGGCAACTGGCCGCATGAGGGCGTCGACTTCACCGGCAAGACGGTGGGCGTGATCGGCACGGGCTCCTCGGCCATCCAGTCGATCCCGGTGATGGCCGAGCAGGCCAAACACCTCACCGTGTTCCAGCGCACGGCCAACTACACCGTGCCGGCGCACAACAGGCCGCTCGATCCCGATTATGTGCGGCAGGTGAAGGCGAGCTATCCGGAGATGCGCAAGCGCGCCAAGACCAAGCCCGCCGGCATCGATTTCACGATCAACCCCGCCTCGGCCGTCGAGACTTCGGAGGAAGAGCGCAACCGCCAGTTCCAGGAGCGCTGGGACTATGGCGGGCTGGGCTTCATGGCCTCGTTCTCGGATCTGCTACTGAACGACGATTCGAACAAGCATGCGGCCGACTTCGTGCGCGCCAAGATCCGCGAGGTGGTCAAGGACCCGGAGACGGCCGCGGCGCTGGTGCCCAAGAACATCATCGGCTGCAAGCGTTTGTGCGTCGATACCGGCTACTGGGCGACCTTCAACCGGCCGAACGTGACGCTGGTCGACATAAGCGACGAACCGATCGAGCGCATCACCGCCAACGGCCTGCGCGCCAAGGGCAGGGACTACACGTTCGACTGCCTGGTGCTGGCGACCGGCTTCGACGCGATGACCGGCGCGCTGCTCAAGGTCGACTTCCGCGGCCGCGGCGGCGTCTCGCTGAAGGAGCGCTGGAACGAGGGGCCGAAGACCTATCTCGGCCTGACGGTCGTGGACTTTCCCAACCTGTTCATGATCACCGGCCCAGGCAGCCCGTCGGTGCTGACCAACATGCTTCCCTCGATCGAGCAGCATGTCGACTTCATCGCCGACTGCCTCGACGCGCTGCGCGCCAAGGGCAAGACGGTGATCGAGGCCGAGCCGGAGGCGCAGGAGGCCTGGGTCGGCCATGTCGGCGACGTGTCCAACATCACCCTGCGCTCCACCTGCAGCTCCTGGTACGTGGGCGCCAACATTCCCGGCAAGCCGCGCGTTTTCATGCCCTATATCGGCGGCCTGCCGGCCTATATCCAGGCCTGCGAGAAGGTCGTGGCCAACGGCTACGAGGGCTTCGCGCTGGCCTGAGCGTCGCCCGACGGCATGAAAGCGCGGTTGACGCCCGTCTCTCCATCGCTCTAATTTTAACCTATTGGTTAATTAATTGAGCGATGCGAGGCTGGCATGCGCAGAGTACTGGCCATCGTCGGTGCCGTGGTCGTCGTGGCGGTTGCGGCAATCCTGATCTACGCCGCGACCAGGCCCGACTCGTTCCGCGTGCAGCGGTCGGCCACCATGAATGCACCGGCCGAGAAGATCTTTCCCTATCTCGAGGGCCTGAAACGTTGGACCGAATGGTCGCCCTACGAGGGACGCGACCCGCAGATGAAGCGTGCCTATAGCGGCGCGGACAGCGGCAAGGGCGCCGTCTACGAATGGGACGGCAACGACAATGTCGGCAAGGGCCGCATGGAGATCGTCGATTCGAAGCCGCCGAGCAAGGTCGTGATCAAGCTCGACTTCCTCAAGCCCTTCGAAGGTCACAACACCGCCGAACTCACCGTGGAACCAAAAGGCGGCCAGACGATTGTCACCTGGGCGATGTACGGTCCCAGCACGTTCATGACCAAGCTGATCGGCACGTTCATGGACATGGACGACATGATCGGCCGCGACTTTGCGGCCGGTCTCGCCAAGCTGAAGACCGTCGTCGAGAAATAATCACCGTCTCGAGGAGAGTTTGATGTTCGGCGGAGTGCGTGCCTTTGCCGTCGTCCTGGCGATGACGGCGGCGACACCGGTCTTCGCGCAAGCGCCAGCGTCGCTGCCACCCGGCGTGTTCGCCGCGGAGCGCGACATCGCCCTGGCGACGGCCGGCGCCTACTCGCTCGACGAGGCGCATACGGCGGTGATCGCCCGCGTGTCCCATCTCGGTTATTCGCAGAGCGTCTTCCGCTTCGATCGCGTGAAGGGCTCGCTCACCTGGAGTCCGGCGGCGATCGAGAAGTCGCAGCTCTCCGCCACGGTCGACACCGCTTCGATTGCGACGAACGTGAAAGGCTTCGCCGAGGAGCTGGCGGGTGACGGGTTCCTGAAGGCAAAGGCCTTTCCGCAGGCGACTTTCGTGTCGACCGCGTTCAGGCCGACTGACAAGACCCGCGGCAAGGTCGAGGGGCAGTTCACGCTCATGGGCAAGACCCGGCCCGTCACATTCGATGTCGAGCTGGGCGGCGCCGGCAAGGGCTTCGGCGGCAAGCCGCGGATCGGCGTCCGCGCCGTCGCGACGATCAACCCGCAGGATTACGGCATGATGCCGTTCTTCACGGACCCCATCCAGATCCAGATCGATACCGAGTTCGAGAAGAACGACTAGCACAGGAGCAGCAAGTGGCGATCCAACCGTATCTGTTCTTCAATGGCCGCTGCGAGGAAGCGCTTGCCTTCTACCAGGACAAGCTCGGCGCCAAGGTCGAGATGATGATGCGCTTCAGGGAGAATCCCGACGCCGGCGCCATGGAGCACATGAAGGTGAATCCCGAGGCGGTCATGCATGCCAGCCTGCGGATCGGCGACGCGACGATCATGTGTTCCGATGGCATGTCGGGCGACGGCAAGACCAACTTCCAGGGCTTCTCGCTGGCGCTCGACGTCGCGACCGAGGCGGAAGCCGACCGCGCCTTCGAGGCGCTGGCCAAGGACGGCCAGATCCAGATGCCGATCGGCAAGACGTTCTTCTCGCCGCGCTTCGGCTGCGTCGCCGACAAGTTCGGTGTGTCCTGGATGGTGATGGTGCCGCAGCCGATGTAATGGCTGCTTATGAGTAAGGATCCTTCGCTGCGCTCCAGGGCGGGGGCTACCCCGCCCGCGATGACACGCGTGGTGTCATCCCGAACGAAGCGAGGGATCCTTGTTTTCGCCTACTTCTTCTCGACGTTGGCCGAGCGCAGCGGCACGCCGAACTCGCGGCGGCAGACATCGGCCAGGACCTCGACGCCCTTGCGGATCGTCTCCGGCTCGGGATTGGCGAAGCAGAGCCTGAGGCGCGAACGGGCATATTCCTTGTTGGTCGACCATTCCTGGCCGGGATTGAGCGACACGCCGGCGGCCAGCGCCGTCTGGGCGAGTTTCGTCGTGTCGACCTGGTCGGGCAGCTTGATCCAGAGATAGATCCCGCCCTCGGGATCGCCGAATTCGGCATCGGTACCGAACTGCTCGGCCAGCGCCTCCCGCAGGGTCTGCAGCTTGGCCGACAGGGCCTCGTTGAGCTTCGGCACGTGGCTGGCGAAGTGCTGCGTGCAGAATTCGGCCAGCACCATCTGCTCGAGCGCGCCGGAACCCGCGTCCTGCTTCAGGCCGAGGATGCGACCGAGGATCTCCCACTTGGCGACGATGTAGCCGACGCGCAGCGCCGGGGCGATCGACTTGGAGAAGGAGCCGATGAAGATGACGCCTTCGCCCTTGGCCATCGCATAGAGCGAGCGCGGGCGCTTGCCGCTCCAGATCAGGTCGGAATAGCACTCGTCCTCGAAGATCATGACGCCGTACTCGGCGGCAATCTTCAGCAGTTCTGCGCGGCGCGCCTCGCCCATGATCGCGCCGGTCGGATTCTGCACCGTCGGGATGGTGTAGATGTACTTCGGCTTGATGCCCTTCTGCTTCAGCTCCTCGAGCTTCTGCTTCAGCACGTCGAGGCGCAGGCCCTCATGGTCGAGCGGGATGCCGACCACGTTGGCGCCCAGCTTGTTCAGCTTGGTGAGGGCGCCGCCGTAGGTCTCCTGCTCGATGATGACGGTGTCGCCCTTGGTCACGAGCAGGCTGTTGATCAGGTCGAGGCCCTGCATCGAGCCCGAAGTGATCAGGATCTCGTCCGACGCGCAGTCGATGCCGGCATGGTCCTTGAGCTTGGCCGAGAGGAACTCGCGCAGCGGCTTGTAGCCCAGCGGCCCGCTGTTCAGGCCGTAGGTGGCGAGCGTCGCGCCCTCGCGCTTCAGAACCGCCGTCGCCGCGTCGATCAGTGCCTGGACGGGCACGTTCTTGGCGTCGTTGTGGCCGCCGATGAAGTTGTATTTCGGGAACCCGTTCCACTTGGCGGCGGGAGCGGGCGTGCCGGGCGCCAGCAGGGGCGCGAAATCGAACGGAGCGGTCATGGTCGTTTCCTCTTTGGTTGGCCAATTGCTGGGCCAACCAAAGAGGATTCGCAACAGATTTGCTCCGATCAGGCCGTCGCGCGGAACGAATTGGCGTGCGCCATGTCCCAGGCCTTGCGCCAGCGCGGGTTGCTGGTGCCCGATACCAGCTCACCCTCTTCCAGCGCCGGGAAGAGATCGGCGAAGGTCTTGACCTCGCTCGACGAGACACGGCGGGAGATGTGAACCGGCTTGAAATCCGTCGGATGGCCGAGGCCCGCCGCAGCGGTCAGTTCGGCCAGTTCATGCAGCGTGGCGCGGTGGAAGTTTACCACCCGCTCCATCTTGTCGGGCACGACCAGCGCGCGCTGACGTGTCGGATCCTGTGTCGCGACGCCGGTCGGGCAGCGGTCGGTGTGGCACGACTGCGACTGGATGCAGCCCACGGCGAACATGAAACCGCGCGCGGAGTTGCACCAGTCGGCGCCGAGCGCCATCGCCCGGATGATGTCGAAGGCGGTGATGATCTTGCCGGCGACACCGATCTTGATGCGATGCCGCGCGCCGATGCCGACCATGGCGTTGTGGACGATGTGCAGACCCTGCCGCATCGGCTTGCCGACATGGTCGAGGAATTCCATCGGCGCAGCACCGGTACCGCCTTCCTTGCCGTCGACGACGATGAAGTCGGGATAGATTCCGGTCTCCAGCATCGCCTTGCAGATCGCCATGAATTCCCATTCGTGGCCGACGCAGAGCTTGAAGCCGGCGGGCTTTCCCCCCGAGAGGCGGCGCATCTCGGCGATGAACTGCATCATTTCGATCGGCGTCGAGAAAGCCGTGTGGTGCGACGGCGAGATGCAATCCTCGCCGACCGGCACGCCGCGCGTCAGCGCGATCTCCTCGCTGACCTTGGGTGCGGGCAGCACGCCGCCATGGCCGGGCTTGGCGCCCTGGCTGAGCTTCAACTCGACCATCTTGACCTGCGGGTTGGCGGCACCGGCGGCGAACTTCTCGGCGGAGAAGGTGCCGTCGGCGTTGCGGGCGCCGAAATAGCCGGAGCCGATCTCCCAGATGATGTCGCCGCCGCCCTCGCGGTGATAGGGGCTGTAGCCGCCCTCGCCGGTATCGTGCGCGAAGCCGCCGAGCTTGGCGCCGCCGTTCAGCGCCCGGATGGCGTTGGCGCTGAGCGCGCCGAAGCTCATGGCCGAGATGTTGAAGATCGACGCGGAGTAGGGCTGCGTGCAGTCGGGCCCGCCGATGGTGATGCGGAACGGCTCCTTGCTGACCGGCGTCGGCGAGATCGAGTGCGTCATCCACTCGTAGCCTTCGCCGTAGACGTCGTAGTTGGTGCCGAAGGGGCGAACGTCCAGCACCAGCTTGGCGCGCTGGTAGACGATGGCGCGCCGGTCGCGGGGGAAGGGCATGCCGTCCTTCTCGCCCTCGAAGAAGTACTGCCGCATCTCCGGCCGGATGGCCTCGAAGATGAAGCGCAGATGCGCGGCGATGGGGTAATTGCGCAGCACCGCGTGCCGGGTCTGGTAATAGTCGAAGAAGCCGACGAGTGTCAGGAACAGGGCGATGGCGAAGCCGACGCCGATCCACCACGATTTCGGATCGAAACCCCAGGCGAGGCCCAGCAGGACGGCGAAGAACGTCGCCAGCGTCCAGGTAATGAATCGCGGCGTCAGCGGCAGCGGCATCGACTTCATTCTGTTTCCTCAGGCTTCATTGGCGGGCCGGATGCCCGCCGACACTCTAGCGCAGTTAACTGCGTTCGAATGACACGCTCTTGACGACGGCATAGACCGGCCGGCCGGGCGCCAGGGCCAGGCGGTCGACCGATTTGGCGGTCAGCCGGGCCATCAGGACGGCGCCGTTGCAGTCCAGGCGGATATCGGCCTGCGCGCCGCCGGTCGCCGTGATGGAGGCGATCCGCCCTGCCAGCACGTTGAGCGCGCTGATGTCCTCGGGCGGCCTCAGGCTCAGCATCACGTCGCGGGCGCGAATGTAGGCGCGGACGGGTGCGCCGACGGCGGCGTTGAGGCGCGGGACCTGCAGTTCGCCGGCTACACTCTGCAGCACCGAGAGATGGAAGGTCTCGTCGTGGCGGCTCACCGTCGCATCGAGGACCGCGCCGCCGTCGTTGGCGTCGGCCAGCGGCAGGATGTCGAGCACCGGGCCCACCGCCGTCACCTTGCCTTCGGTCATGATGACCACGGTCGTGGCCAGCCGCGCCACCTCGGCGACCGAATGGCTGACATAGAGGATCGGCACGCCGGCCTCGTCACGCAGTCGCTCGATGTAGGGAAGGATTTCGGCGCGCCGCGATTCGTCGAGCGAGGCGAGCGGCTCGTCCATCAGCACCAGCCGCGGCCTCGCCAGCAGGGCACGGCCGATCGCGACACGCTGCTTCTCGCCACCCGACAGGGACTCGGGATTACGCTCCAGCAGAGGACCGATGCCCAAAAGCTCGACCACCGCGCCGAGATCGGCCGCCGCCCCGCCGCTGCCGCGCGCGAACCAGCGTCCGTAGAGCAGATTCCGTCGAACGCTGAGATGCGGAAAGAGGCGGCTGTCCTGGAAGACGTAGCCGATGCGCCGCTTGTGCGGCTTCACGAAGACGCCGCTTTCGGTGTCGACGAGCGTCTGGCCGTCCACCGAGACGCGGCCGCGATCGGGCCGGATCAGGCCACCGACGATGCTGACCAGGCTGGTCTTGCCCGAGCCCGAGCGGCCGAACAAAGCCGTCAGGCCGGGCGCGGCGGTGAAACGCGCCTGGAGATGGAAGCTGCCGCGCGTGTGGTCGACGTCGACGTCGAGGCTCATGCCGTTTGCCGCCGTGCGCCGATTCGTTTGGCCAGAAGCTCGGAGCCGAGCAGCGCCAGCATGGAAATCCCGATCGAGACCAGGGTGAGGCGCATCGCGGCGGCGTCGCCGCCCGGCACCTGGGTCAGCGCATAGATCAGGGTTGGCAGTGTCTGCGTCTCGCCGGGAATGTTGGACACGAAGGTGATGGTGGCGCCGAACTCGCCCATCGACTTGGCGAAGGCCAGGATCGCGCCCGCGAGGATGCCGGGCAGGCAGAGGGGCAGGGTGATGGTGGCAAACACCCAGAGACGATTGGCGCCCAGCGTGCCCGCTGCGGCCTCCAGGCGCTGGTCGACCGCCTCGATGGAGAGACGGATGGCGCGCACCATCAGGGGAAAGCCCATCACCGCGCAGGCGAGGGCCGCGCCGGTCCAGCGAAAGGAGAAGACGATGCCGAACTCCTCGGCCAGGAACGAGCCGATCGGCCCACGCCGGCCGAAAGAGAGCAGCAGCAGGTAGCCGGTGACGACCGGCGGCATGATCAGCGGCAGGTGGACCAGCGTGTCGAGCACGCTCTTGCCCCAGAAGCGACCGCGCGCCAGCAGCCAGGCGATGGCGATGCCGAGCGGCAGGCTGAAGATCGTCGCTGTCGTGGCGATCAGGAGGCTCAGCCGCACGGCCGTCCATTCTTCCGCAGTCATGCCCTCTTCCCGGTCAGGAAGTCGGTATAGTCCGCCGGATATAGCGCTGCGTCCAGAGCCGGGTCGCCGCGACGAGGCCGCGCCGAAGTGCCACCAGCACGATTACCAGCAGCGAGACGGCCAGCACCTTCTGCGCCGGCCGCGGCACCAGCTCGGGATCGAGATTGGCGGCCAGCACGCGCATCGGATCGATCTTGTTCACCAGCCCGTACCACGACGCCTCGAAGGCGACGGTGATCAGCGTGGCGCCGGCGGCGAGCAGGAAGAGGCCGGCGAAGCTCGCACGAAGGCGCACCGGCAGCAGGCGCCACAGCATCAGCCACGCGAAAAGCCCGGCCGCAAAGGCCGCTTCGCCAATCTTCACCTTGGACTGGATGAAGAAGTGCAGGATCGCCAGGGCGACGGCGGGATAGACCAGCCAGTGCAGGCGCTTCCAGTTGCGCTTCAGCCGCTTCTGCCAGCCATTCGTCGAGGTGACGGCAAGCGCGACGAGCGCCAGCAGGGCCACGAAGCCGATGGTGAGATAGAAGCGCTTCACGATCTCCGTGGCGACGACGACCAGGTCCCACTTCTGGTCGAGCACGTAGATCAGCAGATGCGCGACCGCGTAGAGCGCGGCCGCCACGCCGACGCGCCGCCGGATGTGGATCAGCGGCATCCAGTCGAAGATCGCGCGCGCCGGCGTCAGTGCCAGCGAGACCAGCAGCAGGGCGACCGACCAGTCGCCGGTCGCATGGGTGGCGAGGGTCACGGGGCGCGGATCGAGGTCGCCGGCGTACCAGCGCCAGGCGAGGTCGACGGCGGGCAGGCAGAGGGCGACCAGCGTCGCGAGCCTCAGCCAGGGGATGATACGCTGATTGGACACGCGCGGACCCTAGTCGATGGAACGATCAACGATGGGTCAAAGATACGTCATCGCTGGTTGCCGAACAGGAAGCGGTAGGTGCCGATCGTCGGCGCGGTCTCGACGCCGAAAGGCCGGAGGCGGCGCTGCGTGAACAGGGAGCGTGTCGCCGCGCCGACCGCCGCCACGTCGGTACCCTCGATCAGGGCGACCCATTCGGCCTCCTCTGCCCGAGGGTGATCCATGCTCTTGTCCTGCAGCGGCGCATGGGCCACTTCGAGGTCGTTCTCGCCGACGGCGGCACCCAGCAGTCCGGGGCGGGCGATCAACTTCGGCAGGGCCTGCTCGGACAACCATTCCACCAGCGCCTTGCGCCGGCGCGGGTCCGGCACGAAGCGCACCGTCGCCAGGGCGCCGCCGACGCCGTGTGTCTGGTCGACCTGGATGCGCAGGGTGAAGCGGCTGAAATGCGTGAAACGCGCCATGACCGCCTGGCTCCAGGGAGTCTGGTTGGCCAGCGTATGGAGGTAGCCGGGCGTGCCCAGGTCGTCGACCGAGTCGCACTCATAGGTCGCGAGATACTTCGGGGTGGCGCGGACCGCGACGTAGCGGCGGGCGCGGTGGAACCCCGGCAGGTTCATGCGCTCGTCGATATGTTCGCGATTGTACCACTCGTTGTAGTCTCGCTCGTCCCGCGCCGAGACCTCGGTCAGCGTGATCAGCATTCCCTTGCCGAAGAGGGCCATGGTCTAATTTGCCTTAGGCGGTTGGAGGGCCTGGGAAACCTAGCACTATAAATGAGACCGTGAGCGAATGCAGCGTGCCGACGCCCGGTCGGTGTGGTCGAGGCACATGATAGCCCAATCAAACGCAGCGGAAGCGGACGTAGTAGTTGATCTCGTCCACCAGGCGCTCGCTGACGATCCTGGGGTTGAGGTTTTTGACCTTGCAGACCTCACGGGTGACGCGGGTCGCGGCTTCCTCGCCGCGGGCGCGCTCGCTTTGCGGGTCGGGGTTGATGACTACGGCATCACGGACGATCAGCAGGTCGAACTCGTTGGGCGTGCCGGTGGGGGAGAGATTGGCCTTCATGCGCTTGCCCGCGACGTTGAGGGTGCGGGACGACGTGCCTTCGATCGTCTGCTGATTGTGGCACGCGACCATCGCGAGGGTGGCCAGCGTTGCGGTGAAGAACAGTGCGAGTCGCTGTCGATTCATGTACCCCTCGTCGGGAGAGTATGCCCATCAGCTTGCGATCCGCTTGATCATTGTCAATGCGCGGTCGGCTGGGCATCAGACGATGGCTGTCGAACGGGAGGGGGACCATGAAGCGGATTTCCGTCGAGCCTGCGGGCAAACGGTCCGAACTCTCGTGCGGGCGGCGCGGAATACTCTTCGCCTCGCTGGCGGCGGCGGTGACGGCGGTCGCGCTGCCGGCCCTGGGTCAGACACCGACACCGACATCCACGCCGGTGCCGTCCGGGAAGCAGCCCTTTTCGCCGGCCGAGCTCGACCAGATCCTGGCGCCGATCGCGCTCTATGACGACGCGCTGCTGTCGCAGGTGCTGATGGCCGCGACCTATCCGCTGGAAGTCGTCGAGGCCTCGCGCTGGCAGCAGGCCAATCCCGCGCTGACGGGCGACGCGGCGGTGAAGGCCGTTGCCGACAAGACGTGGGACGTCAGCGTCAAGTCGCTGGTCGCGTTTCCGACCGTCCTGAAGCAGATGAACGATCGTCTCGACTGGACGCAGAAGCTGGGCGATGCGCTGCTCGGCCAGCAGGACGATGTCGCGGCCTCGATCCAGCGTCTGCGCGCCAAGGCCGCCGCGGCGGGCACGTTGAAGACCGGCGCTGGCCCGCAATACACGGTGTCGGCCGAGACGCAGGCGGGTGAGACCGTCTATGCCATCGCGCAAACCAGCCCGCAGGTCGTCTACGTCCCGAGCTACGACCCCAATACTGCTTACGGCACCTGGTCCAATCCCGCCTATCCGCCGACCAGCTGGCCCCTGGGCGGCGCGCTGCTGCGCGGCCTCGTATGGGGCGCCGGCATCGCGGCGGCGGGCGCCCTGTTCGGGGGCTGGCGCTGGGGCTATGGCGGTGGCGGCTGGGGCGGCAGCTACACGACCGTGAACGTCAATCGCGCCGTCAACATCGACCGTAACTTCAACCGCAACACCATCGGCACCGGCGATCGCTGGCAGCACCAGGTCGACCACCGGCGCGGCGTCGCCTATCGCGATCCGGCCACGCGCCAGCAGTTCGGCCAGAACCGGCCGGGCGCGGATCAACGCGAGCAGTTCCGCGGACAGGTGCAGCGTCCCGCCCAGGGACCTGCCGGGGGTCCGGGGGCGAATCGCCCTGGCGGCCCCGGGGGCGGTCCAGGTGGGGGTGCGGGCGCCAATCGCCCTGGCGGCCCTGGCGGCCCAGGCGGCGGTCCCGGGGCGGCCCAGCGTCCGGGCGGCGGCGCTGCCCAGCGTCCCGGTGGCGGTGGCGGCGGTGCCATCGGCGGCGTCAATCGCGGCGGACAGGTCAATCGTGAAGCCCAGCGCGGCCGCGCGCAGCAGCAACGCAGCGGCGGCGGCGGTGCACGTGCCGGCGGTGGTGGGGGCGGACAGCGTGCCGGCGGCGGTGGCGGCGGCGGTAGTGCACGGCCGAGCGGCGGTGGAGGCGGCGGTGGTGCGCGTGGCGGCGGCGGCGGTGGTGGTGGCCAGCGTGGTGGTGGTGGCGGTGGAGGTCGGCGATGACGAGATTAGTTTTCCAGTTCGCCGCAGCGCTCGCTGTGTATGCGAGCCTGGTCGGCATATCCGTTGCGCAAACGCCGGTGCCCGCGCCGTCCCGGACGCAAGCCCAATCACAGGCGCCCGAGTTGAAGGGCTTCCCGACGCCCGACGCAGCGGCCGAGGCGCTCACCGAGGCCATCCGCAAGCAGGACGACAAGGCCATCACCGCCATCCTCGGCGTCGATTGGCACACGCTGATCCCCGGCAGCGACTGGCAGGACGACGAGTTGCGGGACAATTTCCTGAAGGCCTGGGATCAGAGCCACAAGATCATCCAGGAGACCCCCGACAGGGCGCTGGTCGGCGCCGGCACGACGGGCTGGATCTCGCCCCTGCCGATCGTGAAGCAGGGCGACGTGTGGCGCTACGACGGCGATGCCGGCCGCGTTGAGCTGGAAGCGCGTCTCATCGGCCGCAACGAACTCTCCGTCATCCAGACCCTGCTGGCCATCGTCGACGCGCAACGCGATTACGCGTCGCTCGATCCGATGAAGCTCGGCATCCCGGTTTACGCGCGCCGTCTGGTGAGTTCCCCAGGTCTCAGGAACGGGCTCTACTGGGAGACCAAGCCGGGCGAGCCCACGAGTCCGCTGGGCCCCATCCTCGCCCGGGCGCAACTGGGAGACATCGAGAAGAACGGCTATTACGGCTACCGCTTTCGGCTGCTCTATAGCCAAGGTCCTGACGCGCCGGGCGGCGCGCGCGACTATCTGGTCCGCGACCGCATGCTGGGCGGCTTCGCCGTCATCGCCTGGCCCGTCCATTACGGCGAGACCGGCGTCATGACGTTCATGATCAGCAACGACAGCGACGTCTACGAAAAGGACCTGGGCGAACAGACGCCGCAGCGCGCAGCGGCGATCAACGTCTTCAATCCCGACAGCAGCTGGACCAAGGCCGACATGACGCCGCCCTGAGGCGCAGGCTCATCTGCAACTCGGATCACGACCCTTTGCGCGCCTTCTCTCCGACGACGATGCGTATGGCGGCGTCGGTCGGGCTGGGCGTTTGCGGGCCGTTGAGCGTGCCGCGGAAGCGGCCCCAATTCGCGGGCCAGTCCCCCTTGCTGGCGTTGAAGCCGGCCGCGCCTAGTGCCTCCACAAGGGTCGCAGCGGCCTCGTGCACGCCCGGGTCGCTGCCATCGCGGACGAGCACGACGACGCCGTAGATGCCGGCCACGCCGCCCCACGTCCATGTCTGCGGCAGCCATCCGGCCTGAGTGAGATCGGCCGACAGGGTCGCACCGACGGCGGGCGCGTCCGATATCTGGCCGAGCAGGAAGATCGCAGCTTGCGTGCCGGCGAATTTCTGCAGGCTCGCAACAAACGGGGACTGCGGCGGGGCGGGCGCCGCGGCAACTGCTGGCGTGGGGTCGGATGCTGCTTCCGGCCCTGGGGCGGGGGCCGGCATCGACTCCGGTGGCCGCGTGGTCGCATCGCGCACGAGCTTTCCGAGGTCGGCAAAGCGCCGCCGGATCTCGGCCGCGTCGAACAGCGGCGCCCGCACGCTTTCGGGGGCAGGTTTGCTCTCGGTCGCCGCCTGGGTCGCCCGCTCCGTGGCCTCGCGGGCTGCTTTCTCGAATTCGGCCGCCTGCTCCCGTGCCGCGGTAACCTGCTGCTCGATCATCGCCGCCCGATCGCGCGTCGCGGCGATCTCGCGTTCGAGCGTCGCGACCCGCTCGCGCGCCGCCAGGGCTTCCCGCTCGCGCTGTGCGGCCTCGTCCTCCATTCCCTTGTATCGGGCGAGGGCGGCCTGCTCGTGGCTGCGTACGGCGTTGCCGTAGCGAAAGGACAGGAAGGTGGTGATGCCCAGCGCCGTCACGGCGAGGAGGGTGGCGACGAGGCTCGCGATCATGGCCTTGTCCATGATCGACGCCCATCCCCGAAGCTGATCGATATCCATGTTCACCGGCTGGTTGGAGCGCATGCCAAGGCCGTGCACTTCTCTCACTCGATTAACAATCGGCAAATCGCCGCCGGACGGTGGATCGTCGTGACAAATCGGAGGCGGGGATCCCGAGAAAACCGGTCACCGGCAAACCGTCAGCCGGCACGGCCATGCGCCATGTCGATCAACGCCTTGAACGCGGCCGAGTGATTGCGTCTGCCAGGATAGTAGAGGCAGAGCGGTGCCAGGGGCGGCGTCCAGTCCTTCAGGACCCGAACGAGGCGCCCTGCCTCGATGTCTTCGCGCACATCGGACTCCATGAAGTAGCCGATGCCGACATGGTCGAGCACCGTGATGCGCGAGAGGCTGGCCTCGTCCAGCGTGATGGGCCCTTGAACGTCGATCTGGACGGGCTGACCGTTCTTCTCGAACTGCCAACGATGCAGCACGCCATTGGGCAAGCGGATGCGAAGGCATGAGTGGCGTAGCAGATCGGGGGGCACGCGGGGCTTGCCGTTGGTCTTGAAATATTCGGGCGATGCGACCACGGCAAAGCTGCGAGGAGGACTGACGGGAATGGCAATCATGTCGCTCGGCACCAGGTCGGCGCTCCTCAGGCCAAGATCGAACCCTTCGGCAACGATGTCCACGATCCGGCCTTCGGTGACGAGATCGATGTGAACTTGCGGATAGCGCCGCAGGAATTTCAGGAGGAGCGGACCAAGCACCTCTCGCGCACCTGCCGCGAATGCATTGATGCGAAGGGTTCCGGATGGGGTTTCCCGCTGCGAGCGAGCGGCGCCCATCGCATCGTGCAGGGTGCGTATCGCAGGCCCGACTTGATCGACGAAGTTTCGTCCAGCATCCGTCAGTGAAACACTACGAGTGGTGCGATTGAACAGTCGGACGCCGAGTTGGCGCTCCAGCTTGCCGATGACGTTGCTCAGTGCGGTGGTCGACAGGCCAAGTTCCTGCGCCGCTGCCCGGAACGATCCGCGCCGGGCAATGGCGAGAACGGCATCAAATTCGATCAGACCCTGCTTCGCCATTGTCCCGTTTTTCGCAATACCGCATGTCGCTTTGACCCGATTATCGTGAGGGATCGCTGTCTCTAAATCAATCCTGTCACTTCAGGGAGACGAGCGATGTCGATCGAACTATCCAAACCCATAGCCGACTATGTCGAGGCCAACGCACAACTCGATGTCGACGGCATGCTGAAGCCTTTCGCCGGCGATGCGGTCATCGTGGACAACGGAAAACGTCACGAGGGTCACGCCGAGCTGCGAAGCCTGTTCGAAGACGAGGTAGTTGCGGTCAAGGCGATCTTCACGCCGGATACCGTTCGCCACGAGAACGGTCAGGTCGTGGTCGAAGGCCCTGCCCATGGCGACTTCAAGGGCAGCCCGATCCGCTTCACCTACCGCTTCACGCTCGAACACGACGCGATCAAAGCCCTGGAGATCACGATATGACCATCAAGGCTGACCCGACCGAGTTCGCAGGGAAGCGCGTGCTCGTCAGTGGCGGCACCAAGGGTCTGGGCCGCGCCACCGTCGACCGCTTCCGGGCCGGCGGCGCCCGGGTGATCACCGCTGCCCGCGGAAAGACTGAGCCGCTCGACCACGTCGAGTTCGTGCAAGCGGACCTGACGACGGCCGAGGGAGGGGAAATCCTGGCCAGGGCAGCGCTCGAGCATATGGGTGGCGTCGACATCCTGGCCCATGTGATTGGTGGTTCTTCATCGCCAGGCGGCGGCTTCGTTGCTCTGACGGACGATCACTGGCTCGCCGAGCTGAACCTGAACCTTCTCGCCACGGTCCGCCTCGATCGGCTTCTCGTCCCGCAGATGGTCGAACGGGGCGCCGGCACCGTGGTGCATGTCACCTCGATCCAGTCGGTCCTGCCTCTTCCCGAGGCGACCACCGCCTATGCCAGCGCCAAGGCCGCGCTCAGAACCTACAGCAAATCGATCTCCAAGGAGCTCGGGCCGAAAGGCGTGCGGGTCAATGTCGTCTCCCCCGGCTGGATCATGACCGAGTCGTCCGTCGACCTGCTGAAGCGTCTGCAGGCGGCCAATGGCGGGACGATCGAGGAGGCGCAGCAAGTCGTCCTCGACAGCCTGGGCGGTATCCCGATCGGGCGTGCGGCCGAGCCCCATGAGGTCGCGGACCTCATCGCCTACCTGGCCTCAGATCGCGCCGCCGCGATCCACGGCGCCGAATTCGTCATCGATGGCGGCACCGTTCGGACCGTCTGAAGACTGGTCCCGACGTTGGCCCTTCGTGGCGGACGTCGGGAAGCGGCTCCGGGTTGGAAATGGCAGCGGGCGGGATTCGAACCCGCGGCCGGCAAGAGCGTTGATTCATCCCGCCGTAGCTGCCGCTTGGTCTATGCTCCCGGCTCTTCGGGAGGAACGACCATGAAAATCGCCAGGATCGAGGATCTCCACTGCGACGCCGGCTGGCGTGACTTCTCCTTTCTCAAGATCACGACCGACGACGGGCTGGTCGGCTGGTCGGAATACAACGAGGGTTACGGCAGCGCGGGCCTCACGGCCGTGATCCGGCGCATGGCGCAGGGGCTGATCGGCCAGGACCCGCGCCCCATCGAGCGCATCATGTCGACCATCTATGCCATCACCCGCCAGGCGCCGGGCGGCATGAACCAGCAGGCGATGGCGGCGATCGAGAACGCGCTGATCGACGTCAAGGCCAAGGCGCTGGGCATCCCCGTCTGCGAGATGTTCGGCGGGCCGGTGCGCGACCGGCTGCCGCTCTACTGGTCGCATTGCGGCAGCTACCGGTTCCGCAATGCCGAGGTGATGGGCGTCGAGCCGGTGCGCTCGCTCGACGATCTGGTGAAGCTCGGCAAGCATGTGAAGGAGCGCGGCTTCAAGGCGCTCAAGACCAACATCTTCCGCTTCGATCTCGATCCGCCGAACATGTATCAGCCGGGCTTCGGGCGCAGCCCCGGCGGGCCGGAACTGAATGCCGACGGCGCGGTGCTGGGGGCCATCTCCGACGGGCTGGCCGCATTCCGCCAGGGCGCCGGCCACGAGATGGGCATCCTTCTCGACACCAACTTCAACTTCAAGACCGAGGGCTACATCAAGGTCGCGCGGGCCTGCGAGCCCTACAATCTCTTCTGGATGGAGATCGATTCCTACGATCCCGAGGGGCTGCGCCTGATCCGCGACCGCGCGTCCATGCCCATCGCTTCCTGCGAATCGCTGTTCGGCCGCCGCCAGTTCAGGCCCTTCTTCGAGAACCGCTCGGTCGACGTATCGATCATCGACGTGCCGTGGAACGGGCTCGCGGAATCGCTGAAGATCGCCTCGATGGCCGAGGCCTACGAGATCAACTGCGCGCCGCACAATTTCTACGGCCATATGTCGACCCTGATGAGCGCCCATCTCTGTGCCGCCATGCCCAACTTCCGCATCATGGAAATCGATATCGACGACGTGCCGTGGAAGGACGATCTGGTGACTCATCCGCCGGTGATCCAGAATGGCGAACTGATCGTGCCCACCCGGCCTGGCTGGGGCGCCGACATCAACGAGGAGGCGGTGAAGGCGCATCCGCCGAAGAACCCGCATCCCTGAGAGGAAGAGACAATCCCATGGTCTACGAGTTTCGCACCTACACGCTCGCGCCCGGCAAGATGCCGGAATACCTCAAGGCCGCCGAGACGATCGGCCGCCCGGCGCGCGGCAACAATTACGGCGTCAACCACGGCTACTGGACGTCGGAGTTCGGCGCCCTGAACCAGATCTGGCATCTGTGGAAGTACGATAGCTACGAGGAGCGCACGCGCCTGCGCACCGAGCTGCAGAAGAACAAGGACTGGACCGAGAAGTACATTCCGATCGTGCGCACCTGCGTCGTGCGTCAGGACCTTCGCCTGATGAACCCCGTCGTCGACATCAAGCCGGACGACGGCACGACCGGCAACGTCTACGAGCTGCGCATCTACCGGTGCGGCCTTGGCGGCGCGGTGCAGTACGGCAAGGACTTCAAGGAAGTCCAGGCGGCGCGCGAGAAGTACTCGCCGATCTGGGGCGCCTGGACCGGTGAGTTCCCGCAGCCCAACGAGTGGATCCATCTCTGGCGCTACAAGAACCTGCAGGAGCGCTTCGAGGCCCGCAGCGCGGCCATGAAGGATCCGGCGTGGCAGGCCTATCTCGCCAAGGGTCCGGCCAAGCTGCAGGAGATGCACTCGACGCTGCTGCTGCCGACCAACTACTCGCCGCTGAAGTAGCAACCGCTTCTTTGTCATCCTGAGCGCAGCGAAGGATCCTTCGCCTGCGGCTCAGGATGACAATTTTTTGAGACTGAGAGTACCGCGCATGGACGTGTTCGACGATGTCAGCCTTTCGTTGATGAAGTTCGGCGTCGGTCAGCCGGTGCCTCGCAAGGAAGATCCAACCCTCCTGCGCGGCGAGGGCCGCTATTCGGATGACGTCAACCTCGCGGGTCAGGCCCATGCCGTGATGGTGCGCAGTCCGGTCGCGCACGGCGTGCTCCGAGGCATCGACATCGAGACCGCCTCCGCCATGCCCGGCGTGCTCGCCATCCTCACCGCGGCCGACCTCGACGCGGCTGGATTCGGCCCGCTGCGCTGCCCGATGAACCTGCCGCAGCGCGACGGCTCGCCGATGAAGACGCCGCCGCGTCCGTCGCTCGCCGTCGGCAAGGTGCGCTATGTCGGCGAGGCGGTGGCCTGCGTCGTGGCCGAGACGGCCGTGCAGGCCAAGGATGCGGCGGAAGCGGTCGAACTCGACATCGAAGCGCTGCCTGCCGTCACCGCGCCGCACGAAGCGCTGAAGTCCGGCGCGCCGCAGATTCACGACGAGGCGCCGTCCAATCTCGTGCTCGACTTCCACTACGGCGATGCCGAGGCGGTGAAGAAGGCCTTCACCGAGGCAGCCCACGTGACACGCCTCGAGATCGTCTCCAACCGCATCGCCGTCAGCGCAATGGAGCCGCGTTCGGCGATCGGCTCCTACGATCCGGCTACGGAGCGCTGGACGCTGCATCTTGGTTGCCAGGGCGTCATGGGCATCCGCGGTACACTGGCCAAGGATGTGCTCAAGGTGACTCCGGACAAGGTCCACGTGCTGACCGGTAACGTCGGCGGCTCCTTCGGGATGAAGTCGCAGGTCTATCCGGAGTATGGCCCGCTGCTGTTGGCTTCGAAGAAGCTCGGCCGGCCGGTGAAATGGACCGACGAGCGCTCCGAAAGCTTCCTCAGCGACCATGCCGGCCGCGATCACCAGCGAGTGGCCGAACTCGCCCTCGACAAGGACGGCCGCTTCCTCGCCGTCCGCCTGTCGGGTACGGCAAACGCAGGCGCCTACATCTATGCGCCGATGCCGGCGACCACGAATGCAGTGAAGAACGTCATCGACGTCTACCGGACACCCGCGATGGAGGTGAACTCCAAGGTGGTCTTCACCAACACGACGCCGGTCGCTGCCTATCGCGGGGCCGGTCGGCCCGAGGGCAACTACTTCATGGAGCGCCTGATCGATACGGCGGCGCGCGAACTCGCGATCGACCCGGCCGACCTGCGGCGGCGCAACCACATCGCACCCGACCAGATGCCCTACAAGGCACCGTCGGGCATGAACTACGATTCCGGCGAGTTCACTGCGGTGCTCGACAAGGCCCTGAAGGTGGCCGATTGGGAGGGCTTTGCGGCACGCAAGGCGGAAAGCGCGGCGCGCAACAAGCTGCGCGGCCGGGGCATCGGCTCCTACCTCGAGGTCACCGGCCCTCCCAGCAAGGAGTATGGCGGCATCCGCTTCGAGGAAGACGGCACCGTCACCATGCTGAGTGGCACACTCGACTATGGCCAGGGCCATGCGACGCCCTTCGCCCAGGTGCTGGCGGCCCATGTTGGTATTCCGTTCGAGCGCTTCCGGCTGCTCCAGGGCGATTCAGACCAGCTCAAGGTCGGTGGCGGCACCGGCGGCTCGCGTTCGGCGCTGGTCGCCTCGCAGGCCTTCCTGGAGGCCGGTGACAAGCTGATCGAGCAAGGCAAGCAGATCGCGGCCCATGTCCTCGAAGCCTCGGCCGTCGATATCGAGTTCGCGCACGGCCGTTTCACGATCGCCGGCACGGACCGCGGCATCGGAATCCTCGAACTCGCCGACCGACTTCGCGGCGGCATGACATTGCCGGCCGACTTGCCCCAGTCGCTCGACGTCAGCCACATCTCGGACAATCCGCCGTTTTCGTTCCCCAACGGCTGCCACATCGCCGAAGTCGAGATCGACCGCGACACCGGTCATATCGATGTCGTGCGCTACTTCATGGTCAACGACTTCGGCACGGTCATCAATCCGATGCTGGTCGCGGGCCAGGCGCATGGCGGGGTGCTGCAGGGAATCGGCCAGGCGCTGATGGAACATACGATCTACGACCCGCAGGGCCAGCCGGTCACGGGCAGTTACATGGACTATGCCCTGCCGCGCGCCGAGCACGCGCCGGACATGTCGATCGAAAGCCACGCCGTGCCCTGCAAGACCAATCGCATGGGCATCAAGGGCTGCGGCGAGGCAGGTTGCGCCGGCGCGCTGCCGTCGGTCATGAACGCCATCGTAGATGCGCTGGGCGGCAAACACATCGACATGCCGGCCACGCCGGAAAAGGTCTGGCGGGCGATCAACGGCGGTTAAGCGTTTTTGTCATCCTGAGCGAAGCGAAGGATCTTGCGTACGCAAAGGAGTCCTTTGGCCGCCCCGCAAGGTCCTTCGCTGCGCTCAGGACGACAATGCGAGGCGGGCAGCCCGTCACTTACCCCTTCGCCTCAATCTCGATCGTCTTCTTGACGGCCGGTCGTTCCATCATGCGCGCGTAGTGGGCTTCGAGGGCGGGGAAGTCGCCCGGCTGGCGTTCGAGCTGATCGCGGAAGCGCCAGTACACGCGGAACAGGTGGATGTCGGCGATCGAATAGCGATCACCCAGGATCCATGTGCGATTGCCCAGGCGCTTGTCCGCCACCGCGTAGAGTTCGCGAGCCTCGGCGACGCCCTGCCGGATCGCCGGATGGATGGTCGAGGCGACATAGGACATCCACGAGATGACCTGCGCCTCGGCTTCGACGTCGCCGGCCGGCAGCAGATTCGCCGCGGGATGGGTGCGGGCGAGATAGAACAGGATGCCGGCCACCTCGGTGAGCGGTTTCCCGTCGATCATCAGGACCGGCACCTTGCCCACCGGATTTACGGCGAGGAAGTCCGCGTTGCGCGTCTCCTTGCGCGGCACCGAGACGGCGTGCTTGTCGAAGGGGGCGCCGACCTCGTGGAGGGCGATGTGGGCAGCCATGGAGCTGGAGCCGGGCGAGTAATAGAGCTTGAGCATGGCGAAAGCGTACCATGCCTGTCATCACGGTCGAAGGTTGGTTATCCTCCCGCCATGACCACGCTTCTGCTTTCGTCCCATGCGCTTCGTGTCTGGGGCGAGCGAATTGCGGCGGCCGTGCCGCCGGGCACGCTGTCCTTCCTCACCGCCGAGGCTGCACTGGCCGCCGACGGACCCGGCGCCGCCGACATCGCCTTCATGACCCGCGAGGTCACGGGCAGGTCCAGTCCGGGCAATCCGACGCCCGAGCTGGTTGGCTTCGACGCGGTGGTGCGGAAGTCGCCGAACCTGAAATGGCTGCAGATCCATCCGGCCGGTGCGGAGCGTCCGATCTATCGCGAGTTGCGGGCGCGCGGCGTCAAGGTGACGACGGCTTCGGGCGCGACGGCCGTCACTGTGGCGCACAGCACGCTGGGGGCCGTGATCGCCATCAATCGCCGCTTTCCGTTGTTGGCCGACGCTCAGCGCCGCCACGCCTGGGAGCCGCGGCTGGGCGAACGCTCGCCGCGCGACCTCGCGGGCCAGTCCGCCGTGATCGTCGGCATGGGCCCGATCGGACAGAACATCGCGAGGTTGCTCGCGATGCTGGGCATGCGCCCGATCGGCGTGCGTCGCACCGCCGAGCCGGTCGAACCGTGTGAGCGCGTCGTCGCCTACGGACAGTTGCACGAGGTGCTGCCGCAGGCCGACTGGCTGATCCTGTGCTGCCCGGCCTCGCCGGTGACACGCGGCATCGCCAATGCGGCGGCCTTCGCGGCGATGCCGGACGGCGCGCATTTCGTGAATGTCGCGCGGGGCGAAATCGCGGTGGAGAAGGACGTCATCGCCGCGTTGCAGAGCGGCAAGCTCGGCGGCGCCTATCTCGACGTGTTCGAGCGCGAGCCGCTCGATCCGGCCTCGCCGCTGTGGGACCTGCCCAACGTGCTGGTCTCGCCGCACACCGCCAGCCATTCGCTGGGCCAGAACGAGGCGATCTTCGATATCTTCCTCGAAAACCTCGCGCGCTTTCGCGCCGGTCAGGCGCTGCGCAACGACGTCGACAAGCTCGGCTGAACCGCCCGCGCGACCGCCGCGCGGTCGAGGCGCGCCCGCAGGCCGATCACCACGAGCCGACCGGATTTTGCACCGGCCGGCGCCGCATCGATTTCGAAGCGCTGGCCGACGACGTGCAGCGCGAGCCGGTTCAGGATGCCCTTTGCGCGCAGAACGCCCGTGCCAGGTGCGCTCAGCCGCTGGCCGAGTTCGGTGATGTCGACATTCTCAGGCACGTCCAGCTCCAGCGAGTCGTAGAGGGAGACCGCATCGGGTGCACCGGGCGTCGTGAGGGTCGACGACAGGCGAAGTGCTGTGCCGTCGCGCAGGCCGAGCAACAGGTCGGCCGCGATCTCGGCTCGTGTTGCCGGGAGAAGCCGTGCCGCGGGACCTTGTGTGGCCAACCACGCGAGCGTCTCCTGCAACGACGTCTCGTCCACGAGATCGCAGCGATTGGCAATGACGAGGTCGGCGGCGGCGAGCTGGCGCGTGATGGTGTCGCCAAGATAGGCGTCGTCGGCCATCGTCCGCACGGTCTCGACATCGACCATCACGACGATGCCGTCGATGCGATAGGCCTGCAGAAGCGTGACGGCGCTGGCCACCATGCCGGGCAGCGCGACACCACTGGTCTCCAGCACGACGCGCTCGATGTCCGGCCGCTGCTGGGGCAGCGTCATCAGCGTGTCCATCAGGTCGGAGCCGTAGCTGCAGCAGACGCAGCCGCCTGAAATCTCCAGCGTGTCGCCGCTCGACGACACGATCAGGTCGCGGTCGATCGGCGTCGCACCGAAATCGTTGACCAGCACGGCGAGCCGCTGGCCGTCGGCGGCGCGCAGCAGGCGATTGACGAGCGTCGTCTTGCCGGTGCCGAGATAGCCGCCGATCACCGTGACCGGCAGCCGTCCACCCGGCCGCACGCCGCTCACGTCTTCGCTCACACCCCGTTGGCGGGGAAGGGACGGCCGCCCTGGACCGTGCCCCAGATGCGCACGTCCTTCAGCTTGTCCGGCGCGATTTCCAGCGGATCGTCCTCCAGCACCGCGAAGTCGGCGCGCTTGCCGCACTCGATCGAGCCGACCTCGCCATCGAGCCTGAGCGTCCAGGCGGCGCCCAGCGTGATTGTGCGCAGCGCGTCGGCCACCGAGATGGCCTCGCTGGTGCCGAGCGTCCGGCCGCTGGCGGTAAGCCGGTTGACGGCGCACCACGCCGTGAAGATCGGGCCGAGCGGCGTCACCGGCGCGTCGGAATGGATCGCGAGCGGCACGCCGCTGGCCAGCGCGGTGGCGCAGGCGTTCATGCGCATCGCCCGTTCCGGACCGACCGTCGTCTCGTAATGCTGGTCGCCCCAGTAGAAGTGATGGTTTGGAAATAGGTTGGCGCACATGCCGAGCCGCGCCATGCGCCGGAACTGCGCGGCGTCGGCGAGCTGGCAATGCTGCAGCGTGAAGCGATGGTCGCGCGCCGGCTGTTCGAGCAGCGCGCCTTCGAGGCAATCCAGCGCCATCTCGGTCGCCTGGTCGCCATTGGTGTGGCTGTGCACCAGCACGCCCTTCTGTAGTGCGAGCTTGTAGAGGCCGCTGATCGCCTCGGGCGGCGTGTACCACAGGCCGTTCGGCGCGCCGTTGTAGTAGCCGGGCCACCGCAGCCGCGCGGAGAAGCCCTGGATCGAGCCGTCGACGAACAATTTGATGGCGCCGAGCCGCAGCCGGTCGGTCGATTTCGCCTTGAGCTTCACGGCGATGTCGACCACCTGCTCGGGCGTCAGCGCCTGGAAGCGGCGGAACGAGACGATGCGCACGGGGAAGCTGGCTTCACCGGTGACGCGTGCCATCATCGAGACCGCGTCGTCCGGCAGCAGGTTGGCGAGATCGGTCGCCGTGGTGACGCCCTGGCGCACGCAGAGCTTGGCGAAGCGCTTCAGGCCTTCCTCGTCGTTGGCCAGCGCCTCGCGGTCGAAACCGACATGGGCGCCGACGATCGTCATCGCCTCGGGGCCCTTGAGCTCGCCGGTCGGCAGGCCGTCGGCGCCGAGCGGAATACCGGGATGGTTGACGCCCGGCCGCATCAGGCCGGCCAGTTCGAGCGCGCGGGTGTTCACGTTGAAGATGTGGCCGCTGGCATGCATCACGCCGATCGCGCGCGTCGTCGACACGCGGTCGAAGTCGGCGCGCACGACGCGTCGGTCGCCGTAGTAGATGGGGTCGAGGCCCCAGCCGGCGAGCACTTCGGTCGGCGAGGCAAGCTTGCGCTCGGCCTCCTGCAGGCGCGCCACGACGTCCTCGATGGACTCCGCGCCCTTCCACACCTTGCCTTCGGGATCCATGCGGTCGAAGCGGCCGAGATAGGTGTAGCGCCAGAAGGTGCCCTCGGCAGCGTGGCTGTGGCCCTCGACGAGACCGGGCATCAGCACCTTGTCGGCGAAGCTGTCGTCCAGCGTGTAGGTCCCCCAGCCGGCCAGTTCCTCCAGCGGGCCGACGCCCAGGATGCGGCCCTCGCGCACGGCCACGTGCGTGGCCTCGGGCCGGGCGGGATTCATGGTGAGGATTCGGCGGGCGCGGAAGATCGTGATCGGGCTGAGTGTCATGTCTCCGACAGTAGCGGCCCTGCGGCGGCAACGCCAAGCGTTGCGAAGTTGCCGGCAACGTATACGCTGCCGGCAAGCAGGCGAATGACCTGCTCCAGACAAACAAGGCCAGAAGGACGGCGCCGCCTCCTCGCTTCGGCCCGGAGGAGACATTTATGCGCCTGTCACGTCGCGCCACGCTCGGTCTGTTGGCCACGTCACCCGCCCTGGCGGCGCCCGCGGTGTGGGCGCAGGCGCGCGACTGGCCCAACCGGCGGCTCCGGCTGCTCGTTCCCAGCGCCGCCGGCGGCTACGAAGTCTATGCCCGCATCCTGGCGCCGCGCCTCGCGGAACTGCTGGGCCAGCCCGTCGTCGTCGACAACAAGCCCGGCGCCAACGGCATCATCGGCATGCAGGAAGTCCAGCGCAGCGCGCCGGACGGCTACACCTTCATGTTCGCCCATATCGGCGCGATCTCGATCGGCAGCAGCATCTACACCAACATGCCGCTCGATCCGGTCGACGATCTCGCCTCGATCTCGGTCGCCGTCACCTCGCCGCTGGTCTGGGTCGTGACGCCGTCGCTGCCCTTCAGGACGATGCCGGAGTTCATCGCCAAGGCGAAGGCGGAGCCCGGCCAGTGGCGCTACGGCCTGCCCGCGTCCGGCAGCATTCCGCATCTGGTCGCAGAGGACACCAAGATCCGCCACAAGCTCGACATGCCCGCCGTGCCCTACCGCAGCACGCCGCAGTCGCTGATGGCGGTGATCAGCGGCGAGGTGCCGATCACCGTGGACAGTCTCGGCGCCAGTGCCGGCCACATCGCCGGCGGCAAGCTACGCGCCCTAGCCGTCACCTCGCGCGAGCGCTCGGAGAAGCTGCCCGACGTGCCAACGATGATGGAACTCGGCCTCGATCCGCGCGAATGGGTGGCCTGGTACGCCTTCATGGCGCCCAAGGGCACGCCCGACGAAATCATCCAGAAGCTGAATACGGCCATCAATCAGGCGCTGCGCGAGGAGGCCATCGCCACGCGCATCCGCGAGCTGGGCGCCTCGCCGCGCATCACCACGCCGGCCGAGACGCTCGCCTTCATCACGCAGGAGCGTACCGACTTCGGCGCCATCGCGCGAGCCGGCAAGATTCGCGTCGAGTAGTTCAGTCCCTTCCCCTTTGCGGAGTCCGCAAAGGGGAAGGCGAGTCGCTGGCGTCTTTCGAAAGACCTACCGAACCGTATTGCGCGGCACGTCGCGGAACGGCTTGGTCGTGTCGATGCTCGGCTCCTTGGGCATCTTGAGGACGCGCTCGGAGATGATGTTGCGCTGGATCTCGTCGGTGCCGCCGGCAATCGACGTCGCCGGCACCGAGACCAGGATCTCGGCGATCGTGCCGTTCAGCGGGCTGTCGGCGCCGGTCAGCAGGGCGTCGGCGCCCGAGAGCTGGGTGTGGACGCGGGCCGCAGCGCGGGCGATATGGCTCGCGACCAGCTTGCCCAGCGAGCCCTCGGGGCCCTGCGGCTTGCCCTGCTGGGCAGCGGCGCGGGCGCGGCGGGCGGTCCATTCGGCGGCCTTGGACATGGTGAGCAGCCTGGCGATCTCCTGCCGTACCACGGGATCGTCGAGATGGCCGGTTTCCTTGGCGCGCGACAGGATCAGGTCGACCCGGCCCGCGCGCTGCGGATACCACTTGTAGGGCTCCATCGTCGTGGCGATCTCGGCCCGCTCCTCGTCGTAGGCGCGGCCCTTGCGGTCCGACCCCATCGCCCAGGTGCGCAGGCCGTCGGCGCCGCGGCGCTCGTGCATCAGGGTCGTCGTCGTCACGGCCCAGCCGTCGCCCACGTTGGCGACCAGGAACTCCGGCTCAACCACGGCGTCGGTCATGAACACCTGGTTGAACGAGGCGTGGCCGTTCATCTGCTTCAGCGGCTGCACGTTCACGCCGGGCTGGTGCATGTCGATGATGAAGTAGGACAGGCCCTTGTGCTTGGTCTGGTCCCAGTCGGTGCGGGCCAGCAGCAGGCCCCAGTGTGCGTGATGGGCCGAGGTCGTCCAGACCTTCTGGCCGTTCACGATCCACTTGTTGCCGCTCATCTCGGCGCGGGTGACGGCGCCGGCCACGTCGGAGCCGGAGCCGGGCTCGCTGAAGAGCTGGCACCAGGTGTCCTCGCCGGTGAGGATGCGGCGCAGGAACTTCTCCTTATGGAGATCGGTGCCGTGCGCGAGGATGGTGGCGGCCGCCAGCGTGCGGATGCCGGCCTTGGCGACGCCGATCGCACCGATGCGCGCGAATTCTTCGTCGACGACGGCCTGGAAGGCCTGCGGCAGGTCGCGGCCGTACCATTCCTTGGGCCAGGTCGGGACGCCCCAGCCCGAATCGGCCAGCTTGTTGCGCCATTCGACGAGGCCGAGTTCGGGGCTCCAGTTGGCTTCGAGCCAGGCGCGCACGTCGGCGCGGACGGAGTCTTCGGTGAGTTCGCTCATCTTCCTGCTCCTCAGGCGGCCCAGTGCTGCATCATCTGCTCGCGGTGGTGATGGGCATCGCCCAGCAGCACCTCCGAGCTCTTGGCGCGCTTGAACCAGAGATGGGTGTCGTTGTCCCAGGTGAAGCCGATGCCGCCGTGAATCTGGATGGCATGGACGGCCGTCTGCAGGGCCGCGTCGCTGGCGGCGGCCTTGGCGAGCGATGCCACGGCGACGACATCGTCGTCACCCTCGTCGAGCGCGGCGGCGGCGTAGTAGGCGGCCGACTTGGCCAGCTCCACGTCGACCAGCATGTCGGCATGCTTGTGCTTCATCGACTGGAACGAGGCGATGGCGCGGCCGAACTGCATGCGCATCTTGGCGTATTCCAGCGAATCCTCGCGCAGCCGGTCGGAGACGCCAGCCATTTCGTTGGCGAGGCAGACCGCAGCCTCGACCATGGTACGGGCGAACGGCGCGGCGGCGGCGCCGGCCTCGCCGAGCAGTGTCGCTTCCACGCCCTTGAAGTCGAGGCGGGTGAGTTTGCGGGTTTCGTCCATCGTCTTCAGCAGCTTGCGCGACAGGCCCTTGGCGTCGCCCTTCACGGTGAAGAGCGAGAGGCCCTTGTCGCCGCTGCTGCCGGGGGCGCGGGCGAGGACCACGATGAGATCGGCGGTGTGGCCGTCGAGGACGTAGCTCTTGAAGCCGTCGAGGACGTATCCCGAACCGGACGGCTTGGCCGTCAGGGTCGTGGCCGCGGCATCCCAGCGGGACGGCTGCTCGACCCAGGCGAGGGTGGCGACGGTGTCGCCGGCGGCGATGCCGGGCAGCAGCGCCTGCTTCTCGGCTTCCGTGCCGGCATTGAGGATCGCGCCGGTCGCGAGAACGGCGGTCGAGAAGAACGGCGCGCAGAGCAGCGACCGGCCCATCTCCTCCAGCACGATGCAGAGTTCGCCGAAGCCGAAGCCCTGGCCGCCATAAGCCTCGGGAATGCGCACGGCAGTCAGGCCGAGTTCGCTGTTGAGCTTGCGCCAGGCAGCGGCCTCGAAGCCGGCGTCGGTCGCCATCAGGCGGCGCACTTCCTTGGTGGGCGAACGCTCGCCCAGGAAGCGGCGCAGGTTCGACCTGAACTCTTCCTGCTCGCTGGAGAAACTGAACTTCATAAACGAATCCTCCCAGTGCCGATTTTAGGCACTGGGAGAGATGACCGGAAGCGCCCCCGACGGGTCGGAGATTGCAGGGCGAGACGCCGACGCGGCGTCACCGCCTCACAGGTCGAGCAGGTCGATGTGCACCGTCGACGGGTTCTGCGCGCCGGCGGCCACGAAACCGAAGCTGGTTTCGCCATCCTGGGCGATCGTTCCGTTGTGGGCGGTATTGCCGATCACGTAGCCGCTCGCATCGTGCGACACGATGACGGCGTTCCAGATGTCGGTGATCTGGTTGGTCGTCTCGATCTTGACCTGCCAGCCCGTGACCGTGGCGTCGCCCTCGTTTTCCAGGGTCACGCTGCCGTTGAAGCCGCCCGACCAGGAATTGACGATCGCGAACATGGCCTCGAGATCGCCCGAGCCCGACGGCTCCGTCGGGGTGGTGGGAGTCGATGGCGTGGTTGATGTCGTCGGCGCGGTGTCGTCGTCGACGATTGTGCCGGTGCCGGTGGCGCGCGTGATCGTGGCGCCCACCGCGTTGCTGAGGACGACGCCGAAATGCTCATTGCCCTCGACCAGTCTGTCCGGGCTGATCTCGATCGTGATCGTCTTGCTCTGTTCGCCGGCCGCGAAGGTGACGTGGCCGTTCTCGGCGATGAAGTCAGCCGCGCCGGCCTCGCCGTAGACGGTCTGGTAATCCACGGTCACTTCGTGCGTCGCGGCTTCCGAAAGCGTCAGCACGAAGCTCGCGATCGGACCGCTCGGCGCGCCTCCGTCGCCCGGCGCATCCTCGTGGAACTGGTACTCGATGGGAGTGAGGTAGCCCATCTTCGTCTGGTTTACGGTGTTCCAGTTGTCGTTCAGGATGCCCCCGGTGTCGCCCGAGTTGGGGTTCCACGACCAGAAGGTCCAGCTCGGCCCCTTCTGTCCCGGCGCCAGGTCGGACGTGCCGTCGTTGTTGAAGTCGCCACCAAGATACGAGGTGATCGCTTCCAGCCAAGGCGCATCCTTCGGGTCCACCAGCTTGGTGCCGAACTCGCCGATCCACACGGGCGCGATGCCTTCCTTGTAGATGTAGCCCCACATCTGGTCGAACTTGGCGGGCAGGTTCGCGGGGAAGTCGGGGCCCTGGAACCACGACTGCTCGTAGACCGAGTTGGGATAGTCGTGCGCGGAGTAGACCAGCTTGTTGTCGAGCGCGAGGTCGATCGGCCGGTCGCGCACGCCCATCAGGTTGCCGCCCCACCAGTAGCTCTGGCCGTTGTAGGTGCCGATGCCCTCGACGAAGATCAGCCAGTTGGGGTTCACCGTGCCGATGGCGTTGCCGGCCGTCTCCGCCGCCAGCGCCCAGTCGTTGGCGCCGCCGCCGCCCCAGGTGCCGTTGTAGGGCTCGTTGTGCAGGTCCGCGCCGATGACCGATGGGTCGTCGGCGTAGCGCGCCGCCAGCATCTTCCAGTCGTTGATCCAGGCCGACTGCGTGTACTGGCTGTTGTACCAGAGGCCGTTCTCGGACGTGCCGGCGCCGGCGTTGCTGCGGTGATGGTCGAGGATGATCTTGAGGCCGACCTGGTCGGCATAGTCGACGATCTTGTCCATGATCTGCAGCGCCGACAGACCCTGCAGGTCCGGGTTCTTGCTGAAGTCGATGCCGTTCGGCGCGGTCGTCGTATGCAGCATCTCGCTCGAGAAGGGCATGCGGATGGTGTTGAAGCCCAGATCCACCATCTGGTCCATCATGTCCTTGTAGCCGCGCGTCCACAGGCCGTGCGGCGCGAAGGTCGACGATTCGAAGCCGAACCAGTTCACGCCGGCGATCTGCACCGAGTGTCCGGCCGAGTCGACGATCTGGTTGCCCGAGGTGCTGAGCCAGCCGGGCGCCGCCCCGCTGCCGGGATTGCCCTCGATCACCGTCGCGTCGGAAATGCCGAGCGTCGGGCCGGCCGGCGCATCGTCGTTGACGATCGTGCCCGCACCGGTCGCGTCGGCGATGGTCGCGCCGGTCGGGCTCGACAGGACGACGCTGAAGCCTTCGTTGGCCTCGACGGCCGGATCGCCGATCGTGGCGACCTGGATGGTCTTCTGCGTCTCGCCGGCCGCGAAGGTGAGCGTGCCGGATTGCGCGACATAGTCGCTGCCGGCAAGCGCCGTGCCGTTGGCCGTCGCGAAACTCACCGTGACCGGCGTGGCCGAAGCCGCGGACAGGCTCACGGTGAAGCTGGTCTGCCCGGGCGTTGCCGCGCTTCCTTCGGCCGAGGAGGCGTCGTTGATCGAGAGTGAGGGCAGGGCGGTGGCGCTGTCGTCGTTGACGATGGTGCCGAGCGCGCTGCCGTCCCTGATCGTGGCGCCGGTCGGCGACGTGAGGTTGACCTTCAGGGTCTCGCTGGCCTCGACCGCTGTGTCGCCGGTCACCTGGACGCGGATGACCTTCGACGTCTCGCCGGCGGCGAATGTCAGCAGGCCCGACTGGGCGACATAGTCCTGGCCGGCTTTGGCGGTGCCGTTGGTGGTCGCGTAGGCGACCGTCACCGGGCCGGACGTCGCCGCGGACAGGCTGACGGTGAAGGCCAGCTCGCTGGCGCCGCTGTTGCCCTCCGTCACCGTGGCGTTTGCAATCGTGATCGTGGCGTCGTCGTTCACGATCGTCCCGATGCCGAGACGGTCGGCGATCTTGCCGCCGGTCGCTCCGGTCAGGTTGATCTTCAGCGTATCGTTGCCTTCGATGATCGTATCGCCGGTGACCTTGATGTTGATCACCTTGGAGGTCTCACCAGGCGCGAAGGTGACCGTGCCGGTCTGGGCGACGTAATCCAGCCCTGCCTTGGCCGTGCCGTCCTCGGTGCCGTAGGTCACGCTCACCGGGCCGGTGGTGGCCTCCGAGAGGGTGATGGTGAAGGCGAGATCGCGCGTGCCGCCGTCGCCTTCCTTCACAGTGGCGTCGGCGATGGTGATCCTGGGGACGATGACGTCGTCGGTGAGGACCGTGCCGACCGCCGCGCCGTCGGCGATGGTGGCGCCGCTCGGGGCGGAAAGAGTGAGCGCCAGCGTCTCGTTCAGCTCGGCGACCTTGTCGCCGTTCACCGTGATGCTGATGGTCTTCTGCGTCTCGCCGGCCGTGAAGGTGATGGTGCCCGACTTGGCGATGTAGTCCGAGCCCGCCGTGGCGGTGCCGTCGGCCGTGGCGTAGGCGACCGTAACGGGACCGGTCGCGGCCTTGGACAGGCTGACCGTGAAGTTCATCTGAACGGCGCCGCTGTTGCCCTCGATGACCGAGGCGTCGCCGACCGAGATCGTCGGCAGGACCGGCGGCGGCTCCTCGCCAACGCCGTTCAGCTCCAGGCCAGTCGTCGTCGTGCCACCCGAGGCGCCGGGAGTCGCCTGGAAGCCGAAGGTGACGCTCCCGCCGGACGAGACGTCGCCGTTGTAGGAGGCATTCCGGATGACGTAGTGGGTGCCGACGCGGCTGACGATCTCGGCGCCCCAGATATTCGTGATGGTGTAACCGGCATCGAACTCGACGGTCCAGCCATGGAGGCTACCCGTGCCGGCATCGACGGTCATGTTGCCGATGAAGCCGGAACCCCAGTTGTCCTTGACCGTGTACTTGACCGTAGCCATCGCTTCCCTCCGCTCAGTTTCCGCGCATCGCGTGCGAGACAGATGCCATCGACATTGGGGCGTTACATCGGCGACCGGCCGGGTAGTCGGTGAACCCGGCAGGAAAGTCGGCGAACGGGTCGCTGCGCGCCTGGCAGGCAGTGCTTGCCTGACTGCTCCAAATGCCCAATCTTTCTCGGGAATTCAGCCGTCCCGCCCGGAGCGCCTCGACCTTGTCCGCACTTCTGCTTGCCCGGTGGAACGGCCTGTCTCTGTTCTGGCGGGTCCAGATCGCGGGCTGGGGGCTGTTCGCGATCGCCGACCTGTTGGCGCAGCGTATCGCCTTTCACAGCTTTTCGGTCGCCTTCGCCCGGACAGGCCTCATTCTCGTCTGCCTGGTCGCGATCTCGACGGCGATGCGCGGCGTCTACGTCACGCATCGCTTCGCTCCTCGCGTATCGATCGGCGGTGTGGCGCTGATCGCGCTGCTCTCGCTGCTGGGGGCGCTCGTCGTCGCGAGCATGATCGTTCTGGTCCATGAGGCTGTGCCCTGGATCGTGCCGCCCGACCGTCGTGGCGTCGAAGAGTTCTTCGTTCCATTCGTGCATTACTTCTTTGCCCTTGCGGGGTGGAGCCTCGCCTATTTCTGGCTGCGCGCAGAGATGGCGGAACAGGCGCAGCATCGAAGGACAATGCGCGCCGAAGCCGAAGCCCTGCGGGCCGAACTCGAACAGCTTCGCCTGCAACTCGATCCGCATTTCCTCTTCAACGCCCTGAACGGTGTCGCGGAGGAGATCCCCGAGCACCCGACCGCGGCATTAGACATGCTCCGCAACCTCTCCGCCTACCTCCGGCACTCGCTCGACGGCATAAGTCACACGGTTGTCACGGTGGAGAGCGAAGTGACGGGGCTCGCCGCCTACCTCGCCGTCCAGAAGGCACGCTTTGGCGATCGCCTGCAGACACGGCTGGACGTGGCGCCCGAGGCCATGAGCCATCGTATCGCGAGCTTCCTGCTGCAGCCGCTGGTGGAGAACGCCGTCAAGCACGGGCGGCGCGAGCACGATCTCGATCTGCGCATCGTCATTCGCGCGAACGGCGATGCGCTTCATGCCGAGGTCTCGAATGCAGGAACGCTTGCCCCCGCCAATACACCGCGCCGCCAGCGCCTAGGCATCGGCGTGGAGAATGTGCGGCGCCGGCTCGCGCTGCATTATCCCGGACGGCATGCTTTCGAGCTGCGCGAAGCGGGCGAACGGCCTGAAGAGAAGAGGGTGATTGCAACACTGGAGCTGAGGGGCGAGCCGTGCGGGTCCTGATCGTCGATGACGAGGCACTGGCCCGCAGCGCCATGCGGCGCTTGCTGGCGTCGCTTGCTCATGTGGAGATCGTGGGCGAGGCGGACAGCGCCGAGGAGGCCCGCACGCAGGTCGCGATGCTGCAGCCCGACCTGATCTTCCTCGACATCGAGCTGGGCGGCGGGAGCGACGGCTTCGACCTGATCGAGTCGCTGGAACGGCCGCCCATCGTGGTCTTCGTCACAGCCTTCGCGGAGCACGCGGTCGAGGCCTTCGCCGTGAATGCCGTGGATTACCTGCTGAAGCCGGTCGAGCCGGTCCGCCTCGAAGCGGCGCTGGCGCGGGCGGCGCGCCAGCTCGCGCTCTCGGCGCTGCCGCCGGGGCCGGGCGTGATCGAGCTCAGGACACCGCGGCGGACATTGTTCGCGACGCCGGGGGAGATCGTGGCGGTCTCCGCCGACGGCGACTTCACACGGGTGTTCGTGGCGGGCCAGCCGGCGGTGATGATCCTGCGTACCCTGGCGCATTTCGAGGAGCTGCTGCCGGCACCGCCCTTCGTGCGGCTGGGCCGGTCGGTGCTGATCAACCGCGACCGGCTGCGCAGCCTCGAGGCGCCGACGCGCTCGACCGGCCGTCTCGTGCTCGACGGCATGGCCCATCCCCTGACGATCGGCCGCGCCGCGACGGCCCGCCTGCGCGAGATCCTGGCGTCAGATAAAGGCTGAGAGCTTCCGGCCGTTCGGTCTGGCATCGATGCTGCAAGGCTCTCTCCAGCGATCGTCGTCCGGGAGGAGCTCATGAAAGCCGTCGTCATCCACGCCACCGGAGGTCCCGAGCAACTCGTTCTCGCCGAGCTGCCGGACCCCGTGCCGGGGGCGGGCGAGGTCCTGATCGATGTGGCCTATGCCGGCTGCAACTGGGCCGACACGCAGGTCCGCATGGGCATCTATCCGCATCCCATGACCTATCCGATGATCCTGGGCTTCGAGGTCTCCGGCACGGTCGCGGCGCTAGGGTCGGGGGTGACGGGCGTGAAGGTGGGCGATCGGGTGGCGACTTTCCCGGAAAAGGGCGGTGCCTATGCCGAGAAGTGCGTCGCTTCCGCCCTGGGCCTCATCAAGCTGCCGGACGCGGTCCCGCTCGACGTCGGCGCGGCTTTTCCCATACAGGCGCTGACCGCCTGGCACATGATGTGGACGATCTACGGCGGCATCGGACCGGGCGACACGGTGCTGGTCAACGCGATCGGCGGCGGGGTCGGGCTGATGTGCACCCAGCTTGCCGTGCGGGCGGGAGCGCGTGTCATCGGCACGACCGGCACGCCGGGCAAGGAAGCCAGGGCGCTGGCCTTCGGCGCCTCGCGCGTCGTGGTGACCTCGCAGGAGGACTTCGAGCGCGCGGTGCTCGATTTCACCGACGGCAAGGGCGTCGATCTCGCGATCGACTCCTACGGCGCCACCATGCTCGACCGCACCTTCGGCGTGGTGAAGATGCTGGGCCACATCATCAGCATCGGCGAGGCCGAGGGGCAGCCGTTCAAGAACATTCGCGAGCGCATCCTGCCGCGCTCGCAGACCTTCACCCGCCTGCATCTCGGCCATATCGACCAGACGTCGGCCGAATGGCAGGCCGGCGTCGACCATGTGCTGGCGGCCCTGGCCGAGGGCTGGCTCAAGGTCCCGATCGAGGGTGTGTTTCCCCTGGCCGAGGCGGCGGACATGCACCGCCGCCTCGAAGGTCGGGGCGTCGCCGGCAAGCTTTTGCTGAAGGCGGCCGGCTGACGCGCACTAGCGATCCAGCCAGACGTCCTCGAAACGCCAGTTGTTGTAGATGCTGTTGATGTGCAGCGTGACGTTCTTGACCTGCGGCTGCCAGCATCCGGCGATACGGCCGTGGCTTATGATCGGCCGCGCCACGTCCTCCTGCAGCTTGCGGTCGATCTCCCAGACCATTTCCTGCCGCTTCTTGCGGTCGGTCTCGCGCGACTGCTCCTCGAAGAGCTTGGTCATCTCCGGATTGCAGTAGTTGTTGTAGTTGCGCAGCGAGCCGCAGGCATAGCCCTCGAACAGGGTCACGTCGGGATCGTCGACCGCGCTGCCGGTGAGGTTGAGCGCGACGACATAGTCCTTCTTGAAGACGCGGTTGTAGTAGACGCTGGTGTCGATGATCTCGAGTTCGGCGTCCATCCAGATCTGCTTGAGCTGGTCGATGAGGATCACCGCCGGATCCTTGAAGGTGGCGATGTTGCGGGTGCTGACCTTGAGCTTGAGGCGCTTGTCGGGCCCGTAGCCTGCTTCCTTCATCAGCGCCCGCGCTTCCTCGCGGGCCTTCTCCACGTCGCCATAGCCGATGAGGCCCTGCAGCTTCTCCTTGGGCAAACCCCAGACACCGTCTGGCGGCGGCAGCATGGCTCCGCCCATCTGGCCTTCGCCCTCGCTCAGGATCCTGATGAAGGCGTCGCGGTCGAGGGTCAGCGCCATGGCGCGGCGAACCTTCGGGTTGTCGAACGGCGCAACCTCGCGATTGACGATCAGGTTGGTGCTGACGCCGCTCTCGCGCATGGTGCACTGCGCCTGGGGTGCGTCGCGCTTGATGTTCTTCAGCAGCGGCACGGTGACGTCGGCCGGGAAGGTCATGTCGAACTTGCCGGCGACGAACGACAGCATGCGTGTCGAGCGGTCGGCGATGATCGAGAACTCGATGGCGTCGAGATAGGGCCGTCCCGGCTTCCAGTAGTCCTGGTTCTTCACCAGCTTGATGCCCTCGTTCATCTTGAAATCGGCCAGCTTGAAGGGCCCGGTGCCGACCGGCTTGCGCCGCATGTCGGCGGCCGGGACGTGGCAGGGATAGATCGGCGTGTAGCCGGAGGCGAGCAGCGCGAGCAGCGAGGGTTGCGGCTGCTTCAGATGGAAGGTCACCTCCGACGGGCTGTCCGCTGTCACCTTCTCCAGGTTGCCGTACCAGGCGCTGCGCGGATTGCGGCGCAGTTTCTCCGGCGTGAGGATCAGGTCGAAGGTGCAGGCGACGTCGGCCGCCGAGAACGGCTTGCCGTCGTGCCACTTCACGCCGTCGCGGGTCTTGAAGACCAGCTTGCGGCCGCCGTCCTTCGTCTCCCAGCTCGTCGCGAGGTCGGGCACGATGGTGTCGAGGCTGTTCTTCGGCGCGTTCTGGTCGAAGACGACGAGGTTGTTGTAGATCGACATGAAGGGGACGGCGACCGAGACGGTCGATTCCTCATGGATGGAGGCGCTGGGCGGCGTGTCCATGTGCTGGATGCGCAGCGTGCCGCCGCTCTTCTGTGCCCATCCGGTGCCGGCCCACCCGATGAGCGATGCGGCGATGCAGATCGAAGCGAAACGCGTCTTGGTGATTTTCATTCTGGTTTCCTCCCGACAACGGCTTGCTGTTGATGCTTGTGACTCTCCGTAGGATTGCAGTGCGGCTGAAAGCCTAGACCGCATGCAGTCGGTATGTCGACCTGCTTGCGCGGTCTGCTATCGTCCGCCGCCCTTTGCGAGAAACCCGAGGAGATCCGAAGTGACCAGTGCCCCCCAACGTCTGCGCACCCTGCTGGCCGAACCCGGCCTCGTCGTCATGCCGGCGGTGTGGGACGGGCTGACCGCCAAGCTGACCTATGGCGAAGGCTTCAAGACGGCGTTCCTGTCGGGCTCGTGCGTCGCCGCCAGCCGCCTGGGTGGCCCCGATCTCGACCTCGTCTCGTTCGGCGAGATGTTCGATTCCTTCAACATGGTGCACAGCGCAGCGCCCGACCTGCTGGTGCTGGCCGACGGCGATCACGGCTACGGCAATGCGATGAACGTGCAGCGCACCGTGAGTGCTTACGGCCGCGCCGGCGCCGCCGCCGTGCTGATCGAGGACAAGATCACGCCGCGCGCGCTCACCGCCGCCGGCAAGCCCTGCCTGCCGCGCGAGGAAGCGCGCATGAAGATCCGCGCCGCCGTCCAGGCTGCGAAGGAGTCGGGTATCCTTGTGCTCGCGCGCACCGATTGCCGTCCCACGCAGGGCATCGACGAGGCCGTGGCCCGCATCGAGATGTATGTCGAGGAGGGCGCCGACATCCTGTTCCTCGACTCGCCGGCCGACGACGAGGAGATCCGGCGTGGCGTCGCCGCCGCCAAGGGGCGCCCGTCCTTTGCCGTTTTGTCCCCCGGCGCGCCGCGCGCCACCCCCTCGCAGACCGAAGCCCTCAAGCTCGGCTTCAAGATTGGCACCTATCCGACCGGCATGCTGTCGCCTGCCGCCGCCGGCATGAAGGCCGGACTGGCCGCGCTCAAGGCCGGCGAGGCCGAGAGCAAGAGCGCGCTGTCGCCCGCCGACCTGCGCACGACGCTGGGCTACGCCGACTACGACACCGCGGCCAAGCCTTTCATCGTGAAGGCCTGAGACCCGACTTCCACCGCCGCATTGCGTTGCCGCGCGGGCCAGGAGTATTCCCCGGGCACGCGCGGCCATTCCCGAGAGTAGAGAGTTCATGAAGCGCAAAGTCAGCAAGGCATTCGTTCATCTCGGTGCTTCCAAAATCCATGGTCTCGGATGCTTCGCCGACATCGACATCAGGAAGGACGAACTGGTCCGCGTATGGGACGGCAAGGACAGCCGCTTTATTCCGCTGGCCAGGGCGCACGCCTCGCCGCAGGTCCAGCTCATCAAGCGCTTCGGCATCCGCAGCGCCGGCGGCTACTGGGCGCCGCTCGACTTCCTGCGGATCTCGACCGGCTGGTACATGAACCACGCCGCCGATCCCAACATCGGCTCAGACGACGGCGACGTGACCTATTATGCGCTGCGCGACATCAAGGCCGGCGAGGAACTCGTCATGGACTACCGTCTCATGGATGCGCGGCACGACAATCTTAGTCGTGACGAGGTCGTGCCGGCGACGTCCCGGGCCAAGCGGCGCCGCAAGTAGACATTCGCCTGATCGATCCGGCGGCAACCGAAGCTACTTCCGGGCCGTTCGCTTCCTTGTGCAGGAACAAGGAGAATGCCATGGCCACCGATCCCGATCCCAAGCCGCGGGAACGAACCAACACCGATATCGAGCGTGACACCGGCACCGGGGAGACGGTGCGACCGCGTGACAATGACACCAGCCGCACCGTCGGCCCGGAGGACGAGGATCGCCGCGTGCGTCCCGGCGAACGGCGTCCGCCCGGTACGATGCCCTGACGGCAGTGCCACGCGCCGGAGCTTCGTTGCTTTAGCGCTTGCGGACGAATTCGGCGCGCAGGACCAAGCCCTTGATGGTGTCGTGGCGGCAGTCGATCTCCTGGGCATCGCCTGTAAGACGGATGGTCTTGATGACCGTGCCGCGTTGCAGCGTCTGGTTGGCGCCCTTTACCTTGAGATCCTTGACCAGGATGACGCTGTCGCCGTCGGCCAGCAGGTTGCCGACCGAGTCGCGCACCTCCACGCCTCGCGCAGCCTCCTCGGCCGCCGCCTTCTTCGCGGCTGCTTCCGCGGCGGGCATCCACTCGCCGCTCGCTTCGTCGTAGACATAGTCGTCGTCGGTGTCGGCCATCTGCGCCTCGGCTCCTGCAAGCGAGCGAGCGCTCTACAGGCCGGGCGCAACCGTCGCAACCCGGCGCATCGTCTCCCCCTGAGACATCCGGGGCGCGTTACAGGCTCCGGCGGAGTTGATCGGCGTCTCCCGTCGCCCGTTCCCTAAATGGACTGTTTCAGGATCCAGTCTCGTGCCGGCCCCGCTTGCTGGAAGACGCGCATCGGGCGGTTCGCGGCCGCCAGCATGCCGAGTATGCGCGCCACCATGGCGATCTTGTCCTCGGATACGACGACGGCCAGCGGACCGACCGGGCGGGTGTGATGCGCTGACCTCATGCGCACTCCCACCGCCAGGATGTTGTCGGCCCCCATACTGGTATCGGCGCTGCTTCCGTCGAACAGCTTGCGGTAGGGATACAGTTCGGCGTTGTCGATCACGTCCAGATAGGCCTCGAACTCCGGCCGCGTGACGTCGCCCTCGGCGACAACGGTCATGAGCTGATGTTTCGAATCTATGGTCCAGTGAACCGGCATGGAGCCCAACTCTGCCAGCGACCCTGCTCAAGTGCCAGAGATGCGAAAGGAGGGGGTGACGCTGCCGGGCGGCAGGCCTATTGCTGATCGTTCATCGTTCGTGGGAGCGCCAACCAGTGACCTCGCATGAGGCTTTCCCGTCGGGTCCAGCCGCCTCGGTGTCCGAGCCGATCCGTTTCGATGGAAGGCGCCTGCGCAGCGAGCGCACCCGGCATCTGATCATCGAGGCCTATCTGATGCTTCTCCAGGAGCATGGGCGCATGCCGACTGCGGCGGAAATCGCGGCGCGGGCCGGCTATTCGGTTCGCTCGATTTTCGAGCGTTTCACCGACCTGGAGGCTCTCAGCCTCGCCACCGCCGACTACGCCATCGCGCTGGGGCAGGCCCAGGCCGAGCCCCGGGATGTCGACGGCGATCGGGCCGCGCGCATTCGTTCGCATGTGCATACCCGTGCCCAGGCCTGCGCGAAGTGGCTTCCCTTGTGGCGGATCCTCACGGCCAAGCCGGTGGAAGAGCAGTTGCCCGATATCCGGGCGCGCGTGCTGGCTGTGCGCCGGGCCAACGTCGAGCGGCTGGAACTGATGTACCGGCCCGAACTCACCGCCCTGGATCCCAAGGCCCGGGAGACCCTTGTGCTTGCCCTGGCGACCCTTACCAGTTTCGAGAGTTGGGGAGCCCTGAGAGACGACTTCGGCTTGTCGTGGGACTCTGCCCTGGACGTCTGGGCGTCGGCCATCGATCGGATGCTGCCGTCGATTTCCTGAAGACGCGGCTGTTCAGGCCTCCAGCGCCGCCAGATAGGCTTCCGCGCGCGCCGTATCCTGCGGTCCTCCGGTGAATCCCACATATCCATCAGGCCGGATGAGGCGCAGCGTCTTGGCATCGATGGGGGCGCACGCCGGCCCCATCGTCACGAGGTTGGGAAACTTCGTGGCAAGTCCGGCCACCGGATCAGGAAGGCCGAGCGCCGTGAAACGGCACCCGCCGGGTCCATCGGCCAGCCGGTGCGGCCAGCGTTCGCCCGCTTTGGGACCGTTGGCGACCGGGCCGCTCGCGGCCGTGAGGGGACTGTCGGGATAGCCGATGTCCATCTCGCCGAGTTGGTCCGCAACCTTGTGCCGGATCTGAGGGAAACCGGCGGCGAAGCGCAGGACGGTGTTCCGGATATCCTGCAGCAGCGGATTGCGCAGCGTCGCCAGCTCGGTCAGCCGACCCGCATTCTTCAGGACGAGATCGCCGACGGCTGAGCGCTCGCGTGAATAGCTGTCCAGCAGCGCCGGCTTTGCGGCGCCTTCGATCACCAGTGCCAGCTTCCAGGCGAGATTGAAGGCGTCCTGCATGCCCGTATTCATGCCCTGGCCGCCGGCCGGGCTGTGAATGTGGGCAGCGTCGCCCGCAAGGAATACGCGACCCCTGGAGTATTCCTTCACCTTGCGCTCGTTGATGCGGAAGGCGGCGAGCCAGACCGGATCGGTCATCGCGATGGCAGGCGAGCCGCGATGCGCCATCAACGCGTTGATTTCCCCGAGCGTCGGATCCGGATGGAGTTCGCCGTCTGCGGCGGGACCCAGGTCGGCGATCACCCTCCAGCGATCCCCGACGATGGGAAAGAAGGCGAGTATGCCGTCGCGGTGCCAGAAGATGTGCAGGTGATCCTGGCGATCGAGACCTGTGACGTGGCCGTCGGCCAGCGCCCAATGGGATTGCAGGGTCGAGCCTTCGAAGGCGAAGCCAAGTCCGTGACGAACCGCCGAATGCGCGCCGTCGCAGCCAACGAGCCAGTCGGCCTGAAGCGTCTCGCTGTCGCCGCCGGCCCCGGTGAGGACCGCTTCCACCGAATCGCCCCTGTCGGTGAAGCTGCTCAGTCCGACGGTACGCTCGACCGTCACCCCTGCCGCGGCCAGCCGCTCCTCGAGGATGCGCTCGGTCTCGCTCTGGGGGATCATCAGCGCGTAGGCGAACCGGCTGTCGATCAGGTCGAACGCAATCCGGGCAACGATCTGCTTGCCGGTCGATATCTGCGCGCCGTGCGCCTGAAGGCCGGCCGACAGGAACCCCTGGACGTAACCGGCCGCGTCGAACAGCTCGAGCGTCCTGCTCCACAGGACGAGCGCCTTGGATTTGTCGGTTCGCTGGGCCGCCTTGTCGACGATGCGCACGGGAATGCCATGGCGAACCAGCTCGTTGGCGAGGGTGAGGCCGACGGGGCCTGCACCCGAGATGAGCACCTTCGGATTGCCGGGCATGCGACATTCTCCCCTCTGAGTGTCGACCGGAGCTTAGCGGGAGCCGGATTCAGGACCAATCGGTCCTTGCAAATGCCCTGGCAAAAGGCCATATCCAGCGCGTCGATAGACGGACGATTGATTTGGTCCGCGTTTCCGGCCTTGCCGGCAAACCCGCTCCACGAACACTTGATCCCGAAAACCAGTGCGAATTCGACGGCCGGCTGCGCGTCCCTTTGTTTTTTGCGGGACGCCGCGCGGGTAAGCATATCTAAAGTAGTGAAAGGGTTACCCATGGCTACGGGAACCGTGAAGTGGTTCAATATTCAGAAGGGCTTCGGCTTCATCCAGCCGGACAACGGCGGTGCCGATGCCTTCGTGCACATCAGCGCCGTCGAGCGCGCGGGCCTGGGCTCGCTGAACGAAGGTCAGAAGGTCGAGTATGAACTCGTCGCCGACCGTCGCAGCGGCAAGATGGCCGCAGACAATCTGAAGACTGCCGGCTGATGAGCCGGCTGCCGCTTGCGGCAGCCACGCTCCAGCGAAGCAAAAAGGCCCCGCACCCTTTGGGTGCGGGGTTTTTCTTTTCCCCGGCCTCTACGGTCGCGGCGCTGCCTCGAAGGTCCACCGCCAACGCACGCTCCCTGCACGCATTCCCGACGGGGAATCGCGCCTCAAGCCCCCTCGATGTCGACGGACCTGAACCTTGGGAGGCCCCGATGGGCAAGAAATCCAGCAAGCGCACGGAATACGTGCTGTTCAACGTCACTTACGAAGACGGCAGCCAGCGCTCCAACCGCCGCGTGCCGCTCGATGCCCTCGAAGGGCTCGAAAAGGACCTGCCGGCGCGCGACATCATCGCCGAGCAGGATCGCGAGGTTGCCGAGAAATCCGGCAAGCCGGCGCTCGCCATCAAGACGCTGGTGCGCGCCTGATCGTTCAGGCGAGGATCGAGCGCGCCGCCTCGGCGACATCCCTCACTTCGGTGAAGGGATACCATTGCGGGTCGGCCGTCTCGGCCCGGCGGTTCACCCAGTAGGCGCGGATGCCGAGCGCCCTGCACACCGCCATGTCGAGCGGCTGGCTGGCCGCTACATGCACGGTGTCGGCCGGCGTCACGCCGAGCACGGCATGGGCGTGGTGGAACAGCCGAGGGTCCGGCTTGTAGGCGCGTGCCTGCTGCGCGGTGATCACCTCGTCGAGCGCGAGGCCGAGGCCGGGCAGGCTGCCGGCGATCAGGTCGTCGTCGGTGTTCGAGATCGCCGCGAGCCGCCAGCCGCCCGCACGCAAGGCTGCGAGGGCGGCCGGAACGTCAGGATGCACCGGCAGTCGTGACAATCCTGCGATCAGGCCTTCGACATCCTCGTCGCGTATCGCGAGCCCGCCATGGTCCAGCGCAAACCGCAGGCTCTGGCGCAGCACGTCGCGATAGGGTCGCCAGGGCGGCGTGTCGCGCAGCCGGCGGCCCTCGGCGTGGAAGGCATGGATCAGCGGCGCGAGATCCATCCCGGGCTTGCCATGTCGCGCAACGATCGCGCGAAAGCCCTTTTCGACACCTTCGTGCCATTGCACCAGCGTGCCGTAGAAATCGAAGGTGACCGTCCGCGTCATGCCGTGAACGGTCCGATCTTCGCCGTGGCGAAGGCCGGACGCGCCTGGATGGCGGCCCACCATTCGGCGACGCGAGGATGCCGCGCCGCCGTGATCTCCTCCGGCGCGATCTCCTCGTCGATGCGCTTGATGAAGGGCACCGCGCCGATGTCGGCGAGCGAATAGTCGTCGCCTGCCAGCCATCGGCTCTGACGCAGCGTCTCCTCCATCCGGTCGACCAGGCCGACGGTCAGCTTGGTGCGCGCCTCCTGGCGCTCTTCATCGGTGTAGGGCCGGCGCGCTGTGCGCAGCCATGCTTCGCGCCGCTCCTTGCTGGGAACGTTCGCGAGCTTTTCGGCGAGTTCCGCGTCGGACCATTGCGAGGCGACCTTGGCCATCGAATGCGCCCAGTTGAAGATGATCAGGTTGCCGATCAGCCCGTCGACGTGGCGGATCCAGTTCCGCATCACGGCGCGACCGTAGGCATCGGCCGGACGCAGCGGCGGCTCCGGCCAGGTTTCATCCACGAACTCGCAGATCGTGCCACTCTCGTAGAGCGATCGGCCGTCCTCCAGGATCAGGAGCGGAATGACACCGTTTGGGTTGAGCTTCAGGAAGGATGGTGCATGGTGTTCCATCTTCGCGAGGTCGATCACCTTGCTCTCGAAGGGCAGGTTCTTCTCGGCGAGGCACAACCGGACCCGCCGCGACGCCGATGATCTCCAGCCGTGATAGAGCGTGAGCATTTCCTGATCTCCAATGACACGAGAGCCGCCCGAGGCGGCCGCCAACGCTTCTAGCCGAACCGACGGAGCGGCGCCTGCCGGCCTGTAGATCGCCGCGCCGGAGACGCGACGGCGGCACGATGCCACGCCCGCAACAAGCGGCGCCGTAATCCGTTGCACCCGGTATGACCTACCTGCTCCCCTTTCTTTCCCTATGCCTCCTCGCCGCCTTCGTTTGCTTGGCCGTGCCCGACCGCGCGGCGGCGCAGTCGAGTTCCGCCGAGGCGGCGCGCTGCCAACAGCTCATCGACTATTACGACCGCTATAGCGCGGGTCGGAGCGCCCATTCGGACGGCAAGCGCAACATGACCCGCATCGCGGCCGACATCGACTGCGAGCGCGGCGACTACGAGCGCGGCATTGCCGAGATGGAAGAGTTGCTCCTGTCGAGAAAGTTCACGATCCCGCCCGTGTCGTCGGCTCAGAGCGTGCGCTGAAGCGACCGGGGCTATGCGGGCCGAGAGGCGCCGACGATCAGCCGGATCCGGGTGTCGGGGGCAGGAGCCGGTCGATCGCGGCGATCCAGGTCCAGGTGGCTTCCTCGATTGAAAGGCCATGGCGGCTGCGCATGCGGCCCCAACTCTCGAAGTCGGTGAGCTGCTCGAGCGCGATCAGCACCATCTTGCGATCGGCATCGGGCAGGGTGCCGAGTTCCGCGCGATACATCAGGGCAAGCCGGGCCCACACGGCGTCGCGCATGCGCCCGATCCGGACCTTCAGGAACTCCGATTCATGCTGGTTGTGCAACAGTACCCGCCACAGCGGCAGCCAGCGTTCGCAGATGCCGGCCCGCGTCTCGACCTGTGCCCGGATTCGCTGCTCCCGCGTACCGTCGAGGTCGCGGATCGCCGCCTGGCTGAGGCCCTCGGCGAACGCATAGTCCGCAGTGGCGAGGCTTAACGCCAGCAGGTCGTCGAAGCGTTCGAAGACGGAGCGCACCGAATAGCCGGCCCGCTTGGCGATCTGCGCCGCCGTCGGGATTTCCGGGCTCTCGCGCAGCAGTGCCAGATAGGCCTCGATGATCAGCTGCTTGGTCCGCTCGCTGCGCAGCGCGCGGCCATCCAAGCGGCGAGGCGTCGGGGGCTTCGCCGCGCGAGGGGGCTGCGCGGATCTCTCGTTGCTGTCCTGCACCCTGTCTCCGGACCGGTTCCCCCCGCACGAAGGCGTGCGACGGATGCAGCGAGTGTGACGGGTTTCGCGCCGCCCCGCCAGCCGTGACGCACCCCGATCGAGGCCGATAGACCTCGCTCTGGAACGTCTCAAGAGGTCGCGCGTTGCAGGGATATGAGCAAGACCCCCGAACGCACGCCCAACGACCGCCAGCATCAGGCGGCGTTGCGCGTTTCGACCAAGCAGATCGCCAAGGACGCCGTGCGCGGCGGGCCGAAATCCGTCAAGAAGGACAAGCGCCCGACCGGGCAGGGCCAGAAGGGCTAGGAGCCCGGCGCCCGCGGGCCACGCGATGCGCGTCGCTGTTTTCAGCACCAAGCCCTACGACCGGCATTTCCTGGACGCCGCCAACACGTCAGACCGTCACGAGCTGGCCTATCTCGAACCACGCCTGACACGCGAGACCGCGGCCCTGGCCGATGGCGCAACGGCGGTCTGTGCCTTTGTGAATGACGCGCTGCCGGCCGACGTGCTCCGGGCACTCGCCGGGTGGGGCATTCGCCTTGTGGCGCTGCGGTGTACAGGCTTCAACAATGTCGACCTCGTCGCGGCCCGGAAGCTCGGGATCACCGTCGCCCGGGTACCCGAATACTCACCGCACGCCGTCGCCGAGCATGCCGTCGCCCTCGTGCTGGCGCTCAACCGCAACATCCATCGCGCCTATGCCCGCGTCCGCGAGGGCAACTTCGCGCTCGAGGGGTTGCTGGGCTTCGACATGACGGGCCGGACCGTCGGCGTCATCGGTACCGGGCGCATCGGTGCCACCTTCGCCCGCATCCTCGCAGGCTTTGGCTGCACGATCTTCGCCGTCGATCCGGCACCCGACCCGGCCTGTATCGCGGCGGGCGTGCGCTACGTCGAGCTGTCCGACCTGCTGGCGTCCGCCGACATCGTGTCGCTCCATTGCCCTCTGACGCCCGCGACCCGCCACCTGATCGACCAAGCCGCGCTTGCCCGCATGCGCCGGGGCGCCATGCTGATCAATACGAGCCGCGGGGCGGTCATCGATACGCCGGCGGTGATCGCGGCGCTGAAGGCCGGCCACCTCGGTCATCTCGGCCTTGACGTTTACGAGGAGGAGGCTGACCTGTTCTTCGAGGATCTGTCCGACAAGGTGATCCAGGACGACGTCTTCGCCCGGCTTCTGTCCTTTCCCAACGTGCTCGTCACGGGGCACCAGGCGTTCTTCACTGCCGATGCCCTGCGTGGCATCGCGGGCACCACCATCGCCAACATCACGGGCTTCGAGCGCGACGGCCGTGCCGTCCACGAGATTTCGGTCGAGAAGCTCGCCTGACGCGGGAAAGCGCGACGGGGAGAAGGCTGGCTAGGCCCGCCGCCCGCGCACCAGTCCGACGATCAGCAACAGGATGATCGCACCCAGCGCCGCGAACAGGATCTCCGAGAGGAGCCCGCCGCCCAGACTGAGGCCGAGGCGGGGAAACAGCAGGCCCGCGAACAGCGCACCGGCGATGCCGACCAGCAGGTCGCCCACCAGCCCGAACCCGGTGCCGCGAACTACCTTGCCGGCGAGCCAGCCGGCAACGATGCCGACGATCAGGATGACGAGGATGCCTTCGGCCGACATGTTCATGGTGAGATCTCCTCGCCGTCCCGCGGAGGCGCAGCACATCGGCGCAGGGTGAACGCACCAGACCTCCCGGCGTTGCGGGCCGTCGCTCTGCCCGCCGCAATGACGCCGCGCTGGAGGTCTATGCCACAACCCATCCGGGAGGCTATGGTCCGCCCCCTTTCAAGCCAGCGAGAGAGAATCAGTTCATGCGCCTCATCCATCTGCCCCTGCTCGGCCTGCTCCTGCTGCCCGTTGGCGTCCAGGCCGCCGACCAGGCTGCCGCGTCTGCCTGCGCCGCGCAGCTCTCGAAGGACGGCCAGCTCCTCTACGGCAAGGTCGCGCCGACCATGACGCCCAAGACCGACATCAAGGACGCACTGACCGGCGTCGCCCGCCCGATGGTGATGGGCGGCTCGATGTCCCGTGACAATGCCCGCGTCGCCGCCGAAGCGGCCGGCGAGTGCCTGAAGTTCCTGAAGTAAGGCGGAGCTGACGTCCGGGGCCGGTCAAACCGGCGGCGGCGCCGGCGGCCTCTTCCTGAGGGCCGCCATCATGCCGCCGGTCAGTAACAGTCCCATCACTGCCATGACGATCACCGCGCTGCGCGGGCCGAGCGCATCGGAGATTGCGCCGGCGGCGAGCTGGCCGAGCGGGGCCGTGCCGATGCACATCGTGACGATGCCCATCAGCCGGCTGCGCATCTCGGGCGGCGCCTCGGTGAGCATGAGGGTCGACTGCATGTTGCCGAAGCCCGCGGTGCCGAAGCCACCCAGCACGAGGAGCGCGAAGGCGAGCCAGTAGAACGGCGACAGCGCCATCAGGATCAGCGCGGCCATGAACAGCGCCGCGCCGCCGGCGAAGGCCAGTCGCCGGTCCATGCGCAGGAAGCCTGCCGCGATCAGCGCGCCGCCGATCAGCGCCCCCAGAGGCTCGCCGGCCGCCAGCAGGCCGACCAGCGCGGGAGAGACGTGGAACGCGCCCTGCCCGAGCGGCGCGACCAGGCCCGAATAGGCGAAGGCAAAGGCGTTGGTGACGATGGTGATGCCGAACACCAGCAGGATGGTGGGCCGCGTCCACGCGAAGCGCAGCCCCTCGGCGATCTCGTGCGGGATCCGAACGAGATCGAGCCGCCGCGTCACCTGCGCGTGAACGAGGCCGGCGATGGCGAAGGCGCCGGCGAATTGCACCAGCGCGGTGATCGTGTAGGCGCCCTTCATGCCCAGCCACTGGAACGCGATGCCGCCCAGCAGCGGGCCGACCGCGCGCGTCGCGGCCGAGGTCATGCTGTCGAGCGCGATGGCGTTGACGATGCGGTGCGGTCCGGCAACCTCGCCCACCATGCGGCGGCGGGTCGACATCTCCGTCGACCACATCGTGCCGGAGACGAGGTTGCCGACCGCCACGTGCCAGACTTCGAGATGTCCCGTGGCGGCGAGCGTGGCCAGCAGCGTCGAGATCAGCGCGGGCACGACGAGCGCCAGCATGAAGATCAGCTTGCGGTTCAGCGCCTCCGAGAGAGCGCCCGCGAACGCACCGAACAGGAGCTGCGGAAGCTGGCGCAGCGCCACCACGACGGTGACGGCGAAGGCCGAGTGCGTCGCTTCCCAGGCGAACAGGCCCGAGGCCAGCAGTTCCAGCCAGCGCATCGCATTGGCGAAGGCGCCGACCAGCCACAGTCTCAGGAAGTCGGGCGAACGCAAAAGCTCCCGGATCGGCGAGTCCATTGGTGGGATTCTATCAAACACCGCCGGCCTCCGGCCATGCGTCGTCCGGGGCAGGAGCGAAATCTTTCGCTCTGTAAGGTCAGGAGGCCTCGCTCGGCCCCGAGGACGCACGAATGGCGTCGAGGATGCTTGGGGCGTGGGGCGGTTGTGCTAGGCTCGACAAAACAGAAAAACCGGAGGAACACGCATGAAAAGACGTAGCCTGCTCGTCGCCGCGCTCGCCGCGCCGTCGATCGTCCCGGCCGTTGCGCTGGGCCAGGGCGCCTGGCCGAACAAGACCGTGAAGTTCATCTGCCCCTTCGCGCCGGGTGGCGGCACCGACACGGTGAGCCGGCTGATGTGCGACCAGCTCTCCAAGATCCTCGGCCAGACGTTCGTGGTCGAAAACAAGGGCGGCGCGGGCGGCAACATCGGCACCGTCGAACTCGCGCGCGCTGCGCCCGACGGTTACACGCTGGGCCTCATCTCGGTGGCCAGCCACACGCTCAATCCGATGCTCTACACCAGGCTGCCTTACAATCCCGACAAGGACATCGTGGCGATCTCGCGCGTGGCGACTCTTGCCAACCTGCTGGGCGTGACGCCGTCGCTGCCGGCAAACAACGTCGCCGAGCTGATCGCGCTCTGCAAGAAGGACCCGGGCAAGTATTCCTTCGCCTCGTCGGGCCCCGGCACGTCGCTGCATCTGAGCGGCGAGCTGTTCAAGAAGATGGCCGGCGTCGACATCATCCACGTGCCCTACAAGGGTGCGGGTCCGGTCTATTCGGACCTGATGGCGGGCATCGTGAACATGATGTTCGCCAACATGCCCTCGATGCTGCCGCAGGTCAGGGCCGGCAAGCTCAAGGGGCTGGGCGTCACCTCGGCGGAGCGCTCCAAGGCGGCGCCCGACATTCCGGCCATCTCCGAGACGGTGCCGGGCTATGTCGCCACCTCGTGGTACGGCATCGGCGCGCCGGCCGGCACGCCCGAACCGATCCTCGCGAGGCTCGAAGCCGCCATCGCCGAGGCACTGAAGTCGCCGGACATCCAGAAGCGCTGGAGCAGCGATCTCGGCCTCGACCTGCCGCCGCCGGGCCGTGCCGGGTTCGACCAGTTCCTGGCCGAAGACCGCAAGCTCTGGGAGCCTGCGGTCAAGGCGTCGGGCGTGAAGCTCGACTGATCCCTCATCCGGAGTAGCGTTGATGTCCGTACAGTTTGCTGAAACTCCCGACGAAGCCGGGGAAATCGCGGCGCGCTGGCTCGACTCGTTCGGGACAGCGCTTCAGGCGCAGGATGCCGTTGCCGTCGCGGCGACCTTTATCTCCGACGGACATTGGCGCGACGTGCTCGCCTTCACCTGGGACGTCGTCACTCATTCCGGGCGGACGGCGATCGAGGCGGCGCTGGCTCCGGTGCTGGCGCGCACCGCCGCGAGGGACGTCCATGTCCCCGGCATGCGCACGCCGCCGCGTCGCGTGAAGCGTGCGGGCATCGACTGCATCGAGACGATCTTCGAGTTCGAGACGGCCTTCGGTCGAGCCAACGCCGTCGCGCGTCTGGTCGACGATGGCGGAACGTGGCGGGCCTGGTCGCTGCTCACCACCCTCGAGGAACTGCACGGCTGGCCCGACGGACGGCCGCGCGAGTTGAGCGACGCCGAGCGCTACAGTCGCGACTTCGGCGGCGCCAACTGGCTCGACCAGCGGGTGAAGGCGCAGGCCTACGAGGACCGTGATCCCGTCGTGCTCGTCGTTGGCGGCGGGCAGGCGGGCCTTGCCACCGCCGCGCGCCTGCGGGCGCTGGGCGTGGATACTCTGATCGTCGATCGCCACCAGCGGATCGGCGACAACTGGCGGCGGCGCTATCACTCGCTCACCCTGCACAACGAGGTGCACGTCAATCACCTGCCGCTGATGCCGTTCCCGCCGACTTTCCCGGTGTTCATTCCCAAGGACAAGCTGGCGAACTGGTTCGAGTCCTATGTCGAGAATCTCGATCTCAACTACTGGACCGACACGCAGCTCACCTCGGGCCACTACGACGAGGGCGCGCAGCGCTGGACGGTGACGCTGAAGCGTGGCGACGGGACGGAGCGCGTGCTGCATCCGCGCCATGTCGTCTTCGCCACCGGCGTGAGCGCCATTCCGATCAAGCCGTCGCTGCCGGGTCTCGACTCCTTCACCGGCACGGTGATGCATTCCGGTGCCTATACGAACGGCGCGGCCTGGAAGGGACGCAAGGCGATCGTGGTCGGCACCGGCAACAGCGGCCACGACGTCGCGCAGGATCTCTGCGCCAGCGGGGCCCATGTCACCATGGTGCAGCGCAGCCCGACCTATGTCGTGTCGATCCGCGAGGCCCAGAAGGTGTACTCGATCTACACCGAGGGCCTGCCGTTCGAGGATTGCGACCTGCTGGCCGCCGCCTCGCCCCATGCGGTGCTGCAGCGCGCCTACCAGCTCTCGACCGCCGAGATGCGCGGGATCGACCGTGATCTCCTGTCGGGACTGGAGAAACGCGGTTTCCGCCTGACGTTCGGCGAGGACGATACCGGCTTCCAGATGATGTATCTGCGCCGCGGCGGCGGCTACTACTTCAACGTCGGCTGCTCCGACATGATCATCGACGGGCGCATCGAGCTGATGCAGTACGACGACATCGACCGGTTCGAAGCCGGCGGCGTGCGCCTGAAGGACGGCACCTTGCACGAGGCCGAGCTGGTGGTCGTTGCCACCGGCTACAAGAACCAGCAGGAGACGGTACGCGCCTTCCTGGGCGACGCGGTGGCCGACCGGATCGGTCCCGTGTGGGGCTTCGACGAGGGCGGCGAACTCGCCAACATGTTCAAGCCGACGCCGCAGCCCGGACTCTGGTTCATCGCCGGCAGTCTGGCTCAGTGCCGCATCTACTCGCGCTATCTCTCGTTGCAGATCAAGGCGCGGGAAGAGGGGCTGATCGCTTAGGATATCTCGATCTTGAGTTGACCCAACTAACCTCATCCTGAGGGGGAGCGCTCCTCAGGGTGAGGTCGTTGTTGGAAGGGTGAGGTCGAAAATCCTCTAGATGAACTGCCTAATCGCTGCGATCACAACCAGGGCGCCGATCGCCATGACGGCGCTGCCCAGCGAGATCACGTAGAGCGCGCGGCCCGGCGACAGGCGGCCCATGTGGGCGGCGATCCAGAAGAAGGGATCGTTGACGTGGCAGATCGCCATCGAGCCCGCGCCGACCGCGGCGGCGGCGATGGCGCGGCCCGAGGCGCTGTCGAGGCCGAGCGCGGGCAGCATCGGCTCGACCATGCCCGAGGCGGTGAGCACGGCAGTGAGCGAGTTGCCCTGCATCGTCTTCACGATGGCAGCTGCCAGGAAGGGCGTCAGCACGCCGTAGCGCGGGTGCAGCGCATATTCGGCCAGCAGCTCCGACATGCCGGTCTCGTCGAACACGCGGGCGAGGCCGCCCGACGCGCCGACTGCCAGCAGCAAGGGCGCCCAGGACCGGCCGGCCAGCGCCGAGGGCTCCCAGCGACGCGCCAGGACGATCGCGAGCGTGATCGCTATGGCCGTCAGCATCAGCGGCTTGGAGATGCCGATGTAGAATTCGCGCGAGCCGCCCTTGCCCAGCGGCTCGCTCGGCATCTGGGCGACCGACTGCAGCACGAGCAGCACCAGCGGGATGCCGATGCACAGCCAGGCCCAGGAGAGCTGCCCTTCGACCGGCGTCGATGGCACTTGCCGCGCGACATGCCACCAGCCCAGGGCGACGGCCGCCGCGGCGACGGGCAGCGCGATCATGAATTCGGTGCGGATGTTGGCCTTCATCACCGACGCCGCCGCAACGGCCAGCGGTGAGGGGGCGAGCAAGGCCGCGACGGCCAGAAGAGTGAGCGCGAGGCCCAGCGCGCGGCGCGGTGCGTCCTGTCCCGCCGGCTGCAGCAACGCCAGCCCGCCCGAGGCCGAGGCGCCCAGGCCTGCCACGATGCCGGCGGCGGCCGACGTGCCGGTACCGAGCGGCGTGCGCAGCAACAGGGAGCCCACCAGCGCGCCTGCGACGACGAGCAGGCCGGTCTGCTCCAGCGCCGTCGTGAAGCCCAGTCCGAACGCCTTGCCGACCGACTGGAAGGTCATGTCCGCGGCGATGCCATAGACGACGACCGTGGCCATGATCGCCAGGAAGGCCGGCAGGCGTACCCGCTGGATCAGGAAGACGATGGCGGCGACGGCGATCGGGAGCAGGAGGGAGGCGAGAATCATGACGGGACGAACCTTACTGGCCTGCTACAGTCCCGTCATGCGCCTCCTCGTCGCTCTCCTGATCCTGCTCGGTCTCGTCGCGCCCGCCGCGCAGGCCGAGGCGCTGGTTCGCATCGAGGGCAAGAACTTCGTGGAGCCCGACGGCCGCATCCTGCGCCTCAAGGGAATCAGCCTCGGCAACTGGCTGATGCCCGAAGGTTATATGTTCAAGTTCGAGGTCGCGAAGTCGCCGCGCCAGATCTACGGCGCGTTCGACCGACTGCTGGGACCCGAACGCGCCGCCGATTTCTGGCGGCAGTATCGCGACAGCTACGTCACCGAGGACGATATCCGCTTCATCAAGTCGGTCGGTTTCAACATGGTGCGGGTGCCGCTGCACTGGCGGCTGTTCATGGGGGCCGACGGCGAGATCGGGGGCGAGGGCTGGTCGCTGCTCGACCGCGTGGTCGGCTGGGCCGCCGCCGCCGGGCTCTACGTGATCCCCGACCTTCATGCGGCGCCAGGCGGACAGACCGGCATCAACCACGATGACGGGCCGGGCTATCCGCTGATGTTCTACGTGCGTCGCGATCGCGATCTCACGGTGAAGCTGTGGCGCGCCGTGGCGCAGCGCTATCGCGGAAACCCGGCGATCCTCGGCTACGACATCCTGAACGAGCCGATCGCGCCCTATCACGACGTGGCGACGCTGAACGCGCGGCTCGAACCCTTCTACAAGCGCGCGACGGCGGCGATCCGCGACGTCGACCCCGAGCGAATCGTGATCCTGGCGGGTGGCCAGTGGAGCTCGAGCTTCGCGATGTTCGGCCCGCCCTTCGCGAAGAACCTCGCCTACACCTATCACTCGTTCTGGGCGTCGACGAAGCGCGACTCGATCCAGCGGCACCTGAACTTCGCCAACCTTTACGACGTGCCGCTGTTCCTCGGCGAGACCGGCGAACTGACCGACGAATGGAACGAGCGCTTTCGCCGCCTGCACGAGATGCACGGCATCGGCTGGTCGTTCTGGACCTACAAGAACCTCGACACGCCATCGACCATCGTCTCGATCACGCGACCCGATGGCTGGAAGGAGATCGTGGCCTATGCCGACGGCGCCACGAAGGAGAAGCCGTCGCCGGAGTTGATCGATCGCGCCGTCGCGCAGTACCTCGACGGCATCCGCCTCCGGAACGGCACGGTGCGCTGGAGCTATCTCGCGTCACTCGGCCTGAAGAGTGCCCCGTAGAGAATCATCTTCCTCCCCATTCAAATGGGGAGGTGTCGTCGTCTTGCGACGACGGAGGGGTCAAGAGGCGATCGTTCGTTCTTCTTCGCTCCCAGGCATCGCAAGGCGATGTCCTGCTGCTGCCGAGCTGAGCTTCGCTCGGACCATGACCCCATCGCCCCGTATGACGGGGCACTTCCCCATCTGAATGGGCAAGCGGTTGATCTCCGGCGGTTCAGTGTCCGCGGCGCCACTGCCGTCCGGACGAGCCCGACTTGCCGGTGCCCAGAAGCGCCGACATGCGCGCTTCCATGGAGTCGCGGAAGCGAATCCAGGCGCCTTTGCTGCCGGGCGACTCGGCATCGAGCGCGCGGCGGACGAGCGCCTTCGAGTTCGCATGCCGCCAGTCGCCGAACGCGGCGCGGATGGAGGTCGCCTCCTCGTCGAGCATGCGCTCGACCAGGCGGAGGATGTGGTTGCGGATCGGGCCCCAGTCCTTCGTCGAGGAATTGTAGGTGCCGCCCATGACGGCCGCGTTCGAATGCTTGTTGGAGCCGTGCATGCGATAGGCGTAGAGCGCGTCGTGGATGGCGACGGATCCCGTGAGCAACCCGGCGAAGGTCGACAGGTAATAGTCGAGATAGAGCTTCAGGTCGCTGTCGGGCACGACCAGCACGAGGTCCACGAAACTGCGCCGGAACATCATGCTCGCCATGCTGTTCGTGGCACTGAGCGACGTCCATTGCGGATGGAACGTCACCCGTCCGTTGGTCGGGAAAGTAAAATCGCCGGTCGCCGGATCGATGCGCGGCACGACATTGGAGTCGAAGGCCTTGCTGGATGCCTCGCCCTTGTCGAACCACCAGGCGGTGCCTGCCAGGAGGCGATCGTCGGCGTCGATGATGTGCGAATCGCAATAGGTGAGCGAGACGGGAAACGCGGCGTTCATGTGCACGCACAGATGCCGCTCGATGAAATTTTCGTACCACTTGTCGTCTGAATCGAGGAAGCCGACGAACGGCGTATCCAGTTCCGCGAGGCCGCGCTTGATGGCGCCGGTCTGCCCCACATTGGCGTCGAGGCGGATATAGTTGAACCTGGAATCGTTCAGGCGCGACAGGCAGCTGCGAATTTCCTCGTCCGATCCGTCGGTCGAGGCGTCGTCAATCACGATCGTGCGCAGGTCGCGGCAGGATTGGCGCGCGACCGATTCGATCGCCCGTCCCACGAATGCGCCGTTGTTGTAGTTGGCAATCACCACTCCGACCGGAGGCGTTGAAGGCATACTGACTGGTTCCGTGTGACTTGATTGAACTCTGGGCGGGGCGGTCGCACCGATCCTGCGGCGGCAGATTGAAGATGGGCGACGATGGCGGCCACTGCAACCTCGAGCGGGTGCCTAGGTTTGGCCTGCCATTGCCCATCCGTAAAGACTCTGATTCGCAGTCAAAAGCGGTTTTTTGCAGTCGAAAGGGAGAGACAGCCGCAGTTTGTCGATGGTAGTGGGTCTGGTCGGCTCGCCGTCCGGGGACGGCCGGGCTGCCGCCAAAGGATCAGACGAGAATGGCGCAGGCCCCATCTCCTGCCGGATCGCCACGCACCGAGCTGGCGGAAACACTAAAGTCGTGCCGCTCCTCCTATCTGGGCGTCGCGGTTTTTACAGCCGTCCTGAACGTCCTGTATCTCACCGGCTCCTTCTTCATGCTGCAGGTCTACGACCGGGTGCTGCCGAGCCGCAGCGTTCCGACTCTGGTCGCACTGTGCGTGCTGGCGCTCGGCCTCTACGGTTTCCAGGCGGTGCTGGACATCGTCCGCAACCGGGTCCTGATCCGGATCGCCGGCGGGTTCAGCGAGGCGCTGGACCGCCGAATTTATCATCTGCTGGTCAAGCTGCCGCTGCGGGCGCCGCAGATGAGCGGCTTCGAGCCGGTCCGCGACCTCGACGCCATCAGGACGTTCATGTCCGGCGGCGGCCCGCCGGCCCTGTTCGACCTGCCCTGGATGCCGCTCTACCTCGGCATTTGTTACCTGTTCCATCCGCTGATCGGCCTGACGGCGACCGTCGGTGCCCTGATCCTGGTCGTCATCACCTTCCTGACCGAGGTCAAGGTTCGACAGCCCTCGATCGAGGTTTCGTCGCTCTCCAGCAAGCGGAGCGGGCTGGCCGAGGCCAGCCGGCGCAATTCAGAGGTACTGCACGCCATGGGCATGGTCGGCCGGTTTGCCCATCAGTGGGCGGATTACGGCCGGCGCTACGTGAGCGCCCACCAGCGGGCCGGCGACATCACCGGCGGCATGGGCAGTTTTTCCCGGGCGCTCCGCATGGCGCTGCAGTCGGCGGTACTGGCGGTCGGTGCCTATCTGGTGATCAAGGGGCAGGCGACGGCGGGCATCATCATCGCCGGCTCCATTCTGTCGGCCCGGGCGCTGGCGCCCGTGGAGCAGGTGATCGCCCAGTGGCGCGTCTTCGTCGCGGCCCGCCAGAGCTGGCACCGGCTGAACAATCTGCTGGCCCGCATTCCGGACGATCGCGAGGTCATGGCGCTGCCCAAGCCCAAGGCCACCCTGTCGGTCGAGGCGGTCAGCGTGGCGCCCCCGGGCGTCAATACGCTGGTCGCGCGCGATGTTGCATTCTCCCTGAAGGCGGGCCAGGGCCTGGGCATCATCGGCCCCAGCGCCTCGGGCAAGTCCTCGCTCGCCCGCACCCTGGTGGGCGTCTGGCGCCCGGTGACGGGCAAGGTCCGGATCGACGGTGCCACGCTCGACCAGTGGTCGTCCGAGGCCCTCGGCGAGCATATCGGCTACCTGCCGCAGGACATGGAGCTGTTCGCCGGCACGGTCGCCCAGAACATCGCCCGCCTCGAGCCGGAACCCGACGCCAAGAAGGTGATCGCGGCGGCCCAGGCGGCCGGTGTGCACGAGATGATCCTTGGCCTGCCCAACGGCTATGAAACCGAGATGGGCGAGAGCGGCACCGCCCTCTCGACCGGGCAGCGCCAGCGCGTCGGACTGGCGCGCGCACTCTACGGAGAACCGTTCCTCGTGGTGCTCGACGAGCCCAATTCCAGCCTCGACCATGACGGCGAGGAGGCCCTGACCAAGGCGATCATGTCCGTGCGGTCGCGAGGCGGCATCGCCATCGTGATCGCCCACCGCCCCAGCGCGCTCGCCGCCGTCGACCAGCTTCTCGTCATGCGGGCCGGCCGGCAGCAGGCCTTCGGACCGAAGGACGCCGTCCTGCGCGAGACGCTGAAGGCTGCCGGTCCTCAGCCCGGCTCGCCGCCGGGTGCTCCGGGCGGAGCGGCACCGCCGACACCACTGCGGGCCACGCTGGGTCCGGTGGCGCCCATCGTGCGCGCCAGGGAGCCGTCATGAAGCCCACCGTTTCCATCCCGTCGCTGACGCGCCGCCCTCTCGTGATCGGCATGGCCGCCTGTTTCATCCTCGTCTTCGGGGTTGGAGGGTGGGCCGCCACGACACAACTGTCCGGCGCGGTGATCGCGCCCGGCAAGCTCGTCGTCGACACCAATGTGAAGAAGATCCAGCACCCGACCGGCGGCGTCGTCGGCGAGCTGCTCGTCAAGGAAGGCGACCGGGTGAAGCAGGGCGACGTGGTCGTCCGGCTCGACGGCACCCAGGCCAAGGCCAATCTCGGCATCGTCACCAAGGCGCTCGAGGAGATGGCGGCCCGCCAGGCGCGCTTCGAGGCGGAGCGCGACAACGACAATTCGGTCGACTTTCCGCCCGAGCTGACCTCACGCGCGAAAGATCCCGAAGTCGCGCGCCTGATGAGCGGCGAGCAGAAACTGTTCGAGATGCGCCGCACCGCACGCAACGGCCAGAAAGCCCAGCTGCGCGAGCAGATCCAGCAGCTCAACCTGCAGATCGAAGGCATTCAGGCGCAGGAAGCCGCCAAGGGCAAGGAACTGAAGCTGCTCGCGCAGGAACTGGAGGGTGTCCGCACGCTCTGGAAGCAGAACCTCGTGCCGATCAGCCGCGTCACGCAGCTGGAGCGCGACTCGGCCCGGATGGAAGGCGAGCGGTCGGCGCTCATCGCCTCGCTGGCGCAGAATCGCGGCCGCATCGCCGAGCTGGAACTGAAGATCCACCAGATCGACCAGGATCTCAGCACCGAGGTCGGCAAGGAATTGGCCGAGATCCGGGCCAAGAAGTCCGAGATGACCGAGCGCCGCATATCGGCCGACGATCAGCTCAAGCGCATCGATCTCGTGGCGCCGCAGAACGGCAGGGTGTTCCAGCGCAACGTCCACACGGTCGGCGGCGTCGTCCAGGCCGGCGAACCGCTCATGCTGATCGTGCCCGATTCCGATTCGCTGATCGTCGATGCCAAGGTGCCCCCGCAGGACATCGACCAGGTTCACATCGGCCAGCATGCGGTCCTGCGCTTCGCGGCCTTCAACCAGCGCACGACACCGGAAGTCGACGGCGAGGTCATCCATATCGGCGCCGACGTCACGCAGGAGGACAAGGCGACCGAGCCTTACTACTCGGTGCGCATCCGCGTCGCCGAAAGCGGGATGGCCAGCCTGCAGGGCCTGCAGCTTCTGGCCGGCATGCCGGTCGAAGCCTTCATCCAGACCACGCCGCGCACCGTGGCCTCGTTCCTGGTGAAGCCGCTCACCGACCAGCTCGCGCGAGCGTTCCGCGGGCGGTGAAGCGCTGAGGCCCAAGGATAGAGAGAGTTAAGATCGCCACAACACTCCGTCATCTCGACCGGAGCGCGAAGCGCAGAGTGGAGAGATCTTCGCTCTACGATTGGCCGCTTTTGCGCGGATAAAAGGTCTCTCCGCTGCGCCTCGCTGCGCGAGGCTCCGGTCGAGACGACGGGCTGTTTTTTGCGGGCTCTATACTGTTCTTCGCACTACCTCAGACCACACCCCGCAACACCATGTCGGCCGCCTTCTCGCCGATCATGATCGACGGCGCGTTGGTGTTGCCGGAGGTCAGCGTCGGCATGATCGAGGCGTCGGCGACGCGCAGGCCGGCGATGCCATGCACGCGCAGCCGCGCATCGACGACGGCCATCGCATCCGAGCCCATCTTGCAGGTGCCCACGGGGTGATAGGTCGTCTCGGCGGCCTTGCGCACCCAGTCGAGAATCTCGTCGTCGCTGTTGCCCCCGGGGCCCGGCGCGATCTCCGTCACCTGCAGCGGCGCCATCGCCGGCGCGGTCATGATGGCGCGGGCGATGCGCACGGCGCGCACGGTCAGTTCGCCGTCGACCGGCGCCGACAGGAAGTTGAAGCGGATCTCCGGCGCCTGGCGCGCATCGGCGGAAACGATGTGGATGTGGCCCTTGCTCTCGGGTCGCATCGGATGGGCGTAGCAGGAGACGCCCGACTGGCGCGCAATGCGCGGCCCGCGCGGGCCCGCTTCGGTGAACATCGGCACCCAGCCCAGCAGCAGGTCGGGCGCGGCGAGCCCCTCGCGCGAGCGCACGAAGGCACGTAGCGGCGCGCCGACCATCGATAGAAGACTGTCCTGTCTGAACGCCCAGCGCAGCGCCTGGTGCACGAGGCCGAGGCCGCGGCCGCGATCGTTGAAGGTCACGCCCTTCCTGCCGACGGTCCACCGGGTGCGCGGCGCATAGTGGTCGCGCAGGTTCTCGCCGACGCCCGGCAGCGCATGGCGGACCTCGAGGCCGAGGCTGCGCAGCCGGTCCGGCTGGCCGATGCCCGACAGTTCGAGGAGCTGCGGCGAGTTGATCGACCCGCCGCTCACGACGACCTCGCGGGCCGCGCGGGCCTCGTGCGAGGCCTCGCCGATCCGGTATCGGACACCGGTGCAGCGCTTGCCGTCGAGCAGCAGAGACGAGGCGAGCGCCCCGGTCACGATGTGGAGATTGGGACGCCGCCGCGCCGGGTCGAGGTAGCAGCGCGCGGTGCTCATGCGCCAACCCGAGGCGATGGTCGCCTGGCTCATGGCGATTCCGTCCTGCTTCGCGCCGTTGTAGTCGGGGTTGTGGGCGATGCCGACTTCGCCGGCCGCCGCGATCACCGTGGCGTAGAGCGGATTGAGCGGCTGGGGATTGGTGACACGCAGCGGCCCGCCCCGTCCGCGAAAGCGCTCGTCGCCTTCCTCGTAGCTTTCCATGCGCTTGAAGAAGGGGAGCACGTCCTCGTAGGCCCAGCCCTGGTTGCCCATCTGCGCCCAGGTGTCGAAGTCCTGCGCCTGGCCTCGCACGAAGGCCAGCCCGTTGATGGCGCTGGAGCCGCCCAGCAGCTTGCCGCGCGGCACCGGGATGCGGCGGCCGTTGGTGCTGGCCTCGGGCTCGGAACTGTAGAGCCAGTTGACGCCCGGATTGGTGATCAGCCGGGAATAGCCGACGGGGATGCGGGTCCACGGATGGTCGGCGGGTCCGGCCTCCAGCAGCAGCACCTTGTTCTTCGGGTCGGCCGACAGCCGGTTGGCAACGACGGCGCCCGCCGAACCGGCGCCGACGACGATGAAGTCGTATTCCATTGCGCCAAGTATCCCGCGCGGGTTAACGCCTGTCGACTGCCGCGACGACGGCCCGGCTTTACGCGGGCCGATGTTTGGGCATGATGGCGCCCCCGACAACCCCGAAGGAAAAAACCATGCGCGGTGTCTCCCTCCTGCTTCCCCTCGGCCTCTCGCTCGCCTGTGCCGCCGGCCTCGCGCACGCGCAGCCTGCCGCCGTCGACATGACGGGCACCTGGACGGGGACGAACAGGAGCATCGTGAGCGGCCTGCCGGCCCACTTTCCGGTGACCTCGCCCGGGACGATCGTCGACGGCAACCGCCTGGTCGAACTCAAGATCACGGTGAAGATCGACGGCCAGGACGAGGGCCGCTTCTGGGGAACGCTTTCCTCGGAGTCGAAGGCCGAGCCGATCATCGGCGTCATCGGGGCGGACGGAAAGCGCGTCCGCATGATCGGGCAGGGCGGCAGCGCCATCGAAGGCACGTTGCTCGACGACGGCACGCTCGAACTCTTCTATACGGAGAACCGGGCGGGCGTTTCGGTGGCCGCCACCAACGTGCTGAAGAAAGCCAAATAGGAACTCCCCCGAGATGATCTCACGCAGAAGCATGCTGGCGGGCCTTGCCCTGCCGGCGCTGGCCGGTTGCGGTGGCCCGACCCCGACCGCCTCTTCCTCCTCGGCGACGGGCCAGACGCGACCCGGCCTCGATGCCGTGATCGACATCAGCCACAACGTGAAGGTCACCAGCTTCGCCGCGGTCCGTCGCAGCAACATCCTGGCCGTCATCCACAAGGTGACCGAGGGCGGCGACTGGTTCGATCCGTCCTATGCCTCGCGCCGTCGCCAGGCCGAGGCGGCCGGGCTCCTGTGGGGCGGCTATCATTTCGGCACGCGCCAGTATTCCGGCGAGCGCCAGGCGGAAGCGTTTCTCTCGGCCTGCCAGCCCGGCCCGCAGACCGTGATGGCGCTCGATCTCGAACCCAACGACGCCAACCCGCGCAACACGATGCGGCTCGACCAGGCCGAGGCCTTCGTCCGCACGGTGCAGAAGGCCACGGGTCGGCTGCCGATGCTCTATGCCCATCCGGCGTGGGCGAACGGTGAAGTCTACGGCCGCAAGCGCCTCCGGCTCGACGCCCCCGTGGTGCCGGGCTCGCTCCTGTCGCGCTGCGACCTGTGGCTCGCCGACTATCGCGAAGAGCCCCGGCTGCCCAACGCCTGGTCGAAATGGACGATCTGGCAGTACGTCGCCGACGAGACCTCGCAGAACTTCGCCTACGGCAGCGAACCGCGCCACGTCGAGGGCGTCGGCCACTGCGACCGCAACATGTACAACGGCGATGTTGCGAGCCTGAACCGGTGGTGGAAGAACGGCGGGCGGAGTTAAGACGAGGCGCTTCTTTGGAGCGCGCCACTCCAGTGGCGCTCAAACTTCGTCGATGAAGAGAGAGATGAGCGCCACTGGAGTGGCGCGCTCCAATGACTACCGCGTCGCCAGCGCCTTGAACGCTTCGCGCGTCGCATTGAGCGCGAAGTCGATGTCGGCTTCTGTATGCGCCGTCGACAGGAACATGTTGTGGCGCGGGTGCAGGTAGGCGCCGTGCTTCAGTGCCTCCAGGGTGAAGAAGTTGCCCTTCTCGCAGTCGGGATCGTCATCGAACAGCACGGTCGGCATCTGCGGCGGGCCGCTCTGGCGCACGCCGATGCCGAATTCGGCCGATTGCGCGGCGATGCCGTCGCGCAGCCGCTGGCCCATCGCGCGCATGTGCGCCGGCCCGTCGACGCTCTCCAGCACGTCGAGCGTCGCCAGCGCCGCCGCCATCGACACGGCGGTGCACCAGAACGAGCCGGTGACGTAGAGCTTCGACGCAGCCTCGCGATAGCGGTCGTTGCCGGTGACGGCGGCCAGCGCATGGCCGTTGGCGATCGCCTTGCTCCAGGCGCTGAGGTCGGGCTGCACGCCCACGAGATCCCAGCTGCCGCGCATCGTCAGCCGGAAGCCGGCGCGCACGTCGTCGACGATCAGCGCCGCGTCGCTGGCGTCGCACAGCTCGCGCGCCCGGCGGGCGAAGGCGGCGTCCGGCATCTCCTGGTCCTTGCCGAAATCGTGCTTGAAGGCGGAGACGACGATGCCCGCCAGATCGTCGCCGGCGCGCTGCACGGCGCTCTCGAGGCTGCCGGTGTCGTTGAACCTGAAGGTGAGCATGTGGGCGCGATCCTCCGGCGTGACGCCGTATTGGTTCGGCGTGCACCACGGAATCGCGCCGTGATAGGCGCCCTCGGCCACCAGGATCTTGCGCTTGCCCGAGGCCGCGCGCGCCAGCGTCACGCAGGTCGTCGTGGCATCGGTGCCGTTCTTGCCGAACAGCGCCCAGTCGGCGTGCGGGATCAGCCCGACCAGCCGTTCGGCGAGCTCGACCAGCCGCTCCGACGGGCCGTTCAGGCAATCGCCCGCCGCCGTCTGGCGCGCGACCGCCTCGGCGACCACCGGATTACCGTGACCGACCACGATGGGCCCCCAGCTGCACATGAAGTCGACGTAGCGCTTGCCGTTCACGTCCCAGAGATGGCAGCCCTCGCCGCGCTCGAAGAACTGCGGATAGCCCTCGGGCAGCCGGTCGGTGCGCAGGTGGCCGTACATGCCGCCGGGAATCACCTGCCGGGCACGCTGCCTGAGTTTCTGGTCGGCTGTGAGGGTCATGGGACAGGCTCCGCGAATGCTGTGAACTGGCCTATATATACCGCACGAATGAACGCCCGCACCCGGCACGGGTCGCAAGGCAGCCAAGGGGGAAACGGATGGATCTCAAGGGGAAAGTCGCCGTCGTCACCGGCGGCAATGGCGGACTCGGCCAGCGCATCTGTCACGCGCTGGCGGCGCAGGGCTGCCACATCGCCGTCGTCTATGCCCGGAGCAAGGACCAGGCCGAGGGCGTCGCCCGCGATCTCGAAAAGCACCAGGTCGCCGCCGCGACCTTCGCCTGCGACGTGACGCAGCGCGACCAGGTCGACCGGCTGGTCGAGGATGTGGTGAAGCGCTTCGGCCGCCTCGACATCCTCGTGAACGACGCCGCCTACAACAAGTCGATCCCCTTCACTGATCTCGACGCCCTCACCTACGAGGAATGGACGAAGATCATCGACATCAACCTGACCGGCCCGATGTTGCTCACCAAGGCCGTCGGCCCGGTGATGAAGAAGCAGGGCGCCGGCCGCATCGTCAACATCGCCTCGGTCGCGGGGCTGGGCCCCACCGGCTCCTCGATCGCCTACGCCGTCTCGAAGGCGGGCCTGATCCATCTCACCAAGTGCATGGCCGTGGCGCTGGCGCCCGAGGTGCTGGTGAACTGCGTCGCGCCGGGCCTGCTCGAAGGCACCCGCGCCACCGCGAACCTGCGGCCGGAGGTCGTGGCGAAGAACGCCAGCGCGTCGCTATTGGGCGTGCCCGCCGACAAGGACGACTGCGCCGACCAGGTCGTCACGATGTGCCGGACGAACAGCACGACCGGCCAGACGCTGGTGATCGATTCGGGGCGGGTGTTTCATTGAGCGACGCGGGATTTAGACGTCCCTTGCTGTCAGTCTTCTCGACGCGGTTGTCGACCGACGGCATCACATTCGAGAAGACCGCCATGTTCTGATTTCGGACGCAGTGGGCCGACTCATGATTTATCTCGCTACCGATTTCCTTTGAGAGTGGTCGGCATGACATCGGATCAAGCTCTAGTTGACGCGTTAGACAGGATTTTACCGGTCGTATCCGCCTACGGACTCCGCGACATCGATACCTCTTACAATGGTATGCACGCAGCTGTTCCTGAGAGCATCGAAACGGCGATTGGTAAACTTGCGTTTGAGCATGTGCTATTCGCCCGTAAAGGAAATATCGTGTTCGGTGGCAAGCTCCTACACTTTAATCCGCAACAGGTTCCGCGCCTTCTCATCAATAAGGCTGTTCGAGTCGGCACGGAGAAGGCCTTACATTGGCTCACTCGTGTCTACACGATGGAGCGAGCGGACATCCGATACGTTGCAGAAGTCTTCAATCTGCGGTTGGAAGCGCCATATGCATTGTCGAACGGTGTGAGGTTCGAAACTTTCGACTCCATTCCGAATACCAAGATGGGCGGACAATACAAAGCCTATCATCGACGGCCATCTTCGTTCTTTAACTGGGCTCGTCCCATTGCCGCTGTTCACGAGATTAGGAACGTCCGAGGAGTTACGAAGTTTGAAGGTTTCGCGCGTTCTGATGAGATTGATCTGGCCGTAATCGCTCATGTTCTGGCTCACGAAGAAGCGGCCCCGTTTGTGGGCAGTTCATGGGTCGAGTTTGTTGATGATGAGCTAGAGGAAGCAGATATGCCTCGCGCGAGTGCGTCAATGTCGAGATATGACGGCCCTGATCCCGGACATCCACCCACATGGAGCATGGGCATTGATGAGACGCCCTCTATCGAGGCATTCCTTCAATTACCCAAAGCAGTCCGAGATAAGGTTGAAGTAGCCGCGTCTCGTTTGATCATGGCTCGCAATCGAGTGTCATTGTCCAATGCGGCACTAGATGGGAGTATCTGCTTGGAATCGCTTCTCTCGGACAGCCAAGGCGAACTCACATACAAGCTCGCGCTCAGAGCCGCCCTTCTGATCGGATCGGATATTGAAGAGCGCAAGAAGGTGCGTAAGCAGGTTCAAGAGTTTTATCGTCTCAGAGGCAAGGTAGCTCATGGTGAGCATAGGAGCGACCCTAACGATTCCACGGTGGTCGTCGATGGGATGAAGGTGTGTGCTCGCGTGCTCAGTCGGATCGTCGAACTCAAGGCGATCCCGCATTGGCCTGATTTTGAAATTGGTGAAGCTCGGACCATGGCTTGAGCTAGACGAACTAATGGACCCAATTGAAAAGGCCCCAGACTTTCGCCCGGGGCCCTGCCCTCAGAGAACGCCGTGGGGTCCAATCCATCCGGCTGTGAACCGGATGGATTGAAATGGCAGTGCTGGGCTCGAGAAACCCTGATGAGCGAGCGACTCGACTACTTGGGCTTTGTGTTCATCCCGGCAACACGAACCTCACCCCCGCGCGCGCGAGACCGCCGCCCAGCGCTGCCGCCGTGCCATCCGCGCGCCAGCAGGCGGCGCCGGTCATCGTGCCGTCGTCGTGGAACTGGATGGCGTTCATGCCGCCGGCGACGGTCGGCATGATCTTGAGCGTGTGGCCGCGGGCTTCGAGGCCCTGGCGGACCGGGACGGGGATGCCGTGCTCGACTTCCAGGACGGGGCCCTCCGTCCAGATGCGCGGCGCCTCGACGGCTTCCTGAAGCTCCATGCCGTGGTCGATCAGGTTGAGCAGCGCCTGCAGCGCCGAGGGGAAGATCTTGCGGCCGCCGGGCAGGCCCAGCGCATAGCGCACCTTGCCGTCGCGCAGCGCCATCATCGGCGACATCGAGGTCGTCACCCGCTTGCCCGGTGCGATCGACAGCGCGTTGCCGCGGCGCGGGTCGTAGTTGTTCATGTAGTTGTTGGGGATCATGCCGGTGCCGGGCACGATGAAGCGCGCGCCGAACAGGCTGTTGATGGTCTGCGTCGTGCTGACGACGTTGCCCTTGCCGTCGGCCACGGTGAGATGGGTCGTGTCCTGGCCTTCCGCCGCCTGCAGCCCGCCGGTCCCCAATCCTCCCGTCCAATTCGTCGCGCGGGCGATGTCTAAAAGCTTGCGGCGCTGGTCGGCATAGTCGCGGCTCACGATGCGCTCGACCGGCACCTTCACGAAGTCCGGGTCGCCGCTCGCCTCGGCGCGGTCGGCGAAGGCGATCTTCAGCACTTCCGCGAGCAGGTGCAGCGTGTCGACCGTGCCGAAGCCCATCTTCGCGATGTCGTAGGCTTCGAGGATGTTCAGCATTTGGGCGATGTGCACGCCCGAGGCGGCGGGCGGCGGCGGGCCCAGGATCTCCCAGCCGCGATAGTGGCCGCGGATCGGTGCGCGCTCTTCCACCTTGTAGCCGGTGAGATCCTCGCGGCGAACGAAGCCGCCGGTCTTCTCCATGCACTCCACGAGCAGGTCGCCCAGGGGTCCGCCATGCAGCGCCTTCTCGCCCTGCTGCGAGACCAGGGTCAGCGCCTCGGCGTATTGCGCCTGCACCAGCCGCTCGCCGGCCTTCAGCGGCGCGCCATTGGGCAGGAGCAGCGCGGCGGCGAGCTTGTCCTTCGAGAGATCGGGGCCGGCATCCTTGATGCAGTCCGAGAGATAGGGCGTCACCGCGAAGCCGCGCGCGGCGTGGCGGATCGCGGGCTGCATCACGTCGGCGAGACTCATCGTGCCGAAGCGCTCCAGCGCCAGGCACCAGGCGCGCAGCGAGCCCGGCGTCGCGACCGACTTTGGCCCGACCAGGTTCTCCTGGCCCTCGACGTCGTAGACCTCGGGCGGGGCGCCGGGCACCGGCTTGTACATGTCGGGATGGCCCATCTGCGGCACGGCGCTCATGCCGTCGAGGATGCGGTGGCTGCCGTCGGCCAGGCGGATGTGGCAGGTCGTGCCGCCGATCAGCCCGACCATCATCGGCTCGACCACGGTCAGCGCGAACTGCATGGCGATGGCCGCATCGACCGCATTGCCGCCGGCGGCCAGCATTTCCAGGCCCGCCGCCGAGGCCAGCGGATGGTTGGAGACCGCCATGCCGCGCGGCCCGTGCGCCGGCTGCTTCTCGCAGGTGAAGTGCGTGCCCGCGCGCTCGCGCCATGTCGACTGGGTCATCCGTGTCCTCGCTGAATGTCGATGAAATCTCGCATGCGGTTCAGGCGGCCGCTACCGCCCCGTCGTCCCGAGCGGAGCGCAACGAAGTGTCGTTCCGATATAGATCGAGCCATCAGACCTCAATTGCTTCCCCATTCAGATGGGGAAGTGCCCCGTCATACGGGGCGATGGGGTCATCGGCGTCGCAACGCTATGACCCCTCCGTCGGCGTAAGACGCCGCCACCTCCCCATTTGAATGGGGAGGAAGGTAATTCTGCTCCGCCCGAAAGCACTCGACTGCGTCGCCCCTTGGCCGGCTTCGCTCGGGACGACGGGGTAGCGCTACTCCCCCACGCGCTGCGCGGCTTCCTCGCAACGCTGCAGCCGTTCGCACGCGGCCTCGTCCTTGTCGCCGTTCGGGTTGAAGCAGTGCGCGGCGTCGGTCGAGCCATCGGCCACGATGCTTGTCAGCTTCGCGCGGAACTCGGGCGGGCGCTCGACGTCTAAAAGGCCCTTGCGGGTCAGCTCGTTGGCGAAGCGGATCACCAGCCGCTCGCGGGTCCGCATCGCGTCGGGTGCCGAGGCCTTGGCGTCGCGGCACCATTGCATCGACGACGCCTTGCCGCAGCCCCAGAGCTGCATCTGGCGGAAGCGCTCGGCGAGCTGGCGGTTCACGCCGAGGCAGTAGGCGGTGATCTCGTCTTCGGTGGTGGGCGGTTCGTCCTGCTGCGCCTGTGTCTGTGCCAGTCCCGGCAGGGCGGCGAGCGCGAGCAGGAGGACGACGCCCAACCGCATCCCGTCAGATGAACATGTCGAGCTGATTGTAGTTCTTCAGCACCGTGTCGCGCATCGCCTCGCTCCAGCGGTTCTCGTCCTGGCGGTCGGCGAGCGGGCGATAGACGTAGCTCTTCTCGTGCGGGAAGCGCTGGCGGCGTGCGTCGATGGCCAGCAGCAGGATGCGCAGCCGCTTGTCGATGCGTTCGCCGTCGTAGGTCACGACTTCGCCGGTCAGGCGTTTGGTCGTGACGTTCAGTACCCGGCGGCGCGGAAAGAAGCCGGCATTGAGCGTGACGCGACGGTCGGGCGAGGAGTTGGCGAAGGAGCCGTGCAGCAGCTGGCGGTTGGTGACGATCGTGTCGCCGGCGCCGGCCAGCATCGGCACCGCGCCCTCGATCCGGTCCGAGCCGCTCTCGGCGACCAGCTTGCGGATGTCGGCCTTGCCGTGGCGGTGGCTGCCCGGCAGCACCCAGACGCAGTTGCCCGCGGTGCTGGGATAGAGCTGGGTCATGAAGTTGAAGCCGTGGGCGCCCATGTCCCAGTCGGCGGCGTCCCAATGGGTCGTGCCGTCCTGGTGCCAGGCGACCGAGGGGCCGAGGCCCGCTTCCTTGATGAAGGTCACCTCGTTGTAGGGCACGAAATCCTCGCCGAGGATCGCTTCGGCGGCGGCCATCAGGCCGGGATGGCCGTAGAGCCGGAACGCGGCGTTCATCAGGTAGAGGTTGCCGTCGAGCAGTTCGACGGTCCAGGCCGGCGCATCCGCAGCCAGGGTCGGCTGGCTCATCGCCACCGGATGGCGGCCGTTGTTCTTGGTCGTGCCGCCGAGCGGATCGCTCAACGGTTTGGCCCAGCGATAGGGTGGCTTCAGCACGCCCTCGCCGAAGGCGGGACGGCCGTGACGATCCACCGTCGCGCCGGGTTCGACCGGGGCACGGTCGAGAATGGCATCGACGTCGGCGCGCAGCTCGGCCAGTTCCTCGGGCCCGGCGATGCCCTCGAAGACGTAGAAGCCGTGCGTCCAGTAGGACTCGACGATGTCCTGCGCCAGCTTGCCGTCGGCGCCGAAGCGGATCGGCCCGCGATTGCCGAGCGCCCGCGCGCGCTCTTCGCCGGCGCGGCTGTATTCGGCCATCACGCGGGCATGATCCTGGGCGGTGAGGGGGGCAGCGGCAGCCATCGGAATGTCTCCAGCGTTGGAAGCGCCAACGATAGCGCGGGCGTTCGCTCGCGGCCAAATCCCGCCACCCGCTCTGCGGTAGTGCCTGCTTCGCCATTCAAATGGGGAAGTGCCCCGTCATACGGGGCGATGGGGTCATGGGCATCGCAATGCTATGACCCCTCCGTCGTCGTAGGACGACGACACCTCCCCATTTGAATGGGGAGGAAGGTAATCAGCCCTTCGCCGCCAGCGCCGCCTCGATCGCGCGGTCGAGCTTCGATCCCGTGCCGCTCACGGCGGTGAACCAGTCGACGACCCGGCCGTCGCGGCCGATCAGGATCTTGTGGAAGTTCCAGCTGGGCGTGCCGATCGTGCCGGTCTGCGCCGCGGCCCAGCGGTAGAGCGGATGGGCGTCGGCGCCGGACACGATCTGCTTGTCGGCCAGCGGGAAGGTGACGTCGAAGCTCGCCTCACAGAAGCGCTTGATCTCCTCCTTGCTGCCGGGCTCCTGGCCGCCGAATTCGTTCGACGGCACGCCCAGCACCACGAGGCCCTTGTCCTTGTAGCGCCGCCACAGCTCCTCGAGGCCCTTGTACTGACCGGTGAAGCCACAGAGCGACGCCGTGTTGACCAGCAGCACGACCTTGCCGGCATAGTCCCTGGTCGGCAGCGGGCCGCCGCCGATCGATTCGAGCGAGACGCCGGCCCAGTCGACCGGCTGGCGTCCGGCCTGCGACCAGGCTGCCGCCGACAGGAGCGCGCCTGCGACCGCGAAGGCCAGCATGCGGAGGACCTTCATGGATTGCCGCCTGCGCCGGTGTTCCCGACGCGATCCCGCCCGTTCGTCATCCGCTCTCTCCTTGCGGCCGAGTGTATCGCACAGGAACCCGCCCGGCGTCCCGGTGGTGCTGTACCGGTGGCGCTGTACCAGTGGCGCCATACCGGCAGCGCTGTACCGGTGGCACGTCGCCCGCCATGCTGCCGCCCTGTGGCGTTCGTAAGAAGGGGGCGTGATGGCATCGTCCGGTCCAGTCGAAATCTTCCGTAACCTGTCACTGCGGCGCGCCGCGGAAGAACGGCTCGCGTCGCCCGAGAATCCATTCCTGCTGGAGGCGCTGCGCAAGGAGAAGCTCGAGGGCCAACGCATCGCGGCCTGGGCGCGCACGGTCGCGCTGACGGCGAGCGGCGTGCTGATCGCGTTCCAGAACGCGAGCTGGGCCGTGCTCTATTTCCATGGGCTCCTGCTGGTCTTCATCGGCCTCGGCTGGGCGCAGCTGCGCTTCGCCACGGTGGGCCGCTCGCGCATCGAGTTGATGCTGATCCTGGCCGACCTCGTGCTGATGGCGGTGGCGCTCACGGTACCGAACCCCTTCGCGTCCGAAAGCTTCCCGACGGCGATGATCTTCCGCTTCGATACCTTTCCCTATTTCTTCATCATCCTGGCGCTCGCCACGCTCGCCTATTCCTGGCGGACCATCCTCACCATGGGCAGCGTCGTCGTCGTGATCTGGGCCGTGGCGGTACTGGGCGTGGCGCTGTTCGGCAACACGGACCCCGAACTCGGCGCCCGGGTGGCCGCCGCCTTTGCCGGCATGCCCAGCTTGCGCGGGATCGTCGACCCCAATTCCGTGGTCTGGTCGATCCGGGTGCAGGAAATGCTCCTGTTCTTCCTGGTGGCGGCGATCCTCGCGCTGCGCGGCCAGCGGTCGAACGCGCTGCTGATCCGCCAGGCCGGCATCGCCGCCGAACGCGCCAACCTCTCGCGCTATTTCCCGCCCTCGATGGTCGACGAGCTGGCCGCGGCCCGCAACGACGTGGGGGCGGTGCGCTCGCAGGACGTCGCGGTGCTGTTCGCCGACATCGTGGGCTTTACCCAGCTCGCCGAGCGCGAGACGCCCGAGACGGTGATGCAGCTCCTGCGCCGCTGCCATGGCGTCATCGAGCACGCGATCTTCTCCAACGGCGGCACCCTGGACAAATATCTGGGCGACGGCGTGATGGCGACCTTCGGCACGCCACGCATCTCGCCCACCGATTGCGCCAACGCGCTGGCCGCCGCCCGCGACATCGTCCAGGGCATGGCCGCCGCCAACACTGAACTGGCGGCCGCTGGCCTGCCGACGCTCAGCATCTCGGTCGGCGTCCATTTCGGGCCGGCGATCCTGGGCAACATCGGCTCGGAGCGGCGGCTCGAATTCGCGACGCTGGGCGACACGGTGAACGTGGCGAGCCGGCTGGAGGCCGCGACCCGCACGCTGGGCTGCCGCATCGTCGCCAGCGACGCGGTGGTGTCGCGGGGCGGCGACGCCACCGGCGGCGCGGCCGGTGGCTTCCGTCGCGTTCCGGCCCTCGCCCTGCGCGGGCGGGAAGCGCCGATCGACGTCTGGGTGGCCTGAGCGGCGCGGCCCGCTTACTTCTTGGTCGCGGCGTAGCGCGCCTTGGCTTCGTCGTTCGGCGGATAGAGGCCGGGCAGGGCCACGCCGCGCTCGACCTCGGACATGATCCAGCCTTCGAGCCGCTCCTGCTCGGTGCCTTCCTGGGCGACCGTCTCGACCAGCGCCTGCGGGATCAGCACCGCGCCATCGTCGTCGACCACGACCACGTCGTTGGGGAACACCGCCACGCCGCCGCAGCCGATCGGCTCCTGCCAGCTGACGAAGGTGAGGCCGGCGACCGACGGCGGGGCCGCGGCGCCCTGGCACCAGACCGGCAGGCCGGTGCCCAGCACGCCCGCGATGTCGCGCACCACGCCGTCGGTGATCAGGCCGGCGACGTTCTTCTTCACCATGCGCGCGCACAATATGTCGCCGAAGATGCCGGCGTCGGTGACGCCCATTGCGTCGGCGACGACGATCGCGCCCTCGGGCATCGCCTCGATGGCGGCGCGGGTCGAGATGGGCGACGACCAGCTCTCCGGCGTGGCGAGATCCTCGCGGGCCGGCACGAAGCGCAGGGTGAAGGCGCGTCCCACCAGGCGGCCCTGGCCCGGCTTGATCGGCCGCGTGCCGCGCATCCAGACGTTGCGCAGCCCCTTCTTCAGCAGGATCGTCGTGATGCTGGCCGTCGTGATCTTCGACAGCGTGTCCTTGAGGTCTTGCGAAAGCGGCGTCGGGGTCGTCTGCACGGTGTCTCCGTTTCTGTGGAATTCGGGGTCGGGCGGAGAATAGGCGAGGGGCGGGGCCGAGGCCACACGGCAGGCGATCATGCCGCGTCGGCGAGAGTTCCTGGTTGGCCCGGTCTGGTTACCTCATCCTGAGGAGCGCCGCGAAGCGGCGCGTCTTGAAGGATGGGCAGCAGGCGTGGTGCTCGTGCCCATGCTTCGAGACGGCTGCTGCGCAGCCTCCTCAGCATGAGGTGCGTGTTGGTGGTCCAACGCGCAAGGAATGGCTTTGGGAGCCCCTACCCCCGCAAAACCTTGCCCGCCTTCGCGTCGGTCAGGCGGCCCTGTTCCCAGGTGAGGGCGCCGTTCACGATCGTGTATTCGACGCCGCGCGAGGGCATGACGATGCGTTTGGCGCCGCCGGGGAGGTCGTGGCGGCGTTCGCCGTGGTTGCTGGAGCCGATGGCGGCGGGATCGAAGATCGCGACGTCGGCGGGGGCGCCCTTCTTGAGGCGGCCGCGATCCCTGAGGCCGAATAGGTCCGCCGGGTCCGAGGTGAGCTTGCGCACGCCTTCCTCGAGCGTGATCGCTTCCTTCTCGCGCACCCAGGTGCCCAGCAGGTAGGTCGGGTAGCCGGCGTCGCACAGCATGTCGACATGGGCGCCGCCGTCGCCCAGCGCCATCAGGATGGCGGGGTTGTTCAGCAGTTCGCGCATGCGGTCCTCGCGCGTGTTCCACGAGGAGATGGTGAGCTCGGTGTCGAGATCGTCGGCCAGCACCGTGTCGAGGAAGGCGTCGACGCTGTCCTTGCCCTGTTCCTGCGCGATCTGGGCGATCGACTTGCGCTCCAGATGCTTCAGCGCCGGATTGCGCACGTCGTGGACGACGACGCGGCGCCAGTCGCTGAAGCCGGTCGGGTTTTTCAGGTCGGCCTTGAACTGGGCGCGGAAGGCCGGGTCGGCATAGACCTTTTTCTGTGCCGCCTTCGAGGTGTCGGCGAACACCCGCTTCCAGGCCGGGAAGGCGGCGAAGGCGAAGGGATTGTCCATGTTGCATTCGCGGGTGAGCGGCAGCGGCGAGGTCTGCGGCCGCGCGCCCTTTGCGATCTGCGGTGCCGCGCGGCGCAGCGTGTCGCGCACCGCCTCGGGAATGTCGTCGCGGTCGAACAGGGCGATGAACGTCACCGGCCGGCTGCTTTCCGTCAGCAGGAAGTCCAGCAGCTCGCACTGGTCCTCCTCCAGCACGCCGACCTGGCGCGTCAGCGCGATCTCGATGGTGCCCCGGCCGCGCTTCTTCAGCTGGTTGGCGTAGGCCTTCATCTCCTCGCGGCTGGCGTTGCGGCAGGCCAGCGGCTTGCCCTCGAAGCCCATATGCTGGTTGAGCGTGGTCGAGGAGAAGCCCAGCGCGCCGGCGTCCATCGCCTCGCCGATCAGCCGGGCGATCTCGTGCGTCTCCTCGGGCGTGGCCGCGCGGTCCATCGAGGCCTCGCCCATCACGTAGTGGCGGAACGGCGTCAGCGGCGCGATGAAGGCGAGGTTGAGCGACGGCTTGCGCGCCGCGGCGGCGTCCATGAACTCGGGGAAGGTCTCCCAGTCCCAGGTGATGCCCTTGTTCAGCACGTCGAAGGGAATGCCCTCGACGTTCACCAGGTCCTTCATCGCGATCTCGCGCGTCTCGGGCTTGCAGGGCGCGATGCCGACGCCGCAATTGCCCATCACCACCGAGGTGACGCCGTGCCACGACGAGGGCGTCACCGCGCCGTCCCAGCAGATCTGCGCGTCGTAATGCGTGTGCGGATCGACGAAGCCCGGCGCGACGACGAGGCCGTGCGCGTCGATGGTGCGCTTCGCGCCCTCCGTCACCTTGCCGATCTCGGCCACCTTGCCGTCAACGATCGCGACATCGGCCTGGTAGCGCGCGGCGCCGGTGCCATCGACCACGGTGCCGTTCTTGATCACGAGGTCGTAGCTCATTGTGCGTTTCCTCCCAGAAACTTATGGGCGAAACGCTACCACCGGTGGCCGGCCGCGTCCCTCCCCCGAGCCGCAGAGCGCGGGTTCGCTGCAGCTGCTCAGTCAGTCGCGGGCGCTGGAGTCTTTCCCCTCCAGATGCATTCACACGACCTCACCCTGAGAGTCTGGCCGGAAATGAATTGAATCCATTCAATCACTGACCTCATCCTGAGGAGGCCCGAAGGGCCGTCTCGAAGGATGGGCAACAGGCACGGTGCGCGTGCCCATGCTTCAAGACGGCCCTTCGGGCCTCCTCAGCATGAGGTTGGTATTGGTGTTCCGGTTGTCGCCTAAATCACCCCGGAATTTCAGGCTGCACGAGCTGCGCCAGCAGGGTCAGCGACTCCTGCCAGCCGAGATAGCAGGCCTCGGTCGGGATGACGGCGGGAATGCCCTCCTGCACGATCTCGATCTCGGTGCCGACCGAGACCTTGCGCAGGACGATCGTGGTCTGCATCTCGCCGGGCAGGTTGGGATCGTCGAACGTGTCGGTGTGGCGGATGCGTTCGTTGGGCACCAGCTCGACGAAGGTGCCACCGAAGGAATGGCTGTTGCCCGACGAGAAGTTGGTGAACGACATGCGGTAGCTGCCGCCGACGCGCGCATCCATCGAGTGCATGTGGCCGGTGAAGCCGTGCGGCGGCAGCCACTTGCACATCGCGTCGGCGTCGAGGAAGGCGCGGTAGATGCGTTCGGGCGGCGCGGTGAGGACTCGGTGGAAGCGGACGGTTCCGGTCTGGGTCGACATGGGGCAGCTCCTCCTGGGGCGCGCAGTCTCGCCCGCGCCCCGGCCACCTTCAAAATAGCTTCACTATTGGCTGGCATTAGTTCCGTCGTGCCGACCAAGCTCATCGACGTCTTCCTGCGCGACGAATATCTCCGCTCCTATTCGGTCGTGCTGGGCTTCGTGAACGCCCCGATCTTCGAACAGGACTATGTCGACCGCGCCCGCATCCAGATGCAGGCCGACGGCTGGTCCGCCGAGGAAGTCCAGTTGGCGCGGTTCGTGGTCCGCGACGAGGACTGAGGGAACCCTTTCGCGCGGTCCACATCGCCTCCTCCGTCGTCTCGACCGGAGCGCCGCAGGCGCGGAGCGGAGAGACCTTCGCTCCACCAAAAGCCGGCCAATCGTTGAGAGAAGGTCTCTCCGCTACGCCTCGCTGCGCGAGGCTCCGGTCGAGACGACGGATAGATCTTCCCGATCCTAGGCCTTCACCGGCCCCGGCAGGTCGAGCCCGACGCCGCTCAGGTGCCCGAACGTCCGGTGCAGCCGCTCGACGACCGGCGCGGGCAAAGGCGGCCGCAGGATCGAGTCGATGTTGGCCTTCACATGCGCCCGGTTGCCGGTGCCGAACAGGATGACGTCGGCGCCCTTCTCGTGGCGCGCATAGCGATAGGCCGCATCGGTGATGCTTTCTGTGCCGCCCTCGGAGACGAGGAAGGCCAGCGGGTCGCCGTCCGCGCTGCCCTGGGACAGCACCGACGCCTCGAGCCGCCCGTCCTCGACCAGCTTGGCGAACACGGCGCGGCGGTAGGCGTCGTTGCTGAAGATGTTGCGCACGACGAACATCAGCAGCGTGCCGATGCCGCGCCGCCGGGTCACCGGGAACACCTTGGTGCGCGCGCCCTGGTTCACCAGGCTGTAGGCCAGCATGATGACCTCCCACGGCGCCTCCTCGACCGCGCGCGCGAGCATCGCCTGCTCGGGATCGCGCGGCCCCGTCTCGGTGAGGCCGACATGGCGCACCTTGCCCTGCTCCTTGAGCCGCAGCAGCGCCGGCGCCAGCACGTCGCGATGATGCTCGTAGGCCGCCGGACCGACCGCGTGGAAATGGAATATGTCGACATGGTCGAGCCCGAGCCGCTTCAGCGACGCCTCGACCTTCTGCGTCACCGTCTCCGCCGTGTCGTCGGTCTTGAACAGCGCCTTGGTCGAGATCACCAGCCGGTCGCGGTCATAGGACTTCACCGCCGCGCCCACGATCTCCTCGGTCCCGTAGACCTCGGCCGTGTCGAGGAAGTTGACCCCCAGATCGATCGCCGCCCGCGCAACCCCCACGCACTCGTCGAAACTCGCCCCACGCCCCAGCCCCAGCCGGCTGTTGCCGCCGCAGCCGAGCCCGGCGACGGAGACGGTGAGGCCGGTATTTCCGAGGGGGCGGTGGTGCATCATGGGCTCCTACGTGGGCTAGTTGCTGCAAGCTACACCCTCTAGTCACATCACCAACTAGAGGTGAGTAGATCAAGCGTATTCCATTCGGATCGAAAGTAGGTCTGAATTGAGTAAGACAACCGGTAGTACGTGCCTTAAGGGTCTAGTTCGCTCTTGGCAGCGACGCTTGCGATGAGTGAATGCGAAAGTACCAGTATTTCCAAATTGGTGAGAGCATGGCGCATAAGGACCTGAGTGAAGCTGTCACGAGGTTTCTCGGATCGGAGAAACCGGGAGTACTATGTCTGCGAGGAACATGGGGCACTGGAAAGACATACGCTTGGCGCCAATGGCTCGATAGCGCCGTCAAGTCTGCCAAAATTCCGTGGAAGCGTTACTCGTACTGCTCGCTTTTTGGAGTGAACTCGCTCGGAGATATGAAATCGACTCTCTTCGAGAGCACCGTCGAACTGAATGATGGCAAGCCGATAGAGGTAGCGTCGGTAGAGGGCGCGCTGCGATTGTGGGACAAAACAAAGAATGGCCTCCGCAAAGCCTCGTGGAGCGCAAGTAATGCGGTGTCAGTTGTCCCCTATACAGGCAAGATTGGCGACGCATCATCCAGGCTGCTGTTCATGCTGGTGCGCAATCAAATCGTTTGCATCGACGATCTGGAGCGGCGCGGGGCAAATCTTTCCTTGAATGACGTGCTTGGTATGGCGTCCTTTCTTAAAGAAGAGCGTAGTTGCAAGGTCGTGCTGATTCTAAATGACGAGGAATTGGGTGAATCAAAACCAGATTTTGAGCGTTACTTGGAGAAAGTCACAGATGTAACAATGATTTTCCAACCTTCGGTTCAAGAATGTGTAGCAATTGGTCTGCAAGGTACGCCGGACAAGTTCAAGCCATTGTTCACGTTTATAGAGATAATTGGCATCACTAATATACGCGTCATTCAAAGGATTAGCGCGTTGGCGGCGGCGGTGGCTCCGATGATGGCTGATCGGGATCCGCGCGTGTTTAATATGGCGCTCAAGACGGTTTGTATTCTCGGTTGGATGGAGTTCATGCCAACTGATGCACCCAATTGGGAATTCGTCAAAGGCCGTTTCCTGGGCCGAGCCGTATCGATGCTTTCTAAAGATCCAGATACAGCCGAGCGGCGGCGATGGAACGAAATATTGGATCAACTGGATCTCGGAGAGGTTACGGATCTTGATCTAGCGTTACAAGCGAGCGTGCGACGCGGCTATTTCAGCGAAGAAAGTCTTAGCGGCCTGATCGAAGTCGCGGAGCAGCGTTTTAAGAACGCCGATTTGGATGAGCAGCTAAGTAGAGCTTTTCATCTATATGAAAGCACGTTGGAGCCAAATGAAGAAGAAGTGGTTCGCGCCTTCATAAAGGCGGTGAAGGACAGCGAAAAGCGAGTGCAGCCGCAGACTCTTGATGCCGTAGTTGTGGCGCTTAGAGGTATGGAGCGCAATGTAGAAGCGTCGGAGCTTATCTCATCTTTTGTTAAAGCCCCGATTGCCGAGCGGCAACTTAAGCGAGTGAATTTGCAGGAGATTCGGGACACTGAACTTAGAGAGGCATTGGAAGCGCATATGCCGTTGGTGAGAGATGAGCGGCCGCTATCAGAGATTCTCCGGCAATCAATCTTTGGCCTCAGAGGCGCTACATTGCAGCGACTGGGACAAACCTCTCCGGACGAATTCAAAGATGCGCTCAAAACCGTTAAAGGAGCGGTCCATGAGATCCTGAGCGTGCTTCTGCAACAAGACATGATGGCTTGGAACGGGAAACGCATACAGGAAAATGTGCTGGAAGCACTGAGAGAGCTCGCGAAAGAACAAAAAATCTATAAGGCGCGTTTGGCGCGTTATATCGACGGGGCCCCTTTCTGGGAACGAAAGAAGGGCGTTGGCGGAGGAGATCCGAATGCATAAAGATGCTTCCGCCACGTTGAACTACTTACTGCTTGCTGATTCACTTGCCTTTTAAAGGCCGCCTTCCCCTATTTGGGCATAGTAAGCCGCCAACCCTTCCAACGCCGCCGCCCCATCGCCCTTAAACGTCGGCCCGTGCATCAGCGCGATCGTCGTTGGCTTCATCGCGGCCAGCCTTCGTAGCGTCGGCGCGGCCATCGGTGTCGGCGGCATGAAGGGCAGGCGCTCGGCGACCGCGATGGCGGGGGCGACGATGTCGCTTTCGGTGGTGGGGTCGGCGGGGCCGGTCTGGGTGAAGAGGTCGCTGCTGAACAGCGTGCCGGTCGTCTCCTCGTAGATCAGGCCGGCGTCCCAGTTGTGCGGCACGTGCGGCGTGTCGAGCCAGCGCACCCGCTTGCCGCCGAGGTCGAGCACCTCGTTGTCCTGGAGCGCGCGCGGCGGGCGGTCGGCCATGTCGGCGAGCCAGATGTTGCAGCCGGTCAGGCCGTGGGCCGGCGTGGCGTTGGGCGCGGCGGCGAGCCACTGATTGAGTGCGCCGCTTTCGTCGCCCTCGACATGGGAGCAGGTCGTCCAGCGCAGTTTGTCGAGCGGGATCACGGTCTTCACCGCCTCGACGATCAGCGGGAAGAGGCTGCGCTGGCCGTAGTGGAAGAGCAGCGGCTCGTCGGCGTCGATCAGGAACTGGTTGAAGGTGAATCCGGTCGGCCCGACGTTGGGCACGAAGGTCGAGAGCCGGTAGATGCTGGGCGCGATCTCGGCGACGGTGGTTCTCATCGCGGTCTCCTTGAGGGCCGAGCGAAGCTCGGCCCGTTGAGCGACAGGACATTGCCTTGGCAATGTCCGAGAGCGCCGAAGGAAGAGAGGCCACGGTGGCCTCTGACCCCTCCGTCGCGCAAGGCGCGACACCTCCCCCTTTGAAGGGGGAGGAGCATGATTCCTACGGCAGCGGCTGCCAGATCGTGCTGCGGACCTCGCCGAACTCGCGGGGGAGCTTGGTCCAGGTCTCGCCGCCGTCGGTCGAGCGGAAGAGCTGGCCGAGGTTGGAGCAGACGAAGATCAGCTTCGGGTTCGAGGGATGCGTCGCCACCGTCCACGGCGTCGAGTTGAGCTCGCCCGGCAGCTTGGCGTCCTGCCAGTGGGCGCCATGGTCGCTGCTGCGCAGCAGCCGGCCGGTCGAGCCCGGCGGGCCGTTGCCGTTGGTCAGGAACACCGTCGCGTCGCCGTCGGCGCGGGGCACGATGGTGCGGGTGTACTGCCAGGGCGAGTCGAGTTCCTGGAAGGCGAAGGTCTCGCCATTGTCGCGGCTCAGGTTCAGGCCGCGGTTGGTGGTGGCATAGACCAGCTTCGAGCCGTTTCGGATCACGGCCAGGCCGTGAATGTCCTCGGAGTTGATACCCTGGCCCACCTTCTTCCAGGTGCGGCCGCGATCGGTCGAGCGGTGGACGCCGTCGATCTCGACGCCGGCCCACAGCGTGTCCTTGTCCACGGGGTCGAAGATGATCTGCGTGATCCGGGGCTTGCCGACGAAGATGCAGGCGTCGGCGAAGGAGCCCTTCGCCGGGGTGAAGCTCTTGCCGCCGTCGGTCGAGACGAAGATACCGGCGGGCTGGGTGCCGACCACGATCGTGTCGGGATCGTCCGGCGCCTGCGCCATCGCCCAGATGTCGTACTCGTCGAGGACCGAGGGCAGGTGCGTCCATTTCTGGTCGCCCTCGTTCCAGCGGTAGAGGCCAGAATCGGTGCCGGCCAGCACTTCGCCGGGCCGCTTCGGATGCGCCGAGAGCGCCCAGACGCGGGCTTCGAGATAGAGGCCGGATTCGATGTAGGGCCGGATCCAGGTCTCGCCGTCGTCGCGGCTGAACCACACGGACATGCCGGCGGTGCCGACACAGAGCAGGTTGGGCATTCGAGTCCTCCGTTCGGCCCTCATTGGGTGGGGCCGCCGCGTCTGATTAAGGGTCCCTCGCTACGCTCGGGATGACAATGGGGGTTGGATCGGCGCACTGCGTCGACCTGATCAAGATTGTCATCCCGAGCGTGAGCGAGGGACCTTTCCCGATCATTGAAGGCCCCGGCGGCGCCACACGCAAGCCGGCCGTGCCCTTGCCACTCCGCGCGAATTGAACGACAGTCATGGCAACTGCGCCATGGGGTTACAGGCGCGGAACAGGGAGTCATAGATGAAATTCACCGCACTTCTCGGAATGGCGGCGGCGTTCGCCGTCGCGGGCGGCAGCATCGCCGCGGCCCAGACGCCAGCACCGGCGCAGCTCGACACCAAGAAGTTCAACGTGATCGGCACGTGGAACTTCCTCAACATCAACAAGAAGGTCGAACAGCCTTTCTGGAGCGAGCAGCTCGGCGCGGCCTCGGGCGGCAAGCTGACCGGCAACATCAAGTCGATCACCGAGCTCAACCTCAAGGGCACCGAGGTGCTGCGGCTGCTGAAGACCGGCGTCTATGACGTGGCGCATGCGCTGCCGATCTATGTCGACGACGGCGCCGCCATCTTCGAGGGCTCGGACCTGTCGGGCGTGGCGAGCAGCGTGGCCCAGCAGCGCGAGATCCTGAACGCCTGGATGCCCGAGATGCAGAAGGTGATGCGCGACAAGTTCGGCTCGATGATCGTGTCGACCTTCGCCTTCCCGCAGCAGGTGTTCTTCTGCCGGGACGAGATTTCCAGCCTGGCCGACATCAAGGGCAAGAAGGTGCGCGTGCAGGGCGTCTCCCAGTCCGACCTGGTCAAGGCGCTGGGCGGCTCCGCGGTCACCATCCCGTTCGGCGAGGTCGTGCCGGCGCTCGAGAAGGGTGTCGTCGACTGCGGCATCACCGGCACGCTGCCGGGTTACCAGGCGAAGTGGCCGGAAGTGGTGAAGACCGTCGTCGACGTGTCGCTGGGCTACACGGCGGGCTTCGTGTCGGTGAACCTGGCCAGCTGGAACAAGCTCTCGAAGCCGACCCAGGAATTCATGACGGGCCAGTTCAAGAAGCTCGAAGAGGCGGCCTGGGCCAGCGTCGAGGCCGACACCAAGGAAGGCATCGCCTGCGACACCGGCAACGGGCCGTGCTCGGTCGGACCGCCGGCCAAGCTGAAGCTGGTGATGCCGACGGACGCCGACCGCGCCCTGGTCAAGAAGGCGCTGAACGACGTCGTGCTGCCCGAATGGGCCAAGCGCTGCGGCGCGGAGTGCGCGGCCAAGTGGACCGAGATGGTCGGCAAGCGCTACGGCCTCGTCGCGAAGGCGAACTGAACGGCAGCGGGGCCCGGCCCCGCCGCTAAACTGGCTCGGGAAGTACACATGGAACGTCTGTGGCGCGGCGCTTCGGCCGCCGCTCTCTGGGGCGCGTGGGCCGGTGGCGCCATGATCCTCCTGGCGGCGGTCGTGGTGACGGTGGAGGTGATCAGCCGCAAGCTGCTCGCCTTCGCTTTCTCCGGCTCCGACGAGATCGCCGCTTATCTCTTCGCGGTGGGCACCTCTTGGTCGCTGGCGCACGTCCTGGTGACGCGCGGCCATGTCCGCATCGACGTGCTCTATGGCCAGCTCGGGCCGCGGGTCCGGGCGGCCTTCGACCTGGTGGCGATCGTGGGTCTCGCGATCCTCGTCCTGGCCATCGTGGATCGCGCCGGGGAGATCTTCCTCGACAACCTGACCGGCGGAAACCGCTCCAATACGCCGCTGCGCATCCCGCTCGCCTGGCCGCAGGCGCCGTGGTTCGCGGGCTTCGTCCTGTTCCTGATCGTCACCGTGCTGGCCTTCCTGCGCAGCCTGCTGGCGCTGCTGCGCGGCGACCATGCGATGGTCTCCGCGACGATCGGCGTGCCGTCGCAGGACGAGGAAGTGAAGGGCGAGCTGGGCTCGCTGGGAATCGGGACCGCGTCCGAGGCGTCGGCGAACAAGGCGGCGAAGAGGTAGACATGCTCGGCACAGCCCTTCTTCTCCTCGTCGCCCTGCTGGCCGTCAGCGTGCCGGTCGCCGCCGTCATGGGCGTCCTCGGACTGGCGCTCAACCAGTTCTTCTCGTCCATCCCGCTCTACCTCGCGATGGGCGACATCGTGTGGAACGCCAGCTCCGAATACATCCTGATCGCGATCCCGATGTTCGTGATGCTGGGCGAGATCCTGCTGCGCTCGGGCATCGCCCATCGCGTCTATGCCGCGATCGCGACCTGGCTCTCGTGGCTGCCGGGCGGGCTGATGCATGCCAACATCGGCACCTGCGCGATGTTCGCCGCCACCTCGGGCTCGAGCGTCGCCACCGCCGCCACGGTCGGCGTCGTGGCCCTGCCGCAGGTGAAGATCCGCGGCTACGACGAGCCGCTGTTCCTCGGCACGCTGGCGGCCGGCGGCACGCTGGGCATCCTCATTCCGCCGTCGATCAACTTCATCCTCTACGGGCTGCTGACCCAGACCTCGGTGCCGCGGCTCTATCTGGCGGGCATGATCCCCGGCCTGCTGCTCACCGCCTTCTTCATGGCCATCGTGCTGATCTACTGCCTGGTCTCGCCCGCCAAGGGCGGAACGCCGGTGGAGAGCAGCTGGCGCGACCGGCTACGCAGCCTGAAAGACCTCGTGGCCCCGCTGTTCATCTTCGGCGTCGTCGTCGGCTCGATCTATGCCGGCTGGGCGACGCCCACGGAAGCGGCCTCCATGGGCGTCTTCGCGGCGCTGGTGCTGGCTGCCTGGGAGCGCGCGCTCTCCTGGCCGATGATGAAGGCGGTGTTCGAGGGCACGATGCGCACGACGGCGATGATCATGCTGATCATCATCGCCGCGCAGTTCCTGAACTTCGTGCTGGCCAACATCGGCGTCACCGACGGCGTGGCCAAGGCGATCGAGGCGCTCGGGCTGGGCAAGGTCGGCACCATGCTGCTGCTGATCGTGTTCTACCTGATCCTCGGCTGCTTCATGGAAACGATCTCCATGATGATCCTCACGACGCCGTTCGTGTTCCCGATCGTGGTCGGGCTGGGCTGGGATCCGATCTGGTGGGGGATCGTGCTGACGATCCTGATCGAGGCGGCGCTGGTGACCCCGCCGGTCGGCCTCAACCTCTACGTCGTGCAGAGCCTGCGAACGACGGGCGCCATCGCCGACGTGATCCGCGGTGCCCTGCCGTTCGTGGTGGCGATGCTGGTATTGATCCTGCTGCTGATGGCCTTCCCGGACATTGCGCTCGGCCTGCCGCGCTGGGTGATGGGCGGCAGTTAGGCCGGGAGGGGCCGCGCTCAGGGCGCGCGGCCGGGCGGGCACTGGATGTTGAAGCCGGCGAAGACCTGGAAGCTGGGCTGTCCGGGGCCGCTCTGAACCACCGAGTATTGCGGCTCGAGATAGAGGTTCAGCACGTTGCCGTCCTCCAGGCGCTTGACCCGGCCGAGCCCCAGTCCGACCGGCACGACCGCCCGCTGGCGACCGAAATCGATCGTCGTGATGCCGCTCGACCGAACGTAGAAGCCGTCGCTGAGATTGTAGAACAGGAAGGGCTGGACGGTGAGCGAGCGCGCGCTGCCGTCGAAGGCCTGCTGGTAGGCGACCAGCGCCGCCGCGAGGCCCCAGTCGTAGGGCGCGCTCACGACGCCCTGCACACCTGCCTGCCATTTGCGTTCGCCCAGCGCCGGGCTGGTGGCGGTCGGCAGGATCAGGAGCGGCCCGATCCCCAGCTTGGCGTTGGCGAGCTGGAAGAGCGGCACGTCGAACAAGGTGAGATCGCCCAGGCCGCTCTCGGTGCCGGCCGGTCCCCACACCGTCGTGCCGGTGGCGAGCGAGGCGCGCATGAGCTGCGGCCAGCCGAACGTGTCGTGCGGGAGGATGCCGCGCAGGAAGGGCTGGTCAGCGCCGCTGCCCGGCTGGCCGCTCATCACCGGCTGCAGGTAGTTCTGCATCTGGATGGCCGGAATGTCGGTCAGCGGATTGTTGGCGACGTTCTGCTGCGCCGCAGCCGGCGACAGCGCCATCCCCAGCAGGACCGCGGCACTCCCTGCACCACGCATGGCCCGCGCGCGGCGGGTCATCGGACGCTCGTCATTTCGCGAGGACGCGGAGCAGTACCTCGTTGAAGGCATCGGCCGCCTCGTAGGCCACCCAGTGGCCGGCGCCGGGGATGACGTTCATCTCGAAGTCGGGCTGCAGGGCCTTGAAGAGATCGATGCGCTCCTGGATGTGCGGATAGGTCGTCGAATCGAATTCGCCCCAGATGCCGGTGAGCGGCGTCTTCACCCGCGGCAGCACTTCGCTGAGCTTGAAGGCCTGGCCCATGATGCGGCTGCGGGTCTTGGCGCGCGTGGTGTTGAGGATCTGCATGTGGACCGCGATGCCGTCGACGTTCTTCGGATCGTGCAGCATCAGGATCTCGAGATTGCGCCGCGCCTCGGCGGCCAGCGTCTCGGGCGGCATCTCGGCCAGCAGCTTGTGCAGCTTCGGACCGGGCTTGCGCGTGGCCTTGAGGCCGCCGGCGCCGACCAGCGCGATGCGCTCGATGCGGTCCTCGAACAGGGTCGCGATGTGGCCGGAGACCATGCCGCCGAAGGAGAAGCCCGCGATCGAGAACGGCTTATCCTTGGGCAGCAGCTCCTGCATCGCGGCCTCGACGCAATGCGTCACCGACCAGATGTCGTTCACGTCGTCGGGCGGGTCGCTGTCGCCGAGACCGGGAAGATCGGCGGCGTAGACGCTGAAATGGGCGCTGAGCGGCAGGACGTTGCGGATCCAGTGGATCCACGAACCCGAGCCGCCATGGAACAGCAGCAGGATCGGCTTTCCGGGCGCGGCGCCGAAGACGTGCCACATCATCCGGCCGGTGCCGCCGGCGCTGCGGGGCCCCATCGGCACGCGCACGATCTGCGACTGGTTGGCGACCTCTTCGATGTGTTCTGCGGCGGTGCGGCCGTCGGCCATGCGGGGGACGGCGGAGAAATCCAGACTCATGCCTTGATCGCACCCAGCAGACGTTCGACGAATTCCGGCGCCTTCTTGCGGTCGATCCAGCGCAGCACCGTGACGAGGTCGTTGTCGGGATCGATCCAGACGATGTGGCTGCCCCAGCCCAGCGCGAAGTAGCTGCGCTCCGAGGCGGCGGCGAACTGGCGCCGGTCGGTGTTGAGCCACCACATCAGCCCGTAGAAGGGCGCGACGGGGCAGGGCTTCACCAGTTCGTCGGTCCAGCCCCGGGGCAGGATCTGCTTGCCCTCCCAGACGCCGCCCTGCGCGACGAGCCTTCCCATCAGCGAGAGGTCGCGCGCCGAGATCACGATGCCGCCACCCCAATGGCCGCCGCCCGGCACCGACAGCATCGGCTTGCCGTCGATCGTGTCGAAGGAATTGCGGTAGCCGTCCCACTTCCAGGTCTGCGAGCCGCCGATCGGATCCATGATGCGTCGCTTCAGCACCTGCGGCAGCGGCTCCTTGAACACCTGCAGCAGCGAGCGCGACAGCCGGTTCACCCTCACGTCGTTGTATTCGTAGAAGCTGCCCGGCTTCTTCATCGCGCGCCGCGTGCCCTTGGGCGCATCGGCCACGGCGACGCCGACCACGCGATTGTGATCGATGCGGTCTTCCTTGCCGAAGACGCTGCCCGACCATTCGCTGGTCTGCGTCAGCAGGTGGCGCCAGGTGATGTCGCGGTTCTGCTCGCTCGTGAACCCGTCGTCGAGCGCATAGGCCGCGACCTTGTCGTCGAGGCTTTTGATCAGCCCGTCGCCCAGCGCCAGGCCGGCGAGGAGGGCCAGGTAGCTCTTGGCGACGCTGAAGGTCATGTCGGCGCGGTCGACATCGCCCCATTCGGCGAGCTTCTGGCCGCCGCGATAGACGATACCCGAGGGACCGCCGCGCGGCGTCACCGGGCCCAGCACCTCGTTGTCGGGCGCCTTCTCCCCGGAATCGTAGGTCATCACGAACTGCCCGTCGGGCATGTACATGCTGGCCGGCCACTTGGATTCGGCGGCCAGGGCGAAGGAGATGGCGTCGTTCAGGTCGTTCATGCCCGCAATCAACATTGGAGCCCGTCCGGGAGCAAGCGTAGAAAGTGCATCATGGCCACCGCAAATCCGCTCCCCGCCTCGATCACCATCCGCCGTCCCGACGACTGGCACGTCCACCTGCGCGACGGCGTCATGCTGGCGGCCTGCGCCGTACACACCGCCCGCCAGTTCGGCCGCGCCATCATCATGCCGAACCTCGTCCCGCCGGTGACGAAGGTGGCCGAGGCCAGCGCCTATCGCGAGCGCATCCGCGCCGCGGTGCCGGCGGCGCTGAACTTCGAGCCGCTGATGACCTGCTACCTGACCGACGGCGCCGACCCGGCCGAGCTGACGCGCGGCAAGGAAGAAGGCGTCTGGGTCGCGGCCAAGCTCTACCCGGCGCATGCCACCACCAACTCCGCGCACGGCGTGACCTCGATGGATCGCGTCGCGAAAGGGCTGGAGGCGATGGAGAAGGCCGGCATGCCGCTGCTGGTCCATGGCGAGGTGACCGATCCCGAGGTCGACATCTTCGACCGCGAGGCGGTGTTCCTCGACAAGGTGCTGGCGCCGCTGCTCAAGCGCCACCAGGGCCTCAAGATCGTACTGGAGCACATCACGACCCGCGAGGGCGTGGCCTTCGTCGAAGCCAATCCGGGCCGCATGGGCGGCACGATCACGCCGCATCACCTCAGCTACAACCGCAATGCGCTGTTCAAGGGCGGCATCCGTCCGCACTTCTATTGCCTGCCGATCGCCAAGCGAGAGGAGCATCGTCTCGCTCTGCGAAGGGCGGCGACCTCCGGCGGCACGCAGTTCTTCCTCGGGACCGACACCGCTCCGCACACGACCGACACCAAGGAATGCGCCTGCGGCTGCGCCGGCGTCTTCAACGCCCCGGTCGCGATGCAGGTCTATACGCAGGTCTTCGCCGAGGAGGGCGCGCTGGCCCATCTCGAAGCCTTTGCCTCGCTGAACGGCCCGCGCTTCTACGGCCTGCCGGTCAACGAGGAGACGGTCACGCTGCACGCCCGGCCGCTCGACATCCCCGACCGCGTGGCGGTTCCGGGCGGCGGAAAAGACATCACCGTCTTCCGCCCCGACACGCCGGTCGACTGGTCGTTCTAGGATCGCTGGTCTATCGTAGCGGCATGAGCAAACGAGGCATTCCCGAAGGCGCCGTCGTCCGCGGCACCGACAAAGGCTACGACGATCCTCCCAAGGCCCCCCTGAAGCCCGGCAGCGAGCGGCCGGTCGAGCAGATCGAGAAGGTCTATCCGTACATGCGGCCGCGCGATGCGGCGACGCTGATCCTGGTGCGGATGAAGGGCAACACGCCGGAGGTGCTGATGGGCTGCCGCGCCGCCGCCCATGCCTTCATGCCCAACCGCTATGTGTTCCCCGGCGGCAAGGTCGACCCCGACGATGCGCGCGTTCCCGTCGCGACCTCGCTCGATCCCTTCGTCAACGAGCGACTGATGCGTGCGGCCTCGGCGCAACGCGCGCGGGCGCTGGCCGTGGCGGCGGTGCGCGAGACCTTCGAGGAAAGCGGCCTGATGCTGGGCAAGCCCCTCCAGGGGGGCGCGCCCAAGAAAGACTATGGCGAGCACTGGCAGGGCTTCCTCGACAAGGGCATGGCGCCGGCGCTCGACTGCCTCGACCTGATCGCGCGCGCGGTGACGCCACCGGGGCGGCCGCGCCGCTTCAACGCGCGCTTCTTCATGGCGCGGGCCGAGGATGCGACAGGCGAGATCCGGCATTCGAGCGAGATGGGTGACATCCGCTGGGTGCAGCTCGACGAGGCGCGCGAGCTGCCGCTGCCGACCATCACCGGGTTGATCCTGGGCGAGATCGGACGGCTGGTGAAGGAACCGCCCAACCGCAAGGAGCAGCGCAAGATTCCGCTCTTCACCACGGTGCATCGCAAGCACCTGATGATCGAGGAATAAGATCGTGGCGGAGCGTGCGGACGACGCCCCGCCGCCCGCCGCTCCCCGGCGCACCGCCGCCATGTCCGTCCTGCCGCGCGGCGGCGTGCGCCTGCGCACGCTGGTCCTCATCCGCTGGGGGGCCGTCGCAGGGCAGGCCTTCACCGTTGCGGTGGTGCATTGGGGACTTGGCTTCGGCATGCCGGTCCTGGCGGTCGGCGGCACGATCGCCCTTTCGGCGCTGCTCAATCTCACCGTCAGCATCGGTCGTCCCGGCTCGGCGCGAATCTACGACCGCGAGGCCGCGGTCTTCCTGGCCTTCGATATCCTGCAGCTCGCCGTGCTGCTCTACCTCACCGGCGGCCTGATCAATCCCTTCTCGCTGCTGCTGCTCGCGCCGGTCGCGATCGGCGCAACCATCCTGTCGCTGGCGAGCAACGTGGCGCTCACGCTGCTCACGATCGCGAGCATCGCGCTGCTGGGCCTGTTCTATCAGCCGCTGCCGTGGAAGGGGCCGCCGCCCAACCTGCCCGACATCTATCAGGCGGGCGTGTGGGCCGGCCTGTCGCTTACGACCCTGCTGATCACCCTCTACGGTTGGCGGCTGGCCGAGGAGCAGCGGCAGATGGCCGATGCGCTGGCGGCTGCCCAGGCGGCGCTGGCGCGCGAGCAACAGCTCTCGGCGCTGGGCGCCCTCGCGGCGGCTGCCGCCCACGAACTGGGCTCGCCGCTGTCGACCATTGCGGTCGTCACGAAGGAGATGCAGCGCGAGATCGAGTTCGACGATCCGTTGCGCGAGGACGTCGAATTGCTGGCCGCCGAATCGGAGCGCTGCCGCTCGATCCTGGCGCGCCTGTCGATGGACCCGGCCGGCGACGTCTCGGACTCCTACACGCTGGTGCCGCTGCCGGCCCTGATCGAGGCCGCCGCACAGAACTACGCCCGCGAGGAGATCGAGATCGCTTTCGTGTCGGGGCCTTTCGGCGAGGGGGTGCCAAAGACCGCACCGATCCAGCTGCGCAGCCCCGAGATCATGCAGGGTATCGGAAACATCGTGCAGAACGCCGTTTCCTTCGCCCGCAAGGAGGTGCGCGTTGCCACCCGCTGGACGCGGGACTGGTCGGAAGTCGAGGTCGTGGACGACGGGCCGGGCTTCTCCGAGGCCCTGCTCGACGAGTTGGGGACACCGTTCATTTCGACCCGGCAGGGCCAGGAAGGCCATATGGGCCTGGGCGTCTTCATCGCCAAGACACTGCTGGAGCGCACCGGGGCCAACGTGACCTTCGGCAATCGCAGCGACACGGATGGCGGGGCGGCCGTCTCGGTGCGCTGGCCAAATCCGGTCTTCAAGGCTACATAGCGGCCGATGTCGAAGGAATCGCCATGACCCAGGACAGCGGCGCCAATCGCCCTGTGTCCCCTGTCATCGCCGGTGCGACGAGCAACAAGGACCGTACCTTGCTCATCGCCGACGACGATGCAGCTTTCCGCAACCGGATCGCGCGTGCGCTCGAGCAACGCGGGTTCATCGTGACCGCGGTCGGCTCGGTGGCCGAGGCGCTGGCGCAAACCGCCCGCCCACCGGCCTTCGCCGTGCTCGACCTCCGGCTGGCCGACGGCAACGGCCTGGAGCTGGTCGGCCCGCTGCGCCAGGCCCGCCCCGACATTCGCATCGTCGTCCTGACCGGCTACGGCAACATCGCGACCGCCGTCGCCGCCGTGAAGGAAGGCGCCGTCGACTATCTCGCCAAGCCGGCCGACGCCGACGCCATCGAGCAGGCGCTGACGGCCCACGGCCGCAAGCTGCCGCCGCCGCCCAGCAATCCGATGTCGGCCGACCGCGTCCGGTGGGAGCATATCCAGCGCGTGTTCGAACAGTGCGACCGCAACGTCTCCGAGACCGCGCGCCGCCTCAACATGCACCGCCGCACCCTGCAGCGCATCCTCGGCAAGCACGCCCCGCGCGAGCACTGAGGCTTCTGTCCCGCGTTAACCACCCACCTCATCCTGAGGAGGCCGCAAAGCGGCCGTCTCGAAGGATGGGCAACGACGTGGTGCGCGTTCCCACCCTTCGAGACGCGGTCCTGCGGACCGCTCCTCAGGATGAGGTTGTTTGTGGAATGACCACTAGGCCCGCCGGTTCGCGGCGTTCCAGTACTGCTCCAGATTCGAGATCAGCGCCGGGCTGAAGTGGCAGTAGGCCTGCTCGCGCGCATAGAGCGCGGCGTAGCGGCGGAACGTGTCGAGTGGCTCGACCCCGAGGCGCAGGGCGCGGCGATTGCCGATGGCGCCGACCGCGCCCGATCCGGTGAGGCGATCGATCACGCGGGTGATGGTGGCGTCGATCTCGCCGGGTTCCACGACTTCGTCGCAGATCATGCGGCCGACCTCCGAATCGCACTCGATGCGGCGCTCGTACATGATCGCCTGGCGCGCGAGACGGTCGCCGACGAAGCGTGACAGGCGCAGGTTAGCCATCGCCGGGATGATGCCTTCCTTGCGCGCCGGCAGGGTCATGTAGGCGTCGCGACCGGCGATGTTGAAGTCGGTCGCGAGCAGGATCTGGCAGCCGCCGCCGATGGCGAAGGTGTCGACGGCCGAGATCCAGAGCTTCTCGATCGAATCGCCCGCGACCTCGTCGGGCAGGACGTCCGGTCGCGCGAGGCCGCGGAACATCTTGTTCACGAAGCCCATGTCGCGGATCAGGAACCACAGGAACGGGATCTTGCCGTAGTAGAGGTGCGTGAGGTTGATGCCGGCATTGTAGACGCGGCGGCCGGCATACTTGCCTTCCGGCACCACGTCTCCACGCAGAACCGCGACCTCGCTCTGCCGGTCGAGGATGCAGACATCGGCGCCGACTTCGGTGGCGGCCTGGGTCGCATTATCCTCCGAATTGAGGAAGCGCCGGTTGGACAGGAGCAGTACCGCCGCCTTGCCCTGGCGCTCGACCCGCGCGTAGCCCAGGTCGAGCGTTCCGTCGCGCTGGAACTTCGCGAGAGCGTCAGCGGACTCTTCACGCGGCAGCAGCATGGCGTGGCAGAGATGCAGGCCGCAGTCTGGATCGGCGAGGAACTGGTTGCAGAGAATGCCCTGGTCGATCTCGACGCCGTCCTTCTCGGACTGACGCAACTCAGCCTCGGTCGCGACCTGCGCTGGCGTCGGCGCGAGACCCGGCACGAGGGCGGCCGCGTCATAGACCAGCCGCTCGATCCTCACGAACTTGGCGCGGTTGTCTGTCAGCTTGTCGTAAAGCGCGCGGGCATGGCGGCGCAGAAAGGCGAAGCGAGCCTCGCGCGCGGCCTGCTTCAGGGACTCGGCCGCGTCATAGGTCGCAGCGTCACGGTTCGGCTTGGCGGGCAATCGCGCGAGGCGCTCGGCGACCTCGCGCCAGTAGCCTGAGAAGGCGGCGACGTCGGCCGCGAAGTCGCCGCTGGCCGCGACCGGCACCGGTGCCACATCCATTTCGACGTTCCTGCCCGCAGTTTTTGTCGCGACGCGCATGCTGCGACACATGCCGATCGCGTACCGCAAACTTAGAGAGAGCGCCGGGACCCGACAACCCCGCCGCTGCCGTCGATCACACGATCAGGATGCTCGACTGCGAAAGGGCAAGGCCGGGGGACAGGATGGCGAATGTCGATGCGCCACCGGCACCCGTACCGTCGGCGTCGAATTGCAGGGCGCCCGTTGCGTTGTTGTAGATGATGCGATCGTCGGCATCCAGGGCGGCACTGCCGATCCGGAATGCGCCCGACGTCAGCTTGCCGGGCGCGAGGCCAACGAAGATGTCGTTCTCGAGCACGACGAGATCGCTGCCAACCGTGAAATCGAGGATGGTGTCGACGTTGCCGGGTCCGAAGGCGGTGTCGAACACGAACCTGTCCCGGCCGACGTCGCCCGACAGGGTATCCGAGCCAAGCCGGCCGTAGATCATGTCGTTGTTGATGGAACCGGTGATGATGTTCGCCACATCGTTGCCGATGCCGGTCAGGGAGCGAAGCCCCTCGAGCGACAGGTTTTCGACGTTGGCAGGCAGGGTGTAGCTGGCGGTCGTGCGCACCGTGTCGATCCCGGCTCCCGCCGCCTCGACGATCGTATCGCTGGCCTTGTCGACAAGGTACGTATCGTTGCCGCCGCCGCCGGCCATGAAATCGCCACCGGTGCCGCCGTCCAGCAAATCGGCTCCGGCCGTGCCGATGAGCGAATCCGCGAGCTTCGTCCCGATCAGTTGCACTTCGTCGATGTCCACGATGATCTTGCCGGAAAGATCGAGCGTCCCGCTGATCTTCATTTGAACGGAGAGAACATGCTGACCGTCGCCGCCGCGCGGCGCGGCCACGCCTGGTTCGAGCATGTTGCCGACGAACGTGCCGATCCCGGCAATCTGGGCCTGTGTGAAGGTTGCCATGCCATCGACTGCGGCGTCGAAGTACACCTGCTCGATGCTCAACAGCCTGGCGTTCCAGAAGTCGGTGATGCCGCTGATGAACAGGGTGTCGGTTCCGTCGTCGCCGGCCACTCTCTCGCCCATCGGGACGGCTTCGTAGCGGAAGATGAATGTGTCATCTCCATCCTCGCCGAGCAGCACGTCGATACCCTCGCCCCCTTCGAGAATGTCGTTGCCGGTGCCGCCGAACTGGACATCGTCGCCGCCTCCCCCGAACAGCAGGTCGTCACCGTTGGCGCCGACCAATCGATCCCCGCCGCCGGGCACGAAGGTGAATCGGCGCTCGCCATACAGGGAGTCGTTGCCATCCCGGCCGCGCAGCGTGTCGTCGCCGATACCCCCGAAGATCGCGTTGTCACGGGCGTCTCCCGACACGGTCTCCGACACCACGTCCTGCGCGTAAACGGAAAAGTAGAGCGGGCCGGTGACAATGCCGTTGCGGGTCGAGGTCACGGCGCCAGTGACGGCGCCCAACTCGCCCTCTGCATCGAACATGAGGCGATCGCGGACGACGATCTGCCGCAGGGCGTTCATGCCGAAGGCGCCCCCGCCGTCGTCCACCAGGGTCAGCGTATTGATGTCGAGGAGATCCTGATCGACCGCCGTCAACGAGCCGACGACGTCCCCATTGCCGGGATTCTCGAACAGGAAGGCCGTGGATGACCCGGTCGACGCAAAGGCGACGTCGGTTGGAAGGTCGTTGGCATCGGCGACCGCGAACGTCACGACGCGCTCAACGGCATTGCCGGCCGAGTCGGTGGCCTGCACGGTCAGGCTTTCGATCGGACTCGTCTCGAAGTCGAGGACCGTGCCGTCGAGATACAGTCCGGTGCCCACGACCGAAAAGCGGCCGATATTGTCCACGACCACGAACGTAGGGGGCGAGGGCGAATCGGGATCGACGACCGACAGCGTGCCGATCAGCGTGCCGGCTCCGGCGCTCTCGGACAGCGGCGCACCGGCCGGCGACAGGGAGATCGACTGAGGGGCGATGTTGGACGTAACACCGCTCAAGATCCGGTACTCCATCGCCCCGTTGCGCGAGACGACGATCAGGTCGCCGTCCGGCTGCTGGGTGATCCGCGGATGATCGCCGATGGCGATCGCTGTTGGCGACATCGTCAGGCTGCCGTCGTGGCCGAAAGCGGCGAGATAGACCGTGCCGACGAAGGCCTGGCCCGATACCCACGTCAACGCGAACCCGCCGTCGATCAGGCTGATCGCGTCGAAGCTGTGGTGGTAACCGGGACCGATGAGGCTCAAGGTCGGCGTGACGGCATTACCAAGGGGATCGAAGACGCGTCCGCGCGTCGTGCCGTTCGGCCCGTCGATCCAGGTCACGATGAAGTTGCCGGTGCCCAGCGCGGCGACTTCTACTTCGTATTGCTGACCCGTGGCGACGGCAACGGGAATTGCGATGCTGCCGCCACCCGGTGCGTCGAGCACCTGAGCGTAGATATCGTAATTGAAATTGAAGTTGAAGCCAGGCCCCAGTGCTTCGCGCTGCTGCCAGGCAAGTACATGGCCGCCACCGGAGAGCGGAGCGAGCTTCACATGGTCGTCGGTTGTGGGGCCGAACCCAAGCGCCTGCTCTGTGTCGTAGACGATGGTCGCTTGCGGTTCGCCCTGCGCGATGGAGCCGACCTCCTCGTTGTACGTGGTGTAGCGCTCTTGGAGGATGTCCCAGAAGCCGTGATAGTGGCTGAGGGCGGCGACCCAGTTTCCGTCGGCGTCGATCGCCAAATCGTCGAGCAGTGTCTGGGTATGGTCCCGTGTGTAGATGAAGAAATCCGAGGAGACGGCAGGCGGCGCTCCTGCCTGCGGAGTGACGATTCGGCCGGCTATCGCCCGATAGGGTGGAAGCTCCGGCACCTCGCCGATGAAGTGGATCGGATCGTCGGATGGCGTGCGCCACATTGTCTCGTAGGCCAGCAGGAAAGTCCCGTCCTCCAGCGCAACGACCTGGGGCCGCAATTGGTCCTGGGGCGTGACGCCGCCGAGGCTGTGCACCCTGAACTCGGAACCGAGGGCGGATCCGTCGGCCGCGAACAGGCGGGCACTGATCTGCCAGCCATTGGCCAGATAGGCAGTCAGGTCGGTGCCCGGCACCGGCGGGGGATTGCCATCGGGCTGCAGTGTTTTTTCGGTGTCGTTCATCCATGTAATGAGGAAGCGGCCATCCGCCATGACAGCGACCGTGGGCAGGCTGTGATAGCCCGGCAGGGCAGAATCTGACACGAAGCCGGAGCCAACGATGACGGCCATGGACGCCTCCTCACGGATCCGGGACTGTCGGACCGCCGTTGGAACGGTAGGCACGCCGGGAAGTGGTCGCTACCTACGATCGTAGGAGGAAGAGCTGCCGGTTGCGATCAATCCGGAGAATTCCATGATCGTTGATCACAAAACCGAGACTTTGGACCAGCCTGCCTTCTGTTAGTCTCGAAGCGCGGGGCGAACTGGGGGCGGGTATGAGGGAAGAAGAGGCTTTCTCGGAAGCCATCGGGGCGCTCTACGACTGTATCCTTGACCCTGGAAAATGGACGAACGCGCTCGGGCAACTCTCGCGGTACGTGGGCGGATCGAGCGCGCTCCTGTTCCACCAGGATCATCGGTCCGGCACCGGAGGTTTCCTCCAGTCTTACAATGCCGATCCGGGCTGGACGCGGCTCTACTTCGAAAAATACGTGCAGCTCAATCCCGTGCTGCCGCTCACCGCCTTCATGGATGTCGGTTCGTCGACCTCGCTGTCGCGCGTGATGGACATGGAGGAGTATCGCGGGACGCGCTTTTATGCGGAGTGGGCGGCGCCGCAGCGTTTTCACGATGTGGTCGTGACGGTCCTCGCCAAGAGTGCGTCGGCGATGGGGATGTTCGGCGTGACGCGGCTCGAAGACGAGGGCCTTGCGGGCGAGAGCGAGATTCGGCGCATGGAACTCGTCTCGCCGCACATACGGCGTGCCGTGACCATCGCCCGTCTGTTCGACGGCGTGCGCGCGCAGGACGCGGCGCTGACCGCGACCTTCGATGCGATGTCCGATGCGGTGTGGCTGCTCGATGCGGCGGGCGTCGTGCTGTTCGCCAACGCGGCGTCGCGGGTCCTGACCGAGGATAACGGACCGGCTACCAAGGCCGGCGAGCGCTTCGCCTTTCGTGACAGTGTCGCTGCGGAAAGCCTGAACGCCGCCCTGCGCGGCATTGGCAACGGAGGCCCGGTCGGCGAATTCCCCGTCTCGACACCCGACGGCCGACCCTTCATCGCCTATCTCGTGTCGCTCGCCCCGAAGGGGCGCCTGGCCCCGGTGTCAGGGGCCGCGTGCGCCCTGTTCATGCGCCCGGTGGTCGCCGACGAAATGCCGCCGATGCAAGCTCTTGCGCAGCTCTATGGCCTGACGCCGCGAGAATTCCAGGTCCTCACCGGCCTGCTGCAGTTCGGCGGCGTGCCGGAGGTGGCGCGCAATTTCGGATTGTCGGCAACCACCGTGCGCTCGCACCTCCAAAGCATTTTCGACAAGACCGGCGTGCGCAGCCAGAGCGACCTCGCACGGCTGACCGCGTCGAGCCTTCCGCCGGTCGTCTCGCGCTGACGCAGCCTTCGGTCACGACCGCGAGCAGACAAGCGGGCCGGTTCGCCGGTTGCCACGGAGACCGCTAGTGCCGGCTCACGTCGCCAGCCTTGAAAGTAGATGGAGCGGGCGACGGGATTCGAACCCGCGACCTACGGCTTGGGAAGCCGACGCTCTACCCCTGAGCTACACCCGCATTGATCCTATTCTAGCGCGCGGTTGCGCCCGAGGTCCAATCGTGTATCTCAGGCAGATGCTCGATGAAATCCTCACTCCCGAAGAGCGCGCCGTCGTGGCGCGCGCCCGCGCCTTTGCCGAGGAGCATGTCGCGCCGAATGCCGCGCGCTGGGAATGGGAGCGCCGCTATCCGCTCGAAGCCATCAAGGCGGCCTGCGCCATCGGTCTCAATACGATCGAGCTGGCAAAGAAGCATGGCGGGCAGGGCCTGTCCTTTTCCTGCAAGCTGCGCGCCTTCGAGGAGATCGCGAAGCAAGACTTCGCTTTCGCCTTCGCCCTGATCAACCATCACAATGCCTGCACGCGCTTCGCCCGCGACGGCCAGCCTGCCCATGTGGCGCGCCTGCTGCCGCGCATGTTGCCAGGCGACCTGATCGGCTGCGCCGGTCTCAGCGAGCCCGGTGTCGGCAGCGACTTCGGCGGCCTCGAGATGGAAGCCGTTCGCGTCGAAGGCGGCTGGAAGGTGAACGGCGCCAAGGCGTGGATCACCAACGCCGCCGTCGCGGGCCTTTCCGTGGCCTATGCGCAGACCGACCGGTCGCAGGGCTATCGCGGCATCATCTGTCTCGCGATCGAAGCGGAGCGGCCCGGGTTCCATCGCGATCCGCCGTTCCAGCTCCATGGTGGCCACGCGATCGGCGTCGGCGGCTTCCGGCTGGTCGACTATTTCGCGCCCGACGAGGCGGTGCTGCATCCGCCCGGCAAGGCCTTCAAGGCGGCGCTCGCCGGCATCAACGGCGCCCGCGCCTATGTCGCGGCCATGTGCTGCGGCATGCTGCAGGCCTCACTCGAGACGGCGGTGCGCTACACGCAGCAGCGCCAGACCTTCGGCCAGCCGGTGATCGAACATCAGGGTGTGCGCTGGAAGCTGGTCGACGCGGCGACCGATCTCGAAGCCGCGCGCCTGCTCACCTATCGTGCCGCGCGCCTGATCGACGAAGGCGCCGACGCGGTGATGCCGGCCGCCTACGCCAAGAAGTTCGCGACCGACATGGCCGTGCAGCGCATCGCCGACTGCATCCAGGCGATGGGCGCCAACGGCCTGCGCGCCGACTATCCGCTGGCCCGCCATCTCGCGGGCGCCAAGATCGCGGCCTATACGGACGGCTCGATCGAGATGATGAACGAGCGCATCGGCGCGGGCCTCGCCTCGGTGTTCGGCGCGCCGTCCTAGGCGTTGTGGGCGCGCTTCAGCGCCCGGTCCAGATCGTCGAACAGATCGCTGCTCTCCTCGACGCCGACGGAGAGGCGCAGCAGGTCGGGTGGGCAGGGCGTGCCCGGTCCTTCGATGCTGGCGCGATGCTCGATCAGGCTCTCGACGCCGCCCAGCGACGTGGCGCGTTTCCACAGGCCGACGCGCGCCGCCGTCGCGATGGCGGCGCGCTCGCCGCCCTTCACGCGCACCGAGAGCATGCCGCCGAAGCCGCCCGTCATCTGCCGTGCCGCCGTCGCGTGGCCGGCAAAGGTGGGCAGGCCGGGATAGAGGACCTGTTCGATCATGGGATGCTCGGCGAACTTCTCGGCGAGGCTCTGGGCCGACTTGCAGGCCCAGGCGACGCGCGGGAACAGCGTGCGCATGCCGCGCATCAGCAGCCACGCCTCGGTCTGGCCGAGGATGGTGCCGAGCTGCGAGCGGATGGTGCGCAGCTTCGCCCAGTAGGCGTCGTCGCGTGCGCCGGTCAGCGCGCCGGCGATGATGTCGGAATGGCCGTTGAGGTACTTGGTGGCCGAGTGCATCACGATGTCGGCGCCATGCTCGATAGGCCGGGTCAGCACCGGCGTGGCCACCGTGGAGTCGACGCCCAGCAGCGCGCCGGCCTTGTGGGCGATGGCCGCGATCGCGGCGATGTCCGACACGCTCCAGGTCGGATTGGCCGGCGTCTCGATCCAGACGAGCTTGGTGACGCCCGGCTTCACCGCGGCGGCCACCTGGTCGGTCTGGTCCGTGTCGACGAACTCGACCTTGAGGCCCCATTGCGTGGCGAAGGTCATCAGCCAGTTGCGCAGGGCCCAGTACATGACCTTCGAAGTCACGACATGATCACCGGGGGAAAGGGCGAGGAAGCAGGCCGTCGCCGCGCTCATGCCGGAGGAAAAGATCAGAGACTTCGCGCCGCCTTCGAGCGCCGTGAGCGTCGCCTCGGCCTGGTCGAAGGTCGGATTGTCGGCCCGGGCATAGATGCGGCCCGAACGGTAACCATTGTCCTCGTCGCGCAGGTAGGTGCTCGCCATGTGGATGGGAGGGACCACGGCCTTGGTGACGGGATCGATCCAGCCCATCGCCTGCGCGGCGAGGGAGGCGGGGGCAAAGCTCTTCTCGGACATCGGGGCACCGTCGGCTTACGCGAATCTTACGTCGAACGCGCCCTTATGGCGCATCGCAGCACTTGAAATGCGGGGGCACTAGTAGCTTCATATGTAGTGATCTGCATTCAATATCGCTAACATCGACCAGGTTGCCGAACAGGCGGCAACCACTCGCTGGGGAGTCAATAATGGACGTTCAGACCCTGCACACCAAGCAGCTTCAGACAGCCGGTCGCGGTGACCGCGTCGCACGCACCCGCGAATCGATCGTCGCGTCGGCGCTGGCCCTCGCCACGGCGGGGCAGGTCGCTCCCATCGTGCGTGATATCGCCCAGATGGCAGGGGTTTCCGCCCGTACCGTCTTCCAGCACTTCGCCGACACCGCCGAACTCTACGTCGCGGTCCTGGGCCGCGTGCTGGCGGCGCTGGTGGGCGAATCGAAGGAACTCGCGACCGTCGGTCCGGTCGAGCAGCGCATCGCCAGCATGATCGACCAGTGTGCCGACCGCTACGAGCAGCTTCGCCCGATGTGGACCTTCGTGGAGACCCTGCAGCGCCGCTCGCCCGAGGCCGCCGACATGATCTCGCAGATCTACAGCGCCAACACCGCGAACCTCTCGCAGGCATTCGCACCCGAGCTGGCCGCGCTGCCGGCCGAATCGCGCCAGCGGGCGCTGACGGCCCTGGCGCTCGCCATCGCGCCGGAAAGCTGGGTCGTCCTGCGCCAGCGCCTCAACCTGTCGGTCGAGCAGGCCCGCGAGGAACTCAGCTTCGTCGTGAAGTCGGCGTTCGCGACCGAGGCCGCGCGCCGCTAGCGGCACGAGGCTCAGCGCCGCCTGCGGCGGTGTGGGCCAGCATCTCGAGCGAGCGGTCGCGCAGGCCGAGCTCGCCCAGGTGCCTGACCGTGTTCTGCACATACTCGAGGCTGCTGCCGGTGGCGCCATGGCCCTGGCGAATCAGCTTCAGCGCCTCCTTCGCCGGCAGCTTGCCGGCGAACTGCCGATGGGAGCGGTCGGCGAGATAGACCAGCGCCGGTACGATCCGCCCGCTATCCAGATGGATCGGCCGCACCGTCTCCTCATAGACGCCGTCATTGTCGATCTCGCGATGGATCAGGTAGCGGCGCACCTCGTCGTAGGTGGCGGCCGGCAGCCGGTGCGCCAGCCCGCGGCAGGAGCCGCCCGGCAGCAGGCCGAGGATCAGGCCCGGCTTCTTCGGCGTGCCGCGATAATGTTCCGAGTAGATGCAGAAGGCGCGGTGCCAGCCTTGCAGCCGCGCGGCCTGGGTTTCGGGTGTCGCGAAGCCCGGGTTCCACATCAACGAGCCGTAGCCGAACACCCACCGGGGCTTGGAGGTGGGCTTTGCGGCGGCGCCCAAGCCCCTAGGCCTGGTGGAGATGGATCAGCGCCCGGCGGATTTCGCGTGTGCGCGTGAACAGGTCGAACAGCTTGTCGCCCTCGCCCCAGCGGATGGCGCGCTGCAGGTAGAACAGGTCTTCCTGGAAGCGCTGGAGGACTTCGAGCACGGCCTCGCGATTGTTCATGAACACGTCGCGCCACATCGTGGGATCGGAGGCGGCGATGCGCGTGAAGTCGCGGAAGCCGCCGGCGGCGAACTTCAGCACCTCGCTGTTGAGATGGCCGCCGAGATCGTCGGCCGTTCCCACGATCGTGTAGGCGATGAGATGCGGGAGATGCGAGGTGATCGCCAGGATGCGGTCGTGATCCTTGGGATCGATGCGCTCTACAAGGCTGCCCAGGCCCTTCCAGAAGGCTTCGAGCTTGTCGACCGCCGCCGCGTCGCTGTCGGGCAGCGGCGTCAGGATGCACCAGCGCCCCTGGAACAGGTCCAGTAGCGCCGCTTCCGGGCCGGAGTTTTCAGTGCCGGCGACTGGATGGGCCGGCACGAAGTGCACGCCTTTCGGAATGTGAGGCGCCATGTCGGCGATCACGGTCTGCTTCACCGAGCCGACGTCGGAGATTATGCAGCCGGGCTTCAGGGCGGAAGCGATGGCCTTGGTGGCCGGGCCGCACGCGCCGACCGGGGTGCAGACGATCACCAGGTCGGCGTCCCTGCAGGCCTCGGCGAGGTCGGTGCCGCAATGGTCGGTGAGCTTCAGCTTGTTGGCGAGGGCGGCCGTCTCGGGGCTGCGCGTCGCCGCGACGATGTGCTTGGCGAGGCCGCGCTTGCGGGCTTCGAGCGCGATGGAGCCGCCGATCAGGCCGATGCCGATCAGCGCGATCTTTTCGAACAGGGGCTCGCTCATTTCTGCGCTGCCACGAAGCGGGCGAGCGAGGCCTGCACCGCCTTCACCTCGGTCTCGGTGCCGACGGTGATGCGCAGATGCTCGGGCAGGCCGTAGCCCGCGACCAGGCGCGGGATCAGGCCGTCGTTCATCATCCACTCGTTGGCCGCCGCGGCGCGCTCCTTCGAACCGAAGCCGACCAGCAGGAAGTTGCCGACGCTGGGCAGCGGCTTCAGGCCGAGCTTCGTCAGCTCCGCGCTGAGCCAGGGCAGCCAGATGTCGTTGTTGGTGCGGCTGGCGTCGGTATGGGCGATGTCGTCGAGCGCCGCGACGCCTGCGACCTGCGCGGCGAGGTTGACGTTGAACGGCTGGCGCAGCCGGCTCATCACATCGACGATGCCGGCCGGGCCGTACATCCAGCCGAGCCGCAGCCCGCCCAGCCCGTAGATCTTCGAGAAGGTGCGGGTCATCACCACGTTCTCGGCCTGGTCGACCAGTTCGACGCCCGACTCGTAGTCGTTCTTGCTGACATACTCGGCATAGGCCGCGTCGATGATCAGCAGCACGTTCTTCGGCAGGCCGGCATGCAGGCGGCGGACATCGTCCTTGGTGACGTAGGTGCCCGTCGGATTATTCGGATTGGCGAGGCAGACGATGCGAGTCTTGTCCGTCACCGCGGCCAGCAAGGCGTCGATGTCGCTGCCGTAATCCCTGGCGGGCGCCGCGACCGGCGTCGCGCCGACGCCCAGCGCGTTGATCGCGTACATCAGGAAGCCGTACTGGCTGTAGAGCAGCTCGTCGCCCGGGCCGCAGTAGGCGCGGACCAGCAGGTTCAGGATCTCGTCGGAGCCGGCACCGCAGACGATGCGCGCTGGATCGAGGCCGAAATGGCGGCCGATCGCCTTGCGCAGCTTGCTGGTGTCGCCGTCGGGATAGCGGTGCAGTTCGGACGCCGCCTTGGCGTAGGCGGCCATCGCCTTGGGCGAGGGGCCGAGCGCGCCTTCGTTGGACGAGAGCTTGGCGATCGTCTCCTTGCCGTCGATCGAGTCCTTGCCCGGCACGTAGGGCGCGATCTTCATGATGCCCGGACGAGGGGTGAGCGCGCTCATGCCAGTCTCCTTCGAAAGTTCAGGTCACGGCTTGGCGTCGATCGGCACGGCATAGGCGCCGATCGCCGCCGCTCGTCCGTTTTCGAGGCCCAGGGCCGCTTCGAGTTCGCGCAGGCGCGGATCTTCGTCGGCGATCACGCCCGGCACCTCGATGAGATAGTGATGCACTCCGGCCATGACCTGGTCCAGCGCCGAGGTGAAGGCCGGAAGGCCGGCCTTGGCCAGTGCCGCAGCGATACGGTCGCGGCTCAGGCCGTTGTTGGCCTCGATGGCGATCAGCGCGCGATCCGAGCCACTCGGCTCGGCGTCGATGCGGGCCAGCACGAAGGCCGAGATGCCGCGCGCGCGGGCGTTGGGCATGGACAGGAAGGGCAGGCGGGCGATGACGGTCGGCAGGGTCGTGTCCTTGCCGGCGAGCATCGGCCACCACGGCGTGGAATCGGCCTCGAGCGGGGCGGGGACGACGCCGATGGTCGTTGGCCCGGCGCGCACCGCGGCCAGCACGCCGGCCGGCGTATCGTGGGCGACGAAGGGGATCTGGCAGCCGAAATGGTCGCGCGCGAGGTCCCAGTATCCGGGCTGGTCGGCCGGGCGGCAGATCGCGATCTTGAGGCCGGGCGTCTGGATGAGCGTGAAGGCGCTCATCATCTCACGCCACATGCGATAGACGGCGCCGGCCGGGAACTTCCCGTCATGCGTGGCCAGTCGCTTGCGCAGGACCTGGGCCTCGCGGCCCGGACGCAGCGCCAGGCCGCCCGACGGCTTGGTTGAGGAAATGTGCCCGACGACCTCCGAGCGGCGACGGATCAGACCGTGCAGGTCCGTGTCGATGGCATCGATTTCCTGCCGCAAGATTTCGAGATTGGGAGCGTCCATAAGGCCGTAAATTTCCTGTGCGCAGCGGCGATACTACGTCCGGACGGCCCGCGTAAAGGCAAACAAGCCGCAAGAGACTTGCCTCGCGCCGCCGACGACCGTATAGAGCCTCTCCGTGGAATTTGGGCCGACCGGCTTGCGACCACGTTAAACATCGCTAAAAGGTCGGAGTGCTCGAAAAAAGCCCCCGTCCTTCCGGCCGGGGGCTTTTTTCGTTGGCTCCTTCGCGGGAGAGGGCAGTGCTGAACGACCTTACCGATGCCGAGCGCAAGGCGCTCGCCCAGTGCCGCCACGCGGTCCTGGGGGCGGACCGGCCGCTGAGGCTCGACTGCGGCGTCGATCTCGGACCGTATCGCGTCGCCTACCAGACCTACGGCGAGCTGAACGCCGACAGGTCGAACGCCGTCCTCATCTGCCATGCCCTGACCGGCGACCAGTTCGTCGCCGACCGCAATCCGGTGACCGGCAAGCCCGGCTGGTGGGAAAGCATCGTCGGCCCGGGGAAGATCCTCGATCCGGCGCGCTACTTCATCATCTGTACCAACGTGCTCGGCGGATGCCTGGGCACCACCGGTCCGCTCGACACCGATCCGAAGGCCGGCCAGCCCTGGAACCTGCGCTTTCCGGTCGTGACCATCGGCGACATGGTGCGGGCGCAGGTGGCGCTGATCGATCATCTCGGCATTCCCGACCTGTTCTGCGTCATCGGCGGGTCGATGGGCGGGATGCAGGTGCTCGAATGGACCGCCAGCCATCCGAAGCGCGTCTTCTCGGCCGTGCCGATCGCCTGCGCCGCCCGTCACTCCGCCCAGAACATCGCATTCCACGAAGTCGGCCGTCAGGCGATCATGGCCGACCCGGAATGGAAGGGCGGCGACTACCGGCTGCACCAGACGATGCCGTCGCGCGGCCTCGCGGTGGCCCGCATGACGGCCCACATCACCTACCTTTCGGAACAGGCACTGCAGCGGAAGTTCGGGCGCGCGCTACAGGATCGCAATGCGCTGGGGTTCGGCTTCGACGCCGACTTCCAGGTCGAGAGCTACCTGCGCTATCAGGGCTCGACCTTCGTCGATCGGTTCGACGCGAATTCCTATCTCTACATCACCCGCGCGATGGACTATTTCGACCTCGCGGGCGCGCATGGCGGCGTGCTGGCCAATGCCTTCAAGGGCTCGGCTACGCGCTTCTGCCTGATGTCCTTCACCAGCGACTGGTTGTTCCCGACGCGCGAGAGCCGCGCGGTCGTGCATGCGCTGAACGCGGCGGCGGCCAACGTGTCGTTCGTCGAGGTCGACAGCGACAAGGGCCATGACGCCTTTCTGCTCGACGAGCCCGAGATGTTCCGCACGCTCTCGGGCTTTCTCAAGGGTGCCGCGTCGGTGCGCGGGCTGGGAGGTCTGTCGTGAGCACGCCGATTCGTGTCGATCTGCAGCTCATCGCCGACATGGTCGAACCGGGCACGCGTGCGCTCGACGTCGGCTGCGGCGACGGCTCGCTGCTCGCCTATCTGATGAACTTCAAGCGGGTCGATGCCCGCGGCATGGAACTCAGCCAGGCCGGCGTGAATGCCTGCGTGGCCAACGGCCTCTCGGTCATCCAGGGCGACGCCGATACCGACCTGCGCGACTATCCCGACGACGCCTTCGACTACGTGATCCTGAGCCAGACGCTGCAGGCCACGCGCGAGCCGCGCCAGGTCCTGGAGCAGATGCTGCGCGTCGGCAAGCACGCCATCGTGTCGTTCCCCAACTTCGCGCACTGGCAGGTGAGGCTGCGGCTGGTGTTCGGCGGTCGCATGCCCGAGACGACCTCGCTGCCTTACAAGTGGTACGACACGCCCAACATCCATCTCTGCAGCATCGACGACTTTCGCGCGCTGTGTCGGACGATGGGCGTGCGGATCGAGAGGGCGATCGTCCTGAACAACAAGAGCCGCCGCATCACCTTGCCGCCGCTGCTGGCCAACCTGATCGGCGAGCAGGCGGTGTTCATGCTGCGGCGGGACTAGCCGGACGCTACGGGCCTTCGTCGGCCGTCGCCGAGATCGCGAGATTCCTGCCCAGGAATGCGCGGTCGCCGGGTCCTCCCGGACCATGTCCGACGCTCCAGAGTCCTGGCCAGTCCAGACGTTCCGCGCCCCACGCGGACGCTGCCGACAGGGAAGTCCAGGGCGCATCGGCTGCCAGTCGATACAGCAGGCCGCCCGGCCCCATGCCCGGGTGAACGAGTAATTGAATGTCGAACGGCACATCGGCCGCGATCGAGGGGCCGAGCCAGTAATGCGGGCTGCGGCCGGGTTCAGGTTCGAGAATCACCGTCAGCCGCTGCGACGGTCCGCTCAGTCCGATCCAGACCGGCGCGCGGACACCCGGCCGGCACGCCGCGAGGAACGTCTGGGCCGAACTGACGCCGGCATCGGCGGTCTGGCCGGTGAAGCGGAAGGCCGCGATCCTGTCACGGGCGATGCCGGCGTCCTGCAGGCTGGTCCACCGGTCGACCGTCGGCACGGACGGCGGCCAGGACAGGCTTTCACGGACCTGTCCGCTTGCGTCGAAAACCTGGTAGCGCAGGCCGTCGCCATCGATCGCGGCCTGCACCGCATGAAGATACTCGATCCCCTCCGGCATTCGATGCGCGGTGCCGGCACCGGCCGTGCAGATCTGCAGGACGCCGCGATGGACCTGGATGTCGAAGGCGAGGATGTGGCCGCACAGGTAAGCGAGTACGCCATTCGCGCTCAGCACATCCCAGAAGATGTTTGCATGCTCGGGGCCGACGTCGCGCTGATAGGGACCGCTGAAGCCGTTGACCGGATGAATCGGATGATGGCCGGCGACAACCTTGTGACGCGCATCGGCGTGCTGGTTCAGCACGGCGCGAAGCCAGTCCGTCTCGACGTGACCTTCGCCACCCAGACCCGTCCAGAGCGTGTGTACGAAGACGAGCAGAAGGTCGCCGCGCCGTATCCAGTACGACAGGCCTTCCTGCCCGACCGGTCCGTTGCGAGGCAGGTGAGCATGAATCTCACGGAACACCTGCTCGCTCATGATGTCGTAGGTCGCGTGGTTGCTGGTCGTGTGCCACATCGGAGTCGCGCGTCGATCGAGCCAGGCCATCTCCTGATCGAGCCAGTGGCGCCACTGCTGGCGCAGAGCATCGGCATCGGCCGTGTAGCCGGCGATCTCGTCACCGAGGAACAGGATGAATTCGGGTGAGGGCTCGAGACGCCGCACCGAGGCATTGATGCCTGCGAAGGTCCTTTCGTGCGGGGCGCCCGGCACGCCGGAGCACGCGTCGCCATAGAAGACAAATTGATGGCCGGGGCCGCGAGGCATTAGCGCCGGGATCGATTGGCCGGCGGCCGGGCGTTCGTAGAACCCCTCGATCGCGTCTTCCCGCACCTTCACGAAGCCGTGGCGCAGGTAGAGCCGGTCGGCCTTGCTGCCGGTCAGCACTTCGAGGCGGACGGGGAGACCCGTCGCGTCGGCTTCGGCCAGCAGCGCTTTCAGGATCGTCGTGCCGAGGCCGGAGCCGTGCAGGCGGCGCTCGAGATAGAACGAGTCGATCCTGATCTCTTGCTCGTGCTCGCGGAACCCGACGCAGCCCACGCGCACGCCGTCCTGCAGGATCAGCCGTGTGCCGGGCTCGTCGAAGTGGCCGCGGAACATGCGGCGCGAGCGCTCGGGCGTGTAGCGGCCGACCCGTTCGAGATGCTCTCGCATCACGTCGGTGCGAATCGCCAGCAACGGCTCGAAGTCATCTTCGGTCACGGGACCGAAGCGCCATGCCTCAGTCACGCGCCGCGATCCGGGCGAGGCGCGGTTTGGCGATCGCCAGCCAATCCTTCGTATCGAGTTCCATCGAGCGGTCGAGGCGGCCGGCATTGAAGAACAGCGTCTCGTTGGCGAGCAGGTCTTCCTCGACCACGATTGAAATGGCCGGGTCGAGAGCGAACGGCGGCACCGCGCCCATGACGCACCCGGTCAGCGCCTGGGCTGTCTCGGGCGAGGCGAAGCCGCACTTGCGCGCCTCGAAGAGCGTGGCGACGGCCGCGAAGTCGAGCTTGCGGCTGCCCGGCAGGATGGCGAGCACATGGCGCTTGCCCCCGCCGCCGCCGCGCACGTCCAGCACCATGGCCTTGGCGGCCTGGTCGGGGCGATTGCCGCGGATGGCGCTGATCGCTTCCGACTTGCCCTCGGCCTCGTGCTCGATGACGCGGAACTTCGCCTTTGCGTCGGCAAGCAGCGCCACCAGCCGGTCGAAGACTTCACCCGCCACGGATCACCTTCTCCGACAGGATCCTGAGCGCGTCCTCGAGGCTCGGTACCTGGCCATCGGCGGGCGCAATGTGCGCGTCGACGGTACGGCGATGGCTCTTCTCGATGGCCTCGGTCATCAGCGGATCGACGCCGGTCTCGCGCAGCGTCTGCGCCACCAGCCCCATCTCTTCCCAGCGGCGATGGGCATGCACGACATGCGTCTGCACCAGCATGGTGATGAAACCGCTCAGCCCCATCGAGTCCGCATCGCCGAGGCAGCCCAGCACCTCGTCGAGGATGCCTTTTCGTTGCGCGGCGACCAGCGCCTCGACACCCAGCGCCTCGATGCCCTTCACCAGCGTGCTGCGCAGCATCTTTACCGACGAGGCGCTGCCGGGCTTCGGTCCCAGCAAGGTGGCGACGAAACCGTTGTTGTTCATCCAGGCGACCGCCTCGGCGGCGTCCTCACCGGCCACCAGCATCGGCGCCTTGATGCCCTGCTTGAAGAAGCCGCCCATGACGGCGACATCGACATAGAGGCCGGCGCCCTTCCCGATCTCGGCGCGGTCCTCGTCCGACATCTTGCCGGTCACGGTGCAGAGGTCGAGATAGTGAGCGCCCTTCTTCAAGAGGGGAGCAGCGGATTGCGCGGCCGAGAGCGCATGCTCGCCCTGCACGGCACAGATCACGAGATCGGCTTCGCTCAGTGCCTCGGTGTAGCCGTCGGCGATCGCGATATCGAGACCGCGGGCGACCTTGCCCAGCGCGGTGCCACGCGGGTCCTTGTCGAGCGCGGTGTCGATGGCAATGAGGCGACGCGGCGCGTTGTCACCCGGCTTGGAGGGACCGCGCCAGCCGCCTTCGGCGGCAAGACCACGGGCGATGGCCGATCCCGCCTCGCCAAAACCCAGCAGCGCGATCACGCGCGGAGAAAATGCCATGTCGTTCTTTCCCGGAGATCAGGAGGCGGGTTTTTCGCCGTCCTCGGTGTTGCGCGCGGCCCCCGCAACCTGGGGCGTGTCGCGCGAACTGGCGACACGCAGCTTGGGCCGCGCGGCGACGACCGCCTGCGGCTGGCTGCGTTCCGCAATGCCCGCATAGAGCTGCTTGCCGGATTCGATGACGTTGACGCCGCCGAAGCGGCCGAGCCAGCGCTGGCCGAAGCGCTCGATCGTCGGCGCCATGCGCATCATGAGCCGCGAGCGCGTCGGCGGCATGTAGAGCGCGCGCGTCTGGCGCAGCGGTGCGAACATGTTGGCGCGAAGCAGCGCGTTGAGCTGGCCGGCCGAATAGGGATGGCCGTGGTAGAAGGGCGAGCGGTCGATCTGCGACCAGAAGCCTGTACGGGTCGGCGCCACGACGACCATGCGGCCTCCGTCAGCCATCACGCGCCAGATCTCGCGCAGCATCGGGCGCAACTGTTCGGTGCATTCCACGGCATGGACCAGTACCACGCGGTCGACCGAGCGGTCGGGCAGCGGCAGGTCGAGTTCGTCGACCAGGGTCGCGAGGTTGCGGCCCTCGCGCGGCCAGCGCGCCACGCCCTGCTGGGCCGGCATGAAGGCGAGCGTGCGGCCGGCTTCCTCCATGAAGGGACGCAGCAGCGGTTGCGCGTAACCCAGGCCCAGCACGGTCTCACCTCGAACGTTCGGCCAGATTTCGCGCAACCGGGTGCGCAGCAGCCGCCCGGTCATCTGACCCAGCGTGCTGCCGTAGAATTCCTCAAGGTCGAGGACGTCGCTCCACATGCGCCGACTGTAGCAGAAAGCCGGGCGGCCGGGCCATGGCCGGCGCATTCCAGCTCTGCTAGCGTTGCAACATGAGCACAACGCTAGACATCGTCCGAATCCCGGTCCTGAACGACAATTACGTGTGGTTGATGCGCGAGCCGCAGAGCGGCGCCGTCGGCGTCGTCGATCCCGCCGTGGCCGGTCCGGTCCTCGCGGAGGCCGAAAAGCGCCGCTGGAAGATCACCCATATCCTGAATACGCACCATCATGGCGACCATGTCGGCGGCAACCTGGAGATCAAGAAGGCGACCGGCTGCACCATCGTCGGCCTGCGCCAGGACCGCGCCCGCATCCCCGGCATCGACGTCGAGGTCGACGATGGCGATCGCTACCGGTTCGGCGAGGCCGAAGCCGAGATCTTCTTCGTGCCGGGCCATACCAGCGGCCACATCGCCTACGCGTTCCGCGACGAGAAGGCGCTGTTCTGCGGCGACACGCTGTTCGCGCTGGGCTGCGGCCGCATGTTCGAGGGCACGCCGCAGCAGTTCTGGACATCGCTCAGCCGCCTGCGCGCTCTGTCCGACGACATGCGCGTCTACTGCGCCCACGAATACACCCAGTCGAACGCGCGCTTCGCGCTGACCGTCGAGACCGGCAACCAGCAACTGAAGGCACGCTCGGCCGCGATCGACGCGGCGCGCGCCAAGGGCGAGGCCACCGTGCCGTCGCTGCTCGGCGAGGAAAAAGCCACCAACCCCTTCCTGCGCGCTGACGTGCCGGCGGTACAGGCCGCGGTCGGCCTCGCCGGCGGCGATCCCGTCGCGGTGTTCGCCGAAGTGCGTCACCGCAAAGACGTGTTCCGCTAAGGCTAACGAAGGATTCGTCACTTCGTTCGGGATGACACTATTGCTTGGATTTGCGCTGTGCGCCGATCCTGAAGGTTGGTGTCATCCCGAGCGTAGCGAGGGATCCTTGTTTCATATGAGTGTCTCAAGCCGCGACACGCACGCCATCGAGGACTGACATCTCATCGTCGGTCGGCGGCTGCCAGATCGTCTCGATGAAATCGAACATCGGGCGCGTGACATTCACGCGAAAGGTTTCGCCCTGTTGTGCGTTGCGCTGTTCGACCCTGCGCCAGCGCTCGGTGACGTCGACGTCGATGAAGTGCAGGCGCACGGCGATGCCGGCTGCCAATGTCTGTTCCGCGACGCGCCGGCGCTGGTCCAAGCGCTGAAGGCCGAGATCGAGGATCGACGGCACGCCTACGCGGGCAAGTTCGAGAGCCATCACGAGGATCTGCCGCTCACAGCGCAGCACACGCTCCTCGATCCACGGCCAGTTCGGCTGTGCCGGTCTGTCGGGCGCGAACAGGGTCACCATCCAGTCGTCAATCGACAGATGCAGCGCACCATGCTGCTGGCGCAGCTTGGTCGCGTAAGTGGTCTTGCCGGCGCCGGTGGAGCCGCAGATCAGGTGGATCATGCCAGGTCTCCCGGCTGGCCGGCGGTCAGGCGGCCGACCAGATCCGACAGGGTGGCGATCTCCGACTGGGTCCAGCGGTCGCGGAACAGGTCGGCGGCCATACGCTCGAGCGTCGTCCGCGCTTCGACGACCCGCTTCTGGCCGGTCTCGGTCAGCACGACATAGGCGAGGCGGGCGTCGCGCGGATCGGCCTCGCGACCGACGCAACCCAGTTTCTCCAGCGGGTTGGTCATGCGGGTCACGGTCGAGGGGCTGACATGCAGGCGCCTGGCGAGGTCGACACGGCTCAGCCGCTTGAGAGGTGCCCGGTCGAGGTGCATCAGCAGTAGCACCTCCTTGAGCGCCAGCCCGTGCACGGAGCCGAGTTCGCCGGCAAAGCGCTCTTCGAGGCGCGCCGTGGCACGAAGCAGGTTCAGGGTGGCGGAGAAGGCAGAGTTGGTCATCGGCTCGATATAGGCCGATATATTTCCGTATGCAAGTATATTGCAATCAGATCAGCGCTGTTTGCTCATCGGCGGACCAGGCAGAAGTAGCCGCTGAGCCCGAGCGCCAGCGCCAACGCGGCATAGAGGGGTGTCTGCGGAACGGCGAGGAACAGCCACGGCGCGGTGAGCGGGCCTACGGCGGCGCCGAAGTCGCGCCAGGTCGAATAGCTCGCCTGGCTGGAGAGGACCGTGCCGTGACCCCGCTCGATCACCAGCACCGGGATCAGCGTGTTGAACATACCGCGTGTCGTCACGATCATCAGCGCGCCCAGCAGCTCATGGTCCGCCGCGATCAGGACGAAGCCCGAAACCAGCAGGGCGGCGTTCGCGATGGCGATGCGCCGTGCCCCGAAGCGGTCGCCGATCCAGCCGCCGATCGGTCCGGTCGTGACCTCGACCAGCCAGCGCAGGGCCAGCAGCAGCGCCGTCGCCATCACCGGCGCCACGGAAGTGATCGAGTCCTTCATCAGGAAGGCGAGCGTCAGCAGGAAGACACCGTCGCCGGAGAAGCCCATCACGAAGCCCCAGACTTCGAGGCGATGCGGCACCGGCAGCTTGAAGCCCTTCTTCGCCGCAGGTTCCGGCGGCAGGCGCGGCAGGACGATCGCTGCGCACAGTGCGATCAGCGTCACGGCGCCAAAGATCAAGAAGACCGGCCGCGCGCCCAGTTCCAGCACGATCCAGGCGCCGCCGACCAGTGACAAGGCCTGGACGAGACCGATGGCGGCGCGGCTGGCGCCGACCCGCTTGCCGGCATTGGCGCGGTCGCTCACGGCATAGGCCAGTGTCGAGAGATTGAGGGCGGCGTAGGAGATGCCCCACAGGATGCGCGCCAGGATCTGCGCCGTGGGGTTCTCGACCAGTCCATAGATGGTCGTCGAGACGGCCGAGCCCAGCGCGGCCGCGATCATCAGGGCGTGCGGGCCGATGCGCTCGCCGAAATGGGCGACGCCGGAATTGGCGACGAGACGGATCCAGCGGTTGAGCGACAGCAGCACGCCGACCATCGCCAGCGAAAGACCGAACTCCTGATGATAGAGCGGCAGCACCGCGTAGAGGAGCGTGTCGCCGATCATGCAGACGGCGATCACCAGGCCCGGTAGCGCCATGCCGACGGGCGCGGCGCGGCCGGAGGGAGCGGCGTTCACTGGGTGCGCAGAACCAGGGCTTCCCGCAGGGCCGCAGCGCACAGCGTTGTGCCGCGCCGGGCGCCGTGCAGCAGCATCGGCGAGCTCAGGAAGCCGTGCAGCATGCCGCCGAACTCGACCAGGTCGGCCTGCGTGCCTTCCTGGTGCAACCGCCAGGCATAGGCGCGGCCTTCGTCACGCAGCGGGTCGTAGCCTGCCGTGACGACCAGGGCCGGCGGCAGGCCGGCCAGCGAGGCGGCGCGCAACGGCGAGACCCGCCAGTCGCCGCGGCCCGCTTTGTCGGGCGTGTAGTGGTCGAAGAACCATTCCATGGTGACGGCGTTCAGCCCGTAGCCGTCCTCGTAGCGACGGTAGGACTCGGTGCGGGCGACCGCGTCGGTCACGGGATAGGCGAGCAACTGCATCAGGAGCTTCGGTCCGCCATGGTCGCGCGCCCAGATCGACACCGCGGCGGCCAGGTTTCCGCCGGCGCTGTCGCCGCCGATCGCCAGGCGCGTGGGATCGATGCCGACCGACTCGCCGTTGGCGGCGACCCACTTCAGGCCGGCGACGACGTCGTCGAACGCGCCGGGGAAACGGGCCTCGGGCGCCAGGCGATAGTCGATGTGGAAGACCGCGATGCCGGCTTCGATGGCGAGTTGGGCGCAGAGCACGTCATGGCTGTCGAGATTGCCGAATACCCAGCCGCCCCCATGCGCATAGACCAGCGCCGGTAGCTTGGCGTCGGGAGCGGCTGAAGTCGGACGGTAGATGCGCACGGCAAGCTCCCCGTCCGGGCCGGGGATGGTCCGATCGACCACCGTGACATGCGCCGGGCGCGGGCCCTGGGCGCCGGACCGCAGGGAGAGATAAAGGTCGCGGGCCGCCTGGGGGCTCAGCGTGTTCCAGGCCGGACGGTTCGCGGCCGCCATCAGGTCGATCAGCCGCTGGGATTCCGGATCGAGAGCCATTCCACCCACTCCATTCAAAAGATTTGACCCACTCTAGCAGGCGTCGCCCCTGTTTCGTCACGAGGCGAATGGTAAGGTGTGCCATGACATTCGAACCGGACTTCAGCGAGCGCCCGTCGGCTTCGCCTTCCTGGTGGCGCCGTCGCTGGGACAGCGTGCGGACATGGCGCCCGGGCCGTTCGACGTCCGTCCCATCGTCAGGCGGTCGCACTGCCTGGAAGTGGACGTGGCGCATCGCCCTGCTGCTGGTGATCCTCTACTATCCGGTCGGCGCGCTGGTGACCGAGGATATCGACGACGATCCGCAGTTCACGGCGCGCGGCGTTGCACCAGGCGAAAGCAAGGCCGTGGCCACCGCGGCCGATCTCGTGACACGGGAGGTCGACGTCCACACCTGGACGCCGATGATGCCGTTCTTCATGCCGTCCGGCCTTCTCGACAACATGCCGAACTACCAGCGCGGCATCATGTCGGCGCTGGGCCGGTTCAGCACCGAGCTGATGGACCAGCTCGGCCGCACGCGCGGCTCGAGCCAGACCGACCGCGACCTCGAGCAGGCGCGCGGTTTCCTGAACGAGCAGCCCAACATCTGGCTGTGGCAGCCCAGCGTCTCGCTGCTGCCCTCGGCGACCTCGGCGCAGAAGTATCGCGCCGGCCGCGACAAGCTGATGGCCTACAACAAGCGGTTGGGCACCGGTCAAGCCGTGTTCGAGAGGCGCGCGGACAATCTCCAGGCGCTGCTCGATCGCATCGCCAACGATCTCGGCTCGGACTCCGCGGCGATCGACCAGCACGTCATCGAGAAGGCCGGCGACCTGTTCGACGCCAGGTGCGACGACATCTTCTATTTCAACAAGGGTCGTCTCTACGTCTACTACCTGTTGCTGCGCGACCTCGGTTCCGATTTCCAGAATGTGATCCGCGACCGCGAACTCACCAACGCCTGGAACGGCACGGTCGAGACCTTCCGCATCGCCGCCCAGCTCGACCCGTGGGTCGTCTGGAACGGTTATCCCGATGCGTTGCTGTTTCCCAATCACCTGCTCGCGCAGGGTTTCTACCTGCTGCGCGCACGCACGCAGCTGCGCGAGATCACCAACATCCTGCTGAAGTAGGCCGCGGCGTGGAGATCTATCTCCCCATCGCCGAGCTTTCGATGAACGTGTTCGTCCTGCTCGGCCTGGGCGCCGCGGCGGGACTCCTGTCGGGCATGTTCGGCGTCGGCGGTGGATTCCTGGCTACGCCCCTTCTGATCTTCGTCGGCATCCCGCCGGCCGTCGCCGTCGCCAGCCAGGCCAACCAGGTGGTGGCCAACTCGATCTCGTCGCTGCAGGTCCAGTGGCGGCGCGGCAACGTCGACCTGCGCATGGGACTCGTGCTGCTGGCGGGCGGCATGCTGGGCTCGTCGGGCGGTGTCTGGCTGTTCACGTACCTGAAGCGGATCGGCCAGATCGATTTCGTCATCGCGGTGCTCTACGTCGTGATGCTCTCCACGATCGGCCTGCTGATGCTGTTCGAGAGCCTGCGAAGCTATTTCAGGCGGCGGCGCAATCCCGACGGGCCGCGTGGCAAGCTCCATACCCACTATCTCGTGCACCGGCTGCCGCTGAAGCTGCGCTTCTACAAGTCGAAGCTCTACATCAGTGCCCTGCTGCCGCTCGGTCTGGGCTTCGTCATCGGCATCCTGTCGGCGATCCTGGGCGTCGGCGGCGGCTTCGTGCTGGTGCCGGCCATGATCTACCTGCTCGGCATGCCGACCGCGGTCGTGATCGGCACGTCGAACTTCCAGATCCTGTTCGTGGCGGCCAACGTCACCTTCCTGCAGGCCGCGACCAACGGCACGGTCGATGTCGTCCTGGCCCTGCTGCTGATCCTGGGCGGCGTCGTCGGCGCGCCGATCGGCGCGCGGATCGCCGCCAAGTTGCCGGGCGTGGCGCTGCGGGCCTTGATGTCGATCCTGATCCTGGCGGTGGCGGCGGAGCTCCTGACCGAATTGCTGCGCACGCCGAGCTCGCTTTATTCGCTCGGCAGCCGAGAGGTGCTGCCATGAGAGGGGTGGCGGGTACGCTGGCCGCCCTCGGCGCCGCGTTCGTCCTCTTCGTGGGGACGGCCGGCGCCTCGGCCCAGGGCCCCCGGGTCGAGCCGGCACCGGGCAGCCTTCCGGCACCGGGCAGCCGTCCGGCGCCCGGCATCGGCGGACCGCCCGACGCCATCGGGCCGCCTTCGGTGCCCAGCGAACCCACGACTCCCGACCTGATCGTCGATCTTTCCCTCGCTCGCGTGTCGATCACCTCGGCCTTCCAGGGTGAAAGCATCCTGATGTTCGGCATGTTCGATCCACCCGGCGAGATCGTGGTCGTCGTGGCCGGGCCGGCCGCGCGCGAGACGGTCATGCGCAAGCAGCGATTCCTCGGTATCTGGCTCAATACGGGCCGGCAGTCGTTCGACGACGTGCCGGCCTATTATGCGATTGCCGCCAGCCAACCGTTGCAACGCCTGCTCGCCCGCGGTGCCGGCGGCGAGATCCTGTCGCTCGAGGACAGGCTGGCAAGCGTCAAGCCCGCGACGCCGCGGGATACCGCCGATCTTGCGCGCTTTCGCGCGGGCCTCGTCGAGGTCAAGCGGCGCGAGGGCCTCTATCCTGCGGCCATCGGGCAGGTCACGGTGCAGGCGGGCCGTCTGTTTCGTGTCGACCTGCCGTTTCCGTCGCGGCTGCCGGAAGGCGTCTACGAGGTCCGGGTCTACCTCCTGCGCGAAGGCAAGATCGTCGCGGCGGTGTCGCGCCCGCTGCCCGTCGGCAAGGTCGGCTTCAGTGCCCAGCTCGCCGGATGGGCGAGCCATGACGGAGCCCTGTACGGGTTGGGTGCCGTTCTGATGGCCTTGCTGGTCGGCTGGATCGGCGGCTCCGTCATGCGGCGTCTCTAGGAGAGGGGGAGCGGTTCATGAGCGTGCAGCCGAAGTCCGACGAACGTGTCTTCCTCGTCGTGGTCGACGAAAGCCCCGAGATGCGCAACGCGTTGCGCTACGCCTGCCGGCGCGCCAAGCGGACGGGCGGCCGCGTCGCCATGCTCTATGTCATGGACCCGCCGGAAGGCCAGCAATGGGGCTCCGTGGTGGAGCTGATGCGCGAGGAGTCCCGTCAGCAGGCCGAGGAAGTTGTGGCCCGTCACGCCGACGTGGCGGTCTCGCTGACCGGCCAGCCCCCTTCGATCTACATTCGCGAAGGCAAGAGCCGCGACGAACTCGCGAAGCTGCTCGTCGAGGATCGATCGATCTCGGTTCTGGTGCTCGGCAGCGCGTCGAGTGGGGAGGGTCCGGGGCCCCTGGTGACGGCGTTCACGGGCAAGGCGGGCGCGCAGCTCCGCATCCCTCTCACGATCGTGCCGGGCGCCCTGACGGATGCCGAGATCGACGCTATCTCATGATGTATGCGGGGAGTTTCGCCATCGAACTGCGGCGATCCGCGTCGAAAGCTTCTTTGTATCGAAACTGGTGACAAAGGTTACATTCCGCATAAAATGGCGCAAGGCTCTGATATTAAATAATAATACCTATATATTCCATAATATCTATACAGTCTCGCTCCAGAATCATCTTGATCGACTTGATCGTGGTTCCTACGTCCGAGGGCATCGAGTGGGGATGGAGACGTCCTGATCCCCAGCCTGAGCGATGCCGAGCGGGATCCCCCGCGAAGCGTTCGAACCGGAGGTAGGTTTGTTTATCCAGACCGAGCAGACGCCCAATCCGTCGACCCTTAAGTTTCTCCCCGGCCGCGTGGTCATGGAGAAGGGGACGGCGGACTTCGCCAACGTAGAGGCCGCCACGCCGTCGCCGCTTGCCAAGAGGCTGTTCGCGATCGAAGGCGTAGAGCGCGTGTTCTTCGGTTCCGATTTCGTCACCGTCACCAAGACGGCCGACCGGGACTGGCAGATCATGAAGCCCTCCATTCTCGGTGGCATCATGGAGCACTACACGTCGGGCGATCCCGTGATCGTCGACGGTGAGGCGGCCGTGGCCGCCGCGGCGGACGACGATGAAGTCGTTGCCCAGATCAAGGAACTTCTCGACACGCGCGTCCGGCCGGCAGTGGCCCAGGACGGCGGCGATATCGTGTTTCACGACTTCCGCGATGGCATCGTCTACCTGCACATGCAGGGATCCTGCTCGGGTTGCCCGAGTTCGACAGCCACGCTGAAGATGGGGATCGAGAACCTTCTGAAGCACTACGTGCCGGAAGTGGTTGAAGTCCAGGCGGCCCAGTAGGCCGCTTCAGCTCGAAGCGTACGCGTTGTGATGGCGTTCGCGGCCCCCTCGGGGCCGCGCGTGCGGCCGTTCGTGCGGGCAAATCAAATGATGAGTGTGGCATGCAGTTGACCTTACGGCCCGCGATCGAGCGCGGACGCCAATATGCTTTTCCCGCCGCGTGGGCGGCGGTGCTGGCGACCGGTGTCGCCTTCTACAAGCCGCTGCCGTCCCTGGACGTGGCGCCCTATCTGTCGTTCGTGGGCGTCGGCAGCGCCTATGCCCACGAAGCCGAGCAGCCGCAATTCCTGGTGCTGGAGGCCGAACCCGCCGCCCTCATGTTCGTGCGGCACGAGGTGAGCGAGCCGGACGACGTGGTCAATCGCTCGGCGCGCGACGGTTCGGGCGCCCACGGCCGCTTCGCCGCTCCCGGCAATGCTGTTCGCCGCCAGGTTCAGGTTCGCGCGATCAGCCCGCGCACGGCCGACGAGCTGGCCGGTTTCTTCCGCGACGTCTCCTACACGCTGACCGACATCCGCCAGGGCGAGGCGGTGCCGCCCTACAAGGTCGACCGCGTGCCGGCCGATCTCGGCAACAAGGACGGCAACGAGCGCAAGATGCTGTTCATTACGGCGCTGCTGCCGGTGATCCTCGAGGTCAACCAGCGCGTCCTCGCCGACCGCGAGCAGCTCCTCTATCTGCGCGACAAGCTCTATTCGACGCCGCAGATGCTGACGGCCATCGAGCGCATCTGGCTCGACGATCTCGCCGACCGCTACGAAACCTCGGCCGACAAGATCGACGAGCTCGTCCGGCGCGTCGACATCGTCCCGCCGTCGATGGCGATCGCCCAGGGAGGCGTCGAGTCCGGTTGGGGAACGTCCTTCGCGGCCCGCACCGGCAACGCCCTGTACGGGCAGATCCAGGCAGTTGGCCGCCACAGCGTCTCCGTGCCCTGGAAGCCCGGCGCCGGCATGCCGCAGCCTTTCGCCGACGTCGGCGAGTCGACCGAAGCCTACATTACCAACCTCAACACCCATCCTGCCTATGCCGGCTTCCGCAGCGAGCGGGCGGCAATGCGCGAGAAGGGCGAGAATCCGGACGGTTTCCGGCTGATCGGTTCGCTCCTTCGCTATTCCGAACGCGGACAGGGCTATGTGCAGTTCGTGCGCCAGATCATGCGCGAAAACGACCTGCGCGATTTCGACAAGGCGCGGCTCTCGGGCTTCTGAGGCGGCCGATCACATCATCGGGCGTGGCAGGTCGGTGTCTGCGACGAGCGGATAGCGCCGGGCGTCGAACAGCTGATAGTGCCACCATTCGTTGCGGTAGAAGTCCCAGCCGGCTGACGTCATCAGGCCCATGAGCAGGAGGCGATTGCGCTGCGCCTCCGCGGAGATATCGGTGCGCCCGTGATGGGACAGCGGCGTGAAGGCATCGAACCCGGTACCCATGTCGAGCTCCCGGCCTTGTTCGTCGAGCAGACTGAGATCGACCGCCACGCCGCGCGAATGGGGCGAGCCGCGGCGAGGGTCGGCGATGAATTCCGGATCGGGATTGACGTTCCAGAGAGCCCACTGCGCCTCGACCGGTCGCAGGGCATCGAAGATGCGCAGCCGATATCCCAGCGGCCGGGCGAGGTCGATCGCCGCGGCGAGCTTCGCGGCAGCCTCTCGGTGCAGCCAGCATTCGGCGTTTCGGTACACCGGTCGTCCCGTTAGATTTGCGTCCGTCGCATAGGCCAGCGTCACGTCGACGTCGAAGTCGGGCGGAGCGATCGCAACAATGTCGAGCTTCATGACACAACAATGCCCAGCCGCCTTCACCGGCGCCAGTACCCCGCGCGGCGGCTGCCTGTGAGCACTGTCCTCGCCTTCGATTGCGCGGTGAGCGGACAGGGCGTCGCGATCGTTCGTGACGGCGTTTCCCTCGTGACCCTCGTGGAAGAAGGGCGCGAACAGGCGGCACGGCTCCTGCCGGCGATCGCTGCTGCACTCGACCAGGGCGGCGTCGCTCGATGCGAACTCGAGCTGATCGCCGTCACGACAGGTCCGGGAAGTTTCACGGGTGTGCGCGTCGGATTGTCGGCGGCGCGCGGCCTCGCGGTCGGTCTCGGCATTCCCCTGGCGGGGATTTCCACCACGACGGTGCTGCGCGCGCAGGCGCCCGCCACCGACCGGCTGGTGGTCGCCGCGGTCGACACCAAGCTCGGCGACTGGTTCTGCGCGATCGGTGAGGAGGCGGCGCCGTTCGCCGCGACCGCGGGGGATGTCGCGGCGCGTCTTGCCGGCCGCGCGTGCCTGATCGTGGGCAAGGATGTGGACCCGCTCGTCCAGTCGCTGCTGGCTGGCGGTCTCGATGCGGTTGCCCATGACGGCCCGCCCGATCCGGCCGTCCTCGGCCGCCTTGCCGAAAGCGTTGGCGTAGCGTCATGGCGTGACCGCAATAGCGACGAAGGCCTGCCGCGGCCTCTCTATCTGCGGGGCGTGAACATCACCCTGCCGGATGGCGCCCGCCGCACGGTCGAGTGATGGATGCCGGCTTCACGCTTGCCCGACTGGGCGCACTCGATCTCGATCGCGCGGCGCGCCTCCATCGCGAAGCCTTCGAGCCAATGGGGGAGCACGCCTGGACGCGGCAGGATCTTGCGGGGCTGCTGGCGTCGCCGGGAAGCGTCGGCTTCCTTCTGACGGAAGCTTCCTCCGACATCGGCATGGCCATCTCTCGCGTCGTGGCCGACGAGGCAGAACTGCTGACCGTCGCCGTCGATCCCGGCCATCGCCGCCGCGGTGCTGCCCGCCGGCTCCTCGATGCGGTGACAGGGCAAGCCCGTGCCGGCGGTGCGAAGACGCTTTTCCTTGAAGTCGGTGCGGATAATCCGGGCGCCCGGACGCTGTACGATTCACTCGGGTTCGTCGTCGTGGGCAAACGCGCCGGCTATTATCCGCGGGCCGGGCGGGCAGCCGCGGACGCTTTCATCATGCGTCTCAGTCTCACCTGATCAGGCGCGCCGGATGATCACGATTTGGGCATCGCCATCGGCTTCGATGGACAGGATGGCATGGCCTTCGTCGCGCGCCGCGCGGGGCACGTTGCGCAAAGGCTCCTCGCCGCGAAGCCGTACGGCGAGGGTTTCCCCAGGCTGCATGCGTTCGAGCCTGAGCTTGGTCCGGACGAACGTCATGGGACAGACCTCGCCGGTAATGTCGATGTCATGGTCGGCCTGTATGGACATGTCCAACTATACCCCGAACGCCTGCCAGTGTAGGGTAGGCTGACATGCCAGACCGGAAATCCAAACTCGAAGTCCTATGCGCAGAGCGCGGCCTCAAGATGACCGACCAGCGACGCGTGATCGCACGTGTCCTGTCGGAAGCGTCGGATCATCCCGACGTCGAGGCCGTGCATCGTCGCGCGACGGCGATCGATCCGAACATCTCGATCGCGACGGTGTACCGGACCGTGCGTCTGTTCGAGGAAGCGGGCATCCTTGCGAAGCACGACTTCGGCGACGGACGCGCGCGCTACGAGGAAACGCCGGACGAGCACCACGATCATCTGATCGACATCCAGAGCGGCAAGGTTGTGGAATTCCACAACGACGAGATCGAGGAACTGCAGCGGAAGATCGCCGAAAAGGCGGGCTATCGGCTGGTTGGGCATCGCCTCGAGCTTTATGGCGTTCCCCTGGACGGGAAATCCGACCGCCAAAAATAAGTGGACTGGATCGGCGCCACCCCGATAATGGGCCCATGACCGGGGCGGCCCCCTTGCGGATTGTTCATGCGCATCGACCGCGTTGACAGCGAAGCCGAGCTTCTCGGACCGCCGGTTTCCAACGCGGAGATCGTGAAGGTCGTCGCTGGCGATTTCGAAGTTCGCCTGGCGCAGACTTCTGCTGAAATCGAAGCGGCGCAGGCTCTGCGTTTTCGCGTTTTCTATGAAGAAATGGCGGCGCATGCCTCGCCGGAGATGAAGGCGCTCGGCCGCGACTTCGATCCGTTCGACGAGGTCTGCGACCATCTGCTCGTGCTCGATCGCCGCCGCGGCGAGGGGCCGGAAGGTATCGTCGGCACCTATCGGCTGATCCGCCGGTCGGCGGCGCTCAAGATGGGCCGCTTCTATTCCTCGGCCGAATACGACATCCAGAAGATGATCGACTATCCGGGCGAGGTCCTGGAACTCGGCCGGTCCTGCATCGCCAGGGACGCGCGCAATACCGCGACGATGCAGATGCTGTGGCGCGGCATCGCGCTCTACGCCTACCACTACAACATCCAAGTCATGTTCGGCTGCGCCAGCCTGCCGGGCATCGACCCGGAACAGCACGCCCAGGCGCTGTCCTACCTCTATCATCACCATCTGGCGCCGCCCGACGTCCGCGTGCGCGCGCTGCCGAGCCGCTACGTGAAGATGGATATGCTCGAGCCGGGCAGCTACGACCCGCGCAAGGCGATGGCGCGCGTTCCGCCGCTGATCAAGGGGTATCTGAGGCTGGGCGGCTTCGTCGGCGACGGCGCCGTGATCGACCACGAATTCAACAGCACCGACGTCTTCATCATCGTGAAGACCGAACTGGTGACGGAGAAGTACATCCGGCACTACGAACGCGGGATGCGTGAGTAGCGCGGCGGACGCTCCTTTCGCCGCGACCTGGATCGGCTCTCCCTTGCGTGGCGCTTTTCGGCTGTTGAGCTACCTGCTCCTGACGCTGGTCCTGCTGCCGTTCCATCTGCTGGCGCTCGCCTGCCGCATTACGCCTGTCGTGCGCTGGATGCCGGTGTTCTATCACCGCACGGTCTGCACGATTCTCGGGATCAAGGTGAAGGTGAACGGAGAGCGCTCGACCGTCACGCCGACGCTCTATGTCTGCAATCATGTCTCGTATCTGGACATCGAGGTCCTGGGCGGGCTGATCCCCGGAAGCTTCGTCGCCAAGGCCGAAGTCGCGACCTGGCCCTTCTTCAGCACCCTGGCCAAGGCGCAGCGCACGATCTTCGTCGAGCGACGCTCGAGCAAGACCAGCAACAGCCGCGACGAGATGCTGCAGCGGCTGAACACGGGCGACAATCTCATGCTGTTCCCCGAAGGGACCAGCAGCGACGGGACCCGTGTCCTGCCGTTCCGCAGCGCCCTTTTCGCCGTGGCGCAGTTGCGGCGCGACGAGCGGCCCATCGTGGTGCAGCCGGTCGCGATTTCCTACACGCGGCTCGACGGCATCCCGCTCGGTCGCTACTGGCGGCCCCTGTTCGCCTGGTTCGGCGATCTCGACCTGGTGCCGCACCTCTGGCAGATGGTCTGCCTCGGCGAGACCGAGGCGGTCGTCACCTTCTTCCCGCCGATCGACATCGACCAGCTTGGGGATCGGAAGAAGCTCGCGGAATACTGCTTCCGCCAGGTCTCCTCCGGCGTGCAGGCGGCGAATTCCGGCCGCCCCGAGCTGCTGCCGTCGCTGGTCGAGCCGGCTGCCGACCCTCGACCCTGATCGGCGACGGTGATAGATACCGCGCGTTCCAGCACCGGAGACCGATGAAGGACGTCCGCACCGACGGGCAGCCCAAGCGCGTGTTTATCCGCACTTACGGCTGTCAGATGAATGTCTACGACTCCGACCGCATGGCCGACGTCCTGCGGCCGCTGGGCTATGCGCTGGCCGAAGCGCCCGACCAGGCGGATCTGGTGGTGCTGAACACCTGCCATATTCGTGAGCACGCTTCCGAGAAGGTCTATTCCGAGCTGGGACGGTTGCGCGACCTCAAGACCGAACGCCGCGCCGAGGGCCGCGACTATACGATCGCCGTCGCAGGCTGCGTCGCCCAGGCCGAGGGTGAGGAGATCCTGCGCCGCCAGCCTGCCGTCGACATCGTCGTGGGCCCGCAGGCCTACCACCGTCTCCCCGAACTGCTGGCCCAGGTCGCGCGCAAGTCAGCCGCGGCGGGACCGGGCAAGCTCATGCCGGGCGCCGGCGTGCTGGACACGGAATTCCCGCCCGAGAGCAAGTTCGACCATCTGCCGTCGCCGCAGGGGATCCAGGCCGGCTCGGCGTTCCTGTCGATCCAGGAAGGCTGCGACAAGTTCTGCACCTTCTGCGTCGTGCCCTACACGCGCGGCATGGAGTATTCGCGGCCGGTGGCGGCGGTGCTGGCCGAGGCGCGGCAGCTCGTGGCCGCCGGCGCGCTCGAACTCACGGTGCTGGGTCAGAACGTCAACGCCTATCACGGCGAGGGACCGGACGGGTCGACCTGGTCGCTGTCGCGCCTGGTGCGCGCGATCGGCGAGATTACGGGCCTCGCGCGGCTTCGCTACACCACCTCCCATCCGCGCGACATGGACGACGACCTGATCGCCGCCCACGGCGACGTGCCGCAGCTCATGCCCTATCTGCACCTTCCGGTGCAGTCGGGATCGAACCGCATCCTCGACGCGATGAATCGCGGTCACGATCGCGACCTCTATCTCCGCATCGTCGAACGGCTGCGCAACGCGCGCGACGACCTTGCGTTGTCGTCGGACTTCATCGTTGGCTTTCCCGGTGAGAGCGATGCCGACTTCGACGAAACGATGCGGCTCATCCAGCAGGTGGGCTTCGCGTCGGCCTATGCCTTCCGCTACAGCCGCCGGCCGGGCACGCCCGGGGCGGCCTTGACCGACCAGGTGCCCGAGAACGTGAAGGTCGCGCGCCTCGCCGCGCTGCAGGCGCTCGTCGGGCAGCAGGCGCGCGCGTTCAACGAGTCGAAGGCCGGCTCCACCGTGCCCGTGCTGTTCGCCGAGCCCGGCCGCAAGGCGGGGCAGATCATGGGCAAGACGCCGTGGCTGCAGTCGGTCTATGCGCAGGGCGACCCGCGCCTGTTCGGCCGCATCGTCGACGTACGGCTGATCGAAGGCTACGCCAACAGTCTGCTGGGCGAGATCGTCACTGGCGACTACGAGGTGGCTGCGTGAGCGACCAGGCCGCCGGTACGCGCGCTGCCGACGTCCGGCGCATGACGTTCGACAACAATGCGCTGGTGGCTGTGCTCTACGGCAACCATGACCGCAATCTCGTTCGCATCGAGCAGCTCACGAACGCCCAGTTGAGCGCACGCGGCAACCAGCTTGCCATCACCGGCACGCCCGACGATGCCGCCATGGCGCAGAAGGCCATCGCAAGCCTCTACGAGCGGCTGAAGCGCGGCCTGTCGATCGAGAGCGCCGACATCGATGCCGCCGTGCGCTTTGCCCGCAGCGGTCCCGAAGGCGGCGACGCCGAGAGCATCCGCACGCGCAAGCGCACCATCCAGGCGCGTACGCCAGGCCAGCGCGGCTATCTCGCGGCGCTGCGCGAACGCGACATGGTGTTCGCGCTGGGACCCGCCGGCAGCGGCAAGACCTATCTCGCCGTCGCCATGGGTGTGTCGCTGCTGCTGGCCGGCAAGGTCGAGCGCATCGTGTTGTCGCGTCCCGCCGTCGAGGCGGGCGAGCGGCTGGGCTTCCTGCCCGGCGACATGAAGGAAAAGATCGATCCCTACCTGCGGCCGCTCTACGACGCGCTGCATGACATGATCCCCGCCGAGCAGATCGCGCACCGCATGGAATCGGGCGAGATCGAGATTGCGCCGCTGGCCTTCATGCGCGGCCGCACCTTGGCGCACTGCTACGTCATCCTCGACGAGGCGCAGAATACGACGCCGATGCAGATGCGCATGTTCCTGACGCGCCTCGGCGAAGGCTCGCGCATGGTCATCACCGGTGATCCCAGCCAGACCGACCTGCCGAACAACCAGAAGTCGGGCCTGAACGATGCCGTCGAGACATTGACGAACGTCGAAGGCGTGCGCTTCGTGCGGCTCACCTCCCAGGACGTCGTGCGCCACGATCTCGTGACGCGCATCGTCGATGCCTATGACGCCCGCGACAAGCAGGCCAAAGGCTAGGCCGTCGCTTCACTGCACGGTGATCGTGCTGGACGAAGCGTGGCTGAAGGCGCTGCCCGACGCGGAAAAGCTCGCGCGCCGCGCCGCACGAGCTGCCTTCGCCGGCACGCGCCGTCGTGGCATGCGCTCGCTCAACGTCGCACTCGACGACGACAAGGGTGTGCGTGTGCTCAACGCGCGCGACCGCAAGAAGGACAAGCCGACCAACGTCCTGTCCTATCCCTCGGGCGAGCGTGATTTCCTGGGCGACATGGTACTGGCGCGCCAGACCGTCTGGCGTGAGGCGCGCGAACAGAAGAAGTCGCCGGCCGACCATTTCACGCACCTGGTCGTGCACGGCACGCTGCATCTGCTGGGCTACGACCACGAGACGGGCGAGGATGACGCCGAGCGCATGGAAGCGCTGGAGCGCCGCGTGCTGGCCAGGCTCGGGATCGCCGATCCGTATCTGGAGCGATAGAGAAGCCTTCGTCGGTTCGTCCGAGCAAGGATCCTTCGCTGCGCTCAGGATGACAGCTGCTTTTGAAGTGGCGCACTGCGCAAACCCCAACAACAGTGTCATCCCGAGCGCAGCGAAGGATCCTTAATCCTGCCTCGCCGAGCTACAGCATCTCCAGCGGCTGCTTTGTTCGCGGCGGCGGAAAGGCGCGGTCGAGTTCGTGCAGGATTTCCGGGGTCAATTTTACCTGAAGCGCGGCAAAGTTTTCCTTCACGCGTTCGCGGTTGGATGACTTCGGGATCGTGACGACGCCCGGCTGGGCGAACAGCCAGGCCAGCGCCAGTTGCGCGGGCGTGCAGCCGACCTCTTCGGCGAGCTTCTTCAGCGGCGCCTTGCGCAGCAGGCCGCTCTGGTCGAGTGGCGAATAGGCCATCAGCGGGATCGATCGCTTGCGCATCCACGGCAGCAGGTCGAACTCCGGGCCGCGGCGCGACAGGCAGTAAAGAACCTGGTTGGTGCCGGTCAGTCCCCCGTCGAGCCTCGCGGCATCCTGCATGTCATCGAGGTCGAAATTGCTGACGCCGAAATCGCCGATCTTTCCGGCATTTTTCAGTTTGTGGAACGCCTCGAACGTTTCCTCGATCCGTGCGCCGCCGCGCCAGTGCAGCAGATAGAGGTCGATGCGCTCCAGCCGCAGGCGCTTCAGGCTGCGCTCGCAGGCGGCGATGGTGCCGGCGCGCGAGGCGTTGTGCGGATAGACCTTGCTCACGATGAAGGGGCGGGTGCTGCGACCGTGCAGCGCGTCGCCGACGATCTCCTCGGCGCTGCCCTCGCCATACATCTCGGCGGTGTCGATCATCGGATAGCCGAGATCGAGCCCGTATTTGAGGGCATCGAGTTCTTCCGGCCGCCGGCGGGCGCTTTCGCCCATGCGCCACGTGCCGAGGCCGAGCACCGGCATTTCGGCGCCGGAAGGAAGCTTGCAGGAACGCATCAAGAACTTCCCATGATTGCAACGCGGGGCCGATAGCCTATCTTATCGACCATGCCTGACTCCACAGCGCACAGTACCAAGCCGGGCCTCGGCCCGGCTTCGTCGACTGAGCCTCTTTCGACCCCGGTGACGACATCGCCGGCTACCGATGTCCCTTCGAGTGGCGGCCTGCTGCGCGCCCTCCTGCGGCGCCTGCGCCGCAAGGATAAGAACGAAGCGGTTCGCGAAGCGATCGAGGAGCTGATCGAGGAGACGCCCGAGAGCGACACCCCGATCAGCGACGACCAGCGCGTCCTGCTCGCCAACATCCTGAAGCTGCGCGACAAGACCGTGGCCGACGTCATGGTGCCGCGAGTAGACATTGTGGGCATTGCCGCCGACACGCCGCTCGACGAGGTCGTGCGGCTGATCCAGGCCGAGGCGCATTCGCGCTATCCGATCTACCGCGAGTCGCTCGACGACGTGATCGGCATGATCCACATCAAGGATGTGCTGGCCTACTGGGGGAACTCCAAGAAGTTCAACCTGCGCGACATTCTGCGCCGCGTGGTGTTCGTGGCCCCGACCCTGCCGGTGCTCGACATGCTGCTCGACATGCGCCGCTCGCGCACCCACATGGCGCTGGTCGTCGACGAGTTCGGCGGCACCGACGGGCTTCTGACCATCGAGGACCTCGTCGAGGAGATCGTGGGCGAGATCGAGGACGAGCACGACGTCGCACAGACGCCGACGGTCGCGCGCCGCGTCGACGGCACGATCGACGTCAACGGCCGCACCCCGATCGAGCTCCTCGAGGAAGAGATCGGCAAGGTCCTGTCCGAAGACGAACGACGCGAAATCGACACGGTGGGCGGATTGATCTTCTCGCTGCTCGGCCGCATTCCCGAACGCGGCGAGGTGGTTCGTCATCCGTCGGGTGTGGAGTTCGAGATTCTAGATGTCGATCCCCGGCGCATCCGCCGCCTTCGCGTGCGGCCGCCGACGACGGCGCCCGCCGCCTGACCGCCGCATGACACGATGATGCTCAAGGGCTGGCGCGCCGCAGGCGTCGCCTTCCTGGCCGGTGCGCTTGCCGCGCTGGCCATGCCTCCTCTCTACTGGCTGCCGCTCGCCATCGTCGGCGCGGTGGCCTTCGTCTGGCTGTGGGACACCGCGGCCGGGCCGAAGAGCGCCCTTCTGCTGGGCTGGGCCTGGGGCACCGGCCATTTTGCCGTCGGCTCCTACTGGATCGTCGAGGCTTTCTTCGTCCCGCCGGCCGACTATGGGCCTCTCGGTCCGCCCATCGTCATCGGGTTGGCGGCGCTTCTAGGCTTCTTTCCCGGCATGGCCGCAGGCGCCGCAAAATGGGCCGCGCAACGCTGGCCGAAGCTGGGCGGGCGATATGCCCGCCTGGTGCTGCTCGCCATTACCTGGACCGTGGCGGAGTGGCTGCGCGGCCACGTCTTCACCGGCTATTCTTGGAATCCGCTGGCACATGTCTGGGCCTTCGCCGTTCCCCTCCTGCAGGGGGCGGCGTTGTTCGGGGTCTATGGGCTTGGCCTGCTCACCTTCATGATCCTGGCCGCGCCGGCGGCGGGCTGGCGGGCCTCGCTGCTCGCGCTGGTCGTCGTGGCAGGTGCTGGCTTCGCGGGGCAATCGGTCATGGTCCCGGTAGAGATGGGCGACGGACCGCTGGTCCGTATCGTCCAGCCGAACACGCCACAGGCCGAGAAGTGGCGGCCGGAAAATCGGACCCGCCAGTTGAACAAGCTCGTCGACATGAGCCGCCGTGACGGGTTCGACAAGTTGTCGGCCGTCATCTGGCCCGAGACGGCGCCGCCCTTCATCGTCGAACCGGGATCGCCGGCGCTGGAGGTGATGGCGAAAGCCGTACCGCCCGACGGCTACCTGCTCACCGGCGCGGCGCGCGGAACCGGCAAGCGTGACGAGGGGGTCTGGAACTCCCTGCTGGTCATCGACAAGACCGGCACGATCGTCGCCACCTACGACAAGGTGCACCTGGTCCCCCTCGGCGAGTACATCCCGTTCCACAAGCAACTCGCGCCGGTCTCCGGCTTCATCGGCCGGGGCTCGTTCGAGGAGGGGCTGTCGAGGGTGACGGTCGACCTGCCGCGCCTGCCGTCCTTCTCGCCGATCATCTGCTACGAGGTGATCTTCCCGGCCGCCGTGACCGGTCCCGGCGCGCGGCCGCGCTGGCTGCTGAACGTGACCAACGATGCCTGGTTCGGCCTGTCGAGCGGCCCGTACCAGCACCTCGCCAGCGCGCGCCTGCGCGCCGTCGAGGAGGGCCTGCCGATGATCCGGGCCGCCAACACCGGCGTCTCCGCGGTGATCGATGCCTACGGCCGGGTGCTGGCGGCCCTCGACATGCAGCAGGAAGGGATCATCGACCACCGCATCCCGGCCACCCGGGAGCCCACGCCCTACGGTCGTTGGGGAGATGGAACGCTCTTGGCTCTCCTGGGATTGGCAGGGCTTCTTCTTGTAGCGACATCGCGCTTCACATCGAGTGAAATAACAACGAATTCAAGCCGTTAACCGTCAGCTTCGGCTTGCATTTGAGATTTGGACAACTTAAGTAATATGCAGCCAGCGCGTGTAGATATGCATTTTTGCACATGTGGGCTGGGCGGCATTCCGCTGCACGCCATTCGGCCACGATTGTGCCGTACCGGCGTTTATTCGTTGTTTGTGTGCTCGAAAGAGTAGGGGAACTGATGGCCAAGTCGCATCCCGTTGATGTTCACGTCGGAGCGCGGATGCGCCAGCGGCGCACGCTCCTCGGCATGAGCCAGGAGAAGCTCGGGACGGCGGTCGGCCTCACTTTCCAGCAGATCCAGAAATACGAGCGCGGCTCCAACCGCATCGGCTCCAGCCGCCTGTTCGAGTTCGCCAAGGTCCTCGACGTGCCGGTTTCCTATTTCTTCGATGAGATGCCCGCGAATGCGCTGGCCGGCCGGCCGATGTCGGGCCGCGGCAAGAAGGGCGGTTTCGGCGAAGCCGGTACGCCGTTCGAGCAGGAAAAGGATCCGCTCATCAAGCGCGAAACCCTCGAACTCGTGCGCGCCTACTACAAGATCGGCGAGAGCCGCGTGCGCAAGCGGATCTTCGAGATGGTGAAGGCCGTGGGTGCGGCCAGCCACGCCGAGACGGTCGGCGGCCGCAAGGGAAGGCAGCCCCGCGCCTGAACGGCGCAGGAAATAGGCCCGCGATCCTCTTGATTTCCACTGCCATTTGGCGTTTTTAACCAACCGTGGTCCCGATGGGCGGGACCGCCGCGGACGGATTTGGACGACTTGCCACCGCGAAAATAAAGGCTAAGCCGGCCGTTGGCGGAAGCACCGCCCTGCCCGGAGTCCATGCGAACTTTGGGAGGGATCTTTGGCGCTCAAGGACTACATCTTCACCAGCGAGTCGGTTTCGGAAGGCCATCCGGACAAGGTCGCGGACCAGATTTCCGATGCGATCCTGGACGCGTTCATCGCCAACGACGTGAAGCTCGGCCACGCCGACGACAGCCACGCCAACACCCGCCTCGGCTGCGAGACGCTGGTCACGACCAACAAGATCGTTATCGCCGGCGAAGGCCGCGCCTCCGAGCCGTTCATGAAGAAGTACGGCAAGCAGACGGTCGTGAACCGTGAGGCGATCGGCGAGATCGCCCGTAACGTCGTGCGCGACATCGGCTACGACCAGGACGGCTTCTCGTTCCATGGCGCCGACGTGGAAGTGCTGCTGCACGGCCAGTCGCCCGACATCGCGATGGGCGTGGATGCCAAGAAGAAGGGCGGCAACCTCGGCGAACAGGAAGGCGCGGGCGACCAGGGCCTGATGTTCGGCTTCGCCTGCCGCGACAGCGAGGAATACGAGAAGGGCTCGTTCATGCCCGCCCCGATCTTCTTCTCGCACAAGATCCTCGAAGTGCTGAGCAAGGCCCGCCGCTCGGGCGAACTGGGCGACCTGCAGCCCGACGCCAAGAGCCAGGTCACGGTGCGCTATGTCGACGGCAAGGCCGTCGGCGCCACCAAGGTCGTCGTTTCGACCCAGCATCGCGAAGCCAACAAGAAGGGCAAGAAGTACAATTCGGGCATGATCCGCGAGATGATCTCGGGTCACGTCGAGAAGTCGCTGCCCAAGGGCTGGATGCCGAAGAAGGCGGCCGACTTCTTCGTCAACCCGACCGGCAACTTCGTCGTCGGCGGTCCCGATGGCGATTGCGGCCTCACCGGCCGCAAGATCATCGTCGACACCTACGGCGGCTTTGCGCCGCATGGCGGCGGTGCGTTCTCCGGCAAGGACCCGACCAAGGTCGACCGCTCGGCCGCGTATGCCGCGCGCTACCTCGCCAAGAACGTCGTGGCCGCCGGTCTCGCCGACCGCTGCCTGATCCAGGTAGCCTACGCGATCGGCGTCGCCGATCCGATGTCGCTCTATGTGAATACCGAAGGCACCGGCAAGGTCGACGAGCGCAAGCTCGAGAAGGTCCTGTCGGATCTCTTCCCGCTGCGTCCGACCAACATTCGCCGTTCGCTGCAGCTCAACAAGCCGATCTATCAGCGCACGGCGGCCTACGGCCACTTCGGTCGCAAGCCGGAGAAGGACGGCGGCTTCTCCTGGGAGCGCACCGATCTCGTGGCCGAACTGAAGCGCGCCTTCGGCGCCCGCTAGGTCTTCGATCTTCGTGAAAGCGAGGGCGCACGCCGCAAGGCGTGCGCCCTTTGCTTTAGGGAACGCCGCTACATAATTGAATCCAGGGGTATTTCTGGTACCTTTGGCGAATGGCTCCTCTCGAGAACGGCGGCTTCCAGCAGCCCGGATGGGATGAGGCGGGCCATCTGCGCGTCGACCCGCTCATGAGGGCGCTGCTCTACGTCGCCCAGCAGGTCGGCCGCCCGGTCAGCGAGGCCGACATCCGTCGGTTCGTGGCCGTACCCTCCACCGGTCTGGACGAGGCTTCCTTCCTGACCGCCGCGACACGGCTCGGCCTCGACGGCGAGGCAATCGATCTTGCCGCCCGACCGTTCGACGAATTGTCGCTTCCCTTTGCCGTCGTCGGAGCCGCCGGAACGGTCCATGTCGTGGTCTCGGGCCGAGCCAACGGCTGGACCGTGCTCGATGTGGTCGAAGGGCGCGTCTGGCAAGCGACGGCGCAGGAGGCGCGTGCCCTCGGGCGGCGTGCCCTGTTGCTGCGCCAGCCGCTGGGGCCGCGTCCGTCGGAACAATGGTACGCGCCGCTGTGGGCGCGCGTGCGGCCGGTCGTCTTCAAGCTCGCGGCCGCATCGTTCTTCATCAACGTGCTCGGCCTTCTCACGCCGCTCTTCATGATGCTGGTGGTCAACGCGGTGATCGCCGGTCAGCCACCCGAAGGCATCTGGCCGGCGATGGCGGTGCTGTGCGCCGGCATGCTTGTCGCGTACACCGCCGACTTCGGCTTGCGCGTCGCGCGTGGCTGGTTGTCGACCAGGACCGGCGCGCGGCTCGATGTATTGATGAGCGCCGAGGTGCTGCATCACCTGATGGCGCTGCCCTACCGTCATTTCGAGCGCACGCCGTCGGGCGTCATTGCCGAGCGCCTGCGCCAGCTCGACGTCCTGCGCGGCTTCTTTACCGGGCAGATGCCGGCGCTGGCGATCGACCTGCTGTTCGTCGTGATCTTCCTGATCGCCACCTTCGCCCTCAGCGCGACGCTCGGTCTCGTCGCGGCGCTGGCCATCCCCGTGCTGATCGCGGTCTCGCTCGCCGGTCATCGGGCCCAGCGGCGGCTGGCCGACGAGACTTTCCAGGCGCTCGCCGCCAAGAGCTCGACGCTGACGGAGACCGTCGCAAACGCCGCCACCATCAAGGCACTGGGTCTCGAAGCGGAAGTCGAGAAGCGCTGGCAGGCGCGGGTGGAGCAGTCGGCCCGCACCAGCCTGCGCGCCAGCAACCTCGCCAACATCGCCGCCAGCGCATCGGGCACGTTGCAGCTCGTGGCGTCGCTGGTGATCGTCATGATCGGCGTCGGCGAGATCGCCGATCACCGCCTCACGATCGGCGCGCTCATCGCGGCCAACATGCTGGCTGTCCGCGCGTTGCAGCCGATGCGGCAGCTGGCCGGTGCCTGGCACCAGCTCCAGGCGGTGGGTGCCGCCTTCAAGCGCATCGACAAGCTGATGCGCGAGGCGCCCGAGACGCCTCCTGGCGAGTTCGCGCCGATGCCGGCGCTGGTGGGCGACATCGCGCTGGAGCGCGTCACCTACCGCGCTCACGATCGCGGGCAGCCCATCTTGCGCGAGGCCGATCTCGCGATCTCGGCAGGAGAGATCATCGGTCTCGTGGGACCTTCGGGCTCGGGCAAGACCACCATCGCCAATCTCGTCCAGGGCCTCGTCAGTCCGAGCGACGGCCGCGTGCTGGTCGACGGCACCGACATCGCCCATATCTCCCCGGCGCAACTGCGCGCGCAGATCGGCGCGGTGCCGCAGGACCTTCAGCTCTTCACCGGAACGGTGCGCGAAAACATCGCGATGGGCGTCGCCGACAAGGATCCCGGTCGCGTCGTGGCCGTCGCGCGTTTCGTGGGCGCGCACGATTTCATCCAGCGCCTGCCCAAGGGCTACAACACCGTGCTGGGCGAACGCGGGCAGGGTCTCTCGACCGGACAGCGCCAGCTTCTCTGCATCGCGCGCGCGCTGATCCGCAATCCGCGAATCCTGATCCTCGACGAGGCGACCAGCGCGCTCGATCCCGCCACCGAAGAGCAGCTCCTGCGTCAGCTCAAGGCCAACACGCGCGGCCGCACCGTCATCATGATCACCCACCGTCTCGCGCCGCTCGCCATCGCCGATCGCGTGGCGCTGGTGATGGATGGGCGCATCGAACGGGTCGGTCCGCCGACCGATGTGATGGCCTATGCGCGCATCCGCATGGCCGAGGCCAGCCGCGGCCAGACGCCGGGGGCTCCCACGTCCGTGCCGTCGCGCCCGATGCCGGGTTGAACGTCAGGCGAAGTCGACGAACTCCGGGTCCTCGAGGCGCGCCAGCCGCTCCGATGCGAGGCGGGCGCAGTCGATGAGGAGCGCCTTGCGTCGCGCCGCCGTCACCGGGTGGCGTGCGGGATGGCGCAGGATCTCGCCGCCATAGGCATCGGCGACGATCAGGCCGACCTTCTCGGGGATCAGCGATTGCGGGAAGTCGACCGGCACGGCGAAGTAGAGCTGGTCGCACCAGGCGAGATAGTCCGGCCACTTCTGGTCCACGCGCCAGTCCTCGATCGAGGATTTCACCTCGACGATGGTGAGTTCGCCGCTGCCGGCGATCGCCACGATGTCGGCGCGCCGTCCGTCGGGCAGCGGCAGTTCGCGCAACACGGTACGGCCGGACTGGCGCATCAGGCGGCAGGCGCCGCGGCAGACCGCGAGGGTGATGTCGGGACGCGTCTGGCGCGCGACGGTAGGTATGTCCATGGGCGGCGTGTCCACGGGCGATCAGGTCAGCGCCGGACCTGCACGAGGCGCGGCATGCCTTCGTCGAGTGGAAGTTCGGAGGTCGGCTTGAACGCCTGCGCCAGCGCCTCGCCCCGCTTGCGGTCGCGATCGGATATCTTGTCTCCAGCCTTCTCGCGGACGGCGCGGGATTCCGGGTGGCCGCCGCGTTCGGCGAGGAACAGCCACTTGAAGGCCTCGACCGGATCGCTGGTCCCGGCGCTGCCGGTCAACAGCATGACGCCGAGCGCCTGCTGCGCCTCGGGCAGTCCCTGCTGCGCGGCGCGGCCGTACCAGAGCTGCGCCTGGACGGGATCGCGCGGAACGCCGGAGCCGGCGAGATAGGCATTGGCGAGCTTGAACTGGCCCGACGGCACGCCTGCATTGGCCGCCGCCTGGTACCAGCTCAACGCCGACTTCAGGATCTTCTCGTTGGCCGCCTTGTCGCGCGTGGCCGGCGTGCGGACCGCCATGTCGCCCAGCGCCAGTGCCGCCTCGGGGACGCCGTTCTGCTGGGCCTGGACCAGCCAGCGTTGCGCCGCGGCAGGGTCCTGCTTCACACCCGACCCCTCGGCCAGAGCCAGGCCGTAGCGCAGGGCGGCGAGCATGTGACCCCGCTCGGCGGCCTGGCGGAAGAGATCGGCTGCCCGCGTCGGATCGGCCGACGCGGGTGGCGCATTCTCCGCCATCGCCCGCCCCAGCGCATAAGTCGCGTAGGGGTTACCATCGGCGGCGGCCTTCTCCAGCCAGGCGCGGGCCTGCATCAGATCACGCGGCACGCCCTGGCCGCGAAGATAGATCAGCCCGAGATTGAGTTGCGCGCGACGATGGCCCTGGGCTGCGGCCTTTTCGAAAAACTCCACGGCGCGCCCGGGATTGCGCGCCATGCCGGCCTCGCCATTCATGAGGGCGAGCGCCAGCCGGTGCTGGCCTTCGGCCGATCCCGCATCGGCGGCGCGCTGGATGAGGTTCAGCCCTTCGGCCTTGGCCCCGCGATCGATCAGGATCGCACCCAGCCAGGCAGAGGCATCGGCATTCGACGACGCGAGCGACCGGAGCGCCCGCTCCGCGGTTGCCGTATCGCCCTGCCGATACGCCGAGACGGCGGGACGCAGCGGCGCGGCCACGTCCGAGGCATCAGTGGATTGCTGGGCTTGCGCGGAAGCACCCGCGGCAACGAGTGCCGCGACGAGCGCCAGCCGCGCCGCGATCATTTCGTCTTGAACTGGTAGGCGAGCGCCGCGGCCTTTGCCTTCTCGATTTCGTCGGCCGGCAGTTCGCGCGCCGCCTGCTCGAGTGCGAGGTTGGCGTTGGGCACGTTCCAGCGGTCGGCGATCGCGCACCACTTGTAGGCCTCGAAGAGGCTCTTCGGCACACCCTTGCCCTCGGCATAGGCACCGGCCAGCGGGATCATGGCCGGGAGATAGCCGCGCTCCGAAGCATCCAGCAGCAGGGGCGTCGCCTTGCTGATGTCGAACAGCTTGGATTCGGCGTTACCGTAGATATAGAGGCCCAGTAGGAACTGGGCGCGCGGGTCGCGCTCCTTTGCGAGGACCTGCAGTTCCTTCTCGGCCGCCACGGGGTCGCCTGCCTGCAGGGCCTTGACCGCCTCTTCCATGCCGGCGGTGGCCGGCTGGGCCGCGGCGGCCAGCAACAGGGCGGCCCCGGCGAGGGGCAGGAGGGCGCGGACGGAACGAACGAAAGGCACGGAGAAGCTCCCGAATGGCGCGGCGGGTATTGCGGAATGACGGACCGTCTAGCATGGAATTGAGGCCGAAACACGAAACCCGGCAGGCCATGGGCCGGGGAAGACGGGGAGGAAACATGCTCGAGAAACTTGCGGGCCTGGTGAACGACGACGAAGTGCTGGTGCGACGGGGCCGTCATCTCACGGGCGCGTTCCTGGTCGAGGCCCGTCCCCGGTCCTGGCTGATCCATGTGCTGCGCGGGCGGATCGAGAAAGTCGAGGAAGGTCCATTCGTCATGCCGTCCTGGCGCTTCGCCCTGCGCGCCGACGAATCGGACTGGCAGCGCTTCTGGCAAGCGCGTCCGGCGCCGGGCGAGCATGATCTGCTGGCGCTGGTGCGTCGCGGCCTGATGAAATTCGAGGGCGACCTCCAGCCCCTGATGGCGAACCTGCTCTATCTGAAGGGGGTCCTCGAGGCGCCGCGGGCGCTGGCCACGTCCAGGGGAGCCGCGCAATGACCGCCGCCCTAGAGCCAATCGTCGGTCGCTATCTCTCGCTCGATTTCGAAGGCCGGCGCTACCGCGTCTATTTCGAGGAAGCGGGCGAGGGGATCCCGCTGATCTGCCTGCACACCGCCGGTTCCGACGGCCGGCAGTATCGCGGTGTCCTGAACGACGCCGAGGTGACGAAGCACTTTCGCGTCATTGCCTTCGATATGCCCCGGCACGGCAAGTCGTCGCCGCCGCACGGGTTCGAGCGCGATGAATATCTTCTGACTCGGGATTTCTACACCGCGTTCGTCATCGCCTTCGCCGATGCCCTGTCGTTGGAGCGACCGGTGGTCATGGGCTGCTCGATCGGCGGTCGCCTGGTCCTCAACCTTGCCGCCCTGCATGCCGACCGCTTTCGCGCCCTGGTCGGGTTGCAGGCGTCCGCCCATGTCGCGCCCTACTACGACACGGAGTGGCTGCATCACGCGGATGTCCATGGAGGCGAGGTCTGCGCCGGGATCGTTTCCGGCCTCGTGGGACCCGATGCCCCGGATGCCCACCGCTGGGAAACGCTCTGGCACTACATGCAAGGCGGTCCGGGGGTCTTCAAAGGCGACCTGCATTTCTACAAGGTCGACGGGGACCTTCGTCAGCGGATTGCCGCGATCGATGCCCGGCGCTGTCCGCTCTTCCTGCTTACCGGGGAGTATGACTATTCCTGCTCGCCGGCCGAGACCCAGGAGGTCGCCGCCATGGTGCCGGGCGCGACATGCATCATCATGCCGGGCCTCGGCCATTTCCCGATGAGCGAGGATCCCGACCGCTTCCTGGATCACCTGCGGCCGGTTCTCGACCGGATCGCAAAGCCGGGATAATTGCAGCGAAAAGCGTCGCGCCTGTCGGTTCAGGTGACCGCTACGCCTTGAAAAATATAGCGAAAACCGCAGTTTTCGCTGAATGCGCGCGATCCCTGCGTACCCTTTTTCGACTATCTTGCGTTGATCTCGTGTAGGAATTATTGAACATTATCGGAGCCGTCCGGAAGCAGATATGCAATTTTGCAACTAACTGCCCTTCGGGACGGCTGTTACAGTCTGTTTGTTAGTCCGGTTTGGTCTCAAATTGCATCGCTGAAGGTTTTTGAAGAACGATCAAGAGGCAGCGCTTCGACCCAGCGCTCCAACCAGAGAATCCAGAAAGCCCGCCGGCGGCCTCCCAAGCCGCTCATCGAAGCCCCTTCCCACACACCCCAAGGCTTCGATACCCCACACCCAGGCGGGCTCATAAGGAAGGCCGGTCGTTCCCCAAGCGACCGGCCTTTCGTATTTTTCAGTGCGTTCAATCCATCGTCCATGAATCTGCAGGCTGGCGGCCGGGCAGATCAGTTTCATATATTGCGGCAGAAATGCAATCTCAGATCGACAAAAATGCCTATCTGAGAGTTTATAAATGCAGATAAATAAGGGTTTCGTCTATTTTAGATATGCATTTTTGCAAGTTACGCAAGATCGGGAGGATGGTAGATTTTTGACAGGATAACTTTCCCCAGTCGGTTTCCATGAAGATTGTCGGATTTCCCGTTGATGTCTCGCGCTCGCAGGATAGCCGCATCTTACGAGGGCAGCGGATCCGGCAGTCACTGATCCAGACCACCCTGGATCTTATCCAGGCTGGCGATGTAGAGCCGAGTCCGGGGGTCATTGCCTCCATTGCGGGCGTTCCGGGACCTGTCCTTTTCCAGCATTTTCCCCAACTCCCGGACCTCTACGAGGCCGCGTTCGAGCTGTCGGTCAGCCGGGCCTTCGATCCCGATCGTCCCGTGAATCGGACGGTGCCCCTGGCCAAGCGCACGGCGTTGCTCGTGTCGGACCGGGCCCAGACCTTCGAGCAATGGTTGCCGGTCTGGCACTTCGCCGAGCGCGTGCGCGGCGCGGCGCCGGCCGTCAGCCACGGGATCGCGCATCTCCGCCGGATGCTCCGGGAGCGCGTTGCGATCTGGTTTGCCGTCGAACTCGACGCGCTCGAGCCCACGGCGCGCGAGCCGGTTCTCGATTCCCTCGACGTGGCCTTCGGATTCGAGCGCTGGATGAACATGCGCGACCGGCTGCGTCTTTCGCCGATGAATGCTTCGCGCACCTGGCGCTTCGAGGCCGAATCGATCGTCCGGCGGGCCTTTACCACCGTGTCCGGTCACAGCGGCGCGGCCGCCTGAGCGCGGCGGCCCTCATTCGGTCAAAACGAAAGGGCGGCGGAATGAACCGCCGCCCTTTGTCTGTCGAGGCGTCTCTCGGGACAGCGCGGGCCTAGTTGGCCTTCGCCTGGAACTTCTGATGGCAGGCGCCGCAGGTCTTGCCGACATCGGCGAAGGCCGTCGCCAGGGCCTCGGCATTGCCGGAGCCGGCGGCGACCGCGAGCTTGTCGTAGGCGGCGTCAGACGCCTTGCTGGCGGCCTCGAAGCCCGCCCAGTCGGTCCAGACGGCTGGCAGGGCGCGCGTCTCGCCCTTGTCCGAACCGGCCGGGAACATCTTCACGAAGGCGGCCTCGAGCGTCTTGAGCTTGGCGGCCTGCTCGACGGCGCCGGCAGTCGGGCCCTTGGCGTCGACGATGGCCTTCACGGCGCGCATCGCGGCGGCCGTCTGCTTGCGGTTGTCCTTGCGCTGGGCGATCACGTCGCCCTGCGCCATCGCGATCGTCGCGCCGCCCACCATTGCTCCAGCCGCCAGGGCGCCGATCAACGCCACAACCAAAGTCTTCCTCATACGACCATCCCCTTTGAATTACGGTCGACGGGTAATTTATGCCTCGCCGACGGTCTATTTGTTGCAGAGGTTGGCGCGGAAAGCGAATAGGCACGTGGACCACGATCAATCACGACTGCGTGTGGTGGCCCCTCGTAACCCCTGCCCACCGGGCCGAAGGTTCGATTATGCTCGCCGCTTGCACAGGAGATGACGACCGATGGGCGGCAAGAACGACAAGATCCTCGTCTGGGACGTTCCCGTCCGGTTGTTCCACTGGCTGCTCGTGATTCTGATGGCCACGTCCTATTTCAGTGGCCGCGCCGGCGGCGACTGGATGCAACTCCACTTCTGGTCCGGGTACGCCATCCTCACGCTCCTGCTCTTCCGCATCGTCTGGGGCTTCGTCGGAAGCAGCACCGCCCGCTTCTCGAATTTCCTGAAGGGACCGGCGGCGGCGCTCACCCACGTCGCGCATCTCTTCCGCAAGGAGGGCCCGCGCGACGTTGGTCACAACCCGATGGGCGGCGCGATGGTCGTCGTCCTGATCTTCGCCGTGCTGGCCCAGGTCGTGGCCGGTCTTTTCACGGCCGACACCGACACCGGCATGGTGAACGGACCGCTCGCGCTCAAGGTCGCCGACAAATGGGTCGACCGCGCCACCGCCTTCCATGCCTGGTGGATCAACGTGCTGCTGATCCTGGTGGCGATCCATGTCGCGGCCGTCGCGCTCTACCTCGTCTGGAAGCGGCACAACCTGATCGGCCCGATGATCACCGGCCGCAAGCGGCTCGACCAGGCGGTCGAGCCGGGCGAGCCCGCACCGCGGCTCCGCTTCGGCTCGGGCCGCCTTGCGATGTCTGTCCTGCTGGCCTGCGCCGCCCTGGTCTACTTCATCGTGCGCGCGGGCGGCTGACCTGCTCGCGCGGCCTTGCTGGCCCGAAACCGCCCCTCTAGGGTGGTTGAAACAACAGAGAAATTTGGATTTTGCACCATGAAATTTACCGGTACCGACTCCTACGTTGCCAGCGACGACCTGCGCGTTGCCGTTAACGCGTCCATCGCGCTGCAGCGCCCGCTGCTCATCAAGGGCGAGCCGGGCACCGGCAAGACCGTGCTGGCACATGAGGTCGCCAAGGCGCTGAACGCCCCGATCATCGAGTGGCACATCAAGTCGACCACCAAGGCGCAGCAGGGCCTCTACGAGTACGATGCGGTCTCGCGCCTGCGCGACAGCCAGCTCGGCGACGAGCGCGTGAAGGACATCGGCAACTACATCAAGCGCGGCAAGATGTGGGATGCCTTCACCGCCGAGACCCGGCCGATCCTGCTGATCGACGAGATCGACAAGGCCGACATCGAGTTCCCGAACGACCTGCTGCTCGAGCTCGATCGCATGCAGTTCTACGTCTACGAGACGCAGCAGACGATCAAGGCCGAGCAGCGCCCGATCGTGATGATCACCTCGAACAACGAGAAGGAGCTGCCGGACGCCTTCCTGCGCCGCTGCTTCTTCCACTACATCCGCTTCCCCGATCGCGAGACGATGACGCAGATCGTCGACGTTCACTTCCCCGACCTGCAGCGCAACCTGCTGCGCGAGGCGCTTAACGTGTTCTACGACATCCGCGAAGTGCCGGGCCTCAAGAAGAAGCCGTCGACCTCCGAGCTGCTCGACTGGCTGAAGCTGCTGATGGTCGAGGACATGTCGCCTGAGTCGCTGCGGTCGAAGGACAGCAAGCAGCTCATCCCGCCGCTGCATGGCGCGCTGCTCAAGAACGAGCAGGACGTGCACCTGTTCGAGCGCCTGGCCTTCATGGCGCGGCGGGAGCAGCGTCAGTAATCAACGCTGAGAGGAGAACGCGATGTTCATCAACTTCTTCCTCGAGCTGCGCAACGCCAAGCTGCCGGTGTCCATCAAGGAATATCTTTCCCTGATGGACGCGATGGACAAGGGAGTGGCCGACTACAGCGTCGACGACTTCTACTATCTGTCGCGCGCCGCGCTGGTGAAGGACGAGCGCAATCTCGACAAGTTCGACCGCGTGTTCGGCACGGTGTTCAAGGGCCTCGAGGCGCTGCCCGCCGAGGGCATCGCCGCCGAGATTCCCGAGGAATGGCTGCGCAAGCTGGCCGAGAAGCTTCTCACCGAAGAGGAGAAGAAGCAGATCGAGTCGATGGGCGGCTGGGAGAAGCTCATGGAGACGCTGAAGAAGCGTCTCGAGGAGCAGCAGAAGCGCCACCAGGGCGGCAGCAAGTGGATCGGCACCGCCGGCACCTCGCCGTTCGGCGCCTACGGCTTCAATCCCGAGGGCGTGCGCATCGGCCAGGACAAGGGTCGCGAGGGCCGCGCCGTCAAGGTGTGGGACAAGCGCGAGTACAAGAACCTCGACGACACGGTCGAGATCGGCACGCGCAACATCAAGATCGCGCTGCGCCGGCTTCGCAAGTTCGCGCGCGAGGGCGCCGAGGTCGAGCTCGATATGCCCGACACGATCCGCTCGACCGCACGCAACGCCGGCTACCTCGACATCAAGATGGTGCCGGAGCGGCGCAACAAGGTGAAGCTGCTGATCCTGTTCGACATCGGCGGCTCGATGGACGCCCATATCCGCGTCTGCGAGGAGCTGTTCTCGGCGGCGCGCTCGGAGTTCAAGCACCTCGAGTTCTTCTACTTCCACAACTGCCTCTACGAGAAGCTGTGGAAGGACAACCGTCGCCGCCACGTCGATACCTTCTCGACGCAGCAGATGCTCCACACCTACCCGCCCGACTACAAGGTCCTGTTCGTCGGCGACGCCTCGATGAGCCCCTACGAGATCGCCTATCCGGGCGGCTCGGTGGAGCACTGGAACGAGGAGTCGGGACAGACCTGGATCCAGCGCGTGTCCGACACCTATCGCAGCATGGTCTGGCTGAACCCGGTGCCCGAACGGCACTGGAGCTACACGCCGTCGATCCAGCTGCTGCAACAGCTCAGCAGCAATCGCATGTTCCCGCTCACCTTGGGCGGCCTCGACAGCGCGATGAAGGAACTGAACAAGTAACACGCGGTGTCATCTCGGGCGGAGTAACCTCCGCCCTGGAGCGCAGCGAAGGATCCTTCGCTGCGCTCAGGATGACACTGTCGATTGGGAGGGAAGAATGAAGACCGGACCGGCCGTCGCTGAAATCCTGAAGCGCGAGGGCGTCGAGTATCTCTTCGCCTATCCCGTCAATCACCTGATCGAGCATTGCGCGGCCATCGATATCCGCCCGATCATCGTGCGCCAGGAGCGTATCGGCCTGCACATGGCCGACGCCATGTCGCGCCTGACCAAGGGTCGCAAGATGGGCGTGTTCTGCATGCAGAGCGGCCCGGGTTCGGAGAACGCCTATGGCGGCGTGGCCCAGGCGTTCGGCGAATCTGTGCCGCTGCTGGTCATTCCGGCGGGCTATCCGCGCCGCATCGCGCACGTGCCGCCGAACTTCAATTCGACCATCACCATGGCGCACGTCGCCAAGCATGCCGAGCCGATCACCTCGGGCGCCGACATCGAGAACATCATGCGCCGGGCCTTCAGCCTGCTGCGCAACGGCCGCGGCGCGCCGGTCATCATCGAGTTCCCGGCGGAGGCCAATGGCGAGGACGCGCCCGATCCGCTGACCTACGTGCCGGTCGTTGCGACCAAGTACGGTCCCGATCCGGCCGCGGTAAAGGAAGCCGCCAAGGTGCTGGTCGAGGCCAAGCGCCCGGTCATCTATGCCGGCCACGGCGTTCACTGGGCCGAGGCCTATGACGAGCTGAAGGAGCTGGCCGAGCTGCTGGCGATTCCCGTCTGCACTTCGCTCCAGGGCAAGAGCAGCTTCGACGAGACCCATCCGCTGTCGCTGGGCTCCGGCGGCCGCGCGTACCCGAAGCAGGTGCGCCATTTCCTCGACAATTGCGACGTGCTGTTCGGTATCGGATGCTCGTTCACCGAGACGAACTTCGGCATCTCGATGCCGAAGGGCAAGACGGTGATTCACACCACGCTCGATCCCAACCATCTCAATAAGGACGTGCGCGCCCAGTACGGGCTGATCGGCGATGCCAAGCTGGCGCTGCGCGCGATGATCGACGAGTGCAGCAAGCTCGTCGGGGGCAAGCAGCGCGATGCCACGCCGATCGTGGCCGAGATCAAGCCGATCGCCGACGCGTGGCTCAACGAGTGGATGCCCAAGCTCACCAACAACGAGGCACCGCTCAATCCGTATCGCGTTCTGTGGGACCTGCAGCACACGGTCGACAAGGCCAACACGATCATCACCCACGATGCCGGCAGCCCGCGCGACCAGCTCTCGCCGTTCTGGAAGACGACCGCGCCGCACACCTACATCGGCTGGGGCAAGACCACCCAGCTGGGCTACGGGCTCGGCCTCGCCATGGGCGCCAAGCTCGCCTGCCCGGACAAGCTCTGTATCAATGTCTGGGGCGACGCCGCCATCGGCTTCACCGGCATGGACTTCGAGACGGCGGTGCGCGAGCGCATTCCGATCATGTCGATCCTGCTCAACAACTTCTCGATGGCGATCGAGCTTCACATCATGAAGGTCTCGACCGAGAAGTACCGTTCGACCGACATCTCGGGCGACTACGCCGCGATGGCCAAGGCCTTCGGCGGCTACGGCGAGCGCATCACCAAGCCGGAGGACATCATCCCGGCGATCAAGCGCGGCATCGAGCAGACGAAGAAGGGCGTGCCCGTCCTGCTCGAGTTCATCACCTCCAAGGAAGTGACGATCTCTACGCCGAAGTGACACTCGCGTAGCGAGTGTCATCCTGAGGCCAAAGGCCGAAGGATCCTTCCGATGCAGAAGGATCCCTCGCTGCGCTCGGGATGACAAGGTGTGATCGTTGAGACTAGGCTCGCGGCATGACGATGATCCTCACCCCGACCGCCGAACACGATGTCGCCGCCCATGACGGCCTCTGGATCAGTCCCGTCGATGCCGAGCGCGTCACGGGCTGGACGCTGAAGCCCGAAGGCATGTGCCGTGCGGATCTGTGCGTGCCCTTGCCCGCTTCGGCTCTTGCCCCGAACGAAATCGACCTCGAAGCCTTCTGGACGAAGCTCGGCGGTCCCGTGATCGCGAGCGAGCGGCGCGACGTGTGGGCGCTGGGCGCCCCGCCGGAAGAACGTAATGCCGCGCTCGAAGGGCTCGAGGCGCCGGACTTCACTTTGCCGGACGTGGACGGTTTGCCGCGATCGCTGTCGCAGTTGCGCGGCCGCAAGGTCTTCCTCGCCACATGGGCCAGTTGGTGAGGCTGCCGCTTTGACTTGCCCGTGTGGCAGGCCCTTTACGAAGAACTGAAGGACAAGGGTTTCATGGTCGTGGCCGTGGCGCAGGAGAGCCGCGGCGCCGATCACGCCCGCCCGTGGATCGAGCAGGCGAAGTCGTCCTACTGGCAGCTGATCGATGCCGAGCACCGGCTGGAGGATCTTTACAATCTCGTGAATGTGCCGCAGGCGATCTGGATCGACGAGCAGGGTCGCATCGCACGGCCGCCCGAGACGGCGGGCTCGACCGACCATTTCCGGCGCATGGATCTCACGACGCGCACGATGACTCCCGAAGACCAGGCCGAGCGCCTCGCTGCGCGACAGGCCTATCTGGACGTGGTACGCGCCTGGGTGTCGACGGGGGCGCATGCGCTTCCCGCCGATGAAGCGCGCGCCAACCTGCCGAAGGTCACGCCGGAGATCGCCGAAGCGCGGGCGCGGTTCCGTCTCGGCGTCTGGCTGCGCGCCAACGGCCGCGCGGCCGAGGGCGACCTCCAGATGGCGGCAGCGAGCCGCCTGCATCCGGAGTCGTGGAGCCTGTGGCGCCAGGCTGCGGACATCGACGAGGTCGGCAAGGCGTCGGGCCCCGATTTCTGGAAGCGCGTGCAGGCGCTGGGCGATCGTCCGTATTATCCACAACCCAAACTGTAGTTCGCCGGCGACACGGACCAGCCGCAATCGGCTGATGGCTGCGAGACCATCACACCTCCGTGAGAGCGGGATGGTTGCTTGGGCGGTGGCACCCTGGCTGGGCTAGGTTGTTTCCATATTTCCTGAACAACGGGAGACTGGGATGGCTGTCCTCAACGTCAACGGCAAGGCGGTCGAATACACCGCCGACCCGAACACTCCGCTTCTCTGGGTCCTGCGCGAGCAGCTCGGCCTGACCGGCACCAAGTATGGCTGCGGCATTGCGCAATGCGGCTCCTGCACGGTTCACATTGACGGTGCGCCCGTGCGCTCCTGCACCGTGCCGGTCAACACCGTCGGCGACAAGAAGGTCCTGACCATCGAGGCCGTGGCCGCCAACGGCGTGCTGAACAAGATCCAGAAGGCCTGGGTGGAACTTGACGTTCCCCAGTGCGGCTACTGCCAGAGCGGCATGGTGATGGCGGCGACGGCGCTGCTCGCCGCCAAGCCCAACCCGACCGATGCCGACATCGACGCGGCCATGACCAACATCTGCCGCTGCGGCACCTATCAACAGGTTCGCGCGGCCATCCACGCTGCGGCGAAGGCCTGAGGGAGGAACGCATCATGACGATCCAGACATCCCTCGGCCGTCGCGGCTTCCTCGTCAGTGGCGCCGCCGTCGCCGGCGGCTTCTCCCTCGGCTTCCATCTGCCCTTCGACGAGAACGTGGCCCATGCCCAGGCCGTCAAGGAACTGAACGCCTGGGTGGTCATCCATCCCGACGACAAGGTGGTGATCCGCATCGCCCGCTCCGAGATGGGGCAGGGCACGCTCACCGGCCTCTGCCAGCTCGTGGCCGAAGAACTCGAGTGCGACTGGAACAAGGTCACCTGGGAGTATCCGACGCCGGGAGAGAACCTGAAGCGCAACCGCGTCTGGAGGAACTTCTCGACCGGCGGCAGCCGCGGCATCCGCGAGAGCCAGCAGTATGTTCGCGAGGGCGGTGCCATCGCGCGCGAGATGCTGATTGCCGCGGCAGCCAAGCAATGGAACGTGCCGGCCGGCGAATGCAGCGCGGCCAACAGCACCATCACCCACAAGGCGTCGGGCAAGACGGTGACCTATGGCGCCGTCGCCGCGGCGGCGGCGGAACTCGAACCGCCCAAGGAAGTGAAGCTGAAGGACCCGAAGGACTGGAAGGTCGCGGGCAAGCCGCTGAAGCGGCTCGACACGGTCGAGAAGGTCACGGGCAAGCAGCTCTACGGCATGGACCACACGATGCCGGGCCTGCTGAACGCCACCGTGCGCGCCTGCCCGGTGATCGGCGGCAAGCTCAAGGACTTCGACGCCAGCAAGGCCGAGAAGATGCCGGGCGTGAAGAAGATCTTCGCGATCGACGGCAACGCCGTCGTGGTCGTGGCCGACACCTACTGGCAGGCCAAGACCGCACTCGACGCCGTCACCACCAACTGGGACATCGGCGAGCTCGGCAAGGTGTCGACCGAGACGATCAACGCGATGCTGAAGGAGGGACTCGACGCCAAGGAAGCCTTCGTCGGCAACAAGGCGGGCGATGCCCAGAAGGCGATCGAGGGCGCGGCCAAGAAGGTCGAGGCGGTCTACAGCTTCCCCTACCAGCATCACGTCACCATGGAGCCGATGAACGCCACCGCGCGCTACACGGCCGACAAGTGCGAGGTCTGGTGCGGCACCCAGAACGGTGAGGCCGCGCTCGCCGCGGCGTCGGAAGCGGCCGGCCTGCCGGTCGCCAAGTGCGAGGTCTACAAGCTCATGCTGGGCGGCGGCTTCGGCCGGCGCGGCCGGTCGGACTATGTCCGGCAGGCGGTGCTCGCCGCCAAGGAAATGCCCGGCACGCCGATCAAGCTCATCTGGTCGCGCGAAGAGGACATGACGCACTGTCAGTATCATCCGACTACGATGGCCAAGATGACGGCCGGCCTCGACGCCCAGGGCAACCTGGTCGGCCTGCACATCCGCCTCTCGGGTCAGTCGATCCTGGCGTCGCTGCTGCCCCAGAACCTTGTGAACGGCATGGATCCCATCGCCTTCCAGGGGCTGATGCAGACCGGCGTCGAAGCGGCCTACGGCTACGACTTGCCGAACCTGCTGTTCGACCATGCGATGCGCAATCCGCACATCACGGCCGGGTTCTGGCGCGGCGTGAACGTGAACCAGAACGCCGTCTATATGGAATGCTTCATGGACGAGCTGGCGGAAGCGGCGGGCCAGGATCCGCTCGCCTATCGCCTGAAGTACCTGAAGCCCAAGTGGGCGGCGGTGCTGAAGGCGGCCTGCGACAAGGCGGGCTACGGCAAGCCGCTGCCCGAGGGCCGCTTCCACGGCATCTCGCAGGTCATGGGCTATGGCAGCTACGTCGCCGGCGTCGCCGAGGTGTCGGTGAGCAAGGACGGGCAGCTCAAGATCCACAAGATCACGGCCGCCACCAATCCCGGCCATGTTGTCAATCCGGCGCAGATCGACCGCCAGGTCGCGGGCTCGTTCGTCTATGGCCTGTCCGCGGCGCTGTACGGCGAGATCACGGTCAAGGACGGGGCGGTCGAGCAGACCAACTTCGACACCTACAACGTGATGCGCATCGACGAGATGCCCGACGTCGAGACAGTGCTCGTTCCCACCAACGACTTCTGGGGGGGCGTCGGCGAGCCGACCATCGCCGTCGCCGCGCCGGCCGTACTCAACGCGATCGCCAAGGCGACGGGCAAGCGGGTGCGCAACCTGCCGCTGATGCATCACGAGCTGAAGAAAGGCGTCTGATGGTCCGGTCGCTGCTGTCGGGCCTGGCTGGCATTGTGTTGCTGGCGGACCCGGCCTCGGCGGCCGATGCCCCGCCAGGCGCCAATTCCTGCACGGGCTGCCACGCGCCGAAGAAGGTGGCGGATTCGGTGATCCCGCATATCGTCGGCCGCAAGGCCGAGGATATCGTCACCTTCATGCGCGAGTATCGCAGCGGCGCGTGGCCTTCGAGCGTCATGGGCCGCATCGCCAAGGGCTTCGACGACCAGCAGACCCAGGCCATCGCGGCCTGGTTCGCCGCGCAGCCGGAGTAGGTGGAGCAGGCATTGGCCACGCGCCGTCATTTCCTGAAGCTCAGCGCCGCTGCCGGACTAGCGCCGGCCGTGGTGTCCGCGCAGGGCAGGGCGAAGGTCGTCGTGATCGGCGGCGGCTTCGGCGGCGCCACGGCGGCGCGCACGCTGAAGGCGTTGCAGCCTGCGCTCGACGTCACCCTTGTCGAGCCCAATCCCGTCTACACGTCCTGCCCGTTCAGCAACGCCGTGCTGGCCAACCTGCGGGAAATCGACCGGCAGCAGTTCGGCTACGACGGTATCAAAAGCGCGGGCGTAACGGTCGCCCAGACGAGCGCGAGCGCGGTCGATGCCGAGGCGAAGAGCGTGACGCTGGCCGACGGCACCAGGCTCTCCTACGACCGGCTGGTCATGACGCCGGGCATCGACTTCAACTGGGGCGCCATCGCGGGCTACGACGAGGCTGCCGCACAGAAGATGCCGCATGCGTGGAAGGCTGGCGACCAGACCGTGCTGCTGCGCCGGCAGTTGCAGGCCATGGACGATGGCGGACTGGTCGTCATGTCGGCGCCGGCCAATCCCTTCCGCTGCCCGCCCGGCCCCTACGAGCGCGCCAGCCTGATCGCCTACTGGCTCAAGATCTGGAAGCCGAAGTCGAAGCTGCTGCTGCTCGATTCCAAGGATGCCTTCTCCAAGCAACGCCTGTTCCAGAACGGCTGGGCCGAGCTGTATCCGGGCATGATCGAATGGGTGCCGCTCAGCAAGGGCGGCAAGGTGACGTCAGTCGATCCCGCGACACTGACGCTCACGACCGAGTTCGCGAGCCACAAGGCCGCCGTCGCCAACGTGATCCCGCCGCAGAAGGCTGGCGCCATCGCCGCGCAAGCTGGCGTCGCCGACCGCACCGGCTGGTGCCCCGTCGAACCCGTTGCTTTCGAATCGACCTTGCGGCCGGGCATCCATGTGCTGGGCGACGCAGCCATCATGGGCGGCATGCCCAAGTCCGCCTTCGCGGCCAATGCGCAAGCCAAGGTCTGCGCCGCGGCGCTGGTGCGCCTGCTGGCCGGCGAGAAGCCGCAGGATCCGATCCTGATCAACACCTGCTACAGCCTCATGGCGGCCGATTACGGCATCTCGATTGCCGGCGTTTATCGCCCCGACAAGGGCCAGCTCACCGACATTCCGGGCGCCGGCGGCTCCAGCCCGCTGGTTGCCGTGGGCGGCCTGCGCGGCCAGGAGGCGCTCTATGCGTCGAGCTGGTTCCGCACCATCACCGCCGAGACCTTCGGTTGATGCGATGCGGATCCCGCTCGTCATCGCTCTCTTGCTCATCGCGTGTCCCGCGGCTGCCCAGCCGGTCACGCCACAGATCGTGGACGATGCCATCCCTGCTTCGCTCACCGGCAGGCCGGGCGACGCCGCGCGAGGGCGGGCCATCGTCGCCAACCGCAGCACCGGCCTCTGCCTGCTCTGCCATTCCGGACCGATCGCCGAAGAACGCTTCCAGGGCGATATTGCGCCGAGCCTCGCCGGGGCGGGCTCGCGCTGGTCGGAGGGCCAGTTGCGCTTGCGGATCGTCGACGGCGCGCGTCTCAATGCGGACACGATCATGCCGGCCTACTATCGAACCGACGGCCTGCAGCGGGTCGCCCGCAATTTCGAGGGAAAGACCATCCTCTCGGCCGGGCAGGTCGAAGATGTCGTGGCCTATCTCGTTACGTTGAAGGATTGAATGGATCGTCGTCGTTTCCTGGCCGGTACGGCCGCCACCGTTATCGTCCTGCCGCTCGCGCGCGCGTCGGCGACGCAGGAAGCCATGGCCGAGGCAATCAGGAAGGTGGTCGGCACGAACACCCCGACCGAGGGCCGCGTGAAGCTCGACGTGCCGCCGCTGGTCGAGAATGGCAACACCGTGCCGCTCACCATCACGGTCGAGAGCCCGATGACTGCGGCTGATTACGTCAAGGCGATCCATGTCTTCAACGAGAAGAATCCGCAGCCCAACGTCTTGTCCGCGTGGCTCGGCCCCCATAGCGGGAAGGCTATCGTGGGTACGCGCATCAAGCTGGGAGACAGCCAGCGGATCGTCGCCATTGCAGAGACGAGCGACGGCAAATTCTGGATAGGCGGCGCCGATGTGATCGTCACCCTGGCCGCCTGCCTCGAGGAGTCGACCTGATGTCGAACATCCTCGTGAACGCCCCCAAGACCGCCAAGCGCGGTGCGGTCGTCGAGATCAAGGCGCTGATCCTGCATCCGATGGAGACCGGCTTCCGGCCCGGCCCCAACGGCCGCATCATCCCGCGCAACATCATCGAGCGCTTCACCGCGACCTGGAACGGCACCGAGATCTTCTCGATGGAGATGTCGCCCGCGATCGCGGCCAACCCGTTCGTCTCCTTCTTCGCTCAGGCAAACGAGAGCGGCACGGTGATCCTGCGCTGGACCGGCGACGAGGGCTTCGCCGTCGAGGAGCGAGTCGCGATCGCCGTCGAATGAGCGCACGGCTGCTCTGCCTCGGCCTGGTGCTGGTCTTCGCCACCTCGTACGCGGCGGCGCAGGTGGCGACCGACAAACGACGCTCCGGCTACCAGGACATGGGCGAGGCGCTGCAGAAGATGCAGGTCGACGACACGGCCAATCCCGGCATGCTGTTCGTCCAGCTCGGCGGCCAGCTCTGGGCGAAGCCCATGGGCGCCGACAACAAATCCTGCGCCGACTGTCACGGCGCCGCGGCCAACAGCATGAAGGGCGTCGCCACACGCTACCCCGCGATCCCGCAGGGCGCCGATCGGCCCGTCGACCTCGAGGGCCGCATCAACCTCTGCCGCACCGAGAACCAGAAGGCCGAACGGTTGCCGCCGGAGAATCGCGACCTGCTGGCGCTCGAAGCCTACGTGGCGCACCAGTCGCGCGGCATGCCCATCGCGCCGCCCTACGGTCCGGTCCTCGACGCGTTTCGCGCGCAGGGCGAGGGGATCTACCGCCGCCGCCAGGGCCAGCTCAATCTATCCTGCGCAATCTGTCACGACGACAATGCCGGCAAGAAGCTGGCCGGCATCGCCATTCCGGAGGCTCATCCCACGGGCTATCCGATCTATCGCCTGGAGTGGCAGGCGCTGGGCTCGCTGAAGCGGCGGCTGCGCAATTGCCTGGTCGGCATTCGCGCCGAGGCGTGGCCGCTCGATGCGCCCGAATATGTCGCGCTCGAGCTCTATCTGATGGAGCGGGCGAAGGGCCTGCCGCTCGAAACGCCTGCGGTACGACCCTAGACGCTGGTCGCGCCGGGAGGTGAATTTTCTCCTGCCGACGATCGAGGAAGCTATTCCTGCCGCCAGCGCCCGGCGATTCGACCGACCGTTTCATTGCTGGTGTCGCCGGCGGGACCGTAGAGTCCCCATCATGCTCAGCCTTGCCAACACCCTCGCCGCCCAGGCGGCGCGCCTCATCCAGACGGCCTCTCAGGAGCCCGCACTCTGGACCATTTCCACGCACGGGCGCGTGGTGGGCTCGCTGATGTGCGAAGCGGGGAGCTGGCGGATCTCATGGTTCGATGGCGCCGATCCTCGGCTCGTCAGCTATGGCGGCTGCGTCGACGGCGATCCCGATGCCCTGGCGATCGTGCTCAGCGAACGGCTCGGCGCCCCGGTTCGCCTGGAGTCGCTTCCGGTCTAGACTGACGGACCGCCGCTTACGGATATTGAAATCATGGATGCCATCGACAGGAAGATCGTGGCGCTCCTCCAGGAGGATGCGAGCCTCTCGCTTGCGCAGATCGCGCATCGGGTCGGTCTGTCGCAAAGCCCCTGCTGGAAGCGTATCCAGCGGCTGGAGAAGACCGGCGTCATCCTGAAGCGGGTGGCGCTGATATCGCCCGAGTCGATCGGCATGGGATTGACTGTCTTCGTGTCGATCGAGACCGGCGACCATTCCTCGGCCTGGCTGGCGAAGTTCGCCAGCACTGTGACCGCCATGCCCGAAGTGATGGAGTTCCATCGCATGGCAGGCGACATCGACTACATGCTGCGCGTCGCGGTGACCGACATGCAGGCCTACGACCAGTTCTACAAGAAACTCATCGACACGATGCCGCTCAAGAACGTCACCTCGCGCTTCTCGATGGAGCGCGTGAAGTCGACCACGGCCTATCCGATCGCCTCCGACCTCAAGCCCGTCCGTAAGCGGTAGGCCGCGACGGCCGGAAGAGCAGGCGGTCGAGTGCGAGGCTGCCCGGGCCGAACTTGGCGAGATAGAGCAGCGTGACCGCCCAGACGCCGTGCGTGTCGAAGGCATTGGGATAGACGAAGATCTCGATCACCAGGGTCATGCCGAGCAGCGCGAGGGCGGCCGGGCGCGTGAAGAGGCCGAGGAAGAGCAGGATCGGCAGGCTGAGTTCCGCGGCCGTCGCCATCCAGGAGGCGAGCTCCGGTGGCAGGAGCGGCAGCCTGTATTCCTCACGAAACAGCGCCAGCGTCGTTCCGCTGGCCCAACCTTCCAGCTTGAGCAGTCCCGAGCGCAGGAAGATCGTGCCGACCGAGAGGCGCGCGAGCAGCGCCAGCAGTTCATGCGGAATCTGCGCGAGAAGGGCGTCGAGGCGGAGAAGCAAGGCGGTCATGCTGGCAGTCCTTCGAGAATGCGGGAGATCGCGCCCGCGCTGAAGAGCGAGGCAAGCGTGGTGGGAAGATCAAAGGCATCGGGCGCGTTCGTCATCGCCTCGCCCAGCGTGGCGCCCTCTTCGAGAGCGGCGAGCAGCACGTCTGCACCGGGTGGCAACAGGCTCACGAGGACCTCGTGGTCCGGCCGCGTGACGAGGGCCGTTTCACCGGGGCGGTCCGGGCCGATCCGCCGGACTTCCGCGTCGAATGTATTGGTCGTCCAGATCGACACGATCGGCCAGGGCGACACGATGACGGTGGCGGCAGGATGCAGGACGAGCCTCGCGGACCCGAGGTCGGCGGCGGCAAGGGCGGCCAGCCGGTCGATTGCGACGGCCGTGGCGTCGGCAGCGTGGAAGGCCTGCTGGCGCGCCCATTCGAGCCGGGCGACGTCCGGGAGATAGGGCAGATCGGCGGCGGGCTCGAAGGTTTCGAGAAAGACGGCGAGGTCGCCGCCATACTCGGCGAGGACGGGCGATCGCGGCGGAAGCCGCTCGACGAAGACGAGGGCGGTGGCTTCGAAGAATTCCTCGCCGACCAGGCGGTGAACGACGGGGAATTTCGCCACGAGCGCCGCGACCAGGCTCGCCTTGACGTTGTTGCGATAGACGGCGAAGCGCCGCTCGCGCGAGGGGCCGGCCGTCTCGGCCACGGAAGAGGGCACCCGCAGGCGGGCTCGCAGCAGCGCCTGCGCGAAGCCCTCCTGCGTCGTGGCCAGCGGCGACATCTCAGGCTGCGCGAGCATGGACTTCACCGGTCGCGCGCAGCACCGAGTCCGCATGCATCACTTCCGCCTCCAGGACCGGCCAGGCCGGCACGTCGACGTCCCATTCGATGAGCGTCGGCCGGGGCCCGAGCCTCGCGATGAGCCGGCGATGCAGGTCCCACACTTCGGGGGAAACGGCACGATCGTGCGTGTCGACGAGTAGAGGCGCCGCGCCGTCGTCCAGCACGGCATGACCGGCCAGGTGAATCTCGCCTACATGGTCGACCGGGAAAGCCTCGAGATAGGCGAGCGGATCGAAGGCTCGATTGATCGCGGACACGACGACATTGTTGAGGTCGAGCAACAGGCCACAGCCGCTGCGCCGGGCGAGCGCGCGCAGGAATTCGGTTTCGGCCATCTCCTCGCCCTCGAAACGCAGATAGGTCGATGGATTCTCGATGAGGATGCGTCTGCCGAGCGCGGCCTGCGCTTCGTCGACGTGCCGCACCACCAGGGCCAGCGTCGCCTCCGTGTAGGGAAGCGGCAGCAGGTCGTTCAGGAAGACCCCGTCATGCGTGGACCAGGCCAGATGTTCGGAGACGACGAAGGGCTCGTATCGATCGGCGACCGTCTTCAGGCGCGCGAGATGGCCCGGCGTCATGCCGCCGGCGGAGCCGATCGACAGTCCTACGCCATGCAGGGAGACCGGATAGAGCGCACGGATGCGCTCGAGCAAGAAATGCGGCGGACCGCCCGCCCCCATGTAGTTCTCGGCATGCACCTCGAGCCAGCCGACATCGGGCCGGGCGTCGAGGATGTGCCGCTGGTGCTCGGGCTTCAGCCCGGCGCCTGCACGAGGGGAGCGATCCGCCGTCACGACGAGCGTCCTTACATCGGCGCCAGGGTGCCCTTGCGCTTCATGCCGTCCTTCAGGGTCACTTCCATGGTCGCGCACGAGCCCTTGGCGACGTACTTCCACGCCTTGGCGTCATAGTCGGCCTTCGACTGTCCCGAGCAGGAGTTGTTGCCGGTGGCGGCGCAGTCGTTCTTGCCGGCCATGGAGATGCCGTAGCAGCGCTCTTTCTCGGCATTGGCGGTCTGGGCGTTGGCACCGGCCGACATGAGGGCGGCAGCGGCGACGGCGGCCGCGAGGGCGGCATTGGTGGTGCGATTGATCATGGATAAGTCCTCCTGGCTATCGAGCCATTGTCGGCCCGCAAGAGGTCATTCGCAGGATCGTGTTCGGGCGTTACATCGTCGGCGAGTTCTTTTTTCGCCGGATGACCTGTAATGTCTGGCCCCATCAACACGAATACGTGAGGGATCGAGTCTGTTGCCTGCTCCGGACGATCTCTCCGCGCTCATGCGGGCAGCCCGGAAGGGGGACGACGAGGCCTATCGCCGCCTTCTGCTCCTCGTCGCGGCGTGGTTGCGGGGCGTGGCGTTGCGCGGTCTCGCCGCCGCCGGCCGGCCACGTGCCGATTGCGAGGATGTCGTTCAGGAGACTTTGCTGGCCATGCATCTGAAGCGTGATACCTGGGACGAGACGCAGCCGCTTCAGCCCTGGCTGCGCGCGATCGCGCGTCACAAGCTGGTCGATCATCTGCGTCGCCGCGGCTTCACCGATCACGTCGATATCGACGACCACTCGGACACGCTCGCCGCTCCCGAGGCGGCGGAAGAGGGAAGTGCGCTGGACGCCCGGCAGATGCTCGGCCGGCTGCCGGAGCGCCAGCGGCGCATCGTGGAAGGTATTTCCATCGAGGGCCAGAGCGCCCGCGAGGTGGGCGCGCGTCTGTGTCTGAGCGAGGGTGCCGTTCGCGTGACCCTACATCGCGCCCTGCGCACACTGGCTGCGGTCTACCGCAAGGACAGGACATGAAGACCGAGCAGCTCGTCGCCTCACTGGTCGCCGACCGGGCGCAAACCTCCGTTCCGCTCGGGCGCGCCGTGGTCCGCGCCGTTGCGCTCGGCGCACTGGTTTCGCTCGCGATCTTCGGCTTCGAGTTCGGGCCGCGCGTGGATCTGGCGGCCGCCTTCGCGACCTGGCGATTCGACCTGAAGCTCCTGCTGGTGCTGGCCGCGCTGGTGGCGGCCTCGGGTGCCTGCATCGCGCTGGCGCGGCCCCTGTCGTCGGGCACATGGCGCCGGGGCGTCGTGCCGGTTGTTCTGATCGCGGCGGCGGGCCTGGCCACCGAGCTGCTCCTGGCACCCCCGGGCAGCTGGGCGACGAGGCTGGTCGGCAGCAACGCGCTGGTGTGCCTGACCGCAATTCCGATTTTTGCGCTCGCGCCGCTGGCGGCTCTGTTGCTTGCGTTGCGTCGCGCGGCGCCGGCCTCTCCCGCGCTCGCTGGAGCCGCGTCCGGCGCTCTGGCCGCCGCCGCGGCCGCCACCCTCTACGCCTTTCATTGCTTCGACGATTCGCCGCTGTTCGTCCTCACCTGGTATTCGCTGGCGGCGATCCCGGTGATCCTCGTCGGGGCGGCGCTCGGGCATCGCCTGCTGCGCTGGTAGCGAAGGGGTCAGCCGCCTCGGCGCAGGACGTCGAACAGCCGGCGGGCCGGGCGCGGCAGGCGGCGGGAGTCGCGTACATAGAGGGCGAGTTCGCGCATCGACCAGGCCTCGGCCAGGCGTAGAGTCGCGATCGGCAGGACGCGCCGGTGCCGCGACGCGGTCGTCTCCGGCACGATGCCCACGCCGACGCCCGCCGCGACCATGGCGCACACGGCGTCGAGACTGCTGACGCGGACGCGCAGCCGCAGCGCGCGACCCAGTCGGGCGGCCTGCATGGCCACATGCTCGTCGAGTGCCGCGCCGCGCGGCAGGCCGACGAAATCGAGGTCGAGCAGGTCGGCGAACGCGGTCCGGCGCTTGCCCGCGAGGCGATGGTGCGCCGGGACCGCCAGCACCAGCCGATCGGTGCGAAAGGGATGACTCTCGAGTCCGGGAACGAGGGCCGCCTGCGAGCCGATGCCGATGTCGGCGTCACCGGCCGCGATGGCGGCGCCGATCGCCGGGCTCTCGCGATCCTCCAGATCGATGTCGATCGTCGGATTGGCCGCCAGGAAATCCGCCAGCAGGGCGGGCAGGTGCTCCGAGAGCGCCGAGGTGTTGGCGAGGATACGGACGCTGCCCTTCAGTCCGCGCGAATAGGCGCTGAGGTCGCCGCGCATCGTTTCGATCTGCTGCAGAACGATGCGGGCATGGTCGAGCAGGCTGCGGCCCGCCTCGGTCGGCTCGACACCGCGTCGGCCGCGCTTCAGCAGGGGAACCCCCAGGATCTCTTCCATGCCGCGGATACGCGCGCTCGCCGAGGCGAGCGCCAGGTGGGCGCGCTCGGCGCCGCGCGTGATGCTGCCGGTCTGAACCACGAACTGGAACAGACGCAGGTCGGTGAAGTCGAAGCGCATGATCTCTCAGCCTATGGATGATCCGAAGGCAGACTCCGTATTCTCCACATTGCGAAGCGCCCTGCCACCTTCCAAGAGTGCCGCATGGTTCTGTCGACACTCGCCTTCGTCCTCGCGGTCTTCCTGGTGGCGGGCTTCAGCAAGGGCATCATCGGTCTCGGGCTGCCGACCATTTCGATGGGCCTGCTGGCCCTCGTTCTGCCGCCCGTCGAGGCGGCGGCGCTTCTGATCCTGCCGTCGCTGGTCACCAATGTCTGGCAGATGGTCGACGGTCCCCATCTCACCAGGCTCCTGCGGCGGCTCTGGCCGCTCAATCTCGGCGTCTGCCTCGGCACCTGGGCGGGGGCAGCCTTCGTCTCGGGCCTCGGAGGAGCCTACGGAGCGGCGGCGCTGGGCGTCGCGCTGATGGCTTACGCCCTGTCCGGACTGGCGGCCCTGAAGTTCGCCGTTCCAGCCCCGGCGGAACGATGGCTGGGACCGGCGGCCGGCGCCGCGACCGGAGCGATCACCGCGGCCACCGGCGTCTTCGTCATTCCGGCCGTGCCTTACCTGCAGGCGATCGGTCTCACAAAGGATGAACTCGTGCAGGCGCTCGGCCTGTCGTTCACGGTCTCGACCCTGGCCCTTGCCGTCACCCTCATGGGCCGAACCGATCTCGGCGCCGGCCTGGCCTGGCCCTCGGTGGCGGGTGTCGTCGTGGCGCTGCTCGGCATGCGACTGGGACAGGCAGTGCGGACCCGCCTGTCGCCGCAGACCTTCCGGTTGTGCTTCTTCGCCGGGCTTCTGGCCCTCGGCGGCTATCTCGCAGCGCGCGGTCTGACCTGACGGCTGGATGGACGGTCGGAGAAGGCGGGGATAGTTTCTGGAACCCTCTTCATCGTGGAGCGTTTCCATGGCCGTGCACGCCCTCAAAACTTCCAAAGTCGCCAATCTCCGGTCGAACGTGTCGCCCGAAGAATGGCAGGCTCGCGTCGATCTCGCCGCCTGCTACAGGTTGATCGACCTGTACGGCATGTCGGATCTGATCGCGAACCACATTTCGGTGCGTGTGCCAGGCGAGCACGATGCCTTCCTGATCAACGCCTACGGCCTTCTGTACGAAGAGATCACCGCGTCGAGCCTGCTGAAGATCGATCACGAGGGCAACATCCTCAACCGCCCGGAGTTCACGGGCGGACTGGAGTATGGCGTCAACCGAGCGGGCTTCGTGATCCACAGCGCCATCCACATGGCCAAGCCCGAGGTCGCCTGCGTGATCCACACGCACACCTGGCCCGGCATGGCGGTTTCGACCATGGAATGCGGCCTTCTGCCCAACACGCAGACGTCGATGCGCTTTGCCAAGATCAGCTATCACGACTTCGACGGCGTGGTTCTCGATCTCGCGGCGCGCGAGGCGCTGGTGAAGAGCCTGGGCGACAACAACGCCCTGATCCTGCGCAATCACGGTCTGCTGACGACCGGCGCGACCATTCCCGAGGCATTCAACGCCATGCACCGGCTGGAGCTGAGCTGCAAGACGCAGCTCGCGGCCATGTCGTGCAACACGAAGCTGATCGACGTCCCCGCCGACGTGGTGGACGCGACCTACAAGAACTATCAGCCGAAGACCCGCCGGCCGTTCGGCCTGCTGGACTGGCCGGCTCTCCTGCGGAAGCTCGACCGGATCGATCCGGGCTTCCGCGACTAATTGGATACACCGCACAGCTCCATACGCGCCTTCGCCGCCGTTGCCAGTGGTTACTGGACGGCGCCGGGGTATCGCGCCGTCGCCTGGTCGCTGACCGGCGGTCTCGTGGTGCTGGGTGCGGCCAATGTCGGCATCGCCCTGTGGCTGAACATCTGGAACAGGGACTTCTTCAACGCCCTCGACAAGCGTGACGTCGGGCAGCTCATGGAGCTGCTCTGGATGCTCGCCGCCATCGTCGCGTCGGCGGGCGTTGCGGTGGCGATCCAGCTTCACGTCAAGCGCCGGCTGCAGATCAACTGGCGCTCCTGGCTGTCGCACGTCACCGTCCAGCGCTGGCTGAACGGGGGCCGCCAGTACCAGCTCGGCATGCTGGCCGACGAGGTCGACAATCCTGACGGCCGCATCGCCGAGGACATCCGCGTTTCGACCGAATTCGCCGTCGAGTTCGCCCAGAGCATCCTGCAGTGCGTGCTGCAGCTCTTCACCTTCCTCAGCGTGCTGTGGATCCTGTCGGGCACGATGCCGATCAAGCTGTTCGGCTTCGAGTTCAACCTGCCGGGCTACATGGTCTGGGCTGCCGTGGCCTACGCCCTGGTCGGTTCGCTGCTGACCTACTTCCTGGGCCGCGGCCTGATCCACGCCGGCAACATTCGCCAGAGCCGCGAGGCCGATTTTCGCTCCGGCCTGACGCGCGCGCGCGAGCATGCCGAGGGCATCGCCCTGATGCGCGGCGAGGACGACGAGCGAGAGCGGCTGCGCGGCTCGCTCTTCGAGCTGCGCTCGGCCTGGAACGTCCAGACGCGCGGCCAGGGCAACCTGTCGCTGCTCACCAGCTCGCTGGCCTATCTCGCGCCCATCGTGCCGCTGATCGTGGCCCTGCCGCGCTATCTCGGCGGCGAGATCGCGCTGGGCGGCCTGATGCAGACGGCGCAGGCCTTCTCCAGCGTGCAGTGGGCTCTGTCCTGGCTGATCGACAACTTCCCGAAGTTCGCCGAGTGGCGTGCCTCGACCGATCGCCTGGTGCATCTGCACGTGGCGCTCACCGACCTCGAGGAAAGCAGCGAGATGGCGGACGAGGAGCGGATCGTGGTCCATCCGCCGGCCGAATCGGACCGGCTCATCATGCGCGAACTCGGCGTGGCGCGGCCCAGCGGCGAGATGCTCGTCGCCGAGGCCGAAGTCGAGATCCAGCGCGCCGAGAGGGTGCTGATCCGGGGCCAGTCGGGCAGCGGCAAGAGCACGATCATGCGCGCGGTCGCCGGCGTCTGGCCGTGGGGCCGCGGCGCCATCCATCTGCCGACCGGCAACATCACCTTCATGCCGCAGAAGCCCTATTTCCCGCTGGGAACGCTGCGCGACGTGATGCTCTATCCGGCCGCGCCGGAAGGCGTCAGCGACGATGTTCTCAAGGACATGCTGCACAAGGTCGGCCTCGATCATCTGCGCGACCGTCTCGACGAGACCGAGCGGTGGGATCACATTCTGTCCGGCGGCGAGCAGCAGCGCGTCGCATTCGCCCGGGTGCTGGTCCAGAAGCCCGACTGGATCTTCATGGACGAGGCCACGTCGGCGCTCGACGAGGCCGGCCAGGAAAACGTCATGAAGCTCCTGATCGAGGAGCTGCCGGAGACATCGGTCGTCAGCATCGGCCACCGCCCGGGGCTCGAGGTTTTCCATACGCGCGAGCTGACGCTGGAGCCCGGCGCCGACGGAACCCGCCTGCGGTCCGACGCCGGCAAGCGCTCGCTCGGCGATCTCTATCGCAAGATGGCGGCCGCCAGCCGCTCGACGCCACGCGCCCCCGGCTTCTGGGCGCATGTCCGCGCCAATCTGCTGGGCCGCTGAGCCTCGCGCCGTCCCTTTTGTGAGGCCTTCGTCCGCGTGATATCCCCGCGGGTACATGATCCGCTGGATGGCATCCCATGTCGGGCTGGCAAGGCCCCGCCGCTTCGAGCGGACGATCGCCGTGCTCGCATCGCTGGTCCTCGGGGTTTTCGCGGTGGCGCTCGTCTGGCGCTATGGGCTCGCCATCGCGCTGGTGCCGGGCTCGCCGCGCAGCTGGTACTTCGCCTATCTCGCTTCCCTCCTGGGGCTCGGCATCGTCTGCGCACGCTGGCCGCGCATCACGATGATCGTGCTGTCGCTGGCGGCGATCGAGATCGGGATCGGCTTCGGTTCGGTGGCGATGGTGCGATACGACCTGGCCGAGAGCGACCTGATGCCGAGCAGTGCGCCGCGCCAGGTGGAGCGCATGTGGCACCCGCTCCTGCAGGCGACCAACGTGCCGACCTCGAAAGGCTCGCGCGGCATCTATCGGGTCGATTCCGAGGGATTGCGCGGACGGGAGCGCTCGTCCTCGGAACTGCGGGACAAGACGGTCGTCGCCGTGTTCGGTGGATCGACGGCCGAGGATCTCGCCGTCGCCGACGGCGAGACCTGGCCGGAGCGGCTGGAACGCCTGCTGGGCAGCGACCGCTTCGCCGTGCTGAACCATGGGGTGACCGCCAACAGTACCGTCCAGATCGTGATCCGGACGGCCTTCTACCAGAGAGCCTACGACACGCTGCCGGACTGCGCCGTCTACTACGTCGGCGGGGCCGACATTCTCGGCTCGCATGTCGCGGGTCTCGATCCCGGATTTGCCAATCAACAGACGCCCCAGCTCGTCGATGCGCTGGAGGCTCGCCGAGTCGAACGGGCCCTGCCTGGATTTTCCCCTTTGCTGCGCCTGCTGGGACGCCTGGCCGCCTATGCCTTCGATACGGTCAGGGCTCCGCCGGCGCCGGACGGGAAGGTGAGCGGCGATCCCGATCCGGCGCTCGAGACCATCTTCCTGCGCAACGTGCGGACGATTTCCTCGATCAACCGGGAGCGCGGCATCACGACCATCTGGATCGGGGAGACTTTCGATTTCGATTCGCTCGTCAAGTCGGATGGCCGCAAGGGAATGTGGGGCGCGTACCTGCGGGTCGGCGATCTGCAGGCGCTGCTGTCGCGGCTGAACCGTCTCCTGCAACGCGAGGCCGCGGCGCTGGGCGACACTTACATCGGGCTCGATGAAAAACAGTTCACGGCCGACGACTTTGCCGACGGCGAGCATTTCTCGGCGAAGGGCGGTGCGCGGTTCGCGTCCCTGATCGCGCCGCGTGTCGCCGAGGTCTGCCGCAAGAAGGAGCGGCCGGCGCGTCCCTAGAGCACTTCGTGGAAGCCGATCGCAACCCTGTCGGGCGCCCGCGTCGCGACACCGACGAAGGTCGCGCGTTCCAGCCATCTGAGCGTGGGCTCCGACGTCTCAAAGCGGGGCGCGGTGCGGAAATGGTAGCTGCCCGGCGGCATCGCCTCGCCTCGGGTCATGCGCTCCAGCACCTCGGGGCTCGCGACACGCAGACCGTCGTTCTGGACGTAGATCATGGCGCCGGCGGCGCTGCGGATCGTGTAGCGCGCGACGACCTCGATCGTGCCGTCGGGCCGCACGATCTGCCAGTCCGCGCCGCCCGGCAGGATCTCGCCCTCCAGCCGGGGACCGCGCACCTCGCCGCCCAGGATGTCGATGATGCGGCGATGACCGCGCGCCGTCTGGCCGAGATCCTGGATTGGCCCCACCTTGGCCTTGATGGAAAAGGCGAAGCGCAGGGACGGTGCGGTCTGGATGAAGGTGTCGACGTCCATCGGCCTCACGCCTTCTGCTTGCCGAGCAGGTGATCGGAGATGATGCGCTGCTGGATCTCCGACGTACCCTCGAAGATCTTGGTGAGGCGCGCATCGCGCCAGTAGCGCTCGACGGCGTGCAGTGTCGTGTAGCCGGCGCCACCGAACACCTGCAGCGCCTCGGAGGTGACTTTCTCGGCCATCTCGGAGGCATGGAACTTCACCATCGCGGCTTCCTTGTCGCAGCGCCGCTTCTGGTCGATCTCGTCGCACACGAAATACATGAGCTGGCGCGAGGCCTCGATCTCGGTCGCCATGCGCGCGAGGCGGAAGCGCGTGTTCTGGAAATCGCCGATCGCCTGGCCGAACTGGCGGCGCTCCTGCGCATAGGCGGTGGCATCTTCCAGCGCGCCGCGCGCGAGGCCGATGGCGCGGGCGGCGGTATGGGCGCGGGCGCGCTCCAGGCCGGCCGAGATGTAATAGAAGGCGCGGCCCTCTTCGCCGATCAGCGCCGAGCCGGGCAGGCGGCATTCGTCGAAGGCCAGCTCCCAGGTCTTCCATCCGAAATAGCCGATCTTGGGAATGGGCGAGCCCTTCACGCCCGGCGGCAGGGTGCCTCTCGGCTTCTCGATCAGGAAGGACGAGAGGCCGACATGCTTGCGCTTGGGATCGGGCGCGTCGGAGGTGCGGGCCACCAGCATGATGTAGTCGGCGCCGTCGGCGAAGGTGCACCAGTATTTGTTGCCGGTGACGACCCAGTCGTCGCCGTCCCGCCGGGCCCGGCACGAAATGCTGCCGAGATCGGAGCCGACATTGGGCTCGGACATGGCGGCGGCGCCGAGAAACTCACCGCGAGCCGCGCGGGGGAGGAAGACGGCGCGCTGGGCCTCGGTCATGCCGCGCCCGGCGCTCAGCCCATTGCCACGGGCGATGATGGAGGCCACGCTCATCCAGCCGCGCGCCAGTTCCTCGGCGATCAGGCAGTATTCGAAGACGCCGAGGCCCATGCCGCCATATTCTTCGGGGATGACGATGCCGAAATAGCCCATGTCGGCCAGCTTCTGGATGAGCTCCGGCGGGATGTCGCCCTTCTCCGGATCAAGCTTGTTCGCGACCGGCAGCACTTCCTTCATGACGAAGGCGCGCGCCGTCTCCTGGATCATGCGGCGCTCGTCGGTCATGTAACCCATGGATTTTCCCCGTTTCTTGCATGAGCATAGTATCGGACTCGAAGGAGATCACAGTGCGCAGATTTCTACTTGGCGCCACGGCGCTTTTTCTCTGTGCGGCATCCGCCGTTTTTCCCGCAGCAGCTCAGGACTGGCCGACACGACCCATCACCATCGTCATGGGGTTCCCGCCCGGCTCCGGCACCGACGTGGTCGCGCGAGTCCTGCAACCGCTGCTCGACAAGGCGCTCGGCCAGCGCATCGTGATCGACTACAAGGCCGGCGCCGGCGGTAACGTGGCGTCCGAATTCGTCGCGAACGCCAAGCCCGATGGCTACACCTTCCTGCTGGGCACGGCCGGAACGCATGGCATCAATGCCGCGCTCTACAGCAAGCTCCCGTTCGATCCCGAGAAGGACTTCACGCCGATCTCGACTCTCGTCGACGTCTCGAACGTCCTTGCGATCAATCCCAAGGCGATCGATGCCAAGGACGTGAAGGACTTCATCGCCAAGGTAAAGGCGGCGCCCGGCAAGTACAATTACGCCTCGACCGGCAACGGCGCCGGCACGCACCTGGCCTTCGCCGAGTTCAATGCCAAGGCCGGACTCGACATGGTGCACGTGCCCTACAAGGGTTCGCCCGACGCCATCCAGTCGGTCCTGAACGGCGACACCTGCTGCATCTTCGCCCAGGTCCAGATCGCCATGCCGCAGGCGGCGGCCGGCAAGATGAAGCTGCTGGGCGTCTCGACCAAACAGCGCGTACCGGCGATTCCCGACGTGCCGACGATCGACGAGGCGGGCCTGCCGGGCTTCGACAGCTATACCTGGTTTGGCCTTTTCGCGCCGAAGGGCCTCGATCCGGCGATTGCACTCAAGATGAACCTCGCCCTCAAGACGGCGCTGGCCGATGCCGGCGTCCAGAAGAAGCTGGTCGAGCTCGGAAACACGCCGCGCTATGAAACGATCGAGCAGTTCCAGGCGACCGTGAAGCGCGACCGCGCGAAGTGGGCCGACGTCGTGAAGACGGTCGGCGCCAAGATCGAGTGAGCCGGACAGGAAGAGGGGACGTTCCATGAAGAAGATGTTCGCCGCGATGGCGCTCGGTGCGGCGCTTGCCTTGCCGGCGGTACCGGCGATGGCTGGCAAGGACCTCGATGCGGTGAAGGCGCGCGGCCAGCTCGTCTGCGGCGTGGCGGTGGGCGGCATCGCGGGCTTCATGGTGGTCGACAACCAGGGCAGGTGGACCGGCATGAACGTCGACATCTGCCGTGGAGTCTCCGCCGCGCTGTTCGGCGATTCCGAGAAGGTGAAGTACGTGCCACTGTCCGGCCAGCAGCGCTTCACCGCGCTGCAGGCGGGCGAGGTCGACCTCCTGTCGAACAACTCGACCTGGACACTGACGCGCGACACCGCGCTCGGCCTCGATTTCGTCGGCATCACCTACTACGACGGCCAGGGATTCATGGTGCCGAAGAAGCTCGGCGTGAAGAGTGCCAGGGAGTTGAACGGTGCCTCGATCTGCGTGCTCACGGGCAGCACGTCCGAACTCAACATCGCCGACTATTTCCGTGCCAACAAGATGACCTTCAAGCCGGTCCTGTTCGAGGACCCGGACCAGAGCCGCAGCGCCTTCTTCAATGGCCGGTGCGACGCCTATTCGGGCGATCAGGCGCGTCTTTATGCGACCCGCATCGCCAACGCGCCCAATCCCGACGACTACATCGTCCTGCCGGAAGTCATTTCGAAGGAGCCGCTGGGACCGGTCGTGCGTCACGGCGATAACCAGTTCGCCGACATCGTGCGCTGGACCCAGTATGCGATGCTGGAAGCGGAGGAGTACGGCATCACCTCGAAGAACGTCGACGAGATGCTGAAGAGCGACAATCCCGCCATCAAGCGCATCCTCGGAGTCACGCCGGGGATGGGCAAGGCGCTCGGCGTCGACGAGAAGTGGGTCTACAACATCGTGAAGCAGGTCGGGAACTACGGCGAGAGCTTCGAGCGCAACGTCGGCTCGGGCTCGCTGCTGAAGATCCCGCGCGGCCAGAACGCGCTGTGGACCCAGGGCGGACTGCAGTACGCGCCGCCGATTCGCTGATCGCTTCCGACGAGGGCAACACCACTGCCTCATCCTGAGGAGCGCGCCGCAGGTGCGCGTCTCGAAGGATGGGCAACAGGCGCGGTGCGCGTTCCCACCCTTCGAGACGCTCACTGCGTTCGCTCCTCAGGGTGAGGTCGTTCGGAAAGCAGCGAAGGACCTTTACATCTCACCGGCTGGCGCAGGATCGTCTGGAGCTTGGCGGCTGACGTCTTGCGTGGATCGCTGAGATAGATCTCGTGATGAGGACCGGCGAAAGTCAGGCCCTGGGCCGGCATGATCTCGTCGTGCAGACGGGCGAGGGTGGGGCCTTCGTCATCGTAGCTGCCGACGTGGAGTGTCTGGATCGCGCGGCCTTCGGTAAGCGTCTCGAACCGCAGGCTCGACGGTGTGTCGCCGAGTTTCCTCCCGGCTTTCTCGACGGCAGCGTCGAAGAACGAAAGCTCGATGAAGTCGGGCACCATGATCATCATGGTCCAGCGCCAGCGCTCCTTGCGCCTGGCCACGAAGTCCGCCGGATCGTCGGCCCACCACAGGCCTTCCAGCGGCGGCACGACGTAATCCTTCCCGATCGCCTTTGCGGCGAACTTCATCGCGTAGCTCACCGGATAGAGCCACTCGATCGCCTGCCGGTAGGCGGGAGCTGTGTTGGGATCGCCTTCGCCATCGATCTTCACGAAGTCGAGCGTCGGCACGTCGATCTCGACGAATCGGCCGGCGGGTGCGGCGTAGAGCGCTGCCAGCGTCTTTCTGAAGTCGATCTTGATCATCTGACGATCAGGCGGCGGCGTCTTCGCGGATCATCGCCGCGCCCTTCTCGCCGATCATGATGGTGGGGGCGTTGGTGTTGCCGGTCGTCAGCGTCGGCATCACCGAGGCGTCGATGACACGAAGGCCTTGAAGGCCGCGAACGCGCAGGCGCGAATCGACGACGGCGCGCGGATCCTCGCCCATCCTGCAGGTGCCGACCGGGTGGTAGAGCGTGTTGCCGGCGCGGCGGGCGTAGGCCAGCAGGTCGGCATCGGTCTTCACATCGGGGCCGGGCTGGATCTCGCCTGTGCTGTGCTGGGTCAGGGCAGGGGCCTCGAAGATGCGGCGCGCATGACGGAAGCCGCCCAGCAGGGCCAGTTCGTCGGTGTGGGTGGTGAGGTAGTTCGGCTTGATGTGCGGCCGGGCGAAGGGATCGGCCGAGGCCGCCATGATGGTACCGCGGCTGTCGGGTTTCACGACACAGACGACGCAGCTCATGCCGGGCTTTTCGTCGAGTTGTCCGAACTTCAACGGATGCGAGCTACCGGGCGTGAACAGGAGCTGCAGGTCGGGCGAGGCGAGGCCCTCGCGGCTGTCGCAGAAGACCTGTGCCGTGGTCACGCCAAAGGTGAGCGCGCCGCGGCCGGTGAAGGCGAAACGCAGGACTTCCGGCAGCACGCGCGGGAAGCGCGAAACCTCGTTGACCGTCTCCGCGCCCTTCACGCGATGCACGACGCGCACGACATAGTGGTCGATCAGATTGGCGCCCACCCCGGCCAGGTCGTGGACGACCGGGATGCCGAGCGACTGCAGGTGCTCGGCCGGCCCGATGCCTGAAATCTGCAGGATGTGCGGCGAGTTGACGGCGCCGCCCGAGACGATGACCTCGCGGTTGGCGCGTACCTCGGTGAGGGTGCCGCCGCGCTGGAAGGTGACGCCGACGCAGCGCTTGCCCTCGAACATCAGCTTGCCGCCCTGGGCATTGGTCTCGACGCGGAGGTTGGGACGGCCGCGCGCCTCGCGAAGATAGGTCTGCGCCGTCGAGCCGCGCCAGCGGCCACGCCGGGTCATCTGCGAATAGCCGACGCCGTGGCGTGTCTTGCCGTTGAGGTCGGGATTGAACGGGAAGCCCGCCTGCTGCGCGCCTTCGACGAAGCGATGGGTGAGCGGCAGGATGGTGCGATAGTCCTCGACCTTGAGCGGGCCGTCCTGGCCGCGCACCTCCTTGTCGCCGCCCTGCACGTACTGCTCGGACTTCATGAAGAAAGGCAGCACGTCGTCGTAGCTCCAGCCGCGACAGCCCATCTGCGCCCAATTGTCGAAGTCGGCGGGCGCGCCGCGCACGTAGAGCATGCCGTTGATCGAACTGGAGCCGCCCAGCGTCCGGCCGCGCGGCCATTCGATGCGGCGATCGCCCGAGCCTTTCTCCGGCTCGGTCGTGAAGTTCCAGTTCACCAGCGGATTGCGGATCAGCGAGCGGATGCCGGCCGGGATGTGGATCATCGGATGCCAGTCGCTGGGACCGGCCTCCAGCAGGATCACCGAGGCGCCGGTCTCGCTGAGGCGCGCCGCGACCGTGCAGCCGGCCGATCCCGCGCCGACGACGACATAATCCGCCTGCATGTCTCTCTCCCTGTCAGAGCGTGCCGGACCGCTTGTCGCGCGGCACGAAATAGTCGGTGGGCGCCAGTTCCGGATCTTCCTGCGCGACCATGTTCTGGAAGTGCCGCTCGGCATCTTCGCGAAACAGCGCATGCGAGATCGCCTGGACGAGGCGCGTCGCGCCGACGAAGAGGCCGGGAATGTCGCCGGCCAGTGCCCCGTGGCTCAGGATACTGCCCCAGTTGAAGAGATGGATGTCGCCCATGTGCGGCGTGCGCCCCGGCACCTTCTCCACGAACTCGAAGCCCGGCCCGAGATAGGGATAGCGCGCGGCCTCGGCATTGGCCTGCGCGTCCTCGGGCGAGCGCCGGTCGCCCCACAGGGTGGCGTTGGCGGCGAACGAAGCGATTTCGGGCCGCCGCGCCAGATCGATGTCGAAGCCGGTGCCGATCAGGACGGCGTCGAAGCGTTCGGTCGCCTTGGCCGTCTTCACCGTCACGCCGTCCTGGTCGACGCTCATGTCGAGCCACGGCTCGGCAAAGCGGAAGGCGAAGCCCGGCAGCTTCTGTGCGCGCAGGACCGATTCGTGTGGCGGCGGCGAGCCGGCGGCCAGCATGTAGGTGTAGATCTTCCAGCGCCAGTCGTCGTCCAGCATGCCCTGGCCTCGCTGGAAGCCCGGGAAAGACGCGCCCTTCGACTTGTTCACCTGCGGCAGGTGCGGCCGCCGCGCGTAGCAGATTGCCTCGCGTGCGCCGGCCTCCAGCGCCGTGCAGGCATTGTCGATCGCGGTGGCGAGCACGCCCAGGATGCCGAGGCGCTTGCCCTCGAGCTGCGTGAAGTCGATCTCTTCCAGCGTGTGATAGACGCGGCCCGCGCGGGAAGGGTGCTCCGGATCGAACGAAGGGAGCGACGGCCAGCGGAAGCCGCCCGATCCGTCGCGGCCGTTGGCGAGCACGAGCTTGCGCGTCAGCACCGTCTCACCGGTCGACAGGCTCGCCCGAAGGAAGTCGCCCGCCGCCTCGACCTTGAGCAGCGACACGCCGTTCTCGACTTTCAGGTCGACGACCTTGCGCACCCACAGCAGGTACGAAAGCCAATCGAGGCGCGGGATCTTGTAGAGCTTCTCCCAGCCTTCGGCGCCGTGCTGCGCCTCGTACCAGGCGCGGAAGGTGAGGGAGGGCACGCCGAGATCGGGGCCGGTGAGATGCTTGGGCGAGCGCAGGATCGGCATGCGCGCCGTGGTGTTCCACGGCCCTTCGTGGCCATGGGTGTTGCGCTCGATCACACGGATGTTGCGGATGCCCTCACGGGTCAGACCCCAGCCGACCGTCTGGCCGCACATGCCGGCGCCGACGACGAGCACGTCGAGGACAGGCCTGCCGTCGGGTCCGATCTTCTCGGGCACCCAGTTGGCCGGCGGATAGTTCAACCGCGCCAGGTCGTGACGCGCGATCTTCTCGAGCGCGTCCAAACCCGCCGAATGCCGCTCGACAACACCGTCCATGCCGTGCTTCTGACCCTCCACGGATTTCCTTAGCAGGGCCGACCGCATGATTGAACTGCCGTGCTTCTACAGCCTGTCCTCGCCCTGGGCCTATTTCATGGGCCCGCAGCTCGAGGACATCGTGCGGCGCCACAAGGTGCGGCTGGTCCTGAAGCCGTTCGACTTTCAGGAGATCGTTCCGCGGACCGGTGGCGTACCGCTCCGGACGCGGCCGCCGGCCCGCCGCTCGTATCACGAAGAGGAACTGGATCGCTGGCGGCGCTACCTGCAGATGCCGCTGGCGCTGAAGCCTCGCTACTATCCGGAGAAGGTCGCCGATCCGGACTGGAACAAGCGGCCAGGGTGGATGGTGATCGCGGCGCAGTTGCGCGGTCTCGATGCCTTCCGGCTGAGCCATGCGCTGCTGCGCGCCCTGTGGGCCGAGGAGCGCGACACGGCATCTGCCGAGGTGCGGATCGCGATCGCGGAGGAGAACGGGATGGACGGCCGCGCGCTGAACCAGGCCGAGATGAGCGACGAGGTGCAGGCGGCTTACCGGACCTTCACGCGCGAGGCCGAGGCGCTGCAGGTCTTCGGGGCGCCGACGTTCATCGTCGATGGCGTGCGCTTCTGGGGGCAGGACCGGCTGGGATTCGTCGACCGGGCGCTGGACGCGCTGCGGGCGAAGCAGGGACATTGAAAGGGAGAGATCAAATGCGTGGACGTCAGGTCCTTCTGGAGACGCTCATCAATCACGGCGTCGATCGCATCTTCGGCAATCCGGGGACGACCGAGAGTCCGTTGCTCGATTCGTTGCCCGACTATCCGCAGCTCGATTATATCGTGCATCTGCATGAGGGCGTCGCGACCGGCGCCGCCAACTTCTATGCCCAGGCGAGCGGCAAGACCGCTTTCGTGAACCTCCATGTGGCGCCGGGCCTCGGCAATGCGATCGGTGCGATCTACAGCGCGCTCAAGAACAACTCGCCGATGGTCGTGACGGCCGGCCAGCAGGACACGCGCATGCGCCTGCGCGATCCCATCCTCGGCCATGACCTTGCATCGATCGCCGCGCCCGTTACCAAGTGGAGCGTGCAGGTCGAGCGCGCCGACGAGCTGGGCCCGATCCTCCAGCGCGCCTTCAAGATCGCCAACGAGGCGCCGGCAGGTCCGGTCTTCGTGGCGTTGCCCATCGACGTGATGGAGCAGGAGACTTCGATTCCCGCCGGCAAGCCCGGCCATTCCTACAGCGCCACGCGCCCCGATCCGGCGGGCATTGCCGCCATGGCGAAGCTGCTGGTGGCCGCCAGGAACCCGGCCATCGTCGCCGGTGACGACGTTGCCCGCGCCGGCGCCGACAAGGCGCTGGTAAAGCTGGTCGACAAGCTCGGCGCCGCGGTGTGGTTCGAGGGGCTGCGCGGCCAGAACTCCTTCCCGACCGATCATCAGGCCTATTGCGGCACGCTGGCCTTCGATGCGACCGGGATCGCCAAGCAGCTCGCGGGCAACGACCTCGTGCTGATGGTGGGCGGGCCGTTCTTCGAGGAAGTCTGGTACGCCGCCGGCTCGCCGTTCGCGCCCGGCACCAAGGTGCTGCAGATCGAGGGCGGGGCGTCGCGGCTCGCTCACAACTTCTCCCTCGATGCGGGCGTCGTCGCGGATGCCGGCGCCGCGCTCGAGGCACTTGATGCCGCCTTGACGGGGGTCGATGCCGCGGCAGCCGCCAAACGCAACAGCGCGATGAAGGCGCGCAAGGACGCTGACGATGCCGCGCAGAAAGCGCGCGTCGAGAAGGCGTGGTCGCGCACGCCGACGTCGATGGCGCGCGCCATGGCCGAGATTCGCGCGGGCTCGCCGGGCGATGTCGTCGTGGTCGACGAGACGATCACGGCCAACCTCGACCTCTTCAAGACCTTCACCTTCAAGGGACCGGGCGACTATTACAGCGGTCGCGGCGGCGGCATCGGCCAGGGGCTGGCCGGCGCCATCGGCGTGGCGGTCGCGCAGACCAAGCGTCCGATCCTCTGCGTTTCGGGCGACGGCTCGTCGATGTACTCGATCCAGGCATTGTGGACGGCAGCCCATCACGACCTGCCGATCGTGTTCGTCATCCTGGCGAACCGCGAGTATCGCGTCCTGAAGCACAATATCGATGCGTATCGCCAGCGCTTCGATGTGAAATCGAACAAGCCCTACATGCACATGGACCTGACGGGCCCGACCATGGGCTTCGTCGATCTCGCCAGGGGCATGGGCGTCGCCGGCACCTACGTCGCCAAGGCCGACGACATCAAGGCGGCCGTCGAGGCCGCCTTCAGGTCCGGCAAGCCGCACCTCGTCGAAATCGAGATCGAAGGGAAGCGCTAGGACAACGCCCTAGCGCTGGCGGGCGGCAGCGCCTTCTGAGGCGCGAGAGCCCGCACGGTGCAGAATAGACAAGGATCCCTCGCGACACTCGGGATGACGGCTTCGCTGTCATTTCTGGAACGCGCGCACCTTCGCCTGGTGCGCGCGGGCGGCACCGGTCAGCATCGGGAGATCGTTGCCGGCCAGCAGGAACTTCATGCCCTTGTCGGTATAGATCTTGAGCAGTTCCTCGGTGTAGGCGCCGCCCATGCCGGGCCACTTGCCGTGCTTGCGGCAGGCGGCGACGACCTTGTCGACGGCGGCCTGGACCTTCGGATTGCCGGTGTCGCCGGGGATACCCATTTCCATCGACAGGTCGCTCGAGCCGACCAGCAGGCAATCAATGCCCGGCACTGCCGCGATCGCCTCGGCGTTTTCGACCGCCCTGGGCGTCTCGATCATCACCACGATCAGCGTGTTCTCGTCCGACTTCGTCGTCATCTCACCGAGCGGCATCGGCTCGTAGTCGAACTGCGCCTGGCCGCCGCCCACCGAACGATGGCCGCGCGGCGGGTAGCGCAGCTTGTCGGCGATCTCCTTCGCCTCCTCCGGCGTATCGACATGTGGGACGACGATGCCCAGGGCGCCGCCGTCGAGGACGCGCGTCGCCATCGTGAGCTCGCCATACGGTACGCGCACGATGGGCGCGATGCCGGAGTCCTGCGCAGCGATCGCGATTTCGCAGGCCGTCTCGATCGACATCGATCCATGTTCGAGGTCGATGAACAGCCAGTCGAATCCTGCCGCCTTCATGACCTTCACGATGTCGACGTTGCGGACCAGCCTGATGCCGATGCCGATCGACAGTTCGTTCTTCTTCAGACGCGCCTTGGCGGCATTGACTGCGAACGCCATTCTCTCCTCCGTGTTTTTCGTGCTCTTGCCCGAAGGAGGCTATTCGTCATGACCTTCCATGTCGAACGCATCGATCATGTCGTGCTACGCGTGCGGGACCTGGCCGGCATGGTCCGTTTTTACGAGCAGGCGCTGGGTTTTCGGGAGGAACGCCGCATCGAGCGGTTGAGCCTCGTCCAGATGCGGGCCGGCGCCTCGATGCTCGACCTGATCGCATCGGACGCCCCGGCCACCGCGCCGAACATGGATCATCTCTGCTTCCGCGTGGAGCCGTTCGATCGTGACACCATCGTCATGCAACTCGCGCCGTTCGGCATATCGGTCGGCGAAACGGTCGAGCGCTACGGCGCCGAGGGCAACGGTCCCTCGGTCTATTTCCGTGATCCGGAAGGCAACCAGATAGAACTGAAGGGGCCTGCGCTTTAAGGCTTGGCCATCGCACACGATGTGATAGCCTCTCCCGCAACGGGGAAGAAGAAACACGCCAACGAGCGTGCCTCTGGGAGGATGAGAAAATGCGTAAACGCCTGGCAATCATTGCCGGCGGCCTGGCGGCCGCCGTCGTCATCTCTGCTCCCGCCTTTGCGCAGAAGCAGGGCGGAACACTCCGGATATCCCATCGCGACAATCCACCGAGTGCATCGATTCACGAAGAAGCGACCATCTCGGTGAACATGCCGTTCATGGGCGTGTTCAACAATCTCGTGTTCTTCGATCCGAAGGAGAAGATCAACAGCCCCGACAAGATCGTGCCCGATCTCGCCGAGAGCTGGTCGTGGAACAGCGACAAGACGAAGCTCACGTTCAAGCTGCGCAGCGGCGTGAAGTGGCATGATGGCAAGCCGTTCTCCTCCGCCGACGTGAAGTGCACGTGGGACGCCCTGAGCGGTGCCGACGAAAAGCAGCAGATCATCCGCAAGAACCCGCGCAAGGTCTGGTACAAGAACCTGAAGGAGGTCACGACCAACGGCGACAACGAGGTGACGTTCACGCTGGAGCGCCAGCAGCCGTCGTTCATGTCGATGCTGGCGGCCGGCTATGCGCCGGTCTATCCGTGTCACGTCGACTCGCGCGTGATGCGCTCCAAGCCGATCGGCACCGGTCCATTCAAGGTTGCGGACTTCAAGCGCAACGAGGCCATCAAGCTGGTGCGCAATCCCGACTACTGGAAGAAGGGACGTCCCTATCTCGACGCCATCGAGTTCAAGATCGTGCCGAACCGCAGCACCCGCGTGCTCGGGTTCGTTGCTGGTGAGTTCGACCTGACTTTCGATTCCGACATCACCTTCCCGCTACTGAAGGACGTCAAGGGCCAGAAGGCGGACGCCATCTGCGAAGCGCGGCCGACGAACGTCCACAGCAACCTGCTGGTCAATCGCGACGCCCCGCCGTTCGACAATCCGAAGCTGCGCGAGGCGCTTGTCTATTCGCTCGACCGCACGCCGTTCAGCGACATCCTGGCCCAAGGCAACGACCTGCGCGGCGCGACGATGCTGCCGCCGCCGGCCGGCGTCTGGGGCATGACGCAGGACGAACTGCAGAAGCTTCCCGGCTTCGGGTCCGACATCGAGAAGAACCGCGAGGTCGCGCGCGGGATCATGAAGGAGCTGGGCTACGGCCCCGACAAGCCGCTCAAGATCAAGGTGGCGACCCGCAACATCGCGATCTATCGCGATCCGGCCGTCATCCTCATCGACCAGCTCAAGCAGATCTACATCGATGCCGAGCTGGAGCCGATCGACACCACGATCTGGTACAACAAGATCCAGCAGAAGAACTATCAGGTCGGCATGAACCTGACGGGCGCCGGCCTCGACGATCCGGACGGCGTGTTCTACGAAAATTTCTACAGCACGTCGGATCGCAACTACACGGGCTACAAAAACCCCGAGATCGACAAGATGATCGACGAGCAGTCCGCCGAGACCGACATCAACAAGCGCAAGGTCTTGGTGTCGAAGATCGAGCAGGCCCTGCTCAAGGACGCGGCGCGTCCGCCGATCACGCATGGCGTTGCGAACACCTGCTGGGCGCCGGCGGTGAAGAACCTCGTGCTCCAGCACAACAGCATCTACAACGGCTGGCGTCTCGAAGACGTCTGGCTAGACAAGTAAACCGGCCCACCTGACGGAGGCACGACGAGGATGGGAGCGTATCTTACCCGCCGCGTACTATTGATGGTTCTGACACTCTTCGGAATGTCGGTGCTCATCTTCGTCATGCTGCGTCTGGTGCCCGGCAACATCGCTGACATCCTGGTGGATTCGGCGGGCATCGCCGATCCGAAGGAAAAGGCCAAGATCGCGCGCGAACTTGGCCTCGACCGGCCGATCTTCGATCAGTACCTGCAATGGATCGGCGGTCTGGTGCGCGGCGACCTGGGCTTCGCCTACGTGTCGGAGCGGCCCGCTCTCGAGGAGATCGCACCGCGCATCCCGATCAGCGCCAAGCTGGCCGGGCTTGCGCTGTTCTTCTCGGTCATCCTCGGCGTGCCGCTCGGCGTCATCAGCGCCGTCCGGCAGAATTCGGTCGTCGACTATCTGTTGCGTATCATCAGCCTGAGTGGCCTTTCGCTTCCCTCTTTCTGGCTCGGCCTGCTGATCCTGATGGCGTCGGTGCAGTGGTTCGGCATGATCCCGATCTACACCAACGAACCGCGAAGTTTCATCGACGAGATGCTGTTGCTCAGCATTCCCGCGGCCGCGGTCGGGTTCCGAAGTTCGGCCCTGATCATGCGACTGACGAGATCGTCCATGCTCGAGGTACTGCGGCAGGACTATATCCGTACGGCGCGCTCCAAGGGCGCCTCGCAGACCACGGTCAACTACGAGCACGCGCTCCGCAATGCCCTGCTGCCGGTCGTCACCATCATCGGCATCGAGGCGGCGTTCCTCGTCGGCGGCCTGATCGTGACGGAGACCGTGTTCAACATCCCGGGCGTGGCGCGCTTCCTCGTCGAGGCCATCCTGTGGCGCGACTATCCGATCGTGCAGAACCTGGTGATGCTGATCGCCTTCTGCGTGGTCGTCGTCAATTTCCTGGTCGACATGGCCTACATGGCCCTCGACCCTCGCATCAAGTACGCGGACTGAGGCGCCCATGGCTGTCATCGATCATGATGCCGCTCTGGCCAAGGCCGGCGCCAACGTATCGGGCTTCTGGAGTCAGGCCAGCTTCCTGGCCCGGCGCTATCCACTCGGCGCGGTGGGCGCGGTCCTCGTCCTGCTGTTCGTGCTGACGGCCCTCTTCGCCAACGTCATCGCACCGCACGACCCGCTGTCGACGAACTCGCGGGCCTCGCTGGCCACCCCGGGCGGCACCTACTGGCTGGGGGCGGACTTCATGGGCCGCGACATGTTCAGCCGCATTGTCTACGGCGCGCGCATCTCGCTGGCCGTCGCCGTCGGCGCGACCCTGCTGGGCGGCATCCTGGGCGTCGTCATCGGCCTGATGTCCGGCTTCCTGGGCGGCTGGGTCGACCTGGCGACCCAGCGCCTGATGGACATCATGCAGTCGCTGCCGCTCCTCGTGATGGCGCTGGTCATGGCCGCATCGCTCGGGCCGTCTCTGCAGAACACCATCATCGCGATCGCGATCCCGCTGGTGCCGAGCGTGGCGCGCGTCGTGAGGTCGAGCACCCTGTCGCTGCGCGAACAGCCCTTCGTCGAGGCCGCCCGGGCCATCGGCATGGGCGAGATCCGCATCGCCGTCCGGCACGTCCTGCCCAACACGCTGGCGCCGCTGATCGTCCTCGGCACCGCCCAGCTCGGCTCGGCGATCCTGACCGAGGCGTCGCTGTCCTTCCTGGGCCTCGGCATCCCGGAGCCGTATCCGTCCTGGGGCCGGATGCTCTCTGAATCGGCGGCCGAATATGTGCGAACGGCGCCGTGGCTGGTGATCTTCCCCGGTGTCGCCATCAGCCTCACGGTGTTCGGCACCAACCTGCTGGGCGATGCCCTGCGCGACATCCTCGATCCGAGACAGCGTACATGAGTTCACTTCTGGAAGTGTCCGACCTCGGCACGTGGTTCTATACGCGCCAGGGCATCGTCAAGGCGGTCGATGGCGTCGACTTCGAGGTCGCCGCCGGTGAGACCCTGGCCATCGTCGGTGAATCCGGCTGCGGCAAGAGCATGACCGCGCTCTCGCTGATGCGGCTGATCCCGGAACCGCCGGGACGCATCGTCTCGGGCTCGATCCGGCTGGCCGGCCGGGACCTGCTCAAGATCTCCGAGGAGGAGATGCGCGACGTGCGCGGCAACGAGATCTCGATGATCTTCCAGGAGCCGATGACGTCGCTCAATCCGGTGATGACGATCGGCAAGCAGATTTCCGAGGCGCTCATCCTGCACCGGGACATGGACCGCAAGGCGGCGATGAAGCGGGCAATCGAGATGCTGGACCTGGTCCGCATTCCAGAGCCCGCGCAACGCGCCAAGGAGTATCCGCACCAGCTCTCGGGCGGCATGCGCCAGCGTGCGATGATTGCCATGGCGCTGGCCTGTAACCCGAAGGTGCTGATCGCCGACGAACCGACGACCGCGCTCGACGTCACCATCCAGGCCCAGATCCTGGAGCTGATCGTGGAACTGCAGCGCGAGTTCAGCGCGGCGGTCATCCTGATCACGCACGATCTCGGCGTCGTGGCCGAGACGGCGCACCGGGTCATCGTCATGTATGCCGGCCGCAAGGTCGAGGAAGCGACCGTGGGCGAGCTGTTCGCCAAGCCGCTTCACCCGTACACGGTCGGCCTGATGAATTCGATCCCGCGCCTCGACCTGATGCGCGGGCAGACCGATCGCTCCAACGAGCGCCTGCAGGAAATTCCCGGCATCGTGCCGCCGCTGTTCGATCTGCCGCCCGGCTGTGCCTTCGCCCCCCGATGCAACAGGGCGGACGACAAGTGCCGTAGCGAACGTCCGGTTTATGAGGAGAAGCAGCCCGCTCACTGGGCGGCTTGCTGGCACACCCATGGTTAGCGCAAATCCCCCCGTCCTCGAGGTCACCGACCTCAAGAAGCATTTCCCGGTCAAGAAGGGCCTGCTCCGTCGCACGGTCGGGCAGGTCTATGCCGTCGATGGCGTGTCCTTCACCGTCAATGCTGGCGAGACACTCGGTCTCGTGGGCGAGTCCGGCTGCGGCAAGACCACGGCCGGCCGAGCGGCCATGCGCCTGGTCGAGCCGACCTCGGGTTCGATCAAGGTCGAGGGGAAGGAGATCATCGGCCTGTCCAAGGCGGAACTGCGCCCCTATCGCCGCGAGATGCAGATCATCTTCCAGGACCCGTTCTCCTCGCTGAACCCGCGCATGACAGCGGGCGACATCGTGGGCGAGCCGCTGCTGGTCCATGGCGTTGCCAACAAGAAGGAGCGCGAGGAGCAGGTGTCGGCGCTGTTCGCGCGGGTCGGCCTGCGTCCGGCGCAGATGAAGAACTACCCGCACCAGTTCTCCGGCGGCCAGCGCCAGCGCATCGGCATCGCGCGCGCGCTCGCCCTGGGGCCGAAGCTGATCGTGGGCGACGAGCCGGTGTCGGCGCTCGACGTCTCGATCCAGGCCCAGGTGATCAACCTGCTGATGGACCTGCAGCGCGAGCGCGGCCTTTCCTATCTGTTCATCTCGCACAATCTCGCCGTGGTGGAGCATATCAGCCACCAGATCGCGGTCATGTATCTCGGTCGCATCGTCGAGTACGCCGACACGCGCTCGATCTTCACGAACGCGCAGCACCCCTACACCGAGGCCCTGCTGTCGGCCGTGCCGGTGCCCGACCCCGCCATCAAGCGCAAGAAACTGGTGCTGCAGGGCGACGTGCCGAGTCCGGTGAAGCCGCCATCGGGTTGCCACTTCCACACCCGTTGCCCCTATGCGGTGGCCCGCTGCAAGGTGGAAGTTCCTTCGCTCCGCGAAATCGCACCAGGCCACCAGGTCTCCTGCCACCTGCGCTAGGCATTTCGGGATACACGCCTCTCCCCAGAGAGGGAGTCGCGCCCGGTTACAGACGCGCTACACTGTCTCCAAAGGGAGAGAGGAAGCGTCATGGCCAATTGGGATTACATCGTCGTCGGCGGCGGCTCCGCGGGGTGCGTGCTCGCCAACCGGCTGACCGAGGATGCCAACGTCAGGGTGCTGCTGCTCGAAGCCGGCCCGCGCGACAAGTCGATGTGGATCGACATTCCCGCCGGCTTCACCAAGCTGCTGAACCACAAGCAGTTCAACTGGAACTTCGAAATGGAAGCGGAGGAGGGCGTCGCCAACCGCCGTATCCCCTGTCCGCGCGGCCGCACGCTCGGCGGCTCGAGTTCGATCAACGGCATGCTTTATGTGCGCGGCCAGCCGCTCGACTACGACACGTGGGGACAGCTCGGCAATCGTGGCTGGTCCTATGAGCGGATTCTTCCCTATTTCAAGAAATCGGAAAACTACGAGCCGGGCGGCGACGACTCCCGCGGCAAGGGCGGTCCGCTGAACGTCGCGGAGATGCGCGAGACCAACGAGCTCTGCGACGCCTTCATCGATGCGGCCGAGGCAACCGGATATCCGAAGAACAAGGATTACAACAACGGCAACCAGGAAGGCTTCGGCTACTTCCAGGTGACCATGAAGGACGGCAAGCGCTGGTCGACGGCGCGTGCCTTCCTCGACCCGATCCGCAATCGCCCGAACCTCCAGATCGTGACCGATGCGCTGGTCGATCATGTCATCCTCGAAGGCAAGCGCTGCGTCGGCGTCGCCTACACGGTGCATGGCCAGAAGCAGGAGGCACGCTGCGGCCGCGAGGTCATCCTCTCCTGTGGCGCGGTGCAGTCGCCGGGCGTGCTCGAACATTCCGGCATCGGCCAGCCCGAACTGCTGCGCCGCTACGGCATCGAGGTGAAGCACGAGCTGAAGGGCGTCGGCGAGAATTACGGCGACCACTTCGCGCCGCGCATGAACTGGAGGGTCAAGCTGCCGGTGACGCTCAACGAGAAGACGCGCGGCGTGAACCTCGTGAAGGAAGTGATCAAGTACTACACGACCGGACGCGGCGCGCTCAGCCTCACGGCGGGCGTCGTCTACGGATTCGTGCGCACGCGGCCGGGTCTCGAATCGCCCGACATGCAGTTCCACATGGCGCATGCGAGCTACGACACGGCCCAGAAGCGCGATCTCGAGCGCGAACCGGGCATGACCGTCGTGATCGGCCAGTGCCGGCCCGATTCGCGCGGCTCGATCCACATCAAGTCGGCGATTCCCGGCAGCGAGCCCGCGATCCGGCCGAACTTCCTGTCGGCCCAGACCGACCGCGACGCCACGGTCGCGGGCATGCAGATCGCCCGCAAGATCGTCTCCCATCCGTCGCTGTCGAAGTACATCGCCTTCGAGAAGACGCCCGGCGACAAGATCCAGAGCTACGACGAGTGGCTGAGCTTCGCGCGCGGCAATGGCCAGACGACCTACCATGTCATCGGCACCTGCAAGATGGGTTCCGATCCCATGGCGGTGGTCGACGACCGACTGCGGGTCCACGGCATTGCCGGCCTGCGGGTCGTCGACGCCTCGATCATGCCGACCGTGCCGTCGGGCAATACCAACGCGCCCACGATCATGGTTGCCGAGAAGGGCGCGGACATGATCAAAGAAGATGCGAAGGCGGGCCTCAAGGCCGCTGCCTGAAGCCCGAAATCTGGGGGGACATGATGAAGCCTGTGAGGTCCATTCTCGCCATGCTGGCGATCGGCGGCCTGGTGGCGGCCTGCGAGGGCCAAATGCCCAAGACCGAGTCGAAGCGCGACATGCTGACCGATTCGGGTTTCAAGGTCGTGTCGCTGAAGACGCCGGGCCAGGCGGCTTCGTTCAAGAAGCTGCCGCCGCACAAGCTGGTTCGAAAGACGTACCAGGGCAAGCCGGTCTGGGTCTATGCCGACCCGACGATGTGCGGCTGCCTCTACATGGGCACGCAGAACAACTACAACGCCTACATCAAGGAAGCGTCCAAGCAGATGATGGCCACCGCGATGCGGGCCAACTTCGCCGACGATCCCTACAGCCCGAGTTCGATGGACGCCACCGTCGACAACGACTGGGACTGGGGCGAATGGGGCAACCCGGGATACTACGGCCTGCCCTACTGAGGCCGGCCTGAAACCGAAACGCCCGGTGGAGAGATCCACCGGGCGTTTTTCTTACTTCGGCTGCGTCGCCGGCACGCCCAGCGAGAGCATCAGCCGGTTGGCCCAGTTGAAGAACGAGGCCGCGCCGATCAGGTCGGCGATGGCGGCATCGTCGAGGCCGACGGTGCGCAGGCGTTCGACATGCTCCTTGCCGAAGGTCATCGGCAGGGCCGTCAACGCGACTGAGGCGGCCACGATGGCTTCCCAACGCTCGTCGAGTTTGGCGTCGACACCCTCGTCGAGCAGACGCTGCACGTCGTCGACGCGCTTCGAGTAGGTCGCGGCGAAGCGGGCATGGACGGAGGCGCAGTATATGCAGCCGTTGAGGCGCGACGTGGCCGCCGCCGCCAGTTCGCGCTCGGCGCGCGGCAGGCCGGCCTCGGGATTGTAGAAGATGTCCTTGTCGGTCCGCGTGCGCGCTTCCAGCACGTCGGGATCGCGGGCCAGCAGCCGGAAGTAGGGCGACTTCACGCGCGCCGCGTCGACCAGGCTCCTGATGTGATGCTCGGTCATGTCGGCTTCGGCCATGGGTTCGAGCCACGGTAGCCAGTCGAGCATGTCGCGGGTGAAGACCACCGGCTCGGTGTGCGGCGGCGGCGTCAGGGTCTTGTCGGTGCTCATAGCGTGCTCGCGAGGACGGTCAGGCCGGAAACCACCCGGATCTGGTAGGACAGGAAGGAGACGAGCTGCGAGATCGTCACGATGTCGTTGGTCGACCAGCCGGCGTCGAGCAGCGACTGCAGCGACGGCGCCGATGCATCGCGCGGATGGAACACCAGCATGTGCGTATGCTCGAAGGCGGCCGTCATGCGAGGCCCGAGCGCGGCGCGTCCGGCATCGCTCACCTTCCAGGTCGGTCCCGGCGCATCCTCGACCGAGAGCGGTCCCTTGGGGAAGCGGCCATAGGGGCCCTTGGCCTTGGCTGCAGCGACTTCCGTCGCCACGGCCGTATGCAAGGTTGCCGGCAGCTTGGCCGCATAGAAGGCATCGGTCCTGGCTTCGCCGTGCAGGCCCGCGACGAAAGCCGCGATGGCATGGCGCTCGTCGGCGCTGACGCCGCCAGGTTCCTTCGGTTCGAACAGGGAAGCGTAGCTCGCCTGCGCGTGCTTGCGCGCCTCGGTCCGCTGGGCGCGAATCGCGTCCAGCTTCGAGCCCGGTGCGATGCCCACCAGGCTGTCGATCACGTCTGTCATGCGACTTGTCTCGTCCCCGTTCTGACTTCCGGCGCCCAGCCCAATGCGGGCGCCACTTTCTCGGCCAGCAATTCGATCGACCGCAGGATATAGGGGTGCGGCGGATCGATCGAGTGAACCTGCATGGTGAGGTCGGTGGCGCGTTCCAGGGTCGAATCGCCCTGCAGCGAGGCGATGACCTCGTCCGGCGTGCCGATATGCACGTCCATGGCCCGGATCAGGTCGCCGACCAGGCTGCCCGACGTGAAGTTGCCGGTGGCCGCCAGCCGGTGACGCAGGCGCGACAGGCCGGTCTCGGCCAGCCGCATCGCCTCGTCGTGGTCGTCGGCCACGAAGATGGTGCGGGACGCCAGGATGCGCGGTTCGACTCCCCGGGGCAGCGCTTCGAGATAGGCATCGAGCATCGGGTTCTGGATGTCGGCCAGCGAGGCTTGCGGCGCGTCGGGAGACCGGGGCTGGGTGCGCGACAGCATCAGCCCGTCGCCCGCCAGCCCGGCGCGGCGTGCGCCCGAGACGGTGAAGGTCGCCTGCCAGACGCGGTCGGTCAGCGTCGGGTTCGCCGGGTAGAGCCTGTCGCCACCGGGCAGGGCGTCGCCCGACCAGGCGGTCTTCAGCAAAGCGAGGTTGTTGTCGAACAGCACGTGCCGCTGGTCGCTCTCGAGGCCGAAGGCGGTGAAGGCCGTGAGGTTCCCGCCCGGCCCGACCCCCACTTCGAGGCGGCGTCCGCTCATCAGATCGGTGACGGCGGCGTCCTCGGCGACGCGGATCGGCAGTTCCAGCGGCAGCGTGACGATGCCCGTTCCGAGCCGGATTCGCGACGTATGGGCGGCGACGTGGGAGAGAAACACGAACGGGGCGGGCAGTCCGCCTTCGCCCTCATGGAAATGGTGCTGGGCGATCCAGGCCGAATCGAAGCCGCACTTCTCGGCGTGCTGGATCTGCTGGGTGGCCAGCCGGTAACGCTCGGCTGCGTCCACCTGGTCGAGGAGGCGGGTGAAGAAGCCGAGGCGCTTGATCGGAAACGTCGTCATGGGCTCAACCTTGAAGGAAGTTCGGGCGGGACGGCAAGGGCGGGTGGATCGGCCACTGGCAGGCTGCGGCCGGGAATCGCCTCGATCAGCTCGCGCGTATAGGCGCTGTCGGGCTGGCCGAAGACCGTCTCGATCGGGCCGCCGTCGACCTGGCGACCCTTGTGCATCACCGACACCGTGTCGGAGATCTGCCGCACCACGGCGAGGTCGTGCGATACGAACAGGTAGGTCAGGCCCAGCGTCTTCTGCAGCTCGTCGAGCAGGGACAGGATCTGAGCCTGCACCGTGACGTCGAGCGCCGAGACTGCCTCGTCGAGCACCAGCACCCGCGGATCGAGCACCAGAGCCCGGGCGATGGCCACGCGCTGGCGCTGGCCGCCCGACAGGGCGCGCGGATGGCGTTCGAGGAAATTCTCGGAAAGGCCGACGCGGGCCAGCATGTCGCGCACCTTGCGGGCGCGGTCGGCGGCCGGGATCGGCTCGAAGTTGAGCAAAGGCTCCTCGACGATGCGCGCGATGGTCTGGCGCGGATCGAGCGAGCCGTAGGGGTTCTGGTAGACGAGCTGGATGTGTTTGCGGAACTGCCGCAGCGTCTCGCCCTTCAGGGTCGTGAGGTCGACGCCGTCGATCAGGATGCGGCCGGCCGTGGGCTTGATGAACCCGACGACGCTGCGGATCGCCGTAGTCTTCCCCGAGCCCGATTCGCCCACGATGGCATGCGTGGTGCCGCGCCGGACCTTGAAGGACACGTCGTCGACCGCGCGGAACGACTTCGCCTCGCCGCCGCTGACGGGGAAGTCGTGGGTGAGGCCGGTGACCTCGATGGCAAAGTCCTGGCTCTCGGCCGCGGCTCGCGCGGGCCGCGGCTTGCCGAGCGACGGCGCATCGGCCAGCAGGCGCCGGGTGTAGGCACTGCGCGGCGCCGCGAGCACTTCCTTCACCGCACCCTGCTCCTGGATGCGGCCGTTCTGCAGCACCACCAGCCGGTCGGCGCGATCGGCGGCGACGCCGAGATCGTGCGTCACCAGCAGGACGGCCGTGCCGCTCTCGCGGCGCAGCTCGTCGATCAGGTCGAGGATGCGCCGCTGCACCGTGACGTCGAGTGCGCTGGTCGGCTCGTCGGCCACGATCAGCGCCGGCTTCAGCGCCACCGCGATGGCGATCAGCACGCGCTGCTTCATGCCGCCCGAGAGTTCGTGCGGATACTGCCTGGCGCGCATCTCGGCCGGGGTCAGGCCGACCCGCTCCAGCAGTTCGATGACGCGCGCCTGGATCGCCTTGCGATCGCCGCGTCTGTGGATCTGCATCACCTCGGCGAGCTGCGCGCCGATTGTGCGTACCGGGTTGAGCGAGCTGCCGGGGTCCTGCGGGATCAGGCTGACGACGGCGCCGCGAATGGAATCCAGCCGCTTCTGCGACCAGTGCGTGATGTCGGTGCCGTTGAGGCGGATGGTGCCGCTCTCGACGCGGCCGTTGCCGGCCAGCAGGCCAAGCGTCGCCTGGGCCGTTGTCGTCTTGCCTGACCCGGATTCGCCGACCAGCGCCACGACTTCGCCCGGTGCGACCTCGAAGGAGACACCGTGGACGACACGCTGCTCGCGATCGCCCGTCTTGTAGGCGATGGCGAGATCGTCGACCTGCAGGATCGGCGGGCTCACGGATTGGTCCTTCCCAGTGCCTTGCTGATGCGGTCGGCCGACAGCACGACCAGCACCACGACGATGCCGGGCGCGGCGGTGAGCCACCAGGCGCGCGAGAGATAGTTGCGGCCCTCGGCGATCAGCAGGCCCCATTCCGGCGTCGGCGGCGGTGCGCCGTAGCCGAGGAAGCCCAGGGTCGAGATGGCGAGGATGGCGGAGCCGAACTGGAGCGCCGCCAGCGCGATGACCGAAGTGAGCGAATTGGGCAGGACGTGGCGATAGAGCACCGCCCAGAAGGTGCCGCCGCTGCCGAACGCCGCCTCGACATACTCGCTGCGCCGGACCCGGACGACTTCCGAGCGCGCCAGTCGGGCGAAGCGGGCGACCGAGACGGCGCCCACGGCGATGGCCACGTTGATGGTGCCGAACCCCAGCAGGACGATGATGCTGAGCGACAGCAGGAGCGAGGGAACGGCGAGCATCGAATCCATCAGGCGCATGATCACCGCGTCGATCCAGCCGCCGCGTGCGCCGGCGATCAGGCCGAGCAGGGTGCCGAACAGCAGGCCGACCGTGACGGCCACGAAGGCGCCGGACAGCGAATGGCGCGAGCCGTAGACGATGCGCGCATAGACGTCGCGGCCGAGCCCGTCGGTGCCCAGCACATGTTCGGCGCTGGGGGCGCGGAGCTGTTCCCCGGGCACGCCCTCTGTGCCGCTGTAGCCCGTGAAGAGTTCTGGCAGGGCGGCCCAGGCGAGCACGATGAAGACGACGGTCCAGGCGAACAGCAGCGTGACCGGCACCCGCCTGAGGCGCGTAGTCCAGCCGGGGTGGATGTCGGCGCTGGCGCCGCTTGCGGTCTCCGCGCTCATGACAGCGCTCCCCCCTTCGTGCCGAGCCTTGGATCGAGCACCGGATAGAGCAGGTCGACGATCAGGTTGATGGTGACGAAGGCGAAGGCCGAGATCACGACGATGGCCTGGAGGACTGCCGTGTCGTGATTGCCGACCGCCTGGTAGGTGAGGCCACCCAGGCCGCTGAGCCCGAACACCGCCTCGGTGACGACGGCGCCGGCCAGCAGCTCGCCGAACAGGACGCCGGCAATGGTGAGCGTGGGCATGATGGCGTTGCGCGCCACGTGCTTCCACAGGACCCAGTTGCGCGAGGCGCCCTTGGCACGGGCAACGGCGACGAAGGGCTGTGCCAGCACCTGGTCGATGTTGCGCATCAGGATCTGCGCCAGCGGTGCGGAGATCGGGATGGCCAGGGTCAGGACCGGCAGGACCAGCCGCTCGACCGGGCCAGGGCTGATGACCGACACGAGTCCCAGCTGAAAGGAGAAGACCTGGATCAGCATGATGCCGAGCCAGAACACCGGCACGGAAATGAACAACGAGGGCAGGGACTGTAGCCCGGCCCGCAGCCACTCCATGCCGACCATGTTCGAGATCGTGGCCAGTATGATCGTCAGGACCAGCGCCGAGACGAAGGCCAGCGAGGCGAGCAGCAGGGTCGGCGGCAGGTTGGTCGCGAGCTGCTGGCTTACGGGCACGCCAGCCTGGATCGAGATGCCGAAATTGCCGGTGAGGAAGTTGCCGACGGTGATGAAGTAGCGCTCCCACAACGGCCGGTCCGCACCGTAGGAGGCGCGGATCTCGGCAATCTGGTCGGCCGTGAGGCCCATGTCGGGACTCATGAACTTGATCATGATCGCGTCGCCCGGCAGCACCTGCAGCAGCAGGAAGGCTGCCGTGAAGGTGAGCGCCAGAACGGCCAGCGCCTGCCCGACCCGGCCGAGGAGGTAGCGCGCCATCGTCGGCTCCGCGCCTACTTCGCGATCCAGGTCGCGTAGAAGCTCGGTCGGCCCACGGCCTCGAAAGTGAAGTCCTTCACCTTGGGCGAGGCGGCGAAGGCCTGGGGCTCCTCGAAGATCGGGATCGTATAGGCCTGGTCGATCACATAGGCCTGCACCTCGCCCACCAGCGCGATACGCTTCACCGGATCGGTGGCCGCCGCGATCTCCTCGAGCAGGCCGTTCAGCTTCGCGTCGACGAAGCTCTGGACCTTATTGCTGACGCCACCCTTCTGCATCAGCACGTTGCGCGTCGTCGGATAGTACTGGCTGCGGATCACGTCGGGATCGGCGCGGCCAACCATGGCCGGCGCGACGGGCGTTTTTGCCGGGTCGAGATTGTCGGCGACGCGGCTGCCGGCATCGCCCGCCAGCACGTTCAGCTTCACGCCGACCTTGGCCCATTGCTGGGCGACGAGCTGCAGCGTCTCCTTGTTCTGCGGCTGTGGCGGCGACTCGTAGGCCTGGAGGATCAACTCCTTGCCGTCCTTCTGGCGCAGGCCCTTCGGGCCGACCGTCCAGCCGGCCTCGTCGAGCAGTCTGGCGGCCAGCGCCGGGTCGTAGGCGAGCTTGGCCGACTGGTCGACATAGCCCTGCGCGGTCGAGGCGATGATCGACTTGGCCTGCGGATAGTTGGCCGAGAACAGGGTCGCCACGATCTCCTTGGCATTGGTCGCGTGCAGCAGCGCCTTGCGCACGCGGACATCGGAGACGAGGGGATTGTCGGGGCGGAACACGACGGTGTTGTTCACGCCGCGCGTCGATGCGGCATAGACGATGTAGCCCTTCGACTGGACCTGCTTCTCGTCATAGGCCTGGACCTGGCGGATGACGTTGGCCTGGCCGGCCAGCAGCGCGCCGATGCGTACGCTGTCCTCGGGCGTCACGACGTACTTGATACCGTCGAGGTTGGCGCGGCCCTGGTGGGCGAGCTTGGCCGGACCCCATTTGTAGTCCTTGCGCGCCTCCATCACGAGTTCGCGGCCGAGCACCTCGCTCTTCACCACGAACGGGCCGGAGCCGATGATCTTGGTGGCGTCGCCCAGCGCGTCGAACGGTAGCGCCAGCGTCTTCAGTGACACGAGACCCGAACCGATCACCGAAGTGCCCTGCAGGAAGCCGACCGAGGGCTTGGTGAAGAAGAATTTCACCGTCAGCGGATCGATGACCTCGCTGCCCTTGTAGTTGGTGATGACCTCGGAGACCGGCTGCTTCAGCTCCTTGTTGCCGAGACCGTAGGTGTCGTAGTTCTTCGCGACGGCCGCGGCATCGAGCGGCGAGCCGTCGGAGAAGGTGACGCCCGGCCGGATCTTGAAGGTGTACTCCGTGGCGTCGGCGTTGACCGACCAGCTCTCGGCGATCCAGGGCTCGATCTCGAGCGTCCTGGGGTTCTGGTAGGTGAGCTTGTCGGTGATCTGGTTGAGCACGCCTCCGTTGGGATAGAAGCCGCCGGCCGGGGGATAGAGGTTCGTATGGGCCTGCTGCTCGAGATAGATCAGCGTCCCGCCCTTGGTGACCGGCGCCTGCGCGGCGGCCCCGCCGGCGAGCAGGGCAATGGAAGCTGCGGTCGCGGCCAGCAACCGGTATTTCACATGAATCACGACAACCCCCTCAGCCAGTGAAGGCACAGGAGAAGCCATGCAGTAATTGGGCCGAGTCTCGCCGTGCGGCTCAGAGATATGGCCGCAGGCCCCTCGCAATTACACAGAGCAGATTGTCAAAATAGTCCGGCCGACGGAGCAGGGCTTGCTGCCGGCCCCGCCGGAAAAAGGAAAAATTATCCTCCGAGCAGCGCGGCCGACGGCTGCAGCTCCTTGCGCTCGACCTTCTTCACGATCTCGGTGAGCCTGGTGTGAGTTGGTGCCTTCACGCCGATGAAGTTGCCGCGCTCGGCGATGTAGCCGTTCATGAACTCGATCTCGGTGCGGCGGCCCTTGATGATGTCCTGCGCCATCGAGGGGCGCTGGATGTCGGCGCGCGGGTTGGGATTGGTGTTGGAGCCCGGCCGCAGGATCGCCTCGACCTCGTCGAGCGCGGCCTTGTCGTCCTCCGACGCGCGGGCCAGCAGCTCCGGCTCGAACTTGCCGATCTTCTCGATGTGGTAGCCCAGCGCCTGGCCGACGCGCACTGCCTCGCCGCCCAGCTTGATCGAGAAGCGGCGGACTGCGTCGTTACGGTCGCAGTCGGTGCCGGTCATGCCGGTGGCGGCCGAGACGCCGTTCTTCATGCCGTTCTGGCAGAGCTTGGACCAGCGCTCGCCCCAGAGGTTGGTCGTGGTCTTGGCGCTGTCGATCATGCCGACCATCTCGCGCAGCTCCTCGACCCGCTTGGTGATGCGGCCATGGACCTCGCCGACGCGGAACACCGTGTGCTTGTCGCCGCCCTTGGAGACGGTGCGGCGGATCTTGCCGGCCTCGTACATGTCGACCGAGATCAGCGAGGCCACCATGCCGACGGTCTTGCCCCAGCCGACGATGCCCGCGATGCGCTCCTCGTTCAGGCAGTTCTGCAGCGAGACGATGTAGCCGTCCGGCGCGAGATACTGCTTGATCAACGCCGTCGCCCATTCGGTATCGTAGGACTTCATCGAGACGAAGGCGATGTCGATCGGCTTCTGGCGCGAGAGGTCCTGCATCTCGGTGAGATGCATGGTCTTGGCCTTGGTGACCGTGAACTTCTCTTCCGGCGTGACGCCGTCGAGTTCGAGCCCGCGCTTGCGAATGATCTCGATGTTCTCCGGCCAGAAGTCGATCAGCGTGACGTCGTGGCCCGCATGCGCGAGGTATCCGCCGACATAACCGCCCAGGGCACCCGTGCCGACGACTGCGATTCTCTTGCCCATCCTGATCTCCCTTGAAGCTGTTCGTTAAGGCGCGACGCGCGGTTCCTTGCGCGCGCGGTCGAGATAGCGTTCGGCGTCCTCGGCCAGCAGCAGCCGGTCGGCCATCAGTTCCGTGACCACGGCCTGAACCTTGGCGACATAGTCGGCGCCGTCCCTGTAGCGCTCGGCGATCGAGGGGCGGGGATCACCCGAGGCTTCACGGGCCGCCTTGTCGATGGGGAGCGGCAGGCAGCTCCCGTCGCGGTCGGCGATCTCGCCTTTCGGATAAGGCGGCTTGTATTCGTTCCAGCCGGTGTAGGTGGCCAGCGGTACGGCGATGTCGGGCAGGCGGATGCCCGCGACTTCGTTGCCGTCGGCGTCGACCTTGCTGACCAGCGTGCGATAGACCTTGTCGCCCGCGACGGGCTTCACCCAGTCGCCCGGCGGCGACACGGTGTTGGTGGTGCGCACGATCGCCGCGCCCGGCACTGCGGGAAAGCCGGTCTTGTCCGGCTCGACCAGCGTACCGGCGGCGAGCGTCGGCACCCGGCTGGGCGGCGGCGCCTTGCCGGAAACAACCCATTCGTCGAGTGCGACCAGCAGGGCGCGGATGGCGGGCATCGGATTGTGCGGGTTGCGCGGATTGAGGTTGGGGCCGGGATCGGTCGTCGCGCCGGCCCGGCCGCCATGCTGCGTGCCGGCGACCATGTAGACGCGCGAATTCTCCGGCAGGGCGATGTCCCTGGTGCCGAGCGGATCGGTGTGCAGCAGGGAGGCGCCCTTCTGCCAGTACTCGGTCGAAGTGTTGGTTTCGATCAGCAGCGGGTCGCTGCCGTCGCCCCTGAACAGTGAACCGGTCTTGCCCGTCAGCGGATCGCTCTGCGTCACCGTCGAGAAGGGAAACTCATTCTCGGGGAAGCCGTGATCCTCATGCTGGGTATTGGTGCGCGCCGGCTGGGCAAACGGCGTGTTGAAGAACACGCGACCGACGCCTGCGATGTGGCTGTGGATGCCGTCGAACACGCGGCGGCCCTGTTCGTCGCGATTGAAGCCTTCGGAGATGTGATTGCGCAGGTAACGCCCGGCCTGCGAGAAACCGATTGCCAGCGCGTGCGTCATGGGACGACCGGTGGCCTTCACCGCGTCGGGCGAATGGCGCAGCCAGCTCACCACATCGCGCGTGGCCGCGAAGCCCAGGCCCTGGACCTTCGGGTTCTTCGCTTCGTAGTGAAATTCGTAGAGGAAGCCCGGCTGGGCCTTGGTCCCGTCGCGCAGCTTGATCGAGCGGGCATCGACGAAGGACCATTGGTTCAGCGGCAGTTCGCGGGGCTCGTCGTCGGCGCGTTCTCGTACGGTGAGGCGGGCGCGGGGCTGTTCGAGCGTGGCGGCCTCGTGCGACAGCTTGAAGGCTTCGAGGACGCCGATACGCGTGCCCGAGACCCATTCCTCGCGAACCGTCTGCACGATCGGCTGGCCGTTGTTCGTCGCGACCGGCGCGGTGAGCGCGAGGCCCATATTGGCGCGCGGTGCATCGGGGTCCCAGCCCGACCAGACGATGGTGTAACCGCGGCGCAGCGGAAAGGCGTTGCCGAGATCGGCCAGCGTCTTCGGGTCGTTCACGCCCTGCGGTCCGTCGGCGATGTTGCCGAACAGCATCTTGCGGCCGCGATTGTTCACCTCGTAGAGGATGCGCCCGTTGCCGCGCGAAGAATCCTTGGGCCGCAGGATGAAGACGCTGGTCGCGTACTCGACCTTGCCGGCGGCATTGCGCGGCGCCTTGTCGATCAGGGCGATACCCCGATTGCCGGGCGCCGCCGGATCGACCTCGCCCCTGGCGACGGCGATGACGCGCTCGTAGGCGCCAGCCTCGCCGAACGGCGCGCCGTCGGCGAGGGGCTCGACCTTTTCGATCTCGAGGGAAAGAAGCACTAGGCCCTGGCTTCCGCCTGGACCTCTTCCGCGGGGAAGTTCAGTTCCACGCCGACGCCGTCGGGATCATAGAGGAAGATTTGCGCCGCGCCGGTCCGTGGCACGATCTGCTCGCGGAACGTCACGTTCTTCGACTGCAGGCGCTTGCGCACGCCGGGCAGGTCGCTGGCGGCGAAGGCGATATGGTCGAAGCGGCCGGTGTCCTCGAACTTCTTCTCGGTGCCGCGCACAACGATGCCCTCACGCGGCTTGCGCTCGCCCAGCAGGTGCACGGTGGCCACGCCACCGGAATAGAGCCAGTAGCCCGGGAAGCCGAGCGGCGGACGGTCGCCGTTCTCGAGGCCGAGCACGTCGCAATAGAAGTCCTTGGTGGCTTCTAGATCCGACGGCTCGATCGTGTAGTGCTGCAGGGGGCCAAGCGGCATGGTTGTCTCCGTGGGTCAGACGAAAGTGAGGTCGGCTTCGGCGCCCATCATCCACGCACCGACGGTCTCGAAATGGGAAAGCCGGCCCTGCAGCTGCTGGGTCACGGTGTGGATGTCGCGGAAGCGGCGCTCCAGCGGATGGTTCTCGAAAATCGCCGTGGCGCCCGCGGCATTGTAGGCGAAGTCGACAGCGTCCTTGGCCTTGTGGATGGCGTTGGTCGCGGCCATGCGGATGGTGATGCGCTGCTCGACGGTGATGGTGTTGCCGGCCGAGAGGTCCTTCCAGATGCCGGCCATCGACTGCAGCAGGAAGGCGCGCGCGGCCCGGAGATTGACCTCGGCCTGGGCGAGGTTGGACTGCACGACCGCGTTATCGCGGATGGGGCTCTTCATCCCGCGCGGCACCTTGTTGCGGGCGACGTCGAGGAAGCAGTCGAGCGCGCCGCGGGCGATGCCGCAGGCCACGCCCGCGAAGCCCACCTGGTAGCAGGTGCCAGCGCCCATCCGGTAGAGCGGGCCGGCCTCACGGCATTCGAGTTCGAACTCGCGGGTGATCGAATGGTCGGCGCGGACGAAGAAGTCGTTGAGGGCGAACTGGTCGCTGGCCGTGCCGCGCAGGCCGACCGTATTCCAGATGTCCGTCCACTGAACGTCGCCGGTGCGCACCAGCATTGTACGCTCCTGCTGGCGGCCGTTCGCGTCGAGACGCGGGGAGCCATCGGCCTGGAAGATCGGGCAGTGGGCGCCCAGCCACGTCGCGTGGCGACCGCCCGAGGCGAAGGCCCAGACGCCCGTCACCTTGTAGCCGCCGTCACACTCGACGGCTTTGACCCTGGGACCGGGACCCCAGGCCAGCACGGCACGCGGATCGTCGCCGAAGATCGATCGCGCGACCGGCAGGTCGAGATAGGCGGCCGACATGGCGCAGCCGCCGGCCTGGCTCAGGCACCAGGCGGTCGAGGCGTCACCACGGGCGATCGTCTCGATCACATGGAAGAACGTGACGGGATCGGTCTCGATTCCCTCCGAGGTGCGCGGCAGCAGCAGGCGGAACAGCCGCGCCTCATGGAGCTTGTCGAGCAGCGTCGGCGGTAGCCGGCGCGTCTCCTCGATCTCGTTCGAAGCGGCCTCGACGGCCGGCCGGACGGCCTCGGCACGTGCGATCACGGCGGGGTCGCCGGCGAGATCGGCGGCAGACAGGATCAACGTATCCAAGACCTTCCCCTTCGACGGATGTGTGCGTCAGGCTTTTGCCAGTTCGCGATCGATCCGTTCGATCGACTTGCCCTTGGTTTCCAGCCCGAAGAAATAATAGACCATCCCCGCCCTCAGGAACCAGCAGCCGAGATAGAGGGTTTGGAACGCTACGCCTCGGGTTGCGGCAGCGGCAAGGCTGCGGGGGCGATCCAGTTTGCCCGTCGAAATCCGCCGCTGCATGGCAGCCCTCGCGTTTGGTAAGGAGAGGGGAACGAGGGGAGATTCATCATGCACTGGACCGATCGCCGGAAGCGTTTCCGGGCGCTGCTCGCGGGCGACCGCTGTATTCATCCGGGCTCGGTGTTCGATCCGATTTCGGCACGGATCGCCGAGGATCTGGGCTTCGAGATCGGCATGTTCGCCGGTTCGGTCGCCTCCATGACCGTGCTGGGAGCCCCCGACCTGATCGTCCTCACCTTGAGTGAGTTCGCGGGCCAGGCCTATCGCATCAACCGGGCCGGGAACCTGCCGCTCATGGTCGACGCCGACCACGGCTACGGCAACGCCCTGAACGCCCGCCGCACGGTCGAGGAGCTGGAGACCGCGGGTGTCAGCGGCCTCAGCCTCGAGGATACCGACCTGCCGACGCCGCACGGCACCACGGCACCGCGGCTGATCTCGATCGAGGAAGGCGTCGGAAAGATGAAGGCGGCGCTCGGCGGCCGGCAGGATCCGGATCTTTGCATTGCAGGCCGGACCAGCGCCGTGATGATCACCAGCCTCGACGACGCGATCGCGCGCGGCAAGGCCTACGAGGGGGTGGGCGTCGACGCGCTGTTCTTCGTCGGCGTTCGCACCCGTGCCGAGCTCGACGCGATCTCGGAGGCGACCACACTGCCGATCATCCTGGGTGGCGTGTCGGGGGACCTGACGGATCTCGCCTATCTCAGCGCCCGCCGCGTTCGCATCGCGCTGCAGGGCCACCAGCCCTTCGCGGCGGCGGTGAAGGCGACCTATGAGACGCTGAAGGCGCTGCGCGAGGGCACGCAGCCGTCGAAGCTGCAGGGCGTGGCCAGTCCCGAACTGATGAAGAAGGTCACGCGCGACGCCGACTACGCGCGCTGGACCAAGGATTTCCTGGGCTGAGCGAAGCTCAGCCGGTCGGCACCAAGGTCACGGCGACTCCGTAGGAATGGGAGTCGCCGCCCAGGATGACGCCGCGCAGCGGGCTCACGTCGGAGAAGTCGCGACCCCAGGCCACGGCGACGTGATCCTCGTGCGCGATCAGGTCATTGGTCGGGTCGAGATGGACCCAGCCGGCCGCCTCGCCGCACCAGACGGCGACCCAGGCATGGCTCGCATCGGCGCCGCGCAGGGCGATCTCCTCCCGCGAATGGATCGTGCGGATGTAGCCGGACACGTAGCCCGCCGCGAGCCCGTGCGCCCGCAGCGCCGCGATCTGGACATGCGCGAAGTCCTGGCAGACGCCGGCCTTGCCCGCAAAGACGTCGCCCAGCGGCGTCGAGATGTCGGTGGCGCCCGGGTGGTACTCGAAATCCGCCTTGATGCGCGAGGTCAGTTCGCGCGCCGCCTCGAGGATCGGGCGTCCGGCGGTGAAGGACTGGGCGCCGTAGTCGCGCAGCGCCTCGACGCTCGGTACGAGGGGCGAATCGTGGATGAATTCGCTCGCTTCCACCGGCACGGGAAAGCCGTCGCCGAACAGCGATTCGCGGATGTCTTCCCAGGCAGGCGTCGAGGCGGCGGCGGGCGGTTCGGGGAAGCTCACATCGACTTCGGCCCGCACCTCGATGTCGAAGCGCGTGTGGGGCTTGTCGATCCGGTAGATGTCGATGAGGTTGCCGAAATGGTCGACATGCTGCACGGCAAGCGCCGGCAGCGGGCTCGTCACGATGCCGATGGCGCTAACCTTCTGGCCGGGAAAGTCGCGGGCGCGCAGGTGGGCGATATGGTGCGCCGAGTCGACCGTGCTGGCGTAGGTGTAGGTCGTGCGGTGCGAGAGCAGATAGTGCACGGCGGTCCTCCGCTCAGCTGCCCGAGGAGCCCACGGCCTGCGCCGCCGGCACGTGGGAGAAATAGGCGCGCGTGATGGCCTCGGACAGCCGGTCGAGGTGCTGCTCGGTGTCGGAGGTGACATCGCGCAGCATGGCGAGCGCCAGCCCTTCGTGGCGCCACGCCTGCTCGTCGCCCCCGAACTGCCGCACGACCGCTTCGAGGTCGATCTCCAATGAGTCCGGCGGCGCGGCGACGGTGACGCCCGAGGCGCGCGCCAGATAGTCGAGATGGCCCTTGATGGCGCGAAGCTGGAACACCAGCCCGCGTGGGTTGGCATCGTCGAGGATCACGAGGTCGAGAACGGGCGCGGGCTGGAGCTGGCCGAGATAGCGCGTCCGATAGGTGATCGTGCTGTCGCACAGTTCGAGCGCGAGACGCATGGAGGCGTCCCAGTCGATCGGCGAGAGGGTGAAGGGGCCAAGTGCGGAGGTGAGGACGTGCAGCGCCCGTTCGAGCCGCCGGCCGAGATCGAGGAAGCGCCATCCCGTGCCGCGCGTCATGTTCTCCTGCGCGAGACCCGACAGCGTGGCGACGAACCGCACGATCTCGTCGAGCGCGGCAAGCAGGGGATCGAGGTTGCCGCGTGCCGCCAGCAGGCGCTTGCGGACCTCGATCATCTCGGGCCCGGCGGCGACCGTCATGTCGACCGAGAACCGGTCCCGCATGGTGGCAGTCAGGCGCTGGATGCCGTCGAGCACGGTGGCGAGGCCGCGATCGTCGGTGGCCACAGCCGCCAGCCCCTGCTGGAACAGCGCACTTTCAGGCGGGGCGAGGGCGGATGAGTGATCCATCAGATTGCTCTGGTCGAGCAGACGGCCGAGCAGCCTGAGTTCGACCGCGTCGCGCGGGCCGACGGCGCCTTGCGCCACCCGCGCCGCAGTCGTGCGCAACATGCGCGCATCGTTGTCGAGCCGCTCGATGTAGCGGCCGAGCCAGAAGAGATTGTCGGCGACTCGGCTCTGCAGGTCCGCACTGCTGCGCTCGACGGCGAGCTGATGGAAGCGTCTCGTCGGCGGAAGCTGGACGTCGGCAGCATCCTCGGCAAGGACCCAGACGTCCTTCAGCGTGCCATGCAGGCGCGACAGGGAGCGCAACGCCGTGTCGCCATCGGGCTCCCGCGCCAGGCCGCCCGGCAGCACATGATAGGTATCGTGATCGGCCACCACGAAGGCGCGCAGCACCACGGCCGACGGCACGAGAGACTCGCCGTCCCATCTGGGCGTGAGCGAAGGCGTCATGGGGTATTGCGCGACGAACTGCCCGGGCTGGGCGCGGATGCGCTCGACCAGCGCCCTGCGCTCCGCGGCCTCCAGCATTCCCACGACGATGGGCTCGCGATCCTGGCCGAGGCAGGGGCGCACGATCATGAGATCGAGATTGGCCAGCGCGAAGCTCAGGGCTGTCGGCTCGCCCAGCCACCAGACATCGAGCGACGGCAGTTCCAGCTTCTCGCCCAGCAGCCGTTCGCCCAGCCGCTCCAGGAACGGCATCATGGCGGGCGTCTCGACCACGCCCGAGCCCAGCGCATTGGCGAGCGCGATCTTGCCGCTGCGCGTGGCTTCCACCAGGCCGGTGATGCCCAGTGCCGAATCGGCACGCAGTTCCAGCGGATCGGCGAAGGCGCTGTCGAGGCGGCGCAGCAGCACGTGGACGGGGCGCAGGCCGGCCAGCGTCTTGATCGAGACCTGACCGTCGCGCGCGACGATATCGCCGCCCTCGACCAGAGGGACGCCCAGGACGCGCGAGAGATAGACGTGTTCGAAGTAGGTTGCCGACAGGGATCCCGGCGTCAGCACCGCCATGTTGGGCTGCGTCACGGCGGCCGGTGCGAGCGAACGCAGAGATTCGTGCCAGCGGTCGACGAAGGGCCGCAGATGGCGGACCGGGATGGAGCGAAAGGCTTCCGGCAGGCTGCGCGCCAGCACGCGACGCATTTCGAGCGCGTAGCCCGCACCTGCGGGAAGCTCGGTGTGATCGGCGAGCACGTGCCAGCGCCCGTCGCCCAGGCGCACGAGATCGACCGCGTAGTGGCCGAGATGCTGTTGCGGCGCCACGCCGTCGGTGACCCGCGCCGGACGATGGAAGTGCCGGTTGGCATGTACCAGCATCGGCGGCAGCAGATGCTCCTTCAGCAGCGTTTGCGGCCCGTAGATGTCGGCCAGCACCTTGTCGAGCAGCCGCGCGCGCTGGATCAGGCCGGATTCGATCTGCGCCCATTCGTCAGGCGCGATGACCAGCGGCAGGGGGTCGAACGTCCAGCGCGCCGCGCCGCGATCGTCCAGCAGGTTGACCGTGGCGCCGGACTCTTCGAGCTGGCGGCGCGCGCTCTCGACGCGCTCGCCCAACCCGCCGGGCAGCGAGCGGATGACGCTCAGAATGCCTTGCCAGTGGTAGCGGATCGACTTCTGGCCGGTGACCAGTTCATCGTATGCGCTTGCCGGCGAGGAAGAGAGGCCGCGCAACGATTCCATGGGCCCGAAGGAAATGTGAAACGGTTGTTGGACTGCCTGAGAGGCGGGCGGACTATAGGGCCTATGCCCGCCGCAGGTCGAGCGTCAGCGGATGCTCCGGATTGGCGAGGGGCCGCGGTTCCGGCGTCGTTCCGCCGGTATGCCCGATGGCGAAGAAGCGGGCGCGGCGGCGCGCTTCGGCCTCGTTGGCGTTCACGGGCACGCGGTCGTAGTTGCGACCGCCCGGATGAGCGACGTGATAGGTGCAGCCGCCGATCGAACGGCCGCTCCAGGTATCGTGGATGTCGAAGGTGAGCGGCGCGTGCACGCCGATGGTCGGGTGCAGCGAGTTGGCCGCCTGCCAGGCGCGATAACGCACGCCGGCGACATACTCGCCAGCCGTGCCGGTGGCGCGCAATGGCAGCCGCCAGCCGTTGCAGGCGATGACGTGCCGCTGGTCGTTGAGGCCGGCGACCTTGACCTGCAGCCGCTCGACCGTCGAATCGACGTAACGCACCGTGCCGCCGCCGCCGGGCTCCTCGCCCAGGACATGCCAGGGTTCCAGCGCATGCCGCAGCTCGAGTTCGAGACCGCGCTGCGCCACTTCGCCCAGCCGCGGGAAGCGGAACTCGAAATGCGGCGCGAACCATTCCGGGGCGAAGGCGTAACCTGCCTCGCCGAGATCGGACAGCACGTCGTTGAAATCCTGCCAAACGAAATGCGGCAGCATGAAATCGTCGTGCAGGCGGGTACCCCAGCGGCTGAGCGGCCGCTCGTAGGGCCGGTCCCAGAACTTGGCCACGAGGCCACGCAGCAGCGCCTGTTGCGCAACGCTCATGCGCCAGTGCGGTGGCATCTCGAAGGCGCGCAACTCCAGCAGCCCGCGGCGGCCGGCCGCCGCATCGGGCGTGAACAGTTTGTCGATGCAGAACTCGGTGCGGTGCGCGTTGCCGGTCGCGTCGACCAGCAGGTTGCGGAACACGCGGTCGACCAGCCACGGCGGCGTCTGGCGGCCTGGCGCGATCTGCTTGAAGGCGATCTCCAACTCGTGCAGCGCATCGTTGCGCGCTTCGTCGACGCGCGGATGCTGGCTGGTCGGGCCGATGAACAGGCCCGAGAAGAGATATGACAGCGACGGATGGTTCAGCCAGTAGCCCAGCAGGCTCTTCAGCAGGTCTGGTCGACGCAGCATCGGCGAGTCGGCGGCCGAAGGACCGCCCAGCACGAAGTGGTTGCCGCCGCCGGTGCCGGTGTGGCGACCGTCGATCATGAACTTCTGCGCACCCAGTCGCGTCGTGCGCGCTTCCTCGTAGACGATCTCCGTGCGCTCCACGAGATCGGTCCAGTTGGCCGAGGGATGGATGTTGACTTCGATCACGCCGGGATCGGGCGTAACGCTGAAATTGAGAACCCGTGAATCGTTGGGCGGCGTATAGCCTTCGAGGAAGATCGGCTGGCCGAGTTCCTCGGCCGTGTCCTCGAGTGCCGTCACGAGGTCGAGATAGTCCTCCATCCGCTCGGTCGGTGGCATGAAGACGTGGAGATGGCCGTCGCGCGGCTCGAAGGCCATCGCGGTGCGCACGACCCCGGCGGCCGAGGAGCCTATGGCTGGGCCCTGTCCCTTGTCCGGTGCCAGCGCCCGTCGCCATGCCTCACGACGGGCCTCGGCATCGCCGGGCTCTTCGGCCACGAGGCCCGGCTCCTGTCGGCGCAGGACCGGCGCGCGCCGGAAGGCGTCGAGCGGCGGCAGGTCGGGATGCGGCGCCATCGGATCGGGCTGGACGATGATGTCGGTATCGCCGGGTGTCGCCCACGGCAGGGAGTCGAGCGGCAGGCGGTAGCCGATCGCGGAGTCGCCGGGGATCAGGTAGCACTTCTCCGAGCGCAGAAACCACGGTCCGCTCTTCCAGCGCGGCGCATGGCCGTGCCCGTTGCCGCGCCCGTTGGCATCGCGGATGACCGGCAGCACATAGCCGACCGAGCTTTCGAGGCCCTTCTCGAAGACCCGTGCGAGGCGCTCGCGCTCCAGCGGATCCTTCACCTTGGCTTCGTCGACCAGGACGTTGCTGGGCAGGCGCCGCTCGCGCCAGAGATAGTACCAGGTGTCCTCGTAGGCGGGGAAAAGGTAGTCCGGATCGAGCTGCAGGCGTTGCGCGAAAGCGAGCGCAAACCGGTGCGCGGCCTCGACGGTGGCGCCGGCCGGCTTGGACTCCTGCGCGTAGAGCTGGGGGTTGCGCCAGATCGGCTCGCCGTCCTTGCGCCAGTAGCAGCCCAGCGCCCAGCGCGGCAGTTGCTCGCCGGGATACCACTTGCCCTGGCCGAAATGCAGCAGCGGTCCGGTCGCGAAGCGCTGGGCGAGCTTGCGGAACAGGACGCCCGCCAGCCGGCGCTTTTCAGGGCCGAGCGCCAGCGTGTTCCATTCCGGCCCGTCCATGTCGTCGACCGAGACGAAGGTCGGCTCGCCGCCCATGGTAAGGCGCACGTCGTGGCGGCCGATGTCGCGCTCGATCGCCTCGCCGACCTTGAGCAGGGTGGCCCACTGTTCCTCGGTGTAGGGCTTGGTGGTGCGCGGCGTCTCGCGCACCCGCGTCACCGTCATCGCGTGCTCGAACTCGACCTCGGCCTTCTCGATCGCGCCCTCGACCGGCGCTGCACTCGACGGCTCGGGCGTGCAGGCGAGGGGGATGTGTCCTTCCCCGGTCAGCAGGCCGGAGGTCGGATCGAGCCCGATCCAGCCGGCGCCCGGCAGGTAGACTTCGCACCAGGCATGGAGGTCGGTGAAATCGTGTGTGGGGCCCTCGGGCCCTTCGAGTGGCTTCTCGTCGGCGACCAGCTGGATCAGGTAGCCCGAGGCGAAGCGCGCGGCGAAGCCCAGGTGGCGCAGGATCATGACCAGCAGCCAGCCGGTGTCGCGGCACGAGCCCTTGGCGCGGGCGAGTGTCTCCTCGCAGCTCTGCACGCCCGGTTCCAGGCGAACGATGTAGCCGATCTCCTGCTGCAGCCGGGCATTCAAGCCGACGACGAAGTCGATGGTGCGCTGTTCTTTGCGGTCGACCTTGGCGAGCCAGGCCGAAAGTCTCGGTCCCAGCGGTTCCAGCTTGCGGAACGGGGCGATCTCCTCGGCCAGCGAGGCGTCATAGGCAAAGGGCCAAGTCTCGGCCGAGGGCTCCAGGAAGAAGTCGAACGGGTTGATGACCGACATGTCGGCCACGAGGTCGACCGTGACCTCGAACCGGTCGGTCTTCTCTGGAAACACCAGCCGGGCGAGGTGATTGCCTTGCGGATCCTGTTGCCAGTTGATGAAATGCTGGGCTGGCGTGATCTTCAGCGAATAGGAAAGGACGGGCGTCCGGCTGTGCGGCGCCGGCCGCAGACGCACGATCTGGGGGCCCAGTTCGATGGGACGGTCGTACCGGTAGGTCGTCCTATGATGCAGCGCAACGTGGATGCTCATGACGGCCTGCTGTTTCGCTCCGAGACAGACTAAGCAAGTGACATGCCACTAAGCAAGGAAGTGGCGCTATGCTCCGGGCACGATCTTTTCCGGCATGGCTTGGCGGGGGTGTTCATGACCAGCTATTTCGATCTCACCGGCAAGGTGGCCCTGATCACCGGCGGCAGCCGGGGGCTGGGCTACCAGATGGCGAAGGCCTTCGCCGCTCATGGCGCCGATCTCTTCATCACCAGCCGCAAGCTCGAGACCTGCGACAAGGTCGCCGCCGAGATCCGCGCGATGGGCCGCAAGGCGGCGACCTATGCCTGCAACGTCGCCAACTGGCAGGAACTCGACGGCATGGTCGATGCGGCCTACGCCACCTTCGGCAAGGTCGATATCCTGGTGAACAATGCCGGCTCCTCGCCGCTGGCCCCGTCGTCGCTCGAAACCTCCGAGCAATTGTTCGACCGCATCGTGGCGCTGAACTTCAAGGCGCCGTTCCGGCTGATGTCGCTGGTCGGCAGCCGCATGGCGGCAGGCGAGGGCGGATCCATCATCAACGTCTCCAGCGCCGGCGCGCTGCGCCCGCGGCCGCAGATCGCCCCCTATGCCGGCGCCAAGTCGGCGCTCAACGCGCTCACCGAGGCGTTTGCCTTCGAGTACGCGCCCAAGGTCAGGGTCAACACCATCTCGCCCGGCCGCTTCCTCACCGATGTCTCCAAGGCGTGGCCGGAAGAGCACAAGGCCAATCCGACGGCGGCGCTGAAGCGCAGCGGCCAGCCGGAAGAAATCGTGACCGCCGCGCTCTACCTTGCGTCGGGCCGGTCGAGCTTCACCACCGGATCGCTGGTCCGGGTCGACGGAGGAATAGCCTGATGAAGATGAAAGCCGGCGTTCTCACCACCTGCGGTGCGCCCCGCCCCTTCGCGAAGTCCAAGCCCATCCACGTGGTCGAGGTCGATCTCGATCCGCCGGGCGAGGGCGAAGTCCTGGTCAAGGTGGGCGGCGGTGGCCTCTGCCACTCCGACCTGTCGCTGATCAACGGCGACCGGCCGCGCCCGGTGCCGATCGTGCTGGGCCACGAAGGCTCCGGCGAGATCGTCGAGGTGGGCGCGGGCGTGCACGACGTTAAGGTCGGCGACCATGTCTGCTTCACCTTCAACGTGAGCTGCGGCCGCTGCCGGCGCTGCCTCGAAGGTCGCCCCTACATCTGCGAGCGCTCGATCAGCCCGCGTGCCGCGGGCCAGCTCCTCTCCGGCCATCACCGCCTGCACATGGACGGCAAGCCGGTGAACCATCACTCGGGCGTCTCCTGCTACGCCGAATATGCCGTCGTCGACCGCGGCTCGATCGTCGTGATCGACCCCAGTTTGCCGCTTGATGTCGCGGCTTTGTTCGGCTGCGCTGTGGTCACGGGCGTCGGCGCTGTGGTGAATACCGCGCAGATCCAACCCGGCAGCAGCGTCGCGGTCGTGGGCCTGGGTGGCGTCGGACTGTCCGGACTGATGGGCGCGGTGCTGGCCGGCGCCGGCAACATCATCGCCATCGACATTTCCGACGAGAAGCTCGGTCTCGCCCGTCAACTCGGCGCTACTCATACGGTCAACGCCAAGGATGCCGACCACATCACGCAGGTGCGCGATCTTACCAATGGTGGCGTCGACTATGCCTTCGATTTCGCCGGCACCATCAAGGCGATGGAGACGGCCTACCTCTCGACGCGCTGGGGCGGCACGACGATCACGGCCGGCCTGTCGCCGATCAGCGCCGACTTCGCGTTCAAGCAAAGCGGTCTGGTCAGCGAGGAGAAGACCATCAAGGGCTCCTACATGGGAAGCTGCGTGCCGGTACGCGACATCCCGCGCTTCATCGCGCTCTACCAGCAGGGCAAGCTGCCGGTCGACCGCATGGTCAGCCAGCGCGTCGGCTTCGACCAACTGAACGAAGGCTTCGACCGCCTGCAGGACGTTGCCACCGTGCGCCAGGTGCTGGTGCCGCACGGCTGACCTGTACGTCGGGAGCTTCGAGTTCGATGTCGCTGACCATCGCCGTCGAAACGCCTTTGCAGGACGACGTCCGCGCGCTGATCGCGGAGCTGAATGCCGTGCTGCTCGAACTGACGCCGCCCGAGCATTGCCATCACCTGACCGTCGAGCAGATGGCGGGGGACGACACCACCGTCTTCATCGCCCGCGACGGCGGCACGGCCGTCGCCTGCGGGGCGCTGAAGCGGCATGCCGGCGGGGTCGGCGAGGTGAAGCGCATGTACACGCGGCCGAGCCATCGCGGGCGTAAGATCGGTGAGCAGATCGTGGCGCGCATCGAGGCGACGGCGCGATCGGAAGGGTTGAAGCGGCTGGTGCTGGAGACCGGCGATCGTCATCACGCCGCGTGGAAGGTCTACGAGAATGCGGGCTTCGCGCGTTGCGGGCCGGTGCTCGACTATGCCGACGTGAAGTGGTCCGTTTTCTACGACAAGCCGCTCGCGGGCTGAGAGAGCGGGATCAAGCTCTTCCCCCTTCAGAGGGGGAAGTGCCCCGTCATACGGGGCGATGGGGTCATGAGCGTCGCGAAGTTCATGACCCCTCCGTCGGCGTAAGGCGCCGCCACCTCCCCGTTTGAACGGGGAGGAAAAGGCTTCTGCGTCATCGGAAGTTCTAGGCGGCGGGATCGTAGACCTTGTCGAGATCGGCGTCTTCGTAGGCATACTCGGTCGAGCAGAACTCGCACTTCACCGCGAGGCGGCCGGTCTTGTCACGCAGGTCGTCCAACTCCTCGCGACGGATCGAGCGGAGCACGCGATCGATGCGCTCGCGGCTGCAGCGGCAGCGCGCGGCGAAGGCGCGGCGCTCGAAGACGCGCGGCCGATCCTCGTGGAACAGGCGGTGCAGCAGGGACGTGCCGGGCAGCGCCGGGTCGAGCATCTCCTTCTCGGTGGCCGAGGCCATCAGGATCACGGCCTTGCGCCAGTCGTCCTCGCGCTGCTCGGCGTCGACGTCGAGGCGGCCGGCGTCGAAGTCCGGCATCTGCTGCACCATCAACGCCGAGGCATGCCAGTGGCAGCCGTCGGCGGCATCGCTGCGGCGGGAGGTGATCTTGATGCCGGTCGGGAGCTGCTCGGACTGGCGGAAATAGGTGTGAGCACAGTCGGCCAGCGTCGCGCCTTCGAGCGGCACGACGCCCTGGTAGCGTTCGGTGTGCTGGCCTTGGTCGACGGTGAAGGTGAGGCGGCCCTGGCCGAAGAGCTTCGGCACGTAGCCGTCCGGTGCGTCCTCGTTGCCGCTGCCGAGCGCGATGGCGAGCTTCCAGGAATCGAACTGCGCGTAGCCCCGTAGTGCACCGTCGCTGGTCAGGTCGGTGACGAGCAGCTTGATCGGCCCGTCGCCGCTGATCTGCAGGGTGAAGATGCCGTCGTACTTCAGCGACGTGGCGAGCATGGCGCACAGCACCATCGATTCGGCCAGCGGTCGCGCCACGGCCAGCGGATAGCCGTGACGCTCGATCACCTCGTCGAGGGCGGGTCCCAGCCGCACCAGCCGGCCGCGCACGCCGAGCGCGTCCAGCTGGAAAGGAAGGACGCGGTCCCAGTCATCGGAAGGAAGTCCTCCCGACGTGGAACTCACGAAAGGCACCAGGCCAGGATGCTCTTCTGCGCGTGCAGCCGGTTCTCGGCCTCGTCGAACACGACCGACTGCGGACCGTCGATCACCTCGGCGGTCACTTCCTCGCCGCGATGCGCGGGGAGGCAGTGCATGAAGATCGCGTCCTTCTTGGCCTGGCTCATCAGGTGCTTGTCGACCTGATAGGAGCGCAGCAGGTTGTGACGTCGCGCGGCACTCGGGCTGTCGGGATCCTCGTCGCCCATCGACACCCAGGTGTCGGTGACGACGCAGTCGGCGCCCTTCACCATCGACTCGGGGTCGTGGCCGATCGAGATGCGGCCCTTCGACTTCTCCGCCCACTGGACCACGTCGGCCGGCGGCGTCAGTTCGGTCGGGCAGGCGATGCGCAGCTCGAAGTCGAACTGTACCGCCGCATGGATCCACGACGTCGCCATATTGTTGCCGTCGCCCGACCAGACCACCGACTTGCCCCGGATCGGGCCGCGATGTTCCTCGTAGGTCATGACGTCGGCCATGAGCTGGCAGGGATGCGTCTTGTCGGTGAGCCCGTTGATCACCGGCACGGTCGCGTACTTCGCCATTTCGAGGAGTTTTTCCTCGACGGTGGTGCGCATCATGATGATGTCGACATAGCGGCTGAGAACGCGCGCGGTGTCGGCGATGGTCTCGCCGCGGCCGAGCTGCGTGTCTGTGCGGCCCAGCATGATCGTCTGGCCGCCGAGTTCGCGCATGCCGACCTCGAACGACACGCGGGTGCGTGTCGAGGGCTTCTCGAAGATCATGGCCAGTGTCTTGCCGGTGAGCGGCTTGTCGTGCCCGCCGTTCGACCGTGCCTGCTTCATCGCCTTGCCGTGATCCAGGATCTGGCGAAGCGTCTTGGGATCGACCTGGTCGAGGTCGAGGAAGTGCCTGGGCGTTGTCATGGGCGGCCTACTCGGCGGCCCTGGACGCAGCCTCGAACGACTCCGCGGCCTGGCCGAGGATGGCAATACCCTCGTCGAGCGTCGCCTTGTCGGCGATCAGGGCCGGGAAGACCCGGACCACGTTCTCGCCGGCCGGCGGGACCAGAAGGCCCAGCGACTGCAGCTTGTTCACCATGTCGCCCACGGGGACCGACGGGGCGCACTGAAGGCCCTGCAGGAAGCCCATGCCACGCTGCTCGACAAACACCGTGGGGTGCTTCCGGCAGAGTTCCTCGAGCTTGCCCTTCAGGTATTCGCCGCGCTCGCGCACGCCGTCGATGAAGCCCTTCTCGAGCAGGACGTCGAGCACCGCGTTGGCCACGCCGGTGGCCAGCGGATTGCCGCCATAGGTCGAGCCGTGCGTGCCGGGGACCATGCCGACCGCCGCCTTTTCGGTCGCCATGAAGGCACCGATCGGGAAGCCGCCGCCCATGCCCTTGGCGATCGCCGCGACGTCGGGCTTCACGCCCGACCAGTCGTAGCCCCACATCTTGCCGGTCCGGCCGAAGCCCGTGTGGATCTCGTCGTAGAACAGCAGCAGGCCGAACTCGTCGCAGATCGCGCGCAGGTCCTTTAGGAACTGCGTGGTGGTGGCGCGGATACCGCCTTCGCCCTGGATCGGCTCCACCAGGATGCCGGCGGTCTCGTCGTCCACCATGTCGCGCACGACGTTGGTGTTGTTGAGCGGCGCGTGGCGGTAGCCGGGGGCCGGCGGGCCGAAGCCTTCGAGATACTTCTCGTTGCCGGTCGCGGCGAGGGCGTTCAGCAGGCGGCCGTGGAACGCCGCCTGGAAGGCGATGATCTTGTACCGCTGGGGCTGGCCGTTCATGAACTGATACTTGCGGATCAGCTTGATGCCGCCCTCGATGGCTTCCGCGCCGGAATTGCAGAAGAACATCGTGTCGGCGAACGAATTCTCGACCAGCCGCTTGGCCAGCTTCTCGCCATTGCCGACCCGGAACAGGTTCGACGTGTGCCAGAGCTTCGAGCCCTGCTCGGTGAGCGCCTTGACCAGATGCGGATGGCAATGGCCCAGTGCGTTCACGGCGATACCGGAGGTAAAGTCCAAGTAACGTCGGCCGTCCACCGCGTAGAGATAGTTGCCCTCTCCGCGTTCGAACACGACGTCCTTGCGACCGTACGTCGGCATAACAGCCGTAATCACAGCGAGCCTCCTCCAAAAACCAAAAACCCCCGCCGTTGCGACGTTTCCGGAATGGAAATGCCGGCTTTTAGCGAGGGCCGGGCACTATCTTACCGGGGTCCGGGTGTGTCAACTTGGGGCGGACGGCCCGGAAGCACACACCTTGAGGGGTTTTTACCCCTCTGCTACGACACCCGCCTTCCGATGAAATTGCTGCCCACCCGCAATTCCACGCTCGCTCTGCACCGCGCCGGCTTCGCCTCCGTGCCCGCGATGCTCGACTACGCGGCGAAGGGCGAGACCGGGGTGACCTTTTATAATGCCAAGGGCGAGCAGCTTTCGGCCTTGGCGTGGCGCGAAATCCGCGACCGGGCGCACGTCGCCGCGCGCAAGCTGATCGGCGCGGGGTTCGCGCGGGGCGAGCGCATCCTGATCACGGCCGATACCTGGCCGGGCTTCTTCGAGGCCTTCTTCGGCGCGCAGTATGCCGGTCTGCTGCCCGTGCCCGTCTCCATTCCGGTCGGAATCGGCGGCAAGGACGCCTATCTCGACCAGCTTCGCCGTCAGTTCGCCGCGTCCGGGGCTGTCGCCGCGGTCGGCCTTGACGATCTGGCGGGCTATCTCGCGGATGCCGCCGACGAGTTCCCGGCGGTGCGCCTCCATGGCGGGATGGACGTCCTCCACGCGCTGCCGGAAAAGCCGGTCGACCTGCGGCCGCTCGGTGCCGACGATCTCTGCTACATCCAGTTCTCCTCCGGCAGCACCCGCCAACCGCACGGCGTTCAGATTACCCAGCGGGCGCTGATGGCCAATCTCGCCGGCATGGTCGGGCCGGGCGGCCTCGGCGTCGTCGAAGGCGACCGCGCGGTGAGCTGGCTGCCGCTCTATCACGACATGGGCCTGATCGGCTTCCTCATGGCGCCGCTCTCGACCCAGATCTCCATCGACTATCTGACGCCGCGCGACTTCGCGCGCCGGCCGATGCAGTGGCTGAACCTGATCTCGCGCAACCGCGGCACGATCTCCTACAGCCCGAGCTTCGGCTACGATCTCGCGGTCCGGCGGGGTGCCGCCCAGGTGCCGCCCGACCTCGACCTGCGCTGCTGGCGACATGCCGGCATCGGCGGCGACATGGTGCGCGCCGACGTGCTGGAGCGCTTCGCCGCGACGTTCGAGCCGTTCGGCTTCAATCGCAAGGCCTTCATCCCGAGCTACGGCATGGCCGAGGTCTGTCTCGCCATCACCTTCTGCCCGCACGATACGGGCGTGCGCACCGACATCGTCGAGCGCACGGCGCTGGCCGAGGCACAGCGCGCGGTGCCGGCGGCCGATCCGGGCGACGATCACAAGTCGCGCCGGTTCGTGATCTGCGGCCGCGTTCTGCCGGAGCATAATCTGGAGGTGCGGGGGGCAGACGGCGCCGTGCTGCCGGATCGCGCGGTCGGACGCATCTTCGTGTCCGGCCCCAGCATCATGCCCGGCTACTACGGCGAGCCCGAGGCCAGCCGCGAAGTCCTGCGCGACGGCTGGCTCGACACCGGCGACCTCGGCTACATGCTGGACGGCGAGATCGTCGTCACCGGCCGCGCCAAGGACCTGATCATCGTCAACGGCCGCAACGTCTGGCCGCAGGACATCGAATGGGCGATCGAGGCCCGGCGGGTGGTGAAGAACGGCGACGCGGCGGCTTTCTCCATCGATACCGGCGAGGGCGAGCGCGTGGTGGTGGCCGTGCTGGCGCGCGTTTCCGGCGACGAGGCGCGGAGCGACCTGGCGCGCGACGTGGCGGGCGCGGTGCGCGAGGCGATCGCGGTCGACTGCGACGTGGCGTTGGTGCCACCGACCCTGGGCCTGCCGACCACCTCGTCCGGCAAACTGTCGCGCGCCCGGACCAAGGCCAACTACCTCGCCGGGCTCTATGCGCCGAAGCCTGCGGCGGCCTGACCTCGCGCCATGAGCAAGCTGGTCGCCGTCACCGGGGCCACCGGCTTCGTCGGACCTCACCTGGTCACCGCCCTCGCGAGTCGCGGCTGGCGGCTGCGGATCCTGGTCCGCCGCTGGACCCCGCTGCCGTCGCTGGCCGGCGTCGACGCCGACCTCATTCTGGGCGACCTCTCCTCCGAGTCGGCGCTCCGCCAGCTCGTTCAGGGGGCGGACGCGGTGGTTCATGCCGCCGGATTGATCAAGGCCAGACGCGAGGCAGATTTTCTGCCGGTGAACCGGGACAGTGTCGCGCTGCTGTCGGCGCTCGCGCCCGACGCTCATATGGTCCTGCTCTCCTCCCTGGCTGCGCGTGAGCCACAGCTTTCTGCCTACGGCGCTAGCAAGCGCGCGGGGGAGGCAGTCGTTGCCACCCGCAGTGGGCCGTGGGCCATCGTCCGGGCTCCGGCGGTCTATGGGCCGGGCGACCGCGAGACCCTCGCTTATTTCCGAGCGGTGAAGTCGGGTTTTGCGCCGCAGCCTCGGCTGCCGTCCGCACGCCTGTCTTTGATCCACGTCGCCGACCTTGCCGAGGCGCTGGCCCTCATCGTGGAGCGGCCTCCTCCCGGCGGAACCTATGAGGTCGACGATGGCCGGGCCTATTCCTATGCAGACATGGCAGCGGCGGCCGGTGTGGCGCTCGGCCGCCGGCCGTGGCGGATTTCCGTCCCGCGGGGTGTCATGGCCGGTGTCGCGGGCTGGAACGAATTGCGGCAGACCCTGGGGGCTGGGACCCAGATTCTGACCCGGGGGAAGGTGAACGAGATCTTCCACCCGGACTGGTCGGTCCACGACCGGGGCTTGGCTGCAGCGATCGGCCTCCATCCTCGTTATGACCTGACGTCCGGCTTCCGTGACACGATCTTGTGGTATCGCGCGAAGCACTGGCTATAGGACGTGTGAAACACGGCGTAACAATTTGTCATTTCACTAGGAATCGGTGTTTCTGGCACAACGTGGCCGCCCACCCCCGGGCCCTGGAGAGCGTTTTGCGCACTGCCCATCAAATGATCGTCGAAACCGACGGCATGACCGACACTCTCGAACGCGCCCGCATCAGCGGCCAGTCGCGGGGTGAAGTCATTCGCGAAATCTGCCGTCACCTCGCGCCGTTCCAGACCGGCGAGCGCCCGATCACGGGCGACACGGTGATCGCCAAGGACCTGACCATCGACTCGCTCGCCATCATGGACATGGTGATGGAGCTCGAGGACCATTTCGACATCTCGATTCCCATGAACGTCGTGGCCGAGATCCATACCGTCGACCAGCTCGCGGACACGATCCAGAAGCTCTGCGCCCGGCGTTAGCCATGGGTCTGTTCGATCGCTTTGAGGGCCTCCTCGAGGCCTATCGCGACGTTCGGACGACAGGATACGATCCCTTCCAGATCCGCATGGAGCGGGTCCTGTCGCCGACCGAAGCGATCATCAACGGCCGCAAGACGTTGCTGGTCGGCACCAACAACTATTTCGGCCTGACCTTCGACCCGAGCTGCATGGAAGCCGCCATCGAGGCGATCCGTGCCGAAGGCACGGGCACGACCGGCTCGCGCATCGCCAACGGCAGCTACACCGAGCACGTGGCACTCGAGCAGGAGATCGCCGAGTTCTACGGCAAGAAGCACTGCATGGTCTTCACGACCGGCTACCAGGCCAATCTCGGCTTGATTTCGACCCTTGCGGGCGAGGGCGACCAGCTTCTGATCGACGCCGATAGCCATGCCTCGATCTACGACGCCTGCAAGATGACCCAGGCCGAGGTCGTGCGTTTCAAGCACAACGACCCGTCGAGCCTCGAGGCGCGCCTGCGCCGGCTGGGCGACCGTCCGGGCAACCGCGTGGTCGTGCTGGAAGGCATCTATTCGATGCTGGGCGACAGCGCGCCGTTGCGCGAGTTCATCGACGTCTGCAAGAAGTACAGGGCCTACGTGATCGTCGACGAGGCCCATTCGCTGGGCGCGCTGGGCGACAATGGCCGCGGCCTTTGCGAATCGACCGGCGTGATCGACGACTGCCATTTCATCGTCGGCACCTTCTCGAAGACCCTGGGCGCCATCGGCGGCTACTGCGTCTCGGACGAGCCGGACTTCGACATCCTGCGCGTCACGGTGCGCTCCTACATGTTCACGGCGTCGCTGCCGCCGTCGATCGTGGCCTCGGTGCGCCAGGCGCTGAAGGTGGTGAAGGCCAAGCCCGAGCTGCGCACGCAACTCTGGTCCAATGTCGCCACGCTCTATGAAGGCCTCGCCGCGAAGGGCTTCAAGCTCGGTCCCCAGCATGGGCCGGTGGTCGGAGTGCACCTGCCCGACCGCATGATCGCCATCGGCTTCTGGCGCGCCATGCTCGATGCCGGCATCTATGTGAACGTCGCCGTGCCGCCCGCGACGCCCAACGGCGTCTCGCTGCTGCGCTGCTCGGTCTGCGCGGTCCACACGAAGGAACAGCTCGATCACATGGTCGAGGTGATGACCGGCATCGCCCGCCAGTTCGGTGTCCTCGAAGACCGCACGCTCCGCGTGGTTGGCGGCGCCCACTAGGGCGCACCCGCCATGTTCACCCTCGCGCATCTGTCCGACCCGCATCTGCCGATGCCGCAGGCGCGCGTCCTCGATCTCCTCGGCAAGCGCGCCACCGGCTACTACAACTGGTGGCGCAATCGCGTTCAGCTCCATCGCCCCGAGGCGCTGGCCGGGATCGTGGCCGACATCAAGGCGCAGAAGCCCGATCACATCGCGCTGACCGGCGATCTCGTGAACATCTCGCTGCCCGACGAATTCGCCCGCGCCTCGACGTGGCTCGAAGGGCTCGGCGCGCCCGAGCAGGTCACGGTCATTCCCGGCAACCATGACGTTTATGTCGCCACCCTGTGGCGCGAGGGGCTGGGCCGCTGGGGCGCCTACATGGCGGGCGACGGCCAGCCGCCGGCCACCGACTTCGGGGTCTTCCCGACCCTGCGCCGGCGCGGCCCGGTCGCGCTGGTGGGGCTGAACAGCGGCCTGCCGAAGCCGCCGCTGCTGGCGACCGGTACGCTGGGCGACGCGCAGATCGCCGCCGCGGAGAAGCTGCTGGGCGAACTCGGACGGGAGGGGCTTTGTCGCGTCGTGATGATCCATCATCCGCCGCTCACCACCGAATCGCGCTTCAAGCGCCTGACCGATGCCGCCGCCTTCCAGGCGATGATCCGTCGCGTCGGCTGCGAGATCGTGCTGCACGGACACAACCATCGCAGCGAGGTCGCTCGTATCGCGGGGCCGCAGGGCGCGGTGCCGGTGGTCGGCGTCACTTCCGCGTCGGCGGCGCCCGGCAGCAAGTACGGTCGTGCGCGCTATCACCTGATCGGCATCGAGCGCGAGGCTGCGGGTTGGCGCATCGCCGTCGACATCCGCGCCCTCAAGGCCGATGCGACGGGCTGCGAGCCCGACGGCAGGCTCGTGTTCAACAGCGGCCTGCCGGCCGCCCTGGCAGCGTGAGACGCCCATGGCTTCGTTCGACGTCATCGTCAGTCCGGTCGACTCGAAGGCCGACCTGAAGGCCTTCATCGCGCTGCCCAGGCGCCTCTATGCCGGCCACAAGGGCTACGTCGCGCCGCTCGACCTCGAGCGCATGGAAGCCTTCACGCCGGGCAAGAACCCGCTGTTCGAGCATGTCGAGGTGCGCTTCTTCCTGGCGCGGCGCGCCGGCAAGGTGGTGGGCCGCATCTCCGCGCAGATCGATCGCGCCCATCTCGAGCGTTACAACGACAGCACCGGAAATTTCGGCTGCCTCGCCGCGGAGGACGATCCCGCGATCTTCACCGCGCTGTTCGCGGCGGCCGAAGCTTGGTTGCGCGACAAGGGCATGATGCGGGCGACCGGCCCGTTCAGCCTCTCGGTCAACGAAGAGGTCGGCCTGCTGGTCCATGGCTTCGACAGTCGACCCGTCCTGATGGTGCCTTACGATCCGCCCTATGCCGGACCGAGGGTCGAGGCTTGCGGCTATGCGAAGGCCAAGGACGTCTTCTCCTACGACTACGACGTCCAGAACGCGCCGGAGACTATCGGCGCCAAGCTGCTGGCGCGCGGCGGCCTCGAGGGCCGGGTCAAGGTGCGCACGGCCAACATGAAGATGTTCGATGCCGAGGTGCGCACGCTCGTCGGGATCTTCAACGACGCCTGGAGCGACAACTGGGGCTTCGTGCCCTTCACCCAGGCCGAGATCGATCATGCCTCCAAGGCGTTTGGTCCGGTGATCGTGCCCGAGCTCGCCGTGTTCGTGGATGTCGACGACGAGAGCGTGGCCTTCATCGTGGCGCTCACCAACCTCTACGAGGCGATCAAGGAGTTCGACGGCAAGCTGGGACCGGTGAAGCTCGCCAAGCTCTTGTGGCGGCTCAAGATCGCCGGCGTGGGCAGCACGCGCGTGCCGCTGATGGGCGTGAAGAAGAAGTTCCGCAATCATCCGCTGCTCGGCGCCGGGCTGGCGATGATCGCGATCGATCACCTGCGGCAGAACGGCAAGCGGCTGGGCAAGACCTCGGCCGAGCTGGGCTGGATCCTCGAGGACAACAAGGCGACCAACAACATCATCCGCTCGGTCGGCGGGGTGCACTACAAGACCCATCGCATCTACGAGAAGGTGCTGGCGGGGTGAGCGCACCGGCGCCTTCGCAGCCGCCCCAAAGGCCGCCATCTGCCTTAGCGCCGCTCGCCAACCGGTCGTTCCTGGCGATGTGGATCGCCAATCTGATGTCCAATGTCGGCGGCTGGATGCAGACCACGGGCGCCGCCTGGGAGATGACCAGCCTGACGCAGGAGCCGATCTTCGTGGCCCTCCTGGCCGCGGCCGGCACGCTGCCGATGTTCCTGTTCTGCTTCTTCGCCGGCATCCTGGCCGACCGCTTCGACCGCCGGCGCTACATCATCTGCTGCCAGATCTGGATGATGGCCGTGGCCGCAACGATGGCCGTCCTGGCCTATTTCGGCCTGCTCAACCACTGGAACCTGCTGGCGCTGTCGTTCTGCATGGGGCTGGGCAATGCGATGAACGCACCGGCCTGGCATGCCGTGGTGCCGGAAATCGTCTCCGGTCCGCTGTTGCGGCCCGCCATTGCCTTGAACAGCGCGGGCTTCAACCTCGCGCGTACGATCGGCCCCGTGATCGGCCAGTTGCTGCTCAGCCTGGTCGGAGTCTTCCTCCTCTTCGCCATCAATGCCTTCACGTATGTGGGCGTCATCCTCGCGATGCGGGCCTGGAAGCGGCCGGCCGAGGCGCGCGCCGCCCAGCGCCGGGAAACCCTAGGTGAAGCGGCCCGGGCCGGCATCGCCTTCGTGCGCGGCTCGGCCGAAATGCGGGCGATCTTCGCCCGCGGTGTCTGCTTCTTCGTTCCGGGCATGGCGATGGGCACCTTGCTCCCGGTGATCGGCCGCTTCGAGCTGGGCCTCGACGAATTCGAGTTCGGCATCCTCTACGGTGTGTTCGGCATCGGCGCCGTGGGCGCCGCGTTCACCATGCCCATGGTCAATCGCCTGCTCGGGCCCGAGCGCGCGACCATCTGGGCCATGGGTATCTCGGCCGCCGCCACGATGATGGCGGCACTGGTCATGACGCCCGTCGTGGTGGGAATCGCCGTCACCATCACGGGTGGCTGCTGGATCACCGTCATCGCCAACAACAGCGCGTCGGTGCAGATGATCCTGCCCAACTACATGCGCGCGCGCGGCATGGCGGTCCATCAGATGGTCTTCTTCGGCGCGCTGGTGCTGGGATCGCTGCTGTGGGGGAAGGTCGCCAACTTCTTCGATGTCCGCACGGCCCTCGTCGCCTCGGCCGCGACGCTGGTGCCGTTCACCGTGCTCGCCGCCTCGATCAAGATCCATGGAGCGTCGACGCCGCGCGTCTGACGCCGTCCTGTGTTTTTTCCACCACAAGAGACGTGGAATTTTCCGAGGCGGGGCAGATTCTTCTTGTAACCATGTCGATTAGTTGTAGATAGCACCCGTACAAGACGCCCAACGCACGTGCCGCTGGCCCTCTGTGGTTACGCAACGACGGAAAGTGTTCTTTTTGGCAGTGCCGGTTTCGAGCCGGGTCCGGGAAGGAGCTTCTGAAATGGTTGCTTACCGCGCGGGGCGCGTTCCCCGCTATTATGTCATTTGCCCGACCCTCGCTCGGGCCTCCTTCCTCGCTCAGCCGCATAAACGGATTTTAGCTCAGTCGAGTATCGGCTGACGTATCGCGCCACGTCTGGCGCCTTACGTCGTAGTTCGATCCCTTTCCGACAGACTGACTATCCTACGGGGAACCCCCCAGCGATGACCGAGCGTATTTTCCGTTACCTCCGCGAGCAGCAGCCCGAGACGCCGTGTCTGGTGATCGACCTCGACGTGGTCGAAGGCAACTTCCGGCGCATGCGCGAGCTGCTGCCGACGGCGCACATCTTCTATGCCGTGAAGGCGAACCCGGCCGCACAGGTGCTGGCTCGCCTGGCCACGGCCGGCTCCAAGTTCGACACGGCGAGCCGCGGCGAGATCGAGATGGTCCAGGCGACCGGCGTCTCGATGGATCGCATCTCCTTCGGCAACACGATCAAGAAGGAGAAGGATATCGCCTGGGCCTACCAGCAGGGCGTGCGTCTGTTCGCCTTCGACAGCGAGGCGGAGCTGCAGAAGCTCGCCCGCGTGGCGCCGGGCGCCCGCGTGTTCTGCCGCGTGCTGGTCGATTGCGGCGGCGCCGAGTGGCCGCTCAGCAAGAAGTTCGGCTGCGCGCCGGAGATGGCCAAGGACCTGCTGCGCAAGGCCAAGGACTGGGGCCTCGACGCCTACGGCATCTCCTTCCATGTCGGCAGCCAGCAGACCGACCTCGACCAGTGGGACAAGGCGCTGGCCCAGGTCTCGCAGATGTTCTTTGCGCTGGCCGAAGAGGGCGTGGACCTGCGCATGGTCAACCTGGGCGGCGGCTTCCCGGCGCGTTACCGGGCGGAAGTGAGCGGCATCGACGCCTATTGCGAGGCCGTGACCCGCGCGCTGGTGCGCCACTTCGGCAACCGCATGCCCGAGGTCATCATCGAGCCGGGTCGCTCCATGGTGGGTGACGCCGGCGTGATCCAGAGCGAGGTCGTGCTGGTCTCGCGCAAGGCGGCGGGCGACCGCAAGCGCTGGGTCTATCTCGACATCGGCAAGTTCTCCGGCCTGGCCGAGACGATGGACGAGAGCATCAAGTACCGGCTGCGCACGTCGGGCGAGGGCACGCGCATGGGTCCCGTGGTGCTCGCGGGTCCGACCTGCGACTCGGCCGACATCCTCTATGAGAAGACGGAGTACAAAATGCCTCTGTCCCTCAAGCCGGGCGACAAGGTCGAGATCCTCTCGACCGGCGCCTACACGACGACCTACTCCTCGGTCGCGTTCAACGGCTTCGCGCCGCTCAGGGCGGTCTGCATCTGAACTGACACAATTCGGGCGTACGGAACGACGGGGCCTTGAGAAAGGCCCCGTTGCTGTTTTTACTGACGGCTCGCGAAAGGAACGGGGACGCTGAAATGGCGAAAAAGACTGCGCGCAAGGCCTCCGCTAAAAAGTACCTCGATTTCCACGGCCGCATGGTCATGGTGGGCTTCGGCTCGATCGGCCAGGGCGTGCTGCCGCTGATCCTGCGCCACATCAACATCAAGCCCGAACAGATCACCATCATCACCGACGACATGCGCGGCGGCGAGAAGGAGGCGGAGCGCTTCGGCGTCGAGTTCGTCGAGAAGCGCCTGACCGAGTCCAACGTTCGCTCGACCCTGGACAACCGGCTGGGCCAGGGCGACTTCCTGGTCAATCTCTCGGTCGAGGTCGCCTCGACGGCGCTGATCGAGCTCTGCCAGAAGAAGGGCGTCCTCTACCTCGACACCTGCATCGAGCCGTGGCCGGGCGGCTACTCCGACCCGAACCTGTCGGTCTCGCGGCGCTCGAACTATGCGCTGCGCGACACGATGCTGAAGCTGAAGTCGCGCCACAAGGGCGGGACGACGGCCGTGGTCGCCCACGGCGCCAACCCGGGACTGGTCTCGCACTTCGCCAAGCAGGCGCTGGTCAACATTGCGCGCGATACCGGCGTGAAGACGCCGGTTCCGACCACGCGCGAGGGCTGGGGCAAGCTCGCCCAGCGTCTGGGCGTGAAGGTGATCCACATCGCCGAGCGCGACACCCAGGTCTCGCCCAAGCCGAAGGAAGTGGGCGAGTTCGTCAACACCTGGTCGATCGACGGCTTCGTCTCCGAGGGCGGCCAGCCCGCCGAGATGGGCTGGGGCACGCACGAGAAGACCATGCCGCCCGACGGCAAGCGCCACACGTTCGGCTGCGATGCGGCGATCTACCTGAACCGCCCGGGCCTGCTCACCCAGGTGCGCACCTGGACTCCCATCGAGGGGCCGTTCCACGGCTACATCATCACGCACAACGAATCGATCTCGATCGCCGACTACCTGACCGTGCACGACGGCAAGAAAGCGGTCTATCGCCCGACCGTGCACTACGCCTATCACCCCTGCGACCAGGCGATCATGTCGATGCATGAACTCGCGGGAAAGAACCTGAAGCAGCAGAAGCGCCAGCGCCTGATCGTCGACGAGGTGACGTCGGGCCGCGACGAGCTCGGCGTGCTGCTGATGGGCCACAAGAAGGGCGCCTACTGGTACGGCTCGCAGATCGATATCGACGAAGCGCGCAAGCTCGTGCCCTACAACAACGCGACCTCGATCCAGGTCGTGGCGCCGGTGCTCTCGGGCATCATCTGGGCGCTCGAGAACCCCAACGAGGGCATCGTCGAGGCCGACGAGATGGACTTCCAGCGCAACCTCGAGATCTGCATGCCCTATCTCGGCCCGGTCGTCGGCAAGTACAGCGACTGGACCCCGCTGCAGGGCCGCGGCGAACTCTTCCCCGAGGATCTCGACAAGTCCGACCCGTGGCAGTTCAAGAACTTCCGCGTAGTATAGTAAGTAGTGGAAAATGCAGGAGAATTTCTCCTGATTTGAGCGGTGCGCAGGTCTTGCTGAGGTTTCGATAGGCTCGATCACGCACCGTTCTTTGAGAATTTATCGCCGTACTGCTGCGCGCGCGCCATGACAAGGCGCTCCGAGTTTCCCTGCCCCCACATCAATCCCCAAGGACGGAGTAATACCTGCCACGAGCCTCTTCACCGAGATGGAATAAACACCATGTTCAGCTAGCGCATCGGGGAGAGGATCATGGTCGGCGTGCAGTGCAAGTCCTGCGGACATCGGGCTCTATTCAAGTCCGAGGTCAAACCCGGCGGGCTGTTCAAAATGGATCATGAGGTCGTCACTGAGTTGAGGCGATCAAACGTCAGCTGCAGCCAGTGCAGGGGGGCGAGTATTCGGTCATCACGCTCTCTTCCAACCTTGCAGATCGGTGGTTGACGGGTGGTGCGTCCGCACTTTCTGAAAAGCCCATGATCGAAGGCGACAAGCAAGGCTGAGCATCGCGTTCTCGACTCTTCTGTGCAGGGTTTGGCGACCGCTGGCACGGAAAAGACCAAGTTCCCGCAAGACTGCGCCTGACTTCATTTTGTTCAACATGCGGGAGCGAGCTGGCGGAAGAGCCATGTTCGCGGCCGCTCCAGATCAAGGCTGTTCCTGATAATCGAGTGCCACCAAAATTGGGCTTTCAGGAAGTCGTGTGGGTGAATTGAGGGTCGGTAACGGCCTGTGACCCATACGGGTATTGGCTTTTAGGCACTACACGGGTTGCCCGGATGGGCATCCTGTTTGAAGAAATGGAACCTTCGGTTGAGCGCGGTGTTGCACGTACCGCATCCATGTAATCGAAGGGCAACCCAATATTTTGGCAATTTTGACAGTCGGCTCGCAGTCGTCATTCTCGTCCATCGCGGCGGCAATGGTCGCCGCCAACCCAGGTGACACGATTCTTCTGGAGGCCGGATACAGCAACGAGACCGCCACAGTCACGCACAACGGCATGACCGTCTCCGGAGATGCTACTTCAACCGGAATTGTCCTCCAGCTTGCATCAAGCGGTATTGCCACAATCTTCCTTGGGGGCAACGCGCCCATCAACTTACTGGGCGCCCCGGACGGCAACGGCATTACCGGCAACGCCGGCAACAATGTCATCACCGTCAAGGCCGGCGCCGACTCAGTAAACGGCGGATTGGGAACGGATCGACTGGTTGTCGACTACCGACTCGCCACCGGGGCGGTCACCGGCAACTCGACTTCCAATTTCTCCGAAGCCGGCGGCGGTGCCCGCACGGTCACGATCACCAGCGCCACATTTGAAAACTTCACGGTATTGACCGGCTCCGGCGCCGACACGCTCACGGTTGGCGACGGCAGAAACGTCATCAACGCGGGCAACGGTGCGAACACGCTCACCGCCGGCAATGGTGTGAATAAAATCACCGGCGGCCGCAACGCCGACACCATTACAGCCGGCGACGGCAACAACACCATCACCGCGGGTGACGGCGCAAACAATGTTACCGCGGGTCAGGGTGCGAATGTCATCACCGGCGGCGCAAACGCGGACACCATCACGGCCGGGGACGGTGGCAATTACATCGACGCTGGCGACGGTTTCAACATCATCACATCCGGCGCTGGCAACGATGTCATCGTCTCCGGCATCGGCGCCGATACCATCGTTGCTGGCGGCGGCAACGATGCGATCACGATCCGTGGTGGTGCTGATACTGTCAACAGCGGAGCCGCAAGCGACCGATTGGTCGTCGACTATTCGCACCTGACCACGGCCGTGACGGGTGGAATCATCGGCGGCAACCTGCTGAGTGGTTACAGTGGTCACATCGCGGATATGAACAGCCTGAACCAGGTAGACTTCGTCGCCACCGAGAGTTTCACCATCACTACCGGCAGCGGCAATGACGTTATTTCGACCGGTGACGGCGACGACATCCTGAGTGGCGGCGCCGGCAACGACGCGCTCTATGGCCAAGGTGGTGACGACACGCTGATCGGCGGCAGCGTGTCGCTGGGCGGCACCAACCAGCTGTGGGGCGGCACCGGCAACGACACCGCGTCTTATGTCGGGACGTCGGGAACGGTGTACGCCGATCTGGGGGCCCAGGGGGGCTACATCGGCGGCGTCCTCGTCGACCAGATGAACTCGATCGAGAACCTGACGGGCGGATCGGGGGCCAACACGCTGGTCGGCGATGGCGGCGCCAACGTGCTGACGGGCGGGACCTCGAGTGATGTGCTGTATGGCCAGGGCGGCAACGACACCCTGATCGGTGGCGCTGCCACTTCCGGCAGCGTCAACCAGCTCTGGGGCGGAAACGGTTCGGACACGGCCTCCTATCTCGGCACGATCGGCAAGGTTTACGCCAGCATCGAGGATGGTGGCGGCTATGTCGACTCTGGCTCAGGATACGTGCTGACCGATGCCTACAACTCGATCGAGAACATCACCGGCGGATCCGGCAATGACATTCTGATCGGCAATTCCGGCGCCAACGTCATCAACGGCGGCACCGGCGCCGACGTGCTCTACGGACGCGGCGGTGCAGACTCGTTCGTCTATACCGCCTATGCGGACAGCAATCTGCTGGCGGGCTACGACACGATCGCGGATTTCGCTTCCGGAAGCGACAAGCTCGACCTGACGGCTCTGCACACGAGCGCCGCGAATATCACGATCGTCTCGGGCGGAGGTGGGACGAGCCTCTATGTTGAGCAGAGTGCCGGAGTATTCAATGCGGCGACCGATATCGCCATAGCCTTCTCAGGCAACAACGCCATTAACGCCGGGGACATCCTATTCTAGCATCGAAAGAACCATGGTTCAGAAATCGTGGAACGACGGTTCGCGCATCTGTCTTTCCCCTCACATTGAACTGGATGTTCTCACGGCCGATGTCGTCTTTGATCTGCTGCACGTCCCGGATTTTCAAGGCATTCGCTTCGCCAACGCGCATACCCGACAGTGCCAAGACCATAACGTAGCCATGCAGAGTTTGGCGTGCGGCCTTGCGTGGTTCACTGTTAGCCGCATCACGCCATGTCACGAGAGCGTCTTTGGGTTGGCCGAAATCGCCGATGGTAGAATCCGGCCTGATGCGTTTGGTCGCTAGTTTGGAAGTGTAGGACGGGACGGGCTTGTCACCCAGGTAGCCACGGTCCTTGGCATATCGCAGGACCATCTTGATATACATCATCTCCCACTGAAGTGTCTTGTCGGTGGGGTTGAGCCGGACATTGGGGTGAAGATCGGTGCGACCGTGAAAATGGGCCTTACGCCAGGGCACATAATCTCCGAGCACTTTCTTGTCGATGCTGTCGATCAGGCGTTTTCCAGCATATGCCCGCCAAAAATGCTGAACTCGTTTGACCTGTCGCAGCATTCCCTCGCTTGTGTATTTGATAGAGGCACCACTGCGGCCAGCCTTGCCCATCCTATGGTCGAGCTCGCGATGTTCGGCATACTCGTCCAACAGCGTATTGAGTGTGCGCTTGCGAACTGGCAAACCCTTGCTCAGCTCGTAACGGGCGTCGCGCCAGTACTCCTCGCCTTGCTGAACAGCCTTGTCCGTGTGGTTTGATAGATATCGAGAACCCGGGAGGAATCCTCTTCGCGCGTCCCGCCGCTCGACATGGCCATCATGGTGGCCATTGCGTTGCCAGGCTCGCGCGGGCGATGAACCCGCCTACGCCCGGATAATGCCTTGAGGGCCGGTCCGCTTCGCTCGTGGTTCGGCCGGGGCATCCTCGTCGTGCTGGCGCTCGCGGGGATGGCGGGCTTCGCGGCGCTGGGCATGTGGCAGCTCGAGCGTCGGGCCTGGAAGCTGGAACTGATCGACCGCGTGGAGCGGCGCATCCACGCCAAACCGGTGCCGGCGCCGGGCCCCGAGACGTGGCCGTCCGTCGATGCGGCCGGATACGCCTATCGCCGGGTTCGCCTCTCGGGCCGGTATCTGCACGACAGCGAGACTCTCGTGCAGGCCGTGACCGAACTCGGCGCCGGCTATTGGGTGCTGACACCGATGGTCACGCCGCAAGGCACGACGGTTCTCGTCAATCGCGGCTTCGTCGCCGGTGACCGCCGCGATTCCGGCGGGTCCGCGGCCGGCAATCCCGTGGGAGAATCGCAGGTGACGGGTTTGCTGCGCATCACCGAACCCGGTGGCGGCTTCCTGCGCCGCAACGATCCCGCCGCCGGACGCTGGTACTCGCGCGACGTCGCGGCCATCGCGGCGGCCCGCGGACTGGCCGATGTCGCGCCGTACTTCGTCGATGCCGACGCATCGTCCGCCGTATCGTCCAACGGGCCGGGCGGTCCCCGCGGCGGACTGACGGTCGTCGCGTTCAACAACCATCACCTGATCTACGCGCTGACCTGGTTCGTCCTGGCGATCCTGGCGGGCGGCGCGGGCCTGTTCATCCTGCTGCCGGAAAGGCGGCGGTGAGGCTCGCTGCTCCTCAGCGGAAGCGGACGGGAAGCTGGATGACGAGGCCGGCGAAGACCTGGAAGGCCGCCACGCCCGGGCCGTTCTGGATCACCGAATATTGCGGCTCGACGAAGGTGTTGATGCTGGCGCCGTTGGGCAGCTCGAACACGCGGCCCAGTCCCAGCCCGACCGGCACCACGGCGTTCCTGCCGAGGGTGAACGAGGCGATCCCCGTGGAGCGCAGATAGAACCGGTCGGGAAGGTTGAAGAACAGCAGCGGCTGCGCCGTCACGGTCTGCAGGCTGCTGCCGTCGAGGGTCTGCTGCCACGAGGCGAGGATCGTCGTCAGGCCCCATGAATGGGGCGCGCTCACGACCGCCTCGACGCCGGCCTGCCATTTCCGGGTGCCGAGCGCGGGAGAACTCGCCGTCGGCACGACCAGCAGCGGGCCGATGCCCGTCTTGACGGTGCCGAAGTAATGGACGGCCAGGTTGAAGATCGTGAAGTCGCCGACGCCGTTGATCGCCCTCTCCGGATCCCAGGAGCTGGCCACCACGGGCATCGACGCGCGCATCATCTGGTCGATGCCGAACGAGGCGTGCGGCAGGACGAAGCGGAAGTATCCCTGGTCGGCGCCGCTCGCCGGGCGATCCGTGAGCACGGGCTGGGCGTAGTTGTGGAACTCGAACGCCATCTTGGGCGTCAGCGGATCGTTCGAGGTGTTCTGCAGGTTTTCCGCGCTCGCTTGCGCCATCGCTTGCGCCGCGACCAGGAACAGGCTGAGCTTCGCCAGCAGGAAGGCCCAGGTCCGGATCGCCCCGGATCTCGCGCGGCAGGCGGATCTGCCGCGGGCACGGGCGGAAGACGAGCAGAGAGGCATGCCGGGCATGATCGCATCATTCGAACACCAGTTCATCTTCATCAAGACCCGCAAGACCGCGGGAACGGCCATCGAACTGGTGCTGAGCAGCCTGTGCGGCGCGGCCGACATCATCACGCCGATCCATCCCGACGACGAGAAGATCCGCGAGGCCCACGGCTGGCGCGGGCCGCAGAACTTCCGCCTCGGGCCGGCCCCGGCGGGCGCCCCCGAGGGTGTCCTCGAGAGAGGCGACGAAGCCGACTACCAGGAGATGATGAAGGGTCATCCCACCGGCAACGAGTACTACAACCACATGCCGGCGAGCCTGGCGCGCCAGATGCTCGGCGAGGCGTTCTGGCAGAAGGCCCACAAGTGGACCATCGAACGGCATCCTTACGAGAAGGCGGTCTCGCAGGCCTATTGGAAGATGTGGTTCATGGGGAGGCCCGCCGCCGACTTCCAGTCCGTGCTCGACGATCTGATCGCCCACGACGACATCGACAATCGCGACCTCTACACGATCGACGGCAAGCTCGCCCTCGACGAGATCATCCGCCAGGAGGACCTGCCCGGGTCGTTCCAGGCGGTGCTGGCGAAGTCGGGTCTGCGCTTCGACGGCCCGCTGCCGCGCGCCAAGACGGTGCAGCGCGCCGACCGCCGGCCCGCCGTGGAAATCCTGAACGACCGGCAGAAGAAGGGGATCTACGAGTCCTGCCGCGAGACGTTCGAGCTGATGGGATACGAGCGCTGAGCCTCGCGCTCTCGAGCGTCCCTCTCCGAGGAACCTGTTCGCGCAGCGCCACGCGCGCGACCCTGCGCCTGCCGCACGGGCGTTCCCGACGCCATCGCGGGTTGGAAAGCGACCGCACCGCCGGCGTATGATCGCAAAGGGCACGGCCGAACGTCGCCCTGGCGCCAGCCGACGGCGCGGCTTGCTTCTCCCCGGACGCGGAGGCTCGAAACGTCATGTGCATCCTGTGCAATCCAGCGTTCGCGGCGGCCTTGCGAGGCTGCTCGCTGCCGTCTCGCCGGCAGATCATGAAGTCGGCGGCCGCGGCGGCAACGGGTGCGCTTGTTTGCGAGGCGGTGACCGGCCGCGCGGCCGACGCGCAAGGGGGCTCGCTTCAGGATGTGCTCGACAGGCTGCCTTCGGCGAAGCTGCCCCGGCCTCGCATATTCAGGGCGAGGGAGGTCGTTACCCTGGACCCTGCAAAGCCGACGGCCACCGCTGTCGCCGTGCTGGGCGATCGCATTCTCGCCGTCGGATCGGTGGAGGATCTCGTCGCGGCGTCCGGCCCTCAACCGTTCGTCCTGGACGAGACGTTCGCCGACAAGGTCATCACGCCGGGCTTCGTCGCCCAGCACGACCATCCGTTGCTGACCGGCCTGACGATGGTGTCGGAGATCATCGCGATCGAGGATTGGGTGTTGCCCTCGGGGACGATCCCGGCCGCCAAGGGATCGGACGAGTACCGGAAGCGGCTGGCCGATGCCAACGGCAAGCTGAAGAACCCGCAGGAACTGCTTGTCACGTGGGGTTACCATCCGCTCTTCCATGGCGGCCTCGCTCGGGCCGACCTCGACCGCATCAGCACGACGCGTCCCATCGTCGTTTGGCACCGCTCCGCTCACGAGTTCATCGTCAACGGCAAGGCACTCGAGACCTACGGCATCGATGCCTCGTTCGTCGCGACCTGGCCGGCCGCGGCACGCGAGCAGGCCAACCTGGAGGAAGGACACTTCTGGGAAGGCGGCATGTTCGCCGTGTTGCCCAGGCTCCTGCCCGCGATTGCGACGCCTGACCGGCTGCGGCGCGGACTCGAGTTCGTCGTCCGCTACTACCATGCCAGCGGTGTGACGGCGGGATGCGAGCCTGGCGGCCTGTACTCGAAGGAGCTGCAGGATGCCCAGAACGCAGTCCTGTCCCGGCCGAATGTGCCGTTCCGCTTCTATTTCATCCCCGACGGGAAATCGATTTTTGCCGCCTTCCCCAACAGCGCCGTCAGCGAAGCGGAAAAGGTCCTGGGCTGGGGAGAGGGAATGACGGCGATGATGCCGAAAACCATCAAGCTGTTCGCCGACGGAGCGATCTACTCGCAGGCGATGCAGGTTCGCGAGCCCTACCTCGATGGGCACACGGGCGAGTGGATCATGCAGCCGGAGGTTTTTGCCAAGGCCTTTCAGACGTACTGGGATGCCGGCTATCAGATCCACATCCATGTTTGCGGCGATGCCGGCCTCGACATGGTTCTCGACAATCTTGAAGTCGGCATGAGGCGCCACCCGCGCTTCGATCATCGAACCGTGGTTGTGCACTTTGCCGTATCCCGGGCCGACCAGGTCGGTCGGATCAAGCGGCTGGGCGCAATCGTGAGCGGCAATCCATATTATGTGACCGCGCTCGCCGACAAATACAGCGAGCAAGGGTTGGGACCGGAGCGGGCCGACAACATGGTCCGCCTGGGCGATATCGAAAGAGCGGGAATCTCCTATTCCCTTCACTCCGACATGCCCATGGCGCCCGGGCAGCCTCTCTTCCTGATGCATTGCGCGGTGAACCGCATCACCTCCTCGGGACGCGTCGCGGCACCCGACCAGCGCGCCAGCCGGCTCAATGCCTTGAGAGCCATTACGCTGGATGCTGCCTATTCCCTGCGTCTCGAGAACGAAATCGGAAGCATCTCTCCGGGCAAGCTCGCGAACTTCGCCGTGCTCGGTGGCAATCCACTGACTGTCGAAGCCGGCAGGATCAAGGACATACCGGTGTGGGGGACGGTGCACGAGGGGCGTGTCTTGCCCGCCGCTTCATGACGAGTTTGGCCGCTCGAGGAGGAAGACATCCGTGACCGGCACGCGCGCCAAACTGCGCGCACCTCGACGGTGCAGCGCGCCGACCGGCGACCGGCGGCGGAAATCCTGAACGAGCGGCAGAAGAAGTCGATCTACGAATCCTGCCGCGAAACGTTCGAGCGGATGGGATACGGGAGATGAGTCCCGCGCCCTCAGGTACCTTCTCGCCGGTGGTGAGCCGGCATCCCGACTAGCGCCGGATCGAGACCAGCGGCAGGTCGAAGGGCGCGCTGGCGCCCTTGATGTTGTCCGGCAGCGGCGTGTAGGGCGCGCCGGCGCGCACGCCGGCCAGCACGCCGTTGTCGAACTCCGGTTCGCCGCTCGAACTGATGACGGTCGCGTCGAGCAGGCGTCCGTCGCGGGCGATGACGATCCGCACGACCGTCACGCCCTGACGCTTCTGGGTGTTCGACTGGTAGCGGAAGCCCACGATCTTGCGCAGGACCTGGGCGAGGTAATTGTCCGCCACCCGGGCGCGCGCATAGGTGTCGGCCGGATTGACGAAGGTGTGCTGCGAGGGCGGCTCGGCCGTGGACCCGGATGGCGGCCGCTTCGCCGGCGCGGTCGACAGCGGCGACGGCTTCAGCTCAGGCTTCGGTGCGGGCGGCGGCGGCCGCGGCGGCGTCGCGAGCGCCTGCTGCTGCGGCATCGGCTTGGGCGTCGGCTCGGGTTCGGCCTGCTTCGGCGGCTGGGGCTGCAGCGCGGGCGGCGGTGGCGGCGGGGGAGGCGTCGGGGCCTTCTTCAGCCCCTGCTCGGTCGGGGGCTCCGGCGGGGGCTTGTCGGCCGGCGCCGGCTGGGGCGCCGGGGTCGGCACAGGCGGCGGCTGGACCCGCGCCTCGACCGGCGGCGTCGGCAGCGTAGGTGTCGGCGGGGGCGCCGCGACTTCCGGCTCTGGCCGGAGCATCGTCTGTTCCTTGCTCTCCGGCGGCGGCGGTGGCGCCAGCGGTTCCTTCGACACCTGGTCGGTGGGCGGCACCTGGGTCGGCTTGTCCGCCGTGACGGGCGCCGGCGGGCGGATGACCGGGAAGTTGGGCGGCAGGGTCTGGGGGAGCGGGACCTGCTGCGGCTGCGCCGCGGGCGGCTGGGGTTGCGGAGGAGGCGGCGGCGGTGGCTCGGGTGGCTTCGGCTCCTCGAAGGTGACGTTGATCGCTTCCTCGACTGGCGGGGCCGGAGGCTTCTGTTGCGACAGCCACCACAACACCGCGACCACAAGCACATGCAGCAGGATCGCCAGCGCGAGCGCGACGGGCGACATGCGGCTTGAACGTTGGAAGGAGGCGCTTACGGCGTGGGCCACGGGGCGTTCTACAGCTTTTCGCCGGAGACTTGGCTCCCCGACTCGAAGGACGCCGGGAAGAGGAAGGAGGAGGAACGCAGTCTAGAGCAAAAGCAGCGCCTCTTCTTGTCTGCTATCCCCTTGAAATCACGGATGAATTTCTGTGGAATTCGCGCGGCCCTACGCGACCCACATCCACAGTGCGGTCCTGTCGCGGGCGCCCTGCACGGTCAGCGTTTCGCCAGGCCGCATCTCGAGGGGGGCGGGCAGGGGCTGGAACATCACGCCCCAGCATGAGGAAGCCCCCGGAGAGGGTCTGTTCTCGTAGACCCCGTCGGCATCCATGCGAAGCCAGATCCACTGGACGATGCCGTTCACGGCACCGCCCGAGCTGGTCAGCGCGACAGACGCCCGATGGTTGTCGAAGGGTCCGCCGGACCCGAAGTCGAAGGCGAAGAGATCGGCGGGCTCGCTCCTGAGTTCGAGCGTCTCGTTGCCGGCCGCGAGATCGATCCGCCCGTCGAAGACATTCATCGGTGACAGATCGAAACCCTGGACCGACGCGAGTTGCCGCTTGGCGAGTTTGCCGTAGTACGCCAGGGCGATGCGGACGGCGCCGTGCGAGGGAATGATCGTGGCATCCGGCCGCGTCAGTCGGCCGACGGCGTCTTCCATGCATCCCAGGACGTCTTCGCCCAGCAGGTCGTTGGTGACGATCTCCGATACGAGGATATCGACGGGCTCGGCTACGTCGGCGCCGATTGCGAGCTGGCGGGAATGCTTGCCGACGATGCTGATGCGATCGGCATAGCCGTTGCGCTCGACGATTTCGGCCGCCACGCCGGCCATGGCCGTGTTCATCTCGCAGCTTACGACAGTGGTGGCGCCGGCGCGCGCGGCCATCATCGCGAGGAGGCCCGAGCCCGCGCCGATGTCGAGGACCCGCGAGCCGGCGCGCACGGCTCGTCGCAGCGCCGCGTCGTAGGCAGCGTTCCGGACCTCGTCGGCCAGGATCGCGCGGTGCCATTCCGGCACGCTTCGACTGAGGACGAGCTTCACGATCCGTTCGACTTCGGGATCGTCGGGTGCGAGTTCGCGGGCCCGGTTCGCGAGATCGACGGCACGCTGCGTCTCGCCGCCGGACAGCAGCAGCTTCGCCAGCTGCGCCATGCGGGCCGGCTCCGTGGCGAGACGCTCGGCGATCTCCGGCGCCGCAAGGTGCTTCAGCAGTTCAGCGGAAGAAGACAAAGGTCAGCACCACGAAGAGCGGCAGGAGGATGGCACTGGACCAGGCCATGTAGCCGAAGAAGCTCGGCATGCGGATGCCCGCTTCCTCGACGACCGCCTTGACCATGAAGTTGGGCGCATTGCCGATATAGCTGTTGGCGCCCATGAACACCGCCCCGCAGGAAATCGCCGCCAGCGTGCTGGCGAGGGCGCCCATCAGCACCCCGGCATCGCCGCCCGCCAGGTTGAAGAAGACGAGATAGGTTGGCGCATTGTCGAGGAAGCTGGAGAGGATGCCCGTCAGCCAGAAGTACCAGATGTCGTTGGGTTGCCCGTCGGGGTTCGTCACCAGCGCCACCAGCGGCGCCAGCGCCCCGTCCTTGCCGGCCTTGAGGATGGCGATCGCCGGCGCGATGGTGATGAAGATGCCGGCGAACAGCTTGGCGACTTCCAGCATGGGGCCCCAGCTGAAACCGTTGTCGCTGCGGGACTTCCGCGAGGTCAGGCGCAGCGACAGGAAGCAGATCGCCACCAGGGCCAGGTCTCGCAGGACGTTCTGCAATTCGAGCGTGACGTGAAAGACCGTGAAATGGATGCCGGGATTCCAGGTCCCGCTTGCCAGCACGGCGCCCACGATCATCGCAAGCAGGATGATGTTGATGCCACCCTCGATCCGCACCGGCGTTTCCGGGGTGGGGTCGCGTCGGGGTCGGCCTTCCTTGCGGTACCAGTAGCTGTCGATCGCGTAAAACAGCGCCAGAAGCACGATGGCGCAGACCAGCATCTCGCTGAACAGATGAGTCGTCGTCCAGAAAAAGCTGACGCCTTTCAGGAAGCCGAGGAACAGCGGCGGATCGCCGAGCGGCGTCAGCGCGCCGCCGATGTTCGACACCAGGAAGATGAAGAACACGAAGACGTGGATCTTGTGCCGCCGGTCGTCGTTGGCGCGGATCATCGGACGGATCAGCAGCATCGAGGCGCCGGTCGTGCCCATCCAGCCCGCGAGCACGGTCCCGATCGCCAGCAGGGCCGTGTTCATCGACGGCGAGCCGTGCAGGTTGCCCTTGATGTGGATGCCGCCGGTCACGGTGAACAGCGCCAGCAGCAGCACGATGAAGGGAATGTAGTCGAGCAGAAGCAGGTGGATGATCTCGTAGACGGCGCTGGGCACGCCATGGATCATGGCGAAGGGAATGACGATCAGGGCCGCCCAGACTGCGGACACCTTGCCGAAATGGTGATGCCAGAAGCTCGGCGTCGCCAGCGGCAGGATGGCGATCGACAGCAGGATTCCGACGAACGGGATCAGCCAGGTGAGACCGAGATGGCGTCCGTCGATCGCCGGCGCATCGGTGCCGGCCGCGAACGCCGGCAGTGCGAGGCCGAGCGTCAGTGCGCCGGCAAGGAGATCACGAATCTTCATCAGACCATGTAGGTTGCGGTGACGCCGCCGTCGACGGTGAGCGTGTGTCCGTTGACGTAGCTCGCGGCAGGGGAGGCGAGGAAGATCGCGGCGCCCGCGATCTCGGAGGGATCGGCCCAGCGCCTGGCCGGACAACGCAGGCGCATGCGTTCCCCGGCGGTCGAGGCGATCAGCGCCTCGTTGGTCTCGGTGGCGAAGAAGCCCGGCGAGATCGTGTTCGAGGTTATGCCCTTGTCGCCGAGCTCGGCCGCGAGGGCGCGGGCCAGGCCGGCAAGTCCCGCCTTGGCCGCGATGTAGGACGAGGCGCCGGGCGCCGCGAGTGTGGCGGCGATCGACGTCACGAGGATCAGCCTGCCCCAGCCCCGGTCGACCATGCCCGGTACGACCAGCCGGATCAGCGCCTGTCCGGCCGACAGGTCGGTGTCGACCAGCCGGGCGAAATCGTCGGTGTCGATCTGGGAGAAGGGACGGCGGTCCCGCTCGCCGACGTTGTGGATCAGGATGTCGATGGGGCCGGCGCCGGCGAGTGCCAGTTGCATGGCCGTGCGGTCGGCCATCTCGAACACGACGCCGTCGGTTGCCCGCCCGGCCGCCCGCAGTTCGGCCAGCCGTGGCGCCAGCCGCGCGTGCGAGCGGCCGTGCAGCAGCACGCGGGCGCCGGCCTCGGCCAGTCCCTTGGCCATTTCCCAGCCCAGGCCGCGGGCCGAGCCGGTGACGAGCGCGGTACGGCCATCCAGTCGGAACTTGTCGGGAAAGGTGGTCATGCGGATCGGGCGGGACAGGGAGTGGACATTCGGCTATTGCGACAGCCGAGTTAGCTTCGGATTCCCAAATGCTGCAACTGCCTAAAGTCGTCGGTCATCGCGGGGCCATGGCCTATGCGCCGGAAAATACGCTGGATTCCTTCCGCGAGGCTCATCGCCGGGGGGCCACCTGGGTCGAGATCGACGTCAAGCTGACGAAGGAGGGCGTGCCCATCGTCATGCACGATTCGTCGCTCAAGCGGACGACCGGGGTCGATCGGCTCGCCTCGGAGATGACCGCGGCGGAATTGCCGTCGTCGGTGCCGACCTTCGAGCAGGCGATCGCCTGCTTTGCCGAATTGGGCCTCGGCTGCAACGTGGAGATCAAGCCCTGCGAGGGCCGCGAGGCCGAGACGGCGCGCGTCACGGTCGCGACCCTTCGCAAGCTGTGGCCGGCAAAGCTCCCGGCGCCGCTCCTGTCGAGCTTCAGGGACGCCTCGCTTGCCGCCGCCCGCGAGACGGCGCCCGAGTTCGCGCGCGCCCTGCTGATCGACGAGGTGAAGGACGACTGGCAGGTCCGCGCCGAGGGCGTCTCGGCGGTCGGCATCAATACCAACGGAAAGCGGCTGACCGCCGTCCGGGCGGTCGAGATCCGAAAGGCCGGCTACCTGCTCAGCGTCTACACGATCAACGACGGGGACGTGGCGCGTGCGCTTGTCGGCATGGGCGTGCAGTGCGTCATCACGGACGCGCCGGACGTGATCCTGGCGGCTCTCCGGTAATATCGACCATTTGGGGGTTGCGTTCGATGCGCAGTCTTGGTGGACTGTCATCAGACTGAAACAAATAAGACACACGGCAGTCTTGCCCCCCGCCGATACAACGGCGGAGTTTCATCGGGAGGTTTGTTCGATATGACACGGATTCTGCTTTCGTCCGTCGCGGTTGCGGCGGTTCTGGCGAGCGCACAGGGAGCCCTGGCGCAGACCGAAATACAGTTCTGGCACGCCATGGGCGGCAATCTGGGCGATACGGTCAACGCACTGGCCGACGGCTTCAACAAGTCCCAGACCGAGTACAAGGTGAACCCGGTCTACAAGGGCTCCTATACCGAGACCCTGACGGCGGCGATCGCGGCTTTCCGCGCCAAGCAGGCGCCGCACATCGTGCAGGTGTTCGAGGTCGGCACTGCGAACATGATGGCCGCCAAGGGCGCCGTCTATCCGGTCTATCAGCTCATGGCCGACGCCAAGGAGCCGTTCGACCCCAAGGCCTATATCGGCCCGGTCTATGGCTATTACTCCACGCCGGACGGCAAGCTGCTGTCGATGCCGTTCAACTCCTCGACGCCGGTGCTCTACTGGAACAAGGAGCTGCTGCAGAAGGCGGGTCTCGATCCGAACACGCCGCCGAAGACCTGGCCGGAGCTGGGCGAGATGGCGAAGAAGGCCGTCGCAGCCGGCGCCAAGTGCGGCTTCACCCCGCAGTGGCAGACCTGGACGATGATCGAGAACTATGGCGCCTGGCACAACCTGCCGTATGCGACCAAGGACAACGGCTTCGGCGGCACCGACATCGAGCTGAAGTTCAACGACGCCCCGCGCGTGAAGTTCATCCAGATGCTGGCCGACTGGGGCAAGGACAAGACCTTCGTCTATGGCGGCCGCGAGGGTAAGTCGACAGCGCTGTTCACCGCCGGCGACTGCGTCTTCCACGTCGCCTCGTCCGGTTCGGCAGCGGGCATCGAGAAGGCACTGGGCGGCGCGTCCAAGTTCGGCATCGGCATGATGCCCTACTCGCCCGACGTTGCGCCCAAGCCGCAGAACTCGATCATCGGCGGCGCCACCCTGTGGGTGCTGCAGGGGCGCCCGGCGGCCGAGTACAAGGGCGTCGCCAAGTTCATGAACTACCTTGCCAGCACCCCGGTGCAGGCGAAGTGGCATCAGGAGACGGGTTACGTGCCGATCACGACCGCCGCCGCCGAAGCGACCGAGAAGGAAGGCTTCTACAAGAAGTTTCCGGGTCGCGAAGTGGCCGTCCAGGAGCTGACGCTCAATCCGCCGACGGCCAACTCGAAGGGCCTGCGCATCGGCAACTTCGTGCAGATCCGCGACATCGTCGACGGCGAGCTCGAGAACGTGTGGTCGGGCAAGAAGGACGCCAAGACCGCGCTCGACGACGCCGTGAAGGCCGGCAACGAGCAGCTCAAGCGCTTCGAAGCGGCCAACAAGTAGGCCGATGAAGGAGCCCCCGCCCGCAAGGGTGGGGGCTTCCTCCAAGCGACATGGAAAAACGCGTCACCTTCAACGAGCGTTGGCTGCCCTACCTTCTGGTGGGACCGCAGATTCTCATCACGCTGGTCTTCTTCTTCTGGCCATCGGGCCAGGCGATCTACCAGTCGGTGCTGATCGAGGACGCCTTCGGCGGCAACACCAAGTTCGTCTTCCTCGACAACTTCATCCACCTCTTCAACGATCCGGGCTACTACCACTCCGCGCGGCTGACCATCGTGTTCAGCTTCCTGGTCGCTGCCATCGGGCTCGCGCTCTCGTTGCTGCTGGCGGTGATGGCGGACCGGGTCGTCCGCGGCGCCAGCGGCTACAAGGCCTTTCTCGTCTGGCCCTATGCGGTGGCGCCGGCCGTCGCCGGCGTGTTGTGGGGGTTCCTGTTCAATCCCTCGGTCGGCATCGTCGCCTGGATGCTCCAGGGCATCGGCATCGAATTCAACTACGTGATCAACGGCAACCAGGCGCTGCTGCTGGTGGTCATCGCCGCGGTGTGGAACCAGATCAGCTACAATTTCCTGTTTTTCCTGGCCGGGCTGCAGTCGATCCCGAAGTCGCTGATCGAGGCGGCGGCGATCGATGGCGCGGGCCCCGGCCGCCGCTTCTGGGACATCATCTTCCCGCTGCTTTCGCCGGTCGGCTTCTTCCTTCTCGTCGTCAACATCATCTATGCCTTCTTCGGCACCTTCGGCGTCGTCGATTCGCTGACCAAGGGCGGACCGGGCAAGTCCACGGAAATCCTGGTGTTCAAGGTCTTCAACGACGGCTTCCGCGGCCAGGATCTCGGCGGTTCCTCGGCGCAGTCGGTGATCCTGATGGTCGTGGTCATCGCGCTCACTTTCGTGCAGTTCCGCTTCATCGAGCGTCGGGTGCACTACTGATGCCCATACTCACATGGTAGAGAACCGGCCCTTCCTCACGATGCTGAGCCACTTCATCGTCCTTGTCGGCCTGGCGGTCATCGCCTTTCCGGTGTGGATGACCTTCGTCGCCTCGACGCACAGCCAGCAGACCATGCTGCAGTCGCCGATCCCGCTGCTGCCCGGCCCCCATCTGATCGAGAACTACACCAAGGTCCTGACGGAGGGCTACGGCCGGGTCGGCAGCACGCCCGTGATGATGACGCTGACCAACAGCCTGATCATGGCGCTGGGCGTGGCCATCGGGAAGATCGCCATCTCCATCATCTCGGCCTTCGCCATCGTCTACTTCCGCTTCCCGGGCCGGATGTATTTCTTCTGGGCGATCTTCGTCACACTCATGCTGCCCGTTGAAGTGCGCATCGTGCCGACCTACGGCGTGGTCGCGTCGCTCGGCATGCTCGATTCCTATTCGGGCCTCATCATTCCGCTGATCGCCTCGGCAACGGCGACGTTCCTGTTCCGTCAGTTCTTCCTGAGCGTGCCGGACGAGCTGACCGAGGCCGCGCGCGTCGACGGGGCCTCGCCCATGCGCTTCTTCTGGGACATCCTGCTGCCGATGAGCCGGACCTCGATCGCGGCGCTGTTCGTGATCCAGTTCATCTATGGCTGGAACCAGTATCTCTGGCCGCTGCTGATCACGACCAAGGAAAGTTATTACACCGTGGTCATGACGGTCTCGCGCCAGGCCAACGTGGTCGATTCGGTGCCGAGCTGGAACCTGCTGATGGCCATGGCGATGCTCGCCATGCTGCCGCCGGTCCTGGTGGTCGTATTCATGCAGCGCCAGTTCGTGCGCGGCCTTGTCGAGACGGAGAAGTAGGGCCATGGCGCAAGTCCACCTGCGCGGCGTGAGGAAGAGCTACGACAAGCTCGAGGTCATCCACGGCGTCGACATCGAGGTCGCCGATGGCGAGTTCATCGTCATCGTCGGCCCCTCCGGCTGCGGCAAGTCCACCCTGCTGCGCATGGTGGCAGGCCTGGAGCGCATCACCGGCGGCACGATCGCCATCGGCGACCGCGTCGTGAACGAGCTGGAACCCAAAGATCGCGACATCGCGATGGTGTTCCAGAACTACGCGCTCTACCCGCATTTCAGCGTTTACGAGAACATGGCCTATGGCCTGAAGATCCGCGGCCTGTCCAAGGCCGAGATCGACCAGCGGGTGCAGAAGGCCGCGAAGATCCTCGAACTGGGGACGTTCCTGCAGAGAAGGCCGCGCCAGCTCTCGGGCGGCCAGCGCCAGCGCGTCGCGATGGGCCGCGCCATCGTGCGCGAACCGGCGGTCTTCCTGTTCGACGAGCCGCTCTCCAACCTCGACGCCAAGTTGCGTGTTCAGATGCGGCTCGAGATCAAGCGGCTTCAACGAGAACTGGACGTCACCTCGATCTACGTGACGCACGACCAGGTCGAGGCGATGACGCTGGCCGACCGGCTGATCGTCATGAACGCCGGCGTCGCTGACCAGATCGGCACGCCGATGGACGTCTACGAGCGGCCGGCCTCTGTCTTCGTGGCGGGCTTCATCGGCTCGCCGGCGATGAACTTCCTGGCCGGCAAGGTCTCCGCGGGAAGCCGGGCCATCGAACTCGCCGGCACCGGCGCGGTGCATGTGACGCTGCCGATCGCCCTTGCCACCACGGCTGCCGACGGCACGCCCGTCGCGGTCGGCATCCGGCCCGAGCACCTGCATCCGGCGGCGGACGGCCCTCTTGAGTTCGAGATCGAGCTGGCCGAGCCGCTGGGCGCCGACACGCTGCTGCACGGCCGGTTCGGCGAGGCGCGCGAGGTCGTCACGGTGCGGCAGGGCGGCCACGTCCTGGCGAAGCCTGGCGAGAAGCGCCGCTTCAAGGCTGAGCCCGAGCATATCCACCTGTTCGACTCCCAGACCGGCAAGCGCATCGCCGACGCGACATGACGCTCCGGGCGCGTATCGAGCATGAAGGGCGTCCGCGTGTCGGCGTCCTCGACGGCGAAACGGTTCGCTTGCACGAAGGCACGATCTTCGAACCGGGCGCGGCGACCGGCGAAGAGGTCGCCGCGGCCGACGCGCGCTGGCTCACGCCGACCGAGCCCACCAAGATGGTGGCGCTGTGGAACAACTTCCGGGCCGCCGCCGAGAAGAACGGCTGGGCGATCCCGGCCGAGCCGCTCACCTTCCTGAAGGCCCCCAACAGCTTCGCCGCGCACGGCCAGCCGATTCCGGTGCCGAAATCCTATGACGGCCGCGTAGCCTATGAGGGCGAGCTGGGCATCGTCATCGGCAAGGCCTGCTCCGGCGTGTCAGTGGAAGAGGCCGCTTCGCATATCCTTGGCTACACCTGCGTGAACGACGTCACGGCGATGGAGCTGTTGCAGCGCGATCCGTCCTTCGCGCAATGGACGCGGGCCAAGAACTTCGACGGGTTCGGGGTGTTCGGCCCGGTGGTCGCGACCGGCCTCGACCCGCAGTCGCTCACGGTGCGCACGCTGGTGAACGGACGCGAGCGGCAGAACTACCGGGTCGACGACATGATCTTCGCGCCGGCTGAGCTGGTCAGCCGCATCTCGCAGGACATGACCCTGGTGCCGGGCGACGTCATCGCCTGCGGCACGTCGCTCGGCGTGCTGCCGATGAAGGCCGGCACCGTCGTCGAGATCGCCATCGACGGCATCGGCACGCTGCGCAACCAGTACGGTTAGCGTCTTTCGGGACAAGATAGAATCACGTCGGGCTTCAACGATGGCCTCACCCTGAGGAGCGGTCCGTAGGACCGCGTCTCGAAGGGTGGGCACACGCACCTCGCTTGTTGCCCATCCTTCGAGACGCATGCCTTCGGCGCGCTCCTTAGGATGAGGTGAGTGGCTCGATTCGAGACGGAAAAACGCTAGTTCCCCGGCCCTGCGAGCGCGCGGCGCACGGTGGGGGCGAGCAGCCTGCCCGCGGCCGCGTGTCCCGCCGCGTTCCAGTGTCCGTCCTGGGGAAAATAGAGTGCCGCGCCGCCAAGCTCGCGCAGCGCGGCAGCCAACTCGACCGGCTCGGCGCCGTGACGCCGCAGCATCGTCGCGAACCGCGTGGCGGGCAGGGTGACGTCGATGCCGGGCGGCGGCGCCGAGCCCATCCAGCCCAGGTGGCTCCACTGTGTGCCGCCCACTTCCACGCTGGCGGGGATGAGGAAGGGCACGTAGGAGATGCCGGCCTGGCGCAGCAGGCGCGCGGTTTCGCCGATCAGCGCGTCGGTTTCCGCCCACAGCGCCGCGTCGCGCGTCGAGCCCGGGCGCATGTAGTCGACCCAGTCGGCGGCGCGTTCGCGCAGGTCGCGGTTGAGCACCGCACGGGCCACGAAGGCCACGAGCTGCGAGCCCAGAGGCGGCCGCTCCAGCCAGTCCGACCGGAACTTCAGCACGCCCTGCGGATCGACATGGATCTTGGGGTCCAGCACCGCCTGCAGGCTGCCGTCGGCGTTGCGCTCGAGCTGGTGGTTGAACAGCGACCGCACGTGCATCCAGTAGAAGCCCTGCACGACCACCGCGGGCCGGTGCCGCTCGATCAGTTGCCGCATCAGGAGGAGCTGCTGGTCGAACGTGTACATCCAGTGGCCGGCGTTGACGGTGCGGACGCCGCCGAGCTGTTTGCCGATCAGGTCGGTGTAGCGCTCGGCCTCGCTGACGCCCCAGCCGAAGGTGAAGGAATCGCCGATGAACAGCACTGTCGGCGCCGGGTCCGCCGGTATCGGCCCGCTGCGCAGGCCTTCGTCGTTGGTGCGGATACGCATCTCGAATTCCGGCGCCCGATAGCTGAGCTGCACGTCCGGCCTGTAGCGCCAGATCGTGACCGGGTCGGCGTGGCACATCGGGAGCTGGTCGTCCTGGTCGGTACGGTCGGCGCCCGCCAGCAGGCGCACGCCGAGTTCCGCGGCGCCCAGTACCAACGCGATGGCCACAAGGTTGAAGGCGAGAACCGCCGCCCAGCGTTTTGTCTTCGGCCCGGTCATGATGCCGGTCGATTATTCACGGTTGCCGTCCTCACATGCACTGCAAATGTGCACCTTGGCGGGGATCGCCAAGGTCGATAAGACGGGGCGATGCTTGCGTTCATCGCCGACGCGTACTCGATGGCCTATGGGCTGGTGAACTCGCTGCTCATCCGGCTGATGTATCCGGCTGGCGCCTGCTTTCTCTATCTGTTGCCCGAGCTGCTGCTGCCGCGCACCCGCAATTCGCTACAGTCCTACCGGCGGGCCGCCACCTTCCTGGTGGTTGCGATCGCCATCAACACCGTCGTGCTCAAGGCCATGGAGGGCAGCGCCGGCTTCCTCGACGTGAAGCCGCTCGCCTTCCTCGATCTGCGGCCGCTCACGGAATCGGACTCCCTCCCGCTCAAGGTCGCGGGATGGCTGATCGCGGCGCTCGGCATCGCGATGGTCGGAAACGTCTTCTATTACTGGATGCATCGCGCGCAGCATCGTTTCGGCTGGATGTGGCGATTCCACAAGGTCCATCATTCCATCACCGAGATGAGCGCGACCGCGAGCTATCACCATGTCGCCGAGGACCTGTTCCAGTTCGCCGCCGTCACCATGCCCCTGTCGGTCCTGCTCGGCGTTGCCTCGGGGCCCGTGCCGTGGCTGGTCATCGTACTGGCCAACACGCATTCCTACTTCATCCATTCATCGGCCCGCCTGAACATCGGCCCGCTGCGCTACGTGGTCTGCGACAACCGCTTCCATCGCATCCATCACTCTCGCGAACCGCAGCATATCAACCACAATTTCGGCACCTCGACGCCGCTGTGGGACATGCTGTTCGGAACGGCCTATTTCCCGCGCGCCGATGAATGGCCGGCGGTCGGGCTCGACGATACTGCCGAGCCGCGCACCATCCGTGACTTCCTGTTGATGCCCTTCCGGCGTTGAGACGCCGCCCCATGGCGTCGACAGACAGGTTCCGATATCACACCCGGACCTGCCCGTTCCCGCGATGATGATGAGTGATCGAACCACAATACCGACCTTGAGCCGGCCCTGGCGGCGCGTGCTGCAGGCCCTCGGACTCGTCGCCTGCATCGGTCTCGTGCTCTGGCCGCAGCTCGACTGGTCGTTCGAGGCGGCCACCCGATATCGCGGCGACGAAGCCTCGGACTGGAAGGCCACGAACGTATGGCTGGAAAGCGCCGAGTGTGCCCGCGAGAGCGGAGCCTGGCTGGTGATCTGCGAGCAGGGCAGGCTGGTCCCGATTTCGGACCGGGCACTCGCGGACGATCCGGGCCATGCGCTGGTTCTGGCGCTCTGGGCGCTCGCGGCCGATCGCTCCATCCTCGTGATCGACGTTGCGCATCTGAATCTCGTCATCAATCTTGTCGGTCTGCTCCTGCTTGCGGGCCTTCTGATGGTGCTCGGATCGTACGTGTCTGCCGTCGTGCTGCTGCTGTTAGGTCCGTATGTCTTCCTCGAATGGTTCGGGACGTCGCCCCACTGGGCGTTCATCGGGCTTACGGCCATGCAGCCGATCCTGCCCCTGGCGCTGATTGCGCGCTGGCGGCGCTGGGTGCCGCCTGTTGCGGGCACCGGCCTCATCCTTCTGGGCGTCCTTACCCTGGCTTTCGCTTCCCTCGTCCGGGAGGCTATCGCCCAGATGACACTCGTCGTTACCCTGGGCACCCTTGCCTGGATCGCAGTGGCTTCCCGGGCCGACAAGCGACGAGTCGCCGGACTGCTCGTCCTTGCGCTGGTCACGGTGCTGGCATCGCAAGCGGCACGCCTGACGGTGGCTGTTCGAGACCAGATGCATCCCGTGGAGCCGGCGGAGCTGGTGGCGACGCACGGCCTGGCGCACACGCTGTACATCGGTCTCGGCACGGTGCCGAACAAGTTCGGCATCCGATACGACGATGCCGTGGGCCGGGAGGCCGCCGCGCGGGTGGCGCCCGATGTGAAGTATCTATCCAAGGATTACTTCCGGCTGATGTGGTCGCTCTACTTCGCGCGATGGGCCGACGACCCGATCGAAGTGATGCGCATCTACATGGAGAAATCCTGGTCGATCCTGAGGAACAGGATACCGGACTACTTTCCGCCGCCCTGGCTGTTCCTGCCGCTTGTCCTGATGGTTCATTTTATTTCGAACGGCCGGGCTGCAAGTTGTGGCACGCCGGCGTGCGACAAGCGTCTCGCCATCAATCTGGTCTGTCTGTCGTTCGTCGGCCTGTTCTTCGTGCAGGCCGTTTTGGCCTATCCCACGCGATTCTATGCGGCGCCCATCGGAGCTTTCATGATCGTGATGCTGGGTGTCGCCCTCGAGAATCTCGCGCACTTCCTGTGGCGGCAGGGAGTGCCCGCGCTCCGTCACTTCAACTCGAACGGATAGATCACTTTCCAGTCGTTCTTCATGTCGACGATGGTCCAGCTGCGGCGCAGGGCCTCGTCCCAGGCCTTGTCGAGCTGACCGACCAGCGAGGGGCGGTCATAGGCATACTCGCGGACGGCGTCTGTATGGTGCACCAGGCCCATGAAACGGGCGCCGCCGCCGGCCGCCGTCCATTCCAGCATCTGCTGGTCGCCGTCGGAGTTGCCGAAGGCGAAGACAGGGCGACGGCCGATGTACTGGTTGATGCCTACGGCCTTGCCGGGGCCGTCGTCGATGAACATGACCTTCGGTTCCTTCATCAGGACGGGGCTGCCGTCCGGCCGAAGTTCGTACCGGGTGACGCCCGACGAGCCCACGACCTGTTCCGGCGGGATGCCGTAGACGCGTTCCGTCCAGGGCCGCATGAACTCGATGCCGCCGCCGGAGACGATGTACGTCTTGAACTGATGGGCCCGGAGCAGCGCCAGCAACTCGATCATCGGCTGATAGACAAGATCGGTATAGGGACGGTTGAAGCGGGGATGGCGCGCGGTGGCCAGCCAGTCGAGGACGGTCTTCGTGAAGGCCTCGGTGGTCAGCCCGGCATGGGTGGCCGCCATGATCTCGATGAAGCCCTTCTCGCCCAGCGCCGCCAGGGCGGCCCGGTCGTCCGCGAGCACGGATCTGAACGGCTCCTGCGTGCGCCATTCCGGATGGCGCGGCGCCAGGGCCTTCACGCGGTCGAGCGCGAAGGCGATCTGGAAATAGATGGGCTGCTCGGTCCACAGCGTGCCGTCATTGTCGAAGCAGGCGATGCGCTCGGCAACCGGCACCCAGTCGCGCCCGCCGGACAGGGTCGTGCGCGCGATGAAGTCGAGGATCGCACGTTTCGCCGGTCCGTCGTTCCACGCGGGCAGGAGGTCGCCCTGCGCGAAGCCCGGCCGTGCCGTTGCGGCAAGGCTCGTCGCGGCCATACCCAACAGTAAAGTCCGGCGTCTCATGAAAGCCCCCGAGGTTTTCGCCATTCTACTTCGTCAGTTTTTCGGAGGCGACACGGATGCGGCCACTGCGGCGTGCCTTGTCGAGGGCCTCGTGATCCCGCTCGGTCTGCCGCGCATAGGCCAGCGAAAACCGGGCGAGGGCGTCGTCGAGGGCGGTGCTGTTGCCGCAATAGCCCGCGATCGCGGCGGCATCGCCCGACTTCGCATGGGCCAGCGCCAGCGCCCAGCCGCACAGCGCACAGTATTCGCTGAAGGTTTTCACCCCCTTGGTGTTTCCTTCGACCATCTCGATCCCGCCTTTCATGTCGGCGAGCTGGCGGACGTAGAAGTGCCGCTCGTTCAGCTGCCCCCAGCCGAGGAAGATGTCGGGCGATCCCTGGATCATGCGCTGGCCCACCACGACACGGCGTCCCTCGTTCTCGAAGGGCATCCGATAGTCGGAGTAGGCCGCCAGCACGGACGTCTGTGCCTGCTTCACCTGCAGGAACAGCGGATCGTCGCTGTCGTTGCCCATGAGCAGCACGACCCAGCAGCCTGTTCCGACACTCCCCACGCCGACGACCTTGCGCGCGACGTCGACGATGCGATAGCGCGACAGGAGGCGGCGGCGGTCGTAGGTCAACGACTCCAGATATGAAGTGAGCATCGTATCCAGTGCCTGTTCGATCGGAATCCCGCCTTCGGTGTGGGTCTCGCGCACCACGAGCGGTACGGACTCGACGATGCGGTGCTCTCCGTCGACGACCTCGGCAAGCTTGCCGAGCACCCGCTGGTGTCCCTTGCCGCGGGCCTTGTCGATCAGCTTCCGGGCATTCTTGCGGGCCGTGGGTGACAGGCTCGCCAGAACAGCGTGCTCGTCGATCCGGTCATACCAGGTGGCGAGGTGCCCCATCTCGGCATAGCGGGCCATCCGCTCGCGGTAGGAACGCGCGGTTTCCGCCGCCGCCTCGGCCGCCTGTTCCTTGTCGCCGCCCATGAAGCGCACGGCGACGGCAGCGCTGGCCGCCAGGCGCTTGAGGTCCCATTCCCAGGGGCCGGGAAACACCTCGTCGAAGTCGTTGATGGCGAAGACCAGGTCGCGCTCGGCGGAGCCGAAGACGCCGAAATTGGCGACGTGCATGTCGCCGCAGGCGTTCACCTGCAGGCCGGTGGTGGGCGTGGTGGCGAGGTCGGAGGCCATCACGGCCGCCGAGCCGCGCAGGAAGGCGAAGGGCGAGGCCAGCATGCGTGCAAAGCGCACCGGCACGAGCTTCTGGGCACGGCTGAGATTCTGCGCCTCGAGGATGGCGACGGGGTCGGGCCGGTCGGCGTTCTTTCGAAATTGGGCGTGGCTCTCGCGCGGCACGGACTCGCGCAACCTCTTCCCGGCTGCCTTGCGTTCGGCCACGGATTGACGCGGCGCGGTGAAGCGGCCGAGGGTCTCGCCGGCCGAAGCCGAGATCATGCGTTGGAACGGCGGATCGGTTTCCGATCGTTCTGCTGGCGTGTTCAATTTGGATCTCCCCCACGGCCGGACGCCGCTGGGAGGAAGACTAGTCTATCGTTGGATGCGCGAAGTACACGAGGTCGATACGGATTGCGTATGGACCGGGTATCGCGACCGGCCCGACCGGCCTAGAATTCCCGATCAACCAAGGAGAGACGGGGATGGACGCCAAAGTCAGGACCACCCGGGGACGCGGCCGGCTCTACGACAGCGTGCTCGACACGATCGGCGACACGCCCTGCATCAGGATCAACGCGCTGGCCCCCAAAGGCGTCACCATCTACGTGAAGGCCGAGGCCTTCAACCCCGGCGGATCGGTCAAGGACCGTCTGGCCGTCAACATCATCGAGGCGGCCGAGCGCAACGGCACCTTGAAGCCCGGTCAGACCGTGGTCGAGGCGACCAGCGGCAATACCGGCATCGGCCTCGCCATGGTCTGCGCCCAGAAGGGCTATCCGCTGGTGGTCACCATGGCCGACAGCTTCTCGATCGAGCGACGCAAGCTGATGCGCATACTGGGCGCCAGGGTCGTGCTCACGCCGCGCGCCCAGAAGGGCTTCGGCATGTACCAGAAGGCCGTCGAACTCGCGAAGGCCAACGGCTGGTTCCTCGCGCACCAGTTCGAGACCGAGGCCAATGCCGAGATCCATGAATCCACCACCGCGCGCGAGATCCTGGCCGACTTCAAGGGCCAGCGGCTCGACTATTTCGTGAGCGGCTACGGGACCGGCGGCACCGTGACCGGCGTTGCCCGCGTGCTGCGCAAGGAGCGGCCCGAGACCAGGATCATCCTGACCGAGCCGGCCAACGCCCAGCTCCTCGGCAGCGGCAAGGCGCAGGAGCGCGGCGCCGACGGCTCACCCGCCGTCAGTCATCCGGCTTTCGAACCGCATCCCATCCAGGGTTGGACGCCGGACTTCATCCCGCTGGTCCTGCAGGAGTCGGTCGACCGCAAGTTCTACGATGAGCTTGTGCCGATCGCCGGTACCGAGGGCATCAAATGCGCCAAGGCGCTGGCACAGAAGGAAGGCATCTTCACCGGCATCTCCGGCGGTTCGACCTTCGCCGTTTCCCTGCAGGTCGCTGCGAAGGCTGCGCCCGGCTCGGTCATCCTCTGCATGCTGCCCGACACCGGCGAACGCTATCTCACCACGCCGCTGTTCGACGGCATCATCGACGACATGGACGAGGCCGAGATCGCCATCTCGAAATCCACGCCCGGCTATCAGATGGGGTAGGGCGCCAGAAGAGAAGGATCCTTCGCTACGCTCGGGATGACACCATTGTTGAAGTTGGTGCAAATGCGCCAATGCAGCAAACCGGTGTCATCCCGAGCGTAGCGAAGGATCCTTCCTTCTTCGATTGCGTCACTCGCGATTGGTGAACCGCGCATTGCCCAGCCCGGTGCCGATCGTCATCACGCCCCAGTGCTCGACGTCCTTCATGTTCGGCACTTCGCTCAGCCCCTGGACGACTGCGTCGTTGTGGATCTGGATGAAGATATCGTGGGCACCGATCTTGGGGAGGTGCGCCGAGAGCGCGGCGGCGAGATTGAAGGACTTGCCCTCCCAGTTGCCGGGCAGATTCTGCCCACCCTTGAGGATGAAGCCGTGCTCGTCGATCAGGCCGGGGCAGCCGATTCCCATGAAGGGTGCGAGCTTCATCTTCTCCTCGCCCGCGCGGTCGATCAGCTTGGCGAGCATGGCGGCAATCTTCTCGACCGCCTCGTCGCGCCCGGGCTTGTCGTCGGCATGGCGCCAGACCTGGCGCTTCCATACGTCGGCTTCTTCGATCTCGCCGCGCTTGCCCGAATTGAGTTCGACAACGCCCACCCGCACGTTGGTGCCGCCGATGTCGACGGCGAGGATGGCATCGTGCCCTGCCATCACCCAGCTTGGGGCGAGATGTACGGCACCGATCAGGCCCGCTTCGTCGGGATCGTTCTGGATCGCCGCAAGCTCGATTTTGATGCCGTCGGCCGCCAGCATGATGCTGGTCCTTCCCATCGCCAGCTCTCCGATCCGGCTGCCGATCATGCCGCCTCCGATCACGATGCGCTGCGTGTCCTTCCACGTGTCCAGTCGGAGGAAGCGGCGAATCACGGTCGCCAGTTCGCCGGCGAACTCCTCCACGACGGTGTGGACGAGGCCCGCTGACACCGGGTCGCCACTGGACAGCATCTTGTCGAGCTTCGACTTCGAAATTTCCTCCATCGGCACGTCGCCGAACGGATCCTCTCCGCGCTCCTTCAGACGGTCTCGCCAATCGGCCAGGATGGCGTGAAAGGCGCGGCGACTGGCGCGATCGCCGACGAAGCCTTCTTCATCGCGCAGTTCTTCATTGTAGGTATCCACCGTGACGGCCGGCAGGACACGGCCGCCATGGACGAGGACTGAAGGCGGCGTAATCGGCTCTTCGGGGAGCGTGGTATCCTGGGCTTTCGGCTTGGCGCTCATGCGCGTCTCCCCTGTAAGGCCCCATGAACGGGCGGTGCAGGTCAAAAGTTCCCCTGCGACCGGAAAGCACGGCAACACAGGGGCGGGTCGGACGTTGTGGCCGCGATGAAACTCTTCAAATGCCAGAGCTGCCAGCAGATCCTGTATTTCGAGAACGATGTCTGCGTGAAATGTGGGCACAGGCTCGGATACGTCCCCGAGGCCGCAACTCTTTCGGCGCTGGAGCCGAACGGCGACCTGTGGCGCGCCCTGGCGTCGCCGGACGTGCTGTACCGCTTCTGCGCCAATGCCCAGCAGGCCACCTGCAACTGGCTTGTCGATTCGACATCGCCGGAAGCGTTCTGCCTGTCCTGCCGGCACAACAGGACGATCCCTGATCTGACAGTCGCCGACAATCTCGCCAACTGGCAGAAGATCGAGATCGCCAAGCACCGGATGTTCTATTCGTTGCTGCGGTTCAAGCTGCCGGCCCCGACCAAGGCCGAATCGCCGGAAGCGGGGCTCGCTTTCGACTTCCTGGCAGAGCTTCCGGATCCCAATGCACCCAAGGTCATGACCGGCCACGACAACGGCCTGATCACCCTGGCGCTGGCCGAGGCCGACGACGCCTGCCGCGAGCAGAATCGCGTCGCCATGCATGAGCCGTATCGCACGCTGATCGGCCACTTCCGGCACGAGATCGGGCACTACTACTGGGACCGGCTGGTGCGTGACGGTGGCCAGCTCGACGCCTGCCGCGCAATCTTCGGCGACGACAGTCAGGACTACGGTCAGGCGCTGCAGAACCACTATGCCAATGGCGCGCCGCCCGACTGGCAGGACAGCTTCGTGAGTCAGTACGCGACCTCGCATCCGTGGGAGGATTTCGCCGAGACCTGGGCGCACTACCTCCACATCGTCGATACGCTGGAGATCGCGCGCGCCTTCGGCCTCTCGACCCAGCCGCTTCTGGCCAGAGGCGAGGAGCTGGATGCCAGCGTCGACTTCGATCCCTATCGTGCCGCCGAGATCGGCCAGCTCATCGACAGCTGGCTGCCGTTGTCGCTGGCGCTCAACAGTCTCAACCGCGCCATGGGCCAGCCCGACCTCTATCCTTTCGTGCTGTCACCGCCAGCGATCGAGAAATTGGGCTTCATTCACAAGCTCGTGCACGGCGCCAACGTTGCGGCCGTGCCCGCGGTTTAGGGTCTTTCCGATCGATGCAGAATCAAGTTCCTCCCCATTCAAACGGGGAGGTGGCGGCGTCTTACGCCGCCGAAGGGGTCATTGCTTTGCGCCACCCATGACCCCATCGCCCCGTATGACGGGGCACTTCCCCATCTGAATGGGGAAGTAATTGATCTTTGATAGCCAAGTCCAAGCCGGAAAGATTCTAGCCCGCGTCAGCGGTGCTTCTGCTGGCGATAGTGATCGGCCAGCGCGTCGCGGCCAAAATCGGCGGCGAGGTCGCGCCACACCGCATGGACGTGGTTGGCGCCGTTCTGCGTGTTGTCGTGCTCGATCAGGGTCACGGGGCCGTGGACCCGGAAGTAGTGCGCCTCGCCTGGTGTGACTGACCCCGCCCAGGCGAAGCGGAAGGTCGCGAGACCCTGCTGCATCACGCGCTGCTTCTGCTGGGCCAGAAGATCGGCGGCGAGCGTGCCGAGGAAACGGTCCATCAGCGCCTCGACCAGGGTGCGTTGCGCGGCGGTCATCTCACCCAGCAACAGGCCCTTTGGGCTACCGAGATCCTGCTCGCGCTGCGGGCTCGCGACGATCTCGCCGAACGAGCGGTTGGCGATGGTCGCGGCCTGCCGTTGCCGTTCGTTGAGCCCGGCCATGATCTGGCGGGCAATGTCTTCGGAGGCGCCCAACAGGCGGAAGCCGCGATTGGGGCCGTCGCGCACCGTGGCAGGATGGGCGCCGGTGAAGAACGGAGTCACGGAGACGTGGCCGGCGGCGGGCAGGGCCACGTTCAAAGAGAGGTGATGACCTTCGAAGCGCCAGCCCCAGGGGAAGCGGCCGGGCGTGCCGAACACCGAGACGTGGTAGCGGGTGGGGTCACGGAAGCTGCCCTGTTGCTCGCGCAGCACGCCCTCGAGCAGGCGCACGCCGTCGAGTAGCTCGAGCCCGCGCTGGTTCAGCACCGAAGCGAACAGTGCGCGAGCCGCGTCGGCCTGGTTCTGCCGCATCTCGCCCAGAGCGAGACCCGGGCGGCTGCGCGGGATGTAGTGCCAGTCGAGGCGATTGGCCGAGTCGAAAGCGATCATCGCCTTCTGGCGCTGGCCCTCGTCGAGCGAGATCAGGAAGCGATTGGCGGCGTCGGCGACACGCTGCGCGGCGTCGACCGTCTGGGCGCTGGCGGCACCGAACGGCAGCAGAGCGGCCGCCGCCAGCACGGTCCGCCGCGTGGGCGGGCCGTGGTGGTGATGATGGTGGTGAGGCTCCTCGTCGTGCGGATGCCAGCCGTCGTGCGGCATGGCCGGTCCGTCAGGTCGAGGTCTTCGGGTATTTCAGCGTGCAGCCATAGGCGCGGGTCGAGGAGTCGGCGACCTTCTGGCCGGCCTGCACCTGGCCCAGCGCGACGCGGACGTACTGCGTGGCCTTGGGGATGTCGGCGGCGCTGGACGACGGGATCGAGTCGATGCCGCCTTTGTAGACCAGCGTGCCGTTGGCATCGATGATGTACATGTGCGGCGTCACCGTCGCGCCGTAAGCGCGCGCGACCTTGCTCTGCGGGTCGAGCAGCACGGCGGCCGGCGCGGCGTTGCGGCTCCTGGTGAGGTCGTTCGCCTGCTGCGCGGTGACATGGCCCTGCTCGCCGGTGGCGGAGGAGGCGACGGTCAGCCAGACGACGCCCTTGGCGGCGGCTTCGCGCTGCTGGTCCTGCATGTTGTTGGCGTTGTAGTGCTTGCGCACATAGGGGCAGTCGTGATTCGTCGTCTCGAGCACGACGATCTTGCCCTTGAGGTCGGCCAGCGACCAGGTCTTGCCGTTGCTGTCGACGGCGCTGAACTGAGGTGCGGGCTTGCCCACATCGGGGCTCGTCGTGGCGAAGGCGGCGGCCGGAGCGATGGCGATCGCGGCGCTGCCGAGCAGCAGGGTACGACGGGGGACATTCAGCTTCGACATGGTGCCTCCTAACGTTTGGCTTGCTGGATCGACGACAGTTCCGAGAGGATCAGCGACTCGGTGAGGACCTGCGGCAGGATCTTCGGTCGATCCGCGCCCGGTGCCCAGAACAGGTAGAGAGGTACGCCCGCCCGGCCGAGTTCCTTCAGGACGCCCGTGATCTCGGCATCACGGTTGGTCCAGTCGCCCTTGAGCTTGACAACGCCCGCCTGCTCGAAGGCCTTGCGGACGGCCGGCACTTCGAGTGCGACGCGCTCGTTCACAAGGCAGGTGATGCACCAGGCGGCGGTGAAGTCGACGAACACCGGCTTGCCGGCGGCAACGGCCTCGGCCATCCGGGCACGCGAAAAACGCTCCCAGCCCTCGAAGCTGACGCCGGCATTGGCAGCGCCCGACGCCGAGGCGGCGGTCGCGGGACTGTCGTCGATCTTCAGCGTCGCGGCGAAGGCCAGCAGCACGGCGGCGGCGGCGAGGCCGCGCCGTACCCAGGTGCCCGCCGAGGCGCCGCTGCCGATCCGCAGCAGCCAGATGGCGAAGGCGATCAGGATCATGCCGCCCAGCGCGTAGAGAACGCCATCGGCGCCGGTCTGCTGGGTCAGCACCCAGATCATCCAGACGGCCGAGGCATACATCGGGAAGGCGAGGAACTGACGCAGCCGGTCCATCCAGGCGCCCGGCCGCGGCATCAGCCGCTGCAGCGCGGGCGTCATCGACAAGGCGAGATAGGGGAGGGCCAGACCGAGACCCATCGCCAGCAGCACGGCGACGGTGGCGGGCGCGGGCTGGCTCAGCGCAAAGCCCAGGGCGGCGGCCATGAACGGCGCGGTGCAGGGCGTCGCCACGATCACCGCCAGCACGCCGGTGAAGAAGGCGCCGGTCGTGCCGCCGCGCGAGACCAGACCCTGGCCGACGCCGGCCAGGCGGCCGCCCACCTCGAACACGCCGGAGAGGTTCAGGCCGACCACGAAGAACAGATAGGCGATCAGCAGCGAGAAGACCGGCGACTGGAACTGGAAGCCCCAGTTCACCTCGCCGGCAGCCGAGCGGATCGCGATGACCACGCCGGCCATGGCGGCGAAGGAGATCAGGACACCTGCGGTATAGGCGATGCCGTCGCGCCGCATGACGCTCTGCTCGTGACCCGCGAGGCGCGCGAAGGCCGCGGCTTTCATGGCCAGCACCGGGAACACGCAGGGCATCAGGTTCAGGATCAGGCCGCCCAGCAGCGCGAACAGCAGCGCCTGCACCAGCGAGATTTCTTCCGCTCCCACAGCGTTCGCCAGCGACGCCGTGGCCGTCGGCACGAAGGCGGGGTCGAGCCTGGCCGAGAGATCGAAGGCCTGCTTCACGCTGCCGTCGGCAGTCTTCTCCGTCAGGACCAGCGTACCGGCGAGTTCGGCCGGGATTGCCGTCTTGGCGTCGCCCTTCTTCAGCGGAATGCGGATGCCCTCGGCGGTGACCGTGGCGTTCTGCTTCGCCATGGTGGCGACGGGGCCCCACTCGGCCGGGAAGAAATAGATATCGCTGATCGCGTCGGTTTTCAGGCCCTTCGCCTCGACCAGCAGGGTCGGATCGCCGGCCTTCGACACGCCGTAGCGCGCAGGCCAGGGGCTCTGCGTCGGCAGCGCGCGGCGCGCCTGCTCGAACAGGGTCCGCGTCTCCGGCGAGGCCGGCGTCGCGGCGGCACCCGACGGCAGCACCAGCTCGAACCGGCCTTCCTCGGGAATGCAGACGTCTTCGCAGACCAGCCAATTGGCTTCCGCCGCGAGGGTGAGCGGCCCCGAGAGATTGGCCGGCGGCGTGATGCGCACCAGCAGGACGGACTCGTCCTTGAAGCCGTAATTGGTGATGCCGCCGATATCGAAGCGCGACGGCGCAGGCCAGACGATCGGATCGGCCCTGACGCCTTCGGGCAGCTTCCATGCGATTTCCGTTGGCAGGCCCGATTCGCCCGGATTCTTCCAGTAGGTGTGCCACTTCGGCCGGATGGTCTGGCGCAGGCCGACCCAGAAGGGCTCGCCTGGCTTCACCGTCGCCACTTCGGCCACGAGCTCGGAACGCACGTGGTCGGTCTGTACGACAGACTGCGCAAAAGCCGGGCTTGCCAGCAGAACGAGCAGGAAGGCGAGGAAACGTCCCATCGCTTTCCTAAGTGACCCCGGCCCGTGGCGCTGGCAAGGCAATCCGGATCAAGCCGTCGTGATATTTTGCCCGATGTCCAGCGAACGTCTAAGGTCTTGGTTACACTGGAGAAATTCATGTTGCGACTGGATGAAGGGCGACTGCTCGGTGCTCTGGACGAGCTGGCGTCCATCGGCGCCATCGAGGGCGGTGGCTGTGCACGGCTGGCGCTGACCGACGAGGACAAGGTTGGACGCGATCTCGTCGTGGGCTGGATGAAGGCGCTGGGCCTCGCGGTGACGGTCGATGCCATCGGCAACGTGATCGGCGTGCGCGCCGGTCGCGAGAACCTCGCGCCCATCATGACCGGGAGCCATATCGACACGGTTCGCACCGGCGGGCGCTACGACGGGAATTACGGCGTGCTCGCGGGGCTCGAGGTCGTGCGCGCGCTGAACGAGGCCGGCGTGACGACGCGCCGGCCGATCGCCGTCGCCTTCTTCACCAACGAAGAGGGCGCGCGCTTCCAGCCCGACATGATGGGCAGTCTCGTCTATGTCGGCGGCATCGGGCTCAACGAGGCCTATGTCGCAGCCGACAAGGACGGCGCCTTGGTCGGCGACGAGCTGCGCCGAATCGGCTATCTCGGGCCGGTGAAGCCCGGTGCGTTGAAGCCGCATGCCTTCGTCGAGCTGCATATCGAGCAGGGCCCGATCCTCGACGAGGAGAAGATCCAGATCGGCGTCGTCGAGAGCGTGCAAGGCATCTCGTGGACCGAATACACCGTGACCGGCGTCTCGAACCATGCCGGCACCACGCCGATGCGCCTGCGTCGCGACGCAGGCTATCTCGCGGCCTCGGTCAATCTCTTCGCGCGCAAGCTCGCCTGGGAGATGGGCGGCGACCAGGTGGCCACGGTGGGCTCGCTGGCGCTGCGGCCCAACCTCATCAACGTCGTGCCCAATCGCGCGATCTTCTCGGTCGACCTGCGCAACACCGACGAGGCGAAGCTCAAGGAGGCCGAGGCCAGGGTCGCCGCCCATATCGCGGAGGTCGCCGCGGCCGAGCGGGTCGAGGTCGAGGCGAAGGTGCTGGCACGCTTCGAGCCGGTGATTTTCGATGCGGGCCTGGTCGACCGGGTCGAGCACCATGCGAGGGCGCTGTCGCTCAGCACGCGCCGCATGCCCTCGGGCGCCGGCCACGACGCGCAGATGATGCAGCGCGTCTGTCCGACAGCGATGATCTTCGTGCCGTCTGTGGCGGGCCTCAGCCACAATGTGAAGGAACACACCGAAGCGGCCGATCTCGCCGCCGGGGCGCAGGTGCTGCTCAACGTGATGCTGGAACTCGCCGGCACATAGCTTCTGTACGGCGAGCGGCGGGCCCGGATGATCGCCGTTCTCAATTGTCTGACAACTTCATGGCCGCTAGCATCCCCTCGATGGCCGACAAACAGCCCGCCAACAATCTTGCCGAGCAGGTGATGGCGCGGCTCAGCGCCGACATCCGCGGCGGCCGGCTGGCGCCCGGCGCGCGCCTTCCGACCGAGCAGGAACTGACCACGGAATTCGGCGTGAGCCGCACCGTCGTGCGCGAGGCGGTCGCCGCTCTGCGGGCCGATGGGCTGGTGGTGACGCGCCGCGGCTCCGGAGCCTATGTCGCCGATCCGGCGGCGGGCCCGTTTCGAATCGTCCCGCCCCGCGCGACCTCGCTGCCCGACATCATCAACGTCATGGAGTTGCGGCTGGCCGTCGAGGTGCAGGCCGCGGCCCTGGCAGCCGAGCGCGCCGGCCGCAAGCAACTCGCGTCGATTGAGGCGGCGTGGCGCGCCATCGAGGCCGCCCTGCAGCGTGGCGAGGGCGCCGTTGCCGAGGACTTCGCCTTTCACCGCGCCATCGCCGAAGCCACCGGCAACGATCAGTTCCCGCGCTTCCTCGCCTATCTCGGCAACCATGTGATCCCACGCCAGAGCGTGCGGCTCGAAGTCGATACGCCGGCCGAGCGCCGCCTGTATCTCGAACGCATCCAGCTCGAACACACGCGCATCGTGACGGCGCTCTCCGACGGCGATCCGGTCGAGGCGCGGCGCGCGATGCGCGACCATCTCACGCGCTCGCTCGAGCGCTATCGCAAACTGGCAGAAGGAAAGAAGAATGGCCGACGCTAGGAACGCCCGGCGCCGCATCGTCCTCACCGGCGCCGCCGGCGGCATCGGGACCATGACCCGGCCGCTGCTGGCGAAGCTCTATCCAGGGCTGGTGCTGAGCGACCGCGTCAAGCCTGCGGACCTGCAGCCGGGCGAGACCTTCGTCGCCGCCGATCTCACCCGGCCCGACGAGGTGGCCGCGGCGCTGAAGGACGCCGACGGCGTCATCCATCTCGGCGGCCATTCGGTCGAGGGCACCTGGGACCAGATCCTGCAGGCCAATATCGTCGGCTGCTACAATGTCTTCGAGGCGGCGCGCGAGGCCGGCGTGAAGCGCCTGATCTTCGCCTCGTCCAACCACGCGATCGGCTTCTATCCGCGCAGCAAGCGCATCGGCACCGACCTCACGGTCAAGCCTGACAGCCGCTACGGTGTCAGCAAGGTGTTCGGCGAGGCGCTGGGTTCGCTCTATTCCGACAAGCACGGGATCGGCGTGACCTGCCTCCGGATCGGCAATGTCGGCCCGATGCCGCTCGACGTGCGACGCCTCTCGATCTGGATCTCACCGCGCGATCTCGTGCAGCTTTTCCAGATCGGCCTCGATCATCCCGATCTCCGCTACGAGATCTTCTACGGTGCGTCGGACAACGCAGCGGGCTGGTGGGACAATTCGCGGGCCGAGCAGCTTGGCTATCGTCCGCAGGACAAGGCCGAGGATCACCGCGCCCACGCCGAGGCCGAGCAGGCAAAGATCGGACCAGATCCGGTCGGCGATCTCTTCCAGGGCGGCACTTTTTGCTCGGCTGAGTTCACCAACGACGTGAAGCGCATCTTCTCCTAGGCGCTATACTCGTCGGCGAAGAGGTGACGATGACTCGTTTTCTGACTGTCGGTGCGGCGCAGATGGGTCCCATCCAGCGCAGCCATACCCGCCGCGACGTGGTCGAGCGGCTGATCGCCCATCTGCGCGAAGCCAGGCGCATGGGCTGCGATCTCGTGGTGTTTCCCGAGCTCACGCTTACGACCTTCTTCCCGCGCTGGTGGATGAAGGACCAGGCCGAGATCGATTCCTTCTTCGAGCAGGAGATGCCGTCGAACGAGACGGCGGCGCTGTTCACCGAGGCGAAGCGGCTCGATATGGGCTTCTGTCTCGGCTATGCGGAGCTCGCCAACGAGGACGGGCGCATCAGGCGCTTCAACACCTCGATCCTGGTCGAGCGCGACGGCCGCATCGTGGCCAAGTACCGCAAGGTCCATCTGCCGGGTCATGCCGGGCACGAGCCCGAACGTCCGTTCCAGCATCTCGAGAAGCGCTACTTCGAGGTCGGCAATCTCGGCTTTCCCGTCGTCAAGGCGTTCGGCGCCAACATGGGCATGTGCATCTGCAACGATCGCCGCTGGCCCGAGACCTACCGCGTCATGGGCCTGCAGAATGTCGAAATGGTGCTGCTGGGCTACAACACGCCGCTGCACAACGCGCCGTCGCCCGATCACGACGAGCATTCCTGGTTCCACAACCAGCTCTCCATGCAGGCCGGCGCCTACCAGAACGGCACCTGGGTGGTCGGCGTCGCCAAGGGCGGCAACGAGGAGGGTGTTCCCTCGCTCGCCGATAGCATGATCGTGGCGCCCTCGGGCAAGGTGGTCGCGCGCGCGGGCGGCGACGGCGACGAGCTTGTCGTCCATCGCTGCGACCTCGATGCCGGCCGGAGCTACAAGACGACGACCTTCAATTTCGCCGTCCACCGCCAGCCCGACCAGTACCGCATGATCGTCGAGCGCAAGGGCGCCGTAGATCCGGTGTGACGTGTCTTTCGCCTCCCCATTCAAAGGGGGAGGTGGCCCGCAGGGCCGGAGGGGTCATGACCCCATCGCCTCCGTAAGACGGAGGCACTTCCCCATTTGAATGAGGAAGAGGCTCAAGAGTTACGCCCCCGTAACGTCTTGCATCGTCTTTGCGATCTGACTAGGTGACCTTGCGCCCGGCGGGGACGACCCCGCCTTCGAGGGGCAAGTGTCGGGACGACCCGGCTTCTTGCAAAGGGTGCGTCCCATGGCTTGGTTGATTCTTCTGATTGCCGGTCTCTGCGAGATCGGTTGGGCGATCGGCCTCAAATATACCGACGGCTTCACGCGGTTGGCGCCGTCGGTCCTCACCGGTGCGGCGATGGTCGTGAGCGTGGTCCTGCTCGGCGTTGCGCTCAAGACGCTGCCGGTCGGAACGGGCTACGCGGTATGGACGGGCATCGGCGCCGTCGGCACGGCAATCCTCGGAATCTTCCTGTTTGGCGAAGCGACCGACCTGCCGCGCCTCGCCTCGATCGGCCTGATCGTGGCGGGGATCATCGGGTTGAAGCTGACCAGCGCAGCTTGAGTCTCAGACGACTTCGCTTTTCGCGAAGTTGCCATAACTGCGGTCCGGCGTGCCGCGGAACAGCGACATGTGCGTGTGGGTGGCCACGAACGGGTCGCCCACCGCCTTGCGTCCCATGACGGTGGTGGTGCGGCCCGGCCGGTCGAAGCGGTCGCCGTTGGGATGGAAGCCGTAGGACTGCCACACGCCCATGCCGACGGCGGTCAGCCGGTCGGCCGAGACGATGGCCTCGATCTTCGACAGGTCGTAGCGGAACTCGCGGATCGTGCCCCAGACGTTGCGCCACTGCTTCTGCTCGGCCAGCTCGCGACCATGCATGAAGTCGGTGAAGGTGCCGAAGGCGATCATGTCGTCGGCGAAGATCGGCCGCGCGCCCTCGTAGTCGACGGCGCGGCAGTGCCTCGACAGCGTGTCGAACCACTGGCGCACGGCGGCGAGATCGTCGGCGGTGACGGGGGTACGAAGGTTCATCGCAAGTCTCTCCTAGAGTCCGAAACGCTGCCAGTGCGCCCGCTCTTCCAGGGCGGCGAGCGTAGCCGGTCCGATCATGTCGATGCCGCCGCCGAGCCCACCTTGCAGGCCGAAGCGCGACAGCAGGCGGCGACGCGGACCGATGACGGGCAAGCGCACCTTGTCGCCGTATCGTTGCTGCAAGGTCGCGCGCAACTCGCCGAACCCGTCGACCAGGCCGAGGTCGATGCCGCGCCGCGCCGTCCAGAACTCGCCGCTGAACAGGGTGTTCTCGTCGCCTTTGAGGAGCCTGCCGCGCCGCTCGCGGACCCAGTCTTTGAAGCCGTCGTGGATCTCCGCCTGGAGGCGCTTGAGACGCACGACATCCTCCGGCTGCTCCGGGCGAAAGGGATCGAGCATCGACTTGTTCTCGCCCGACGTATGGACGCGGCGCTCCACGCCGATGCGCGTCATCAGGTCCTGGAAGCCGAAGCCCGAGCTGATGACGCCGATCGAACCGACGATGGAACTGGGATCTGCGATGCTCTCGTCGGCGGCGCAGGCCAGCCAGTAGCCGCCGGAGGCGGCCACGTCCTCGACGAAGGCGATGACGGGCAGGCCCTTTTCCCGGGCGTGCAGCCGGATGCGCTGCGCGATCAGTGCCGACTGGACGGGCGAACCGCCCGGCGAGTTGAGCGCCAGGGCGACGGCCCGGGCGCCGCGCGTCTCGAAGGCCCGTCTGAGCAGCGGCGCGACCGATTCGATGGAGAGGCTGCGGCCGCCCAGCAGGCCGCCATTGGCGATGACGCCGGAGAGGCGAACGACGGGCACGATCGGCCCGCGGCGAAAACGATTCCTGATCCAATCCAACATGCCGGGCACTGTCGCGGCGGCGCCTCTAGAAGGCAAGCGGCCGGCCGTGGCGCAGGATCGCCTCGGCCTCGTCGGTGTAGCCGCCCTCAGGCCGGTGCAGCACCAGCGGTTCGGCCTCCCGCCGGCGCAGGCCCGACGCTCGGCGGGCACGGACCAGCACGCGCGCGGCCGGCGGCAGGCGCTTCACGGTGACATCGCCCCAGCCAAGTCTGGCCAGGATTGCGACGATCTCCTCCAGCCGATCGCTGCGATGTATGGCGAGCAGGGTTCCTGCAGGTTTCAGCGCCCCGGTGGCCACCGTGAGCCACCGGACGAGGTCCGCGCTCGATTCGACGGTCGCCAGGGCCTTGCTGCGATCGGGGGACGGATCGGCGACGGCAGCGGCCAGATAGGGCGGGTTGGTCGTGACATGGTCAAACAGGCCAAGGCCGTCCGGGAGCGGCGCCGCCAGATCGTGAACGAGCGTTCTCACGCGATCCCCGGCATGGTTGAGTGCAACATTGCGCTCGGCCAATGCGGCCAGCTCCGACTGCAACTCTATGCCGGTTATCTGGCAGTCCGGCACACGCGCCGCGATGCAAAGGCCGACGGCGCCGACGCCGGCTCCCAGATCGAGCACGCTCTCGCCGGCCTGCGCTTCGGCGGCCGCCGCGAGCAGCACCGCATCCACCGCGATCCGATATCCGCGTCGGGGCTGCAAGAGCTTGACGCGGCCGCCCATTACCGTGTTTTCGGTCGGCGCGGATTCCATGCTACTCATCTGCTTCGATAACATGTCGCAATAACAGGCTTCATCGGAGAGTTAGTCTCCCGTCATGGCAACCGTCGTCTCCCTCGAAGGCAAGCGCAAGTCGCCCAGCCTCGAACCGCTATTGGCGTTGTGCACCGACGACATGGCGCGGGTCGATCGCGAGATCGTCGCGCGCATGCGGTCGCAGGTCCCGCTGATCCCCGAACTCGCCAACCATCTGGTCGGCGCCGGCGGCAAGCGCATGCGCCCGCTGCTGACGGTCGCCGCGGCGCGGCTGTGCGGCTACAGCGAAGCCAGCGATCGTCACATCAAGCTCGCAACCTGCGTCGAATTCATCCATTCCGCCACGCTGCTGCACGACGACGTCGTCGACGTGAGCGCGCTGCGCCGCGGCAAGCCCACCGCCAACACAGTGTACGGCGACAAGGCCTCGGTGCTGGTCGGCGATTTCCTGTTCACGCGAGCCTTCGAGTTGATGGTCGAGGTCGGTTCGCTCGATGTCCTGGGCGTGCTGTCGAATGCCTCCTCGACGATTGCAGAGGGCGAGGTGCTGCAGCTCGTCAGCCAGCGCGACATCAGTACGCCCGAGGCGACCTATCTCGAGATCATCAAGGCGAAGACCGCCAAGCTGTTCGCCGCCGCGGCCGAGGTCGGCGCCATGGTGGCCGGCCGCAACGGCCCCGAGCGCGTGGCGCTGCAGAGTTTCGGCATGAATCTCGGCATCGCCTTCCAGCTCGTTGACGATGCGCTCGATTACTCGGGTCGCGAGGCCAAGCTCGGCAAGTCGGTCGGCGACGACTTCCGCGAGGGCAAGATCACCCTGCCGGTGATCCTGGCCTTCCTGCGCGGCGGCGCCGTCGATCGCGAATTCTGGAAGCGCACGATCGAGAAGCTCGACCAGCGTCCCGGGGACCTCGAACAGGCGTACAGCCTGATCGAGCGCCATGGCGCGCTGGCCGACACGCTGGAGCGGGCGCGCCACTATGGCGCCATGGCACGCGACGCGCTGGGCCTGTTTCCCGGCACGCCGCTCAAGGCCGCGCTGCTCGAAGCGGTCGATTTCGCCATCGATCGCGCGCACTAAAGCGCCTTCGGCGAAGCTGAAGGCGCTGGCGGGCGGCAGCGCTTGTAATCAAGCGCGAGAGCCCGCACGGAACGTACAAAGACGAAGATGCCAGCCAAAAGCTGGTGTGTTCTAATCCGGCATGCCCGTCCGCCACGTCCTCGCCATCGACCAGGGTACGACCAGCACCCGCGCCATCGTGTTCGACGACACGGGACGCCCCGTGGCCTCGGCGCAAAAGGAACTACCCCAGATCTTCCCGAAGTCCGGCTGGGTGGAGCACGACCCGGAAGAGATCTGGTCGGCGACGGTCGAAGTCTGCCGCGGAGCGCTCGCCAAGGCGAAACTCGATCCGAAGGCGCTGGCGGGCATCGGCATCACCAACCAGCGCGAGACGACGATCGTCTGGGACCGCGCTACCGGCAAGCCGATCCATAACGCCATCGTCTGGCAGGATCGTCGCACCGCCGGCCGCTGCACCGTTCTGAAGAATGACGGTCACGAGAAGCTCTTCACCGACCGCACCGGCCTGCTGCTCGATCCGTATTTCTCGGGAACGAAGATCGCCTGGATCCTCGACCATGTCGCCGGCGCCCGCGCCGCGGCGGAGAAGGGCGCGCTTGCGGCCGGCACCATCGAATGCTTCCTGCTGTGGCGCCTGACCGGCGGCAAGGTGCATGCGAGCGATGCCACCAATGCCAGCCGCTCGCTACTGCTCGACATCCGCAAGGGCACCTGGGACGCCGAGCTGATGAAGATCCTCGGCGTGCCGGCCTCGATGCTGCCCAAGGTGGTCGACTGTTCGGGCGATCTGGGTGTCGCCGATGCGAAGATCCTGGGTGCAGCGGTGCCCATTCTCGGCATGGCGGGCGACCAGCAGGCCGCGACCGTGGGCCAGGCCTGCATCAAGCCGGGCATGGTGAAGGCGACCTACGGCACCGGCTGCTTCGCGCTGCTCAATACCGGCAGTATCGCGGTGCATTCGCGGCATCGGCTGCTCACGACGATCGCTTATCAACTCGACGGCCGGCGTACCTATGCGCTCGAGGGCAGCATCTTCATCGCGGGTGCGGCCGTGCAGTGGCTGCGGGACGGCCTGAAGCTCATCGAGAAGTCCTCGGACGTGGAGAAGGTCGCCGCCGCGGCCCGGGATGGTCATGGCGTCTACATGGTGCCGGCGTTCGTCGGCCTCGGCGCGCCGCATTGGGATCCCGAGGCGCGCGCCGCGATCCTCGGCCTGACGCGCGATTCGGGGCCCGGCGAGATCGCTGCGGCCACGCTCGATTCGGTCTGCTACCAGACCCGCGACCTGCTGGAGGCGATGCGCGGCGACGGCGCCCAGATCGACGAGCTGCGGGTCGATGGCGGCATGGTGGTGAACGATCCGCTGATGCAGCGGCTGGCCGACACGGTGGGCACGCCCGTCGAACGCCCGGAAGTGACCGAGACGACGGCCCTGGGCGCGGCGTTCCTCGCGGGCCTCGCGGCCGGCCTGTGGCCCTCGCTGGAGGCCCTGTCCGAGACCTGGGTGCTCGACCGGGCTTTCAAACCGGCCGAGGACAGCGCCGCCCGCGACCGGCGCTATGCCGGCTGGAAGGACGCGGTTCGCCGGGTCCGCAGCGGCTGAGCCGCGCTGAATTCCCGATTGCTGGTAGGGGGCGTGGCCATTAGGTTGCGCCCGCCATGAAGACCCGCGCCAATCCCGTCTACTGCAGCATCGACACCACCGATCTTGCGCATGCCACCCGGCTGATCCAGAGCATCGCCGGGGGGCCGAAGCCGGCCGTCGGTGGCATCAAGCTCGGGCTCGAATTCTTCCTGGCCCATGGCGCGCCGGGTGTGCGCTACGCCTTCCCGATGCCGGTCCGCGCGACCGGCGTGGGCTTCTTTCTCGATCTCAAGCTGCATGACATTCCCAACACGGTGGCCGGCGGCATCCGCGCCGTGGTCGAACTCGCGCCGACCTTCATCACGATCCATGCAGGCGGCGGTCGCGAGATGATGAAGGCGGCGGTCGATGAGGCCGGCGCGCAGGCGGCCAAGCAGAACGTCGCGAGGCCGAGGCTGCTGGGCGTCACCGTGCTCACATCGCTCGACCGGTCCGATCTCGAGGCGACCGGCGTCAACGCCGATCCGTCGGACCAGGTGGTGCGGCTCGCCGCGCTGGCGCAGGAAAGCGGCCTCGACGGCGTGATCTGTTCGCCGCTCGAGATCGAAGCGCTGCGCAAGCGCTGCGGTCCCGACTTCGTACTGATGGTTCCGGGCATTCGCCCTGTCGGCAGTGCCGCCAACGACCAGAAGCGGGCGATGACGCCGCGCCAGGCGGTCGATCTCGGCGCTACCAACCTCGTCGTCGGCCGGCCGATCTATCAGTCAGCCGATCCGCGCGCCGCCGCCGAAGCGATCGCGCGCGAGGCCGGCGTCAACGACCTGTGATGGTCGGGCCGTGACCGTCGAAGCCAAGATCTGCGGACTGTCGACGCCCGAAACGGTCGATGCGGCCGTCGAGGCCGGCGCGGGTCTCGTGGGCTTCGTCACCTTTCCGCGTTCGCCGCGCCACGTCGAATCGCTCGATCTGCTCGCGGCGCTGGGCAAGCGCGTGCCGCGCTCCGTGATCCGTGTCGGCCTGTTCGTCGATGCCGACGATGCGCTGATCGATGCGCGCCTGGCGACGGGCGCGATCGACATGCTGCAGCTTCACGGGTCGGAGACGCCCGAGCGGATCGCCTCACTCAAGGCGCGGACGGGCAAGCCGGTGATGAAGGCCATCAAGGTCGCGGTGCCGGCCGACGTCGATCGCGGCATCGCCGCCTATGCCGGCGTTGCCGATCGCCTGATGTTCGACGCGGCCGATGGCACGCTGCCCGGCGGCAACGCAACGGCGTTCGACTGGTCGATCCTGTCGGGGCGCATCGTCCCGGTGCCGTGGTTCCTCGCTGGCGGGCTCACGCCGGCCAATGTCGCCGACGCCGTGCGCGTGACCGGTGCGCCCGCCGTCGACGTTTCTTCTGGTGTGGAATCGAGCCGCGGTGTGAAATCGATTGAACTTATCCGCGCCTTCGTGGGCGCAGTAAAAGCGTTGTAAGGAGCAGGCGGCATGAAGATCGAAGAGCGGCTGAAGGAACTCGGCATCGAGTTGCCCGTGCCGACCACGCCGTTGGGCAGCTACGTCAATGCCGTGCGCACCGGCAACCTGCTCTACATGGCGGGCAAGGGGCCAGGCCTGCCGGGCAAGCCGCTGCCGGTGGGCAAGGTGGGGCGCGACTTCTCGCTCGAACAGGCCAATCGCCTCGCGCGCGACACCGGCCTCAGCATCCTCGGCGCCCTCAAGGCCGAACTGGGCGACCTCGATCGTGTGAAGCGGATCGTCAAGGTGCTGGGCATGGTCAACGCCACGTCGGAATACGGCAGCCATCCCGAGGTCATCAACGGCTGCTCCGATCTCTTCGTCGAAGTGTTCGGCGAGAAAGGCCGCCATGCCCGCTCGGCGGTCGGCATGGGCTCGCTGCCGCGCGGCATCCCGGTCGAGATCGAGGTGATCATCGAGATCGAGGACGATGCTCCGCCGCCGCGGGTCGCCGCCGCACGGCCGGCCGCAAAGCCCAAGGCTGCGCCGAAGGTAAAGGCTGCCAAGAAGAAGAAAATCTAGGGCTTTTGACCGACCCCAGCCGGGACTGCTAAGCCGGCCGCTCCGACAGGAAGACCAATGCCCAGCGCACCCAACAGTTTCCGCACCGGCCCCGACGAGCGTGGGCATTTCGGCATTTTCGGCGGCCGCTACGTCGCCGAGACGCTGATGCCGCTGATCCTCGATCTGGAGAAGGCCTACAGCGCGGCCAAGGCCGATCCGTCGTTTCAAAACGAGCTCGACTATCTGCTCGAGCACTATGCCGGCCGCCCCAGCCCGCTCTACTACGCCAAGCGCCTGACCGAGAAGCTGGGCGGCGCCAAGATCTACTTCAAGCGCGACGAGCTGAACCATACGGGCAGCCACAAGATCAACAACGTGCTGGGCCAGGTCCTGATGGCCAAGCGCATGGGCAAGACGCGGGTCATCGCCGAGACGGGCGCCGGCCAGCACGGCGTCGCCACGGCAACCGCCTGCGCGCTGTTCGATATTCCCTGCGTGGTGTTCATGGGCGCCGTCGACGTCGACCGGCAGGCGCCCAACGTCGTGCGCATGAACATGCTGGGCGCCGAGGTGCGCGCCGTGACCGCGGGTTCGGCCACCCTCAAGGACGCCATGAACGAGGCGCTGCGCGACTGGGTCGCGACCTGCGAGAACACGTTCTACTGCATCGGCACCGTGGCGGGCCCGCATCCCTATCCGGCGATGGTGCGCGATTTCCAGTGCGTCATCGGCAACGAGACTCGCGTGCAGATGATGAAGGCCGAGGGCCGTTTGCCCGACACGCTGGTGGCGTGCATCGGCGGCGGCTCGAACGCCATGGGCCTTTTCCATCCGTTCCTCGACGACAAGGGGGTTCGCCTCGTCGGCGTCGAGGCGGGCGGCAAGGGTGTGGAGACCGGCGAACATGCCGCGTCGCTCACGGGTGGCCGCCCAGGCGTGCTGCACGGCAACCGGACCTACCTCCTGCAGGACAAGGAAGGCCAGATCACCGAGGCGCATTCGATTTCCGCCGGTCTGGACTATCCCGGCATCGGGCCCGAGCATTCCTGGCTGAAGGAAGCGGGCCGCATCGAGTATGTGTCGGCCACCGACAACGAGGCGCTCGCGGCCTTCCAGATGCTGTGCAAGCTGGAGGGCATCATTCCCGCGCTCGAGCCGGCCCACGCCCTGGGGCATGTGATCAAGCTCGCGCCCACCTTGCCGAAGGACAATCTGCTGGTGATGAATCTCTGCGGACGCGGCGACAAGGATGTCTTTGCCGTTGCCGAACGCCTTGGGATGAAGATCTGACCATGAGCCGCATTGCAAAGCGCTTCGCCCGGCTCAAGGCCGACAAACGTGCCGGTCTCGTCACCTATGTCACCGCCGGCGATCCCAACCTCGACGTCAGCTACCAGATCCTGAAGGGCCTGCCCGCGGCCGGCGCCGATCTCATCGAACTCGGCATGCCCTTCACCGACCCGATGGCCGACGGCCCGTCGATCCAGCTCGCGGGCCAGCGCGCCCTGAAGGCCGGCATCACCGTCGATGCGACCTTCGACATGGTGCGTCGCTTTCGCAAGGAAACCGGCGACAACGACACGCCGATCCTGCTGATGGGCTACTACAATCTCGTCTACCAGCGCGGCCCCGAGCGCTTCTGCAAGGATGCCGCCGCCGCCGGTGTCGACGGTTTCATCCTGGTCGACCTGCCGCCGGAAGAGGCCGACGAACTCAAGCCCTATGCGGTCGCGGCCGGCATCGACACGGTGCTGCTGACGGCCCCCACCACCGACGACGAGCGCCTGCCGGCGGTGCTGAAGTACTCCTCCGGTTTCGTCTACTTCGTCTCGGTGCTCGGCATCACCGGCACCAGTTCGGCGACGGAAGAAGCGGTGCGCACCCATGTCGAGCGGATCAAGCGTCACACCGAATTGCCGATCGGCGTGGGCTTCGGCATCCGCACCCCGGATCAGGCCGCGGCCATCGCGCGTCACGCCGATGCCGCGGTCGTGGGCTCGGCCATCGTCGAGCGCGTGAAGGCGGGCCTCGACGACGAGGGCAAGGCCAAGCCCGATCTCGTCCCCGGCGTGTTCGCCTACATCAAGGCCCTGGCCGACGGCGTGCGCGGCGTGCGGAAGGCCTGAAGCACTCCTGTCATCCTGAGCGAAGCGAAGGATCTCATGCCGGCCAAGGAGTCCTTCGGTCGCTTCGCCTGGTCCTTCGCTGCGCTCAGGACGACAGCCAATCCCTGACCAGTCCTAATCCTCGAAGTTGAGATCGGCGACGTAAGGGTTGGTCTTGCGTTCCCAGCCGAAGGTCGAGGTCTGTCCGTGGCCGGGCACGAAGGTGATGTCGTCGCCGAACGGCCACAGGCGGTGGCGGATCGAATCGAGGAGCTGGTCGTGGTTGCCGCGCGGAAAATCGGTGCGGCCGATCGAGCCCCTGAACAGCACGTCGCCGACGAACGCGACCTTGGACGGCTTGTTCACGAAGACGACGTGTCCGGGCGTATGACCCGGGCAGTGCACCACGTCGAAGGTGACGTTGCCGAGGCTCACCGTCTCGCCGTGCGTCAGCCAGCGGTCGGGCACGAACGGCTTGTAGACCGGGAAATTGTACTTCCTGCCGGAGTCGGGCAGGCCCTCGATCAGGAACAGGTCGTCCTCGTGCGGGCCCTCGATCTTCACGCCGTAATGCTCGGCCATGGTGCCGGCGGCCGAGGCGTGGTCGACATGGCCGTGGGTCAGCAGGACTTTCGTCACCTTGATGCCCTGCTGGTCGATCGCCTGTTTCAGCATGTCGAAGTCGCCGCCGGGATCCACGGCGGTTCCCTCCATGGTTTCATCGCACCAGACGATGGAGCAATTCTGCTGAAACGGGGTGACGGGGGCGATCATGACCTTGAGCATCCCTCCGATCTAATGCCTCCCGCGGGCCGTTGGAAGGGCGTATGCTCGTATCCCCTCCGGCTTCGATGGCAATGAACGTGCGTCTTCTGTTCTGTATTCTCGGCCTGTTCGCCCTGTCGCTGGCCTCCGCCCGGGCCCAGATCGCCACGGTCGCCTCGCCGACCGGACCGGTTCCCGCGGGCCCTTATGTCGTCGTCGACGTGGCGACCGGCGAGGCCCTCATGGACCGCAATGCCGGCGCGCTGTGGTATCCGGCATCGCTCACCAAGATCATGACGATCTACATCGTCTTCGAGGAGTTGAAGGCTGGCCGGCTGCAGCTCGCCGCGACGCTTCCCTTCTCGGAGAATGCGCGGAAGAAGCCGGCCTCCCATCTCGGCCTGGCGCCGGGCCACACCATCACGGTGGAGCAGGGCATCCAGGCGCTGGTCGCCCGCTCCGCGAACGACGTCGCCACCGCCTTCGGCGAGCAGATCTCCGGCTCGGAGCCGGCTTTCGCCCAGCGCATGACCGAGACCGCAAAGCGACTGGGCATGACGGCCACGACCTTTCGCAACGCCAACGGCTGGCCCGATCCGGGGCAGGTGACGACGGCGCGCGACATGGCCATCCTGGCGCTCGCGCTCATCAAGGACTTCCCCGAGTATTACGGCTACTTCCGTACCAAGGAGTTCATGTTGGGCAAGCAGCGCATCGGGCCCGGCGTGAAGTTCCTCGATCTCTATTCGCCCTATGCCGATGGCCTCAAGACCGGCTTCATCTGCGCCTCGGGCTTCAACATCGTGGGCAGCGCGGTGCGCGACGGCCGGCGGCTGGTCGCCGTCGCCTTCGGCTTCCGCCGCTCCGACCTGCGCGACGAGTTCCTGGTCCGGCTGTTCGACGAGGCCTATGCGCTCAAGACCGCCGGCAGCCGCCAGAAGATCTGGCAGCTGCGCAACGGCGAGGGCGGCCCGGCGACCGTGCTGCCCTACGGCGAATGCGGCACGATCCGCTACGACATGCCGGGCGATGCGGTCTGGCTGGGGACGTTCGGCGACTGGCGCAGCGCCAAGACCGCGTTCGATGCCGGACAGGCGAGACTCATGGCGATGGGCGTCGCTCAGGCCGGGAAGGAATGGATCCTGCCGGTCGCGTCGAACCAGGTGACGAAACAGGCGGCCATCATCGCCGATCTGCAGCCGGAGGCGGCGCAGAAGCTCTGTGCCGAGTACCAGGCCCGGAAATCCTTCTGCGTCGTGAAGAAACCTTCGGACATGGCGGCCCCCTTTAGCGGGTTCTGGCGCTGACCTTGGCCCGTCCCCTCATTCGTGCGATACCGCGCCCATGAACTGGCTGACCAATTTCGTCCGGCCCAAGCTGCGTGCGTTGGTCGCGCGCAAGGAAACGCCGGACAATCTCTGGGTTAAGTGCCCCAAGTGCGAACAGATGCTGTTCACGCGCGACTGGGAAGCCAACCAGGAGGTCTGCAATCACTGCGGCCACCACATGCGGCTGCGGCCGCTGAAGCGGCTGCCGTTCCTCTTCGACGAGGGCAAGTACGAGCTGCATCCGCTGCCGCGCGTCAATGCCGATCCGCTCAAGTTTCGCGACACCAAGCGCTACGACGCACGCCTGAAGGAAGCCCAGGCCAAGGCCGAGGGCTCGACCGACGCGCTGGTCGTGGCGAGCGGCCTGATGGGCAGCCGCCTCTCGATCCTGGCGCTGCTGGACTTCGGATTCATGGGCGGCTCGATGGGCACGGCCGTGGGCGAGGGCCTCGTCATGGCGGCCGACCTCGCGGTCGCGCGCAAGGCGCCGCTGATCGTCTTTTCGGCCTCGGGCGGCGCGCGCATGCAGGAGGGCATCCTGTCGCTGATGCAGCTCACGCGCACGACGATCGCGGTGCGCAAGGTCAAGGAAGCGGGACTGCCTTACATCGTGGTGCTGACCGATCCCACGACCGGCGGCGTCTCGGCCTCTTTCGCCATGCTGGGCGACGTCCATATCGCCGAGCCCGACGCGATCATCGGCTTTGCCGGTCCACGCGTGATCCAGGACACGATTCGCCAGGAACTGCCGCCGGGCTTCCAGCGTTCCGAATATCTGCTGGAGCACGGCATGGTCGATGCCGTCGTGCATCGCCACAAGTTGCGCGAGACCCTGATCCGCATGGTCTCGCTGTTCATGGATCCGCTCGTCGTCGAAAACCGCCCGCTCGCGGTCTCGACTTCACGCTGAATGGATCGCTGACGTGACCGCGAACGATCCGATCGTTCAGCGTCTGATGAGCCACCATCCCAGGGTCATCACCCTCGGACTGGAGCGCATCGAGAGGCTGCTGAAGCGCCTTGGATCGCCGGAAAGGAAACTGCCGCCGCTGGTCCATGTCGCCGGCACCAACGGCAAGGGCTCGCTCGTTGCCTATCTGCGCGCCATGGCCGAAGCCGCGGGCTATCGCGTCCACGTCTATACCTCGCCTCATCTCGTGCGCTTCAACGAGCGCATCCGCGTCGCCAGCGAGTTGATCGAGGACGACGTGCTCGACGAGCTGCTGACCGAGTGCGAGGAGGCCAACGGCGACACGCCGATCTCCTTCTTCGACATCACCACGGCGCTCGCGTTCCTGGCCTTCTCGCGCGTGCCGGCCGAACTCGGCATCATCGAGGTCGGCATGGGCGGCCGCTTCGACAGCACCAACGTGATCGAGCCCGTTCTGTCGGCCATCACGCCGGTCGGTTACGACCATACGGGCTTTCTCGGCGACAAGCTCGAAGGCATCGCCTGGGAGAAGGCCGGCATACTGAAGCGCGCGACGCCTGCGGTGATCGGCCGTCAGCGGGAGGTCAGTGCGCAGGTCATCGAGACCGAGGCGGCGAAGCTCGCGGCGCCCCTGTTCCGCATGGGCCGCGAGTGGCAGGTGATCCCGCAGGAGGCGGGTTTCCGCTACGAAAGCGATCTGCTCACGCTCGACCTGCCGGCGCCGGCGCTGATCGGCGCGCACCAGATCGACAACGCGGCGACCGCCATCGCCTGCATCGAGCGGCTGCGGGCGGCGCGCTTCGACATCGGCGATACCGCAATTCGCACGGGGCTCGCATCGGTCGAATGGCCGGCTCGCCTGCAGCGTCTCACGAAGGGCCCGCTGTCGGGCTCGCTGCCGCCCGGCTGCGAGCTGTGGCTCGATGGCGGCCACAACGAGGATTGCGGCATCGTGCTCGGCCGGATGGCGGCGGAGTGGGCGAAGGAACCGGCGGCGCTGCCGCTGTATCTGATCTTCGCCATGCAGACCACCAAGGACGCCTCGGGCTTCCTGCGGCCGCTGGCGCGCTACGCCACGGCGGCACGCGCGATCCCGTTTCCCGAAGGTCATGCCGCCTACACGCCACAGGAGGCCTGTGCAAAGGCCGCCGATGTCGGGCTCGATTGCGCGCCCGCAAACGACATCGGCGCGGCGCTGGAGGACCTGTTGGCCACCCAGCCCGCGCCGATGCGCATTCTCATCTGCGGCTCGCTTTACGTCGCGGGCGAGGTCCTCGTCCGCAACGGCTGAGCCCGTACTGGATCAGACGACGGTGTTGATCCAGCTCACCAGCTTCTGCTTCGGCTCGGCGCCGATCTTGGTGGCGGCGACCTGGCCGTTCTTGAACAGCAGCAGGGTGGGGATCGAACGGACGCCGTAGCGCGTCGGCACCATCGGGTTCTCGTCGATGTTGACCTTCACCACCTTGAGCTTGCCGTCCATCTCCTTGGAGATGTCTTCGAGCGACGGGCCGATCATACGGCACGGACCGCACCACTCGGCCCAGAAGTCGACGAGGACGGGCGTGTCTGACTTCAGGACTTCCTGCTCGAAGGAAGCATCGGTTGCTTTAACGGTCATCGTGGGTTCTCCCAAAAACACTACAGGCCGGTCGGAGGGACCGGCGCCGCCCTTGCCCCAGAAGCTAGGAACGCACGCCCCCGGAGTCAAGATGTAGCGGCATAAGGCATTGATTTATCTAGGGTTTCTGCAGAAATCTCCATCAGGCGCGGGGCCGCGGTCCACAGCAGGAAAGCCCGGACCGTGCGGCCCGGATAAATCTGCTGGAGCAGCGACCGATAGAGCGCGAGCTGGCGGCGATAGGCCAGTGCCACGTCGGCGGCTGAGTCGGGCGGCGGGCGGTTGGTCTTGTAGTCGACGATCAGGACTTCCGTTGCCGATACGGCCAGCCGGTCGACCTGGCCGCTCACCGTGAAGGTGCCGCGCGCCGTCTTCACCGTGCCGATCAACGGCACTTCGGCGCGCGATCCCTGGGCGAACAGCGCGGCATGAGCAGGCGTTTCGGTGACGGACAGTGCCTCCGCGGCCCAGCTCTCCACGTCCTCCGGCGGGAGCTCGTGCGCGGGCTGGGCGAGGAAGCGGCGGGCCGCGTCGCTGCGCGCCGACGACGGCAGGCCGGGGAGATGTCGCAGCAGATCGTGCAACAGCAGGCCGCGCCGCCAGCGCCTTGGATCGTCGGCGATCAGCGGACTGTAGGCCCGCGGTTCGGCCGCGGCCTCGTCGGGCAGCGGCTGCGACGGTGCGAGCGGCGCCGGCGGATCGGGCTCCACGGGCGCCGGCTGGCTCCACCAGTCCGGCAACGGCGCCTCGTCGGCGATCGGCAGTTCGGGTTGCTCCGTCTCGACAATCCGGCCCTGGTTGATCAGCTCGTAGCCATCGCCCTCCCAGCCATCGACTCCGAGAGCCGCGGTGAAGTCGAAGGGCCGCGCGACGGCACGCGCGCGCGCATGCAGCCCGTCGTCGCTGTCTGCCGCCTCGCTGCTGGCCCGCAGGCCGGTCTCGATGCGTTCGTACCAGCAGCCGCGGTCGGGCTTGCGCGAGCCGACCCAGCCGCCGACATAGAGCCGGTCCTCGGCCCGGGTCATGGCGACGTAGAGCAGCCGGTTCTGTTCCTCCAGCGCGCGGTCGCGGGCCTCGCCGCGCCAGGCGCGCGCCGCTTCGTTGGCGTCGTCGGTGCGCGGCAGCCAGAGACGGGCCTCGCCCTCGGCACCCGCCAGCAACCGCTCCGAATCGCGCGGCACGCGCGTCGTGTCGGGCAGGTAGACGATCGGCGCCTGCAGGCCCTTCGAGGCGTGCACGGTCAGGATGCGTAACTCGCGGCGGCGATTCTGGTCGAGGTCGCGCTTGATCTCGCCACCGCCGGTCTCGAACCAGCGCAGGAAACCCTGCAGCGAGCCGCCTTCGATGCCCTGGTATTGCAGCGCGCGCGCCAGCAGTTCGTCGATCGGATCGGAGGCTTCGCGACCGAGTCGCTCCAGCAACCGGCGACGACCACCTTCCGGGCCGAGCACGCGGGCGAAGAAGTCGAACGGCGTTTCGTAGTCGGCGCGACGCAGCCAGTCGGACAGGGCCGCGTAGGCCGCGGCGAACGGCGCTTCGGCACGACGCTCGCGCAGAGCGCGCCACAGATGGCTGGTGCGCTTCCAGGCCAGGGCGAAAAGCTGCTCTTCCTGCAGGCCGATCAACGGCGACTTGAGAAGAGCGGCGAGGTTGAGGTCGTCCTGCGGCAGCAGGACGAAGCGCGCCATCGCCAGAAGATCCTGAATGGCGAGTTCCTGGCCGAGGTTCAGCCGGTCGACGCCCGCCACCTCGACACCCTCGCGCTTCAGCGCGCGCACCAGCGCGTTCACGAACTCGTTGCGTCGTCGCACCAGCACCATGAAGTGGCCGGCATGCAGCTTCTCGCCATCGCGCGCGCGTCGCTCCGTGCCGATCAGGCCCTTGGCATGCACGGCGATCAGCTGGGCCAGCCGCTGGTGGGGCAGGGCGAGCCCACCACCGCTGCCGGCACCCACGATATCCGTCGTGTCGGCCTTGTCTTCGCTGCCGACGACCAGCGGCCACAGTTCGACCCTGCCGGGCTCGTTCTTGCGGCTGGGCAGATGGATCACGTCGCCGGGCTCGGCGACACCCTTCGCTGCCTCGATCTCACCGAACACCCAGTCGACCGCATCGAGCACGGCCGGAGTCGAGCGGAACGAGACGTTGAGTTCGACCGGCACGAACATGCGGTCGGCGACGCGGCTGCGTTCGTCGAACCACTCGCGCATCTCCTTCAGCTTGCGCGGATCGGCGCGCTGGAAGCCGAAGATCGATTGCTTGGTGTCGCCGACAGCGAAAATGGTGCGGCTGCGGCCGACCGCGCCGTCGCCCACGAAGAATTCCTCGGTGAGCCGGCGGATCACCTCCCACTGATCGGGATTGGTGTCCTGCGCCTCGTCGACCAGCACGTGGTCGATGCCGCCGTCGAGCTTGAAGAGCACCCAGGCGGCGCTCTCCGCGCTTTCAAGCAGGCGGCGCGTGGCCACGATCAGATCGTCGTAGTCGAGCACGGCGCGGCGGCGCTTGGCGCGGGTATAGCGATCGGTGATGTCGAGGCCGAGGCGCAGAAGGGCAAGCGTGCGCTCGACCAGCGCCGCGCCGTTGATGCGGTCGAGGACCTCCGCCAGCCGCTTCGCTTCGCGCAGCAGCACATCCTCGATACCGGGCATCTCGGCGATCGCGGCCTTGGTCGCGAGCCGCGCCAGGATCTCGCCCTTGGCGGTGAAGAAGGCCCCTGCGTAGTCGGCCAGCATGGCCGGCCGGTCGGTCGAGGCCAGCCATTCCGCCATCACGGCACTGCGCACCTTGTCCTGCTTGCCGCCCTTGGCGAGCGCGCGGGCGGCCTCGCCGAGCGCGGCCGCGTCGAACGCCGCGTCCAGGCAAGCACTGCCGGTCACGCTCTCGGCCGTATCGTCGACCCCGCAGCCCATCTCTTTCGCCAGTCGTACGCGGACCCTTTGAAGACCAGCCTCGTCGCCGATGCGAGAGAGCAGCCAAGCCCGCTCGCTCAGCAGCCTCGTCATCAGTTCGGCGTATTCGGCGATCGAGACTTTGCCGGCGACGGACGCCAAGGCGGCAGCCAGTACTGGAGGCGCATCGAGCCGGGCCAGCGCTTCCATCTGCTCGTCCTGCACGCGGCGCAGGATGGTCTGGGCTTCGGCCTCGTCCAGAATCTCGAAGCCGGGCGCGACGCCGGCCTCGAGCGGGAAACGCTTCAGCAGCGCCTGGCAGAAGGCATGGATGGTAAGGATGTTGATGCCGCCCGGCGCATCCAGCACGCGGGCGAACAGGCGGCGTGCAACCACGCGCTCGGTGGCGGTGGGCGCGCGGTCGATCAGCTTGGCGATGCCGTCGTCCAGCTTTGCGTCATCGCCCAGCGCCCAGCGGCCGAGCTGGTGCGCCAGCCGGTTGCGCATCTCAGCGGCGGCGGCCTTGGTGAAGGTGAGGCAGAGGATGCGCTCGGGCTTCACGCCATCCAGCAGCAGCCGCGTCACGCGATCGGTCAGCACCTTCGTCTTGCCGGTACCGGCATTGGCCTCGACCCACGCCGAATGATCGGGCGTGGTCGCGCGTCGCTGCGCGTTCGTCGCGATGGCAAGGGCGTCGAGCACGTCGCTCATTCGTCGCCTCCGCCCGCCGTCGACCATTCGGCGACCCGTTCGAGATGGGCGTAGTCGTTGAAGTGCGGGCCGTAGGCAGGCCAGGGCAGCGCGGGATAGGGCGTGTCGGGATTGGCGAAGTGCTCGGCCATTTTCTCGACCAGCACCATCATCTTCGCCACGAGCTCGTCGCTACCCTTGATCTCCGACACCTTGCCACCGTCGCCCAATCCATTGGCCTGCCAGTAGGACAGGTGCACCGTCTCGGCCTTGCCGGTGATCTTCTCGAAACCGCCGCGCTCGGCCATCGCCGCCTCGAGCAGAAGCTGCGGCGCGAACAGCGCGTCGAGCTCGTCCTTGGTCGGCACGCGGCCGGTCTTGTAGTCGATGATCTCCCAGTCGCCGTGCCCGAGCTCGTCGACCCGATCGGCGCGCGCTTCGATGCGCAACGGGTGCGAAGCAGGTCCGACGGTCATCGCGGCGTTGCTCTCGCTGGTCAGGAGCCTGGTGCCGTTGGCGCGACGCGCATTCTCATGGGCAACGAACCAGCGGGCGAGCCGCTGGAAGCGCGGCCACCAGAAGGCGCGCTCCGCCGGCGCGGTCAGGAGATCGGCGAGATGCTTTTCGCCCAGCTCTTCGAATTCGCGTACGGCGTCGGGCGGCAGGATGCCTGACGGATGGGCGCGCAGGAATTCGTCGAGTGCGTCGTGCAGGGCGTTGCCGCGATCAGCCGCGCCCAATTCCGCTTCCAGCGGATCGAGCGCCTGCAGTCCCAGGATGCGCCGCGCGTAGAGGCCGTAGGGATCGCGCCGCCACTGCTCCACGCTGGAGACCGAAAGGCGCGTGGGTCGCGCCTCGACGGGCGGGCGCGGCTCGGGCCGCAGCCAGGGCGCGTAGCTGTCGGGCCGATCGATCGCTTCGGCCCAGGCGACGAAGCTGCGCCGCCCGCGCAGGATGTATTCCGGTACCGGCGCGTTGCCGCCGGGCTCATAGCCGAACAAGGCATCGAGGCGCGCCAGCCAGCGTGACGGCACGGTTGGCGCGCCGCCTTCGCGCTCGGCGCGCGTCAGCAACACCCTCTCGGCGCCCAGGGCTGCCACGAAATCATGTGCCGACAGGCCGATGCGCCGCTCGGGCTGCTGCAGGCCGAGCGCCGCCCGCATCGGACGATTGATCCACGGGCCGGTCTCGACCGACGGCGGCCACGTGCCTTCGTTCAGGCCACCCAGCACGAGAAGATCGGCGCGCTGCAATCGTGCTTCGAGGGGACCCCAAATGAAGAGGCGCGGGTGACGTCCGAAGGCGGGCCGGATGGTCTCGGGCTCGAGCATCGCGGCGAACAGGCCGGGCCACTCGCCTGAAGCGATGGCGGGCGTGCCTGTCCACGCCGTGCGCAGTCGGCCGAGCACGTCGGCCAACGCACTGCCGGCGTCGCCCGACCAAAGCGTCACGGTTGGCGAGAGCTTCTCCGCCGCGGCGACGGTTGCATCGATCAGTGCGTCGGGCGTGGCGTCGCTCTGCATCAGAGCGACGAGCGCCGAGGTAGCTTCATCGAGCTGATCGAGCAGCGTCTGCACGGCCGTGCGGTCGGCGGGATCGCCGAATTTCGCCTCGGCGACGCGCGCGCGAATTGCTGTCAGTCCCGCCGCCGGTTTGAGGCCGCGCAGGCATTTGCGATCGAGGCGTCGCGTCGCGTTCAGCACGAAGGCGCGGTCGTGGCCCAGGGTGCACAGCGGATGCTTGAGCAAAGCCAGCAGTTCGACCGGCGCGAAGCCTGCGTCGACCGTGGCGATCAACGCGTGCAGGAGACCGGCAGGGGGTGTGTCGACAAGCGAGGCGCCGGCTGAATCGTCGACATCGATCTGCCAGCGCTTCAGCTCGGCGGTGACGCGTCGCGCCAGCTCACGGTCGGGCGTGACGAGGGCCGCCGTGCGCGTCGGCGTGTCGAGGACGCTGCGCAAGGCTAGCGCCACGACCAGCGCTTCCTGATGCGGCGTAGCGCAGTCGGCGCGGGTCAGGTGCTCCAGCGAAGCGGCTTCGGGCTTGACCCAGGATTCGCTGGTCTCCGCCGGTCGCATCAACTCGCTGAGAAGGAAATGACGGGCCGAGCCGCCGACGGCACCGGGCCATTCGGCCACGTCGGCGCGTGTCCGTCCGAGCGCGCCCAGCAACTCGTGAAGGCCGTATTGCGGATGCGACGGATCGAGCACGTTCCAGCTCGCCTCGTCCATGTCGCGGTCGAGACCGGGCAGGACCACGGCGCCTTGCGGCAGTTCGGCGATCGTCGCGAGCAGCTCGCGCGTCGCAGGTTGCGAGCCGGTCGAGCCCGCCGCGATCACCGGCGTCGAGGGCGGGTTTGCGCGCCAGCGTGTGGCCTGGTTGCGAATGGCCAGCGTGCGTCGCTCGATGGCGTCGATCCGCCCACGTTCGGTCAGAAGCTGCGGCCAGGCCTCACCGACGATCGCGAGAAAACGCAGCGTGCGCTGCCAATGACTCGCGAAGTTGCCTTCGACCAGTCCTTCGAGCTGATCGAACGACACGCCTTCGATGGCGAGTTCGTCGAGCAACAGGGCAAGCTCACGCGCGAGCTTCAGCGCCTGCGCCGCCGACTGTGCGATGGGATGTCCCTGGTCGTCCTTGAAGGCTGCCACGAACTGGGCGAGCAGCGCCTCGCGCTCCGCCGTGTCGATGGCGGGCGGCAGCGTCAGCGCGTCACCATCACCGGAGGCGATTTCCCATTCGCCGTCATCGACGTCGCCCAGCGGCGCCATGCGCGGCAGGATCGTGGGCGTGCCGTCGGCGGCGCGCAGGAAGGCTTCACGCAAGGCGCGCACCGAGCGCCGCGTCGGCAGCAGGATCAGCACATCCGCGAGAGAAAGCGGATCGCCGCCGTGCTCGGCCAGCACCACCCGCGCCAGCTCGTCGGCGAAACGGCGTTCGGTGCCGATGGTGAAGAGGCCCTTCATCCCAGCACGCGTTCGGCTTCGGCGAGCGCGGCCGGCGTGCCGACATGGAACCAGTCGCCGTCATGGACGAGGCCGTAGAGGCGGCCCGCCTGTTGCGAGCGGGTCCACAGCTTCAGCAGCGAGAAGGGACCTTCCGGCGATCCGTTGAACAGGCGCGAGTCGCAGACCGATATGCTGGCAAAGAGATACGGTGCGGTCTCGGCCGAGCCGCGATGGCGGGCGCGACCGTCGGGTTCGAGATAGTAGTCGCCGCGATCCTTCTCTTCGCGGCCGATGGCCTTTGCCAGTGGATGCAGCAGCAGCAGCGCGTCCATGCGGTTGGGATCCCACTTTTCGGCAAGGCGGCCCAGCATCGATTCCGGCCCGTCGCGCCACAGACCGTCGCCGTTCAGCACGAAGAAGGGCGCGTTGCCGAGCAAGGGCAGTGCGTTGCGGACGCTGCCGCCGGTCTCCAGCAACCGGTCCTCGCGAATGATGCGGGCTCGGCCGCCGATCCGCTCGGCAATCTGGTTACCCAGATGATGCACGTTGACGACGACGTTCTGCACGCCGCTGCGATCCAGCCGGTCCATCGTGCGCTCCAGCATCGACCGGCCGGCGACGGGAATGAGCGGCTTGGGAATCGAATCGGTCAGCGGCCGCATGCGCTCGCCGCGGCCGGCCGCCAGGATCATGGCGCTGCGGATCACGACGGTGCTCCAATGCGGCGCAATTCCGGCGGGAGGGTGCGATCGACCCACCTGCGCAGCGGCGTCAGTGCTTCGTGCTCCAGCGAGCGTTCGAACATGCGCCAGACCCGCGGCAGGTATTGCAGATAGTCAGGCTTGCCGTCGCGTCGCAGCAGGCGGACGAAAACGCCGATGATGCGGGCATGGCGCTGTGCGGCCATCAGGGCGAAGCCGGTGCGGAAGCCGGCGGCATCGGCAATGCCGGCCTCGCCGATGTAGCGGTCCAGGCACGCGGCATGAACCGCCGGCGCCACGTCGCGGCGGGCGTCCTCGATCAGGGAGACGAGATCGTAGGAGGGGTGGCCGCGCTGGGCGTCCTGGAAATCGAGGAGGCCACACGCCTTCACGCCCGGCCGCGCCGGCAGCCACAGGAGATTGTCCTTGTGATAGTCGCGCAGCAGCAGCGTCTCGGTCATGGCGGGCAGGGCCGCCAGGCATTCGCGCCAGGCCGCGACGTAGCGCGCCGTCTCCTCGGGGGGAGTGGGCCGGCCGGTCGCTTCCGGCAGGTACCATTCGGGCAGCAGCAGCGCGGCCTCGATCAACGCTTCGCCGGCATAGGCGCCGAGGCCCGGCACCAGGCTGCGTTCGCCTGCACGATAGAGTGCGACCAGCACGTCGGTGGCGCGGCTGTAGAGTTCGCCCTCGTCGCCGCCGGCCTTCAGGACCCGCGCGTAGGTGTCGTCGCCGAAATCCTCCAGCAACAGGAAGCCGTGCTCGACATCCTCGGCGAGGATTTCCGGCGCGCTGAGGCCGAGCCCGATGAGGTGCCGGGCGATCTGCACGAACGGTCGCACATCCTCCTGCGGCGGCGGCGCATCCATCACGACAGCCGAGCCGCGCGGGCGGCTCAGCCTGAAATATTTCCGGAACGAGGCGTCGCCCGCCAGCAGCCGTTCGCCGGCATCGCCCCAGCCGGCGCGGCTCACGAACTCGGCGCGCAGCAGGTCGCGTTCAGTCTTCGCCAAAACGGGAGTCTCCTTGCAGGGTCGCGATCCGACCTTCGCCCACGACGGACAGGCTTATGGTGAGCCGCTCGCGCGGCAGCAGGTTGCCCAGCCGCTCCGGCCATTCGACCAGGGCCACGCCATCGATGCGCGCCTCTTCCCAGCCCAGCTCGAAGACCTGTTCGGGCTCTTCCAGGCGATAGAGGTCGAAATGCCAGAAACTGCCGCGCGGTGTTTCGTAAACCTCGACCAGGGTGAAGGTCGGGCTGGGCACGATCAGCGCGGGCTCGCCCGCGGCGGCGCGCAGGATCGCGCGGGCCAGGGTGGTCTTGCCGGCGCCGAGACCGCCTTCGAGCGCCACGACGTCGCGCGGCCGCAGGCGGGCGGCCAGACTCGCGCCCAGCCGCTCGGTGGCGGCCTCGTCGGGAAGGGGCAAAGAAAAAGTCGGCATCTTGCGATGCCGACTTCTTAGCATGAGCCGCTGTGGGCCGTTGCCGACCGCTTAGTAGCGGTAGAGGTCGCCCTTGAACGGGCCGGCCTCGGGCACGCCGATATACTTGGCCTGGTCGGGGCGCAGCTTGGTCAGCTTGGCGCCGACCTTCTCGAGGTGGAGCGCCGCGACCTTCTCGTCGAGGAACTTCGGCAGCGTGTAGACCTGCTTCTCGTACTTGGTCGGGTTGGTCCACAGCTCGATCTGGGCCAGCGTCTGGTTCGAGAACGAGGCCGACATCACGAAGCTCGGGTGGCCCGTGGCGTTGCCCAGGTTCACCAGGCGGCCTTCCGACAGCACGATGATGCGCTTGCCGTCGGGGAACTCGACCTCGTCGACCTGCGGCTTCACGTTGTGCCACTTGAAGTTACGCAAGCTTGCGATCTGGATCTCGCTGTCGAAGTGGCCGATGTTGCAGATGATGGCGCGATGCTTCATCGCCTTCATGTGCTCGAGCGTCAGCACGTCTACGTTGCCGGTGGCGGTGACGAAGATGTCGGCCTTGGGCGCCGCCTCTTCCATCGTCACGACCTCGTAGCCTTCCATCGCCGCCTGCAGGGCGCAGATCGGATCGACTTCGGACACCATCACGCGGCAGCCGGCCTGGCGCAGCGAGGCGGCCGAGCCCTTGCCCACGTCGCCGAAGCCCGCGACCATCGCCACCTTGCCCGACATCATCACGTCGGTGCCGCGGCGGATGCCGTCGACCAGCGATTCACGGCAGCCGTAGAGATTGTCGAACTTCGATTTGGTGACCGAGTCGTTGACGTTGATGGCCGGCCACAGGAGCTTGCCTTCCTTCGCCATGTTGTAGAGGCGATGGACGCCCGTGGTCGTCTCCTCGGTGACGCCGCGGATCGAGGCGCCGAGCTTGGCGTACCAGCCGGGCTTTTCCTTGTTGGTCTTGAGGATCGCCTTGTAGAGGACTTCCTCTTCCTCGTTGGTCGGCTTGGAGACCAGCGAGGGATCCTTCTCCGCGCGTGCGCCGAGATGGACCAGCAGGGTGGCGTCGCCGCCGTCGTCGAGGATCATGTTCGGCTCGCCGCCGTCGTGCCATTCGAAGATCTTGTGGGTGTAGTCCCAGTATTCCTCGAGGCTCTCGCCCTTGATGGCGAAGACCGGGGTGCCTGCCTTGGCGATCGCGGCGGCAGCGTGGTCCTGTGTCGAGTAGATGTTGCACGAGGCCCAGCGGACGTCGGCACCCAGCGCCTTCAGCGTCTCGATCAGAACGCCGGTCTGGATGGTCATGTGCAGCGATCCCGCGATGCGCGCGCCCTTCAGCGGCTTCTTCGGGCCGTATTCCTTGCGGATCGACATGAGGCCCGGCATCTCGGTCTCGGCCATGTCGAGTTCCTTGCGGCCCCAGTCGGCGAGTCCGATATCCTTGATGATGTAGTCGGCCATTTGGCGCTCCTTGGCTGTGCCGGTTCCGGCATGCGGCGAATTGCGAAAGCGGGCGTGTTCTATCAGCGGCGCGGAACAGCCTCAACGCGCCGGATCAACATATAAGCAATAATTTATGTCGATATGCCCGAGTCTTTATGCCGGGCATCGCCGCTGCTCAATCCTCGCCGAATTTTCCTTCGACGAGCGCCGAAATGGCGGCCATGGCGTCCGCTGCCTGCCGGCCGGAGCACACCACCTCGACGCTGCTGCCGATCCCGGCGGCGAGCATCATCAGGCCCATGATCGAAAGGCCCGAGACTTCCTGCCCCTTGAAGGAGACGCGCACGACCGCGTCGAACTGGCCCGCCGTGCGGACGAACTTGGCGGCCGCCCGGGCATGCAGTCCACGCTTGTTGCCGATGGCGAGGCTGCGCTTCAGCGCGCCAATACCGGCGTCGGCACTGGATCCCGGCAGGGTGTCGCTCACGAGGCTTCCTTCGCCAGGATCCGTGAGGCGACGGTGATGTATTTGCGGCCGGCTTCCTGCGCCATGCGCACGGCCTCCGCGATCGGCCGCGTGCGCACGCTGGCGAGCTTCACCAGCATCGGCAGGTTAACGCCGGCCAGTACTTCGACCCGCGCCTGCTCCATGATGGAGATCGCGAGATTTGACGGCGTGCCGCCGAACATGTCGGTCAGCACGATGACGCCTTCACCCGTCTCGCAGGCCCGAACCCGCTCCAGGATTTCCGCGCGTCGCTTCTCCATGTCGTCGTCGGCGCCGATGCAGACCGTGGACAGGCACTGCTGCACTCCGACGACATGCTCCAGCGCGGCCTTGAATTCCTGCGCCAGATTGCCGTGAGTCACGAGTACGATACCGATCATTCTTTGCTCTACCCTGCGCCACCGGCCTCCCCGGCCGCCCCAACGTCCCGGTGCGAGAGAGTGACGGAGCGGCCTGCGCTTCGCAACCAGTCTGCAATCTCCTCGGCCAGCGCCACGGAGCGGTGTTTGCCGCCGGTGCAGCCGATCGCGATGGTCAGATAGCTCTTGCCCTCCGCGTCGAACCGGGGCAGCAGCGGCCCGATCAGGCCCTGCAGATTGTTCACGAACGGACGGTAGTCGGGGTCGGTTGCTATGAACGCCGCCACGGCCGGATCGCAGCCGGTAAGCGGCTTCAGAACGGGGTCGTAATGCGGATTCTTGAGGAATCGCGCGTCGAAGACCAAGTCCGCCTCGCGCGGCAGGCCGCGCCGAAAGGAAAACGACATCACGGAAATTCGGGTGCCGACGCTGCGCCCGCGGCCGAAATAGCCTGCCAGCATCTGCTTGAGACGGTGGGGCGACAGCGACGACGTGTCGATCGAGAGGTCTGCCGCGTCGCGCATCCAGCCGATCTGGCGGCGCTCCTCGGTAATGCCGTCGATGACCGGGCGGTCGGGCGCCATCGGGTGAGGCCGGCGCGATTCCGTGTAGCGCCGCTGCAGGGTTTCCGTATCGGCCTCGAGGAACAGCAGTCGCACGGCGAGGCCCGGATGCTCGCGAAGTTCGGCGACCTGCTCGACGAGAGTCCGCGCGTTGAAGCCGAAGGTGCGGGTGTCGACGCCCAGGGCCAGAGGCGGGGCCGTTTCACCGGGCGCACCGCCCGTCGATCGCATGAGGTCGTGAAGCAGCGGCAGGGGCACATTGTCGACGGCGACATAGCCCAGATCGTCCAGCACGTTCAGCGCAGTTCCCCGGCCGGCGCCCGACAGGCCGGTGACCACGACGAAGGGCCGACGGGCGTCTTGCGCGGTCGCGGGGTCGGGCAAGGCAGGGCTGTCTGGCATAGCGGGCTGTTTCGATCATGCCGCCGGGATTTGCGCGAGGGCAAGGCGCAACTTCGCAGAGGCGGAAGCTTCGAAAGGTGTCAGCCTGACGACCGGCAATTCGACACCGAGCAGTTCTTCCCGGGCCGGCTCGGGCATACGCTCTATTTTCTCCGGCGGCACGAGATCGACCAGCAGGGAGATCGGGACCTGCGCTAGAAGCCGTGGACGGCCAACCTTCACGATCCCGATTCCGCGGACTTCCAACAGGCCGGAGATCGTGCCCGGCGGTGCGGCGATGAGAGATGGCCCCCGCCTGAACAGGGCGGTCTGGTCGTCTGCCACGAGCCTGGCGCCCGCATCGACGAGACGAAGCGCGAAGTCCGATTTGCCGGCGCCCGACGGCCCCCGCAGCAGGACGCCGCGCCAGCGCCTGCCGCCCGCCTGCAGCGCGACGCATGTCGCGTGAACGAAAGTCGTTACCGTGACGGTCACTTCCGCCCACTGGCCGAGGGCAGCCGGACCGTGAATCGGGCCCCCAGGATCCTGCCGTCCGGCGCGCGCCGGTTGCTCGCCGCGATCGTGCCGCCGTAGGTCTCCACGATCTGGCGGCAGATCGACAGGCCGAGGCCCGAATGCTGGCCGAAATGCTCGGTCGGGCGCTCGGAATAGAAGCGCTGGAAGATCGATTCGAGATTGTCCTCGGGTATGCCCTGGCCCTCGTCGTCGATGGTGACGACGAACGGCCCGTTGCGTGGTTCGCGGCTCAACTCGACGACAATCTTCGAGCCCCTGGGCGAGAAGGAGATCGCGTTGTCGATGACGTTGCGGAAGACCTGGCCGTAGCGGCCGTCATGGCCATGCGCCACGAAGGGCGGATTGGCGGCCACGCGATACTCGACCTCGACGCCCGACTTCTGGTTGGCCGTTACCGCGTAGTGATGGACCATGTCGCGCAGCAGCCTGTCGAGTTCGACCGGTCGTACCTCGCCGCGCATCAGCTCGGCATCGAGGCGCGAGGCGTCGGAGATGTCGGAGATCAACCGGTTGAGGCGGTTGATGTCGTCCATGACGATGTCCATCAGCCTGGCGCGCCGCTCGGCATCGAGGTTGGGATGGCCCGCCATCTCGATCGCCGAGCGCAGCGACGTCAGCGGATTCTTGAGTTCGTGCGCCACGTCGGCGGCGAAGCTCTCGATCGTATTGATGCGCAGCCACAGCGCCTCGGTCATCGAGCGCAGCGCATCGTTCAGGTCGCCGATCTCGTCGCCGCGCTTGCCGAGATCGGGGATCTCCGGCCGGCTCTCGCGCGCCAGGCGGACCTCGTCGGCGGCGCGGGCCAGGCGCACGATCGGCTGGGTGATGGTGCCGGCGAGATAGAGCGACAACAGGACGGTGATGCCGAGCGCGGCCGCGGCGATGGTCAGCATGTCGTAGCGGACCTCGCGCAGCGACGCGGCGATGGCACGGTTGTCGCGGGTCAGCAGCAGGGCGCCCAGCACCTGCTTGTAGCGCTGCACCGGCACGGCGGCGCTGAGCATCAGCCGCCCGTCGCCGGCGCTGCGCACGGCCGAGGCATTGAAGCCGCGCAACGCGCTCGCCGCCTCGGGAAAGTCGCGCAGCGTCGGCACCGGCTTGTCGATGTACTCGGGATAATGATCGACCCTCGAGAGCTGGCGGGCGATCCAGTCGCTGATGCGGTCGCCGAACTTCGTCTCGGTTTCGGTGGTGGCAACCGGCATTTCCGGCGGCGGCAGGGGCACGACGTGGATGCGGCCGACCTCGTTCAGCATCGCCGAATCGCCCAGCAGTTCGCCGGTCTCGCTGAAAAGGCGGGCGCGCACGCCGGTTGGGCGGACGAGGCGCGTAAGCAACTGCCGCGCGGCGTCGGCGTCCATGCGGTTGACCGTCGTCTCGCCGCCGACCACCGCGACCTCGCCGATGCCGGCGGCCACCATCTCGCCCTGCACCAGCAGTGAGGCGAGTTCGGTGTCGATCAGCTCCTCCTCGTAGTCGCTGAGGTAAACCGCGCCGAGGGTGAGCAGCGCCACCGGGATGAGGTTGAGCAGCAGGATGCGCCGGGTCAGCGGCGAGTGGCTGCGATCGACACTGCGCCGCCGGCGCAGCAGCGACGGCGAGTCGGCAGCGCCCGTCGCCAGCGGCGGTGCCTTGCGCACCGCACGCGGAAACAGGCGGCCGAGCGCCGTCGCGATCCGGGAACTTAAAGTCGGTGACCCGAGCGGACGCGGCGCGGGCTCAGGAGTCGCGGTATCGGTATCCGATGCCATAGAGCGTTTCGATCTGCTCGAACTCGCCATCGACTTCGCGGAACTTGCGGCGAACCCGCTTGATATGGCTGTCGATGGTGCGGTCGTCGACGTAGATCGTCTCGCCGTAAGCCGCGTCCATCAGCTGGTCGCGGTTCTTCACGTGGCCGGGTCGCTCGGCGAGCGACTTCAGGAGCAGGAACTCGGTGACCGTGAGGTGCACCTCTTTGCCCTTCCAAGTGCACTGGTGGCGGCTGGGGTCGAGGACCAGCTCGCCGCGCACGATGCGCTCGGCGGCGGCTTCGCCCTTGCCACCGCCCACGTCGGCCCGGCGCAGCACGGCCCGGATGCGCTCCAGGAGAAGGCGCTGCGAGAACGGCTTGCGGATGAAGTCGTCGGCCCCCATGCGCAGACCCAGCACCTCGTCGATCTCCTCGTCTTTCGAGGTGAGGAAGATGACGGGGAACTGCTGCGTCTTGCGGATGCGGTTCAGGAGCTCCATGCCGTCCATGCGCGGCATCTTGATGTCGAAGATGCCGAGGTCCGGGGGCGCCTGGTTCAGGCCTTCCAAAGCCGACGCTCCGTCATTGTAGGTCTTGATCTGGAACCCTTCGGCTTCGAGCAGCATCGACACCGAGGTGAGGATGTTGCGATCGTCGTCGACGAGGGCGATGTTCTTGCGCACGGCGTGGCTTCTCCTGCAGCGGACAACGGCAATCTGACCATGCTATCACAGACCGGGCCATCGCCGCCGCCTTCCCGGTCCACAATACTCAACGAATAATTGCGGCTTTTTTGAACCGAAATGACCCAAGACGACATGCCTCGCACCGTGCGCGCCCTGCTGCGCGGCCTCGATCGGGCGTCCCTGGCCACGTTCCTGCCCGCCGAACCGGCGGGCTGGCCCTATGCATCGTTGGTTCTGGTGGCGGTCGATCACGACCTGACACCCATCCTGCTGCTGAGCGATCTTGCAGAGCATACGAAGGCAATCCGGGCCGACGGCCGTGTTTCCCTGCTGTTCGACGGGACGGCGGGCCTCGACCAGCCCCTGACCGGACCGCGCGTCACCGTGCTGGGGCGTGCCGAACGGACCGACGACGAGCGTCTGAAGCGGCGTTTCCTGGCCCGGCATCCCGATGCGGCCCTTTATGCCGGCTTCAAGGACTTCGGATTCTACCGAGTTTCCGTGGAGCGCAGTCATCTGGTGGGCGGTTTCGGCAAGATCCGATGGATCGACCGGGCTGGGCTGGCGGCCCCCGAGGCCGAGGGCCTGGCGGCGGCCGAACAGGGCATCGTCGGCCATATGAACGAGGACCATGGCGATGCGGTCCAGCTTTATGCCGAGAAGTTGATCGGCCGGACCGCCGGCGGGTGGACGATGACGGGCATCGATCCGGAGGGCCTCGATCTGCGGCGGGGCGGAGAGACCGCGCGGCTCGACTTCGACGCTCCGCTCGGCGCGGCCGGCGAAGCGCGCAAGGTTCTGGTGGCTCTGGTCGCCCGGGCCCGGACCGATCCTCCAGCGAAACCGGAAGAAAGGTGATTCCGCGACGCGACATTCATTTCGCGGTTGCGAAGTCCGATCCACATGATCCTCGACACTAACTTGTCGCAGGCACTTGCCACCCTATAGCCCTGCCAGTAGCGCATAGGGCAATAACACCTTCGCCATTCGGATTAGCCGGAAAGCAGGAGAAACGCTGTGCATCAGGCGGGCTTCGTCGTACCGAAACTTGGACTGGAAACACTCGGGCTCAAGAACCCGGGGAACGTCTACTGGAACCTCCAGGTTCCCGCGCTCTACGAGGAGGCGGTCCGCCGCCGCGAAGGTGTCGTGGCCGATGGCGGCGCCCTGGTCGTCCGCACCGGCGTCCATACCGGCCGATCGCCCAACGACAAGTTCATCGTCGAGGACTCGGAGAGCAAGGGCCGGATCGACTGGGGCAAGACCAACAAGCCGATCACCCCTGGTGGCTATCGCGCGCTCTACAACCGCATGATCGCCTATGCGCAACGCCGCGATCTGTTCGTGCGCGACTGCTGGGCCGGCGCCGATCCCGCGCATCGCATCGGCGTGCGCGTGGTCAACGAGACGGCGTGGCACAACCTGTTTGCCCGCAACATGTTCCTGCGGCCCCGCCCCGAGGAACTCGAAGGCTTCAAGCCCGAGTTCACGATCCTGAACCTGCCGGGCTTCCAGGCCGACCCGAAGCTCGACGGCACGGCGTCGGACTGCGCCATCCTGGTGAACTTCACCGACCGCGTCGTGGCGATCTGCGGCACCTGGTATGCCGGCGAGATCAAGAAGTCGGTGTTCACGATCCTGAACTACCTGCTGCCGGACAAGAACGTGCTGCCGATGCATGCGTCGGCCAATCTCGGACCGAAGGGCGACGTCGCGGTCTTCTTCGGCCTGTCGGGCACCGGCAAGACGACCCTGTCGGCCGATCCGACGCGCACCCTGATCGGCGACGACGAGCATGGCTGGGCCGAGGACAGCCTCTTCAACTTCGAGGGCGGCTGCTACGCCAAGGTGATCAAGCTCAGCCGCGAGGCCGAGCCCGAGATCTATGCCACCACCGGCCGCTTCGGCACGGTGCTGGAGAACGTCGTGATCGATCCGGCAACCGGCCGGCTCGACCTCGACGACGGCGCCTACACGGAAAACACCCGCGCCTGCTATCCGCTCGACTTCATCCCGAATACCTCGGCCACCGGCATCGCCGGCACGCCCGAGAACATCGTGATGCTGACGGCCGATGCGTTCGGCGTGCTGCCGCCGATCTCCCGCCTGTCGCCGGAGCAGGCCATGTACCACTTCCTCTCGGGCTACACGGCGCGCGTCGCCGGCACCGAGAAGGGCGTGACCGAGCCGCAGGCGACCTTCTCGACCTGCTTCGGTGCGCCGTTCATGCCGCGCCATCCGACGGTCTACGCCAAGATGCTGGGCGAGAAGATGGCCCGCCAGAACGTGAAGTGCTGGCTGGTGAATACCGGCTGGTCGGGCGGTGGCTTCGGCGTCGGCGAGCGCATGTCGATCCGCCACACGCGCGCGATGGTACGCGCGGCCCTCGACGGCACGCTGGCGGGTGTCGCCTCCTCGACCGATCCGCACTTCGGCATGCAGGTGCCCAGCGCCTGCCCCGACGTGCCGGGCGAGGTGCTCAATCCGAAGAACACCTGGAAGGACAAGAAGGCCTACGACAGCGCCGCTCGCGACGTCGCCCAGCGCTTCGAGAAGAACTTCCAGCAGTTCGAGAGCCACGTCGACGACAAGGTCAACAAGTCGGCCATCCGCGCCGCGGCCTGAGGCCAGCGCGACATCGCTTCGGCGCGGCGGACATCCTATGATGTCCGCCGCGTGAGCCCTTCCGAGACACCCCCTCCTGTCGCAGCGGCAGCGGCCTTGCGCCGGCGCTGGCGGCTGCCGCTCGTCGCCGCTCTGGCGCTTGCCTTCGTCTCGCTCGCGCTGATTTCCGGCATCGCCTACATCGTGGTCCTGGCCGGGGCGACCGGTACCGCGGACCGACTGCTGGTCGACCGCGCGGCCCGCGTGGTCGATGCCCAGGTGGCGCTGGTGCGCAGCCGGCTCGATCCGGTGGGCGAGCAGCTCGAACTGATCGCCGCGCTGGCGGCCGGCGGGCGCATCGACATCGAATCGCCCGTCGCCGTGCGCGAGATGCTGGCGGTCATGATGCGCCAGGTCCCGGCGGTGTCGGCGATCGGCTTCGCCACGCTCGATCTCCAGCTGCATCGCGCGCTCCGCGAGCCCGACGGCACGATCGAGCGGGAAACCATCTCGCTGGTCACCCAGCCGCAGGGCATGGAGCGCTTCCGTCAGCTCCAGACGGCGCAGCAAACTTTCTGGGGCGCGCTCTTCTGGAGCGAGACGATCAAGCAGCCGGTGGTCAACGTGCGCACGCCGGTGCGGCGCATCGACAACGCCTTCATCGGCGGCCTGATCGCCACGGTGGCGGTCGGCGATCTCTCCTACCTCATCGGCAATCCGAGCCGGGGCGGAGACGGGCGATACTTCATCCTCGTCGGCCGCGACCAGGTCCTGGCGGCGCGCCGGCTGATCGACCCGCGCGGACTGGGCCTGTCGGAACAGCGGCCGCTGCCGACGATCAAGGAAGTCGACGATCCGGTGCTGGCCAAGATCTGGGACCCGCCGGTGCGCTCGCCGCAGATCGACCGGGCGCTGGGCTCGCTCGGCCATGTCGTCGAGGAAGGCGGCCGGCGCTGGGTGTTCGTCTATCGCGAACTCAGGCTGTTCGGGCCGGAACCCTGGCTGGTCGGGCAGTACTTTCCGATCGAGGACGCGACCGGCGACCTCAACCGGTTGACCAACGGCGCGATCGTCGGCGGCATCACGCTGGCCATCGCTGCGTTGCTGGCGCTGTTCATGGGGCTCAGCATGGCGCGCTCGATCCGCACGCTGACGTCGGCCGCCGAGTCGATCGAGCATCTCAAGTTCGATCAGCCGTTCCATCGCCGGTCGCGCCTTCGCGAGATCGACGATGCCGGCCACAGTCTCGACAAGGCGCGCGGCGCGCTGAAATGGTTCGGCGCCTACGTGCCCCATCGCCTGGTCTTCCGGTTGATGGAACTCGGCGAGGACGCGGTGGCGTCGCGACGCCGCACTGTCACGGTGATGTTCACCGACATCGTGGGCTTCACGCCGCAGGCCGAGGATCTGCCGGAGCAGGAAACGGCCGACATGCTCAACCATCATTTCGCGCTGCTGGGCGCCTGCATCGAGAACGACCAGGGCGTGATCGACAAGTACATCGGCGACTGCGTCATGGCCGTGTGGGGCGGCCTTTCCAAGATGGACGACCATGCCGATCGTGCGGTGCATGCCGCGCTGGAGATGGGCCGTGTCCTGCAGGAGGACAACCGCCAGCGCGCCGCGTCGGGCAAGGCTCCGGTGCGGTTACGCATCGGTATTCACTCCGGGCCGGTGGTCGTCGGCAACATCGGCGCACCGGGACGGGTCAACTACACCGTGGTCGGCGACACGGTGAACGTCGCGCAGCGCTTCGAACAGCTCGGCAAGGAGTTCATGCGCGACGACGAGGATGTGATCGTGCTGGCGAGTGGCGATACGATCGCGGCGATGAATCACCCGGAAGTGCTGGGCGTTCTGCCGACTCCGGAATTGCGGCACGTGAAGGGCAGGGACGAGCCGGAGCAGGTCTATCGCCTGATGTGAGCGAAGCGGCCCTGCGCTGGACGGGATATGGTCTTCGCCGGTACTGTACCGCCGTTCTTTTCGTCGGCATTTTCAGGGAACGAGCAGCACATGGAACGACGCAAACTTCTTGCATTGTCGACGGCCATGCTGGTCCTGGCTCCCTTCGCCGCGCGCGCCCAGGATTCCAACAAGCCGTTCACGACCGAGCAGCTCGACCAGTTGCTGGCGCCCATCGCCCTCTATCCCGACGCGCTTCTGTCGCAGGTGCTGATGGGTGCGACCTATCCTCTGGAGATCGTCGAGGCGGCGCGCTGGTCGCAGGCCAATCCCAACCTCAAGGGCGATGCTGCCGTCGCGGCGGTGAAGGACAAGAGCTGGGACGTCAGCGTGAAGTCGCTCACCGCATTTCCGCAGACACTGCAGATGATGAGCAACCAGCTCGACTGGACCCAGAAGCTGGGCGACGCGATGATCGGCCAGCAGAAGGATGTCGCGACGGCGGTCCAGCGGCTGCGTGCCAAGGCGGAGGCGGCGGGCAACCTGAAGTCGACGCCGCAGCAGAAGGTGACGACGCAGTCGAGCGGCGGTGCCAATGCGATCGTCATCGAGCCGGCCAATCCGGAAGTCATGTACGTGCCTTACTACAATCCGGCATGGGCCTACGGCCCGTGGCCCTATCCGGCCTATCCGCCGCCCTATTATCCGCCGCCGCCCAATTACGGCGCGGCGCTTATGACCGGCATGATGTTCGGCCTGGGCGTTGCGGCCGGCGCGGCGATGTTCGGCGGCTGGCACTGGGGTTACGGCGGCGGCGGCTGGGGCAACAGCTATACGACCGTGAACGTCAACCGGGCGACCAGCATCAGCGCCAACAACTTCAATGCCGACCGCTATCGCAACGGCCAGTGGAACCACGATCCGGCGCACCGCGACGGCGTGCCCTACCGCACGCCGGCCGAGCGCCAGGCGTTCGGCCAGCATCGTCCCGATTCGCAGCAGCGCGAGCAGTTTCGCGGCCAGCTCGACGGACGCGGCAACTACACGCAGCGTCCCGGCGAGAATCGGCCAGCCGAGAATCGTCCCGCGGAGAACCGGCCGGCGGAGAACCGCAGCCTGGAGAATCGTTCCGCCGGCGAGCGCGGCGCGTTCGGCGACATCAACCGCGGCGGCAGCGCCAACCGCGACTTCGAACGCGGCAGCCAGTCCTGGGGCAACCGGAGCTGGGGCGGCGGCGGCGGCGGTGAGCATTTCGGCGGCGGTGGCGGCGGCAGGTTCGGGGGAGGACGGCGATGAGCGGCACGATGTTCAGGCGCGGTCTTCTCGCCCTTGTCGTGTTCGTGGGCCTTGCAGGGGGCCTGGCCGGCGGCGCGATCGCCCAGCAGGCGGCGAAGGTGCAGGGATATCCGACCGCCGAGGCGGCTGCCAACGCGTTCACGGATGCGGTTCGCAAGATGGATACCCAGAGGCTGGGCGCTTTGCTCGGGCCCGAGTGGCGAGAATTCGTGCCGGCGACCTCCGAGCAGGTCCAGGCGCGCCGCGCGGCCTATCTTGCCGCGTGGGACGAGGGTCACGAGGTCAAGGTTTCGGGCGACAAGGCGACGATCGTAGCGGGCAAGGCCGGCTGGACGCTGCCCATTCCGATCGTGAAGGACGGCGCGGAATGGCGCTTCGACGCGGTGGCGGGATGGCGTGAGATGCGCCTGCGCCAGATCGGGCATGACGAAGCCGCTGTGATCCAGACGATGCTGGCGATCGTCGACGCCCAGCGGGACTACGTCGCGCTCGATCCGATGAAGACGGGCTCGCCGGTCTATGCGCGTCGTCTGCTCAGCTCGCCCGGCAGCAAGAACGGTCTCTACTGGGAAACCACGCCCGGCGAGCCGCAGAGCCCGCTGGGGCCGGCCGTCGCCCGCGCCCAGGTCGACGGCAAGTCGCCGGACGGCCACTACGGCTACTATTTCCGGCTTCTCTATGCGCAGGGGCCCGCGGCGCCCGGCGGCGCCCGCGACTACATCGTGAACGGCCGCATGATCGGTGGCTTCGCCGCCATCGCCTGGCCCGTTCGCTACGGCGTGACCGGCGTGATGACTTTCATCGTCGACTACAAGGGCGAGGTCTTCCAGCAGGACCTCGGACCCGATACGGCGCAGCGCGCCGGGATGATGACAACCTTCAATCCTGATAAGGGTTGGGTGAAAGCGGACATGACGCCTCCGTGACGGAGGCGTGCATAGGGGGAGAAGTTCGATGAAGACCAAGGTCCTGACGCTGCTGGTGGCAGCCGGTTTCCTGGGTGGCTGCAACATGAACAACCTGTCCGACGGCCAGACCGGCGCACTGGTCGGCGCAGCGGCCGGCACGGGCATCGGCTTGGCGACCGGTGGCAGCTTCGGCGCGGTGGTTGGCGCGGGCCTGATCGGCGGCGCGGTCGGCTATCTCGGCGGCACCGCCATCGGCAACAGCAAGTAAGCGCGGAGCTTTCCATGACCTCCAGGTTTCTCGTCGCCCTCGGCGCGGCCCTCGTCGGCCTCTCGGCGTCCGCCCAGGCCCAGATGCCGCCGCTCAATTTCGACCAGGCCGCCTACATCACGTGCAAGGAAGCGCACGCGATGAACCCGGAGGCGCGCAAGGCGCTGGCCGTGTTCCTCGCCGAGCATTCGGCGCGCGTGCGCGGCGTGGTGATCCCCGATGGCGAGCAGGGCGCCCAGCTCGCCCATCTGGTGCGCGGCGGCTGCACCCTGTCGCCCGACGCCTACCTGTTCACGGTGGTGGACCGCGCCATCCTGGCCGAGAGCTCGAAGCTCCCGAAGCGCCGCTAGTTACTTCCAGCTACGGCTTCCAGCGGGTCACGCCGAGAGCTGCCGACACCAGGTGGGCGGCGTGACGCAGGCGGCAGAGGCGAAGTCCTGCGCGCCGGAAGTCTTTCATCTGGAGCGCCGTCGGATATCCCAGATACTGACCGTCCGAGAGCTGCTGCGGCCGTCCCGCGGTCCTGTCGGCCGAGAGACGCGCCAGTGCAGCCGGCAGGGCGCGCGCGCCGGCGGAGAAGAATTGCGTCGTCAGTTCGCCGACCGACGTTGCGCCATCGATCGGCACTTCGACCTGGGCAATGATGCGGCCGGCGTCGATCGTGCGATCTTCAATCGCGTGAACCGTGGCGCCTGAAACGCGGTCCTGCCTCGCTTGTGCCCACAGTACGGGGCACGGGCCCCGCAGTTTTGGAAGCAGGGACGGATGAACATTCAATGCAGCCACCTTCGGCAGACCGATCAGAGGGGGCTGCAGGATCTGGTCAAAATTCATGACGACGATGAAATCGGGAGCGCAAGCCTGTATGGCGGCAAGTGTCTCGGCGGAATTGACGTCGGATGTTTCGACGAACCGCGCACCATGGTGCCGCGCCAGCTCGGGTAATGTCGCCAGTGCCGGGGGGCGGCCGGTGACCCGCGAAAGCCAGCGCGCGAAAAAGGCGACGATCGGTACCGATATCAGGTCGAAGCCCAGCCAGAGGTTGAGTGGGATGCCAAAGCGCCGGAAGCCAGCGGTCGTTTGCTCCCAGAAGGTGCCGTGACTGGAGCCGAACCGCCGCGAGGACAGGACGAGACCTATGTCGTTTCCGAATTCCGCGAACACCGCGTTCAATGCCGGGAGGCAACACAGGCTGTCGATATGGCAGAATACGATGGTACGCGTCTTGGGCCTGTTCTCCGTAGCGGACGGCATGCGGCCCTACTCCTTCAACATCCGCGCACTCAGCCAGACGGGAAGCAGCGCCGTAAACCAGACGCCGATGGCGAGGCCAAAGGGGAAGGCGATCCGCGGTCTGTTGCGGGCGAGGCCGTGCCGGATGATCTGCGAGGCGCGCCCGGTACTCATCGTTTTCGGTCTGGGATCGGCGATCGCATCGGTCATGCGGCTCGTTACATAGCCCGGGCAGACGACGCTTAATCCGACATTGGCTTTTGCGAGGGGGAAACGAAGGCTCTCTCCCCAGACGCGTATCGCCGCCTTGCTCGCGTTATACGAAGCCGATCGCGGGCGGCCGAAGAAAGCCGCAAGGGACGAAATCACGCCAACTTGTCCTTCGCGTCGGGCCATGAGCCGATCAATCAGCGGCTCGACAGTGTTCAGTACACCCGTGATATTGACCGCGATGGTCCTGTGAGCCGAATCGAAGGGTTCGACTTCCAGGTTGTTCTGGTCGAGCGATATCCCGGCGTTGGCAATCAGCAGGTCGACTGGATGAGCGTCGTCGAACGCCTTCAACCAGAGCGCCATTGCGGATCGATCGGTGGTGTCGACCGTATCGGCGAGCACCGTCGCGCCCCTGGTTCGGCAGGCATCCGCAACCGCGGACAGACGCCTGGCGTCACGGCCCGTCAGGCCGAGAACGACGCCAGGAGCAGCATAGTCGATGGCCAGCGCCTCCCCGATGCCACTCGAAGCGCCAGTGATGATGATGTGGCGGAATGTTTTCATGTTGGGGCAGATGTCTTGAAATGATAGTGACCTTGCGAGTGCTGGACCACGCATTTATGTTGGCCGACAGCGCATTGACCGATGGTCGAAAGTCGGGACGTGACCCGTAGATTGCTCTTCGACGTCAGCGGGCTGCTTCACTGGTACGCCTTCTTCCCGAATCCCTCTGGCATCCAGAGGGTGGCTGAAAAGCTGCTTTCCTCGACGGCTGTTCAGCGCAACAAGCACGTGGAGTTCGTGGCGCGCGCTCTTGGCGACGATGAACTCTACAGGGTGGATGGCCGTACATTGCGTGATCTCCAGGATCCGCTGCGGCGCAGGGCGGCGATAGCCCGCCTGCGCGCCCTCTTCACGATGACGATGCGACAGGCACGGCGCGGTGGCCCCTTATCGGACATGGCCATTGTTCACGCTCCCTACTTCCTCCTCGGTCATGCTCGTCTGGCGCCATTGGTCGAGGCCTGGTTCGGCAGGCGAGTGCCGACCGCCTTGCCGCCACTGGAAGTCGTGCGGGAGCCCGGGCCGCAGGATACGTTTTTCAACCCAGGGGATTTGTGGTGGCAGAATTACTACGCCCCGTTCGTGCTTCGGCTCAAAGCCCGCACAGGGGTGAGGGTCGTGCAGATGATCCACGATCTTTTCTTCATCGAACGGCCCGACTGGGCCTCGCCAACCTTCGTGCGCACATTCACGTCCACCTTCAGCGAAGCTGCACCTGGCGTCGATCGTTGGCTGACCAATTCGGTTTTCGTGAAGGAACAGCTCGGGGTTTACATGGAGAGCCACTCGCTGCCTCCGCGACCTGTCGAGGTCCTTCCCATGGGTTGGGATAGTTTCGCGGTTTCAAGGGGGGAGGATCGCCCCGGCGCCAGGGCGGCGCTCCGGCGCTCCGGCATTGCCGATCAACCCTTTATCCTGTTCGTCGGAACCGTCGAGCCCCGCAAGAATCTGGCAACGCTCCTCGATGTCATGGACGACTTGCGCCGGGATCTCGGTGAGCGTGTTCCAGACTTGGTGGTCGTGGGCGGTTACGGGTGGAGCGCGAAGGGTCTTGCGGCGCGCCTGTGGCGCACCCCGCACACCAGGTGGCTGACCAGGGTTCGCGACGCCGATCTGTCTGCCATCTATCGCGCCGCGCTCTTCACTGTGTCGCCCAGTTATTCCGAGGGATGGGGACTACCGGTGCAGGAGAGCATCGCCCATGGCGTGCCCTGCATCGCCTCGACCGGCGGAGCGCTACGTGAGTCCAGTCGTGGCCTCGCGGTTCATTTCGATCCTTTGGATCCTGCGAGTTTGAAATCTGCGATGGCCCATTGGATCACCGATGGCGCCGCCCTTCAGCGAGAGCGGGCGAGAATTGCCGAGGCCCTGGACTCGGGGCATTTCCCCACCTGGAACGATGCGGGGCAGGTGTTGTTGAAGCAGGCGAGCCTCGACGGAAGCGGACGCGACCCGTGAGTGCGCGGTTGCTCTACGATCTGACGGGACTGGTGCATTGGTATGCCTACTTCCGGCATCCCGGCGGTGTGCAGAGGGTTATCGAGAAAGTGGCGTCCTCGGACGTCGTCCGACAATCGTCCACGGTCGAGTTCGTGGTGCGCATACTCGGTAGCGATCGATTCTACAGGATCGAACCCGAACTGATTGCCAACCTCGGTAGCGGACGCTCCTCGGCAATCTCGCGCCTGCGGCGTATTCTGGCGCAGGGATTGCGATTGGCGACACTCCCGGAAATGCTGTCCGAAGGTCGATACTTCCATCTGCCGTATCTGGCAGCCGGGCTGACCCGAATGGAAGGTCTCATCGAGGCCTGGACGGAAGGAGCCGCGCGGCGGTCATTGCCGACGCTCGATATCGTCGCGCCGCCCGGCTCGCAAGACGCGTTGTTCAATCCCGGCGATCTCTGGTGGCAGAAGAAGTACGTCGCGACGGTCGCTGGTCTGAAGAAGCGAACGGGCGTGCGGATCGTCCAGATGATCCACGATCTTTATCTCATCGAGCGGCCGGAATGGACTCCCGCCGGCGCCGTGCGGGTTTTCGCCGAGCAGCTTCACGGGATCGCCCCGAGCGTGGATTGCTGGCTGACCAGTTCGCAATTCGTCAGGCAACAGGTGCAGCGCTATCTCGCCGACCGCTCGGTTCCGGAAAAGCCGATCGCTGTCTTGCCGATGGGCTGGGACAGCTTCGATGCCTTGCGCGACGCGGGCCATGATCGTCTTTCCGACCGCCTTGTCCTTGGGCGTCATGGACTGATCGACAAGCCGTTCATGCTGTCGGTCGGCACGATCGAGCCACGCAAGAATGTCCCGGCGCTGCTCGATGCGACCGATGAGCTTCGGGCGCGGTTTGGCGACGCTGTCCCGCGTCTGGTGATCGTCGGTGGTTACGGCTGGAAAGCGGCCGAGGTGCGGGCCCGGCTGGCATCGGGCTCCCGCAACGGCAACCTGCTCTGGCTCGAGAATCTTTCCGACGGCGATCTCGGGGTCCTCTACAGGAACGCTCTTTTCACGGTCATGCCGAGTCACGGTGAAGGCTGGGGGCTGGCGGTGCAGGAGAGCCTTGCCCTCGGGGTGCCCTGCATCGCCTCGAATGCCGGGGCGACGCGCGAGGCCGGCCTCGATCTCGCAACCTACTTCGATCCCTCGAGTTCCGAAGGGCTGACGCGGGCGATGGCCGCCTGGATCTCCGACGGAGAGGCTCTGGCGGCCGCCAGAGACCGGATCGCGGGCGCGCTCGGGACGCGGAAGTTTCCGAGCTGGAACGACGCCGGAAGCCTGCTGCTCAGGTCAGCTTCACCATGACGTGCCTCGCATAGGCCGGGCGCGTCGCGAGCCGGTCGTACCACGCACGGACGTTCTTCAGGTCCGGGCGTTCTATTTCCAGCGCATACCAGCGGTGGACGAAGCAGCCGACCGGGATGTCGCCGATCGTGAAACGGTCGCCCGCGACGTAGCGCTTGCCCGCGAGCCAGCCGTCGAGCCGGCCGAACAACTTTCCGGCCTCCGCGGCGGCCTTCCCGATGGCGGCCATGTCGCGCTTCTCCGGCGGCGTGCGGATGAGGCCCCAGAAGGCGATGCGCATCGGCTCGGCGATGGTGCTGAGCTGCCAGTCCATCCAGCGGTCGGCCTCGCTGCGCTGCCCGGGATCGGTGGGCCACAGCGAGCCCGCGGCATACTTGGCCGCGAGATAGCGCACCGCCGAATTGCTCTCCCAGATGATGCGGCCGCCATCGTCGATGGTCGGCACGACGCCGTTGGGATTCATGTCGAGGTACCATTTCTGGTCGTTGCCGCCGAACGCGCCGCCGACATCGTCGCGCTCGTACTTCACGCCGCACTCGTCGGCGCACCACAGCACCTTCATGACGTTGATCGAATTGGCGCGGCCCCAGATCTTCATTGGATCACTCTCCTTGAGTTCAGCATTCCCATTCCGGTTTGCCATCGACGATGCGCAACACCTGCTTGGCATTGGGATCGTCGGCGTTGGACTGTGATTTGCCAGTAAATGCCACTCGCTCGTCGTCAAGCCAGACCGGATCGGGCCTGATCAAATCGTACCGGCCGGTGCCCGGACAGGCGGGCTTGCTCGCCACCTCGAGAACGCGCAGGGGGTCGGCTTTCAGATCGATCAACTCCATAGGGTTACCGATGAGCGGGCTGGCCTCCCAGGCGATCGCGTATTGGCCCGACGGAGAGAGTGTGGGCGGTGCCGAGACTTTCGTCACACCGCCGTCGCGGGCAGAAATGAGATAGGCCTGTCTTGCCTCATGCATGGAGACGTCGACGACGTAGAGACGATGCTTTGGCCACCATGCGATCAGCTTGTGACTCCGGCAAACCTCCGGCGGCAGACAAGGGCCGGGAATGTCGACGATTTGCACCGATCGACCTCCGTCGAGCTGCAAATGCAGGCTGGTGGAAGTGCGGAAAGCTCGATCAGGCAGCCCGGCAATCACTTGTGCGTCGCTGCCAGCAGTCTGCATGAATGTTGGAATCTGCTCGCAACACGGGAAGCTCTCCGCCAGCACGATCGATCCCCACACCGGTTCCGCCGGCATCTTCGTTGGCGACTGCGCGACAGCATTCAGCGCGATGCCCGCCGTAAGCAAAGCCGAAGCGGCGAGCACTCTGCACATCGCTCTCCTCCTAGTGCGCGGCCGCCCAGTTGTCGCCGACGCCGGTGTCGACGACCAGCGGCACGGTGAGTGAGGCCGCGCTTTCCATGATCTTGCGCGCCACGTCCCTGGTCTTGTCGAGTTCCTTCTCGGGCACCTCGAACAGCAGTTCGTCGTGCACCTGCAGCAACATCTTCGCCTTGAGCTTCGCCTCGGTCAGCGCACCTGGCAGGCGGATCATCGCGCGCTTGATGATGTCGGCGCCGCCGCCCTGCAGCGGCGCATTGATCGCGGCGCGCTCGGCGAAGGCGCGCATGCCCTGGCTCTTGTCGTGGATGAAGCGCAGATGGATCTTGCGGCCGAACGGCGTCAGCACGTAGCCGTGCTTGCGCGCGAACTCCTTGGTCCGCTCCATGTAGTCGCGGATGCCGGGATAGCGCTGGAAGTACTTGCCGATGTACTCCTTCGCCTCCTGCTGGCCGATCCCGAGCTGGTTGGCGAGGCCGAAGGCCGAAATGCCGTAGATGATGCCGAAGTTGATCGCCTTGGCGCGGCGGCGCATCAGCGGGTCCATGCCCTTGACCGGCACGCCGAACATCTCGCTCGCCGTCATCGCATGGATGTCGTCGCCGCGCGCGAAAGCTGCTTTCAGTTCGGGTATGTCGGCGACATGCGCCAGCAGGCGCAGCTCGATCTGCGAATAGTCGGCGCTCAAGAGCTTGTGACCGGCCTCGGCAATGAAGGCCTGGCGGATCTTGCGACCTTCCTCGCTGCGCACCGGGATGTTTTGCAGGTTGGGGTCGGTCGAGGCGAGGCGCCCCGTGGCGGCGCCGGTCATGTGATACGAGGTGTGGACGCGGCCCGTCCTGGCATCGACCTGGCGCATCAGCGCGTCGGTGTAGGTGCCCTTGAGCTTGGCGAGCTGGCGATGCTCCAGGATCTTCACCGGTAGCGGATGGCCTTGCGCGGCGAGATCGTCGAGCACCGAGGCGTCGGTCGCCCACGAGCCGTTCTTGTTGCGCTTGCCGCCGGGCAGCTTCTGCTCGTCGAACAGGATTTCGCCGAGCTGCTTGGGCGAGCCGACGTTGAATTCGCGGCCGGCAATCTTGTGGATCTCGCCCTCGAGCTCGGCCAGCCGCTTCTCGAAATCGGCGCTCAGCCCCTTGAGTTTCAAGGCATCGACCTTGATGCCGGCGCTTTCCATCGAGATCAGCACCGGGATCAGCGGCCGCTCGATCGTCTCGTACATCGAGGTGACGCGCTCAGGGACGAGCCGCGGCTTGAGGCGTGCCCAGAGCTGCATGGTGACGTCGGCGTCCTCGGCGGCGTAGTCGCGCGCCTTGTCGAGTGGCACCTTGTCGAAGGTCAGCTGCTTGGCGCCGCTGCCGGCCACGTCGGAGAACTTGATGGTCTTCTGGCCGAGATGCAGCTCGGCCAGCTCGTCCATGCCGTGGTTGTTCTTGCCGGCGTCGAGGACGAAGGAGATCAGCATCGTGTCGTCGACCGGTCCGATCTCGATCCCGTGCCGGCGGAACACCGCCATGTCGTATTTGATGTTCTGGCCGACCTTGAGCACGGCCGGGTCTTCCAGCAGCGGCTTCAGCTTCTCGATCGCCGTCTTCAGCGGGATCTGGCCGTCGAGCAGCTTGCCGGCATCCTTGTCGCCACCGTCGCCCAGAAGATCGAGCGCGCCCTGCACGGCGGCGCCGGGGACGCGATGCATCAGCGGCAGGTAGGCCGCCCGGCGGCGCGTCGAGTTGACGTCGCCCCACGGGCCTTCGAGCAAAGCGAGCGAGACACCGACCAGGCCGGCATTGTTGGAATCGAGTCCGTCGGTCTCGCAGTCGAACGCCACGGTGCCCGCGCGCGTCGCTTCGGCGATCCATTCGTCGAGCAGCTTCTCGTCCTGGATCAGCTCGTAGTCGGCCGTCGTGAAATCGCGATTGGGCTTCTTCGACGCGGAGGTGGCGGGCGCGGGCGTCGGCTCGGCCTTCTTTGCGGGCGCGGGCCCGGAGGCCGGCACGATGGGCGCCGTCGCTTCGCCCAGTTCGCCGGTAAAGCGTTGCAGCAGGGTCCTGAACCCCTGCTTCTCCAGCCACGGCAGCAGCACGTTGGGATCGGGCCTGCGCTTGTCGAAGGAATCGGGATCGGCCGGTGCCGGCACGTCGTCGCGCAAGGTGACGAGCTGCTTGGAGATGCGGATCAGCTCGGCATTGTTCTCGAGCGATTCGCGACGCTTGGGTTGCTTGATCTCCTTGGTGCGTTCGAGCAGCGCTTCGAGGGTGCCGTACTCGTTGATGAGCTGCGCGGCGGTCTTCACGCCGATGCCCGGTGCCCCCGGCACGTTGTCGGTCGAATCGCCGGCCAGCGCCTGCACGTCGACGACCTTGTCCGGCGTCACGCCGAACTTCTCCATCACCGCCTCGGGCCCCAGCTTGATCTTCTTGATCGGGTCCATCAGCTCGACGCCCGGTCGCACGAGCTGCATCAGGTCCTTGTCCGACGAGACGATGGTGCAGGTGCCGCCCGCCTCCAACGCCAGGCGGGCATAGGTCGCGATCAGGTCGTCGGCCTCGTAGCCGTCGAGTTCGCACACCGTGACGTTGAACGCGCGCGCCGCTTCGCGGATCAGCGGGAACTGCGGGATCAGGTCTTCCGGCGGCTCGGGGCGGTTGGCCTTGTACTTGTCGTAGATCTTGTTGCGGAAGGTGACGCTGCCGGCGTCGAGGATCATGGCGATGTGATCGATCTCCGGATTGTCCAGCAAGTCGGCCACCAGCATGCGGCAGAAGCCGAACACCGCGTTGATCGGCGTCCCGTCGGGCCGATTCATCGGCGGCAGGCCGTGATAGGCGCGGAACAGGTAGCCGGAGCCGTCGATCAGATAGAGGTTGCGGATCGGCTTGTTCTCGCCGTCCGCCGGGGTCGTCGCGGGAGCCTTGGATTTCGCCATGCCCAAGGCCTAGCACGCGGCGCCCTGCGGTGGGAGATGCGCCGTGATAGGATCGGTGCATGGCTATCGTGCTTTCGGAAAATTTCCGCGCCCTGTTCTACGCACCCTTCTATGCGGCCCATGCCACCGGTGCCTTCGCGCGGGCGGGTGTCGAGGTCGAGCTGCGGCCCTCGCCCGATCCGCTGGCGGCCGCTGCGGCACTGCGGGCCGGCGAAGTCGACGTGATGTGGGGCGGACCGCTGCGCGTCATGATCGCCCGCGACACCGACCCGAAGTCGGACCTGGTCTGCTTCTGCGACGTCGTGGCGCGCGATCCGTTCTTCGTGATCGGCGCACGGCCGCGTCCCGACTTCAGGTTCGCCGATCTCCTGTCGATGAAGCTCGCGACGGTCTCGGAAGTGCCGACGCCCTGGGTCTGCCTGCAGGACGATCTGAGGCGCGCCGGCGTCGATCCCGCGAAGGCCGATCGTGTCACCGACAGGAGCATGGCGGAGAACGAAGCGGCGTTGCGTGAAGGCAAGATCGACGCCGTGCAGGTCTTCCAGCCCTATGCCGAGCGGCTGATCTCGACGGGCGCGGGACACGTCTGGTACGCCGCCGCCGATCGCGGCCTGACCGCGTACACGACGCTGGTGACGCGACGCGGGCTGCTCGAGAGCCGCGCGGAGGAACTCTCGCGCATGATCCGCGGCATGGACGCGACCCTGAAATGGTTCGCCACGGCGCCGTCGTTCGACATCGCCGATACGGTGCAGTCGTTCTTTCCCGACGTTTCGCGCGACCTGTTCGCCGCCTGCATCGACCGCTACCGCGCGCTCAATCTCTGGGGGCCGGATCCGGTCATTCGCCGCGAGGGCTACGACCGGCTGCACGCTGCCATGCGCTCGTCCGGTATCCTGTCTGGCGACATCGCCTTCGAGGACGTGGTCGACACGAAGCTCGCATCGGCGGCCATCGGGAGCGTCACTCGGGCTTGATGCCCTTGTCCTGGATGATCCTGCCCCAGCGCGCGGATTCGGCGCGCACGAAGGCGGTGAACTCGGCCGGCGTGTTGCCGCCGGGCTCGGCGCCCAGCGCCGCCATCTGCTCCTTCACGCTGGCGCTGCGCAGGGCCTTGGCCACCTCGTCGTAGAGCTTGCCGGCGATGGCGCGTGGTGTGTCCCTGACCAGGAAGAGCCCGTTCCAGCCGACCACCTCGTATCCCGGCACGCCGGATTCGGCGATGGCGGGGATGTCCGGTGCGAGCGCCGCGCGATGGTCGGTCGTGACGCCCAGCGCCTTGAGCTTGCCCGACTTCACCAGCGGCAGGGTGCCCGGCATGTTCTCGATCATGAAGCTGAGCTGGCCCGCGACCAGATCGGCCAGGGCCGGCGCGCCGCCGCGATAGGGAACGTGGGTCACGTCGATGTTGGCCATCGAGCGGAAGAGTTCGGTGGCGAGGAACGGGGTGCTGCCCACGCCACCGGAGCCATAGTTCAACTGGGCGGGCTTTGCCCGCGCCAGCGCGATCAGCTCCTCCACGGAGTTGGCCGGCAGCGAGGGATGCGCGACCAGCAGCAGCGGTGCCGTGTTGACCAGGGTGAGCGGGATGAAATCCGTCATCGGGTCGTAGGGCATCTTCGCCATCAGGAACGGGTTCACGACCAGCGACGGATTGCCCATCAGCACCGTGTAGCCGTCGGGCGGCGCCTTCGCGACCACGTCGGCGCCGATCGTGCCGCCCGCACCGGGGCGATTGTCGATCACGATCTGCTGGCCGAGTGCGGGGCCGAGATGCTGCGCTAGCAGGCGCGCCATGATGTCGAGCACGCCGGCACCGGCGGGGAAGGGAACGACGATGCGGATCGGCCGGTCCGGCCAAGTCTGGGCGAATGCGGCGCGCGCAAGCGGCGCGGCGAGCAACGAGAGAGCGAGCAGGCGACGCTTCGACAAAGACGGCATCAGGCACCTCGAACCAGTCAGGCGACTTTAGGGCAATGCGCCTTTCATGCCAGCACACGTTGCGAGGGGTTCGCAAAAACCCGCGACGTTCGGTGCCTTGCGAGCGCCCGAGCAGGCGGCTAACTGTGGCCCGTCATCGGGGAGTAGCCGGCCTCACCCCAGAGGCGGATGTGTCAACAGACTTGGTTCTTCGGAACCATGGCCCATCCGGCGACCGACGGTCCTTCGGACCGCGCTTGGCGAGACCTTTGGCTTCCAGCACTTTCACCCGCGGGATCGGGCAGTGCGGGGAGTCATCGGTTCGTGCTCGGTCCCGCTATGTGTGTCCGCCGTGGAAGCCTTTCTTGTTTCAACAGGACTCGTTGCCGTCGCCGAGATCGGGGACAAGACGCAGCTCCTGGCGATGATCCTCGCCACCCGCTATCGCCGGCCCGTGCCCATCATCCTGGGCATCCTGGTCGCGACGCTCGCCAACCACGCGCTCGCCGCCTGGGCCGGCGCCGCGGTCGCCGCCTGGCTGGGACCCGACGCGATGCGCTGGATCCTCGGCGTCATGTTCCTCGCCATGGCCGTCTGGTGCCTGATCCCCGACAAGGCCGGCGAGGGCCCCAAGGTCGCGGGCGCGGCCGGCGCGTTCATCGCCACGGCGGTCGCCTTCTTCCTGGTCGAGATCGGCGACAAGACGCAGATCGCCACCGTGGCGCTCTCGGCGCGCTTCAACGATCTCGTCGCCGTCACCGCCGGCACGACCTTCGGCATGATGATCGCCAACGTGCCGGCCGTGCTGTTCGGCGACGTACTCTCGCGCAAGGTATCGCTGAAGCTGGTGCGCTCGCTGGCGGCCAGCGCCTTCGTCGTGCTGGGCCTGATGGCCCTGCTGAAGCTCGACATGGGCCTGCTGGGCGGCTGACCCGGACAGACTGGGGAGGGTAAAGGTCCCTCACTGCGTTCGGGACGACACCGTTTGTATGACGGGCGCACGGCGCAGATCCCAGCAAATTTGTCATCCCGAGCGTAGCGAGGGACCTTTCGTTGGACGGCTTCTACGCCACCATATTGGACAGCCGGCCCAGCCCGTCGATCTCGATCGTGACGCGGTCGCCGCGCTTCAGGAACTTCGGGGGCGTGAAGCCGATGCCGACGCCGACCGGCGTGCCGGTGGCGATCACGTCGCCGGGCTTCAGCGTGATGCCGGCGGAGATCGTCTCGATCAGGGTCGGGATGTCGAAGATGAGGTCGCGCGTGTTGGCATCCTGTCGGAGCTCGTCGTTGACCCAGCACTTCACGTTGAGGTTCTCCGGATCGACCTCGTCCGACGTCACCAGCCACGGGCCCATCGGGCAGAACGTGTCGAGCGATTTGCCGAGGAACCACTGCTTGTGCTTGCCCTGCAGGTCGCGCGCCGTCATGTCGTTGATGATCGTGTAGCCGCAGATGTGTTTGTAGGCATCGGCCTTGGTGATGCCGCGGCCGCCCCTGCCTATGACCAGGCCGAGCTCGGCCTCGTAGTCGACGGAATCGCTGACGCCTTCGGGATAGCGGATGTCTTCGCCGTCGGCGATCACGCAGTCCGGCGCCTTGGTGAAGATGATCGGCGCGGTCGGGATGGCGTCGGCCGCGGAGCTGGCGCTGCTGTCGAAGCCCGAGCGCGTGAACTCCTTGGCGTGCTCGTGATAGTTCTTGCCCACGCACATGACGTTGCGTGCGGGGCGCGGGATCGGCGCCTCGATCTTCACGGCCGAGAGCGGCAGGCCGGCGCCCGCCGGTTTCAGCTTCGGCTTGATCGCGTCGAGTTCGCCCGCGATGGCGCCGAGATCGGGAACGGCGCGGCCCAGCATCCCTTCCAGCGGCCAGAAGCTCTTGCCGTCGGCGGCGACCAGCGCGGCCTTGGTGACGCCGCCGTGCGTGATGGTCGCGAGTTTCATTGCGCCTTGGCCTGCTCGCCCGCGTCCTTGCCCCAGCCCTTCTTCTCGGCATCGAAGAACGAGGCGAAGACCTTGCGGATCGTGCTCTCGCCGATGTCGCGCGTGATGAACACGACGCGGCTCTTGCGGTCGTCGCCCTCGGGCCAGGCATCGAGCGTGGCCGGCGGATGGAAGACGTGCTGCACGCCGTGGATCACCACCGGCTTGTCGGTATCCTTGACGTTCAGGATGCCCTTCATGCGCAGCAGGTCCGGGCCGCGATAGGTCACCAGCGCGTCGAAGGCGGCGGCCACGGTCGACCAGCTCATCGGCTCGTCGAAGGTCATGCAGAAGGAACGGATGCGGTCGTCGTGACGATTCACGTCGTGCGGATCCTGTTCGCCGTGGCCGTGAGTGTCGTGGGAATGCCCGTGATCGTGCCCGTGGTCATGGCCGTGATGATGGTGCCCATGCCCATGATCGTGGCTGCCTTCGTAGGCCTCGGCCTGCAGCCACTTCTTCACGTCGGCGCTCTTGGTCTCGGGATTGTAGAGACCGGCATTGAGGATCTGGTTGGGATCGATCTCGCCGGTGGCGACCGTGTGGAACGGCGCACCGGGGTTGAGGTGATGCAGCCGGTGCTTCAACTCGGCGAGCTTTGGCGCGTCGGCGATGTCGACCTTGGTGAGCAGGATGCGGTCCGCCACGGCAGCCTGCTTCACGGCCTCCTCGTGATTGTCGAGCGTGCTGGCGCCGTTCACGCCGTCGACCGTCGTCACCACGCCGTCGAGGCGGTAGCGCGAGGCGAGCAGCGGATCGGTCATCAGCGTGTGCAGGATGGGGGCGGGATCGGCGAGGCCGGTCGTCTCGACCACCATGCGCTTGAACGGCGAGACCTCGCCGCGCGAGCGCTTCAGGAACAGCTCGCTCATCGTGCGCACGAGATCGCCGCGCACCGTGCAGCACAGGCAGCCGGAATTCAGCGTCACCATGCCTTCGTCGTCGGACTTCTCGACCAGCAGATGGTCGAGGCTGATCTCGCCGAACTCGTTGATGATGACGGCGGTGTCGGCCAGTTCCGGCCGGCGCAACAGCTTGTTCAGCAAGGTGGTCTTGCCGCTGCCGAGGAAGCCGGTCAGCACGGTGACGGGAATACGCTGCTCGGCGGCGTTCTGCGGGTCGCTCATTGGGGAAATCCTGTGTTCTGGCTTCACGCCCGCCAGAAGCGCCCGACCTTCCTGAAATCCTTCCAGGCCCGCTCGAGCTTGCGGCGGCGGCGCTTTTCGCCGCTTGCCGCCTGCCTGGCGAGGACCTTGAGGGGTGCGGCCGTGTCCTCGCTGGGACGGGCGGCCGTGGCGATGTCGGCCAGCATGCGGGCCGCCGTCGCCCGATCGTTCAAGGCGCCGAGCGCGCCCTGCAGGCGCACCGTTGCTTCGATATAGGGCTTGGCCGCAGGCGACGCAAAGGCGGGCGCCAGGTAGGTCGCGGCATAGCGCAGTTTCTTGATGCCGATGCGCAGGCGATGGAGTTGCTCCTCACCCAGCCGGTCGAACGAGCGGCCGCGGCGCAGGACCTTGCCGTGCCGGGCATCCAGTACCGTGCGCCCGAACGTGTCGAGGCGGGGGGCTTTGGCGTCCGCGGCCGGTTCGGCCTCGGGCGTGCCGCCCGCGAAGGCCTGGAGCCGTTCGTCGAAGGCCGAATAGCGGGCGCTGGAGAGGGCGGCACGGGCGCGCTGCAGATGGCTGGACGCCAGCCGGGCGGCCACGCGCTTCACGACCGGCGGGACGTCCGTGACGCTCTCGGTCAGGAAAACATGCAGGTCGCGTGCGGGGCCGCATTCGCCCGCCAGCCACCTGGCTTCGGCGGACAGGGCCCGCACCTCGGGCCCGTCCACGGCGGGGCGGAAGACGCTGAAAGCCGCCCGCAGGCGCCGTAGCGCGACGCGGGCCTGGTGGATGCCGATGGGCCGGCGGCTCTGCAGGACGATGGCGCGATACCGGGAAAGGTCGGCCCGGCAGGCCGCCGCGATGTGCCGCAGTGCGACGTCGGGGGCTGTTTCGGCGGCGATTCGGGACCCGGAGGCAGGCATCGCACCGACCGTAGCGACCGCAAGGGAGGGGGCAACCTCAAAGAACGACGGTCTGATGAAGGTTTTATTGCAACACGGAGGCTGTAGATTTTGCGGGATTCTGCCGATTTCGCTGGCCGGCCGCAGGTTTGGCTGCTGCATCAGCTGCCGTTTGCAGTGGCGGCAGCCGCCCGGCGTGGCCTAGAGTCACGCCATGAGTATCGATGCGGCAGCCTTCAAGAAGGGCATGCGCCACCTCGCGGCGAGCGTAACCCTGATCACCACCAAGCTTCAGGACCAGCGGGGCGGTCTCACCGCCACGGCGGTCTGTTCGGTTTCGGCCGAACCGCCCCAGATACTGGTCTGCGTCAACAAGACCGCGAGCGCCCACGATCCGATCGGCGAGGCCGGCTTCTTCTGCGTCAACATCCTGTGTCCCGAGCATCGCAAGCTGGCGGAACGGTTCGCCGGCATGGACGGGATCGAGGGCGACGATCGCTTCAACGACCTGGGCGAATGGACGACGCTCACGACCGGCGCGCCGGTGTTGAAGGGCTGCCCGGTTTCGTTCGATTGCAAACTCGTCACCGAACTCTCTGCCGGGACGCACACGATCTATATCGGCGAGATCGTCGACGTGGCGTTGCATGAGACGGCATCGCCGCTGCTCTATGCCGACGGGGCGTTCGTTCACGGCGCCGCGCTCAAGAAGGCCGCCCAGGCCGCCTGACGCAGCGGGGTTGCGCCTCCGTGCCAACCCACTATGTTCCCGCCCGCCCGAACGAGCGCCTGCTGGGGCGTCGCCAAGCGGTAAGGCAGAGGATTTTGATTCCTCCATTCCCAGGTTCGAATCCTGGCGCCCCAGCCAACGCGCCCCGTCCGAGGGCTTGGACGTCCGTCCGCGTGCTTTCTGGATGAACCGCTCGAGCGACAAGGTCGATGAACTTTCTCAAGAATACGCTTCTCGTCGTGATCCTCACGGCCGTCTGTGCTCTCTGCCTCGAAGGCATGACCCGGCTGTTTCTCGACAACGGCATGCTCTACGAACTCGAGATGTGGCGTTACGCACGCGACGTGAAGGTGCGCGACATGCGGCCCGATCTCGGCCATCGCCATCGGCCCAATGCCGAGGCCCAGCTCATGGGCGTAAAGGTAACGACCGATTCGCACGGTTTCCGTTCGTCGGAGATTCCCGAAAAGGCGCCGGCCGGCGTGGCGCGCATCGCCTTCGTGGGCGATTCGACGACCCTGGGCTGGGGGGTCGCCCAGAACGAGACCGCCGCGGCCCGCGTCACCGCGGCCCTGGTCAAGGAAGGCCGCAAGGTCGACAGCTACAATCTGGGCGTGGGCAACCACAACACGCTGCAGGAACTCACGCTGTTTCGTGACTCCGCCGCGAAGCTGAAGCCCGACATCATCGTGTTGAGTTACTTCATCAACGATGCCGAGCCGATGCCGACCTACAACCAGACCTCGTGGCTCGACGAGCATTCGGCGGCGTGGGTCGTCTTCAAATATCGCCTCGATTCGCTGATGCGTCAGTTCGGCGAGGCGCCCGACTGGAAACGCTACTACCGCGAACTCTACAAGGACGATGCGGCCGGCTGGCAGCAGACCCGCAAGGCCATCCAGGGCTTCGCCACGACCGCGCGCGAGATGGGCGTCAAACTGGTCGTATTCAACATTCCCGAACTGCGCGAATTGAAGCCCTATCCCTTTCCCGAGGTCACCGCCAAGGTGAAGGCCGACGTCGAGGGGCTGGGCGTGCCGTTCTTCGACATGCTGCCGACGGTACAGAATCTCGATCCGGCGAGCCTCTGGGTGACGGTTCCCGATCCGCATCCCAATGGTGCCGCGATGGCCGCCTTCACCACGATGATGGTGCCGGAACTCGACACTCTGCTGGACGGTCTGTGCAAGGATCAGGGCAAGGGCTGCAGGTAATGCGCTTGATCAAGGACGCGCTTCTCTTCCTGGTCTCGATCTCCCTGTGTGTGGTCGTCGCCGAAGGCGTCATCCGCTACATCGACGGCTACACGATCTTCTACATGCCGCTCAGCGAGCCGACCGGGCTCGCGAGCGTTAAGCAGGAGTCCGTCGACAAGGTGCCGCGCGCACCGGGCGTCGCGCGCGACTGGTTCTCCACCGAGCCCGCGCCGCTGCCCAACAAGCGCGCCGTCCCCGAGGACTGGGAGCGCCTCTATCGCTTCGTCGAGGCCAACCCCGTCGGCGGCATGTGGTTTCGTCCCTCCGATGCCTTCAAGGTCTGGAACACCAGCTTCTCCGGCGATCCGTGCAGGCACTGGTTCCTGCGCCATGCACCGGGACAGCTCTTCCTCTACGACCCACTCGATGGCCAGGACCGGCCGCCCTACCGGTTCCTGCCCGACGTCACGATCCCGAGCGGTCTCACGACCAACCAGATCGGCTGGCGCGGCCCGCCCATCGAGAACCCGCGGCCCGAGAAGACGGTGCGCATCGTCTTCGTCGGCTCCTCGACTGTCGTCGAGGCGCACCACCTTCCCTTTTCCTGGCCGGAGTATGTGGGCCACTGGATGAACATGTGGTCGAAGGCCAAGGGCCTCGGCATCCGGTTCGAAGTCCTGAATGCCGGCCGCGAGAGCATCATCTCCGACGACATCGCCGCCATCGTGCGCAACGAAGTGTTGCCGCTGCGTCCCGATCTCGTCGTCTATCACGAGGGCGGCAACCAGTTCCGGCCGGCCTCGATCGTCGAGAAAGTGCCCACCGACCCCGTCGCCCGCCCGTCGAATGCGCAGGAGCCGGCGGCGGTGGCCTGGCTGAAGGAAGGCGCACGTTATTCCGCCCTGATCGGTCGCATCCAGGCGGCCTTCGCCATCGCAGGCGCCGGAACCGGCGGCGGCGGCGAATGGCCCAAGCCCGACTACAAGGTGATCTGGCCGGAAGGGCTCGACGAGATGTCGCCGCAGCTCGACTTCGCCAAGCTGCCGGTCAGCCTCAACCTCATCCGGTGGGACCTCGACCAGATCCGCGGCGATCTCAAGTCGATCGGTGCCGACATGGCGCTCGCGTCGTTCTTCCTGATGGTGAAGGACGGGCTGGTCGTCGATCCGGTTCGCCACAAGTACATCATCGAACAGCTCAACGCCGCCAACTGGCCATACCGCTATCGCGACCTCGAACGGCTGGCGAAGTTTCAGAACCGGTACTTCGCGAAGTATGCCGCCACGCACGGCATCGACTTCCTCGACATCGTCGGCAACATGCCGTTCGACCCGGACCTGTTCACCGACGCCGTCCACACCAACTATGCCGGTACGCGCATCCGCGCCTGGACGGCCTTCAACCTGCTCGTGCCGATCGTCGAGAAGAAGCTCGCCGACAAGGTCTGGCCGCGCGCCTGGCCGGCCGGCGCCTCGACGGCGCTTCCGACCTTCACGCCGCGCCTCACCAAGCTCGAGTGCAAGAAGTAACTCAGGCCGCGTAGGTTCATGCCATCCTCCCCATTCAAATGGGGAGGTGTCGGCGTCTTACGACGACGGAGGGGTCATAGTGTTGCGACGCTTATGACCCCATCGCCCCGTATGACGGGGCACTTCCCCATCTGAATGGGGAAGGGAAAGACCTAAGCCGAGTAGCGGCCGAGATGCTCCAGTAGAAGCTCGTTCACGCGCGCCGGCCTCTGGTCGGCGGCGTAGTGGCCGACGCCCGGCAGCACTTCGAAACGATAGGGCGCGTCGATGAACTCGCCCGTGCCCTCGGCCGCGGCACGCCCGACCGTGTCGTCTGCATCGCCCCAGACATAGAGCGTCGGCACCTTGATGGGCCCGAGAAGCATCCGCTCGCCGCGGGCGCGATACCAGGCAAGCGCGGCTTCCATGGCCGACGCGTTCCCGAGCACGGAGAGATGCAGGTCGATCGCTTCCATCGGCACGCCTTCCTTGGCGTGCCGCTTGCGCAGCCAGGCGCAGTCGTTCTCCAGCAGCTTCGGCACGGCATCGGGCTCGAGGAAGGCTTGATGGTGGCCGGAGCGACGCTTCTGTTCGCCGTCGGGCATCGCCAGGGCGCGCGCGAACGACATCGGATGCGGTCGCGAGAGGATGGTGAGCGAACGCAGCTTCTCAGGGCTACGGAAGGCGATGGCCCAGGCCAGGCTCGCGCCCCAATCGTGGCCGACCAGATGGAAGCGCTTGTTGCCATGCCCAACGGCCGAGACAATGTCGAGCGCATCGCCCGTGAGCTTGTCGAAGCGATAGGAATCGAGATCGGCCGGATCGGGTCGCGCGCCGGCCGAATAGCCGCGCTGGTTGGGCGCCACCGCGAAGTAGCCCGCCTGGCCCAGCACCGGCACCTGCGCCTTCCAGAAATGCCGCGACACGCCGAAGCCGTGCAGCATCAGGACCAACGTGTCGTCGTCCTTGCCGGCCACCGAGGCGTCGAATACCAGGCCGGGCGCGGTTTCTATCTCGCGGACTTCCATTTCCGTCATTCTCCTTCGCCAGTGCCGGCGCGACCCCACTTCGTCTCGAGGCGTCGCCATGCACGAGCCAGTCGCGCGGCGCGATCCTCGAACAGGTCGGGGGCGGCTTCCTTGCCCAGCAACGTTTCCTCGACCGCATGATGCGGCCGCGTACCGCCATCGGCCAACAGGTGCTCGATGGTGACGCCGCGCTCTGCGAGACGACGCGACACCAGTACCGTGCGATGGCAGTCGAGTGGCTCCTTCTCGGCGCACATCAGGCACAGGGTCTTGCCGTCCGCGCCCTCGATCACGCGGTCGAGGCCGGCCTTGAAGTCGGGTCGCGCGGCAAGCTGGTCGTAGCTGCCGCCGGCCGCGGGCTTTCTGCCCAACGCCGCGCCTTCATGCACATAGGCGATGCCGGCTTCGGCCAGCGACTTCGCGAGCTTCTCCCGGCCGAACTGCGGATGGCGGCGCGACCACGGCGTGGAGCGCACGTCGACCAGCCGCTCGACGCCGCCGGCCTTCAGGAGGGCCACGAAGCGCTCGATCGGATGGTTGGAGTGGCCGATGGTCTTGACCGGTTTCATGCGAGGTGGCGGACCTGATCGATGAACGCGAGCGTCGCGGCCGAGGCTTCGTCGCGGCGATAGGCGAGGTTGAGCGGCACCTTCAAGGCGGGCCGTCCGGAGAGCGGGCGGTAGGTTACACCTTCCAGCGGCAGGCGGCTCAGCGACGCCGGTACGATGGTGATGCCGAGGCCGGCCGCCACCAGATTCAAGGTCGAGACGATGCGCGGCGCCTCCTGGCTGACATGCGGATTGAAGCCGGCCGCGCTGCAGGCCGCGATGATGGCGTCGTAGAGGCCGCGCCCGTCGGCCCGGCGATAGAGGATGAAGTCTTCGGCCGCGAGATCCTTGAGCGTGAGGGTCGGGCGCCGCGCGAGCCGGTGGCGCGTGGGCAGGGCGGCCGCCATCTCCTCGTGCAGCAGGGCGTGCATCGCCAGCCCCTGCGCATCGGTGAGGCCAGAGCGGATGAAGGCGATATCGAGCCGCTCGTCGCGTACCGCGGCCAGCAGGTCGCCCGAGCTGCTCTCTTCCAGTACGAACGAGATGTCGGGTCGCTCGCGGCGGAACTCGCGGATGGCGCGCGCGACCAGGGGATGGAACGGGGCCGACGTCGTGAAGCCCACGGCGATGCGGCCGGTCTCGCCGCGCGCGGTGCGGCGGGCCTTCACGGTGGCGCGTTCGACCGACGCCAGGATTGCCTCGGCATCGGCCAGGAAGGAACGGCCGGCATCGGTCAGGCTAACGCCGCGTGGATGGCGCAGCAGCAACGGCGCGCCGATCTCGCGCTCCAGCGCGCGGATCTGCTGGCTGAGCGGCGGCTGCTGCATGTGCAGCTTCTCGGCCGCACGGGTGACATGGCCTTCATGCGCGACGGCCACGAAGTAGCGGAGGTGTCGCAGTTCCATCTAGATATCCAGTAAGTATCGAAGACATCTACATCATATATTTGAACACTGCATAAGTTGACCTTAGACAAACCCTCGTCCTCACCCTGAGGGGCGCGCAGGGCGCGCGTCTCGAAGGGTGGGCAACGGTTCCGGTGGGTGCCCATGCTTCGAGACGGCCGCGTGCGCGGCCTCCTCAGCGTGAGGAGCCCTCGGATCGGCGAGGGCAAGATGACGATAACGATGGCTCTGGGGCTCGGCGTCCTGATGGTGTTCACGGCCTTCCTGTCCGGCATCTTCGGGATGGCGGGCGGCATGGTCCTCATCGGGGTGCTGCTGTTCGTGCTGCCGCTGCCCATGGCCATGGTGCTGCATGCGGTGACGCAGATGGCGTCCAACGGCTGGCGCGCCTTCCTGTGGTGGCGGCATATCCAGTGGCGGATCACCGTCTTCTACGTGATGGGCTGTTTCATCGCCGTCGGCCTCTGGTCGCTCACGCTCTACGTGCCGGAGAAGGCCATCGCGCTGCTGATGCTGGGCATCTCGCCCTTCCTCCTGCGCATCGTGCCCGCAAGGCTCATGCCCGTGACGCTGGGTCCGGTGCAGGCGCTGGGCGGCGGCGTGGCCTGCATGGCGCTGATGCTGCTCACCGGCGTCACCGGGCCGCTGATGGACCAGCTCTTCCTGCGTTCGGCCATGAACCGGCATCAGATCGTGGCGACCAAGGCCTCGTGCCAGGTGTTTGGCCACGGCTCGAAGCTGCTCTACTTCGGCGCGCTGATCGAGGGCGCGGGCTCGGTCGAGCCCTGGGTGCTGGCGATGGCCGTCGGCGCCTCGATGCTGGGCACGTCGTTCGGCAAGACGATCCTCGAGCGCCTGTCCGACGGCCAGTTCCGCACCTGGGCCGGGCGACTCATCACCGTGCTGGGCCTCTACTATGTCGGCTATGGCTTGGTGCTGCTGGCCGGGATTGCCTAAGATGGCGCGTGGACATTCCGGCAGGATTTAGAGAACTCACCGAGGCGACCGGCTTCACCGCGGCCAACGGACCGTGGTTCGAGAAGGTCGAGGGCAACAGGGTCTGGCGCGGCTTCATGCCGGGCCCGCAACATGCCAATGCGCTCGGCATCGTGCATGGCGGCATGATGGCCGCCTTCATCGATGCCGCGCTGGGCTCGGTGGTCTATCGCGCCATCGACCGGCGCTGTGTCACGCTGAAGCTCACGCTCGACTATCTGACGCCGGCACGGGTCGGCGACTGGCTGGAGGCGACCGGCGAACTGCTGGGCCATGACGAGCATGTGGCGCAGGTGAGGGGCCGACTCTATGGTCCGCGCCACGATGTTCTGGCCGGGCTGGGCGATTTCGCGCTGCTGCGGCCGGGACGCCCCCTCAAAGTCCGGAGCTAGCGTGTCTTCCGAAATACCCGACAATCCGCCTGAAGGTTTCAAGCTCGTCGATTTCGCGCGCGGCCGGCCCGAGCCGACCTTCAACACCCATGTCGGCAACATGTACGCCAAGCGCGGCGAGAAGGGCACGCGCGACGAGTTCGTGCTGGCGATCCGCGTCCAGCAGAACATGTGCAACCCGGCCGGCGGCCTCCACGGCGGCATGATGATGACGGTCGCCGACCTGGTGGGCACGATGGGTGGCGGCTATCTCGCTGGCCTGCGCAAGTTCCTGCCGACCGTCAGCATGACGTTCGACTTCGTGGCGCCCGCCCGCGTCGGCGACTGGGTGGAGGGCCGCGCAGAGCTGATCCGCCAGACGCGCACACTGCTCTTCACCAACATCTACCTGACCGTGGGCGACCAGAAGATCCTGCGCGCCTCGTCGATCGCCAAGATCTCCTCGGGCGACGGGACCGGCTACACGAAGACCTAGACTCTTTGCGCATCGAGTTCACCAATCCACCTCATCCTGAGGAGGCGCGCAAAGCGCGCCGTCTCGAAGGATGGGCTGCAGACGCGGTACTCGTGCCCACCCTTCGAGACGCTCACTGCGCTCGCTCCCCAGGGTGAGGCATTGTTTTGATGCCTGCCGTGTTCAGTTCTCGCCTGGAAAGTCGCTAGCGTCCCGGCGGCCGTGACCTGAAGGACGATTTCAGGAAGTCGACGAAGGACGTGACGCGGGCCGAGATGCCGCGTCGCGCCGGCACCAGCGCCAGGATGTCGGCGCCCTCGAACGACCACGGCGCCAGCACGCGCCTGAGCTCGCCCCGCTTCACGAAGGGCGCGGCGTCCCACTGCGAGCGCAGCATGAGGCCGAGGCCCGCGAGCGCCCAGTTGCGCACGACCTCGCCATCGTTGCTGGTGAGCGTCGGCGTGACGCGCACGGCGCCGGCGCGGCCGCCGCGGCGATGGCGCCACAGGGTCACGTCCTCGTTGTTCTCGCGCACGCAGAGGCAATCGTGCTGCAGCAGGTCGCGCGGATCGGCCGGAATGCCGCGCCGCTCGAGATAGGCCGGCGCGGCGCAGACCCAGCGATCGTTGCGGGCCAGCACGTGCGCGACCCAGGTCGAATCGCGCACCGCGCCGATATGCACGACGACATCGGCATCCTCGCTGTCGGTCCAGGGCCGCTCCGAGAGATCGAGCGTCACGCGGATCGCCGCGTGCCGTTCGGCGAAGCGGGCGACCAGCGGGGCGACGTGCAGCCGGCCGAAGCCGAAGGGCGCCACGATCCGCAGCGGCCCCGACAGCGCGCCGCCCTCCTGTCCCAGCAGGTCGGTGAGCGCGCCGATGCGGGTCAGCATCGCCTGCGCCTCGCTCACCAGATGCTCGCCCTCGCCGGTGAAGCGCACGCGCCGCGAGCTGCGCACGACGAGGCTGACGCCCAGCGCCTGTTCGAGCTTCTTGAGGCGCAGCGACAGCGCCGGCGGCGTGACGTTGAGCGACCGGGCGGCCCCGCTCAACGAGCCGGCCCGCGCCAGCGCTTCCATGAACTGCAGGTCGGCAAGCGAGATCATTCAGTTTTCCTTAACTGAACTATTGGTTCTATTTAAGCACCGATGGCCTGCCGCCTGCTACCGTACCGGCATGACGACGACCTTTCCCAAAGCCGTGCTGTTCGACCTGCTGACGGCGCTTCTGGATTCCTGGACCCTGTGGAACGACGTGGCGGGTTCAGAGGAACGCGGTCGCGCGTGGCGGGCGGAGTATCTGCGGCGCACCTATGGCTGCGGCAGCTACGTGCCCTATGAGCAGCTGGTGCAGGAAGCGGCGGTGGCGACCGGCCTGCCGGCAGCGGCGGCAGACACGCTGGAAGCGCGCTGGCTGGAGCTGCCGGCCTGGAGCGGCGCGCAGACCGCTCTCGACGCGCTGGCCGGCCGCACCAAGCTGGCCGTCGTCACCAACTGCTCGATCCGGCTGGGCCGGCAGGCGGCAAGTCGCTTGCGGACGGATTGGGACTGCATCGTCACGGCCGAGGAAGCGGGTTGCTACAAGCCCGATCCGCGCCCCTACCGGTTGGCGCTGGCGACGCTGGGCGTCGCGCCGGAAGACGCCGCCTTCGTCGTGGGATCCGGCTACGACCTGTTCGGCACCTCGGCCGTCGGTCTCAGGACCTACTGGCACAACCGCGTCGGCCTCTCGCGCCCCGACGGCGCGCCGGTCGCTTCCCTCGAGCGGTCGACGCTCGACGATCTTCTCCCCTGGCTGGAAGGACGTCCGTCATGATCATGCGCCGACTGTTGCTCACCCTCGCGCCGTTGCTGCTGGCGGCCACCGCCGCCACGGCCCAGGGCTTTCCCACCAAGCCGCTGACGCTGATTGTGCCGTTCCCGGCCGGCGGCCCGAGCGACGCGCTGGCCCGCGCGCTGGCGCAGGGCATGGCCGCGGATCTCAAGCAGACCGTGGTGGTCGAGAATATCGGCGGCGCCAGCGGCACGATCGGGCTCGCGAAGCTGATGGCCGCCGCGCCCGACGGCTACACGATCGGCTTCGGCACGATCGGCACGCACGTCGCCAATGCCGCCCTGTTCAAGAAACTGCCCTACGATCCGCTGACGGGCTTCGAGCCGATCGGCCTTGCCGGCACGGCGCCGCTGTTGCTGCTCGCCAAGGCGGGCCTGCCGGTCGCCAACCTCAGGGAGTTCATCGCCTATGCCGAGCAGCATAAGGCCGGCATGACCTATGGCAGCGCCGGCGTCGGCTCGATCTCCCATTATGCCTGCGTGGTGCTGCTGTCGGCGCTCAAGCTCAACATCACCCACGTTCCCTATCGCGGCGTCGCGCCCGCGATGAACGACCTGATGGGCGGCCATATCGATTTCATGTGCGACCAGACGACGACGGCGTTGCCGCAGATCGCGGGCGGCAAGATCAAGGCGCTGGCGGTGCTGAGCGATCAGCCCCTGCCGCAGCTTCCGGGCGTCGCCACCGCGGCGAGCCAGGGCTACGACGTGAACCTCCGCTCGTGGAACGCGCTGTTCGCGCCGAAGGGGACGCCGCAGCCCGTCATGGCCCGCCTGAACCAGGCCCTGCGCGCGGCGGTGGCCGACCCGGCGCTGGTGAAGCAGATGAACGCGGTTGGCGTCGATCTGCCGTCGCCCGAGGCGCTGCAGCCGGCTACCGTGACGGCGTTGATCGCGCAGGGGCTGGAGAAGGACGTGCCGGCGCTGAAGGCGCGCGGCGAGTATCTCGACTGAAGGGTGAACTCTTGAAGCTGATGGACATCGAGACCCCGGCGGCGCTCATCGACGAGCGCCGCATGGCGGGGAACATCGCACGCATGCAAGACCATCTCACGTCGCTGGGCGTGCGCCTGCGGCCGCATGTGAAGACCTCGAAGTGCGTCGAGGTCGCACGAGCGCAGCAGAAGGCGGGTGCCGCGGGTATCACGGTCTCGACCCTGAAGGAGGCCGAACAGTTCTTCGCTGCCGGCTTCTCCGACGTGCTCTATGCGGTCTGCATCGCACCGGACAAGCTCGACCGCGCCGTTGCGCTCGTCGCCAAGGGCTGCGCGCTCACGCTGCTCGTCGATTCGGTGACCGCCGCCCAGGCCGTCGTCGCCAAGGGCAAGGCCGCGGGCCTGACCTTCGCCGTGATGATCGAGATCGATTCCGACGGTCATCGCTCGGGCGTGCAGCCCGAGGCGCCCGAGCTGATCGACATCGGCAAGGTCCTGCAGGCGGGCGGCGCGACGGTGAAGGGCGTGCTGACCCATGCCGGCAGCTCCTACGATCTCGACACGCCGCAGGCGCTGCAGGCTCTGGCCGAGCAGGAGCGGGCGCTGTGCGTGCGCGCGGCCGAGCGGTTGCGCGCGGCGGGCATCGCCTGTCCCGAGGTCAGCATCGGCTCGACGCCGACGGCGATCGCGGCGCAGAACCTCGAAGGCGTCACCGAGGTGCGCGCGGGCGTCTATGTCTTTTTCGATCTCGTGATGTCCAATGTCGGCGTCTGCACGCCGCAGGACGTGGCACTCTCGGTCCTGACCACGGTGATCGGCCATCAGCCCGAGAAGGGCTGGGTGATCGTCGATGCCGGCTGGATGGCGATGAGCCGCGACCGCGGCACGCAGCGCCAGAAGATCGACTATGGTTACGGCGCGGTGTGCGATGTCGCGGGCAACGTGATCGACGGGCTGATCGTGTCGGGCGCGAACCAGGAGCACGGCATCGTCTCGCGGCGCGACGGCACGGCCGACACGGGCCTCGTCGAGCGCTTCCCGATCGGCGCACGGCTGCGCATCCTGCCCAACCACGCCTGCGCGACTGGCGCGCAATACCCGTCCTACGTCGCGGTAACGCCGGCCGGCGACGCGGCGCCGTGGCCGCGCTTCCAGGGTTGGTGAGCTAGACCGTCGCGCCGAAATGGCTGCCGAGGGCACGGCGACCTGAATCTGTCAGACGCACGGTGCGGCTGCGCCGCAGCCGCTCGGCCCAGCCGCGCTTGAAGAACGTGTCGGCGATGGCCGCGCCCAGCGCGCCGGAGATGTGCGGCCGGCGTTCGCTCCAGTCGAGGCACTGGCGGGCGAAGTGGCGCGAACTCGTCCTGCGTGCCGTGTCGAGATCGACGCCCAGCCGCTCGCAGAACAGCTCGCCCGAGTTTGTCAGCTGCCAGTCGCGCGGCCCCTTGGGTTCGAGATGGCCATGCCGGGTCAGCGAATCGGTGACGGCGATGCCGACCTGCCCGGCGAGATGGTCGTAGCAGGTGCGGCAGAAGCGGAGATCCGGATCGCGCCGCCACGCCGCAGCCTTGGACGCCGGCGCCGCGCGCGTGCCGGCCAGCGCCATCAGCGATTCGATGGCGTGCGCCACGTCCGCCGATGCTAGGCGATAGAAGCGGTTGCGGCCCTCGGCGCGGGCGGCCAGCAGGTTGGCCTCGACCATGCGTGCGAGATGCCCGCTCGCGGTCTGCGCGGTGATACCGGCATTGTGCGCGAGGTCCGACGCGGTATGCGCGCGACCGTCCATCAGCAGCGACAGCATGGAGGCACGCGCCGGGTCGCCCATCAGGGCGGCGATCTCGGAAAGGGCGTTCACGGTGGTCATGACGGAAATCTAGGCCCGGGTTCGGCGGCCCGCCACGGTCAATGGTTCGGCCGAGACCGAAATATTAGGTGTCATCCTGAGCGCAGCGAAGGATCCTTCGCTGCGCTCAGGATGACACGGACTTAACGCCACTTCGGGTTGGCGATGGCGATCTTGTCGGCGATGGTTGCGTCGAGATGCGCCATCAGCGCCGCGTCGCTCTCGTCGCGTTCTCCGGTGCGCAACTGGCGCGCCAGCTCCTTGTTCAATTCGTCGAGCGTCGCTTCGTGTCCAAGCAATTTGACGAGGCGCTCGTGCTCGCGTGCGTCGGCTGCCGGGCCGAGACGCACCTCGCGTTCGAGAATGGCGAGCGAGTTCACAGCGACGCGCATCTGGAAGCCGAGACGCGGCTCGGCCTTGTCGAGCGCCGGCGTCGCCTCCTCGCGCAGGAAGTCGGCGATGGCGGTCAGCAGCTCGGCGGCAGTGGGACGGTCCTGGGCCACGGTCAGGCTCCCTGCTTCAGCAATTGCAACAGATCGACTTCGGTCTCGACGGCGCGGCGGCCGATGGAGGCGTGCTCCATCGATTTGATCGAGCCCGAGAGATGCTTGAAAGCCTGGTTGAGGCAGATGACGCCCCAGTGGACGGTGCCGAAGACTTCCCACCAGTGCGCCCGGACCGGATCGACCTTGCCGCCGCCGGCGCGCTCGTAGGCGGCCCACAGTTCCTCCCGGGTGCCGAAGCCGCCGGCCGGCTTGTCGATCGCGCCGAAGCGCCAGCTCTTCACGCAAAGCCAGCCGAGGTCTTCGACCGGGTCGCCGAGATGGGCGAGTTCCCAATCAAGGATCGTCGTCACGCCCGTCTCGTCGACGAGGTAGTTGCCGGTGCGATAGTCGCCATGCACCAGCACCGGCCGCGCGAGCGGGGCGGGCTTGCGGCGGTCGAGCCACGACAGCGCCAGCTCGAACACCGGCTGCGGGCGGCCCAGCATGTCGAGCGAGCGGCGCAGCTCGGCGATATGGTCGGCGGCTTCGCGACGCACGAGGCTCGGCAGGGTGGCGGTATCGGTCGCATGGATGCGCGCCAGGATCTCGCCGAGCTGGGACGCGATTTTGCCGCGCGCCGTCTCGTAGGGCGCGTCGCGCAGCAGCTTGCGGGCGATGGCGATGCCGCCGATGCGGCGCATCACATAGGCCTCGCCCAAGGCGTCCTGGGCCGTCAGCTCGAACAGGGGTTCGGGCGAGCGCACGCCAGCCGCATGGGCGGCCTGCAGCACGCGGAACTCGGTGGCACGGTCGATGGCGACGGCACGCTCGCGATCGGTCTTTCCTTGCGTCGGCGGATCGCGGCGCAGGATCAGCGCGTGGCATTCGCCATTGACCAGCGCGTCGAAACTCCAGGTCTGGCGTGAGGCGCCGCCGGACTGGCGACTCAGTCTTTCGATTGTGGCGGGGGCGCCGAAATGGCGGCTGGTCGCTTCGGCGAGCACGCGGGCGACGTTTTCGGTTTCAGATGGCATGTGAACGGTCATTTACCGGGACTGTGGCACAGGCTCCGGCGCGTGGTAAGAGGACCGCGCCAACTGGGGAGATCAAGCACGTGTCGAGCGCCTTCGCGGCCATGAATGGCCTGTTCCTGGAAGACCTGAAGCCCGGCATGTCGGCGATGTTCGGCAAGACCGTGACCGAGGCCGACATCATGGCTTTCGCGGGCGTGTCGGGCGACACCAACCCGATCCACCTGCATGACGGCTTCGCGCGCACCACGCGGTTCGGCCAGCGCATCGCCCACGGCATGCTGAGCGGCAGCTTCATCTCGACCGTGGTCGGCACCAAGCTGCCCGGGCCGGGCGCCGTCTATATCTCGCAGACCATGAACTTCATGGCGCCGGTCATCATCGGCGACACGATCACGGCGGTGGCGACCATCACCGCGATCGACGACAAGCGCCGTCGCGTGACGCTCAAGACCCAGTGCCTGAACGGCGACAAGGTCGTGATCGACGGCGAGGCCGTCGTGCTGGTGCCGCGGCGCGACGCGGCCTGAGTTTTCGCATGATCCCGGTGTTCGACGCCTGGCGTTCCGTGCCGCCCGAATGGAAGGGCGGGGTGGTGGCGCTCGGCAATTTCGACGGCGTGCATCGCGGCCATCAGGCACTGCTGGCGCGCGCGCGCGCGCAGGCGGCATCGCTGGGCGCGCCCGTGGTCGCCTTCACCTTCGAGCCGCACCCGCGCGGCTTCTTCGTGCCCGACACCGGACCTTTCCGCCTCACTCTGCTGCCGGCCAAGACGCGCCTGCTGGCCGGGCATGGCGTGCAGGCGGTGCTGGCACAGCGCTTCGACGAATCCTTCGCGGCGCTGCCTGCCGCGTCGTTCATCGAGGACGTGCTGCGGAAGGGCCTCGGCGCACGCCATGTCGTGTGCGGTTACGACTTCACCTTCGGCGCTCGGCGCAGCGGCAATGTCGAGATGCTGCGTGCCGAGGGCAAGGCGCATGGCTTCGGCGTCACGGTGCTCGACCCGGTGACGCACGAGGGCGAGATCTATTCTTCCACGCGCATCCGCGAGGCGCTGCGGCACGGCTGGGCGCGCGACGCTGCCGGTCTGCTGGGCCACGGCTGGGAGATCGAAGGCACGGTCGAACTGGGCGACCAGCGCGGCCGCACGATCGGCTTCCCGACCGCCAACGTGGCGCTCGGCGAACATCTGCGCCCGCGCTTCGGCGTCTACGCGGTGCGTGCGCTGGTCGACGGGGTGTGGCGGAATGGGGTGGCGAACCTCGGCAAGCGCCCGACCTTCGGCAAGCTGCAGGAGAATTTCGAGGTCCACCTGTTCGACTTCGCGGGCGACCTCTACGGCAAGGTCCTGCGGGTCGCTCTGGTCGATTTCATCCGCGCCGAAATGAAGTTCGCGGGCCTCGATGCGCTGAAGGCCCAGATCGCGGCGGACGGGCAGGCGGCGCGGGCGATCCTCGCGGCTCCTTGACCCCCCCGACCCCCATCCCTAGATTGCCCGCCCTATGTTAATCGGGGCCTTCCAGGAGCGAATTATCCGCCCGGTCCGCTGACTGCGGCCGGGTTTGTCCTGTCTGTTCGCGGCTGTTTCCGGACGGCCGCCATCGCTCCTCTCAGTGCCGGGTTTCTTGTGACAACTGATTATAAATCCAGCGTTTTTCTGCCGAAGACCGACTTCCCCATGCGCGCCGGGCTGCCCAAGAAGGAGCCCGAGCTCCTGAAGCGCTGGGCCGAGATGAAGCTTTGGGACCGGCTGCGGACTGAGAGCCGGGGCCGGCCGAAGTTCGTGCTGCACGACGGCCCTCCCTACGCCAACGGCAACCTCCATATCGGGCACGCACTCAACAAGATCCTGAAGGACCTCGTCTCGCGCACCCAGCAGATGCTGGGCAAGGACAGCCACTACGTGCCGGGCTGGGACTGCCACGGCCTGCCGATCGAATGGAAGATCGAGGAACAGTACCGCGCCAAGAAGCAGGACAAGGACCAGGTTCCGATCGTCGAGTTCCGGCGCGAGTGCCGCGCCTTCGCCGATCACTGGATCACGGTGCAGCGCGAGGAGTTCAAGCGGCTCGGCGTCGACGGCGACTGGGAGAACTACTACTCGACGATGAAGTACGAGTCCGAGGCGGTCATCGTGAGGGAACTGGGCAGGTTCCTGATGAACGGCGGCCTCTACAAGGGCTCCAAGGCGGTGCTGTGGTCGGTGGTCGAGAAGACCGCGCTGGCCGAGGCCGAAATCGAGTATCACGACCACACGTCGGACACGATCCACGTGTGTTTCCCGGTCGTGAAGTCGAACGGCGGCAAGCTCGACGGCACCTCGATCGTGATCTGGACGACGACGCCGTGGACCATGCCGGGCAACCGCGCGCTCGCCTACGGCCGGGATATCGCCTACGCGCTGGTCGAGGTCGCGGCCGTCGGCGAGGGCAGCAAGGCCCGCGTCGGCGAGAAGCTGGTACTGGCGCGCGACCTGGTCGACGCGGTCGCGGCGGAAACGAAGTTCACGCCGAAGATCGTGGCCGAGGTGTCGGCCGAAGATCTCGACGGGCTGATCGCGGCGCATCCGTTCCGCGGCAAGGGCTTCGAGTTCGACGTGCGCCTGCTGGCCGGAGAGTTCGTGACGGCCGATGCCGGCACGGGCTTCGTGCACATCGCGCCGGGCCATGGCGCCGACGACTACGAGCTGGGTGTCGCCAACGGCGTGGAAGTGCCGGACACGGTCGCCGAGGACGGCACCTACTATCCGCACGTGCCGCTGTTCGCCGGCAAGCGCGTCTATACGCAGGACGGCAAGAAGGGCGACGCCAACCGCACTGCCATCGCGCTGCTCGACGAGATGGGCAAGCTGCTCGCCTCGGGCCGCATCACGCACAGCTATCCGCATTCCTGGCGCTCCAAGGCGCCGGTCATCTTCCGCAACGCCCCACAATGGTTCATCGCCATGGACAAGCCGATCCCCGAGATCGGCGGGACCCTGCGCGAAAAGGCGCTGGCGGCGATCGACGTCACGCGCTTCGTGCCGCGCGCCGGCTACAACCGCCTGCGCTCGATGATCGAGACGCGGCCCGACTGGAACGTCTCGCGCCAGCGCGCCTGGGGCGTGCCGATCGCGGTGTTCGTCGACAAGAAGACCGGCGAGCCGCTGCGCGACGCCGAGGTGATGGGCCGCATCGTCGAGGCGTTCCGCACCGAGGGCGCCGACGCCTGGTTCGAGAGCCCGCCCGAGCGCTTCCTCGGCAACAAGTACGATGCCGCCGACTTCGAGCAGGTGACGGACATCCTCGACGTCTGGTTCGACTCGGGCTGCACGCATGCCTTCACGCTCGAAGGCAACGACCGGCTGAAGTGGCCGGCCGACCTCTATCTCGAAGGCTCGGACCAGCATCGCGGCTGGTTCCATTCCTCGCTGCTCGAGAGCTGCGGCACGCGCGGCCGCGCGCCCTATGACGGCGTGCTGACGCACGGCTTCACGCTCGACGAGCAGGGCCGCAAGATGTCGAAGTCGCTGGGCAACATCACGGCGCCCCAGTCGGTCTGCGACCAGTACGGCGCCGACATCCTGCGCCTCTGGGTGGTCGGCACCGACTACACAGAGGACCAGCGCATCGGTCCGGAGATCCTGAAGCACCAGGCCGAAGCCTATCGCCGGCTGCGCAACACGCTGCGCTACCTGCTGGGCAGCCTCGACGGCTACTCGTCGGACGAGACGGTGAGCCATGCCGAGATGCCCGAGCTGGAGCGCTGGGTGCTGCATCGCCTGGCCGAGCTGGACGGCGTGCTGCGCCGCGCGGTCGACGATTACGACTTCCACACGATCGCGACGGAGCTGCACAATTTCTGTGCCGTCGACCTCTCGGCCTTCTACTTCGACATCCGCAAGGACTCGATCTACTGCGACGCGGCCGGCACGCCGCGCCGTCGCGCCGCGCGCACCGTCATGGCCGAGGTCTTTTCGTTCCTGACGGCGTGGCTGGCGCCGATCACCTGCTTCACGGCCGAAGAGGCCTGGCTCGCGCGGCCGAACGACATGCCGGACGGCAAGGCCGACAGCGTCCATCTGCGCCTCTATCCCATCATCCCCCCCGCATGGCTCGATGCGGCGCTGGGCGAGAAGTGGAAGACCGTTCGCGCCCTGCGCCGCGTCGTCACCGGCGCGCTGGAACTGGAGCGAGCGGAGAAACGTATCGGCTCGAGCCTGCAGGCCGCGCCGCACGTCCATGTCGCGCCGGAATACCTCAAGGCGCTGGAAGGTCTCGACCTCAGCGAGATCTGCATCACGTCGGGCGGCCATCTCGTCGAGGGCGAGGCGCCGGCTGGCGCCTTCACCCTGCCGGACGTGGCCGGCGTCGCCGTCGTGCCGAGCGCGGCCGAAGGCACCAAGTGCGCGCGCTGCTGGCAGGTGCTGGAAGAGGTGGGCAAGTCGACCGCCCATCCGCTGCTCTGCCTGCGCTGCGAGGATGCAGTTTCAGCATGAGGCCCATCGATCGGCAGGCCATGGTGCTTCTGGCCGTCACCCTCGTGGCGGACCAGGTTTCCAAGCAGCTGCTGCTGGGGTTCCTGCTCAAGGCCGGCGCCATCGTGCCGGTGATCGACGGTTTCTTCCGGCTGGTGATCGTGTGGAACCGGGGGATCAGCTTCGGTCTGCTGGGCGGCGACCAGGCGGTGCCGCCCTGGGTTCTTTCCGGCGTGGCGATTGCCGTCTGCATCGGGCTGTTCGTCTGGCTGCGGCGCACCGACCGTCCCCTGACAGGATGGGGCATCGGCCTTGTCATGGGGGGAGCCATCGGCAATGTTATCGACCGTGCCCGATGGGGAGCGGTATTCGATTTCGCCGATTTCCACATAGGGCGCTGGCACTGGCCGGCGTTCAACGTGGCCGACGCGGCGATTGTCGTCGGCGTTGGACTCATGCTCGTCGACTCGCTGCTCGTCGAGAAGAAGCAGGCGCCCTGAAGCGGCCATGATCGGCGCACAAAAGCTCATTACCAAGGACGGACGATGAAACCGATTCTCCTCCCGATTCCATTGGCCCTCATGGCCTGCAGCGCGCTCGCCCTCGGCGGCTGCGGCGCCTTGGAGAACTTTGGCGGCTCCAAGAAGGTGTCGCCCGACGAGTTCAAGATCGTCTCCCATTCGCCGCTCACCATGCCGCCGAACGCCGAACTGCGGCCGCCGCGGCCGGGCGAGCCGCGCCCGCAGGAAGTGACCCCGGCCGACCAGGCCAAGGAAGCGCTGTCGCCGGCCCTTGCCGGCCGCACCCAGGCCCGCGTCAACGCCGGTCCCGACGCGGCACGGTCGGGCAGCAACTCCGAACAGGCGCTGGTTGCCCGCGCCGGGCAGGGCGGCATCGATCCCAATATCCGCGGCCAGGTCAACAAGGACACCAAGACGCTGGGCGAGAGCGACAAGTCTTTCCTCGACAGCCTGATCTTCTGGCAGAGCTCGCCGCCGTCCGGCGTGCTCGTGGATCCCAGCGCGGAACAGCAGCGCATCCGAGATTCGCAGGCAGCCGGCCAGCCGGCCTCGGGACCGACGCCGACGATCACGCGCCGCAAGCGCGGGCTCCTCGAAGGCATCTTCTGAGTTCGATGCCGCTCCTCGGCCGCCGCGCCCTGCTCGGCGGCCTTCTTGCCGGCGCGGCGATCCCGCCCGCCCCGGCGCTCGCGAAGCTCTTCGCCGTGGGCCGACGCGACGCCGAGACGTTCACCCTCGCGAACGGCCTCCAGGCCATCGTCCTGCCGTCGCGCCGCGCGCCGATCGTCACCCAGGTCGTGGTCTATAAGGTCGGCAGCGCCGACGAGACTTTCGGCCATACGGGCGCCGCGCACTTCCTCGAGCACATGATGTTCAAGGGCACCGACAAGGTGCCGGGCGGCGAGTTCTCGCGAATCGTCTCGCGCAACGGCGGCCGCGACAACGCCTACACCACGTTCGATTCCACGGGCTATCACCAGACCATTGCGGCCGCGCAGCTCGAGCTGGTGATGCGCATGGAAGCCGACCGCATGGTCAACGTGCACATCACCGAGCGCGAGATCGTGCCCGAGCGGCAGGTCATCCTCGAGGAACGCCGCATGCGCACCGACAACGTGCCGTCGTCGCTGCTCGACGAGGCGGTGCGCGAGCAACTCTACGGCCGCCACAAGCCCTATGCCATGCCGGTCATTGGCTATGCCGACGACATCAAGAAACTCGGCGTCAATGACCTGCTGGCCTTCTATCGCCGCCACTACGCGCCCAATAACGCGGTCCTGATCGTGGCCGGCGACACCACGGCAGAGCATGTCCGCAAGCTGGCGGAGCGATATTACGGCCCGATCGCGAGGCGCAAGACCGAACCGCGGACGCGCCCCTCTCGGGGGGGCACCGATCTGCCGCAGAAGGTGGTCCGCGCCGATGCGCGTGTCGCCGAGCCGCGCTGGTCGAGGCTGTGGCTGGCGCCGTCCTACCGCATGGGCGAAACGAAATACGCCTATGCGCTGCAGGTGCTGGCGCGGCTGTTCGGCGGCACCGAGACCAGCCGGTTGTCGAGAGTCCTCGTGAACGAGCGCAAGGTCGGCCTGTCGGCCTATGCGTCGTATGGCCCGTCGAGCCTCGGCCTGACGTCTTTCGATATCGGCGTGCATCCCGCGAAGTCGAGCAGCCTGGCCGACGTCGAGGAAGCGGTGACGTCCGAGATGAAGAAGCTGCTCGATGGCGGCGTCACGGCGGAGGAAGTCGAGCGCGCACAGAATCAGCTCCTGGCGGCCGCCATCTACTCGCAGGACTCGCTCGCCAGCGGCCCGCGCATCTACGGCACGGCACTGAGCACGGGCAGCACCGTGGCCGATGTCGATGCCTGGCCCGAGCGCATTGCCGCCGTCACGCCGGCCGATGTCGTGGCGGCCGCCCGCCACGTCTGGCGCGACGATGGCGCGGTCACCGCGCTGCTCACGCCGGCCGAGGGCAGTCGATGAAGCGGCTGCGCCCGCTCGCGGCGGCCTTCGCCGCCTGGCTCGTCCTCGTTCCGGGGATGGCGTTCGCCATCGACATCAAGCAGATCACGACGCCGCTCGGCATCAAGGCGTGGCTGGTCGAGGACAAGAGCACGCCCGTGGTGGCGCTCTCCTTCTCCTTTTCGGGCGGTACGGCCACCGATCCGGCGGGACAGGCGGGCATCACCGAACTGATGGCGGGGCTGCTGACCGACGGCGCCGGCCCGATGGACGCCCAGGCGTTTCGCCAGCGCCAGGAAAGTGCCGCCGCGTCGCTCGGCTTCAACGCCTCGCTGGACCGGCTGACCGGCTCGCTGCGCGTGCTGTCGGCCAGCCGCGACGAGGGGTTCGAACTGCTGCGGCTGGCGCTCACCGAGCCGCGCTTCGATCCCGACATGCTGAACCAGCGCCGCGCGCAGACGCTCGCAAGCCTGAACCAGGCCGCGCAGCGTCCAGGCTCGGTGGCGAGCCGCACGCTGATGCAGACGCTGTTCGCCGGCCATCCCTATGCCGCGGATCCAGATGGCACGCCGCAGGGGCTCGCGGCGCTGACACCCGAACTGTTGAAGAAGCGCGCCGCCGAACTCCTGCTGCGCAACAGCCTCGTCGTCGCGGCGGTGGGCGATATCGGCGAGGCGGAACTGGCACGCCAGATCGACCGCTCGTTCGGCGTGCTGCCGACCGGGACGCCACCGGCACTGCCACCGGAATGGGTGCCGCCGACGAAGCCGCGCACCGTCGTCGTCGAGCGCCCGGTGCCGCAGAGCACCGCCGTGATGGCGCTGCCCGGCATCCCGCGCGACGATCCAGAATGGTACGCGGCACTGGTGATGAACCACGTGCTGGGTGGCGGTGGCCAGCAGTCGCGGCTGTTCAACGAGGTACGCGAGAAGCGCGGCCTGGCCTACAGCGTGTCGAGCGGCCTGCGCACCTACAAGCGCGCCGCGCTGCTGGTCATGTCGACCGGCTCGGCGAACGAGCGTGTCGCCGAGGCGCTCAAGGTGATTCGCGCCGAGATGGCGCGGATGCGCAGCGACGGCGTCACCGAAGCCGAGCTCAACGACGCCAAGACCTATCTGACCGGTGCGCTGGCCCTGTCGCTCGATTCCTCGGGTTCGATCGCGGGCCTGCTCCATTCCATGCAAATCGACGGCCTCTCGCCCGATCACCTGACGCGCCGCGCGTCGTTGATCGCGGCCGTCAAGCTCGCGGACGTTCGCAAGGTTGCGCAACGTCTGCTGCGTGACGAGACACTGACCACGGTCGTGGTCGGCAAGCCGGTCGGCGTCACGCCTGAACCCTAGGGAGTTCAAATGTTCTACAGCCACGTGATCGACGATGCCCTGGAAAGCAAGGTGGGCAAGAGCGGCCTGCCGCAGGCCTCGCTCGACCGCGAACTGGCACGCGCCTCGGCTGCGCTCGACAGGTTCCGCCAGTGGAAGGCGGACGGCACCCTGCCGCTGCTCAGCCTGCCCGGCGCGCGCGACGATCTCGCGCTCCTGAAGCCGCACGCCGAGCGCTTCGCCAGGTTCGAGCACGTGATCGTGCTGGGCACCGGCGGGTCGAGCCTCGGCGGCCAGACGCTGGTCGCGCTCAAGGACTTGGGATTCGGCCCTCAGGGCGGACGCCCGAAGCTCTGGTTCATGGACAATGTCGATCCCTCGACTTTCACCGAACTGGCCGCCCGGCTGCCGCTGGCGCGCACCGGCCTGATCGTGATTTCCAAGTCCGGCACCACCGCCGAGACGCTGACCCAGTTCCTGACGCTGCTGCCCGAGTTCGAGGCGAAGGTCGGCAAGGAAAAGCTCGCCGAGCACATCGTCGCCATCACCGAGCCCAGCGACAACGCGCTCGGCCGGCTGGCCGCGCGCATCGGTTGCCCGATCCTCGACCACGATCCCAAGGTCGGCGGCCGCTTCTCCGTGCTGTCGCTGGTCGGCCTGTTGCCCGCCATGATCGCCGGCCTCGATGTCGGCGCGATCCGTGAAGGTGCGGCAAGCGTCCTCGATCCGGTGCTCGAAGCCAGCGACGCCAAGGACCTCGCGCCGGCCGTCGGTGCGGCCCTGTCGATCGGATTGGCGAAGGAACGCGGGATCGGCACGACGGTGCTGATGCCCTATTGCGACCGGCTGGGCTATTTCGGCTTCTGGTACCGCCAGCTCTGGGCGGAGAGCCTTGGCAAGGGCGGCAACGGCTCCACGCCGGTGCGCGCCATGGGCACCGTCGACCAGCACAGCCAGCTCCAGCTCTATCTCGGCGGCCCGGCGGACAAGATGTTCACGGTGCTGATCCTCGACACGGCGGGCAAGGGCACGCCGATCGCGCCGGCATCGCTGGGCGGCGACAAGACGCTGGCATATCTCGAGAACCAGTCGCTGGGTGATCTCCTGCTGGCCGAGGCCGAGGCCACGGCCGTGACCCTGGTGAAGAACGGCCGGCCGACGCGCATCATGCGGATCGCCACACTCGACGAGCGGGTGATGGGCGCCCTGATGATGCACTACATGCTGGAGACGATGTTCGCCGCCCAGCTGCTGGGCGTCGACGCCTTCGACCAGCCGGCGGTCGAGGAGGGCAAGATCCTGACCCGCCAGTATCTCGCCGCCCGCGTATCTTCCCCGGGCGCCCGGTCGTAAAATGACGGCGCCATGAGCGCCCCCCGCACCTTGCCCAGAGCGCTGCGACGCCTTCCTTCGACGCTGGTCAACCGCATCGCCGCCGGCGAGGTGGTCGAGCGCCCGGCCAGCGCCGTGAAGGAGCTGGTCGAGAACGCGCTCGACGCCGGCGCGCGGCGCATCGCCGTGACCCTGAAGGAAGGCGGCCGCACCTTCATCTCGGTGGTCGACGACGGCGTCGGCATGTCGCCCGACGAGCTGCGCCTCGCGGTCGAACGGCACTGCACCTCCAAGCTGCCCGACGACGACCTGACCGACATCCGCACGCTGGGCTTCCGCGGCGAGGCCCTGCCTTCGATCGCCTCGGTGAGCCGCTTCACCATCACCTCGCGTCCGGCCGGCGCCGATACGGCCTGGAGTCTCGAGATCGACGGCGGCGCCAAGGCCGAGCCGCGGCCCGCCGCGCATCCGCCGGGCACGCGCGTGGAGGTGCGCGAGCTGTTCTTCGCGACCCCCGCGCGGCTCAAGTTCCTGAAGGAGCCGCGCACCGAATCCGGCCATGTCGCCGACGCGATGCGCCGGCTCGCCATGGCCCATCCCGGCGTCGCCTTCCGGCTGGAAAGCGAGGAGCGGGCGCTGATCGACCTGGCGGCCGCCAGCCCGTCGCTCCTGTCGGGCGATGCCGCGCGGCTCGAACGGCTGGCCGCCATCATGGGGCGCGAGTTCGCCGACAATGCCGTGGCGATCGACGCCAACCGCGAGGGCTTCCGGCTCACCGGCTTTGCAGGGTTGCCGACGCTCAATCGCCCGACCGGCCAGCATCAGTATCTCTTCGTCAACGGCCGCCCGGTGCGCGACAAGCTGCTGGCCGGCGCGGTGCGCGGCGCCTACCAGGATTTCCTGGCGCGCGACCGCCATCCGATGGTGGCGCTGTTCCTCGAAGCGCCGCCCGAGATGGTCGACGTCAACGTCCATCCGGCCAAGACCGAGGTGCGCTTCCGCGATGCCGGCATCGTGCGCGGCATGATCGTCGGTGCCCTGCGCACCGCGCTCTCGGCGGCCGGCCATCGCGCCAGCACGACCGTGTCCGACGCGGCGCTCGGCGCGTTCCGTCCGCATACGGGTTTTGCGACGCCTCTGCCGATGGGTGGAGGCGGTTACGGCGCGGGCAACGGATATTCATCGGCGCCGCGCGGCCTGGCCGAAGCGGCGATGCAGTTCATGGCACCGCTCGATGGCCTGTCGGCGCGCGTCGAGGAGCCAGCGTCGAACATCGCTCCGGGCAACTATCCTCTGGGTGTCGCGCGCGCGCAGCTCCACGAGACCTACATCGTGGCCCAGACCGAGCAGGGCGTGGTGATCGTCGACCAGCACGCCGCGCACGAGCGTCTGGTACACGAGCGGTTGAAGACGCAGCTCGAGGCCGAGGGCGTGAAGCGGCAGGCGCTGCTGCTGCCGGAGGTCGTCGAGATCGGCGAGGATGGCGCGCGGCGCCTGACCCAGCGCGCTGCCGAGCTGGCCGACATGGGGCTGGTGCTGGAGCCGTTCGGGCTCGGTGCGGTCGTGGTCCGCGAGACGCCGGCCGTGCTGGGCGAGGTCGACATCCAGGGATTGGTTCGCGATCTGGCCGACGAACTGGCCGAGATGGGCGATCATCTGTCGCTCAAGGAGAAAGTCGAGGAAGTCTGCGGGACGCTGGCCTGCCATACATCGGTGCGGGCGGGCCGCCGGCTCACGGTCGAGGAGATGAATGCCCTGCTGCGCCAGATGGAGGCGACACCGCACTCCGGGCAGTGCAATCATGGCCGACCGACCTATGTCGAACTCAAGCTGGCCGACATCGAGCGGCTGTTCGGAAGACGATGAAGAAGCTTCTCGCGCTGCTCATGATTGCCGGAACCGTCGCCACCGGAGCGTCGGCTCAGAACCGCGCCGCACCGCCGCCCTCGGTCGCGCCGCCGTCCGGCACGCCGACGCCCGCACCGGCCTCGCCGCTCGACGGGACCTGGCGCGGCACCAGCGACGGCGGCTCGTGCAACGCGCCGCTCGACTATGTGCTCACCATTGAATCGGGCTTTGTCGACGGCTCGGCCTACGACACGACCGCGCGCGGGCCGGTGCCCAATCCCAACAAGTCCGCTCCGCCGCCACCCACTCCCGGCCTGTGGCAGATCCACGGCGTGGCCAAGGCGGGTGCCGCGTTCAATCTCCTGAGCCTCGCGTCGGTGAAGGGCCCCACGCACCAGCGCATGCAGCTCACCGCGCGCGGCGACGGCCAGAGCCTGGTCATAAGCGAGAACAGCGGCTGCCGCCGGACGGCGCGGCTCACCCGAAGCTGACGAGTCCCAGCCGCTCGCGTCGCAGCCACCGGCCGATCAGCAGCAGGGCCACGACGGTCAGGCCCGTCGCCAGGCCGATCCACAAGCCGAGGCCGCCCAGCCCGCCCTGGAACGCCAGCACCACGCCCAGCAGCAGGCCGATGCACCAGTAGCCGATGCCGGCATAGACCATCGGCACGCGCGTATCGTGCAGGCCGCGCAGCATGCCGGCCGCCACCGCCTGGCCGCCATCGGCCACCTGGAACAGGGCGGCGATCATCAGGAAGCCGACCGCCAGTTCGATGACGGGCGCGTTGGCCGGTGTGTCGAGATCGAGGAACACGCCGACCAGCAGGCGCGGCGCCAGCACCATCGCCAGCGCCGTCAGCGCCATGAAGCCCACGCCCATGACATACGCCGTCCAGCCGGCGCGACGGATGCCTTCCCGGTCGTGCGCGCCAAAGGCACGGCCGACGCGCACGGTTGCGGCCTGGGCGAGGCCGAGCGGCACCATGAAGGAGAGCGACGCGAGCTGCATGGCGATCGAGTGGGCGGCGAGCGCCGCCGCGCCGATCAGGCCCATCAGGAACGTCGCGCCGTTGAACACCGCTACCTCGAAGACCAGCGTCGCGCCGATCGGCAGGCCGAGATGCCACAGCTCGCGGAAGCGCGGCCAGTCGGCGCGCCAGAAGCGGCCGAACAGGTGATAGCGGCGGAACTTCCGGTCGGTGACGAGTACCGTCGCGAGAATCGCGAACATCAGGATGTCGGCGAAGGTCGTGGCGTAGCCGGCGCCCACCAGGCCGAGATTGGGGAATCCGAAATGGCCGAAGATCAGCAGCCACGCCGCCGCGGCATTGGCGACGACGCCGGCGACGCCGGCGGCGAGCGCCCACAGGGGCCGTTCCAGCGCCGAGACGAAGGCGCGCAGCACGAGGAAGAAGAAGAACGGCAGCAGCGACCATTGCAGCGCGCGGACATACTCGCTCGCCGCCTTCGCCAGCGCCGGCTCCTGGCCCAGCGCCAGCAGGATCGCCTCGCTCTGCCACAGCACGATCCAGATCGGCAGCGTGACGACCGCTGCCATCCACAGGCCCTGGCGCACCGTGCGGCGCACGTCGCGCACCGAATGGCCCTTGCGGCCGAGCTCGCGCGCGATCATCGGCGCGGTGGCCGTCGTGAGGCCGAGGCCGAAGATCATGGTCGCGAAGTAGAGATTGGAGCCAAGCGCGCCGGCGGCGAGTGCGTCGGGGCCGAGCCAGCCCATCATCACCACGTCGGTCGCGGTCATCAGCGTCTGCGCGAGATTGGTGAGGATCAGCGGCCAGGCGAGCACGAGCGTCGATAACGCTTCGCTGCGCCATGTTGCTCGGTCCGTGCTTTCCGTCCGTGCCGTCGTTTCCATGCCGGCGCTTATAGCCGGCACACCGTTACGGTCACAGGTACGTTCAAGGCTACGTTGGAGCCTGTCCGACCGGGAAAATATCGCCCGCTCACCAATAACCACCTCACCCCGAGGAGCGCTCCGGAGGAGCGCGTCTCGAAGGGTGGGCACACGCACCGCGTCCGTTGCCCATCCTTCGAGACGGTCGCTGCGCGACCTCCTCAGGATGAGGTCGTGTGTGTCGATTTGAGACCGAAAGGCACTACAGATCGCAGGCGATGCGCTCTTCCTGACCGGCGAGGAGACGGAAGAAGGCATCCTGCGGCTTCTCGAGAACGAACATGGCGCGTGCATCGAGACCGAGGTTGAGGCCACGCACGACGGCGCCGCTGACGCCATGACTTACCACCACGGTGCGCGTGCCCGACGTCGCGATCTCCGTCAGCACCGCCTCGCAGCGTCGGCGCAGATCGATATGCGTCTCGCCGCCGGGTGGGCAGTAGCCGTGCGGATCGGCGCGCCAGTCGGCCAGCGCCGTCGGATGATCGATCTCGATCTCGGCCCAGGAGAAGCCTTCCCAGGTGCCATAGGAGAGTTCGGCCAGCCGGATGTCTTCCCGCCATTCGGCGGACGCGATGCCGAGTTCGCGGCCGACGATCTCCGACGTCTCGCGGGTTCGGCCGAGCGGGCTGCGCAGGAAGATCGTGGGACCGGGTTCGCGCTCGAGTTCGGCCTTCAGGGTGCGGCCCATCGCCAAGGCCTGGACGCGACCGCGCGGCGTCAGGTCGGAATTCTTGCTGCCCTGCATGCGGCGTTCAGTGTTCCACGCGGTCTCGCCGTGCCGCAGCATGTAGAGAGGGGCCGTCAGCTTCACGGGTGCGCGCCTCACGGACCCCGCTTCAGGATCACGATCTTGGCGGCGCCATAGCGTCGCTCGTCGATCGTCTCGAAGCCGTCGGGCGCGATCATGTCCTCGTTGTGCGCGAGTTCGATCGTGACGACGCAGCCCGGCGTCATCCAGCCCGCGGCGGCCAGCGCCGCGATGGCGAGGGGCGCCTGGCCCGAGCGATAGGGCGGATCGAGGAAGACGAGATCGCAGGGCTCGCGGCAGGGCGGCGGCCTCGTTGCGTCGGCCCGCACGACCTTGGCCGCGCCAGCTTCGCCCAGCTTGCGCAGGTTCTCGCCGATCGCCTTGATGGCGTTGGCCTCGTTGTCGAGGAACGTCACATGGGCCGCGCCACGCGACAGCGCCTCCAGTCCCAGCGCGCCGGAGCCGGCATAGGCGTCGAGCACGCGCGCGTCGATCAGCGGCGAGGTGCCGCCATCCTCCTCGCTGTCGCGCCAGCGCGAATGCATCAGCACGTTAAACAGCGATTCCCGGGCGCGATTGGAGGTCGGGCGTGTCGCGTCGCCCGGCGGCGTTTCGAGCATACGGCCGCGATGCCTGCCACCGATGATCCTGATCATCAGGTCCGCCGGCGTTTGGCGTGGGGCGGGGCGGGCCTGGGTTTGGGCTTGGCCCAGCCTTCCTTGCGCGGCGGGCGCTTCACTCCCAGCAGGTTCTCGAGCGCCTGCGGCGGAACCTCGTCGACGAGGCCGCGCTCCAGCTCGCCGAGATGGAAGGGGCCGAAGGCCACGCGGATCAGGCGCACCACCGGCAGCTCGAGATGGGCCAGCACGCGGCGCACCTCGCGGTTCTTGCCCTCGGTCAGCGCGATGTCGATCCAGGCGTTGGAGCGCTGCTGGCGGTCGAGGCTGGCCTGGATCGAGCCGTAGCGCACGCCCTCGATGGTGATGCCGTTGGCGAGATCGGCGAGCTTCGCCTCGTCGACATTGCCGTGCACGCGGGCGCGGTAGCGGCGCGTCCAGCCGTTGGCCGGCAGTTCGAGTTGTCGCGCGAGGCCGCCGTCGTTAGTCAGCAGCAGCAGCCCTTCGGAGAAATAGTCGAGGCGGCCGATCGTGACCACGCGCGGCAGGCTCTTGGGCAGCGAGTCGAAGATGGTGCGCCGTCCCTCGGGATCGCGCGCCGTCACCATCTCGCTCGGCGGCTTGTGATAGCGCCACATGCGCGCCCGCTCGGGGGCGCCCAGCAGCTTGCCGTCGACCTCGATGACGCTCTTCTCGGTGACGACGCAGGCGGGCGTCTCCAGCACCTTGCCGTCGACCTTCACGCGGCCGGCCTCGATCCAGCGCTCGGCATCGCGGCGCGAGCACAGGCCGGCGCGCGCGAGGCGCTTGGCGATGCGCTCGCCTTCCTTGACGGGTTGTTCGCTCATTTTGTCGCCGCCGCTCCCAGGAAGGCGCGGAACAGTCTCGCGTCGCCTTCGGAGATCAGGAACTCGGGATGCCATTGCACGCCGATGCAGAAACGGTAGGCCGGGGCCTCGATGCCCTCGATGACGCCGTCCGGCGCGACGGCGTTCACGACGACGCCCTCAGGCTGGTCGGCGGCGGCCTGGTGATGCGCGCTGTTCACCTGCAGTTCCTCGGCGCCGACGATGCCGTGCAGCTGCGTGCCCTTGGCCACCTTCACGACATGGCCGGGCTCGTTGCGCGGATTGGGCTGCTCGTGCGCCAGCGGATCGGCGATGGCGTCAGGGATGTGCTGGATCAGCTTGCCGCCCAGCACGACGTGCAGGAGTTGCTGGCCGCCGCAGATGCCCAGCACCGGCTTGTTCTGCTCAAGCGCGCCCTTGGTGACGCCGAACTCGAAGGCGGTGCGGCGGTCCTTGGTGATGACCGTCGCGTGGCGCGCGCCGCCGCCATAATAGGAGGGATCGACGTCGAAGGCGCCGCCGGTCACGACCAGCGCGTCGATGCGCTCGAGATAGTCGGCGACCCGGTCGGGCTCGTGCGGCAGCGCTATGGGCAGGCCACCCGCCGCGTCGATCGCGTCGAGGTAGTTCTGGCGCAGCGCATACCAGGGAAACTTGGAGTATCCGCCTGGCTTTTCAGCATCCAGGGTGACTCCGATCAGGGGACGGGGCATGCGGGGCAAGATACGCGCGTGCGCCGCCGCGCGCTATAGTGCGGCCACGATGCCGGATGCCGCCAAACCCACGCCTCCCCTGACGCCGATGGACCGCGCCCTTGCCGCCGCCCGCGCCGCCGGCGCGCGCGGCGAGGTGCCGATCGGCTGCGTGATCGTGGAGCCGGGCGGCGCGGTACTGGCCGAGACGGGCAATCGCACCGAGGAGCTGAAGGATCCGACCGCCCATGCCGAGCTGCTGGCGATCCGGGCTGCGGCTGCCGCGCTGGGCTCGCCACGGCTGGTCGGTTGCGATCTCTATGTGACGCTGGAGCCGTGCCCGATGTGCGCCCAGGCGATTTCCTTCGCCCGGCTGCGCCGCGTCTACTGGGGCGCGGCCGATCCCAAGGGTGGCGGCATCGAGCAGGGCCCGCGCATCTTCGACCAGCCCACCTGCCACCACCGGCCGGAGCTCTATCCTGGCCTCGGTGAGCGCGAGGCGGGCGAGCTGCTGCGCGCCTTCTTCCGAGAGCGGCGCTAGCCGCCTCATGTTCCTCTCCCCGCTAGGGGGAGAGGCTCGGTGAGGGGGCGTCGAAGGCTGTGCGCAACTCCCTCACCCAACCTCTCCCCCCTAGCGGGGGCGAGGAGTCTGAAACGAGTCAGCCCACTCGGCGCGGACGTCGGGGTCGGGCTCATCGACGCTCTGGCTACGCCGCGCCGCTTCGTCCGGCGCAAGCTGCGACAGCGCCCAGACGGCGGCGCCGCGCACCAGGGCCGAGTCGTCCTCCAGCAGGCGCTCCACGGCGGGCAGCGACTGGGCCGGCGTGCCGCTGTTGCCCAGCGCATAGGCGACGTTGCGGAGGAAGCGATTGCGGCCGATGCGCTTAACCGCGGTGCCGGAGAAGCGCGCGCGGAAGGTCGCGTCGTCGAGCGTCGCCAGCTCGGACAGGAGAGGCGCCTGAAGCTCGGCGCGCGGCACGAACGCCGCCTCGCGCGATTGGCGGGCGAACTTGTTCCACGGGCAGGCGGCGAGGCAGTCGTCGCAGCCATAGATGCGGTTGCCCAAGGCCGTCCTGAATTCGCGATCGATCGGGCCGGCATGTTCGATGGTGAGATAGGAGATGCAGCGCCGCGCATCGAGCTGGTACGGCGCGGGGAAGGCGTCGGTCGGGCACGACTCGAGGCAGGCGCGGCACTGGCCGCAATGATCCGTTTCCGGCGCGTCGGGCGGCAGTTCGACCGACAACAGCAACTCGCCGAGGAACAGCCAGGAGCCGAAGCGGCGCGACACCAGGTTGGTGTGCTTGCCCTGCCAGCCATGGCCCGCCTGTTGCGCCGCGAGCTTCTCCATCAGCGGCGCCGTGTCGACGAACACCTTCAGGCTCTTGTGGTAGGTGTCCCAGATGAAGCGGCCGAGCTGCTTCAGCCGGCTCTTCATCACGTCGTGATAGTCGCGGCCCTGCGCATAGACCGAGACGGCGCCGCGTTCGCGCTCCTGCAACACGTCGCGCGGATCTCTCGCCGGCCCGTAGTTCATCGCCACCGACACGACGGTGCGCGCTTCGGGCCACAGGGTCGCGGGATCGATGCGCTGCTCGGCGCGGTCGACCAGCCAGCCCATGTCGCCCTGGAAGCCGCGTTCGAGGAACGTGGCCATCCGCTCCATCCGCTGCTGCCGCGCCTCGGGCGACAGCTGCGCGGGCGCGAAGGCAACGGCGTCGAAGCCGAGTTCCAGCGCCTTGGCCGCGATCGCGTCCCGCAACTCGCGCGCCGTCGCCGGCTTGGGCGGTCGCTTGGGGCGGGGCGGCAGCTTGGCCATTATCCCCGGCCGCGATAGGACGCGACGCCGGTGTCGGGAAGCCACAGGCCCTTGGGCGGCAGGGCGGTCTGCCAGAACACGTCGATCGGCATGCCGCCGCGCGGATACCAGTAACCCGCAATCCTGAGCCAGCGCGGCGCCAGCTCCTTCACCAGCCGCTTGCCGATGCCCACGGTGCAATCCTCATGGAAGGCCGCCTCATTGCGGAAGCTGTTGAGATAGAGCTTCAGCGACTTGCTCTCGACCAGCTTGGCGCGCGGCACATAGTCGATCACCAGATGGGCGAAATCGGGCTGGCCGGTCACCGGGCAGAGCGAGGTGAATTCCGGCTGCGTAAAGCGGGCTAGATAGAGCGTGCCCGGATGCGGGTTGGGCACCGTCTCGAGGAGGGCCTCGGCGGGCGAGGCGGGGAGGGGCGTCTCATGCCCGAGCTGTCGGAGTTTTGCATATTTAGCCATGCGCCCATCATATGCTAAGCGGGCCGCCATGACTCACAGGGTTGCCATCGTCGGCGCCGGCCCGTCCGGCTTCTATGCCGCGGACGGGCTGCTGCGCGGCCGGCCGGACCTCCGCATCGACATCATCGACCGCCTGCCCACGCCCTTCGGGCTGGTCCGGGCCGGCGTCGCGCCCGACCACCAGGGCACCAAGGCCGTGGTCCGCCAGTTCGACAAGCTGCTCGACCAGCCGGACGTGCGCTTCGCCGGCAATCTCGACATCGGCCGCGACCTCACCTGGGACGAACTGGTCGAGGCCTACGACGCGGTGATCGTCGCCACCGGCATGGTGATCGACCGCAAGCTCGGCATCCCGGGCGAGGAGCTGCCGCAGGTCTGGGGCTCGTGGCGCTTCGTGGGCTGGCTGAACGGCCATCCCGATTTCCGCGAGGGCCCGGACCTCTCGGCCGTGAAATCCGTGGCGGTGATCGGCAACGGCAACGTGGCGCTCGACGTGGCGCGCCTGCTGGCCAAGACGCCGGACGAGATGGCCAAGTCCGATATCGTGCCCGAGGCGGCGGCGGCGATCGCTGCGGCTCCCCTCACCGATATCCAGGTGATCGGACGGCGCGGCGCCGAGCATGCTTCCTTCACGACCAACGAGCTGGCCGAGATGGGCCGCCTGGCGCGCGCCGTCGCGATCGCCGACGCGAGCGTGCTCGATGCCGTGGCGCCGGCCGCCGATCCCACGCCGGAGAGGCTGCGCAAGGCGAAGAACATCGAGACCCTGAAGGGCTTCGCCGCGCACAGGCCGGGCGAGAAGCCGGTGACGGTGCACTTCCGTTTCCACGCCACGCCGCTGGCGATCCGTCCGGGCGAGATCGAACTGTCGACCGGAACCATCCCCGCCGACCTCGTCGTCACCTGCATCGGCTATACCGGCGAGGCCTTTCCGCAGGCGGATGGCGTCTTTGCCGTGGGCTGGGCGCGTCGCGGTCCCAGCGGCACTATCCCGACCAACCGCGCCGACAGCCATGCCGTGGCGAAGGACGTCATCGCCTGGCTCGAGGACCGCGACCCCAAGAGTGGCCCCGACATCCTGCCGCTCGCCGTCCACGCCGAGGGCTGGCGCCGTATCGACAAGGCCGAGGTCGCCGCCGGCACGGCGCAGGGACGGCCGCGCGTCAAGCTGGTCGACAGGCAGACGCTTCTCGACATCGCGCAGGGCGACTGACGTTTCTTCGAGTCGACGGGGCGTCGCGCGTAGTGGCCGCGCGCCTTATTGTCGGTTCACCGGGTAAGGCAAAGGGTAAGGAGTTTTCATGCTGAACATGGGTCGTCGTTTCATCTGCGCGCTCGCCGCCGCGGCCGCGGTGGTGCCGTTCGCCGTGCCTGCGCCCGCTTCGGCGCAAGCCCCGCAGTCCGCCCTCAAGGTGGCGCTTCATTCGGATCTCAAGATCATCGATCCGATCTGGACGACGGCGCTGATCACCCAGCATCACGGCTATCTGGTCTATGACACGCTGTTCGCGCTCGACGACAAGCTGCAGGTCAAGCCGCAGATGGTCGAGAAGTGGGACACCTCGCCCGACAAGCTCACCTGGACCTTCACCCTGCGCGACGGGCTGGCCTGGCATGACGGCAAGCCGGTCACCGCGGCGGATTGCGTCGCCTCGCTCAAGCGTTGGGGCGCCAAGGATGCGATGGGCCAGAAGCTGATGTCGTACGTGTCCGAACTGTCGGCGCCCGACGACAAGACGATCAAGATGGTGCTGAAAGAGCCCTACGGTCTCGTGCTGAGCACGCTCGGCAAGCCTGGTTCCAACGTGCCGTTCATGATGCCGGCGCGGGTTGCAAGCACCGATCCCAACACGCAGATCACCGACGCCACCGGCTCCGGTCCTTTCATCTTCAAGAAGGACGAGTGGAAGCCCGGCGAGAAGGCCGTTTACGTCAAGAACACGAACTACAAGCCGCGCGCCGAACCGTCGGCCGGCCTCTCGGGCGGCAAGGTCGCCAAGGTCGATCGCGTCGAATGGGTCTGGATCCCCGATGCCCAGACGCAGGTCAACGCGCTGCTGAACGACGAGATCGACATGATCGAGAATTTGCCGCCCGACCTGCTGCCGCTGATCCAGAAGGAGAAGGGCATCAAGGTCCAGGTCGTGAACCAGGCCGGCCGCCAGTACTCGATGCGCTTCAACGTGCTGCACAAGCCGTTCGACAACGCCAAGGTCCGCCAGGCCGTGCTCTACGCCCTGAACCAGAAGGACTTCCTCGACGCGAATGTCGGCAATCCCGAGTTCTACAAGGAGTGCAAGTCGCTGTTCCCCTGCGGCTCGCCGAGCGAGACGACGCGAGGCTGGGAAGACAAGCTCTCGGGCAACGCCGCCAAGGCGAAGCAGATCCTGACCGAGGCGGGCTATGACGGCACGCCGGTCGTGCTGATGCACCAGACCGACATTGCCGGGCACAACAACCTCGCCACCGTGGCCAAGCCGCAGCTCGAGAAGGCCGGCTTCAAGGTCGACCTGCAGTCGATGGACTGGCAGACGCTTGTCGGTCGTCGCGCCAAGAAGGATCCGCTGAACGCCGGCGGCTGGAGCGCGTTCTTCACCTCGTGGGCCGCCGTCGATGTGCTCGATCCGGTGGCCGCTGCCTTCCTCAACGCCTCCTGCGACAAGGCGACGTTCGGCTGGCCGTGCGATCCGGAGCTGGAGAAGCTGCGCGACGCCTACGCCAAGGAGACCGATCCGGCGAAGCAGAAGGAGATCGCCGCGCAGGTCCAGGCCCGCGCCGCCGAGTATCCCACGCACGCGCCGCTCGGTCAGTTCACGACCCCGACCGCCGTCGGTCGCAAGGCTTCGGGCCTGCTGCCTTCGCCCGCGCTCGCGTTGTGGAACGTCGAGAAGAAGTAATGCGAGGTCGCATTGCCAGCTTTTGGGCCGGCAATTATGGTTTTGGCGTTCTCAGGGCAGGGTGAAACTCCCTACCGGCGGTATGCAGCGCGAGCTGCGAGCCCGCGAGCGCCTTCCGCAAGGAAGGGTCAGCAGATCAGGTGCGAAGCCTGAGCCGACGGTCACAGTCCGGATGAAAGAGAACGTGTGTCCAGCTGCTCGTGCAGAGCAGCGGGTCCGCGCGTGATCGCCTTGGGTGACGTGTCTGTTCGCCAAAGGAGATTGCCATGACACAAGCCCGCTACGCCTTCGTCAAAGCCAGGTGGCACGCCGACATCGTCGACCGTGCACTCGAGGGCTTCCTCGAACTGATTCCTGCGGAGCAGGTCGACGTGTTCGACGTGCCGGGCGCCTTCGAGATGCCGCTGTTCTCGCGCGACCTCGCGGCGACGGGAAAGTATGCGGCTGTTGCCGCCGCCGCCTTCGTGGTCGATGGCGGAATCTATCGCCACGACTTCGTGGCCCAGGCCGTCGTCGACGGGCTGATGCGCGCCGGCATGGATACGGGCGTCCCTGTCCTATCGGTGTCGCTGACGCCGCATCACTATCAGGAGACTGACCACCACAATCAGATCTTCCGGGCGCACTTCGTCGAGAAGGGCCGCGAAGCCGCCCGCGCGGCGCTGATGATCGGCAAGGCCCGCGCTTCCATCGCGGCCTAAGCCACCGTTGTCATCCCGAACGAAGTGAGGGACCTTTCGCGGTGCCGCCCAAAGGTCCCTCGCTCACGCTCGGGATGACAATCTCCTCTCGTCAGCGGTCGCTGCGGTAGACCGCCAGCTCGGCGCGGGTGTCGGCGATCGAGAACCAGCGATGCTGGATGGCGCGGAACTGGCGCCAGTTGGCCAGGATCTTCTTGAACTGCTCGTTCTGGGCGGCTTCCTCGTCGAGCACCGATTCCAGCGCCACCCGAAGTGCCTTCACGATGTCGTCGGGCAGGACCGAGAGTTGCGTCCCGGCGGCGACCAGCCGGGCGATGGCCACGGCGTTCTTGGCGTCGTAGGAGGCGAGCATCTCGGTCATCGAGTAGCTGCAGGCGTATTTGAGGATGGCCTGGTAGCGCGGCGGCAGGCTCGCCCAGGCGGCCTTGCCGATCATCAGCTGGTTGACCGCCTCCAGCTCCATGACGCCTGGCGTGTAGTAGTATTTCGCGACCTTGCTGAAACCCAGCTTCTCGTCGTCGTAGGGACCGACCCATTCGCAGGCGTCGAGCGTGCCGCGCTCCATCGCGGGATAGATGTCGCCGCCGGCGATCTGCTGCGGCACGGCGCCGAGCTTGGCGAAGACCTTGCCGCCGAAACCGGCGGTGCGGATCTTGAGGCCGGAGAAGTCGGCCGGGCTCTTCAGCTCCTTGCGGAACCAGCCCAGCATCTGGCCGCCGGTCTGGCCGGCCGGCAGGGCCACGACGTTGAAGCCATCATAGACCTCGTCCATCAGCTTCTTGCCATCGCCGAACATCATCCAGGCATTGTGCATGCGCGGCGTCAGGCCGAAGGGCAGCGAACCGTCGAAGATGAAGCTCGGATTCTTGCCGATGTAGTAGCCGGTGTAGGTGTGGCCGCATTCGACCGTGCCGTTCGACACCGCATCGAGCACCTGCAGGCCGGGCACGATTTCGCCGGCGGCGAACGGCGTCAGGGTGAACTTGCCGTCGGTCATCTCGCCCACGACCCGCGCGATGGTCGCCGATGCGCCGAACAGCGTGTCGAGGCTCTTGGGGAAGCTCGAGGTGAGCCGCCATCTCACCACCTCGTTGGTCTGCTGGCCGAACGCCGGTGAAGTAGCCGCGACCGCAGCCAGGGAGGCTGCGACGGGGCCGAATTGTCGACGCGTGACGCTCATGGGTTTCCTCCTGTTTTTGCCTTGTTGTGCAAATTCTAGGACGGAGTCCTTGGTACCGCTACCATAAAATGCCCAAAAGACGATCAGCTCGCGCTCCACCCGCCGTCGACCGGCAGGGCCGCCCCGGTGATGTCGGCGGCGCCGGGGCTGCACAGGAAGGAGGCCAGGGCGGCGACGCTTTCCATGGCCACGAAGCGGCCCGACGGCTGACGGCCGGCCATGAACCTCTCCATTGCCTGGTCGCGCGCCAGCCCCTCGGCGGCCATGAAGTCCTGCAGCCGCTGCTCGATCGCCGGGCTGGGCGAGGAGCCTGGGCAGATGGCGTTGCAGGTGATGTTGTCGCGCGCCGTCTCCAGCGCCACGGCACGGGTGAGGCCGATCAGCGCCGTCTTGGTCGTGATGTAGTCGACCCGGTTCACGCCGCCGAACAGGCCATAGACCGACGAGATGTTGAGGATGCGACCGAAGCCGCGCGCGCGCATGCCGGCGAGCACCAGGCGCGTCGTGTGGAACGCCGCCGACAGGTTCACCGCCAGGGCCCGGTCCCAGTCTTCCGGCTGGAATTTCTCGACCGGCGCGAAGTGACGGACGACCGCGTTGTTGATCAGGATGTCGACGCCACCGAATTCCCGTCCGGCGGTTTCGATCAGATCGGCGATCTGGCGCGACTCGGCGAGGTCGGCACCGTGATGCAGCGCACGGATGCCATGCTCCGCCTCGAGCGCGCTGCGCTGCGCCTCGATCTCAGCCGGATCGCCGAATCCGTTCAGCACGATGTCGCAGCCCTCGGCGGCGAGCCGACGGGCCATTGCCTGGCCGAGCCCCTGCGTCGAGCCGGTGATGAGCGCGCATCTGCCCTTCAGCATGCCTCAATCCTCAGCTACTCTCGCGTTGCACGATCTCGAATCCGAGATCGACCTTGATTGGTTCGGCCGGCGCGCCCTGCAGGCGGCGGACCAGCAGCTCGGCGCTGCGCTTTCCGATCTCAGGTCGTGGAATACGCAGCGTTGTCACGCTCGGAACCGCGTGCCGCAGCAGATCCACGTCGTCGAAGCTCGCGATGGCGATGCGCCCCGGCACTGCCCAGCCACGGCGCTGGCACTCGAACAGCGCCCCCACTGCCAGCACCTCGCCGGCGAAGAAACCGGCGTCGAGATCGGGATGGGCGTTTACCAGCCGCACCAGCGCATCGGCGCCCTCGCTGAAGCCGCCGGCGGCTTCGAGGACGAGACTGTCGTCCGCCGGCCGCCCGAGTTCTTTAAGCGCCGCGAAGTAGCCGCGGCGGCGTTCCTCGGAACGGTCGTTGTCGCGCACCGGCAGGGTCACGAAGCCGATCCGGCGGTAGCCGAGACGCGCCAGGTGGAGCGTCATGGCGCGCGCGGCCTCGAAGTTCGAGTAGCTGACCGCCATGTCGAGCGGTTCGTCGGGCAGGTTGCCGGTCTCGATCACCGGCACGCCGCTGGTCTCGACCAGCTTGCGCATCCGCTTGCTGTGGACCGTGTTGTGCAGGATCAGGCCGCAGACGCGCTGGGCCAGGAAGGCCGAGACCAGCGCCTCCTCGTCCTCGAGCCGGTGGCCGCTGTCGGCGATCATCAGGTGCAGCCCGTTGGCGCGCAGCACGTCGGACGCCGCCTGGATCATGCTGGCGTAGAGCGAGTTGCGGATGCTGGGCACGACCAGCCCGACGGTGTTGGAGCGGCTCGACGAGAGGCTACCGGCGATGCGGTTGGGCAGATAGCCGAATTCGCGCACCGCCGCGTCGACCTTGCGCCGCATCTCCTCCGACACCGCCGACGGCTGGCGCAGCGCGCGCGACACCGTCATTGGCGACACGCCGGCATGCCGGGCGATGTCGCGCATCTTCAGAGCGCTGCCCTCGCCGCGCCGTGCCTTACCACTCATCCTGCCTGCCCGTTGATGCTCTCACGCCGTAATCATATGCTGGTAGCGATACCAGAAAAACGAAAGAGTGGCCGACGGCCGGAGGAAATGAGCATGACGGGTCAATTGCTGGGCTTCGTGGGCGTGGGCCGGATGGGCGGGCCGATGGCGCACCGTCTGCTCGATGCGGGCTACCGGCTCTGCGTCTACGACGTGTCGGAGGAGGCGACCGGGCCGCTGGTCGCGCGCGGCGCCCAGCTCGCGGCCTCGCCGGCCGAGGTCGCGTCGATCGCCGAGGTGGTGCTGATGAGCCTGCCCACCCCCGCCATCGTGCGCGAGGTGGTGCTGGGCGGCAATGCGGGCATCATCAACGGCTCATCGATCCGCACCCTGATCGATCTCTCGACGACCGGCCCCGGTGTCGCCAGCGAAGTCGCGGCGAGACTTGCCGAACGCGACATCGGCTGGGTCGATGCCCCGGTGAGCGGCGGCGTCACGGGCGCGAAAGCCGGCACGCTCGCCGTCATGGTGTCGTGCCCGACGCCGACCTATCAGGCGCTGCAGCCGGTGCTGAAGACCTTCGGCAAGCTCTTCCATACCGGCGAGAAGCCCGGCCTCGCGCAGACGGCGAAGCTCGCCAACAACATGCTGGCCGCGACCGCGCTGGTGGCCACCTCCGAGGCGATGGCGATGGGCGTGAAGGCCGGCCTCGATCCGAAGGTGCTGATTGACATCATCAACGTGTCGAGCGGGCGCAACAGCGCCAGCCAGGACAAGTTCCCGCGCGCCGTGCTGCCGGGCACCTTCGACTTCGGCTTCGCCACCGCGCTGTCGCACAAGGATGTGCGCCTCTGCCTCGACGAGGCGCAGAACATGGGCGTGCCCATGCTGGTGGGCGCGGCGGTGCTCGAAATGCTCGCCGTCACCAAGGCGCGGTTCGGTCCCGACTCCGACTTCACCATGGTGGCGAAGGTTCTCGAGGAGTGGGCCGGCGTCGAGATCCGCGGCTGACCTGCGGCGATCCGAAATCAAGCCGGAACGTAGCTCAGCCTGATCACGTCCTCGTCGATCCGGTCATGGGTCATGAGGCGAAGCGGCGGCCGGGGGCCGCCGAAGTAGGGTGTGCCGTGCCCGAGCACCACCGGGTGCAGGTAGATACGGTACTCGTCGATCAGGCCGAGTTCGGTGAGGCTCTTCGCCAGGGTCGGGCCGGCGACCTCGATGTCGCCGTCGCGCTCGTCCTTCAGCCTGCGGATGGTGCGTTCCAGATCGTCGCGGATGAGCGTGGCGTTGGGACCGACCGATTCCAGCGAGCGCGAGACGACCCATTTCGGCTGCCGCCGCCACGCCGCGGCAAAGGCGCGGCGCTCGTCGTCCCAATCGGGCTGATCGTCGTCCCAGTACCGCATCAGCTCATAGACGTGGCGGCCGTAGAGACTGCCGGCCTGCCCTTCCGCCTCCTCGATGAAATGGCGGAAGAGCGCGGCACTCGGCCCGAACGACAGGTGGTCGACATAGCCGTCCAGCGACTGGTTCATGCCGAAGACGAGCCGCGCCATCCTGCTTCCTCTCCTCAAGTGATTCAGCTCTTCGAGCGTCTGCGAGTCGACAATTGTGAAAATGTGCTCCGCAGGGCCCCCAGGATCGGGTCGGCAAGTCGCAAGAAGTTGCCGGACGAATCGCCGGCGTCCTGGCCGCCGAGAGAGGGCTGGAAACGCGACAGAAATTCCCGAATGACGATCCTGCCGTAGGCGTCGTTCAAATGCATCCAGTCGGGCTTCGTCCAGGTCGGACGACGATACATGTTCTTCGACAGAAGCGGCGAGGCGAGAGTGGCCTTGGGCTGCTCCAGCACGATCAGATCTTCAGCGGCCAGACGGCGGCAAGCCTCGTCATAGGTCGCGCGAAGCGCCGGCGCATCGATCGCTGAGGCGGCCATTTCAATGTCCTCCGGCGGCTTGTCCAACGTCAGGACGACCTCGGCGGGGGCAGGGGTGGGTGCCAGCCAGATCGACTTGTCAGTGATCTGGCGGAGCTTGCCGACGAGGGCCATTGCCACCGAGGCCTTCAGCCGGTCGCAAACGACATCCAGGAAACAGGCATCCGAAACCAGTAGAAACCTGCCCTGCTCTCCCTTGTGAGAGTCGGCCCGCCATCCCGAGTAGAGCGAGGTGGCGGCCCTCACCTCGCATCCCAGGCCCACCACGCAAAACGCATCGTAGTCGGCGGCGACCAACTCGCGGCGGCCGCCGGAGGTGATCTCGACCCATCGCGCGACGTCCTCGCTCTTGAAGACGATCCGGTCGCCCTGCGGTTCGCAGCACTCCAGCTGCGCTCCCGGTGCGGCGAAAAAAACGAACTCGATGCCCGGATAGGCCTTGCCGAGCGATGTCCAGGCGCGCTTCCAGTTATCGAGATGGGAGTTGCCCAGCAGGGCAACGCGAATCATCGGGAGAACGCATCGAGGAGGATGTCCTCGCAAACCGCCTCGGCAGCCGGGTCCTCGGGAGTAAGGCTCGCCGCACGGCCCTTGTCCTGCTCGCCCGCTGCAACGGGAGCCGGTGCTTGCGCAAGGGCCGGTTGCGCGTCGAAGAAGATCCGCATGACCGCCTCCACGCCCGGCTCCGTGATCTGTCGGGCGTCATCCGAATGGAACACGCCTCGCGTCGAGGCGCTGGAGAGAAGGTCGAAGGACGGGAAGTAGTCGACGTTCTCGTATGTCTCGGCCAGCTTCCCGGCCACCGCACGCAGCACCGATTTCGAATAGGTCGTCGCGACGAGAACGTGTTTGTCGCTGGCCGTGGCCGCGAGCGGAACCGGCGAGACGGTGAGCAGGAACTTCAGCCCGGGGTTCCGCTTCGTCGCGATCCGGTGGAACTTGACGAAGTCCTTGTACACATCGAGGAAATCGAAGTTCCGGAAGGCGTGCACTTCGGGTCGATAGGAGCCGGCGATCGTACCCGGTGCGGTGGGATACACCGTGCCCGACTCCGCGTGGGTCCATGCTTCCGTCAGGCCGAGGGTGAAGACGAAGACATCTGTCTTGGCGAACAGGCGTCGCACCTGGGCGAGATGCTGCTGGCGGTGTCGCCGCACGGCCTCGGCGGACGGCAATCCCCCGGGCTCGACCCCGATCCGCATCGCATCGAAGAAGCGGCCGTCCCGTTCCCAGACGGCATCCGACGGCGCGAACCGTCCAAGGGCTTCCTCGGTGAGCTGCAGGAGATGGCGAACCGTATAGATGTTGCCGTATCGGGCCGAATAGATGCCGTAGCCGTACTTGGCGGCGTTGGCCGCGGACAGCCCGAGTGGGGCCGGCTCGAGGTCGACGACGGCGGCGTTTCTCGCGCGCAGATATCGGGAGATATGCTGTGCGAAGCAGCTGCCCGCTGTCGCAATGCGCGTATCGGGGGCGAAATGGAACTTCGGTTGCCACAACCCGGATACGGTCTCCGGAGACCGCCCGGAGACGGCTCCCTTCCAGAAACTTCGGGAAGGGAGGTCGGAGTATGGTGAAATCATCGGGCGACTCGAGCTCGTTCGGATTGCACCTTATTCGTCGCCCCGGGGCCCTAGTCCAGCCGGACGCTGATGCCTTCCAGTCCCTTACCCGAGGCGGGATAGCGCGTCATCACCTCGGCATCGTGGCCGGGAATCACCATCTCCACGCGGCCATCGGCCAGCTTCTTGAGTTTGTCGTAGCCCGCCAGCATGTCGGCGACCGAGTAAACGATCGAGAACAGCTTGTCGTTGTTGACGCCCCAGAAATAGTGGCTGGCGTCGGAGGCCAGGACGAGCCAGCCGTTGCGCGTGTTGATGCGCACCGACTGGATGCCGGCGGTGTGGCCGCCGATCAGGTGCAGCGAGATGCCGGGCTGCAGCTCCTCGTCGCCGTCGTGGAACACCAGCCGGCCGCCGTAGAGCGCGCGCACCATGCCCACGATGTCCTCGCACTCGTAGGCGTGGCGGAACGGTCCCTTGCACATGTGCCGGCCGGTCGCGAAGTTCATCTCCTTGTCCTGGAGATGGAAGCGCGCCTTGGGGAAGCGGTCCCAGTTGCCGATATGGTCGTAGTGGAGATGGGTGACGATGACGTCCTCGACCTCCTTCGCGTCGACCCCGACCTCGCCGAGGAGATCGGCCGGGTTCTTCTTCACCTCGCGGCCGCGCTGCTTGCCGACCGTGGCGTTGAAGCCGGTGTCGATCACGATGGGCTTGCCGCCGATCGTGCGATGGCCGTTCTCGTCCAGCGGGATCGCTACCCAGACGAAATAGTCCATCGGGAAGTCGGCATCGTGCGGGTCGGGATTGATCTGTACTTCCCATGCCTTGCGCGGCAGGTGGGCATACTTGACCGCATGCACCTCGTAGATGGGCGTCGAACGCATCTTTGTTTCCTTCCCGGCGGGGTTCGTTGCCGGACCCTAGCGCGCCGGCCGGCTCGGGCGCTATAGTCGCGTCATGGCCCGCACGGACCTCCTTGTCGTCATGAAGGCACGGCGAATTAGCACCGCGGTTTGCACTGCAAACCGTTGCGTTGCCGCGTTCGCCCGTCTCTCGTCCAAGGAATCGTCCGATGTCCGCCGTTCTCTCCCTGAAGCGCAGTAATTCCGCCGTCCGTTATTGTTTCGAGGCCGACGCCGAGCCCGGCGTGTTGCCACGCGCGCTCGAACTGATCGCCAAGCGCGGTCTCGTCCCCGCCCGTGTCTTCGCGCAGGCCGACGGCGACGGACTCAACGTCGAGATCGAGGTGGAGGGGCTGGAGCCCGCGGTCGCCGAACATGTCGGCCGCTCACTCGGCCAGATCGTCGGCGTGCGGCAGGTGTTCTGATCACCTTTCTCCAACGGCACTTTCCCTCATCCTGAGGAGGCCGCGCAGCGGCCGTCTCGAAGGATGGGCAACGGACGTGGTGCTCGTGCCCATGCTTCGAGACGCGCTCCTGCGGAGCGCTCCTCAGCATGAGGTGGGTGTTGGTGCCGAGGCGAGTCTTCACTTCATTCCGTGAAGGTGATCTTGTTGTCGCGGATCACCTTGCCCCAGGTCTCGACCTCGCCCTTGGCGAAGGTGTCCATCTGGGCGGGCGTCCAGTCCTTCAGCACGACGCCGAGCTGGTTGGCGCGGGCGACGATGGCTTCCATCTTGCCGACCTTGCGCATCGCGGCGTTGAGCTTGTCGACGATCGGCTGCGGCGTGCCGGCCGGCGCGAACAGCGCGAACCAGCCGTCGAGGATGAAGCCCGGCAGGCCCGCTTCGGCGGTCGTGGGAATGTCGGGGAAGGCCGGCAGGCGCTTCTCGCTGGCCAGCGCCAGCGCCTTGAGGTTGCCGTTGCGGATGTGGCCGGACACGGCGGGCGGCGTCACGATCAGCAGCTCGACCTGGCCTGCCACGGTGTCGGCGGTGGCGGGGCCAGCGCCCTTGTAGGGGACGTGGATCAGGTCGAGGCCCGCCGCCTTGTTCAGCAGCACGCCGCCGAGATGCGGCACCGAGCCCGCGCCCACCGAGGCGTAGTTCAGCTTGCCGGGATTGGCCTTGGCGTAGGCGATGAAGCTCTTGAGATCGTCGACCGGCACCTTCTTGGCGACGACGATGACGTGCGGCGCCACCGCGCCCATCGCGACGCCCACGAAATCGTCGGGCTTCCAGTTGAGGTCCTTGATCAGCGCCGGGTTGGCCGAGTGATAGGCCGAATACTGCATCAGCAGCGTGTAGCCGTCGGGCTTGGCGCGGGCGACGATGGCCGTGCCGATGTTGCCGTTGCCGCCGCCCTTGTTGTCGACGATCACCTGCACGCCCAGCTCCTGGCTCAACAGGTCGGAATAGAGACGCGTGACGAGATCGGTGCCGCCGCCCGGCGGCGCCGGCACCACCATGGTGATCGGCTTGTCGGGATAGGTCGAGGCCTGCGCGAACGCGGGGGCACGGGCGGCCCCGGCGAGGGCGGTGGTGGCGCTCGTGGCGGATGCGAGAGCGACGAAGCTGCGGCGTTTCATGGGTAGTTCCTCCTCCAGGTTTCTGTCAGTTCCGGCCGTGCATCGGCCTTGCGCGCGATGGCGAATAGCTTGGGCGTCTCGATCTCGAACCAGCCGCGGCGCGGACGCCAGCGTGTCATGACGTCGATGTAGAGGTCGAGGGCGGAGAAGCGCTCGCCCAGGAACCATGGCGCGCCGGCCTGGCTCTCGATCTGGCGCCACAGCCGCTGGGCATAGGCGTCGGTGGCGGCGCGGAACGGATCGCGCGCGTTGTTGACCGAGACGAAGCGCGACGGATCGTCGGCGTAGGTGAAGGTCGGATAGATGTTGGCCACCAGGAACACCAGCCAGCGCAGGAACTTCGCGCGTTCCGCGCTGCCCGCGGCCGGCACCAGCGAGTCGGTGCCGGTGATGTCGGCCAGCAGCAGCGTGATGGCGGCGCTCTCGCTCATGACCGTGCCGTCGGGCAGGACCAGGGTCGGCACCTGTGCCAGCGGATTCACCTTCTCGAGCTTCGCCTTCGCGCCCGGCGTCTTGAACAGGTCCTCGACCGGCTCGAAGGTGAAGGGCAGTCCGTACCAGTCGAGCTGCGCCTCGACGATCGCCGAGCCCCAGCCGGGCCGGCCCCAGAGAACATAGCCGCGCGGGTCGACGTGCATGGCGCTCTCCCGCCCGGGGCCTACGGCTTCTGCAGCGGCTGGATCAGGCTCGACGTGTCCCAGCGCCCGCCGCCGCGCGCCTGCACGCGCTCGTAGAACTGGTCGACCAGCGCGACCAGCGGCATGGCGGCCTTCTGGCGCTTGCCCTCGGCCAGCGCGATGCCGAGATCCTTGCGCATCCAGTCGACGGCGAAGCCGTAGTCGAACTTGCCGTTCACCATGTTCTGCCAGCGGTTCTCCATCTGCCAGCTCTGCGCCGCGCCCTTGGAGATGGCGCCCAGCGCCTTCTCCATGTCGAGCCCGGCGCGCTGGCCGAGGTTCAGCGCTTCGGCCAGGCCCTGCACGATGCCGGCGATGCACATCTGGTTCATCATCTTGGTGACCTGGCCGGCGCCCGGCGGGCCGATCAGCGTGACCGCCTTCGAGAAGGCGTCGGCCACCGGCTTGGCCTTGTCGAACGGGCCCTGCTCGCCGCCGCACATCACGGTGAGCTGGCCGTTCTCGGCACCCGCCTGGCCGCCCGAGACCGGCGCGTCGATGAAGTCGATGCCCAGCTTCTTGCCCTCGGCATGGAGCTCGCGGGCGATGTCGGCCGAGGCGGTGGTGTTGTCGAAGAAGATCGTGCCCTTGCCCATGCCGGCAAAGGCGCCGTCCGGACCCAGCACGACCGAGCGCAGGTCGTCGTCGTTGCCGACGCAGCAGAACACGATCTCCTGGCCGGCGGCGGCCTCGCGCGGCGTCTTCGCGGCCTTGCCCTTGTGCTTCTGCGTCCAGGCCTCGGCCTTGGCGAAGGTGCGGTTATAGACGGTGACCTCGTGGCCCTTGGCGGCGAGATGCCCCGCCATCGGGAAGCCCATCACGCCCAGTCCCAGAAATGCCACCTTGGCCATCGTTCTCTCCCGCGAAATTCCGTCCCTGTCCTGCAGGGCGGCGGCGATCATAGAGGCAAAATGGGACTGTGCCAGCCGGTGTGAAGTGGTTCGGGGCCAGCCCCGTGTTACTGCGCGTCCTCCGCCAGCGTGTGTGCCACGATGGCATTGGCATGCCCATGCCCCATTCCGTGGTCGCTCTTGAGCATGGTGACCAATTCCATGTGCTTCGCCGGAAGGGCCTTTCGCACAACTGCCTGCCACTCGCTGATGGGTCGCCCGTACTTCTTCTCGATCGAAGGGAAGTAGGAGGCTGGTCCCTTGACGATTTTACCGGTCATGATTGGTCGTCTCTTCCGTTCCTGGGTGTGGCCGCTTCAGGAAAGTATCAGCAACACGAGCACCGCCGTGATCCCCGTCAGCAGCGGCGGCAGCGCCAGCGGCCAGGCGCGACGGTAGAGGACGGCATCCGAGGTCGAGAGGGCGAGGATCGCGGCGCCCATCGAGACGCGGATCGGCGACAGCATCGTGAGGTTGGTCGTGACGCTGTTCTGCACCGCCGCGATCCACGCCGGATCGACGGCGACGGCGCGGGCGAGCGCGATCTCCATCGGCATCAGCATGGCGTTGGCCGCCGCACCGCTGCCGGTCAGGAAGCCGCCCACGGCCGCGAACAGCGGCACGCCCAGCGCCGAGCCGCGGCCCGCGACGGCGCGCAGTGCCTCGGCGATCGAGGTCGCCATGCCCGAGCCCACGTAGAACTCCGCCATCACCACGAAGGCGAGCGTCACCGCGCAGGCGCGCCAAGCGCCGGTGAGCGCTTCCTTCGCGACCCGGGCGAGCGGCGCGCGCGCCACGACCACGACCGCGAGGCCGATCGCCAGCAGCCAGAAGCCCGGCGCGTAGAACGGCGCGAAGGCCGGCTGGTTGTCGAACGGGCGCATCGCCCACAGGGGCTTCAGCAGGTCGCGCAGCGGCGCCACCAGCCGCGTGGCGCACAGGACCAGGGTCAGCGCGACATAGGGCGCGGCCGTGCGCAGCGTGGCGCGCAGCTGCGCGCCGTCGGGCCGTTCGTCGCGCCAGAAGCGCACCGCGAGCAGGAAGGCGGTGGGCGCTGCAGCGGCGATCTCGACGTCGCTGTGGCGGTTGGCCAGCCAGATCAGCGCCAGCAGCAGCGCCGTCCACAGCGCATCGTCGAGCTTCTGCCGCGCCGGCACGGGCACACCGGCTTCGCGCGCGAAGCGCCAGTAGAGGGCGAGATAGAGGAAGTGGATCGGCACCTGCAGCACCGCCGAGCCGAGACCCAGCTCGTTGGGCGTCAGGCCGGCCAGGGTCGCGCCGACGGTGGTGCCGATGGCCAGCGCGCCCCACGGCACCAGCGACTGGCTGTAGAGGCCGAGCAGCAGGGCGGGCATGCCGCCGATCCCCAGCCGCCGCAGCGCCGCCAGCGCGATGATGTAGCCGACGCCGAAGCCCGTCACCGATTCGGCGAAGGGCGCCAGCAGGAAGCAGACCGAGAACAGGCGGCGCGGCGTGGCCTCGAGCGCAGCCCCGCCGATTCCCCCGCCGCGCGCGAGGTTGGCGCGGTGGAAGAAGACGCCGGTGACGATGATCGCGATGACGTGCCAGGAGAGCCAGAGGCCCGCTGGCACCTCGCGGCGGAACAGCATCGCCACGGCGGCCGGGCCCTCCGCCTGCATCACCAGCGCGGCCGACGCGGCCAGCGTCGCGGCGAGCCCGGCCAGCCCCGCCACGAGGGCGCTGGCGCGGCCCGAGGCGAGGAGGCCCAGGACGAGGAGGAGGGGCAGCAGCGAGAGGAGCGTCGTCATGCCGGCGTTCTATAGCCTTACCGCACGCCGCATGCTTCGGTTTCGGCCGAAGCGGGGGCGCCGGAAAGGGCCGAAAACGCCGCCTTGCGCCCGCGCCGGCTTTCCCTTACACCCGCCTCCGCGCCCCGATAGCTCAGCTGGTAGAGCACGTCATTCGTAATGATGGGGTCGGCGGTTCGATTCCGTCTCGGGGCACCATTTCCTTTAGATCGACATTTAAGCGATCGGCGGAACGCCGGATTTGCGTGGGGTTGCTTCACTGTGCGCCGTGCTGGCGGCATTCCACGACGAGCACGCGCCGCAGGGTCCGACCGAGGAGCATCTGGTCGAGGAACTGGCCGGCATCATCTGGCGCAAGCGGCGCCTGCGGCTGGCGGAGGCGGCGACCCACCGCGACGGATTGCGTCGGACCATGGCGTCCTACAGCGACACAGCCTCGTCGGCACTCGCCCATTTGCACGGAGGGGAGACGACCGAAGGAGTCCGGGCGGCCGTCCGCGACACGCCCGCCGACCTAAAGGAAACGTTGCGCGACCTGAAGGCCGACGCGGCGGGCGCTGGAGCTGATCGGCTCGCGCCGAAACGATCGCTATGAGGCGGCACTTGAGGCCTTGCGGGAGGATACGCGGGGCTGGTGGGCCGATCGGCTGGAATGTGATCCGGACTACCTGGACGAAGGCGAGGCGCCCTACCAGGCCGATGCCGACCATCTGCGGCGGTTCATCGAGACGCAGGTGCTGCCATGGTATGGCCGGCGCCGGACCGAACTGGAGAACCGGTCGCTGATCCGGGAGCAGGCGTTCGGTGAGTCCCTGAAGGAGGACAAGCTGGAGGTGCTGGCCCGGCACGAGGTGCATCTCGACCGGAAGCTGGAGCGGATGTTGACGATGCTGGTGCGGTTGAAGGAGTTGCGGCGGGCCGACCCGCCGGAATAGTCCGTTTGGCAAAAACGCCTAAACCGTCGCCAATAGGTGGGAGACATGCACAGCCTGCCAACATGCCTTTCCCCCGCGGTGTCTTGATCCCTCGCGCTTCCAGAGCACGCGCGATGGCGGCAAACGAGCTGATGCCAGCCGCCTGAATATCGCAGATCACCTTTCGAGTGCCGAGGCTGGCTTCGGCGGCGTAGTGGGATCGAGCGGCTCGGGCGTTTGCAACGGTCGCCTTGGCAATCGGGGAGCCCAGCTTCACCCTCCGGCGCCTTGGCTGCCGCCAAGGCTGCTTTCGTGCGCTCGCTCGTCCGGCGGGCTTCGTCTTCTGCCACAGCACTGAGTATGTGAAGTGTGAGGCGGGAAGCGAACGGCTGATCGCAAGCGGCGAAGTCGACGCCTGCATCCATGAGGTTGGCAATAAAGGCGACGTTTCGTGCCAAGCGATCAAATTTGGCAATCAGCAGGGTGGCATGGCGGCAGACCTTCGCGATTGCTGGAACTCAATTCGCGGCATGTCGATGTGATTGTGCAGCGAGGGCAGTCGGCTAGTTCCGGCCCCACCGTAGCAGCGCGATCGCTTCGGCCCGTCGGTGCCGTTGCGTCCGGCAAATGATGAGTCGATCGAGAAGGTCGTCCCAAAGATTATGCGCCGACGAGCTTTTTCAGCTTTGGTTGCAAGCGCTCCGTCCATCCTTTGACGCCAGACTCCCAAATGACGAGTTTGCGTGCATCCGGCAAGCCCACCAGGAATCGCGGCGAGTACAGGGCGTTAGCGGATTGTCCCGACGGCGTTTGAAGATAGGCTTCGATCAGCCAGCGCAGGTCTTCCGGCCATTCGGAGGGGAGTGCGATCAGGCGCTGGCTGGCTAGCTCGACCCGCCTGTATATGATTCTCTTGAACTGCTCGGTTTCACGCCATTGAGGTTCGATCTGGGCACGCCAGAATAGGCAGGGTCCTCAATTCGTGTGATGTGCGTTGGCAAGAACCGGCTTTGCTTTTGCTGCAGCATCACCGGCGATTAAAGCAAGTCCAGCGCTGCCCGATAGGTGAAGTATGGCACGACGGCGCATGATGGTCACCCAAGTGGTTTCGATCTTGGAATACTAGCAGCGATCACATCCCCACGGATATCAGCGTTTCTGCCGTCGTTGTGGCACCAATCGCGGGCCTAACGGTGCAGGGAGAACTCCCGAAACTGGTGGATGGTCACGCCAAACCGCGACCGGTCGGTCACGATCAAGCGGCTCCAGGACAATTGGGCGCAAGCCAAGGCCATAAGGGCCAGCACGAGATCATCTGCTGGGCCTCCCAGCACCTGAACATTCAGATCGGCATTGCGCTGCGCTCTGATCGCTGGGTCGGCGCCGATCTCTGGCAGCGGGCGGCGGACAGATCGCTTATTCTGGACGCCTTGCTGGGGCGGAGCGAGGTGGTGGTGGTTGGCATCGACCGTGGCGGCCTGCAGCAGAACTCGCGCCGGCGTGTCGTTCAGCTTCGCGATCGAGCAGGCGGCTGATTACACACTCACCTACTGGGTAACCGATCTCGGCGGCCGCACCACCTCGTGCCCCGGGAGGACTTATTTCACTTCCGGGGGCCAAGTTGGAGTGGCATGGCCGCTCTAACTCGCGATGGGGCACGACGCTGTGACTCAATTTCTGAGTAAGAGCACCAAAAATGCCTCTACTATCGTCACTTCAGCCCAGACAATTCTTGCTCGCTTCCCTTGCGGTGCCAATAGTTGTAGGCAACGAAATGGGCTCGCGTTCTGACTTCGAATTTCAGATGTCACTTCGCAGACTGGATGATTTTTCAGTCTTGGAGTTGCGCACTGTTGCCAACAAATGTTCGCAGTTAGATCCTTAGTAAGGGGGCAAACGTGGCCATCATCGAAACTAGCTACGCGTTCAACTTTGCTGATCTCGATTTCTATAACGTTACGAGCCACGCTTACGATTCCGCCTTCTATGACAACGTGAATCTTTCCTTCAATGGCAGAAGCTACAGCGACGTCCTTGTCGTTGATTGGTACGACGGTGGCTATTTTCAATCGATTTTCGGCGGAACCAATCTCACGGGCAATTCCTCAGAAATTACGGGAGGAACGGCTACTGGATACATCGAACAATTCTGGAACGGCAGTGCTTGGGTAATCTCCTATGTTATTCAGGACGCCGCAGTTTCGGCGTCGGCACTTTACCTTGCGTTTCAGACTCCGAGTACCAGCGATGACTGGCAGATAGTTCAGGCGATTATGCCGAGTGCCGACACGGTCTACGGTAGTGCTTTCACTGACAATCTGTATGGCTTTGATGGCAACGACGAAATCGATGGACGCGGTGGTGCCGACACGCTGGACGGCGGCGCGGGTAACGACACAATGAAAGGCGGGTCGGGCAACGACACGTTGGAAGGAGGGGCTGGGTTCGACACTGCAATTTTTACGGGGCTACGCTCAAGCTACCAACTAACCTGGGATAGTGGGACTGTCCGTGTCCTTGGCCCTGATGGTTCGGACACGCTGACGAACATTGAGCAGCTTGGCTTCTCTGACGCCTCTATGCTCGTGTCGTCGTTGGTGGCGGGTTCGGTGTCGATCTCCGACGTGTCGGTCATCGAGGGTAACAGCGGTACCAAGCTGGCGGTATTCACCGTGATGCGGGTCGGCGGTACGGCGGCGTTCAGCGTCAACTATGCCACCTCGGATAACACCGCGCTGACTTCGGACGGCGACTACGTCGCCACTTCGGGCACGCTGCAGTTCGGCGCCGGGGTCGGCGTCCAGACGATCTCCGTAGTGATCAACGGCGATACCAAGTTCGAGCCTCTGGAGACTTTCCAGCTCAACCTGTCGAGCCCGAGCAACGGCGCCACCCTCGGCGATGCCAGCGGCGTGGGCACGATCCAGAACGACGATGCGGCGCCGGTGGCGGGTTCGGTGTCGATCTCGGACGTGTCGGTCATCGAGGGTAACAGCGGCACCAAGCTGGCGGTGTTCACGGTGACGCGGGTCGGCGGCACAGCGGCGTTCAGCGTCAACTACGCCACCTCGGACAACACCGCACTGACTGTGGACGGTGACTATGTCGCCACTTCGGGCACGCTGCAGTTCGGCGCCGGGGTCGACGTCCAGACGATCTCCGTGATGATCAACGGCGACACCAAGTTCGAGCCCCTGGAGACTTTCCAGCTCAACCTGTCGAGCCCGAGCAACGGCGCCACCCTTGGCGATGCCAGCGGCGTGGGCACGATCCAGAACGACGATGCGGCGCCGGTGGCGGGTTCGGTGTCGATCTCGGACGTGTCGGTCGTCGAGGGTAACAGCGGCACCAAGCTGGCGGTGTTCACAGTGACGCGGGCCGGGGGCACGGCGGCGTTCAGCGTCAATTACGCCACGTCGGACGGCACCGCGACGGCGGCCGGGGGGCTAGCGG